>Ga0222660_1000002_pt1 | contig 213355 bp, 198 predicted proteins | sample AntAcemetagen549_FD_179832 | JGI IMG/M metagenome (GOLD analysis project Ga0222660, IMG submission 179832) | Saline water microbial communities from Ace Lake, Antarctica - #549 | ecosystem: Environmental > Aquatic > Non-marine Saline and Alkaline > Saline | place: Antarctica: Ace Lake...
TAGAGATAGACCTTCTGCACTTTGGCGTCGGGACGCATCATGACGGAACTCCACGGGAAAATAGGGAGCCCAGCATCCGGGATACGGAGAGGTCAGTTGAAGATGGGGTCTATGGAGCGCATACAGTCCGCCGTGGCCAGGACCTGCGTGTTACGCCCGGCATGCTTGGCTCGATAGAGCGCGGCGTAGGCCTTGAGCAGCATGCCGGTGATGTCCTCGGCGACGGGGCTGATGCCAGCACCGATCATCAGGATTCGGTGGGCGCGCCCGCCGGGCACGGCATGGATGCGGCTCAGGCGCAGGATGACCAGGCATTGCGTGAACAGCAGCAGGCAGGCCACCAGTTGGCGGGGTTCCTGGGTACCGATCAGTAGGCTGAGCAACACGCCCAGCAGCAGTGGGAAGGCAAAGGCCAGCCGCTAGGGCGGGCGTCGGCCGTGGATCAGCGGCAGGCTGACCGTGTAGAACGCCAGGGCGGTGGATAGCAAGGTATTGGCCAGCACGTAGCTGATCCACATCGATACCTGACCGAACAGGGTGAAGCCGATGTAGGCCAGCGCATGGGAGAGCATGCCCAGTCCAGTGGTGAGCATGCCGTCGCGATGACGCAGCTGGCCGACCAGGATCAGGCAACTGCCCATGATCACGGCGACCAGCGCGACGGCTCCGAACAGTGTCTGGGTGTGGGCGATCATGTCGGCCTTGTTGTTCTCTGGAGTTGCTTAACTCTAGTGCAATCCTCTGCCCCAGTACTTGCGCCAGATCAGGCCCACCAGTAGCGCACCATATGGAAGAAAACCGGTGCGGCGAAACATACCGAATCGAGGCGGTCGAGCATGCCGCCGTGGCCTTCGATCATGTGGCCCCAGTCTTTCACACCACGGTCGCGCTTGATCGCTGACATCACCAGGCCGCCGGCGAAGCCGAGGATGCATACCAGCAGGGCGAACAGTGCGGCCTGCCAGAAGGCGAACGGCGTGATCCAGCAAAGCATGGCGCCGATCAGCGTGGCCAGGGCTACGCCACCGACAAAGCCTTCCACGGTTTTCGAGGGTGAGAGATTCGGCGCGATCTTGTGTTTGCCGGCCAGCTTGCCGCAGACGTACTGCAGCACGTCGGAGAGCTGCACGACAATGATCAGCCAGGCTATCAGCAGCAGATTGCGCCCCTCGTAGCCGGGAATGTCCAGGGTCAGCAGCGCCGGTACCGAAGAGATGCAGTACACGGCGATCATCAACCCCCACTGCACTTTGGCCGCGCGCTCCAGATAGCGCGTGGTGTCGCCGCCCAGCGAGGCGAGGATTGGCAGCAGCAGGAACAGGTAGACCGGGATGAAGATGGCGAACAGGCCGTACCAGCCGAAAGCGATCAGCAGGTACTGCATCGGCAGGGCGAAGTAGAAGGCCGCCACCAGCGCCGGGTAATCGCTGCGCCGGGTCGGCGTCAGGGTCATGAACTCGCGCAGGGCATAGAAGGAGACGAAGTAGAACAGCAGGATCACGCCGTTGTTGCCGAACAGGAAGGCGATGCCGATTACCAGCACCATCACCCACCAGGCATTGATCCGCGCGTTGAGGTTGTCGATCACCGGGTTGGGCTGATCGCCACTGCGCCGTTTGAGGACGAAGCCGACCAGGCTGGCCAGCAACAACAGGGCACCGATACCGGCGAACAGCAGCAAAGTGTTGTTATCCATCTCAGGCCTCCTCGGGTGCCAGTGCCAGCAGGGCGTTACGCGCGCGTTCCAGGAAGGCGTCTTTGCCCTCCCCCTCGATGGCCTCCAGTGCCGCGCCGAAGCTCAGGGTGCACAGCAGTGGCAGCGGCAGCGCCCTGCCCTTGGGCATGACTCGGTTGAGGTTGGCGATCCACACCGGCACCAGCTCCACGTCCGGGCGCGCCTGAGCCAGGTGATAAAGGCCGCTCTTGAAGGGCAGCAACGGCTCGTCGCCGAGATTGCGCGTGCCCTCGGGGAAGATGATCAGCGAGTCGCCGCCGTCCAGCGCATCGAGCATCGCCTGCAGCGGGTTGGCGCCTTCCTTGCGCTCGCGGTCGACCAGCACGCCGTTGAATACCTTGTTGATCAGAAAGCTGCGCACGCCCGGCTTCTGCCAGTAGTCTGCGCCGGCCACCGGCCGGGTGCGCTTGCGCAGCTCCGGCGGCAGCGACGCCCAGAGCAGGACGAAGTCACCGTGGCTGCTGTGGTTGGCGTAATACAGGCGCTGGGTCGCCTGCGCGGTGCTGCCGAGCCACAGGGCTCGTGCGCCGGTCAGCAGGCGAGCTGCCGAGGTGATGGCGAAAGCGGTCAATGCAGCGAGCATGGCGACTCCTTAAGCGAAAACGACGAAGAACCCGAGTACGACGACGACGATCTGTAGCAACAGGCACAGGGCCTGTTTGCGTAGCAGGCCGAGTGCGCCCTGAGAGCGAAGGCTCCAGCTGCGGCCAGCTTGTTGCGCATTCTGCAGGCCAAGATTCTGTAGCGCCTGATCCAGCGCATGAGTCTGGCTGTCGAGCTGTTCGCCGGCTTCAGCCAGGCGTTGGAACAGCTCGGCGTCCAGCGCCACGCGCAACGCCCAGTATTTTTCGGCCAGGCCGGCGATCAGCAGCGCGGCGCAGAGCAGCGCCAGGATCAGGCTGGGCGGTGCACCCAGCCAAGGCGCCAGGCCGAAGAGCACGGCGACCAGGCTTAGCGCGCTGGAGCAATGATCGAGGCTGCGTCCCCGTCGCAACAGTGCCGCGACCAGCAGCAGATCAGCCTGCATGAGCGACCTCCAGCCCCGGTTGTGCATCGACCATGGATTGCAGCGCGGCCAGATGCTGCGGGCCGAGCACGACCTGTGGCCGCGCCTGGCGGATCAGCGCCACGGCCGCATCCACGCTCTGGCAGCGGCCGCTATGCAGCAGCCAGGCCGCCACGGCGGTGGCACTGCGCGAGTAGCCCAGTGCACAGCACACCAGCACTGGGCCCTTGTGGCGTAGTCGCTCGATAGCCTTGGCGGCGTGTTGGCAAGTGAGCGCATCCGGCGCCACCAGATCCAGTGACGGCAGGCTGCAGTAGTGCTGTGGCGTGTGCTGCAGCGGCAGCTCGGCGCAGAGGTCGACCAGGGCGGCATAACCATCGAGATCGCCCATGGCGGGCAGGCGGCCGAGGTCGATGCCCTCCACGACCTGGCTCGGCGCTGGCTGGCGGTATGTCCATAGCCGTGAATTGATCCAGGCGCCGAGCAGATAGGGGGCGAGCAACGCCGTGGCGGCTGGGCTGAGGCGCCCATTGGCCTGCTTCTGGAAACCGCCAGCACCGAACAGCAGGTAGTTGAGCGCAACCAGCGCCAGTGAAGCCGCCGGCCAGAACAGCCACAGCCAGGCACCGCCCAGCTTGACGGCCAGCACGGCGCATAGCGTTGCGCCAAGCCCGTAGCGCAGTGCCAGGCGCCAACGGCGCGGATCGCTGGCCAGGCGTATCTGCTTCAGCGGCGTATTGCCCTGCAGCGGCAGCAGCCATAGACAGAAGAAGCCGGCCAGCGCCCCGGTGGGCAGATCGATGAAGTGGTGCTGCCAGGTGGTCAGCACCGAGATGCCGATCAGCCCCATCCACCCGTGCAGCAGGCCGCGCCAGAACAGCCCGCGGGTGTGATTGGCGAACATCGCCCAGATGATCACCAGCAGGGTGATATGCAGCGAGGGCGCCTGGTTGAAGGGTTTGTCGAAGCCCATCAGTACGTCGAACATCAGGCCGAAGGTGCCGTCCAGCGGTGGCCGCTCGAAGGTGAAGCGCAGCGGCCAGAGCAGGAAGCAGGCCACGCAGATGACCTGAGCGGCGAGCAGGCGCAGGGCATGGCGATCCATCTCGCGGCGGCAGGCCGGCAGCAGGAAGGACAGGCCGTAGAGCAGGTCGATCGACCAGTACGGCACGATGGTCCAGGGCCAGAGTGGGATCTGCGGCTCCCAGGTGAAGACCAGGCTGCCGACGTCATCGCGCTGCCCGGTGAACCAGTTGGCGAAGCCGTAGCTGGCGAAGAACAGCGGGCCGAGCACCAGCAGCCAGAGTACGCCGCGCTTCCACAATCCCTGTTCGCGCGCGCTGTCCATCACTTCACCCGTTGCGCCAGGGACACGCTGAAGATGCCCCACTGGTCGATGCGCTGTGCCACCTTGCGGAAACCGGCTGCTTCCACCAACTGGTCCATCTCCGCCTGGCTACGCCGGCGCATGACCCAGGCCTGGCCGTCGCGGTGGCTGGTCAGGGCGCGGGCGATCAGTTCCAGCTGCGGGTGCCAGGGCTGGCCGGTATAAACCAGGTAGCCGCCCTCCTCGACTGCGGCTGCCAGTCCGGCCAGCGAGTCGCCGACCATCTGGTTGCTGCCAAACAGCTCGTACAGGCCGGAGACTACCGCCAGGGTCGGTTTCGGCTCGAGCGCGGCCAGGTCTTCACGGTCGAAGGCATCGCCTTTGACGAAGCGGGCGATGTCACCCAGGCCCTTTTGTTGGATCAGCGCATTGCCGTCACGCACGTTGATGTCGCTGTAGTCGCGCAGCAGGATCGCGTCGGGGCGCTGCCCCTGGCCTTCCAGCGATTCGAGGATGTAGCGGCCATGGCCTGCAGCGATATCGACGATGCGCACTGCCCTGCCCGCCTCGCGCAACCTGGCCATGACCAGGCGCAGCAGCTCTTCGGCGTGCAGCTTGCGCTGGCGAATGCCGCGCCAGCCGATGGAGTCCAGGTAGTTCTGGTCGATCAACCGGCCCAGTGCGCCTTTGCCGGTGGGCTGGTTACGGTAGACGTAATCGAGGGTGCTGCCGGAGTCGAAACCGGTGTCGAAGCCCAGCTTCACCCCGGCCGACAAGCTGCTGCCCAAGCGCATGCCGGTACGGGTGGCGCGCCAGTAGAGGTTGCGCAGCGAATTTTTCGGCAGCGGCGCGGCCAGTTCCTCGGCCTCGGCGCAGGTGGCGCCCAGACGATCGGCATCGAGCAGTGACGGCCGTGCCACTGGCTCCTCGAAGTTGCGCAGGATAAAGCGCCGCGCGCGGTTCAGGGCATGGGCGCGGTCGCGCTCGCCGAGGGTGTCATGGAAAAAACCCGGTAGCAGGTGCTTTTCCTTGCGCAGGCTGCCTAGGCGCTCGAAGAAGTCTTCCTGTGGTTTGCGATGGACGACGAAATCGGCACCAGAGATCAGCAGTTGCGTCGGCACCTGGATCGCCTGGGCGTCGGCGACGATGCGGTCGGCCGCTTCGTAAAGGCCGAGCAACATGGTCACCGAAATCGGCCGGGCGATCAGCGAGTCGTTCTCGAAGGAGGCGATACGTTCGGGATCGTGGCTAAGGAACCGCGCCTTCACATAGCTGTTGACGAAGAAGTTGCCACGCCAGGCGTGCAGCAGCTTCAGGCCGGGGCGGGCGAAGGGTACGTAGAGTTTGACCTTGAACGCCGGCGAGGCGAGCACCAGGCAGCGCACCTTGGGCGCGTAGTCGTGGGCCCAGGTGGAAACGATCACCGCACCGACGCTCTGCGCAACCACCGCTAGGTCCTGTTCGGCGATGCCGTGGTGTGCGCCGATATGCTCGACGAAGGTCTGCACGTCACGCACGCTGGTGGCGAAGCTCGGGCTGTCGCCGCGTGCGCCGGGCGACAGGCCATGGCCACGGGCATCCCAGGCGAAGAAATCGCAGTGCGGCAGCTCCAGTTCGTCCACCAGGTGGGCCATTCGCCCGCCATGTTCGTGGCCACGGTGAAACAGCACTACGGCCTGACGTGGGCCGTCTGCGGGCGCAGTCGCCGGCCAGTGGCGATAGTTCAGCTCGACGCCGTCATGCGTGGTGAAGGTGTGAAGCTGTACGGGGCGCATGGAATCTCCTTATTCCGTAGGACGGGTCAGACCGCTTCGGCCAAACCCCGGCGAACGCGGTTGTAGAGGGTGTAGAGCAGCAGGGCGAGAATCAGGCCCAGCAGCAGATTGATCCACAAAGCTGGCAGCAGGCCCGTGGCGACGCCAGCGCCGATCACGCCGAAGCAGAAGGCTCGGTCGCTCTTGCCCATCGGCCCGTCGTAGCGGCGTGAGGCGCCGACCATGGGCCCGAGTACGCCGGCGTATTCGCTGATCACCGCCAGCAGCACCACGAGGATCACCAGCAGCGGCGAGACGCCTGCCAGCAAGGCGAAGGGCAGATACAGGGCGCTGTCGGCGATCACGTCGCAGAGTTCGTTGAGGTAGGCGCCGAGTTTCGATTGCTGGCCGAACTCACGCGCGAGCATGCCGTCGACGGCGTTCAGTGCCATGCGCAGCAGCATCCACAGGGGAATCAGGGCGAATAGCCAGGTGATATGACTGCAGGCTGCGAGCAGGGCGCCCAGCAGCACGGAGACCAGGGCTGCAGCCAGAGTGACCTGGTTGGCGGTGACGCCGCGTGCGTAAAGGCGTTCGACGCCGGGGCGCAGCAGGTTCTGGAAGGCCGGTTTGAGCTGGTAGATCGACGGCATGGCAGCGAATTCCTTTTCGTGTCCCATCTTCGGCCATTGCCGCGGGCGAGACTGTGAACCCATCGAGGTAGAAGCGGCTTTATCGACGGTCATGCGTAGGGCGGGTGCAACCCGCCAGAGCGCTGATGGCGGGTTGCACCCGCCCTACTGAGGCGACAACTTATACCCTGTTAGGCGATTTTCCTAGCGCTGACGATTCGCCAGGAAAATCAGCTAGATACAAGCAATAGTGGCGATTTGATTGTATTTCGTGCACAGCTTATCCACAGATCAGGCGGTTTCGCCCAGACGGCTCAGCTGCGGCTCTTCGCCACGCAGTTTGGTCTGTTGCTGGCGTACCCACTGAAAAGCACGTTCGTTGAGCTCGGCGATGGCACGTGGGCCTTCGCCCTCGGCATACATCGGCTGGCCGATGATCACCTGGATAGTGCCCGGGCGCTTGCCCCAGCCAGCCTTGGGCCAGAACTCACCGGCGTTGTGTGCGATGGGCAGCACCGGCAGGCCGGCATTCACCGCCAGTGCGGTGCCGCCGCGGGAGAACTTGCCGATCTGACCTGGCGGAATCCGCGTGCCTTCGGGGAACACCAGCACCCAGGCGCCCTGCTTGAGACGCTCGTCGCCCTGCTTGGCCAGTTGCTTGAGCGCCGCCTTGGGGTTGCTGCGGTCGATGGCGATGGGCTTGAGCAGCGCCATGCCCCAGCCGAAGAACGGCACGCGCAGCAGTTCGCGCTTGACCACCTGCGACAGTGGCTCGAAGAAGCCGGAGAGGAAGAAGGTCTCCCAGGTGCTCTGGTGGTTGGAGAGGATCACGCAGGGGCGCTCGGGGATGTTCTCCAGGCCGCGTACTTCATAGCGAATCCCGACGATCACCTTGGCCAGCCACACGGCGCAGTTGCACCAGGCCTGAACCACGAAGCGGTAGCGTTGGCGGAACGGCAGCAGCGGTGCGACCACCAGGCTGATCAGGCACCAGAAGAACGAGCTGGACGACAGCAGCAGGTAGAAAAGCGTGACTCTGAATGCCTGCACTAGCGCCATGAACCTTCACACCTTATGAGAGCAATTGATCGGCGACAGCCGCCAGATCATCGAATACCAGGGTTCCTGGCGGCAGTGGCTTGGCCAGGGTGCGTTCGCCCTTGCCGGTTTTCACCAGCACAGGCTGACAATCGACGGCCAGCGCGGCTTGCAGGTCACCGCTGGTATCGCCGACGAACCAGATTCCTGCCAGTTCCGTGGCGTAGTGCGCGGCGATCTGCCGGAGCATGCCAGGTTTCGGTTTGCGGCAGTCGCAGCCATCGTCCGGCCCGTGCGGGCAATGGACGATCAGGCCGACCTCACCGCCCTGCTCCGCCACCAGCTGGCGCAGACGCGCGTGCATCGACTCCAGGGTCGCCAGGTCGTAATAGCCACGGGCAATGCCGGACTGGTTGGTAGCCACGGCCACCGTCCAACCGGCTTGCGACAGGCGCGCGATGGCGGCGATCGACGAGGGGATCGGAATCCACTCGTCGAGCGTCTTGATATAGGCGTCGGAGTCTTGGTTGATGACACCGTCGCGGTCGAGGATCAGCAGTTTCATGCAGCCACGCCACAAGCAGAGGTGGAAACGAACGCTGGCCGCGAATGCCTTCGCGGCCAGCGCCTGGCGTCAGCCCAGTACCGAGATGTCCGCCACGCCAAGGAACAGCCCGCGCAGGCGGGCCAGCAGGGCGTAACGGTTGGCGCGCACGCGCGCGTCTTCGGCGTTGACCAGCACCGCCTCGAAGAAGGCGTCCACCGGCTCGCGCAGACCAGCCAGTTTGGCCAGGGCCTCGTTGTACTGGCGGGCGGCGGCCAGGGGCTGTACGGCCTGGTCGGCCTGCTGGATGGCGGCGTGCAGGGCGAACTCGCTCGGGTTGTCGAAGTAGTGCGCCTCGACCTGGGCGGCGACGCCACCTTCGGCCTTGCTCAGCAGGTTCGACACACGCTTGTTGGCGGCGGCCAGGGCAGCGGCCTGCGGCAGCTTGCGGAAGGCCTGCACGGCCTGCACGCGCTGGTCGAAGTCCAGCGGCGATGTCGGGCCCACCGCACGCACGGCCTGGTACACGGCGACTTCGATGCCTTCGTCTTCGTAGCGCGCACGCAGGCGGTCGAAGATGAACTCCAGCACCTGGGCGGCCAGACCGTCGGTCTTGATCTTGCCGGCGTACTGGGCGACGGCGAAGTCGACCGCAGTGGCCAGGTCCAGATCCAGGCCCTTCTCGATCAGGATGCGCAGCACGCCGAGGGCGGCGCGACGCAGAGCGTAGGGGTCTTTCGAGCCGGTCGGCAGCATGCCGATACCGAAGATGCCGACCAGGGTGTCGAGCTTGTCGGCCACCGCCACCGCCGCACCGGTCAGGGTGCTCGGCAGTTCGGCGCCGGCACCACGCGGCATGTACTGCTCGTTCAGGGCCAGGGCGACGTCCTGCGGCTCACCGTCGTTGAGCGCGTAGTAGTAGCCGGCGATGCCCTGCATCTCGGGGAATTCGCCAACCATCTCGGTGGCCAGGTCGCATTTGGACAGCAGGCCGGCACGGGCGGCGCGCTGGGCGTCGCCACCGACTTCACGGGCGATGAAACCGGCCAGTGCCGATACCCGCTGGGCCTTTTCAAATACCGAACCGAGCTGGGCCTGGAACACCACGTTGGCCAGGCGCTGGTTGAAGCCTTCGAGCTTCTGCTTCTTGTCCTGCTTGAAGAAGAACTCGGCGTCGGTCAGGCGCGGGCGCACGACCTTCTCGTTGCCGGAGACGATCTGCGCCGGGTCCTTGGACTCGACGTTGGCCACGGTGATGAAGCGCGGCAGCAGCTTGCCGTTCGCATCGAGCAGGCAGAAGTACTTCTGGTTGTCCTGCATGGTGCTGATCAGCGCCTCCTGCGGCACCTCGAGGAAGCGTTCCTCGAACGAGCAGACCAGCGGCACCGGCCATTCGACCAGGGCGGTCACTTCATCCAGCAGGGCCGGCGGCACGATGGCGCTGCCCTGCTCGGCCGCAGCCAGTTCGTCGACGCGGCGGCTGATGAGCTCGCGGCGTTCGGCGAAGTCGGCCAGCACGTAGGCGCTGCGCAGGTCTTCGGCGTAGTTGGCCGGGCTGCTGATGCGCACCTCACGGTTGGCGTGGAAGCGGTGACCACGGGACACGCGACCGGCCTTCTGCGCGAGGATTTCGCAATCGACCACGGCGTCACCGAACAGCATCACCAGCCACTGGGTCGGACGCACGAACTCGTCACGACGGGCGGCCCAACGCATGCGCTTGGGAATCGGCAGATCGTTCAGCGAATCCTGCACGATGGTCGGCAGCAGGTTCACCGCCGGCTGACCAGGGATGTGCTGGGCGAAGCGCAGTTTCGCGCCGCTGCGGTCGATCTCGGCGATATCCACGCCGCACTTGCGGGCAAAGCCCAGGGCGGCCTGGGTCGGGTTGCCGTCGGCGTCGAAGGCGGCCTGGATGGGCGGGCCGTCGAGGTTCATGCTGCGGTCGGCCTGCTGCTCTTCGAGCTGCTCGATCAGCACCGCCAGGCGGCGCGGCGCTGCATACACGCGGCTGGCGGTGTAGCCCAGGCCAGCGCTCTTGAGGCCTTTCTCGATACCGGCGAGGAAGGCATCACCAAGGCTCTTCAGGGCTTTCGGTGGCAGCTCTTCGGTGCCCAGTTCGACCAGAAAATCTTTCGCACTCATGCTTGCGCCTCCAGCTTGGCCAGTACTTCGTCACGCAGTTCGGGGGTGGCCATGGGGAAGCCGAGCTTGGCGCGCGCCTGCAGGTAGCTCTGCGCTACAGCACGGGCCAGGGTGCGCACGCGCAGGATGTACTGCTGACGTGCGGTCACCGAAATGGCGCGGCGGGCGTCGAGCAGGTTGAAGGTGTGCGAGGCCTTGAGCACCATCTCGTAGGTCGGCAGCGGCAACTCCAGCTCGATCAGGCGATTGGCTTCGCTCTCGTAGAAGTCGAACAGTTCGAACAGCTTCTCGACGTTGGCGTGCTCGAAGTTGTAGGTGGATTGCTCCACTTCGTTCTGGTGGAACACGTCGCCATAGGTCACGGTGCCGAACGGGCCGTCGGTCCAGATCAGGTCGTAGACCGAATCGACGCCCTGCAGGTACATGGCCAGGCGCTCCAGGCCGTAGGTGATCTCACCGGTCACCGGGTAGCACTCGATGCCACCGACCTGCTGGAAGTAGGTGAACTGGGTGACTTCCATGCCGTTGAGCCAGATTTCCCAGCCCAGACCCCAGGCGCCGAGGGTCGGCGATTCCCAGTTGTCTTCGACGAAGCGGATGTCATGCACTTCCGGGTCGAGGCCGATGGCCTTGAGCGAGCCCAGGTACAGCTCCTGGAAGTTCTCCGGGTTGGGCTTCAAGACCACCTGGAACTGGTAGTAGTGCTGCAGGCGGTTGGGGTTTTCGCCGTAGCGACCGTCGGTCGGGCGACGCGAAGGCTGCACGTAGGCGGCGTTCCAGGTCTCCGGGCCGACGGCGCGCAGGAAGGTGGCGGTGTGGAAGGTGCCGGCGCCCACTTCCATGTCGTAGGGTTGCAGCACCACGCAGCCCTGCTCGGCCCAGTAGTTCTGCAGGGCCAGGATCAGGTCCTGGAAGGTGCGCACGGCAGGCTTGGTCTGGCTCACGAAAAAATCACCTGTGGAGGCTTGCGAGGGAAAGCCGGGGAGTATATCGAAACTCGACGCAGGCCGCAGGGTACGGCACATCGGCATCATCCTCTGCGTCGGGTAACTGTTTTTATATCCAGTTATTTTGCCGCTATAGTCGTCGCTTCGACCCTGACCGAGGTTCACAGCCATGCCCCGCTGCTTCTGGTGTACCGACGATCCGCTATACCAGGCCTATCACGACGAGGAATGGGGCGTGCCGCAGCGCGATGCCGGGCATCTGTTCGAAATGCTGCTGCTCGAGGGCGCGCAGGCCGGCCTGTCGTGGATCACCGTGCTGAAGAAGCGCGAGCGTTATCGCCAGGTGCTGCATGGCTTCGATCCCGAGCGTCTGGCGCGCCTCACTGACGACGAGATCGCGGTGCTGATGGAGGATCCGGGGATCATCCGCAACCGCCTCAAGCTCAAGGCCGTGCGGCAGAACGCCCAGGCCTGGCTGAAACTGGAAGACCCGGTGGCACTGCTCTGGTCGTTCGTTGGCGGGACGCCGAAGATCAACCATTTCAGCGAACGCAGCCAGGTGCCGGCGCTGACGCCCGAGGCCGAGGCGATGAGCAAGGCGCTGAAGAAGCTCGGCTTCACCTTCGTCGGCCCGACCATCTGCTATGCCTTCATGCAAGCCACGGGTATGGTGATGGATCACACCACCGACTGCGACCGCTACGCGCAACTGAAGGGCTCATGACCACCATCACCACCCTCGACGAACTGCAGGCACTGTACGGCGAAAGCCACGAGCGCTCGCGGCGCAAGGAGCTGCCGCGGCTGATCGAACCCTACCGCGCATTGATCGAGGCCTCGCCCTTCGTGGTGTTGGCGAGCGTTGGTCCGGATGGCCTGGATTGCTCGCCGCGTGGTGATGCGCCGGGCTTCGTGCAGATTCTCGACGACCAGACCCTGCTGCTGCCGGATCGCCCCGGCAACAATCGCATCGACAGTCTGCGCAATATCGTGCTCAACCCGCAGGTGGCGCTGCTGTTCCTGATTCCCGGCGTCGGTGAGAGCCTGCGCATCAACGGCCGCGCCGAGATTTCCCTCGACCCCGAGCTGCTCGAACTGGGCCGTGCCCAGGGCAAGTTGCCGCGCAGCATGCTGCGCATCCATATCGATACCTGCTACTTCCAGTGCTCCAAGGCGGCGGTGCGCTCGGGCCTGTGGGATGCCTCGCGTCAGGTCGAACGCGCCAGCCTGCCGAGCGCGGGCGATATCTTCCGCTGCATCTATGAGGAGTTCGATATCGAGGCCTACGAGCGTGATCTGCAGCAACGGCTGCGGACGAGCCTTTACTGACTGAGCCGGCCCTGGTCGTTACGCCTTGTCTTGCCTGCCTCACCAACGTTTTTGAACGTCCTGTTAAACTGGGCGCTTTGCAGAAACGCTTGGAGTCTGTCGTGGAAAAACTCAAGGGCACCCTGGTGGTCGGGTTCCTGCGCCTGTTCGCACTGCTGCCCTGGCGCGCCGTGCAGGCCGTGGGCAATGCCATCGGCTGGCTGATGTGGAAACTGCCGAACGGCTCGCGCGACGTGGTGCGCATCAACCTGAGCAAGTGTTTCCCCGAGCTGAACGAGGCCGAGCTGGACAAGCTGGTCGGGCAAAGCCTCAAGGACATCGGCAAGACCCTGACCGAAAGTGCCTGCGCCTGGATCTGGCCGGCGCAGAAATCGCTCAAGCTGGTGCGCGAAGTGGAAGGCCTGGAGGTGCTGCAGCAGGCTCTGGCCTCCGGCAAAGGCGTGGTCGGCATCACCAGCCATCTGGGCAACTGGGAAGTGCTCAACCACTTCTACTGCAACCAGTGCAAACCGATCATTTTCTACCGCCCGCCGAAGCTCAAGGCGGTCGACGAGCTGCTGCAGCAGCAGCGCGTGCAGATGGGCAACCGCGTGGCGCCGTCGACCAAGGAAGGCATCCTCAGTGTAATCAAGGAAGTGCGCAAGGGCGGCGCCGTGGGCATTCCGGCCGACCCGGAGCCGAGCCGTTCGTCGGGTGTGTTCGTGCCCTTCCTCGGTACCACCGCGCTGACCAGCAAGTTCGTGCCTGGCATGCTCACCGGTGGCAAGGCGGTCGGTGTGTTCCTGCATGCGCTGCGTCTGCCGGATGGCAGCGGCTACAAGGTGATCCTCGAGGCGGCCCCCGAAGGCATGTACAGCGAGAACGTCGAAGAAGGCGTGGCGGCCATGAGCGAAGTGGTATCGCGCTACGTACGCAACTACCCGAGCCAGTACATGTGGAGCATGAAGCGCTTCAAGAAGCGGCCCGAGGGTGAGGCCAAGTGGTACTGACGTACTGCCACAGAGCATGATGATGAACGAAGGCGCCTCGATGGCGCCTTTTTCTGTCGAGCGTTGGGAATTGCTTCGATTTTGCGTTATTAAAGGCTGCATCGTCCGCCTACCCCCCGGAGCCTCCATGCCGAACCAGCGCCAGCAGGTGCGTACCCCGATGAAGTGCCGGATCAAGATCAGCCACCCCAGCTTCGGCGAGTTGCTGGCGCAGACTCGTGATCTGTCCGATAGCGGTGTCTACGTGAAGCACCCGGACATGGCCAGCTTGTCTGTCGGCACCGAAGTGATCGGCCAGGTACAGGATCTGCCTGTCCCCGCCCCGGTATTGAAGATGGAAGTGATGCGCGTGGATCCGGAAGGGGCCGGCCTGAGGTTTCTCGGCGAGGCCTGAACGGCGCCAGCCAGTTCGGACATTCGCAACGAGCGTTTCGGCTCAATGGAACATTTTGTTACATCTACACTCTGATCTAGGCCTCACTCCGAGGTGGCGTCCATCAGAGGCGTTTTCGACATGAGTCGAGCGGTATCCGAACTCCCCGCCCAGGGCGCTGATGCGCCTGATCTTCTTCCTCCTTCACAACCCGGCTGGCTGCAACGCAACCGCCAACTGATCGGCCTCGGTCTTTCACTGTTGATGTTCGGCGTGGCGCTGCTCGCCTGCTGGCATCTGGTGCGTGAAATCAACCCGGATCAGGTGCGCGAATCGCTGGCAGCTGTGCCGCCGCAGGCGCTGCTTGGTGCCCTGCTGGCGACCGTGCTGGGCTTTGCGGTAATGCTCGCCTACGAGTGGTCGGCCAGCCGCTACGCCAACGTCAACCTGCCGGCGCCGACCCTGGCGCTGGGCGGCTTCTGCGCCTTCGCCATCGGCAATGCCGTGGGCCTGTCGGCGTTGTCCGGCGGCTCGGTGCGCTACCGTCTGTACGGGCGCAACGGCCTTGGTGCGGGCGATGTGGCGCGCATGAGCCTGTTCGCCAGCCTGTCGCTCGGCGTCAGCCTGCCGATCCTCGCAGCATTGGCGGCCCTGTTCGATCTCGAGGATGCCTCCGCCGCGCTGCGCCTGTCCGAGCCGGTGCTGGCGGCGTTGGCCGTTGCCATACTGGTCGCCGCCACGGCGGTGGTGCTGCTGGTCAGCCGCAAACGCCTGGCCGAGCGCCCCGCGCCCGGCTGCTGGCAGGTGGATCTGGGACGTTTCAGTCTGCGTCTGCCGGGCCTACGCATGAGCCTGACGCAACTGCTGATCAGCAGCCTCGACGTGCTGATCGCCGCCAGCGTGCTGTTCCTGCTGCTGCCCGAGGCGCCGCCTTTTTCCAGCTTCGTGCTGATCTACATGCTGGCGCTGGCGGCCGGTGTGCTCAGCCATGTGCCGGGTGGCGTCGGGGTGTTCGAGGCGGTGCTGCTGGCGGCCTTTTCCTCGCGCATCGACCCGGCCGGTCTGGTCGCGGCGATGCTGCTCTATCGCCTGGTCTATGTGGTGCTACCGCTGGTGGCGGCCGGGCTCCTGCTGCTGGCTGCCGAGGCGCGCCGCTTGTGGTTCCCACGACAGGTGGCGCGCGTGGCCAGTGGTATGGCGGTGCCGCTGCTGGCGCTACTGGTGTTCTGCGCCGGCATGGTGCTGCTGTTCTCCGGGGTGACGCCGACCGTGGACGAGCATCTGCAGGCTCTGGGCTTTCTCATGCCGCCGCAACTGATCGCCGCCTCGCACCTGGCGGCCAGCTTGGTCGGTACGCTTTGCCTGTTGCTGGCGCAAGGGCTGCGTCGTCGCTTGTCGGCGGCCTGGGCACTGACCCTGGTGCTGCTCTGCCTGGGTGTGGTGCTGTCATTGCTCAAGGGTTTCGACTGGCCGGAGGCCCTGGCCCTGGCGGCCATCGCCGGCTTGCTGGCGCTGTTTCGCCGCGAGTTCTACCGGCGTAGCCGGTTGATGGACGTACCAGCATCCGGCCTGGTGCTGGCGGCCACGGTCGGGGTGATCGCTGCCTCGGTGTGGCTGCTGCTGTTCGTCTATCAGGATGTCGCCTACAGCCATCAGCTGTGGTGGCAGTTCGAGCTGGATGCCAATGCCCCGCGCGGCCTGCGTGCCGCACTGGGCAGCGCCCTGGTGCTCCTGGCCGTCGGCCTGACCTGGCTGCTGCGCGCCACGCCGCCGAGCATCAGCCTGCCGGACGAGGATGCACTGCTGCGCGCTCGCGCCATCGTCCAGGCCTCACGACAACCCGAAGGTGGCCTGGCGCTGAGTGGCGACAAAGCCCTGCTGTTCCATCCCGACGGCGATGCCTTCCTCATGTACGCCCGCCGCGGACGCAGCCTGGTGGCGCTGTTCGATCCCATTGGCCCGCCGGCCGCCCGCGCCGAGCTGATCTGGCAGTTCCGCGACCTCTGCGACCGCCATCATGCGCGGCCGGTGTTCTATCAGGTGCGCGCGGAGAACCTGTCCGGTTACATCGATATCGGCCTGACCGCGCTGAAGCTCGGTGAAGAGGCACTGGTGGATCTGAAGACCTTCGACCTGGCCAGCAATGGCAAGGAGATGAAGGCGCTGCGCTACACCTGGAACCGCGGCCAACGCGATGGCCTGAGCCTGGAATTCCATGCCCCCGGCCAGGTGCCGATGGCGGAGCTGCAGGCGATCTCCGATGCCTGGTTGCAGGGCAAGAACGTACGCGAGAAAGGCTTTTCCCTAGGCCGTTTCAGTCCTGAATACCTGGCACATTTTCGCGTCGTGGTGGTGCGTTTCGAAGGTCGCGCGGTGGCCTTCGCCAACCTGCTGGAATGCGAGACACGCGCTGTGGCCAGCCTCGACCTGATGCGTGTGCTGCCGGATGCGCCGAAGTCGACCATGGAGTTCCTCATGCTCGGCCTGATCCAGCAGTTCCAGAGCGAGGGCTATGCACGCTTCAGCCTCGGCATGGTGCCCCTGGCCGGCCTGCAAGCGCGCAAGGGGGCGCCGCTGCCGCTGCGCCTGGGTGCGCTGGTGTTCGACCGCGGCGAGAGTTTCTACAACTTCCAGGGCCTGCGTCGTTTCAAGGATAAATTCCTGCCGCAGTGGGAGCCACGTTACCTGGCCGTGCCGGCCGGGCTCGATCCCTGGGTGGCATTGGCCGACACCGCCGCGCTGATCGCGGGCGGCCTGGGTGGACTGGTGAGGCGCTGAGATGAGCAGGATGACAAGGATGCTGGGTGGGTTGTTGCTGGTTACAGCCCTGGCTGCAGGCGCTGTGGGTTGGTGGTGGTCGATGCGTGCGCTACCGCATCTGCAGACGGTGCAGATACAGGGCGCCTCGGCGCAACTGCTGAGCCAGGGCGAAGCGCGTCAGCGTGTGCTGCTGCTCGCGCCGGCCGACCAGGCGCTGGACGAAACCACGCTACGCCGCTTTGCCGAAGTCGGCGATCTGCGCCTGCTGCAACTGCCCTTCGTCGCGGGCGACTGCAACGCGCAGCAGCAGTTGCTCAGCCAGGCCAGCGAGCGCCTGGGCGGGGCGCCGACTCTGGTGGCCGGTATCGGCCCGGCAGCGGCTTCGGCCTGGCGCTGGCTGGCGGCGCAGCGCGACGATCAGGCCCAGGCGCTGTCGGTCGGCTTTGACCTGGCCAAGCCCGATTGCGGCGCGCCCTTGCCGAGCAAGGCCGAGCATGGCCACTGGATTGCCCTGTGGAACGACAACCCGGGCGATGACAACGCGCGGTTTTTGCGGGAGCAGGGCAACGGCGAGCCGCGCATCGGCGCGCTGGGCACGCCGCTGCCAACGCTGCTGGCTGACCATCTGCAGCACCTGCTCGCCGGCCAGGGTGCGGCGATGCCGGTGATCGAGCATCCCTCGGCGCAACCGGCCGATACCCTGACCCTGTTCTATTCCGGCGATGGCGGCTGGCGCGATCTGGACCGTGCCTCGGCCGAACACATGGCCGCTGCCGGCTATCCGGTGGTGGGCATCGACACCCTGCGTTACTACTGGCAGCACAAGAGCCCGGAACAGAGCGCCGCCGACTTGTCGCGGCTGATGCAGCAGTACCGCGACAAGTGGCAGGTAAAGCGCTTCGTGCTGGCCGGCTACTCCTTTGGTGCCGATGTGCTACCGGCGATCTACAACCGCCTGCCGGCCAGTGATCAGCAGCAGGTCGACACCATGCTGCTGCTGGCCTTCGCCCGCAGCGGCAGCTTCGAGATCGCTGTCAGCGGCTGGCTCGGCAAGGATGGTGCAGAAGCGGCCACCGGCCCCGAATTGCGCAAGGTGCCGGCCGCCAAGGTGTATTGCATCTACGGCAGCGAGGAAGCGGCCGAGAGCGGCTGCACCGAAGCCGGTACCCCAGGGGAGCGACTGATGATCGAGGGCGGCCACCATTTCGACGGTGACTACGCCGCGCTGGCGCAGAAGATGCTGGCGGCGATCAAGGCGCGCCAGCCGCGTTAGTCTCGCTGACGCATGCCAATGGATTGCCCTGATTCTGTAGGAGCGGATTCATCCGCGAAAAATCGCGGCTGAAGCCGCTCCTACGGAAAACGGCAGAGTGCTTTGTTAGCCGCGACAGCCTTGCTACCCCGTCGCCGCTGAAGCGCCTCCCACAGATCCGCGTTCGGCGTCTCAGTTCGCTTCGTTCACCGCGCTGAGAAAGGCCTGTGTACGTTCCTGTTGCGGATTGCCGAATAGTTCGGCCGGCGTGCCCTGCTCATGGATGCAGCCCTGATGGAAGAAGCACACACGGTCGGCGAACTCGCGGGCGAAGCCCATCTGGTGGGTGACCATCAGCATGGTCAGGTTGTGCTCGCTGCCCAGGCGGCGGATGACGTTGAGCACCTCGCCGCACAGCTCGGGATCAAGCGCCGAGGTCACCTCGTCGAACAGCATTACCTTGGGCCGCATCGCCAGTGCGCGGGCGATGGCCACGCGCTGCTGCTGACCGCCGGAGAGCTGCGACGGGAAATGGCGCAGCTTCTCGCCCAGGCCGACCATCGCCAGCAGGTCTTCGGCGCGTTCGGTGGCTTCCTTCTTGCTCATGCCGAGCACCTGCATCGGCGCCTCGATCACGTTCTGCAGCGCACACATGTGCGGGAACAGGTTGAAGCTCTGGAACACCATGCCGATCTTGCCGCGCACCTTGCGCTGGTGGCTGGCGCTGGCCGGCACCAGGCGACCATCGCGCGCCGGCATGTGGGTCAGCGGCTCGTCGTCGACGCAAATCACGCCTTCGTCGATGCTCTCCAGGGTCATCAGCGCGCGCAGCAAGGTCGACTTGCCCGAGCCGCTGGGGCCGATGATCGCCACCTTCTCGCCAGCGGCGACGTCCAGGTTGAGCTTGTTGAGCACGGTGAGGTTGCCGTAACGCTTGGTCACGTCGGTGAAGCGGACGATGGGCTGGGGCATGGAGGAACTCCCTGCGGCGTCTGTAGAGTTGAGAAAAGCAGTCATCGGGCAGTGACCTCCAGCCGATCTTCCACGCGCCGCACGCACCAGGCCAGGGCCAGGCTGAGCAGGAGGAAGAAAAGACCGACCATGGTGATGGGCTCGAGGTAGCGGAAGCTCTCCGAGCCGATGTTCTTGGCCTGCTGCATGATTTCCACCACGGTGATGGCCGACAGCACCGGGGTGTCCTTGAGCATGGCCACCAGGTAGTTGCCCAGCGCCGGCAGGATCGGCCGCAGCGCCTGCGGCAGGATGATCTGCCGATAAGCCGACAGCGGCGACATGTTCAGCGCCGTCACCGCTTCCCACTGGCCACGCGGCACGGCATCCAGTCCGGCGCGATAGACCTCGGCGGTGTAGCAGGCGTAGTGCAGGGCGATACCGAGGATGCCCGCCTGCAGCGCAGTGAGGTTCAGCCCGTAGTTGGGGAACACGTAGAACAGGAAGTACACCTGGATCAGCAGCGGCGTACTGCGGATGAACTCGATCAGCCCGGCCACCGGCCAGGACAGCCACAGATGCTTGCTGCGCCGGGCGATGGCCAGCAGCAGGCCGAGGACGATGGCGATGGCAAAACCGGCGAAGGTGATCAGCAGGGTATTGAGCGAGGCCTTGAGCAGGTCCGGGAGGATGCTCAGGGCGAAATCCCAGTCGAAGAAGTTCATTGCAGGCCTCCGCGCATCCGGCCACGGCTCAGGCGTTTTTCCAGCAGGCGCATGCCGAGGTTGATCACCTGGGCCATGAGGAAATACAGCAGCAGGGCCAGAGCGAAGATCTCCAGGGTCATGAAGGTCGCCTGATCCAGCTGGCGAGCACGGAAGGCCAGGTCCGACAGGGTGATCAGCGACACCAGCGAGGTGTTCTTCAGCAGCTCGATCAGCAGGTTGGTGCCCGGCGGAATCGCTGCCAGCAGCGCCTGCGGCAGGATGATGCGCAGGAAGCGCTTCGACGGCCGCATGTTCAGCGCGGTGCAGGCCTCGTACTGACCCTTGGCCACCGAGCGGATGGCGCCGCGCATCACTTCTGCGCCATAGGCGCCGATGTGCAGGCCGAGGCCGACGATGGCCACTGTGAAGGCGCTCATCTCGACGTTGAACGGTGGCATCGGCAGCACGAAATACAGCCAGAACAGCTGCACCAGCAGCGAGGTGCCGCGAAAGATCTCGATGTAGGTGATGGCCAGCCAGCGCAGCGGGCGAATCGGCGACAGCCTGCCCAGGGCAGCGATCACCGCGCTGGCGATGGCCAGCAGCGAGCCCCAGAAGGTGACTTGCACGGTGACCCAGGCGCCTTGCAGCAGCAGGGGGAGAAGATCGGTCATGAATGTCTACCGCTCTATGCACAGAAGTGCGCCACGCACCGGAATGCGCGGCGTGATCCGTTCATTACTGGCCGCAGAGTTCGGCGGCGGTCTTGTCGGTGATGTTGGACTGGTCGAAGCCGAAGGGCCCCACCGTGGCCAGGTGCTCCTCGCTGCCGATCCATTCCTTCAATTGGGCATTCACCGCATCGCGCAGCTCCTTGTCTTCCGGGCGGAAGGCCAGGGCGCCATAGCCAGTGTGAGCCGGGTCGTCCTTGAATTCGGCGATGGCTTCGACGCTGTCGCCACCCTTGTCGGCCAGGCCCTTCATGGTCAGCTGGGTGCCGACGGCGGCATCGGCACGACCGGCGCGCACGGCCTGCAGCTGCGCGGTGGTGTCCGGCACCTGGAGGATCTGATCGTCAGTGATACCGGAATTACGGGCATAACCCAGGTTCACCGTGCCGGACATGATCGCCACCTTGGCCCCGCTCTTGGCGATGTCTTCGTAGCTGTGCAGGCCCTTCGGGTTGCCGGTTTTCACCAGCAGGGTATCGGGCAACTGGTAGTGCGGGTCGGTGAACAGCACCTGCTTGCAGCGCTCGGGGGTGATGTACATGCCGGCGGCGATCAGGTCGAAGCGGCTGGCGCGCAGGCCGGGGATCAGCGAACCCCATTCGGTGAGCACCGGGTTGATTTTCTCGACGCCCATGCGCTCGAAGATCTTCTTGACGATCTCCGGCGACTCGCCGGTGACGCTGCCGTCGAGGGCGGTGTAGGCGAACGGGGTTTCGTTGGCGTAGCCGATGCGCACACTGCTGCTGTCCTTGACCTTGTCCAGGGTCGAGGCCTGGGCGCCGGCGGCGAGGCCGGTGAGCAGGGTGCAGGCCAGCGCGAGGCGGCCGAAGCGGGAGGGGATAACGCTACTCATCTTGGTGTTCTCCTGTTTCTTGTAGTCCGCCAACGGCGGCGTGCTGTGTTAGGAGGCAGGTAAATCAAGAGCGTTGGTGCGCAGTAGGCCCGCGCCGGGTGGTGTTCTTTTGAGTTGCCTGAGGCACTGTTTTCCACCCTTGGCCCGAGCATACAAAGGCTTTTTTCGCTACGGCATTGCACTAGGACAATTGAATCGTAACGCCTCACGCGGGATGCTTGAACGCAGTCGCCGGAGGAGCCATCGATGCACAACTGGAAGAAGGCCCTGGCTAACGCTCGCCCGGGCGAATCGAAGTACAAGCTACTGGTCCAGGCAGTCGCCGCCGATATCGAACAGGGTATCCTGATCGACGGCCAGCGGCTGCCACCGCAACGCCAGGTCTCCGATGCCCTGGGCATCAGCGTGCAGACCGTGACCAACGCCTACAAGGAGCTGGAGCGCCAGGGCCGCGTGCGCTGTGAAGTGGGCCGTGGCAGCTTCGTCTCGCGGCGTACCAGCGAGCGGGTGGCCACCAGCATGCTCGATCAAACCGAGCAGGCGCTGATGGACTTTTCCAACGCGCGCATCCTGCACACCGATGCCCACGATCGCCTGTGGCGACAGACCTGCCTGGAGCTGGCGCAGGAGGCGGATCAGCCGTGGATTCACGCCTTCCGCCCGATTGCTGGCATGCAGCACCAGCGCGAGTCGGCAGTGCGCTGGCTGGCACGTCTGGGCATGGATGTGGGCATCGAGGACGTGTTGCTGACCAGCGGCGCTGCCCACGCCATTTTCCTCGCCCTGGCTACCCTGGCCGGCCCGGATGACGTGGTGCTCTGCGAAGGCCTGACCGACCACGGCGCCATTGGCAGTTCGCAGGTGCTTGGCTTCACCCTCAAGGGCCTGGAGATGGATCGCTACGGCCTGAACCCCGAGCACTTCGAGGACATGTGCGGCAACGAGCGCATTACCGCGCTGGTTTGTACGCCCAATCTGAACAACCCCACCAGCGCGCTAATGCCCGATGAGCGCCGCCGCGAGATCGCCGAGATCGCCCGCCGCTATGGCGTGTACATCATCGAAGACGACGTCTACGGCCCGTTGCTGGCCGGCCAGCAAAGCACGCGGCCGCTCAGTCACTACGCGCCGGAGCTGTCGTTCTACTGCACCAGCATGACCAAGTCGGTGCTCACCGGCCTGCGCATCGGTTATCTGGTGATGCCCAAGCGCCTGGCGCTGCGTACCGAGAGCATCCTGCGGGTCAACAGCTGGATGGCGCCGTCGCTGCTCGGTGAGATCGCCACGCGCTGGATCGACTCCGGTGAGGCCGAGGACCTGGTGCAACTGCAGCGGCAATTGCTGGCCAACCGGCAGGCGCTGGTGGAGCAGGAGCTGGGCGAGCACCTGATCGGCAATCACCCCTATTCGCTCAACAGCTGGCTGCGCGTGCCCGAAGGCTGGGAGACCGACGGCCTGCTGCGCGAACTGCGTCGGCGCAACGTCGCGCTGACCCTGCCTGACCCCTTCGTTCCGCCCGGCATGCCACGGCCGCGGGCGGTGCGCCTGTGCGTCGGCGCCGAATGCAGCGAGGCGAAGATGCGCCAGGGCGTGCAGATCGTGCGTGACGTGTTCGAGCAGTACCCGAAGGTGCATGATTTTTAGCTCTGTTGAAGAGCTTCGCGGCTGAAGCCGCTCCCACAATTTTATCCGCCATACCGATCAGCCCCCTCTCCCGCTTGCGGGAGAGGGCTGGGGAGAGGGGCTTTGTAGCCCGGATGAAATCCGGGGGGCGGTTTGCAGCGATGCTTCCCGGATTTTATCCAGGCTACAAGCTGGTGCGCACCGATTGCTCGCCTCTTGAAGTACCCGAATAAAAAATCGTCCTAGTACATTCAGCCACTCAATTTCCCGCTCATACACTCGGCCGCACACCTTCACGGAACGTGCGCCATGTCTTCCATCCCCTTCGATGACCTGCTTCAGGCTCGCCAGCGTATCGCCGGCCTGGTGCGTCAGACGCCGCTGGAGCACTCACCGAGCCTGAGTCGCCTGGCCGGTGTGCCGGTGTGGTTGAAGCTGGAGTCGCAGCAGGCCACCGGCAGCTTCAAGCTGCGCGGTGCGAGCAACGCGGTGGCGCTGCTGGATGCCGAGCAGAAGCGCCTCGGCGTGGTCACTGCCTCCACCGGCAACCATGGCCGTGCCCTTGCCTTCGCCGCCTCGCAGCAGGGCGTGAAGGCCATCGTCTGCCTCTCCGAGCTGGTGCCGCAGAACAAGGTGCGCGCCATTCGTGAGTTGGGCGCCGAGGTGGTTATCAAAGGCCGCAGCCAGGACGACGCCCAGCTCGAAGCCCTGCGCATTGCTCGCGAGCAGGGCGCCGCGTTCATCCCACCCTTCGACCACCCGCACGTGATCGCCGGCCAGGGCAGCCTGGGCCTGGAGATTCTCGAGCAGTGCCCGGATGTCTGCGAAGTGCTGGTGCCGCTGTCGGGCGGCGGCCTGTTCGCCGGCGTGGCGCTGGCGATCAAGGCGGCCAGTCCGGCGATTCGTACCCACGGCATCAGCATGCAACTGGGCGCCGCCATGCACGCCAGCCTGCAGGCCGGCGAGCCGGTCGAGGTGGAGGAACTGCCAACCCTGGCCGACTCGCTCGGCGGCGGTATCGGCATGGACAACCGCTTCACCTATTCCATCACTCGCGAGCTGTGCGACCAGGTGCACCTGCTCGACGAGGCTTCCATTGCCCGTGGCATTCGTCACGCCTACCGCGAAGAAAGGCTGGTGGTCGAGGGCGCAGCTGCCGTCGGCATCGCCGCCCTGCTCGATGGCTTGATCGAGCCTCGTGGCCCGGTGGTGGTGGTGATCAGCGGCCGCAATATCGATATCGACCAGCACCTGCGCGTGCTCAATGGCGCCGACGCCTGAGGAGTCCCCATGGCCAAGACCCTGATACTCAACCAGGCCGACCTGCGCGACTGCGTCGGCCTCGACGCCGACAGCCTCGAAGTGGTGGAAAACGCCTTCCGCCTGCTGGCCACGGCCGCCGTGGCGATGCCGCCGATCCTGCGTCTGGACGTGCCCGAGCATAACGGCGAGGTGGACGTGAAGACCGCCTACCTGCCCGGCGTGGCGCACTTCGCGATCAAGGTCAGTCCCGGTTTCTTCGACAACCCCAAGCTTGGCCTGCCCAGCCTCAACGGCCTGATGATGCTGTTCTCGGCACAGACCGGTCTGGCCGATGCGCTGCTGCTGGACAACGGCTACCTCACCGCTGTGCGTACCGCGGCCGCTGGCGCCATCGCCGCCAAATGGCTGGCCCGCGAAGACGCCAAGGTGGTCGCCATCCTCGGTGCTGGTGAGCAGGCGCGCCTGCAGTTGCAGGCCCTGCGCCTGGTACGCGATGTAAGCGAGGTGCGTATCTGGGCCCGCGATCCCGCCAAGGCCCAGGCCATGGCCGCCGAGCTGGACGATGCGCGCGCGGTGGACAGCGTCGACGCGGCGCTGGATGGCGCCGATATCGCCATCACCACCACGCCGAGTCGCGAGCCGCTGATCGAGCCGCAGCATCTGCGTCCGGGCCTGCATATCACCGCCATGGGCTCGGATGCCGAGCACAAGAACGAGATCGCCCCGGCCGTGCTGGCGCGGGTCGATGCCTACGTGGCTGATCGCCTGAGCCAGACCCGCGTATTGGGTGAGCTCAATCACGCCATCGCCGCCGGCCTGGTTGCCGCAGACGCTGATTTCGCCGAACTCGGCCAGGTCATCGCCGGCCAGCGTCCGGGGCGTACCGCGCCCGAGCAGATCACCCTGTGCGACCTGACCGGTACCGGCGCCCAGGACACTGCCATCGCCAGCCTTGCCTATCAGCGCGCCGTCGCGGCCGGTAAAGGCCTCAGTTTCGATTCCTGAAACCCTACGGGCGTGGCACGCCGCGCCTGAATAACTGTTCCATCATGAGGGCAACCGCAATGTCCGAAATCGTCGTCAACCTCCCCTTCAGCCGGGAGGAATATGCCCAGCGCCTGGCCAAGACGCGTAGCGCCATGCAGGCCAGGGGCATCGAACTGCTGATCGTCACCGACCCATCCAACATGGCCTGGCTCACCGGCTATGACGGCTGGTCGTTCTACGTGCACCAGTGCGTACTGCTGGCGCTCGATGGCGAGCCGGTCTGGTATGGCCGCGGCCAGGACGCCAACGGCGCCAAGCGCACGGTGTTCATGCAGCAGGGCAATATCGTCGGCTACCCCGATCACTACGTGCAGTCCACCGAGCGCCACCCGATGGACTACCTGTCCAAGGAGGTCATCGCCGCCCGTGGCTGGGACAAGCTCACCATCGGCGTCGAGCTGGACAACTACTACTTCAGCGCCGCCGCCTATGGCTCGCTGCAGCGCAATCTGCCCAACGCGCGCTTCGTCGATTCGACTGCGTTGGTCAACTGGCAGCGGGCGATCAAGTCGCCCACCGAGATTGGCTACATGCGCATCGCGGCGAAGATCGTCGAGAAAATGCACGCGGCGATCTTCGACAAGATCGAGCCGGGCCTGCGCAAGAACGAGCTGGTCGCCGAGATCTACCGCACCGGCATCCTCGGTGCCGACGGCCATGGCGGCGACTACCCGGCCATCGTCCCGTTGCTGCCCACCGGCGCCGATGCCAGCGCGCCGCACCTGACCTGGGACGACTCGCCGATGATCAGCGGCGCCGGCACCTTCTTCGAGATCGCCGGCTGCTACAAGCGCTATCACTGCCCGCTGTCGCGCACCATCTATCTGGGCAAGCCGCCGCAGCATTTCCTCGACGGCGAGAAGGCCGTGGTCGAAGGCATCGCCGCCGGCCTGGAGGCGGCCAAGCCGGGCAACACCACTGGCGATATCGCCCGCGCCTTCTTCAAGGTGCTGGAGAAATTCGGCATCCACAAGGACAGCCGCTGCGGCTACCCCATCGGCATCAGTTATCCGCCGGACTGGGGCGAGCGCACCATGAGCCTGCGCCCGAGCGACGAGAGCGTGCTGCAGCCGGGGATGACCTTCCACTTCATGCCCGGCCTGTGGCTGGACGACTGGGGCCTGGAAATCACCGAGTCGATCCTGATCACCGACAGCGGCGTGGAAACCCTCTGCGACGTGCCGCGCAAACTGTTCGTGAAGGACTGACGCCGCTTGAGTGTAGGAGCCGGCTTGCCGGCGATCCGGATCAACACCGCATCGCTGGCAAGCCAGCTCCTACGAAAAGCGGCGCTATCGAGACATCCACTTATGCCGTAATGCTGTTCACTTAAGGTTGCACACGTTTGGCTCCCCTCTCCCATTTATGGGAGAGGGGCTGGGGGAGAGGGCAGAAAACACCGCAAAATTGCCAGTTTACCCCTCTCCCTAACCCTCTCCCCGGAGGGGCGAGGGGACTGATCGAACTCGACCGTTTCTTAAGTGAACAGCATTACACTTATGCCGGGCTTTGCACCATGACCCAACTGCGCGACAACCCCATCAGCCCCACGGTCGACTTTGATCGTGATGGCGTGCAACACGGCTTTCTCAAGCTGCCCTATTCCCGCGACGACTCGGCCTGGGGCGCGGTGATGATCCCGGTGACCGTGGTGAAGAACGGCAGCGGCCCCACCGCGCTGCTTACCGGCGGCAACCACGGTGACGAGTACGAAGGCCCGCTGGCGCTGAGCAAGCTGGCCCAGCACCTGCGCGCCGAGGACGTCACTGGCCGGGTGATCATCGTGCCGTTCATGAACACCCCGGCGGTGCAGGCTGGCACCCGCACCTCGCCCATCGACAAGGGCAATCTCAACCGCAGCTTTCCCGGCAAGCCGGACGGCACGGTGACGCAGAAGATCGCCGACTACTTCCAGCGCAGCCTGCTGCCGCTGGCCGACGTGGTGCTGGACATCCACTCCGGCGGCAAGACTCTGGACTTCCTGCCCTTCGCCGCCTGCCACATGTTGCCGGATGCGGCCCAGGACGCCGCTTGCGCCGCCGGCATGCGCGCCTTCGCCGCGCCCTACTGCATGCGCATGCTGGAACTGGACGCAGTGGGCATGTACGACACCGCCGCCGAGGAGCTGGGCAAGGTATTCGTCACCACCGAACTGGGTGGCGGCGGCAGCAGCACGGCGAAAAGCCTGGCCATCGCCGAGCGCGGCGTGCGCAACCTGCTGATCCACTTCGGCCTGCTACAGGGTGAGATCGAGGCCGGCGAGTCGGTGATGCTCGATATGCCCGACGGCGACTGCTTCGTCGCCAGCGAAGACGATGGCCTGCTGGAGATGTGCCGCGACCTCGGCGATACGGTGGAAAAGGGTGAGGTGATCGCCCGCGTACACAGCGCCCGCCGCACCGGCGCGCCGGCTGCCGAATACCGCGCCAAACGCAGTGGCTTGCTCGCAGCCCGGCATTTTCCGGGGCTGGTGAAAAGTGGTGATACCCTTGCGGTCATCGCCGAGGTGGTGAGTTGAGAAACCCAACCTGCAGCCGCTGTAAGAGCACCTGGCCATGCTCGTGAACGCCGGTAAGGCAAAAGCTTCGCGAGCAAGCTCGCTCCTACAGGCCTCGCATCGTTCCCAAGATAGGCCTACTGCCGATGCACAAGCTTGACCGCTATGACCTGAAGATCCTGCGCATCCTCGAAGGCGACGGGCGGATCACCAAGTCGGCTCTGGCCGAGGCGATCAACCTCTCGGTGACGCCGGCCTGGGAGCGGGTGCGCAAGCTGGAAAGTGCCGGGTTGATCAAGGGCTACCGCGCGCAGATCGACTGGGCAGCGCTGTTTCGCAGCCAGCAGGTGCTGGTGGAAATCACCCTGGCCCGTCACACCGCGCAGGACATGCGCCGCTTCGAGCAGCGCCTGAGCGAGGCTCCGGAGGTAGCCTTCTGCTACGCCACCGGTGGCGGCGTCGATTACATCGCGATGATCCGCGCCCGCGACATCGACCACTACCAGCGTTTCATCGACCAACTGCTGCTGGAAGACCTCGGTATCGAGCGCTACTTCACCTATATCGTCACCAAGACCATCAAGGCGGACACGGCAGGTGCGCCCGCAGAACTGGGCGACTAAGGTACGCCGCCATGAGATGTCGGGCATCTGGTGGGTTAGCCGCCTGCCGAGGTGACCGAGCGTTTCACCCCGTTGGCTGCGGCGTAACCCACCATCGGAGCGCTACGTTTCATCGCCTGGTGGGTTACGCGCCGCGATAGTGGGCATCTTCGATTCACGTTCAGCGTCGCTAACCCACTCTACAGTCAGTGGCTCGACCAGCCGTCCTCGCGTGATGTGGCATCAGCGCTTCGCCTTCACCGCCGCCAGGCCATCGCCACCGTCGTGGCTGCTCACGCCGTCGGTATGAGTCGCTCCGTGGCCTTAACGGCCTGTAGGGGCGGCTCAGCCGGAGGGGCGCAATTGGGCGCGAATGGTCGGGAATACGAAGGCATAAGCGGCAAACCGTTCGTCGACTACTACCCCCTGAAACTGAACCAAAGACTTTTCCCGGGAGTCCGTCTCCGGGACGGGCAGGAGGTCCGTTTCCGATGCAATGCCTTGATTCGGAAGGGCTTCCGCGCAAAGGCCAATCACCAGGGTCACTGGGTTTGAATAAGTTCTTCATGTCACTTTGCCTGGGAGGCGCTCTTTTACTGGGAATTTGTACCCAAGCCTCCGCCACCTTTCGCATTCACACCATTCCTGCCACTGCGCCAGCGGCCGCGCCCAAACCGGCCAGCGAAGTGATCGACCGCGCCCTCGGTGCACTGGGCACGCCTTACCGCTGGGGCGGTACCAGCCTGCGTCACGGCTTCGATTGCAGCGGCCTGGTGCAGTATGCCTTCAAGACTCAGGACGACCTCGACCTGCCGCGCACCTCCCGCGCACTGTCACGCGTGGATGCACCGTCGGTGAAGCGCAGCGATCTGCAGCCGGGTGATCTGCTGTTCTTCCGCATTCGCAGCCGCTCGGTGGATCACGTGGCCATCTACATCGGTGAGGGCCGCTTCGTCCACGCGCCACGGCGCGGCACCAAGGTGCGCATCGACCGCCTCAACAATTCGTACTGGCAGCGGCATTTCCAGTTGGCCAAGCGGGTGGTGCCGGAGGCCTGATCAGGCAACCGTCACCACCCGCTTGGCACGACCTTTTATCCGAGCGGGCTGGCCGTCTACGGCAAAACCTATCCCGCGGGTCAACAACGCGCTAGAATTCGCGCCGCTCGCGGTCATGCCGGCTGCGGCAGTGGGTTCCCTCACCCCACTTCATGAAAAAGGACATCGACATGACCCTGATTCCTGCGTCGGTCAGTCGGCCCGTGCTGGCCGGCCTGATCGCCTTCCATATCCTCATCATCATCGCCAGCAACTACCTGGTGCAGCTGCCGATCACCCTGTTCGGCTGGCATACCACCTGGGGTGCGTTCAGTTTTCCGTTCATCTTCCTGGCTACCGACCTGACCGTGCGCCTGATCGGCAAGCATTCCGCGCGGGTGGTGATTGCCCGCGTGATGCTGCCGGCGCTGGTGGCCTCCTACGTGGTGTCGGTGCTGTTCCACGAAGGCGCTTTTGGCGGTCTGGCGACGCTGGGCGAATTCAACCTGTTCGTCTTTCGCATCGCCGTGGCCAGTTTCCTGGCCTACGCCTTCGGCCAGTTGCTCGATATCCAGGTGTTCGACCGCCTGCGCCAGATGCGCCAGTGGTGGGTCGCGCCGACGGCCTCGACCATCTTCGGCAATCTGCTCGATACCTTCCTGTTCTTCTCGGTGGCTTTCTGGCGCAGCGATGATCCGTTCATGGCCGCCAACTGGGTAGAGATCGCCACCGTGGACTACGTGATCAAGCTGGCCATCAGCCTGATCCTATTCGTGCCGTTGTACGGCATGCTGCTCAGTGCCATCGTGCGGGCCTTGCCGCAGCGCACTGCCACGGCGTGATGCTCACTCGCCGCTGAAGCGCCTCCCACGGTGGCCAAGTATGTGGGAGGCGCTTTACCCGAGTGCCGCCGTCAAGGCATGACGGGCGCCCCAGAAATCTTCTGTTCCGGCTGATCCTTCAGAAAAAACTGCGGTGACGCCTGCCCGGCTTGGAAAAAATGCCAAGCCGCTCTTCCCTAGCATGTCTCCCATGCCCATTGGCCCGGAGACACCGCCATGCCCCTCGACCATCCCCTGCTGTTCAAATCGCTGTGCTATGTCGACGGTCACTGGCTGCACAGTGACGAGGGCGCCAGCATTGCCGTGCACAACCCGGCCGACCAGAGCGTGATCGGCCATGTGCCGATGCTTGGTGAGCAGCAGATCGTAGCCGCAGTGGACGCCGCCCAGCGCGCTTTCGCCGACTGGCGCGAGCAGAGCCTGGAAACCCGCGCGTCGCTGCTGCGGCGCTGGGCCGAGCTGATCCTGCAGCATCAGGAAGACCTGGCGCGCATCCTCAGCCAGGAACAGGGCAAGCCGCTGGCCGAAGCCCGTGGCGAGATCCGCTACGCCGCCAGTTTCATCCCTTGGTTCGCCGAAGAGGCGCGCCGGCTCTACGGCCAGACCATTCCCAGCCATATCCCTGGTGCCCAGCTCGGTACGGTGAAAGAGCCGGTCGGTGTCTGTGCCCTGCTCACACCGTGGAATTTCCCCAGCGCGATGATCACCCGCAAGGCCGCCGCGGCGTTGGCCGCCGGTTGTACCGTGGTGGTCAAACCGGCACACGAGACGCCCTATTCCGCCTTTGCCCTGGCGCAACTGGCCGAGGAGGCCGGCTTGCCAGCCGGTGTGTTCAACGTGGTATTGGGTGAACCGCAGATGGCCATGGAAACCCTGGTCAAAGATACCCGTGTGCGCTCGGTGAGCTTCACCGGCTCGACTCGCGTCGGCAAGCTGGTGCTACAGGCGGCTGCTGAGGATGTGAAGAAGGTGGCGCTGGAACTGGGCGGCAATGCGCCGCTGATCGTTTGCGCCGATGCCGATCTCGATCACGCCGTGCAGGTGGCGCTGGATGCCAAGTTCCAGACTTCCGGCCAGGACTGCTGCGCCGCCAACCGCATTCTGGTCGAGCGTCCGGTCTACGAGGCATTCCTGCAGCGCTTCGCCAAGGCCGTGCGCGACCTGCGCGTCGGCCCTGGGCATGACGCGCGCAACCAGATCGGTCCGCTGATGCACCAGGCTGCGTTGGACGTGACGGCCGCACGGGTTGCCGATGCCATCGAACAGGGCGCGCGCCTGCTGGCCGGTGGCGAGCCGCATGCGCTGGGCGGCTGGTTCTGGCAGCCGACGCTGCTGGCCGACGTCACCGACAGCATGCGCATCTACCGCGAGGAGAACTTCGCCCCCATCGCCGGCGTGCGCGCCTTCGACACGCTGGACGAAGCCGTGGCCATGGCCAACGACACCGAATACGGCCTGGCTGCCTACATTTGTTCCAACCGCGTGGATGTCGTCCACCCGCTGATCCGTCGCCTCGACCACGCCATGGTCGCGGTCAACGGCACCAAGTTCACAGGCCACCCGATCCCCTTCGGTGGCATGAAAGCCTCAGGCCTCGGCCGTGAGGGCGGCACGGAAGGCTTCGAGCCCTTCGTCGAAACCAAGTACTTCTGCATTCATCACCAGGGCCAGCGCTACTCCTGATGATCCAGAGTGCGGGTGGGAGGGGCTTTAGCCGCGACTGACCTTACAGACGCATCGCGGCTACGACTGCATGGATGCAGGAGGTAGAGCGAAGCAGGATGCCCGAGCCGAAAGCCCCTCCCACGAGCGTGTGAATTACCTTTAACGCTACCTCAGCGAATTAGATGGAGATCGCCATGACCGACTACCAGAACCTGTTCGAGCAGGACCGTGCCCACTTCATGCACCCGTCCACCCACGCTCACGACCACGCCAGCGGCGCGCTCAAGGGGCGCATCATCACCGGTGCTTCCGGCATCCGTATTCGCGATCATGAAGGCCGCGAACTGCTCGACGCCTTCGCCGGCCTGTACTGCGTGAACATCGGCTACGGCCGCACCGAGGTGGCCGAAGCCATCTACAAACAGGCCAAGGAGCTGGCCTACTACCACACCTATGTCGGCCACTCGACCGAGGCCATCATCGAGCTGTCGGCGCGCATCATCGACTGGGCGCCCAAGGGCATGAAGAAGGTCTACTACGGCATGTCCGGCTCGGACGCCAACGAGACCCAGATCAAGCTGGTGCGTTACTACAACAACGTGCTCGGCCGTCCGGCGAAGAAGAAGATCATCTCCCGCCAGCGCGGCTACCACGGCTCGGGCATCATGACCGGCAGCCTCACCGGCCTGGCCAGCTTCCACCAGCACTTCGACCTGCCTCACGCGGATATCAAGCACGCTGCCTGCCCGCACTTCTACAAGGCGCCGGCTGGCATGGATGAAGCGGCCTTCGTGCGTCACTGCGCCGAGGACCTGGAGCGTCTGATCCTCGCCGAAGGGCCGGACACCGTGGCCGCCTTTATTGGCGAGCCGGTGATGGGTACCGGCGGCATCATCGTCCCGCCTCAGGGCTACTGGCAGGCGATCCAGGCGGTGCTCGACAAGTACGACATCCTGCTGATCGCCGATGAAGTGGTCTGCGCCTTCGGTCGTCTGGGTACGCCGATGGGCAGCCAGATGTTTGGCATGCAGCCGGATCTGATCACCACGGCCAAGGGCCTGACCAGCGCCTATGCGCCGCTGTCAGCAGTGATCGTCGGCGAGAAGGTGTGGAACGTGATCGACGAGGCCTCCAGCCGCGATGGCGCCATGGGCCATGGCTGGACCTACTCAGGCCACCCGATCTGCGCCGCCGCTGCGCTGGCTAACCTGGATATTCTCGAAAAGGAAAATATCTCTGCCAACGCCGCCGACGTCGGCGCCTACCTCAACCAGCAACTGCGCCAGACCTTCGAAGGCCATCCACTGGTGGGCGAAGTGCGTGGTGTCGGCATGCTCGCCGCGTTGGAGTTCATGGCCGACAAGGAGGCGCGCACGCCATTCGACCCGGCGCTCAAGGTCGGCCCGCGGGTTTCCGCTGCCTGCCTGGAACGCGGCATGATCGCCCGCGCCATGCCGCACGGCGACATCCTCGGCTTCGCCCCGCCGCTGGTGCTGACCAAGACCGAGGCGGACGAGGTAGTGGGGATCGCCAAGGCGGCGGTGGATGCGGTGGCCAGCGAGGTGCTCTGAGCTCGATAGCGCGAATAGGTTGCCATCCTGTGGAAAGGGCTTCAGCTGCGATGGCTGAGCCCTGATCCTGGATCGGCTACCTCCAGAATGCCCAGAAGCTCGCCGCTGAAGCGCCTCCTGCAGTCCGTAGGGGCTTTTCGATCAGCGGGGTGGTACTGAGCTTGTGGGAGGGGCTTTAGCCGCGATTGCTCCCCGGCTTGTCCAGCTTGCGCAAAAACACGGTCATTTCCTTCTCGGCCTGCTTGTCGCCCTTGGCTTGGGCGGCAGCGATGCCCTGCTGCCAGGACTGGCGCGCGCCGTCGATGTCGCCTTCGGCCTGCAGCGCTTTGCCTAGCAGCTTCCACGCCGCTGAATAGGCCGGGTCGAATTCCACGCAGCGTTGCAGGTGCTCGGCCGCCTGCACCGTATTGCCGCCATCCAGGTGGGCCTTGCCCAGACCGAACCGCAGCAGGGCGTTGTCCATGCCCTTGGCCAGCATCTTTTCCAGTGCCTCAGTGCTCATCTCGGCTCCCAGTCTGCTGCGCGTCGGCACTGCTGCGTTAAAAACAGGCTCGGACTGCTCATGTACTGTTCGTACACTCCGCGTCCTCGCCTGTTTTTGCCTTGCATTGCTCTAGCTCGCGAGACTTTGAAATTTTTAGAAGAGGGTCAGTCGTAGCCCGATGCAATCCGGGAGTCAGAAGAACGTCAGCCCCGCCTGGAACAGGCGCTCGACATCGCGGATGTACTTCTTGTCAACCAGGAACAGGATCACGTGGTCGCCGGACTCGATCACCGTGTTGTCGTGGGCGATCAGCACCTGTTCGTCGCGGATGATGGCGCCGATGGTGGTGCTCGGTGGCAGGGCGATGTCTTCGATGGCGCGGCCGATCACCTTGCTCGATTTGGCATCGCCATGGGCGATCACTTCCAGCGCCTCGGCGGCGCCACGGCGCAGGCTATGCACGCTTTCGATATCGCCGCGGCGCACGTGGGTCAGCAGGGTACCGATGGTGGCCAGCTGCGGGCTGATGGCGATGTCGATCTCGCCGCCCTGCACCAGGTCGACATAGGCCGGGTTGTTGATGATGGTCATCACCTTGCGCGCACCCAGGCGCTTGGCCAGTAGCGAGGACATAATGTTGGCCTCGTCGTCGTTGGTCAGGGCGAGGAAGATGTCGGCATCGTTGATGTTCTCTTCCACCAGCAGGTCGCGATCCGAGGCACTGCCCTGCAGCACGATGGTGCTGTCGAGGTTCTCCGACAGGTAGCGGCAGCGCGCCGGGTTCATCTCGATGATCTTCACCTGGTAGCGGCTTTCGATGGCCTCGGCCAGACGTTCGCCGATGTTGCCGCCGCCAGCGATCACCACGCGCTTGTAGCTGTCCTCGAGACGGCGCATCTCGCTCATCACTGCGCGGATATGCGCCTTGGCGGCGATGAAGAACACCTCGTCATCGGCCTCGATGACGGTGTCGCCCTTGGGCATGATCGGTCGGTTGCGGCGGAAGATCGCCGCGACGCGGGTGTCGACGTTGGGCATGTGCTGGCGCAGCTGGCGCAGTTGCTGGCCGACCAGCGGGCCGCCGTAGTAGGCCTTGACCGCCACCAGCTGGGCCTTGCCTTCGGCGAAGTCGATCACCTGCAGGGCGCCGGGGTATTCGATCAGGCGTCTGATGTAGTTGGTCACCACCTGCTCGGGGCTGATCAGCACGTCGACCGGAATCGCTTCGTTGTCGAACAGCGCCTCGCGGGTCAGATAGGCCGTCTCGCGTACGCGGGCGATCTTGGTCGGTGTGTGGAACAGGGTGTAGGCCACCTGACAGGCGATCATGTTGACTTCGTCGCTGTTGGTCACCGCCACCAGCATGTCGGCATCGTCGGCGCCGGCCTGGCGCAGCACCGTGGGGAAGGAGCCCTTGCCCTGCACGGTGCGGATGTCCAGGCGGTCGCCGAGGTCGCGCAGGCGGTCGCCATCGGTGTCGACCACGGTGATGTCGTTGGCTTCGCTGGCGAGGTGTTCGGCCAGGGTGCCGCCCACTTGGCCGGCGCCGAGAATGATGATTTTCACCGATACGCTCCGTTGGAAATATTGGCAACCGTCACTCCCGCGAAGGCGGGAGCCCAGGTGCTTCGGTTTTCTGGGTTCCCGTCTTCGCGGGACAGCGCTTGCGCTGAACGCACTTTAGTGTGGCCCGAATAGGGCGAGCGCAGCGAGTAATGACGACTATTTCAGAGTACCTGTGGCCTTTTGAACAGCTTGGCATAGTAGAAGCCGTCGTGGCCGTCCAGCTGTGGCAGCAACTGGCGGCCGTGGGCTGGCTGCAGGCCGAACTCGCCAGCGATGGCGACTTCCTGCGCGTCGGGGGTACGGGCGAGGAAGGCGGCGATGGTCTCGCTGTTTTCCGTCGGCAGCACCGAACAGGTGGCATACAGCAGGATGCCGCCAGGCGCCAGGGTCGGCCACAGCGCATCGAGCAACTCGCCTTGCAACTGGGCCAGGGCCGGGATGTCCTCGGGCTTGCGGGTCAGCTTGATATCCGGGTGACGGCGGATCACCCCGGTGGCCGAACAGGGCGCATCGAGCAGGATGCGCTGGAATGGCTGGCCGTCCCACCAGGCGCCGGTAGCGCGGCCGTCGGCGGCGATCAGCGTGGCTTCCAGATGCAGGCGGTCGAGATTCTCGCGTACGCGCGCCAGCCGTTTGGCTTCCAGATCCACGGCGACCACTTCGCCCAGGCCCGGCTCGACTTCCAGCAGGTGGCAAGTCTTGCCGCCCGGCGCGGCGCAGGCGTCCAGCACACGTTGGCCAGGCGCCAGCTCGAGCAGGTCGGCGGCCAGTTGCGCGGCTTCGTCCTGGACGCTGACGCGGCCTTCCTTGAAGCCGGGCAAGGTGGTCACGTCGCAAGGTTGCAGCAGGCGCACGCCGTCGCGACTGAAGGTGCAGGGCTCGGCATCGATGCCGGCGTCGCGCAGTTCGGTGAGGTACGCGTCGCGGCTGCCGTGACGGCGATTGACCCGCAGGATCAGCGGCGGATGCGCGTTGTTGGCGGCGCAGATGGCTTGCCAGTGCTCGGGCCAGAAGGCCTTGAGCTGTTTTTGCAGCCAGCGCGGGTGGGCGGTGTGCAGCACCGGGTCGCGATCCAGTTCGGCGAAAATCGCTTCATGTTCGCGCTGGGCGCGGCGCAGCACGGCGTTGAGCAGGCCCTTGGCCCAAGGCTTTTTCAGCGCACCGGCGCAGCCGACCGTCTCGCCGATGGCGGCATGTTCGGGGATGCGGCTGTGCAGCAACTGATAGAGGCCGATCAGCAGCAGCGCTTCCACGTCCTTGTCGGCGGCTTTGAAAGGCTTCTCCAGTAGCTTCTCGGCCAGCAATTGCAGGCGTGGCTGCCAGCGCGCGGCGCCGAAGGCCAGATCCTGCGCCAGGGCGCGGTCGTGGTGTTCGACCTTGTCCAGCTGCGGCGGCAGGCTGCTGCCCAGCGAGGCCTTGCCGGACAGGACTGCGGTCAGGGCGCGGGCGGCGGCCAGGCGTGGGTTCATTGACCGAGCACCAGGCCGGGGGCGAACTGCTCGCGACGGCTGTTGTACAGGTCGCTGAAGGCCAGCGGCTTGCCGCCGGGCAATTGCAGACGAGTCAGGCGCAGCGCGCCCTCGCCACAAGCCACGGTCAGGCCCTGCTTGTCGGCGGCGAGAATGCTGCCGGGGGCACCACTGCCCTCGCCCAGCTCTGCCGCATGCACCTTCAACGCCTCGCCGTTCAGCGTGGTATGGCAGATCGGCCAGGGATGGAAGGCGCGCACCAGGCGCTCCAGTTCCACGGCCGGGCGGCTGAAGTCCAGGCGCGCTTCGTCCTTGTTCAGTTTGTGCGCGTAGTTGGCCAGGGTATCGTCCTGGACTTCGCCCTTCAGCGTGCCGGCTGCCAAGCCGTCGATGGCCTGCAGTACGGCTTGTGGGCCGAGTTGGGCAAGGCGGTCATGCAGGCTGCCGCCGGTGTCGCTGGTGCTGATCGGTGTGCTGACCTTGAGCAGCATCGGCCCGGTATCCAGGCCGGCTTCCATCTGCATCACGGTGACGCCGGATTCAAGATCGCCGGCCTGCACCGCGCGCTGGATCGGCGCGGCGCCACGCCAGCGCGGGAGCAAGGAGGCGTGGCTGTTGATGCAGCCCAGGCGCGGGGTGTCGAGCACCACCTGCGGCAGGATCAGGCCATAGGCGACCACCACCATCAGATCCGGCTTGAGCGCTGCCAGCTCGGCCTGGGCCTCTTCGTTGCGCAGGCTGGCCGGCTGGTAGACGGCAATGCCATGCTCGACGGCGAGTTGCTTGACCGGGCTTGGCATCAGCTTTTGGCCGCGACCGGCCGGGCGATCCGGCTGGGTGTAGACGGCGATGATCTGGTGCGGGCTGGCCAGCAGGGCCTTGAGGTGTTCGGCGGCAAATTCCGGGGTGCCGGCAAAGACGATACGCAATGAGTCAGACATGAGGGCTCGCTAAAAGAAAAAGGCTTGCCGTGGCAAGCCTTCTGAATCGGGCATCAAGCGCGCTGACGATGCTGTTTTTCCAGCTTCTTCTTGATGCGGTCGCGCTTGAGGTTGGACAGGTAATCCACAAACAGCTTGCCGTTGAGGTGATCGCACTCGTGCTGGATGCACACGGCCAGCAGGCCTTCGGCAATCAGCTCATAGGGCTGGCCATCGCGGTCCAGTGCCTTGATCTTGACCTTCTGCGGGCGATCGACGTTTTCGTAGAAGCCGGGCACCGACAGGCAGCCTTCCTGGTACTGGTCCATCTCGTCGGTCAAAGGCTCGAACTCGGGGTTGATGAATACCCGCGGCTCGGACTTGTCCTCGGACAGGTCCATGACCACCACGCGCTTGTGCACGTTGACCTGCGTCGCCGCCAGGCCGATACCAGGAGCGTCATACATGGTCTCGAACATGTCGTCGACCAGTTGACGGATGGAGTCGTCCACGACGTCCACCGGTTTGGCGATGGTACGCAGGCGTGGATCAGGAAATTCGAGGATATTCAGGATCGCCATATGCGTTTGTGATGCACTTGTAGAATAAAGTCAAAATCCGCTGCTAAGATGATGAACAGCATTGAAAAACGGCTTCACGCCGCGGAATCAGCGGGTTTGGCACGCGGCGCTAGGGCGCTTCACGTGAAGGCACATAATAAAGGGATTCACCGTATGAGGAAATCACTACTCGCCCTGCTCTTTGCAGCCGGCGGAATGGCCCTGACCAGCTTGGCTCAGGCCGAAGTGCAACTCAAGGACGGTCACCCGAACCGCTACACAGTGGTCAAGGGCGATACCCTCTGGGACATTTCCGGCAAGTTCCTGCGCCAGCCGTGGAAATGGCCCGAGATCTGGCACGCCAACCCACAGGTCGCCAACCCGCACCTGATCTATCCCGGCGATACCCTCAATCTCGTTTATGTTGACGGTCAGCCGCGCCTGATGCTCAACCGCGGTGAGTCGCGCGGTACCATCAAGCTGTCGCCGCAGGTGCGCAGCACGCCAATGGCCGAAGCGATCCCGACTATCCCGCTGGAGGCGATCAACAGCTTCCTGCTGAGCAACCGTATTATCGACACGCTGGAAGAATTCAACGGTAAGCCTTACGTCGTCGCCGGCAACGCCGAGCGCGTGGTCAGCGGCGCTGGCGATCGTGTCTACGCCCGTGGTCAGTTCGACGAAGAGCATCCGATTTACGGCATCTTCCGTCAGGGCAAGACCTATGTGGATCCGGAAACCAAGGAATTCCTCGGTATCAACGCCGATGACATCGGCACCGGCGAAGTCGTCGCCGAGGAAGGTGATATCGGTACCCTCGTCCTGAGTCGTTCGACTCAGGAGGTGCGCATCGGTGACCGCCTGTTCCCCACCGAAGAGCGTGCGATCAACTCCACCTTCATGCCCAGCGAGCCGGCCAGCGAGATCAACGGTCTGATCCTCGACGTCCCGCGTGGTGTGACCCAGATCGGCCAGTTCGATGTGGTGACCCTGAATAAAGGTGCTCGCGATGGTCTGGAGATCGGCAACGTACTGGCCATCTACAAGACCGGCGAAACCGTGCGCGACCGCGTTACCGGCGAGAGTGTGAAGATCCCGGACGAGCGTTCCGGGCTGCTGATGGTGTTCCGCAGCTATGACAAGCTCAGCTACGGCCTGGTACTGCAGGCCAGCCGCCAGCTGGCGGTGATGGACAAGGTCCGCAACCCGTAATGCCCATCGAGCCCCGCTAGTGCGGGGCTCGTGCTTTCAGGCCGCCAGGATGGCGGTGCAACTTTTCAGGGAAGAATCGCCATGCCTGCATCCTCCTCGCTTTCCCCCGCTGTTTCTCCTGCCGAGCTCGAAGCCCGCTTGCGTCTGCATCTATTGCCGGAGCTGGGGCCGCGACGCTTTCGCAAACTCCTGAGCGCTTTCGATAGCGCCTCGGCTGCGCTCAGTGCGCCGGCCAGCGCCTGGCGTGCGTTGGGGCTGCCGGCTGCCTGCGCCGAGCCCCGGCGCAGTGCGCAGATCCGCGAGCGAGCGGCGGCTGCCCTGCACTGGCTGGGTGAGCCTGATCAGCATGTGGTGATGTGGGACGATCCAGCCTATCCGGCTCTGCTCGGCGAGCTGGCGGATGCGCCGCCGCTGTTGTTCGTGGCAGGCGAGCCGAGCGTGCTGGAGGCGCCGCAACTGGCCATGGTCGGCAGTCGGCGTGCCTCGCGGCCCGGCCTGGATAACGCACGGGCCTTTGCCCGCAGCCTGGCGGGCGTCGGCTTCGTCATCACCAGTGGTCTGGCGTTGGGGATCGATGGTGCTGCGCATCAGGGGGCGTTGGAGGGTGGCGGCAAAACGGTGGCCGTGCTGGGCACCGGCTTGCAGTGTTTGTATCCGCGGCGGCATGTGGGGCTGGCGGCGCAGATCATCGAGCAAGGTGGCGCGCTGGTGTCAGAGTTGCCGCTGGACTGTCCGCCGCAGGCCAGTAATTTCCCGCGGCGCAACAGGATCATCAGCGGGTTGTCGCTGGGTGTACTGGTGGTCGAGGCCAGCCCATCCAGTGGCTCGCTGATCACTGCGCGCCTGGCCGCCGAGCAGGGGCGCGAGGTCTACGCCATACCTGGCTCCATCCATCATCCTGGCGCGCGTGGCTGCCATCAGCTGATCCGTGATGGCGCCACCCTGGTGGAAAGCATCGAGCATATCCTCGAAGCCTTGCGTGGCTGGCAGACTCCAACCGCCGAGCCTGTATCGGTGCCGCTCGCTAGCGTCGAGCACCCATTGCTGGTCTTGCTGCATGCCGCGCCGCACAGCACCGAGGCGCTGGTGCAGGCCAGCGGTTGGCCGCTGTCACAGGTGCTGGGAGCTTTGACCGAGTTGGAGCTCGATGGCCTGGTGTGTAACGAAGCGGGGCGTTGGCTGGCGCGCAATCGTTAACAGGCTGTTAAGGCCCGTGGCAGGCAACCATTGGCTTGGATAGACTGCCGACCATTGATTTCGCGGGAGACAGTCGATGGCCAGCAACTGGCAGATACAGCAAACGGCGCGAGTGGTGCGTGAAGGGGGCGTGGTTGCCTATCCGACCGAGGCGGTCTGGGGTCTGGGCTGCGATCCCTGGAATGAAGAGGCGGTGTATCGCCTGCTGGCGCTCAAGGAGCGGCCGATGCACAAGGGGCTGATTCTGGTGGCCGATGACATCGGACAGTTCGACTTCCTGCTCGATGATCTGCCAGAGATCTGGCAGGAGCGCCTGGCCGGCAGCTGGCCAGGCCCGAATACCTGGCTGGTGCCGCATCATAACCGTCTGCCCGAGTGGGTTACCGGCGAGCACGACACCGTGGCCCTGCGCGTCAGCGATCATCCGCTGGTTCGTGCGTTGTGCCGCTATACCGGCCCGCTAATCTCCACCTCGGCCAACCCGGCGGGGCGCCCTTCAGCGCGTTCGCGTCTGCGCGTCGAGCAATATTTCCCGGGCGAGTTGGACAAGGTCCTTGGCGGCGCACTAGGTGGGCGCAAGAACCCCAGCCTGATTCGTGACCTGCGTACGGGCGATGTGATTCGCCCGTCCTGACTGGCCAATGCTCGCGGCTAAAGCCCCTCCCACGATTGTGGCAGCTGTGGGAGGGGCTTTAGCCGCGTCTGTTTCTACGGCAGTAGGATGGTGGAGCCAGTGGTCTGCCGCGAGCTCAGGGCATCCTGCGCGGCAGCAGCGTCCTTGAGCGCGTAGCGATTACTGATGTCCACCTGCAGTTTTCCGCTGCTGATCATCGCGAACAGCTCGTCGGCCATGGCTTGCAGGTTCTGCGGCGTATTGGCGTAGCTCGCCAGGGTCGGCCGGGTGACGTACAGCGAGCCCTTCTGCGCCAGGATACCCAGGTTGACCCCGGTGACCGCGCCGGATGCGTTGCCGAAGCTGACCAGCAGGCCGCGCGGTGCCACGCAGTCCAGCGAGGTTTCCCAGGTGTCCTTGCCGACGCCGTCATATACAACCGGGCACTTGGCGCCGTCAGTCAACTCCAGCACGCGCTGGACGACATTCTCATGGCTGTAGTCGATGGTCTCCCAGGCTCCCAGTTCCTTGGCGAGTGCGGCCTTTTTCGCCGAGCTGACGGTGCCGATCAGATTCACGCCCAGCGCTTTGGCCCATTGGCAGGCGAAGGAGCCGACGCCACCAGCGGCGGCATGGAAGAGGATGGTCTCGCCGCCCTTGAGCTCGTAGGTCTGGCGCAACAGGTACTGCACGGTCAGGCCCTTGAGCATTACCGCAGCGGCCTGTTCGAAGCTGATGCTGTCCGGCAGGTGTACCAGGTTGTCGGCGGGCAGCACGTGCAGCTCGCTATAGGCGCCGAGCGGACCGGTGGCATAGGCGACGCGATCGCCGACCTTGAGACCTTCGACCTCGCTGCCAATCGCCTCGACCACGCCGGTACCTTCGGTGCCCAGGCTCGAAGGCAGCGCGGGCGGCTGGTACAAGCCGCTGCGGAAGTAGGTGTCGATGAAGTTCAGGCCGATGGCCTTGTTGGCCACGCGAACCTCGCGTGGGCCCGGCGCTGCCGGCTGGTAGTCACGGTATTCCAGCACTTCGCTGCCGCCGTGCTGGCTGAACTGAATACGCTTGGCCATCTCGGATTCCTTATTGGTTTGGAGCCGCTGCATGCGGCGAAAGGCTCTATCCAATCGTCCTGATTGACCGACGTCAACTGCGGATGTGCCTGGGTGAATGCTATGCTGCCCGCCGATTTCGACCTGCTCTCTGTTCAAGGTGCCGCCGTGACTGACCGTACCGAGGCCGTTAAGGCCTACCTGCTCGACCTGCAAGACCGCATCTGCTTTGCCCTGCAAGCCGAGGACGGCCAGGCCGTGTTCGCCGAGGATGCCTGGCAGCGCCCGGCCGGTGGTGGTGGGCGCACGCGGGTGATCGAGAACGGCGCGCTGATCGAAAAAGGCGGGGTGAATTTCTCCCACGTTTTCGGCGACAGCCTGCCGCCGTCGGCCAGCGCCCATCGTCCCGAACTCGCAGGGCGCGGCTTTCAGGCCCTCGGCGTGTCGCTGGTGATCCACCCGGAAAACCCCTACGTGCCGACCTCGCACGCCAATGTGCGTTTCTTCAGCGCCGAAAAGGAAGGCGAAGAGCCGGTGTGGTGGTTCGGTGGTGGTTTCGACCTCACGCCCTACTACGCCAATGAAGAAGACTGCGTGCACTGGCACCAGGTCGCGCACGACGCCTGCGCGCCGTTCGGTGCCGAGGTCTATCCCAAGTTCAAGGCCTGGTGCGACCGCTACTTCCACCTCAAGCATCGCGGTGAGCCGCGCGGCATCGGCGGGCTGTTTTTCGACGACCTCAACGAGTGGGACTTCGACACCAGCTTCGCCTTCATGCGTGCCATCGGTGACGCCTACATCCAGGCCTACCTGCCCATTGTCCAGCGCCGCAAGCTGATGCCGTTCGGCGAGCGCGAGCGTGAGTTCCAGGCTTTCCGCCGTGGCCGCTACGTCGAGTTCAACCTGGTGTTCGACCGTGGCACGCTGTTCGGCCTGCAGTCCGGCGGGCGCACCGAGTCGATCCTCATGTCGCTGCCGCCACACGTGCGCTGGGGGTACGACTGGAAGCCGCAGCCGGGCAGCGAGGAAGCTCGCCTGACCGAGTACTTCCTGACCGATCGTGATTGGCTTTCGGCCACGTCATGATCCTGTAGCCCGGATGCAATCCGGGACAGTTCATAGGCCGCCCCGGATTTCATCCGGGCTACGAACTGGCGCCATTTCCCCGTAGGAGACCGCTTGCGGGTGATCTGGCCCGAGAGCAAATCGCCAGCAAGCTGGCTCCTACACAAACAGGACTTTCCATGGACCGCTACTGCGTCTTCGGCAACCCCATCGGCCACAGCAAATCACCGCTGATCCACCGCCTGTTCGCCAAGCAGACTGGCCAGGTGCTCGACTACCAGGCACGCCTGGCGCCGCTGGATGGCTTCGTTGGCGATGCCCGCGCCTTTTTCGCCGAAGGCCTGGGCGGCAACGTCACCGTGCCGTTCAAGGAAGAGGCCTTTCGCCTGGCCGACGAACTCACCGAGCGCGCCCGTCGAGCCGGCGCGGTGAATACCCTGAAGAAACTGGCCGACGGCCGCCTGCTGGGTGACAACACCGACGGTGCCGGCCTGACTCGTGATCTGCAGGACAACGCTGGCTTCAGCCTGGCCGGCAAGCGCATCCTCGTGCTGGGTGCCGGCGGTGCCGTGCGCGGCGTGCTCGAACCCTTCCTGGCGCAGAAGCCGGCGGTGCTGGTGATCGCCAACCGTACCGTGGCCAAGGCCGAACAACTGGTGCGTGAATTTGCCGACCTAGGCCCGCTGGTGGCCGCTGGCTTCGACTGGATCGATGCGCCGGTGGACCTGATCGTCAACGGCACTTCCGCCAGCCTCGGTGGTGAGCTGCCGCCGATTGCGCCGAGCCTGATCCAGCCCGGTCATACCGTCTGCTACGACATGATGTACGGCCGTGAGGCGACCGCCTTCAACCGCTGGGCAGCCGAGCAGGGCGCGGCGCGCTGCCTGGATGGCCTCGGCATGTTGGTCGAGCAGGCGGCCGAGGCGTTCGAGCTGTGGCGTGGCGTGCGTCCGGACACGGCGCCGGTGCTGGCTGAGCTGCGCCGTCAACTGGCGGGCTGCACGGGCATGGACGAGCAAGCGCTGCCGAGGATCAGGGGCTATCACGCCCATGTTTACTTCGACGCCAGCACCCTCGATCAGGCCCGTGCGCTGTGCGAAGAAGCCGCGCGGCTTTTTCCTCTGAAGATGGGACGGATGCACGAGCGTCCAGTCGGGCCACACCCGGATTGGAGCTGTCAGCTGGCCTTTCGTCCTGACCTGTTCGGTGAGCTGGTGCCCTGGCTGATGCAACACCGCAATGGCCTCAATGTGCTGGTGCACCCGATCACTGACAACGAGCTGCGTGACCACCGCGACTGGCCGCTATGGCTCGGTCAGGTGCGCCCGCTGGATCTGAGCACGCTCGCAGACGAATGATGGCCAGGACGAGCGGCCTCGCTCAGTCTTCGAACAGTACCGGGCAGCGCTCGGCGCCTTCGAGCTTGAGGATTTCCTCCACCACTGGCGGTCGTGCCTGACGCAATACCAGGCTGCGCTTCAGTGCCTGCAGGCGGCGTGCCTCCTGGTGCAGCATCTCCACGCCGGCGTAGTCGATGAAGTTGATGTGCTGTGCGTCGATCACCAGGCGCTGCCCGCGGCTGCGCTGCAGCAACTGCTGGATGTACTGGCAGGCGCCGAAGAAGATCGAGCCCTCGATGCGCAGCACCTCGTCTTCGCCGTCCTGCCACAGGCGCACGCGCGGCTGCGAGGTGCGCTTGAGGTAGAAGAACAACGAGGCCAACACGCCGGCGTAGATCGCCGTCTGCAGCTCCAGCACCAGGGTGGCGGCGAAGGTCAGCAGCATCACCATGAACTCGGAGCGGCTGACCCTCCGCAGCGCACGGATCGCCGGCAGATCCACCAGGCCCCAGCAGATCAGCAGGATGCCGGCCGCCATCACCGGCAGCGGGATATGCGTCAGCAGCGCTGCACCGAACACCGCGAACAGCGCCACCAGCAGCGCCGAGAACACCCCGGCCAACGGCGTACGCGCGCCAGCCTGCAGGTTCAGCGCCGAGCGGGTGAAGGAACCGGCCGACAGCGAGGCGGAGAACCAAGGCCCGAGCATGTTCGACAGGCCCTGGGCGCGCACCTCCTGGTTGGCGTCGAGGAACTGGTGCGATTTCACCGCCAACGCACGGGCGATGGACAGGCTGGTGACCAGCCCGAGCATGCCGCAGGCCACCGCTGCCGGTAGCAGGCGCAGCACGTCGTCGAGGTCGAAACTCAGCGCAGTCAGCGGTGGCAGGCCGCCGGCGAATGGTGCGACCAGGGCAATGTCAGCGGTGAAGCGCGCAGGCAGCCACCAGGCCAGCAGGCTGCCACAGACCAGGCCGATCAGCAGTGCAGGCGCCTTTGGCCAGAGCTTGCGCACGGCCACGCTGAGCAGCAGGGTGAAGGCCGCCAGGGCCAGACTCGGCCAGTGCGCTTCGGGCAGGTGCTGGCCGATCTGCAGCAGGCTGGTCAGGGCCGTGGGTTGGCTGGCGACCTCGACGCCGAGCAGATTGGGCATCTGCCCGATGGCGATCACCAGCGCCGCGCCAAGAGTGAAGCCGAGCACCACCGACTGTGAGACGAAGTTCACCAGGGCGCCGAAGCGCAGCATACCTAGCAGCCACTGGAACAGCCCGGCGAGAAAGGTCAGCAGCAGGATCAGGGCGATGAATTCGTCGCTGCCGATGCGCGCCATGGGGCTGACGCTGGTGAACAGGACGATGGAGATCGCGGCGGTCGGCCCGCAGATCAGGTGCCAGGACGAGCCCCACAGACAGGCGATGATCACCGGCACGATGGCGGCGTACAGGCCGTATTCGGCGGGCAGGCCGGCAATCAGCGCGTAGGCCAGCGATTGCGGCAGGGCCAGGATGGCGCCGGTCAGGCCCACCAGCAGGTCGTTGCCGAGGGTCTTGCGGCTGATGCCAGGCAACCAGCGGAGAAACGGCAGCAGGGTCTGTCGGTCAGGTAGGCGCATGATTTGGGTCGAGGGTGGGTCGCAGGCGACTCCACCCTACTCACTTGCCGCGGTTAATTCAAAGCCGCGCCTTCACAGCGGCCAGACCGTCGCCACCGTCGCGGGTGGTGACGCCCTGCAGCCAGCCATCGAGTACCTGCGGGTTGGCCTGGAGCCAGGCCTTGATCGCGGCGTCGTTGCTGGCCTGCTTGCTCAGCACCTGATCCATGATGCTGTTCTCCATCTCCTGGGTGAAAGTCAGGTTGCTCAGCAGCTTGCCGACGTTGGGGCACTGCGCGGCGTAGCCCTTGCGCGCCAGGGTGTTGACCTGGCCGCTGTCGCCGAAATACTTCTCGCCGCCTTTCAGGTACTTCATGTCGTACTGCACGTTCATCGGGTGTGGCGTCCAGCCGAGGAAGACCACGAACTGGTCGCGTTTCACCGCGCGGCCGACCTGCACGAGCATCGCCTGTTCGCTGGACTCCACCAGCGTCCAGTCGCCCAGGCCGAATTCGTCGGCGGCGATCATCTGCCTGATCGACTCGTTGGCGGGTGAGCCGGAGGCGATGCCGTAGAGCTTCTTGCCGAACTGGTCGGCGTGCTTGTCGAGGTCGGCGAAGGTCTTCACCCCGGCCTCATAGGCATAGGTTGGTACGGCCAGGGTGTACTCGGTGCCTTCGAGGTTCTGCGCCAGCTTGTCCACTTCGCCGCTGGCGACGAACTTGTCGTAATTGCTCTGCTGCGCCGGCATCCAGTTGCCGAGGAAGACGTCGACCTGGCCCTTCTGCAGGCCGGCGAAGATGATCGGTACGGCCAGGGTCTGGGTTTGCGCCTTGTAGCCCAGGCCGTCGAGCAGGAAGCTGGCGATGCCGTTGGTCACGGCGATGTCGCTCCAGCCCGGGTCACCCAGCTTGACCGTGGCACAGGCGGCGTCCTCGGCCCATACGTCGCCGGCGCTGCTGAGCGCTGCCGCGAGTAACAGCACACTGAATCGGTTCATGGCGTCTCTCCTTTTTTCTTCTGTTTTGGGGGCGGCAGTAGGCAAAGGTTCATACCTGAGGGAAACGGGCCCGGCGCTCCAGGTCGTCGAGATCGATATGGTTGCGCATGTACTGTTGGCTGGCGTCGACCCAGGGCTGGTGGTCCCAGCTGGTCAGCTTGCCCTGGCTCAGTGCTTCGGCTACCAGTCGGCGACGGCGCTGGCTGGCCAGGGTGGCGGCGTGGATGGCCGGAATATCCCAGCGCTCGCGGGCCTCGGCCAGGAAGCCGGCGAGGATGCCCTTGTGCTCGCTGCACTCGGCCAGGTTCTGACGCTCGAGCGGGTCATTGTCCAGGTTGAATAGCAGCAGCGGGTCCTGTTCGGAATAGACGAATTTCCAGGGGCCGCGGCGAATCATCATCAGCGGGCTGACCGTACCTTCGGCCATGTACTCACCAAGCACTTCGTCATGGCCGCCCTTGCCCCGCAGGTGCGGCAGCAGCGAGTGGCCCTCCAGCTCTAGCCCCTGCTCGACCTGGCCGCCGGCCAGTTCAACCAGCGTCGGCAAGAGATCGAGGGTCGAAACGGACTGGCTGACCCGGTGCGCGGCGAAGCGCTTCGGCGCATGCACCAACAGCGGCACGCGGGCGGACATCTCGAACCAGTGCATCTTGTACCAGAGGCCGCGCTCACCCAGCATGTCGCCGTGGTCGCCGGAGAACACGACGATGGTGTCATCCGCCAGGCCGCATTCCTCAAGGGTCTTCAGCAGCTTGCCGATGTTGTCGTCGATATAGCTGCAAGCGCCGAAATAGGCGCGGCGGGCGTCGCGAATCTTGTCCTCGGGCAGCGGCTTGTCCCACAGGTCGATGACCTTGAGGATGCGCTGCGAGTGCGGGTCCTGCTCGGCCTGCTCGAGATGTTGCTGCGGCAGAGGAATGTCCACACCCTCGTAGCGATCCCAGTATTCGCGCGGGATGGTGTAGGGGTCGTGCGGGTGGGTCATCGACACGGTCAGGCAGAACGGCTGCTCCGGCGTCATGCGCACATGGTCGTAGAGGTACTGGCGCGCCTTGAACACCACCTCCTCGTCGAAATCCAGCTGGTTGCTGCGTACGCAGGGGCCTGCCTGCAGCACCGAGGACATGTTGTGGTACCAGCTGGCGCGCACGTCCGGCTCGTCCCAGTTCACCGCCCAGCCGTAGTCGGCTGGGTAGATGTCGCTGGTCAGGCGCTCCTCGTAACCGTGCAGCTGGTCCGGGCCGCAGAAGTGCATCTTGCCCGATAGCGCAGTGCGGTAGCCGAGGCGGCGCAGGTAATGGGCATAGGTCGGCACATCGGCGGGGAAATCGGCGGCATTGTCATAGGCGCCGATCTTCGATGGCAGCCGCCCGCTTACCAGGGTGAAGCGCGACGGCGCGCAGAGCGGGCTGTTGCAGTAGGCCGAGTCGAACACCACGGCCTGCTCGGCCAGCTTCATCAGGTTGGGCATCTGCACCGGCGAGGCGTCGTCGTGCAGCGGCAGGATCGGCGCGGCCATCTGGTCGGCCATGATGAAGAGGATGTTCGGGCGCTTCATGGTGGCGGCTATTCCATACTATTGGTTTATGCGACAGTGCTGGCTCAATGATTCCGGTAGAACGGCAGCAGGGTAAACCCGGCTGTGAAACATGCCTCGGATAAGCAGAGCTTATGTTTAAAGCCATCGATGGGCTGTCGCTCGACGCGCTGCGGGTGTTCGAGTCGGCCGCGCGCCAGCTCAGTTTCACCGCCGCCGCCAACGAACTGGGCAGTAGCCAGCCGGCCATCAGCCAGCAGATCAAGCGTCTGGAACAGCAACTGGCCACGCGTCTGTTCGACCGCGTCTATCGCGGGATCGTGCTGACCGAGGCCGGTGAGCTGTTGCTGGCCCATGTACAGGAGGGGCTGGCCAGCCTCGATGCCGGGCTCGTCGCTGTCACCGCACGGCAGCAGCATGAGGTGCTGCAGGTGGCCACCGACTTCGCTTTCGCCGCTTACTGGTTGATGCCACGTCTGCAGCGCTTCAATCGGCTGTACCCGGAGGTGGACGTCAGCCTGATCACCAGCGAGCGTGACCCGGCCACGGTGCCCAGCGACATCGACGTGGCGATCCGCTTCGGTGACGGCCGTTTCAAGCACGGCGAGGCACACTTGCTGTTTCGCGAGGAGGTGTTCCCGGTGTGCAGCCCGCGCCTGCTCGGCGAGCGTCAGCTACCGCTGCCGACGGAGGTTCTGACCGAGCTGCCGCTGCTGCACCTGCGCCCCGAGCACCGCTCACGCTGGTTCGACTGGGAGGGATTGTTCCGCGCCCTCGGCATCGCCAGCCTGCCTACACCCGGCGCGCTGCGCTTCGACAACTACACCCTGTTGATCCAGGCGGCGATTGCCGGGCAAGGGGTGGCCATCGGCTGGCGCCATCTGGTGGATGAACTTCTGGCTCAGGGGCTGCTCTGTCGTCTGGGTGATGCCGAGGCGCATTCGGCACTTGGCTATTACCTGGTACTACCCGAGCGCAAACGTCGCCAGCGCCTGACCGCACGTTTCGTCGACTGGTTGCAGGCCGAGCTGGATTCGTCGGCAGCGAGCGTTTGATCGGGCCATACTGCAACAGCGAGACGTGAGTCTCTATACTGTTCGCCGCCGCTCTAGCCGGTCGTTTTTATCACCTGCCAGCGGCCCCCACACTCCAACCGGTGAAGTGAACCGTGAAACTCCGTCATTCGATTTTGGGCCTGCTGCTGTGCGGCAGCCTTGTTGTTTCGAACCTCCAGGCCGCGCCGGCCCAGCCGAAGCAGGAGCTGGCTGCTGGTAGCGCATTGCTGATCGATCTGAAGACTGGCCAGGAGCTCTATTCCAGCAATCCGGATCTGCGCCTGCCGGTCGCCTCGGTCACCAAGCTGATGACCGCCATGGTGGTGCTCGATGCCAAGCTGCCGCTGGACGAGGTGCTGCCAATCACCATCCGTGACACCCATGAGATGCAGGGCGTGTTCTCCCGCGTGCGTATCGGCAGCGAGATCACCCGCCGCGAGATGCTGCACCTGGCGCTGATGTCCTCGGAGAACCGCGCTGCCGCCAGTCTTGCGCACCATTACCCGGGTGGTCACGCCGCCTTCGTCGCGGCCATGAACGCCAAGGCCAAGGCGCTGGGCATGCACAACAGCCACTTCGTCGAACCCACCGGTCTGTCCGAGCTGAACGTCGCCACGGCGCGTGACCTGGCGCTGATGGTCAAGGCAGCCAATCAGTACCCGCTGATCCACCAGTTCAGCACCGACTCCGAAGCCACCGTGGCTTTCCGCAAGCCCAATTACACCCTGGGTTTTCGCAACACCAACGCCCTGGTGCGCAAGCCCGACTGGAATATCAATCTGAGCAAAACCGGCTTCACCAACGCCGCCGGCCGCTGCCTGGTGATGGCCACCACCATCGCCAACCGCCCGGTGGCCTTCGTGGTACTCGGCGCGTTCGGCAAGTACACCCACATGGCTGACGCCAACCGCCTCAAGCGCTGGATGGAGACTGGCAAGGTCACTCCGGTGCCGGCTGCGGCGCTCAGCTACAAGCAGCAGAAGCTGGCCGAGTGGAGCCTGCAGGCCGCGCAGTAAGACGCTGTGCACGCCCTGCAGGGCCAGCACGAGACGCAAAAGTGTAGGAGCCCCGCCTCGGGGCGAAGCCTCGGACTTCTGCGTCGCCAGCCCCGTAGCATTCGCCGCGGGGCGCGGCTCCTACGCCGGCCATCGGAAAAAGGGCGACTCGATGAGTCGCCCTTTTTTCGTTGTGCTGTCGTGTAGCCCGGATGCAATCCGGGGGCTTGTAACTGTTTCCCCGGATTGCATCCGGGCTACGGTCGATTTTCCTCAGTCGTGGTGCTTCAGCTCGGACAGCCCAGCCGCTCGCTGAGAAAATCGAGAAAGCAGGTGATGCGCGACGCCAGCGCGGTGTTGCGGTAGTACACCGCGTTGATCGGCTGGCGCACCTCCACGCGTTGCTCGGCCAGCACCTCCACCAGTGCGCCGCTGGCGCGGGTGGCATCGGTCATGAAGTCCGACAGGCACACCAGGCCTTCGCCGGCCAAGGCCAGTTCGAGAATGGTGTCGCCGCTGGAGGCGCGCAGGCTCGGGGTGATGCGCCAGCGCTCGCCGAGGGCGTGACGTAGCGGCCATTCGTTGAGGCTGTCCGGCTCGGTGAAGCCGATTAGGCTGTGCCCGGTCAGATCCTCGGTACGCGCCGGCGTGCCATGGCGGCGCAGGTAATCGGGACTGGCCAGCACGCGGCGGCGGCTGTGACACAGCGGTCGGGCGTGCAGGCTGGAGTCCGGCAGGTTGCCGATGCGGATGGCCAGGTCGGTGCGGCGTTCCAGCAGATCGATGATGCGGTCATCGCTGTGCAGCTCCAGTTCTATCTGTGGATAGAGCGCACGAAATTCGCCGATCAGCGGCACGATCACGTGCAGCATGAAAGGCGAGGCAGTGTTGATCCTCAGGCGCCCGGCCGGTGCCTGGCGGCGCAGGGTCATCTGTTCCTCGGCTTCCTCGACACTGGCGAGGATGCGCCGCGCCTGGGCCAGGAACACCTCACCCTCCTCGGTCAGCTCCAGGCGCCGCGTGGTGCGGCGTAGCAAGGTGACGGCAAGTTTTTCCTCCAGCCGGCTGAGGGCACGGCTGACGCCGGACGCGGTTTGCTCCAGCTGCTCGGCGGCGGCGCTGATCGAGCCGCAGTCGACCACGCTGACGAAGGCGAGCATTTCTTCCAGGCTGGTCTTCATTATTGATCTTCAGTCAAAGGTGTTTGCTGGCTTGTTAGGTTTTTTCGCATGAGTCTGGCGCGGATACTGCTCCCTCTCAACCCCCGCTCGCCGTCAGACAGAGGGCTGCAACTTTTTCGCGAACCACGAGGCCGAATCTTTCCGTACCCGTTCCGAGCCGATGCTCGGCCAGCGCTTCGCAAGCTATGAGGAGATCTTCATGAAGTTCATTCCCCCCTTCGGTCTTGGCACTTTCGGCCTCAAGGACCAGGTGGCCATCGACTCGGTGCGTACCGGCCTGGAGCTGGGTTACCGGCATATCGACACGGCGCAGATCTACGGCAACGAGGCCGCGGTCGGCCAGGCCATCGCCGCCAGCAACGTGGCGCGTGACGAGCTGTTCGTCACCACCAAGATCTGGACCGAGAACCTCGGCAGCGGTCGGGTGATCGCCAGTTTGCAGGAAAGCTTGCAGCGCCTGGGCCTGGAGCGGGTCGACCTGACGCTGATCCACTGGCCGTCGCCGAACGATGAGCTTCCCGTCGCGCAATACCTGGGCGAGCTGCTGGAAGCCAAGCGCCAGGGGCTGACCGCAGCCATCGGTGTGTCCAACTTCACCATCGCTCATTTGCGTCAGGCCATCGAGGCCGTGGGGGTGGACGAAATCGCCACCAATCAGGTGGAAATCCATCCGCTGTTGCAGAATCGCAAATTGGTGGAATTCGCCCGGCAGCAGGGCATCCATCTGACTGCTTACATGCCGCTGGCCTACGGCAAGGTGCTGGCCGAGCCGGTGATCCAGCGCATCGCCGCTACCCATGGCGTCAGCCCGGCGCAGGTGGCCCTGGCCTGGTCGCTGCAGCAGGGTTATGCGGTGATTCCGTCCTCGACCAAGCGCGACAATCTGGCCGCCAACCTGGTCGCCGCCGAGCTGCGTTTGAGCACCGAAGACATGGCTGCAATCGAGGCTCTGGAGCGTGGCGAGCGCGTCGCCAACCCGGGCTTCGCGCCGCACTGGGATTGAGTACTGCGAGTGTGGCAGGGGCTTTAGCCGCGACCCTAGGCTCTATCGGCCGCCGGCGATATCGATCAGCGCGCCAGTGGTGTAGCTGGCCTTGTCATCGAGCAGCCAGACGATGGCTTCGGCGACTTCCTCGGCACGCCCGGCGCGGCCCAGCGGTGTCGCCTTGCCCAGGCGCTCGGCGCGGTCCGGTTGGCCGCCGCTGGCGTGGATCTCGGTATCGATCAGTCCCGGGCGCACGGCATTGACCCGTACGCCCTCGCCGCCCAATTCCTTGGCCAGGCCGCGGGTCAATACATCCATCGCGCCTTTGGCGCCGGCATAGTCGACATACTCGAAGGGCGCGCCCAGGCTGGCGGCCACCGACGACACCAGCACCATCGAACCACCTTCACCGCCGCGACTGCGGGCCATGCGCCGGGCGCCCTCGCGCGCGGTGAGATAGCTGCCCAGCACGTTGACGTCGAACATCCGTTGTAGACGCTCGCCGCTCATCTCCAGCAACGGCATGGGCGGGGCGACGATGCCGGCATTGACCACCAGGCCGTGCAGCGGGCCGAACTTGCCCATGGCCGCGAACAGGCGCTGTACATCCTCTTCAACCGCCACATCGCCGGGCAGGGCGATGGCCGTGCCGCCCATGGCCTCGATTTGCGCCACCACCTTATCGGCGGCGTCACGGTCACTGCGATAGTTGATGCCGACGGTCCAGCCGCCAGCGGCGGCCAGCAGGGCAGTGGCGCGGCCGATGCCGCGGCTGGCGCCGGTAATCAGCAGGTTCTTGCGCATTGGGCCTGGCTCCCTGTAGTGGTGCCTGCTAAGGCTGCCCGCTTTTCGTCGTCTGCGCTACATCCACCCCAGCCAACGCCACCAGGTCAGGGCGAACACCAGCATCAGCCCGTAGCCAGCCAGCGTCAGCCAGATGCCGGTGCGCAGGAATTGCCGGGCGGTGAAGGTATCAGTGCCGATACAGACCATGTTCTGTGGCGCGTTGATCGGCAACAGGAAGCCGAAGCTGACCACGTAGCCGAGCAGCATGCTCATGCCCAGCGGGTTGATGTCTCCGCCAAGCTGCAGCAGCAGGGCAATCATGATCGGCAGCATCGCCGAGGTCAGCGCCGTGGCGCTGGCAAAACCGAGGTGAATGATGATCAGAAAGCCACCGAGTACGGCGAACACCCAGAATGGCGACAGCCCATCCATGCCCAGATGGGTTACCAGCAGTTTGGCCAGCCAGGTGCCGGCGCCCGTGGCCAGCACCGCACCACCGAGGCTGATGCCAACGCCGAAGACGATCACCGTGCCCCATGGAATGCGCGGCTGTGCCTGCTTCCAGCTCATTACGCCGAGCCCTGGCATCAGCAACGCCGCCAGGCCCACCAGGGTGGTGGAAGCGGTGTCGAAGCTGTGCAGCTTGCCCTCGGTGGCCCAGAAACCGAGCAAGGTGAGGACGATGGCCAGCAGCTTGCGCTCATCGAAGGTCATCGGCCCGAGTTCACTGAGCGCCTTGCGCACGGCCTCCTTGCCGCCTTCGATGCGATCGGTTTCCGGCGGCATGACGCGTAGGATCACCCAGTAAAGCACCGCTGACATCAGCAGACTCCAGGGTGCGCCGGCGATCAGCCAGTCAGTCCAGGTCACCGATTGGCCGAGCAGCTTCTGCATGAAGCCGGCGGTAAGTAGATTCTGCGCCGCCGAAGTCTGGATGCCGACGTTCCAGATGCTGGTGGCCTGCGCCACCAGAATCATGATGCCACCAGCGAAGGCCGAGCGCTTGTCCACGCCGAAGGCGGCGATCACCCCCATCATGATCGGCACCATGCAGGCCACCCGCGCCGTGGCGCTGGGTACGATGAAGCTGAGCAGAATGGTCACCACGATGGCACCGAGCAGCACGCGATGGGTGCTGGCGCCGACCTTGGACAGAGTCAGCAGGGCAATGCGTTTGTCCAGCCCGGTCTGGGTCATCGCGGCGGCGATGAACAGTGCCGAAGCCACCAGCGCCAGTGCCGAGTTGGCAAAACCGCTGAGGGCCATGTTCAGGGCATCCTTGGTGCCGATGAGCTTGTCCGGGTCGGCCAGGGTCGGTGCGCTGCCGAGCAGGAAGGCCATCAGCGCCAGGATCATGATGGCGCTGACCTCGTAACTCACGGCCTCGCTGATCCAGACGATCACCGCGAAAGCGAGAATTGCCAGCATGCGCTGCCCGGCCAGTGGTAATCCGGCCTGTTCCGGCAGGAAGATGATCGCCAGGCCGGCAAGCAGCGCGAGCAACAGCCCCCAGGGTAGGCGCAAGGATGGGGAAACAGCGTTAGCGGACATGCTGGCGAGACTCCGACGAATGGCAAATCCAGACTATGCACCGCTGACGCGGGTCATCCATTGCCTCGGATCAGTGTTCTGGCCTGATGGGTGTTCGTCAGCGGAGTCGGGGGTTACCATGCCTGCCCTTTCGCTTGACCACACGCTGCTAGCTCATGAAACCCGCCTCCCTACGTGCCGACCTGCTGGCCGGCCTGACCTCGTCCTTCGCCCTGGTGCCCGAGTGCATCGCCTTCGCCCTGGTGGCGCAGGTCAATCCGCTGATGGGGCTGTATGGCGCCTTCATCATCTGCACCCTAACCGCCCTGTTCGGCGGCCGGCCGGGCATGATTTCCGGCGCGGCCGGGTCGATGGCGGTGGTGATCGTCGCGCTGGTGGTGCAACACGGCGTGCAGTACCTGCTGGCCACGGTGCTGCTCGGCGGTCTGATCATGCTGGCGTTCGGCCTGCTGCGCCTGGGCAAGCTGATCCGCATGGTGCCGCACCCGGTGATGCTGGGCTTCGTCAATGGCCTGGCGATCATCATCGCCCTGGCCCAGTTCGAGCACCTCCAGCACGACGGTCAGTGGCTGCAGGGCAAGGCGTTGTACCTGATGCTCGGCCTGGTGGTGCTGACCATGCTCATCGTCTACCTGCTGCCGCGCCTGACCCGCGCCGTACCGCCGGCGCTGGTGGCAATCCTCGGTATCGGCGCGCTGGTCTACCTGCTGGATCTGCCCACGCACACCCTGGGTGACATGGCGCAGATCGCCGGTGGCCTGCCGAGCCTGGTGCTGCCGGACATTCCCTGGACGCTGGAAACCCTCGCCATCATCGCCCCCTACGCCATCCTGATGGCCCTGGTCGGCCTGCTGGAAACCCTGCTGACGCTGAACCTTACCGACGAGATCACCGCTACGCGCGGTCATCCGGATCGCGAGTGTGTCGCCCTCGGTGCGGCCAACATGGTCTCCGGCGCATTCGGCGGCATGGGCGGCTGCGCGATGATCGGCCAGACCGTGATCAACCTCAGCTCCGGCGGGCGCGGGCGGCTGTCCGGGGTGGTCGCCGGCGTGATGATCCTGCTTTTCGTGCTGTTCCTCTCGCCGCTGATCGAGCGTATTCCGCTGGCGGCGCTGGTCGGTGTGATGTTCGTGGTGGCGCAGCAGACCTTCGCCTGGGGTTCGCTGCGCGTCGCCGGCAAGGTGCCGGCCAACGACGTGCTGGTAATCGTCGCGGTGACCGCCATCACCGTCGCCACCGACCTGGCCACGGCCGTGCTCTGCGGCATCGTCATCGCCGCGCTCAACTTCGCCTGGCAGCACGCCCGCGAGCTGTACGCCGACAGCGATATGCAAGCCGACGGCAGCAAGCTGTACCGCGTGCACGGCACGCTGTTCTTCGCTTCCTGCACCACCTTCCTGGCGCAATTCGAGCCGGCCGATGACCCGCAGCAGGTAACCCTGGACTGCCGCCACCTGAGCTTCGTCGATTACTCCGCCATCGCCGCGCTGAAGACCCTGCGTGAACGCTACGAGCGTGCCGGCAAGCACCTGCGCGTGGTGCATCTGTCCGAGCGTTGCAAGCAGTTGCTCAAGCGGGCGGGCGAATAGGGTCACAACTGTGACTGAGGGCCTTGCCAGTGGCTAAGGTAGGCTATTTCGTGAAGAGGCCATTGATGAGTCCCTAAAAGGGAACTATCGTTCCCTTTTAGGGACTCTCTGGGCCGACCATGCAAACTCTTTCATTAGGCGAAGTGCTGTTCACCGGTACCCAGCGCAAGGTGTTGGGGCTGCTTTACGGCAAGCCACAACAGAGCTTCTATGCCAATGAAATCGCTCGCCATGCGCAAGTTGGCAAAGGCAGCCTGATGCGTGAGCTGGAGCGTCTGCAGCAGGTGGGTATCCTGAGCATGACCCGTCAGGGCAACCAGACCCATTACCAAGCCAACCCGCACTGCCCGATCTATACCGAGCTGCAAGGCATCGTGCGCAAGACCTTCGGTATAGGTGCACCGCTGCGTGAAGCACTTGCGCCATTGGCTGGACAACTGACGTGGGCATTCGTCTACGGTTCGCTGGCCAAGGGCAGTGAACATGCCGACAGCGATATCGACCTGATGCTGATCGGCAACGGACTCAGCTATGCCGAAGTGATGGAGCGCTTGTTGCCGGTGGAGGCGCAACTGGGACGCACCATCAACCCGACGCTCTATACTCCGCACGAGTGGCAAGCCAGGAAAGTCGCTGGCAACAGTTTCGTGCTGCGGGTGGCGCAGCAGGACAAGATCGAGCTGATCGGCCACGATCCGGAGGGAACCGAACATGGGCAATAACGACAATCTGGACAACCTGCTGCGCACGGGCGGCCTTAAGGCCGAACCGCCAGACCGCAAGGAATGCCAAGGACTGCTGCGTTCGGCCGTCGACCGCCTGCAGGACGCCCACAACCCTGCGCTGTCATTCGCCAGCCGCTTCGACCTCGCCTACAACGCTGCTCACGCACTGGCTCTGACTGCATTGCGCCTACAGGGCTATCGTTCCGACCGCCGCTATCTGGTGTCCCAGTGCCTGGCGCACACGCTTGCAGTCAGCAAGGCGCAAGTGCGCCTGTTTGCGCTATGCCATGACCGAGGCAACCTGGCCGAGTACGAAGGTTATATGGATGTGGATGAGCCACTGCTGGCCGAGTTGATTGCGGCGGCCGATGCACTTCTGCCTGACGTACGGAAAGCCATGGCGATGGCGTAATCTACACGAGCACCTAGGATGCGTTGATCCTCGCGAAATCCATCAAACAATTCCCCAGGTATCGCTACGCTCAACTCAGGCTACAAAGCCATGAAAAAGCCGCTGACGGATCGCTCCGTCAGCGGCTTTCGCGTATGCCAGAGAGGGTATCAGCGGCGCGCGCCGCGTACCCCTTCGGCCAGCTCGCGGCACAGGCCGAGCACGCCGTCGATGGCCTGCTGCGGGCTCTTCGCCTCGGCAATCTTGTCGATCAGCGCCGAGCCAACCACCGCGCCTTCGGCGCGCTTGGCCACTTCGGCGGCGTGCTCCGGAGTGCGGATGCCGAAACCGATGCACACGGGCAGGTCGGTATGGCGACGCAGGCGCGCCACGGCTTCCTCGACATGATCCATGGTCGCCGCACCAGCGCCGGTCACACCCGCGACCGATACGTAGTAGACGAAGCCGGAGCTGCCGGCCAGCACGGTCGGTAGGCGGTCGTCGTCGGTGGTCGGGGTGGTCAGGCGGATGAAGTCGATGCCGGCACTTTGCGCTGGCTCGCACAGCTCGTCGTTATGCTCCGGCGGCAGGTCGACCACGATCAGGCCATCGACGCCGGCCTCTTTGGCGTCGGCGATGAAGCGCTCGACGCCATAGACGAAGATCGGGTTGTAGTAGCCCATCAGCACCAGCGGCGTGCTCTGGTTGCCTTCGCGGAATTCACGAACCATCTGCAGCGTCTGGCGCATGCCCTGCTTGCCGGCCAGCGCGCGGATGTTGGCGAGCTGGATGGCCGGGCCGTCGGCCATCGGGTCGGTGAACGGCATGCCCAGCTCGATCACGTCGGCGCCGGCGTCCGGCAGGCCCTTGAGGATGCTCAGCGAGGTGGTGTAGTCGGGGTCACCGGCGGTGATGAAGGTGACCAGCGCGGCGCGGTTTTCCGCTTTCAGTTCGGCGAAACGGTTCTGCAGGCGGCTCATGCGTGCTTCTCCTGGTTGTCCTGCATGTGGTGCATCACGGTCTGCATATCCTTGTCGCCACGACCGGACAGGTTGATCACCATCAGGTGCTCATTGGGCAGCTTCGGCGCACGTTTGAAGGCTTCGGCCAGCGCGTGGGCGCTTTCCAGGGCCGGGATGATGCCTTCCAGGCGGCAGCAGTGATGGAAGGCTTCGAGGGCTTCGTCATCGCTGATCGGCACGTATTCGACGCGCTTGATCTCGTGCAACCAGGCGTGCTCGGGGCCGACGCCGGGGTAGTCGAGGCCGGCGGAAATCGAGTGAGCATCGGTGATCTGGCCGTCCTCGTCCTGCAGCAGGAAGGTGCGGTTGCCGTGCAGCACGCCCGGTGCGCCGCCGGCCATGCTCGCCGCATGCTTGCCGGTGTCGACGCCATGGCCGGCCGCCTCGACGCCGACGATCTGCACGCCGCTGTCATCGAGGAAGGGGTGGAACAGGCCGATGGCGTTGGAGCCGCCGCCGATGCAGGCCACCAGCGAGTCGGGCAGGCGCCCTTCCTTCTCGAGGATCTGCTCACGCACTTCGTTGCCGATCACCGACTGGAAGTCGCGCACCATGGCCGGATACGGATGCGGGCCGGCAGCGGTGCCGATCAGGTAGAAGGTGTTGTGGACGTTGGTCACCCAGTCGCGCAGGGCTTCGTTCATGGCGTCCTTGAGGGTGCCGGTGCCGGCGGTGACCGGGATCACCTCGGCGCCGAGCAGCTTCATGCGGAAGACGTTGGCCTGCTGGCGATCGATGTCGGTGGTGCCCATGTACACCACGCACTGCATGCCGAAGCGCGCAGCCACGGTGGCGGTGGCCACACCGTGCATACCGGCGCCGGTCTCGGCGATGATGCGCTGCTTGCCCATGCGCTTGGCCAGGAGTATCTGGCCGATGCAGTTGTTGATCTTGTGCGCGCCGGTGTGGTTCAGGTCTTCGCGCTTGAGGTAGATCTTCGCCCCGCCGAAGTGCTCGCTCAGGCGCTCGGCGAAATACAGCGGGCTGGCGCGGCCAATGTAGTCGCGCTGGAAGTAGGCGAGTTCTTCGAGGAAGGCCGGATCGTTCTTGGCCTTCTCGTATTCGGCGGCCAGCGAGTTGATCAGCGGCATCAGGGTTTCGGCGACGAACTGACCGCCGAAGCGGCCGAACAGGCCGCGAGCGTCGGGGCCGGTGCGAAATGAGGTCATGGCGTGCTCCTGAGATTTGATGGGCTGGCCGCCAGTTGACGGGCATGGCCGAAGCGTCTGTCGATGGCCGCAGACTAACGCCGCAGGGGGCGTGAGAAAAGCGATAGCTTCGCTCTGACCTGTGAGGAAATATCACGCGTCGATGCCGCGGCCGCTTGGCGGTGGCGCGCACCATGGCAGTCCATGCATGCACTCCTTTGCTCGCCGATGGTGCGTAATGACCCTCCCGTGCTGTGCATTTCTTGCGTCTGGCGGCCTTTTGAAGGGTTGGCATGCTTCATGCTTTTGTAAATTCATTCAAGTTACTTGAATAAATATCCATCTCTTCAAGAAGAGGCCTCGCCATGCATCGCCGTGCCGTGAAAAACCTGACATTCGCCTTGGTCACCCTGCTTGCCAGTTCCCTGGCCCAGGCCGATGACCTGCTGCAACGCATCCAGCAGGCAAAACAGATCACCATCGCTACCGAAGCCCGCTTCGCACCGTTCGAGTCGGTGGAGAACGGTAAGATCGTCGGTTACGGCGTCGATCTTATGAATTACGTGCTCAAGGATCTGCCAGACGTCAAGGTCAAGCAACTGGATCTGCCCTTCCAGGGCATTCTGCCGGGCCTGGATACCGGCAAGTTCGATTTCGTGGTTACCTCGGTCACGGTGAACAAGGCGCGCTTCGATCAGTTCGCCTTCACCGCGCCGATTGCGGAGTCCACCGTGGCGCTGCTCAAGCGTGCCGACGATGCTTCGGTCAGCAGCCTGAGCGACCTCAATGGCAAGATCGTCGGCTCGCAGAGCGGTTCCGGCCAGTTGCAGGTGTTGATGGCTTATGACGCCAAGCTCAAGGCCGAAGGCCAGCCGGGCCTCAGAGGTATTCGTGAGTACGTCAGCTTCGATGAAGCCTATGCCGACCTGGCGCTCGGCCGTCTCGATGGTGTGGCGCAGTCGTTGTCCAACCTGGGGCCGCTGATCAAGTCGCGCCCGGGCCTGTTCGTCACCCTGAATGAAATGCTCGGGCCGAAGACCTACTACGGCTGGGTCGGCCGCAAGGGCGAGGACAGCGCCAGCCTGGTCAAGCTGTTCAGCGAAGGGATCGGCCGCGCCAACCGCGACGGCACGATGAAGGCCCTGCAGGAAAAATGGTTCGGTTTCAGCATGGACGTGCCTGCTGACGCCATGCCTGAGCCGAGCATCTGAGTCGCCGCTGATGAATGATTTTGGCGCTCGCTTCGCGCTCTACTGGCCGGCTTTGCTTGATGGCGCGCTGACGACCTTGTGGTTGTGCCTGGCCGGTATGCTGCTGGGCTTCGTGCTCGGCGTGCTGATCTACCTGCTGGGCAATAGCCGCAGCCGTGGCTGCGTGGCGTTCGCCAGGGTCTACGTCAGTTTCTTTCGTGGTACGCCAATGCTGGCGCAGCTGCTATTGCTGTTCTATCTGCCCGCCGGGCTGGGGCTGGACGTTCCGGCGCTGGTCGCGGCAGGCCTGGCCTTGGCGATGAATACCGCGGCCTACCAGTCGCAGATTCTGCGCAGCGGTTTCGCCGCCATCCCGGCCGGGCAACTGGAAGCCGCGGCGGTGTTCAGCATCAGCCGCTGGCGCATGTTGCTGCATATCCAGTTGCCGCAGGTGCTGCGCCTGACCCTGCCGGCGCTGATCTCCGAGCTGATCGACGTGATCAAGGTCTCGGCGGTGGTCTCGGTGATCTCCATCACCGACCTGATGCGGGTCAGCCAGCAGCTGGTATCGCAGACCTACCGACCGCTCGAGGTCTACCTGGTAGCGGCGCTGTTCTACCTGGCGTTGACCAGCCTGCTGGCCCTGCTCGGGCGTGAGCTGGAACGACGCTGGCAGGCCCGCAACTGATGGAGAACTGGATGAACTACCTCCCCGATTTCGGTCAGGCGTTGCTGGTCACCCTGGGCATCAGCTTTGCCGGCGCGGCCTTCGGTCTGCTGCTGGGCTTCGTGCTCAATGCCCTGCGCCTGGCCGTGCCCGGTTTCATCGGCCTGTATCGGCTGTACGTCTGGCTGGTGCGCGGAACACCGTTCCTGGCCCAACTGCTGCTGATCTACTTTGGCCTGCCGGTGCTGGGTCTGACCCTCGATGCGGTGCAGGCCAGCATCCTGGCGCTGGGGTTGTACAGCGCGGCCTATTTCGCCGAACTGCTGCGTTCGGCCTGGGCCAGCGTGCCCAACGGGCAGCTGGAGGCGGCGCGCGTGCACGGCCTCAGTGGCGTGCAGACCTTCTGGCATATCCAGGCACCGCAGGCCATGGCCTTCGCCCTGCCGCTGCTGGGCAACCAGGTGATCCTGACCATCAAGGAGAGCGCGGTGGCATCGATCATCACCGTGCCGGAACTGACCATGACCGCCGGACAGATCGTGTCCAGCACCTTTTCCTATGTCGTGCCCTATGTGCTGCTGGTGCTTTCGTACTGGCTGCTGACGCTGCTGGTCGGTTTCGTTGCCGCCGGGCTTGGCCGGCGTGCCACGCGCTACCTGCGAGGATGAATCGATGAGCAACCTCCCCCTTCTTGAACTGCGCGGCGTGGGCAAGTCCTACGGCGCCAACCGCGTGCTGCAGGGGTTCGACCTCAGTGTGCATGCGGGCGAGATCGTCTCGCTGATCGGCCCGTCCGGTTCGGGCAAGACCACCGCGCTGCGCTGCATGAATTTTCTCGAGGCCTATGACGAAGGCGAGGTGTGGATCGACGGCCAACTGCTCGGTTACAGCGGCCCGGGTCGCAAACCGCGGGATCAGGACAGCCCCGCGGCCATCGCCGAGGTGCGTCGGCCGCTGTCCATGGTGTTCCAGCAATTCAACCTGTGGCCGCACATGACCGTGCTGGAGAATGTCATGGCGCCCCTGCTGCTGGGCAAAGGCATGAACAAGGGCGAAGCGCGTGCCCTGGCCGAAAGCGCGTTGCAGCGTGTCGGCCTGGCGGCCAAGGCCGATGCCTACCCCGCGCGGCTTTCCGGTGGTCAGCAGCAACGTGTCGGTATCGCCCGGGCGCTGGCGGTGAAACCGCGACTGATGCTGCTCGACGAGCCGACCTCGGCGCTCGACCCGGAGTTGGTCGAGGAAGTGCTGCAGGTGATCCGCAGCCTGGCCGACGATGGCATGACCATGGTCATGGTCACCCACGAGATGAGCTTTGCCGCGCAGATTTCCAGCCAGGTGGTGTTCATGGAGGCCGGACGCATCGTCGAGACCGGCGCGCCTGGCGAGATGTTCCAGCAACCGGCCACCGAGCGCCTGAAACAGTTTCTCAAGCCCTGGTTCAACCGCAGCCTCAGCCCGCGTGCGGAGGTGACGGCATGACGGCTGTACGGGTGATGAATGCCGTGCGTGGTGAACGCCTGCAGGGTTTGCTGGCAACCCTGGCCGACTTCGGCGGCCTTGAGGGCGGCGGGATGAATCGCCAGGCGCTTTCGGCGGAGGATCTCGACGCCCGCGCCTGGCTGATCGGCGAAGCCCGGCGCATCGGTTGCCGGGTGTGGACGGATGCCTGCGCCAACCTGTTCATTCGCCGCGACGGCTTGCAAGACCTGCCGCCGGTGATGACCGGCAGCCATATCGATACCCAGCCCAACGGCGGCCGTTATGACGGCTGCTACGGCGTTATGGCCGGGCTGGAATGCCTGCTGGCCCTGCATGACCAGAATCTGCGTACGCGCCGGCCTATCGAGCTGGTGGTCTGGACCAACGAGGAAGGTAGCCGTTTCAGCCCGGGGGCCATGGGCTCCAGTGCCTTCGTCGAGCCACAGCGCATGGGTGCCTATCGCGGCAGCCTCGATGCCAATGGCATCAGCCTGGCGCAGGCGCTGGACGCCCATGCCGAGCGTTTCGCCGACCTGCCGCTGCGCGAGAAGATCGCCGCCCATGCCTTCGTCGAGCTGCATATCGAGCAGGGCCCGGTGCTGGAGCGAGCCGAGGTGCCACTGGGGGTGGTGTCCGGTATCCAGGGCGTGCGCTGGTATCAGATTCGCTGCCAGGGCGCCTCGGCCCACGCCGGTACCACGCCGATGGACATGCGCCGTGACGCCATGCTGGAGGCCACGCGTTGCCTGCCGGCCATCGAGGCCTTGGCCGAGCGCCTGGCCGGTGCCCAACAGCGACTGACCTTCGGCCGCTGGCAGGTGAAACCCAATTCGATCAATACCGTGGCGGGCGACGTGACCTTCAGCATCGACTTCCGCCATGCCGACCCGGCCGTGCTGGAGGCTTTCGACGCCGAGTTGCCGAACTGCCTGCCCGAAGGCGCCGAGCTGCAGCCATTGTTCAGCCATCCGCCGGTGGCCTTCGAGGCCGGCATCGTCGAGCTGCTGCAGCAGGCCGCCGATGCCACGGGTGAGGCGTCCCTGAGCCTGCGCTCCGGTGCCTTCCACGATGCCATGTACCTGGCTGGGCATTGCCCCACCGGCATGCTTTTCGTGCCCAGCCGCGATGGCATCAGCCACAACCCCAACGAATACACCGAACCTTCCCAGCTCGAAGCCGGCGCCCGTGCGCTGGCTTGGAGCCTCGTCCAACTGGCCGAACAAGCCTGACCTGCCATTGCCCATCTAGGAGCGACCATGAGCCATTCCAACCACACCCACGACTATCCCAGCTGCTGCCAGCCCGACAACGGCGCCGCGCTGGGCATCAACGCCACCCTCAACGAGCCGTTGTCTGCCGACGGCACGCCGGAGCTGGGCAAGACCTACACCGTGCCGGCCCGCTGCGGCCGCGCCGTGCGCCTGAAGGCCGGTGAGGTGATCAAGATCATCAACACCCACGGCACCCAGGTCTGCGACACCTGGCTGTTCAACAGCGAAGACCTCAGCGAATTCCTATCCATGGAACACGCCCGTGCGCACATCGACCGTGTCATTCCCAAGCCAGGTGACGAGCTGTTCAGCAACCGTCGCCGCACCATCGGCACCTTGCTGACCGACACCTCGCCGGGCGTGCACGACACCCTGATCGCCGCCTGCGACCTGCATCGCTACACCAACCTTGGTGTCGAGGGGTATCACGACAGCTGCGCCGACAACATGCGCCTGGCCCTGCAGGCCATTGGTCTGCGCGCCCGGGAAGTGCCACAGCCGTTCAACCTGTGGATGAACATCCCGGTCAAGGCGGACTACAGCATCGAGTGGCTGCCGCCGGTTTCCAAGGCCGGTGACTACGTCGAGATCCAGGCAGCCATGGACTGCGTGGTGGTGATGTCCGCCTGCCCGCAGGACATCGTGCCGATCAACGACCTGAACCCGGTGGAAGTGCACTTCGTGGTCAGCGCCGGCTGACCTGCTGCCAGGCCTGTACCTCGCTGGCATGGGCCTGGCATAACGTACAAAGTCGCGCCAAGGCCGTGCACGGCTTAATTCCGTGAGCGCCTTGCGCGATACTGTGCCGTTCGTGGCTGTACCCGTTGTCATCCATTGATCGAGATGTACATGCGCAAACCCAGTCCTACCCCTTCGACCAAGGCTCACCACACCGATGGCCTGCCCAGCCTGGGCATGCGCCTGCGCCATGCGCGCAAGGTCGCCGGGCTGACGCTCAAGCAGGTGGCGGTTGCCGCTGGCTGCTCGGAAAGCCTGATCTCCAAGCTGGAGAACGATGCGGCCTCGCCTTCGCTGGCCATGCTGCACCGTTTGGCGGGCGCGCTGGGCAGCAACGTGTCGAGGCTCACGTCCGAGGAATGGGTCTCCGACGAGCCCGTGCTGCGTGCCGGCGACAGGCCGGTGAAGCGTTTCGTCAAACGCAACAAGGACGGCGATATCGGCCTGGAGCGCATCACGCATCTGCAGAAGGGTGGGCTGCTGCAGGGCAATATCCATATCGTTGCGCCCGGCGTGGCCAGTGATGGTCTGATCGAACACCCAGGCGAGGAAATGGGCTACGTGCTGACCGGCAGCATCGAGCTGACCATCGGCGAGCAGACCTACAGCCTGACGGCTGGCGATGCCTTCCATTTCCCCAGCAACCTGCCTCACGGCTACCGCAACGGTGGCGATAGCGAGGCCCGCATTCTCTGGGTCAATACGCCGGTCACCTTCTGATCGGGGCCGATGCATCGGCTGCCAGGCGGCCATGGTCAGGCCGCAGAAAAATCATTAGAGTTTTCCGACTTGTCAGGAAAATTCACTCGATATGAGCCGAGACCTTCCACCACTCAATGCCCTGCGCGCTTTCGAGGCCGCCGCTCGCCTGCAGAGCGTCAGCCGTGCCGGCAATGAGCTGCATGTCACCCACGGCGCGATCAGCCGGCAGATTCGTGCACTGGAGGAACAGCTCGGGGTCAGTTTGTTCGACAAGGACGGGCGCGGCGTAAAACTCACCGATGCCGGTTTGCGCCTGCGCGATGTCACCTCGGAAAGCTTCGAGCGCTTGCGAGGCGTGTGCGCCGATCTGCGCCGTCAGCAGGAAGAGCGGCCCTTCGTTCTCGGCTGCCCCGGCAGCCTGCTGGCGCGCTGGTTCATCCCGCGCCTGGATCGCCTGCAGCGCGAGTTGCCGGAGCTCAACCTGCAACTGTCGGCCAGCGAGGGCGAGCTGGACCCACGCCGCCCGGGTATCGACGCCACGCTGCTGTTCGCCGAGCCGCCCTGGCCGGCTGACATGCAGGTATACGCGCTGGCGCCCGAGCGCATCGGGCCGGTGCTCAGCCCTCGTTATGCGCGGCATGCCGAGCTTGCCGGGCAGGCACCTGCGGCGCTGCTCGGCGAGCCCTTGCTGCACACCGCTTCGCGCCCGCAAGCCTGGCCTCAGTGGGCGCATGCGCAAGGGTTGGCACCGGCTGCGCTCAGGCATGGGCAGGGCTTCGAGCACCTCTACTACCTGCTCGAAGCGGCCGCTGCCGGCCTCGGCGTGGCCATCGCGCCACAGCTGCTGGTGGCCGACGACCTCGCAGCAGGCCGTCTGGTTGCGCCCTGGGGCTTTACCGACACCGCGGCGCAACTGGCGCTCTGGTCGCGCCCCGGCGATAGCCGCAGCGAGCGCCTGGCCGACTGGTTGCGGCGCGAATTGCGGAGAGCGGGCTGAGCCGGCAAATCGATGGTGATAAGTATTCGCACTAGCAGGTATGCTTGCCGGCCCTTTTCATCGCCCGTCAGTCGGTCGGTTCTCGAGAGATTCGCGATTTACATGCGCCGCCGCTTTTCCTCGCCCTTGCTCAAGAGCTTCCAGATCCACTATGAGGATCTGTTGCGCTTTCTTGCCAGGCGCCTGGGCGACTCGCAACGCGCCGCCGATGTCGCCCAGGACACCTGGCTGCGTCTGGCCCATCAGGATGACGGCGATGCGGTGCGCGATCCGCGCGCCTATGTCTTTCGCGTGGCCGGCAACCTGGCCATCGACAACCTGCGGCGTGACCAGCGCCTGGCCGAACAACAGGACGACGGCGAGATTCTCGAGCAGCTCAGCGATCCGCTGGCCGAGCCGGAGTCGCGTCTGCTCGCCCAAGAAGATCTGGCGCGCCTCGACGCCGCGCTGGCCAGCCTGCCGGCCAAGGTCCGCGAAGCCCTGCTGCTCAATCGCCTCGACGGCCTGACCTACGCGCAGATCGCCACGCGCCTTGGGGTCTCCGAGAGCATGGTCGGCAAGTACCTGATCCAGGCCATGCGCCATTGCCGGCAGTGGCGCAGCGAAGAGGAGGCCGACGCATGAGCGAGCTCGACGATCAGGCCAGCGAACTGCTGCTGCGCCTGCATGCCGGTGGCGAGCAGGCCGCTGCACGCGCCGAATGGCAGCGCTGGCGTCGACAGAGCCTGGCGCATACGCGCGCCGCCCGCGACGCCGAGGCGCTGTGGGCCGCGCTGGAACACACCGACACCGCCCGCCGCCATCGTAAGCGCAACCGCCCCATCCGCCGCTGGCGCCTGCCGGCGATGGCTGCGGCGCTCTGCCTGGGCCTGTTGCTGACGCTACTCGGTCGTCCGCAACTGCTGGAGAACCTCAGCGCCGACTATTACACCGCAGTCGGGGAACGCCGCCTGATCGAGCTGGAGGACGGCAGCCGGGTTTGGCTCAACAGCGACAGCGCGCTGTCGGTGCGCTACTCCGCCGACGCCCGGGACCTGGAGTTGCAGCGCGGCCAGGCGCTGTTCGAGGTGGCCAAGGATGCCCAGCGGCCGTTCGTGGTGCAGGCCGCCGACGGGCAGGTCCGCGCTGTGGGCACGCGGTTTGATGTTGCCCTGCGCGCCGATCGGGTGCAGGTGGAGGTCAGCGAAGGCGTGGTGCAGGTGCGCAGCGGCACGGCGCCGGGCGTGAGCGTCGACGCCGGCCAGCGGCTCGACTATCGCCAGCAGCAGGCGCCCGGGCCGTTGCAGGTGCTGGACCTGGATAACGCCAGTACCTGGCAGCGCGGCAAGCTGATCTTCAATCAGCGCCCGCTCGGCGAAGTGCTGGCCGAACTGGAGCGCTACCTGCCGGGGCGCATCCTCATCGAGGATGCCGCGCTTCGCGAACAGCGCATCAGCGGCGTGGTCGACCTCGACCAGCCAGAAGCCCTGCTGGCCAATCTGGAGCGCCTGCAGCCGCTGCGCATCACCCGCCTGCCCTGGCTGGTGCTGGTGCAGCCGCGCTGAGGTTCGACCGCCGTCTTGAGGGAGGCGTTATTCAGTGGCGAGCCTTTCGAAGCGTGAATCGCGGCTGAAGCCGCTCCTACAGTTGTCTGGCCAGTCGGTAGCCCGGATGCAATCCGGGGCCGAGGCTGAGCCATAGCTGGCCCGGCAAAAATAATTTTCATCCGGCACTGCAGGATCGTGTCGGGCGTTTCGTCGTAGAGGGGAACGCGACTTATTCCCAAAAACGAAACTGCCCCACGACACGGATAACCCGCCATGCGCCATCCCGTTTCCGCCCTGCACCGCGCCCTCGCCTTCGCGACCCTGATCGGCACTGCCTGGCCGTTGGCCCAGGCCGCCGACCCGACCCGCTATGACTTGCACATCAGCGCCAGCGACCTGGATGGTGCCATGACCCAGTTCGCCGATCAGGCCGGGCTGCACCTGCTGTTCAACTCCAGCGACCTGCAGGGCCTGCCCAACCCTGGCCTGCAGGGCAGCTTCACTGCCCGCGAGGCGATGCAGCGGCTGCTCGAAGGCAGCGGCGTGAGCTGGACCTTCACCGATGAGCACAGCGTGCTGTTGCAGCGCAACGCCGCGCCTGCCGCCGCACCGAGCGGCGAGGCGCAGAGCAACCGCGAGCGGGTGCGTCTGGACGCTATGCAGATCCAGGTGGCGTCGCGCACGCAGACGCAGATCAGCGCCATTCCCGGCACCGTCTGGGTAGTCGAGCAGAAGCAGCTGCGCGAGCAGCTCGACACCGGCGTCAGCCTCAAGGAGGCACTTGGCAAGCTGGTGCCAGGCCTCGACCTGGGCCCGGAAGGCCGCACCAACTACGGCCAGAATATGCGCGGGCGCGGCGTGCTGGTGATGATCGACGGCGTCAGCCAGAACAGTTCGCGCGGCCTCTCGCGCCAGTTCGACAGCATCGCCCCGTTCAACGTCGAGCGCGTCGAGGTGCTCTCCGGCGCCAGCGCTCTGTACGGCGGCGGCGCCACCGGTGGCATCATCAATATCGTCACGCGTAAAGGCGAAGCCGGCCCGGCGCGCTTTCAAAGCAACGCCAGCGTCACCAGCGGCTTCAACAATAGCGATGACCTGTCCACGCGCCTGGCGCAGGCGGTCAGCGGCGGCAACGAGCGCGTGCAGGGCCGCCTCGGCGTCTCCCTGGAGAAGAACGAAGCCTTCTACGATGCCGACGGCGAGCAGGTGTTCCTCGACAACACGCAGACCGACCTGCAGTACAACCGCTCCGTGGACGTGCTCGGCAACCTCGCCGTGCGCCTCGACGACACTCAGCAGTTCGACCTGCTGGCGCAGTACTACGACTCCGGTAACGACGGCAGCACCGGCATCTACTTCCCCAACCTCAACGCCAACGCGCCCTCGGACCTCGATGATGCCGAGATTCGCAACGGTCTCGACACCGACCTCAAGCCGCGCACCCGCCGCACCCTGATCAACGCCAGCTACCGCAACAGCGAGCTGCTCGGCCAGGACTTCTACCTGCAGGGCTACTACCGCCGCGAGGACAACAACTTTCACCCCTTCCCCTACTACAACGCCGGCAGTCCGCGGGGTAGCAACGGCATCTACTTCGCCGGCTCGCAGCAGAACTTCGAGGTCAGCGGCCTCAAGGGGCTATTCAGCAAGCAGTGGGACGATATCAAGCTGACCTATGGTCTGGATCTCGATCATGAGCGTTTCAACGCTACGCAGAAGGTCTTCGATGCACAGCGCTCTTCGGACAGCGGCGGCCTGGAACTGGACACCCAGAGCAGCGCTGCGCGCTACCCCAGCTATGTGGTCGACGGGCTGTCGGCCTACGCCCAGCTGGACTGGCAACTGACCCAGCACCTGAGCCTGTCCGCCGGCGCCCGCCAGCAGCACATGGATGTCGAGGTCGGAGATTTTCGCGGCGTACCCGGCGGCAGCAACGACTATGAAGTCGGCCTGTACAACTTCGGCGCGCTCTATGACTTCGCCAACGGTCACCAACTGTGGAGCAACTACAGCGAAGGTTTCGAGCTGGCCGATCCGGCCAAGTACTACGGCCGCGCCGGACTGTCGGTGGCGGACAATCCGCTGGCCGGCATCAAGAGCCGCCAGGTGGAGGTGGGCTGGCGTTTCAACGATGCCTACTGGCAGGCTCAGGCGGCGTTCTACTACATCTGGTCGGACAAGGTGATCAATACCGACAGCGCCACCCTGACCATCAATGTCGACGAACAGAAGAGCCGCGACTTCGGTTTCGAGGCCGCGCTGAGCCGCGACTTCGACAGCGGCTGGCAGGCCGGCACCACCCTGCACCTGGTGCGCTCCGAAGAGGAGGACGACGGCGGCGACTGGATCAAACGCGATGCGCGCTACGCTTCGCTGTCCAAGACCACCGCATTCGTGGGCTGGAGCGACGAGCGGCGCAGCCTGCGCCTGCAGGGCAACCACGCAATGGACCTGAGCGACGACGCCGGACATCGCATCGAGGGTTACACCACCTTCGACCTCAGCGCGCGTCAGGACACCGACTTCGGTACCTTCAGCGCCGGTATCCAGAACCTGCTGGACAGGCGCTACAGCACCGTCTGGGGTCAGCGCGCCGCGCTGTTCTATTCGCCAGCGTACGGTCCGGCCTACCTGTACGACTATCAAGGCCGCGGGCGCACCTTCACCCTAGGTTACGAAGTGGAGTTCTGAGCCGGCCGCTGCGGCGAGGTTGCCAAGCGCCACGGGACGAATGACAATGCGATTCATTGTTATTTGTTAAGAAATCCTGCGCATGCCCGCCGACGCTCAGCTGCTGCACTCCCTCTACCGCGATCATCACAGCTGGCTGCAGGGCTGGCTGCGTCGGCGCCTGGGCAACGGCTGCGATGCCGCCGACCTGGCGCAGGACACTTTCGTGCGTCTGCTGCGTGCCGGCAATGCGGCGAGCATTCGCGAGCCACGTGATTACCTGGCCACCGTGGCGCGGGGGCTGATGGTCGACTTTCTGCGGCGGCGCTCGCTGGAGCAAGCCTATCTCGATGCGCTGGCCAATCAGCCGCAGGCCGAACACCCCAGCGCCGAGCAGCAGGCGCTGCTGCTGGAGGCGCTGGTGGAGGTCGATCGCATGCTTGGCGGGCTAGGCCGCAAGGTGCGCGAGGTGTTCATCCTGTCCCAACTCGACGGCCTCACCTACGCGCAGATCACGGCGCGCCTGGGAATTTCCCTGCGCAGCGTGAACAGCTACATGGCCCGCGCCGTGGAGCATTGCTGCCTGCTGCAGGCAGGCTGGCAATCGTGACCGAGGCGCAGCGCGCGGCGCTCAAGGCCGCCAGCGGTTGGTACGCGCGGCTCTGTTCCGGTCATGGCGATGCCCGAGAGCAGCAGGCCTGGCAGCACTGGTACGACGCCGACGAGCTTCATCGCCAGGCCTGGCAGCAGATCGAGCAACTGCGTGAACAACTGGGCCTGCTGCCCGGTCCCATTGCTTCGTCGACCCTGCGTGGCGTCGACCATGGCCGACGCCGCCTGCTAGGCAGCCTGGCGTTGGTCGGCCTGGCGCTGCCGCTGGGCTGGTTCGCCTGGCACAGCGATACGCGGCGCTACTGGATGGCCGACTACCGCAGTGGTGTGGGTGAGCGCCGCCAATGGCAGTTGAGCGATGGCAGCCAGCTGATGCTGGGCACGGCCAGCGCCGCGCAATGGCATGTCGATGGGCAGCGCCGCCTGTTGCGCCTGGTCAGCGGCGAGGCGCTGATCCACAGCTTCGACGAAGCCCGCCCCTTGCTGGTGGAAACCCGTCACGGCGTGGTGCGCAGCGAGGGCGCGCGATTCTGCGTGCGCAGCGATGAGCAGGGCTGCCGCGTCGCGGTGCTGGAGCAGCGGGTGGAGGTCGCTCCGCTGCGGCATCTGCAAGCCATGCAGCCGCTGCTTGCCGGGCAGCAATTGCATTTCGCTGCCGAACGACTCGGGGCGCCGCGTGCCAACGATGCCGCCACGACGGCCTGGACGCAGGGCAGCCTGATCGCCCTCGATCAGCCGCTGGGTGAGGTGATCGCCGAGCTGGCGCGCTATCGCCATGGCGTGCTGCGTATCGACCCGGCCCTGGCCGGGTTGAGGGTGTCCGGCAGCTTCCCGTTGGTCGATACCGATCGTGCCCTGGCGGCGCTGGAACACAGCTTCCCGCTGCGTGTGGTGCGGCGCAGCGATTACTGGGTGACGCTGGTGCCAAAGGTTTAATTAGCAAAAATATTCATTGTCGTTTGCACTTTTTTCTCGACTGGATCGGCCCTCCTGACATCTCGGCTACAGGCCTTTCGTTCTCAGGGGAAATCCATGCGTCAACCTCGCTGCAACCTGCATTCGCTAACCCTCGCTGTGCAAACCGCCCTGCTCTGTTCCGGCCTGGCGCTGGCCGTACCGCTGGCCAGCGCTGCACCCGCCGAGCCTGCCGTGCAGACACAGGTTTTCGACATCGCTGCCGGCCCGCTGGCCGAGGTGCTCAACCGTTATGCCAGCGCCGCCGGCGTGGCGTTGTCGTTCGATGCCAGCGCGCTGCATGGTCAAAGTAGCCCGGGTCTGCAGGGCCCCTATCAGGTCGAGGACGGCTTTGCCCGTCTGCTGCAGGGCAGTGGCTTGCGCGCGGTGCGCCAGGCCGAGGGGGTCTATGGCCTCGATGCGCTGCCCGCGCCCAGTAAGCTGGGCAGTGATGTGCTGCAACTGGAAGCGATGACCGTCAGCACCCTGCGCAGTGACAGTGCAGTGGGCGAGACCACGCAGCGCGTGACCGTCATCGACCGCCATCAGATCGAGCAGCAGCTGGCGCTGAGCAGCGACCCGGGCCAGGTGCTGAGCAACCTGATTCCGTCCTACTCGCCGAGTCGGCAGAAGATGTCCAACGCCGGTGAGACGCTGCGTGGGCGCACCCCGCAATTTCTCGTCGACGGCGTGCCGCAAGCCAGTTCGATCCGTAACGACGGGCGCAGCAGCTACACCATCGACCTGGCACAGATCGAGCGCATCGAGGTGATTCACGGCGCCTCGGCCGAGCACGGCGGCGGCGCCACCGGCGGCATCGTCAACTTCATCAGCCGTCGGCCCGAAGGTAACGGCGTCAGCCAGCACGCCGGGGTCAGTCTGGAGAGCGACGACCGTTTCAGCAAGGATGGCCTGAGCTACAAGATGAACTACCGACTCAGCGCCCAGCAGGGTGACTGGGAGACGCTGTTCGGTGCCACCTGGCAGGAGCGCGGTGCGTTCTACGATGCCAACGACGAGCTGATTGGCGTCGCCTACCCGGGCGAGATCCAGGACACCCGCGACCACGATCTGATGTTCAAGCTCGGCTACTGGCTCGACGACGTGCAGCACCTGCAATTCAGTGCCAATCATTACCAGCTCAAGGGCAACAACGACTACGTGCCGGTGCTCGGCGACCGCGCCGCCGGTATTCCCACCACCGCGCGCAAGGGTGATCCGCAGGGCGACCCGGCGTTCAACGAGAACCGCCAGTACACCTTCAGCTACAGCAATCAGGACCTGTACGGCAACGTGCTCGATATGCAGCTCTATCACCAGCGCTACCGTGGCCAGTTCGGCGCGTTGATCTCAGCGACCTTCCAGGACCCCAGCATCGCGCCGGTCGGCACCCTGTGGGAGCAAAGCCGTAGTGACTCGGAGAAATGGGGCGGCAAGCTGACCCTGCGCCGCAAAGGCCTGTTCGACGGTCTGCTGGATCTGACCGGTGGCCTCGACCTGATGCGCGACAAGGGTGAGCAGGTGCTGGTGCAGACCAATCGTAGCTACGTGCCGCCGTCTACCTACGACAACCAGGCCGGCTTCCTCCAGGGCGACCTGCACCTGACCGACAAACTGACCCTGATGGCTGGCGTGCGCCGCGAGCACTCCGAGCTCGACGTGGATGACTTCCGCACCGTGTGGGGCACCAACAACGCCGGTGGGGTCAGCGTCACCGGCGGCAAGGTGTCGTTCGGCAAAACCCTGAGCAACTACGGCTTCACCTATCAGGCCACCGACTGGGCGCAGCTCTACGGCGGCTACTCCGAAGGCTTCGGCATGCCTGACATCGGCCGTGTCCTGCGCGGGCTGGACGAACCGGGGCTGGAGGTGGAAAGCCTGCTGGAGCTGGAGCCGATCGTCACCCGTTCGCGTGAAGTGGGCCTGCGTCTGAATTTCGACCGCGTGGACATGGAACTGAGCTATTACGAGTCCTTCTCCAGCGTCGGCGAGCGCCTGTCGGTGAACAGCGACGGCAACTATATCGCCAACCGCGAGCGAGTGGAGATCCAGGGGTATGAGCTGACCGGCAACTGGCATATCGATGACCGCCACAGCCTGCGCGGCAGCTACGCCCACAGCCAGGGTAAATCCGATACCGATGGCGACGGCAAGGTGGATACTCGCCTGACCGGGCTGAACATCTCGCCGGACCAGTACAGCCTGGGCTGGCAGGCCAACTGGAACGACGACTGGTCGAGCTACCTGCAATACAACTACTACGTCAGCCGCAGCTTCGACGACCCGCGCCTGGAATTCGACGGCTACGCCCTGCTCTCGGCCAGCGTCAGCCGCCGCCTGCCGGTGGGCAGCCTGTCGCTGGGCATCGACAACCTGCTCGACGAGGACTATTTCACCTACTACTCGCAGTCGGCACGTATCGCCAACGACTACAACTTCAAGGGTCGTGGGCGCACCTTCACCCTGGGCTACCAGGTGGACTTCTAACGTCAGCCCAGGCGCTGGAAAGCCCGTGGAGGCTTTCCAGCAGGCCGGATAAGGGTGCGACAGATGACACTTCTACGGGGCGAGCTAGTCTGAACAAGAACCTTCACCACTCAGGAGTCCGTCATGTCCACTCACCACACCTACAAGAAGATCGAGATCGTCGGCTCGTCGCGCACCAGCATCGAGGAAGCCATCGAAAATGCCCTGGCCGAATGCGCCAAGAGCGTGCGCAACATGGATTGGTTCGAGGTGATCGACACCCGTGGCCACATCGAGAATGGCAAGGTTGGGCACTACCAGGTCACGCTCAAGGTTGGCTTTCGCCTGAGCGGTAGCTGACAGGCACTCAGGCGCAAGGCTGTGGCACCGCGCACAGCGACGAGGGCTGTCGCTGGCGAGGTGTGCTCGGTTCGGGCAAGCTGCGCGGGCCAATTCAGGGAGGAATGCCATGTTCAGACTCGTGCTGCTGCTCAGCCTGCTCGCACTCGCGGGCTGCGTCGACAACGAACCGCCTCTCGCCGAGGAGCGCCGACTGCTGCTCAGTGGTGAGGATTTCGCCGCCTACGAGGCCCCGGACGAGGGGCGCTACGAGAAGCAGGTGACCTACGCTGCGCGCAGCATCGACCTCAGTTTCGAGAGCGAGGGCAGCGACTGGTTCTACCTCTACAGCGGTGTCTCTCTCTACCCGCGCGCCGGTGATGCCTTGATGACCAGCTACGCCGAGACGTTCGGCGCCTCGTTCGGCCTGCGTGACAGCGGGCTGGTGCAGCAGGATCTGCCGCTGGAAACCAAGCTGGCCAGTCGCGCCAGCCTCAAGCTGCTGACCCAGGACGGTGAACCGGTGGGCAACCTGTTCTATGCCACGGTCGGCAACAAGTCGATGTTCACCATCTTCACCGGAGTGTATTTCGAGCAGCCCGAGGACTTCGAGGCGTTCATCGCGCCCAAGCTGCTGGCGTTGCGTGAATACCAGCACAGCGATCCGTTGCTGAGCTGGGCGGGCGACAAGCTGGGGTTGGGCGCCGACTGAGCGGCCCTGACTTCGGAGCGATCAGCCGAAGAACCAGTAGCACACGCCGATGGCGGCGATGATCCCGGCCGCATCGGCGACCAGGGCGCAGCCCACGGCATGGCGGGCGCGCTGCAGGCCGACCGCACCGAAGTACACCGCCAGCACGTAGAACGTCGTTTCGGTACTGCCCTGCACCGTCGCCGCAACCAGCGCCGGAAAGCTGTCGACGCCGAAGTTCTCCATGGTTTCGATCAGCATGGCGCGCGCGGCACCGCCGGAGAAGGGTTTGATCAGTGCAGTGGGCAGGGCTTCGACGAAGCGGGTATCCCAGCCCAGCGCTTCGATCAGCCAGCGAATGCCATCGAGGCCGAAATCCAGCGCGCCGGATGCGCGTAGAACGCCGATGGCGCAGAGCATGGCGACCAGATACGGCAGCAAGCTCTTGGCCACGTCGAAGCCTTCCTTGGCACCGTCGATGAAGCTCTCGTACACCGCCACCTTGCGCAGCGCGCCGACCACCAGAAACATCAGGATCAAGCCGAACAGGGTGAGGTTACCGAGCAGCGATGACAGCGCCGCCAGGGCCGTGGCGCTCATACCGGCGAGCAGGGCCATGAAGCCGCCGAGCAGCAACGCCGAGGGAATCAGGTAGGCCAGCACCACCGGGTCCCACAGGCGCAGGCGCTGCATCACCGACACCGCCAGCAGGCCGGTCAGGGTCGAGGCACTGGTCGCCAGGAGGATCGGCAGGAACACCAGCGTAGGATCCTCGGCACCTTGCTGCACGCGGTACATGAAGATCGATACCGGCAGCAGGGTCAGCGAGGAGGTGTTGAGCACCAGGAAGAGGATCTGCGCGTTGCTCGCCGTGGTGGCGCTGGGGTTGAGGTCCTGCAGGGCGCGCATGGCCTTGAGACCGATGGGCGTGGCGGCGTTGTCCAGACCCAGGCCATTGGCGGCGAAGTTCATGCTGATCAGCCCCAGCGCTGGATGGCCGCGCGGTACTTCCGGCATCAGGCGGGCGAACAGTGGGCCCAGCATGCGCGCGAGCAGGTCGACCAGACCGGCCTTCTCGGCGATGCGCAGCAGGCCCAGCCACAGCGTCAGGGTGCCGAACAGCACCACCATCAGCTCCACCGAGAGCTTGGCCATGGCGAACAGGCTCTCGACCATGGCGCCGAACACGGCAGCGTCGCCGCCGATCAGCCAGCGCGCCAAGGCGGCGATGGCCCCCAGCAGAAAAAAGCTCAGCCACAGGCCATTGAGCATTGCGATCCCCCTTAGCTCGAAGTCGCGAGCGACGCCTTCCTTGGTGTCCTTCTCCCTGGGGAGAAGGTGGCGCGAAGCGCCGGATAAGGGAGGGCATGCCGTTATGGCGGGGGATGATAACGTGCCTGCGGCGTCTATGGGACAGCCGGCAAACTGCCGTCACTCAATACCAGTTCGGGTCGCTGCGCAGCTGTTCCATCAGCATCTGCTGGATTTCCTCGTCGGGGTCGCCCAGCCAGCGCAGGCTGGCGTGCTCACTGGGTGCACGGTCTTCCGGCAGGCCATCCGGTACCTGCACGTAAAGCGCATAGGCATCGTCGTCTTCCCATTCGAAGGCGACATAGGCGCGCTGGCTGAAGCACCTGTGCGCTTCGCATATCTGGCCAACCAGGTAGCGATCGCTATCGGCCTCCACTGCCTGCATGGGTGTGGACAGGCCGCTGAGATTGATCAGCCAGTCCGGCAAGCGCTCTTCGTTCTTCACCAAGTCCTGCCAGGCTTCGCGATACTCGGCGTTGCTGGTGAGCAGCTCGCCTGGATGGAAACTGGCGTCTCGGTCGGCGGCCTGAGCCGCCAGGGCGCCGCCCATCAGCAGGGCGGCGGCAATGGCGTGGATCGATTGCATCTATGTCTCCCTAGAGGCGCGGGCGGCGGCCCATGACAAACGAGACGATGAACAGCACCAGGAACACCACGAATAGAATCTTGGCGATACCTGCAGCGGTGCCGGCGATACCACCGAAGCCCAGTACTGCGGCGATGATGGCGATGATCAGGAAAGTGACTGCCCAACTAAGCATGATGTTTCTCCTTGATGGATCAGTGGGTAATGGCCCAGGCAGGCCAGGGGTCTTGCGCGTTACTCGGGACCGAAGGCTGGGGCGCGGCGCCCGTGGGCAGATCCAGCTCGGCGGTATTGCGGCTTGCGCACAGGGTCTGGCCAATCAGTAAAACGCTGGTGAGCGTCAGACTGAGCAGAAGCAGCAAGGTGGCGAGCACCAGAGCAACTATCCATACGGCGGTTCTCCTGTTGCGTGGGAGGCGGATGGCTCGGGTTTGTGGCATATCCGTCTCTTCCTTGTTTCTGCATTGCAACCGGTACATGACCAGTTGCGTACTGGGACTAGTGCAGCACCCGTGCCAGACTTTTTGTTTATTAAAAATCCTTTAAAATCATTCATTTACAATTGAGTGATGGCATTTTGTGGTAGGCATACTGCCCGAATGAGGTTTGTCGGGTCGTGCGTTTTGCCCGACCGGGCATGGGATGTGGCGTTTTGCGCCCTGCCAGAGTGGTCGCCCGTCGACTGCACAGTCGGTATACTCGTTGCGCCCGTGTGCCATGCGGGTTCCGCGCCCAGAACAACAACCGCGCCGCGAGTCTCGAACCGATGAACGACTACGAACAGGAAGACCCGATTCCCCAGGGTGACCTCGCCCTGCAGATCACCGCGTTGCCGCGCGAGACCAATGGTTTCGGTGATATCTACGGTGGCTGGCTGGTATCGCAGATGGATCTCGCCGGCACCGCGATGGCGAGCAAGGTTGCAGGTGGCCGCGTGGCGACCGTTGCCATCGATCGCATGGCCTTTCTGGTGCCGGTATCGGTGGGCGCCCAGCTCTCGTTCTACACCCAGGCGCTGGAGATTGGCCGCAGTTCGATTCAGATGATGGTCGAGGTGTGGAGCGACGATCCGCTGTCCAACGAGTGGCGCAAGGTCACCGAAGCGGTATTCGTGTTCGTCGCCATCGACGGCAGTGGTCGCACTCGCCCGGTCCCGCCGCGACGCGGTTGACGCTCACCCAGCGCAAACGCGAACTGCAGTAACGAAAACGCCGGCTAGAAGCCGGCGTTTTGTTTTGCTGAGCGATCAGCCGCGGATGTTGTAGATATCCTTCTCGTTGCTTTCCGCGTATTCGTACAGGCGCTTGAGGTAGGCCTTCTGGTGTTCCCACACCTTGGTTGCTGCCGGGTCGGCCGCTGCGCTGGCATCGACCACCTCGGCCGCCACTTCCTTCAGGCGGGCCAGGACTTCGTCCGGCAGGCGGCGAACTTCCACGCCGTCGGCCTTGAGTTGCTCCATGGCCTCCATGTTCTTGGCGTTGTAATCGTCGAGCATGTCGCCGTTGACGTCACGAGCAGCAGCGCGAACGATGGCTTGCAGGTCCGGCGGCAGGGTTTCCCAGGCCTTGATGTTGACGTCCAGCTCGAACAGAACGCTCGGCTCCTGCCAGCCCGGGGTGTAGTAGTACTTGGCTGCTTTGTGCAGGCCGAGAGCCAGATCGTTGTATGGGCCGATCCACTCGGTGGCGTCGATGGCGCCAGTCTGCATGGCAGTGAAGATTTCACCGGCCGGCATGTTGACCACGGTACCGCCCATCTTGGTCAGCACTTCGCCGCCCAGGCCTGGGGTACGCATCTTCAGGCCCTTGAAGTCGTCGACCGAGTTCATTTCCTTGTTGAACCAGCCAGCGGTCTGCACGCCGGTGTTGCCGCAGGCCATCGGCAGCACGCCGAAGGGTTTGTAGACCTCTTCCCACAGCTGCTGACCACCACCGCGGTGCAGCCAGGCGTTCATTTCCTGGGCGTTGGGGCCGAATGGCGAGGCGCAGAAGAACTGCGCAGCCGGGACCTTGCCTTTCCAGTAATACGGTGCGCCGTGACCCATCTCGGCGGTACCACGGGAGACTGCATCGAACACTTCCAGTGCCGGTACCAGTTCACCTGCTGCGTACACCTTGACCTTCAGGCGGCCGTTACTCATTTCCTCGACCAGCTTGGCGAAGCGCTCGGCCCCCACGCCGACGCCCGGAAAGTTCTTCGGCCAGGAGGTGACCATCTTCCAGTTGAAGGTTTGGGAACTCGAACCCTCTTGGGGTGCTGCGGCGCTCTTGGCATCTTCTTTACAGCCAGCCAGTGCGGTTGCTGCAAGGCCTACGCCCGCTGCGGCGAGTATGTCGCGACGTTTCATGCAATGCTCCTTCTTGTTGTATTGGTCTTACCACGGGATCGCCGAAGGTAGACCGGGCGTGAATAACATAGGGGGTCGTGACCTACAAGCCTAGCTAATACGACTAAAGTTGTACGGGCATTGCTGCATTACCAGTAGCCTGCCTAGAATCGCCGGCCTGCGGCTCACAAGGACGCGGGCGGCGTGACGTGCAGCCAACCGGCTTGCTGTCCTGTCTCCTACTCATAACGATAAAGGACTCACTATGTCCGACAAGCCTTCATTTCCCCTAGCTCTTGCATATCTGATCGATGCGCTGAACAGCTGGTTCGGCAAGGCCTGCGCCTGGCTGACGGTATTCTTGGTGATCGGTACCACCATCGTCGTGGTACTGCGTTACGGTTTCGGTATCGGCGCGACAGCCCTGCAGGAGGCGGTGCTTTACGCTCACGCACTGGTGTTCATGGGCGCAGCGTCCTGGGTGCTGCAGCGCAACGGTCACGTGCGCGTGGATATCTTCTACCAGAAGTTCAGCGGCCGCCGTCAGGCGCTGGTGGAGATTTTCGGTAACCTGCTGTTCCTGCTGCCGGTCGCGCTGTTTCTCGGTTGGGCCAGCTGGGACTACGTCAGCAATGCCTGGTCGACCTTCGAAGCCTCCAGCGAGTCTGGCGGGCTGAAATTCGTCTACCTGCAGAAAAGCATCATCCTGGTACTGGTCATCAGCCTGGTACTGCAAGGTATTTCCAATCTGATCAAGGCGCTCTACGTCTTCAGCGGTCGCCTGCCGGCTCCGGAGGTGAAACATGGCTGAGTTGATGGCGATTCTGCTGTTCGTCAGTATTTGCGTGGCCTTGATGGCCGGCTTCCCGGTGGCGTTCACCCTGGCCGGCGTTTCCCTGCTGTTCGCCGCTATCGGCGTCGTCACAGGCACCTTCGACCCCGGTTACCTCAGCGCCCTGCCGAACCGTCTGTTCGGCATCATGAACAACCAGACCATGCTCGCCGTGCCGCTGTTCGTGTTCATGGGGGTGATGCTGGAACGTTCACGGGTGGCCGAGGACTTGCTTGAGTCCATGTCGCGCCTGTTCGGCACCCTGCGTGGCGGCCTGGCGATTTCCGTTTGCGTGGTCGGCGCTCTGCTGGCTGCTTCTACCGGTATCGTCGGTGCCACCGTGGTGACCATGGGCCTGCTGGCACTGCCGACCATGCTGCGCCGCGGTTACGACCCGGCCATTTCCACCGGGACACTGGCTGCTACCGGCACCCTGGGGCAGATCATTCCACCTTCGATCGTCCTGGTGCTGCTCGGTGACGTGATGTCCAGCGCTTATCAGCAGGCGCAGTTGAAGATGGGCATCTTCTCGCCGAAGACCGTATCGGTCGGCGATCTGTTCGTCGGCGCGCTGATTCCCGGGCTGCTGCTGGTTGGCCTGTACATCGTCTACATCATCGCCGTCGCCATCCTCCAGCCGAAGAAACTGCCGGCGCTGCCGCAGGAGGAACTGGGTCCGATCGAGTGGGGCAAGCTGGGCAAGGCGCTGATTCCGCCGCTGATCCTGATCGGCGCGGTGCTGGGCTCGATCCTCGCCGGTTATGCCACGCCAACCGAGGCTGCTGCATTGGGTGCCGTGGGCGCCATGTTGCTGGCTTTCAGCAAGGGCAAGCTGAACTTTGGCCAGCTCAAGGAAGTGGCCTACGGCACCACCGAAATCAGTGCCATGGTCTTCATGATCCTGATCGGTGCTTCGCTGTTCTCCCTGGTGTTCCGTGGCTTCGGCGGTGAGGCATTGATCGAGGACGTGTTCGCCCAGCTGCCAGGCGGCGTGCTTGGTGCGTTCTTCCTGGTGATGCTGGTGATCTTCCTGCTCGGCTTCATTCTCGACTTCATCGAGATCACCTTCGTGGTGGTACCGATCGTCGGGCCGGTGCTGCTGGCCATGGGCCTCGATCCGATCTGGCTGGGCGTGATGATCGCACTGAACCTGCAGACGTCCTTCCTCACTCCGCCATTCGGCTTCGCGCTGTTCTATCTGCGTGGCGTGACGCCGGCGAGCATTCCCACCAGCACTATCTACAAGGGTGTCGTGCCGTTCATCCTGATCCAGATTCTGCTGCTGGTAATCGCCTACATCTTCCCGGGGCTGATCACCTGGCTGCCGGAGCAGGTCTACGGCAAATAAGTATCGCTGGCTGGTTTGGCAAAACGCCCGTCCTTGTGATGGGCGTTTTGCTTTTTGCGTTGTCACACTATCTGTCATCTATCTCAGCGAGAGGTCGTCATGAGCACCGCCCAAGTCGAACGCGTGGAACTGGATCAACTGGTCTGCTGGCGCATTCGTGCCGCCGACAGCGAGTTGCTGGTGGCCCAGCAGGGTGCGCAGATTCTCAGTTACCAGCAGGGCGAGCAGCCGCCGCTGATCTGGCTAAGCCCGGATGCGGCCTACCAACGTGGCCAAAGCGTGCGTGGTGGTGTGCCGGTGTGCTGGCCCTGGTTCGGTGACCTTAGGCGCAATCCGCAGGCCGTGCAGGCGCACTATCATCAGGAGCAGGCGCCGGCCCACGGCCTGGTGCGAGCGCTGGACTGGGAGCTGCTGGGCATCGACGAGGAGGACGACACTGTCACTCTGCGTTTTGCCTATGACACGCGTAATCAGCCGCTGGACGGCTGGCCCAGGGACGTCGGCCTGACCTTCGTCGTGCGTCTGGCGCAGGATCTCAGCATGAGCCTGGAAACCCACAATCGCGGTGACACGCCCCTGACCCTGAGCCAGGCGCTGCACAGCTACTTCGCCGTCAGCGACGTGCGCCAGGTCAGCGTCGAGGGGCTGCAGGCCTGTCGTTACCTCGACACCCTGCTGGACTGGCAGGAGCTGCGTCAGCAGGACGAACTGGGATTCAGCGCCGAGACCGATCGCATCTACCTCGATACCCCTGCGCGGCTGAGTATCGTCGACCCCGGCTGGGGCCGGCGCATCCATCTGGATGCCCGTGGTTCACGTTCGGCCGTGCTGTGGAATCCCTGGATCGACAAGGCCAGGCGCCTCTCGCAATTTCCCGACGACGCCTGGCAGAACATGCTCTGCATCGAGACGGCCAATGTGCTGGAGGATGTCGTGCAGCTGAAAGCCGACGAGCGGCATCGTCTGGAGCTGCGCCTGTCCAGCGAGCCTCTGCTGAACTGACAGGCGCTGAGCTGGCTGGCTGTCCTGGCATAAAGCCAGCTCTCTGGACAGTGGCTGGCATCACAAAAAATAATATCAATGCGCCAGCAAGTGTGATGCGCCACTAATTTGCTAGTAAGTAATTTCTTACAACTATCCAAGGACTTATCTGAAACGCAAAACATCGATAACAACTTGTCCTAAGTGCGAGACAAATAGTCGGCACTGGCGTTCCGGTAATAATTTGAAAGATGTCGACGAATGTTAGGTGTTTCACACTTTGGGCGGTTGCTCACCTCCGGTCATGTGGCTAGGATGCCCGACCTATAAGGATCTTGCGCAATTTGTTGCACAAACAACTGCGCAAAAAGTTGCGCACTGCGATGTTTTCTCTAAGCCATAGCGGCGATATGAGATTTCGCGGAAGTTGCCCACTTTAATAGTCGAGTCATGGAATGACGTACTCCAGCAAGCTCACCGCTCATTATCTCAATCTGGCCAAATCCCCTATTAATGAAGGGAACTTCGCCGGTGAAGACGTGCGTTATTCCAGCGAATACGAAATGCTGGAAACCGAGCTGGGCAAGGCCTCGTCGCTGCATGAAACCGGCGCTATCGACTGGCAGAAGGTACGCGAGGGCAGCGAGAACCTGCTGACCACCCAGTCCAAGGATTTGCGGGCCGCCACGTGGCTGACCTGGGGCCTTTTCCAGCGCGAATCCTTCGCCGGCCTGCAGGCCGGTCTGAACCTGCTGCACTACCTTTGCGAGCACCATTGGCACGAGTTGCACCCGCGCAAGGCGCGTACCCGCACTGCCGCCATCAACTGGCTGTTGCCGCGCCTGGAGCAGGCGCTGGCCGAACACGTGCCGATCAGCGAACAGCTGCCGCTGTTTCGCCGTCTGGCCGAACACCTGCACGGTCTGGAAGCCGCCCTGTCGAGCCATCTCGGCGAGGACTCACCGCTGCTGCTGCCGCTGTGCCGCCGCCTCGACGAGCAGATCAAGCGCGCCAGCCAGGGCCAGGCCGAACCGGGCGCAGTCGGCGCTGCCATCGCCCAGGTCAAGCAAGTTGCTACCCAGATCATCACCGGCAGCGGCCCCATCGAAAGCGAAAAGGATGCGCACAAGGCCCTGCGCGGCCAGCAGGACGCCGCTCGCCCGCTGTGCGCCTGGTGGCTGAAGAACAAGGCCACCGACCTCAAGCCGCTGCGCCTGGCGCGCACCCTGCTGTGGCTGCCGATCGAGTCGCTGCCCGAGCGTAACGCCGAACACATCACCGCCCTGCGCGGCCTGCCAGCCGACAAGTTGGCGTCCTACCAGGAGCGCTTCGCCCAGGGCGCCTATGCCGATTTGCTCGCCGACCTCGAAGCCAGCATCGCCCGTGCGCCGTTCTGGCTCGACGGCCAGCGCCTGGTCTGGGAATGCCTGCAGGAGCTCAAGGCCGAACAGGCCATGCGCGAGGTGGAAATCCAGTTCGCCCTGTTCCTGCAGCGCGTTCCCGGTCTGGACGAGCTGCGTTTTCACGACGGTGTGCCCTTCGCCGACGCCGAAACCCGTGCCTGGATCGGCGCCCACGTGCTGCCGCACCTGCAGGCGCCGGAGGTGGAGAAGAAGCCAGTTGCCAGCGAGCAGGGTGCCACACCGCCCTGGGAGGAAGCCCTGCAGCAGGTGCTACCCGGTCTGCGCAAGGACGGCCTGAAGGCCGCCGTGCAACAGCTCAAGCAAGGCATGTCGCGTGCCCGTGGCGGCCGCGAACGTTTCTTCTGGCAACTGACCCTGGCCCGCCTGTGCTTCGCCGCGAAGAAGTACGACCTGGCCAAGACCCAACTCGAATCGCTCGACCAGACGCTGCAGGCCTCCGGTCTCGGCGAGTGGGAACCCGATCTCGCCCTGGATGTGCTGCGTTTGCTGCACAACTGCTGCGAGCTCCTGCCGCAGAACCATGCAGTGCGCGACAGCAAGGACGAGATCTATCGCAGGTTGTGCCACCTCGACCTCGAGGTGGTGCTGGAGTAAGGCGCCAACACGCCCAATCAAGGCCTCCGGGCCATCAACGCAAAGGAGAACACCCATGGCCAAAGAAGGCTCGGTAGCCCCCAAGGAACGCATCAACGTCACGTTCAAACCCGCCACCGGCGGTGCCCAGGAAGAAATCGAACTGCCCCTGAAACTCATGGTGCTCGGCGATTTCACCCAGCGTGCCGACGATCGCAAGATCGAAGACCGCAAGCCCATCAGCATCGACAAGAACAGCTTCGACGAAGTGCTGGCCAAGCAGGAACTGAACCTGACCTTCGCCGTACCGAATCGTCTGCAGGACGAGCAGGAAGGCGACGAGCTGGCCGTACAGCTGAAGATCAACTCCATGAAGGACTTCAACCCGGCCAACCTGGTCGACCAGGTGCCGGAACTGAAGAAACTGATGGAGCTGCGCGACGCTCTGGTCGCCCTGAAGGGCCCGCTGGGCAACGCCCCTGCCTTCCGCAAGGCCATCGAGAGCGTGCTCGCCGACGACGACTCGCGCGACCGCGTGCTCGGCGAACTGGGCCTGGCCGCCCAAGGCAAGCTCGATTCCTGATTCTCACTGACAAGGACGCATATTCATGAGCACGACTAGCGCAGCAGTAGAAGGTGGCCGTAGCGCCGCCGACCTCGGCATCCTCGACCGCATCATCGCGGAAACCAAGCTGACTCCGGACGACGAAGCCTACGACATCGCCAAGCGTGGCGTGTCGGCCTTCATCGAAGAGCTGCTCAAACCGCAGAACGAAAACGAGCCGGTGAAGAAGGCCATGGTCGACCGCATGATCGCGGAGATCGACGCCAAGCTCAGCCGGCAGATGGACGAAATCCTCCACCATGAGCAGTTCCAGGCCCTGGAATCCTCCTGGCGCGGCCTCAAGCTGCTGGTGGATCGCACCAACTTCCGCGAGAACATCAAGCTGGAGATCCTCAACGCCTCCAAGCAGGATCTGCTCGATGACTTCGAAGACAGCCCGGAAATCGTTCAGTCCGGCCTGTACAAGCACATCTACACCGCCGAGTACGGCCAGTTCGGTGGCCAGCCGGTCGGCGCCCTGATCGCCAACTACTTCTTCGATCCGAGCGCTCCGGACGTCAAGACCCTGCAGTACGTCGCCTCGGTGGCCTGCATGTCCCACGCCCCGTTCATCGCCGCCGCCGGCCCGAAATTCTTCGGCCTGGAGACCTTCACCGGCCTGCCGGATCTGAAGGATCTGAAAGACCACTTCGAAGGCCCGCAATTCACCAAGTGGCAGAGCTTCCGCGAGCAGGAAGATGCCCGTTACGTCGGCCTGACCGTACCGCGCTTCCTGCTGCGCAACCCGTATGACCCGGAAGACAACCCGGTGAAGACCTTCGTCTACAAGGAAAACGTGGCCAACAGCCACGAGCACTACCTGTGGGGCAACACCGCCTACGCCTTCGCCAGCCGTCTGACCGACAGCTTCGCCAAGTTCCGCTGGTGCCCGAACATCATCGGCCCGCAGAGCGGTGGCGCGGTGGAAGATCTGCCACTGCACCACTTCGAGAGCATGGGCGAGATCGAGACCAAGATCCCCACCGAAGTGCTGGTGTCCGATCGCCGCGAATACGAGCTGGCCGAAGAAGGCTTCATCGCCCTGACCATGCGCAAGGGCAGCGACAACGCCGCGTTCTTCTCCGCCAACTCGGCGCAGAAGCCGAAGTTCTTCGGCATCAGCGAAGAAGGCAAGAACGCCGAACTGAATTACAAGCTGGGCACCCAGCTGCCGTACATGTTCATCGTCAACCGCCTGGCTCACTACCTGAAAGTGCTGCAGCGCGAGCAGATCGGTGCCTGGAAAGAGCGTACCGACCTCGAGCTGGAGCTGAACAAGTGGATTCGCCAGTACGTCGCCGACCAGGAGAACCCCAGCTCCGAAGTGCGTAGCCGTCGTCCGCTGCGTGCCGCCCAGGTCATCGTCAGCGATGTCGAAGGCGAGCCGGGCTGGTACCGCGTCAGCCTGAACGTGCGCCCGCACTTCAAGTACATGGGTGCCGACTTCACCTTGTCGCTGGTCGGCAAGCTGGACAAGGAGTAAGCACGCATGGCCTACGGCAGCCTGTTCGAGCGCCTCGGTGGCGAGGTCGGCCAACGCGCCGGCTGGAGCCGCGAGGTCGCCGCCATGTCCTCGGTGGCTGCCCATCTGGCCAAGATGCTCAGCACCCGTGCGGGCAGCGTGCAAACGCTGCCCGACTACGGGTTGCCCGATTTGAACGATATGCGCCTGTCGCTGCACGACTCGCTGCAGCAGGCGCGTATCGCCATCGAACGCTTTATCGAAGCGTACGAACCACGTCTGACCCAGGTGCGCGTGATTTCCCTGCCGCGCACCCACGATCCGTTGCGCCAGGCCTTCGCCATCGACGCGCTGCTGGAGATGGATGGCGTCAGGCGTCAGGTCAGTTTCTCCGCGAGCCTGGACGGCAGCGGTCAGGTCAAGGTCAACCCAGGAGCCTCACATGTCCGGTAAACCCGCAGCCCGCCTCGGCGATCCCACCGCCTGCCCGATTCCCGGCCACGGCACCAACCCGATCGCCGCCGGCTCGCCCGACGTGCTGTTCGACAGCCTGCCGGCCGCCCGCATGGGCGACCCCTCTGCCTGCGGCGGCGCCATGGCCGGCGCGGTGATTCCCACCGTGCTGATCAACGGCAAGCCGGCGGCGGTGGTGGGCAGTGTGGGTAGCCATGGCAATGTAGTGATTGGGGGATCGGGGACGGTGATTATTGGCAATACGCATACGCCGCCGGAGTTTGTTCCGCCGATACCAATGCTAACCGCGGGTTTTGACCAGCAATTCGTTTTGACTGACGAAGCAGGAAGTCCTATTGCGGGCCGCCACTATATTTTGGTCAGGGCGGATGGCCGGCAAGAAACGGGAGTCACCGACAGTCAAGGGTTGACTCACCGAGTTGCCCGACACGATCAGGTAGAACTGATCGATATCTATATCAGTGCCGAGGGTGCGTGACCATGGGCGCTGATGTTATTGAGATTGATGGCCGGCTCTATAAGAGGGTGGCCACAGAACAGAGTACTTCAATCCAAGACCGGGGGCCGCGAACAGTTACTGTCGATACAGGGCTCACGGTCTATCTTGGGGGCGCTGGCATGACGGGTGGATATATCCATGACCAAGTGAACTCCCTGAAGGCCGTGGGTATTTCGGGTTCAGTAGTAGGTAGAAATACTGAAGGTCAGTACGTGGATGCCCTGGCGGGAGTAACTAAACATCGCACTCGAATAAAAACAATCAATGGAATGGGGAATACTGGGCCTTATGTTGCGGAAGCAGATTGGAGCCTGAGCTCGCTCAATGTGAGTCATGCTTTGCCACGAGTGGGGCAGTTCAATTTGATTGGTTATTCTTTTGGGTCGTTAGTGGCTGCTCAGTCTGCACTTTATTATGCCGACAAAGGTCGGTCTATCGACCACCTAGTGCTTATTGGTTCTCCTATTTCGCAGGAAATGCTTAATGAGTCCAGGCAGCATCCAAACATCAAGAATGTTATCGTTCTTGATTTGAAGGATCATGGTGATCCAATTTACGCAGGGATGTCGCTTGTTGAATTGGTGGGAAGCTCAACCTTACTGATGACGCAGATGAATGACTCTACTAGCCGCCAAGAGGGCGTTGGACATTTCTATTACGGGATTGATGGGGAGTCGGGTAAGCAGAGGCGACTTGAGCTGGCGAGGTATCTTTATGACAAGGGATTGCGCTGATGAGCAGTGCTACAAAAGCAATGATCCTGATTGTTGTGGCTGTAATCTTGATTGCACCATTTGCAGTGTTTGAAGCCTATATCGTTTTTAGGTATGGCTATGCGGAGCCTTACAGCTATCTATTCTCCATTCCCCTGGGAATGATTTCGTATTTCTTGATTCAGTTCGCAATTGGCTATGGCGTGGTAAAGGGTTGGGCGAGTTGCAAGATGTCAAGAAATTATCCGCTAATGCTTATATGGTTGATTAGTGTTTTGGTGCTTTGGGCATTTCCCCATTTCTTTCCGGGCGAGAACATCCTTTAGATATGGAGACTCTGGATCAGTCGTTAGAGACGAAGGCGATCTATCCGGAGCAGTCTGGAAAAGGTCGCGGCACGTTTCGTTATGTGCTCCTGTTACTGGCGTTGATGATGCTAATAGTGACATTCAATTCACCAACAAGCGTTTGGCCTGTTGATTTTGATTTTTTCGGCTATCGAATTCATGGCAATTTATTTTATTGGCTGTTTATGGTCGGTATCGTTGCTTATATTCCCTTGGCTATAGGTGGGGGAGGGTTGTTTCTTTATGATTTGATAAAGCTGTTTCAGAGTAAGCGGCGGCGTCAGGTGATTAATCTTGTGGTTTCTTCGGCAATAATTTTTGCGGCGCTATATGGCTTCAATAGTTGGGTTTTTGAGGAAATATTTTGATGGGTGTCGGGGATGTGAGTGCTCGGGAACATATTCGGGGACAGACCCCGACCCCTCCTTCCGATTTCTCGGGGACCGCAAATCGTGGCCTGTCCCTTATTACTCTCATTGTGCTGAATGTTTTGCTGTTTTCAAACGCTTTTAGCAACAGCTTGATGTTGCTGATGGATCGCGTGAATTTTCTGCCTGCGGAAACATCGATCTTTACGTTCAATCCCTACGTCATTAACGAAGGTTCAAGTGCATATTGGATCTACGGCGAGGACGGCAACAACTACTACCACTTCACCTATGAAGAGGGCCGTGAGTATCTGCTGATGAGCAAGGATCAGTTCTGTCCCGGCTTCAAGGAAGACGATGTCATGACATGGTGTGATGCCAGAGCAAAGAGCATTTCGGGAGACAACGAATGAATCTCCGAAAAGCCTCTTCAGAGCAGGCGCCATCCAATCCCTGGGAGGTGTTCCCGGATGTGGATGCCGAAGGCCTTGGCAGTCTGCAAGGCAATCTTGAGCACTGGTGGCAGTACTGCTGGTGGCCCCACTGGCAATCGCTGACTCGAGAGCAGCGCGAAGAGTGGTTGCAAGACCCCGCCCATCCAGAAGCCTGGCGTGAATACGTGCAATTGCAGGATGCCTTTGCCAGCAACGACACGGAGTCCCCTGTCTGATGTCTTTCCATCACCCCTGCCAGTCCGAGTTTTCTCTTCAAGGGAAGATGGGCATTTCTCTCATGCTCGCCGCTTTCTTGGCTCTGGGTGCCTGCGTCCCCTATCCACACTCGGTGACCCGAAACCCTGCCATCGAGGGTCGTGTGCTGTCTGCCGAAACGGGGCAGCCCGTGATGGGCGCCAAAATTGAGCTGGAAATCGGCAGCGACGAATTCTGGGGCGATGAAACGGTCAGCGACGCCGAAGGCCGTTTCGCCTTTGCCGAACAACGCGACTATCGCCTGGTTGCCCTGCTGGCCGATGCGCCACGCTGCTGGACCAGGCTTTCGGTCAGTGCCCCCGGTTATCACACGCGTCGCTGTGGCTGGATCAGCATGCAAGGGTGTTCGTCAGAACCGATGGCGCTGCCGCATCTGGTCCTGCAGCCGGAGCGTCACGCCAACCTCGAAGAAGAGGCGCCAGATGACCTCTGGCATTGCATCGAATCGGCCATGGAGAAGGCCAACTAATGTCTTTCAACCACTACTACCAAAGCGAACTGACCGCCCTGCGCCAACTGGGCAAGCGCTTCGCCGAGCGCAGCCCGGCGTTGGCGCCGTTCCTTGGCCAGGCCGGGCGCGATCCGGATGTCGAGCGCCTGCTGGAAGGCTTTGCCTTCCTTACCGGGCGCCTGCGGCAGAAGCTCGACGACGAGCTGCCGGAGCTGACCCACTCGTTGATGCACCTGCTGTGGCCGAACTACATGCGCCCGTTGCCGGCCTTCAGCATGCTGCAGTTCGACCCGCTGACCCGCCCCGGTCCGGCGCTGCCGGTCACCCGCGGCACGCCGGTGGAGGCCAAGGCCATCGAGGGCGTCACCTGCCGCTTCCGCACCTGTTACCCCACCGAGGTGCTGCCGCTGGCGCTGAATGGCCTGGACTATTCGGTCAAGGGTGACGGCGCGCTGCTCAGCCTGCGCCTGGCGATGAGCGCCGACGGCCATATCGGCGAGATCGGCCTGAACCAGCTGCGCCTACACCTGGCCGGCGAGCGCTATATCGGCCAGATGCTCTATCTGGCGCTGCTGCGCAACCTCGGCGGCATCCAGCTGGTGCTGCTCGACGCGGCTGGCAAGCCGCTGCAGGATGCCTTCGGCCAGACCCTCGGCACGCTCCAGCTCAAGCCCGAGCAGGTGCAGCCGGTGGGCTTCGCCGAGGACGAGGCGCTGATTCCCTACCCGCTCAATACCTTCCGTGGCTACCGCTACCTGCAGGAATACTTCGCCTTCCAGGACAAGTTCCTGTTCGTCGACCTGCTCGGCCTGGATGCCATCCACAGCCTGCCCGAAGACCTGCTCAAGCAGGCGCGCGGCCTGGAGCTGCGCTTCGACATCCACAAGGCGGGCGCGCAGCGCATCCGCCCGACCCTGGAAAACGTGCGCCTGTACTGCACGCCGGTGGTCAACCTGTTCCAGCACGACGCCATCCCGATCCGCCTCGACGGCAAGCAGGATCAGTACCTGCTGCTGCCGGCCGAATTCGACGCGCAACATTGCGGGGTGTTCTCGGTGGATCGCGTCACCGGCTGGAAGCCGGGCGGCATGGGCTATGAGGAGTACGTGCCGTTCGAGTCGTTCGAGCATGACCCCAGCTTCGACGTACCGGTGGCGCGCCCGCACTACAGCGTGCGCCAGCAACCCTCGATGCTCGGCGACGGTCTGGAAACCTGGCTCAGCTTCGGCCTGCGCAACCTCGACCAGCACGAGACGCTGTCCATCGAGCTGAGCTGCACCAACCAGAACCTGCCGCGTCAGCTGCGCCTGGGCGATATCTGCCTGCCCAGCGAGGACACCCCGGACTTCCTCAGCTTCCGCAATATCAGCGCCGTTACACCCAGTTATGCGCCGCCGCTGCACCGCGACTTCCTGTGGAAGCTGATTTCCAACATGTCGCTGAACTACCTGTCGCTGGCCAACGTCGAGGCGCTCAAGGTGATCCTCGAAACCTACGACCTGCCGCGTTACTACGACCAGCACGCCGAGCGCGTCAGCAAGCGCCTGCTCGGGGGCCTCAAGAATATTGGCCATCGCCACGTCGACCGCCTGCACCGCGGCCTGCCGGTACGCGGCGTACGCACTGAACTGAGCATGAACCCGGAAGGGTATCTGGGTGAGGGCGATCTGTTCCTCTTCGCCTCGGTACTCAATGAATTTTTCGCCCTCTACGCCAGCCTCAACAGCTACCACGAGCTGCACGTACAGAGCACACAGGGAGAGGTGTACAAATGGACGCCACGTATGGGGCAGCAGCCCCTGCTCTAAGTCGATTGAGCAAAGGCATCCGCGAGTACAGCCTGTTCCAGGCCGTACAGCTGGTGCTGGAGCGCCTCGGCGCCGCCCATCCGCATCTGGATGAGGAGCGCCTCTACGAATACCTGGAGTTTCAGGCCAACCCGAGCCTGGGTTTCCCTGGTAGCGATATCGATCGCGTGCAGTTCTTCGAGGAGCACGGCGAGCTGCGTGCGCGCATGCGCGTCAACCTGGTCGGCCTGTTCGGTGGCGGTTCACCATTACCGGCCTTCTACAGCGAGCAGGCTCTGGGCGACAGCGAGGACGGCAACCCGACCCGCGATTTCCTCGACCTGTTCAACAATCGCCTGCAGCGCCTGTTACTGCCGATCTGGCAGAAGTACCGCTACCGCGCCAGCTTCCAGAGCGGGGCGATGGACGCCTTCTCCGCGCACCTGTTCGCCCTGATCGGCCTGGGCAGCGAGCAGATCCGCCAGGCCCAGGAGCTGAACTGGAAGCGCCTGCTGCCCTACCTCGGCCTGCTTAGCCTGCGTGCCCACTCGGCGGCGCTGATCGAGTCGGTGCTGCGTTACTACTTCAAGCACGCCGAACTGTTCATCGAGCAGTGCCTGGAGCGCCAGGTGGTGGTGCTGGACGAGCAGCGCAACCGCCTCGGTCGTGCCAACAGTCTGCTCGGCGAAGACACCGTGCTCGGCGAGCGCGTCCGCGACCGCGGCGGCAAGTTCCGCATCCACGTGCGCCAGCTGGGCTGGACGCGCTTTCACGAGTTCCTGCCGATCGGCACGGGTTACCAGCCGCTCTGCGCGCTGGTGCGCTTCACCCTGCGCGATCCGCTGGACTACGACATCCGCCTGGAGCTGCGTCAGGACGAAATCCGCGACCTGCGCATCGGCGAAGGCAACCCCTGCCTGCTGGGCTGGACCACCTGGCTCGGCCGTGAGAACGCCGATGGCCTTGTCACTCTGGGCAGCAAGATTCATTAAGGACAGATGAAATGATCAACGTCGACCTGCAACAACTGGTTCAAGCCCTGGACGCCGCGAGCAAGCGCGATCTGGAGATGGCCGCCGAACGCTGCGTGGTACGCGGCGGCAACAAGATCCTCGTCGAAGACCTGCTGCTGGGCCTGCTGGAGCGCCCGGAAAGCCTGCTGGCGCGTGCCCTGCAGGATGCCGAGATCGATGCCGGCGAGCTGGCCCAGGCGCTGCAGCCGCGCGGCGAGCACAGCGAGTCGCGCAACCCGGTGTTTTCTGCCGAACTGGTGCAGTGGCTGCAGGACGCCCTGCTGGTGGCCAACCTGGAGCTGGGCGCCAGCCAGATCGACCAGGCCGCACTGATCCTCGCCCTGCTGCGCAACCCCATGCGCTACGCCGGTAGCCGTTATCAGACGCTGCTGAGCAAGCTCAATGCCGAGCGTCTGCGCGACTTCGCCCTCAGCCAGCAGCCGCAGGCCGCAGGTGGCAGGCCGGCAGCCGGTGGTGAATCCAACCTGGCGCGCTTTACCCACAACTTCACCCAGCAGGCCCGCGACGGCAAGCTCGACCCGGTGCTGTGCCGCGATGGCGCGATCCGCCAGATGGTCGATATCCTCGCTCGCCGACGCAAGAACAACCCCATCGTGGTCGGCGAGGCTGGCGTGGGCAAGACTGCCATCGTCGAGGGCCTGGCCCTGCGCATCGCCACCGGCGAGGTGCCGCAGGTGCTCAAGGGCGTCGAGCTGCTGTGCCTGGACCTCGGTCTGCTGCAGGCTGGCGCCAGCGTCAAGGGCGAGTTCGAGCGCCGCCTGCAGGGCGTGATTGACGAAGTGAAGGCCTCGCCCAAGCCGATCATCCTGTTTATCGACGAAGCCCACACCCTGATCGGCGCCGGTGGCCAGGCCGGCAGTGGCGACGCCGCCAACCTGCTCAAGCCGGCGCTGGCCCGTGGCGAGCTGCGCACCATCGCCGCCACCACCTGGAGCGAATACAAGAAGTACTTCGAGAAGGATCCGGCCTTGGCCCGCCGCTTCCAGCCGGTGCAGCTGCACGAGCCGACGGTCGATGAGGCGGTGACCATCCTGCGCGGCCTGGCGCCGGTGTATGAGAAGAGCCACGGTATTTACCTGCGCGACGACGCCGTGGTTGCCGCTGCCGAGCTGTCGGCGCGCTACCTCGCTGGTCGCCAGCTGCCGGACAAAGCGGTGGATGTGCTCGACACCGCCTGCGCCCGTGTGCGCATCAGCCTGGCTGCTGCGCCCGAGGCGCTGGAGCGTCTGCGCGGCGAGATTGCCGAGGGCGTGCGCCAGGGTGAGGCGATGCGCCGTGATCTGGACGCCGGTCTGGCTATCGACGGCGAAGCCCTGGATACCCTGGAAAACCGTCTGGTCGCCGCCCGCGCCGAGCTGGAGCAGGTGGAAACCCGCTGGGCCGTGCAGCGTGAACTGGCCGAACGGCTGCTGGAGCAGCGCAAGCAATGCGCCGCTGCGCGTCTGGGTAACGACGAGGAAGCCAGCGACGAACCACGCCCGAGCCTGGAAGAACTGGAAGCCGAACTGCGCGCCATCCAGGCCGAGCTGGCTGCCGCCCAGGCCAGCGAGCGTCTGGTCAGCTTCGAGGTCTGCCCGCGCCTGGTGGCCGAAGTGATCAGTCACTGGACCGGCGTGCCGCTGAGCCAGCTGGCGCGTGAGCACAACACCAAGGTGATCACCTTCGCCGACGACCTGCGCCAGCGCGTGCGTGGTCAGGAGCAGGCGATCCAGGCGCTGGACAAGGCCATGCGCGCCACCGCCGCCGGCCTGAACCGGGCCGATGCCCCGGTCGGCGTGTTCCTCCTGGTCGGCCCCAGCGGCGTCGGCAAGACCGAGACAGCCCTGGCCCTGGCCGACCTGCTGTACGGCGGTGAGCGCTTCCTCACCGTGATCAACATGTCCGAGTTCCAGGAAAAACACACCGTCTCGCGTTTGATCGGCGCGCCGCCCGGCTATGTCGGTTATGGCGAAGGCGGCATGCTCACCGAAGCGGTGCGGCAGAAGCCCTACTCGGTGATTCTCCTCGACGAGGTGGAGAAGGCCGACCCGGACGTGATGAACGTCTTCTACCAGATCTTCGACAAGGGCGTGGCCAACGACGGCGAAGGGCGCGAGATCAACTTCCGCAACACCCTGATCCTGATGACCAGCAACCTGGCCAGTGAACGCATCGCCAGCCTTTGCGCCGGAGGCGAGCGTCCGGCCGCCGAGGATCTGGAGCTGGCCATCCGCCCGCAGCTGAGCCAGCACTTCAAGCCGGCCCTGCTCGGCCGTATGCGCGTGGTGCCTTACTACCCGATGGACAGCGACCTGCTGCGCCAGCTGGTCGGCCTCAAGCTGGCCCGTTTCGGCGAGCGCCTGGCCCGTCGCCAGCTCGCCTTCAGCCACTGCGACGGCCTGGTCGAGCACCTGGCCGAGCGCTGCACCCATGGCGACAGCGGCGCGCGCCTGATCGATCACCTGATCGACCAGCACCTGCAGCCGCTGGTGGTCGACCGCCTGCTCGATGCCATGGCCGCTGGCGAAAGCCTGCAACGTGTGCACGCCACGCTGGATGGCGATGCGGCCGTGATCTGCGAGTTCGCCTGAGGTGCCGCCGATGTTCGCCGAAGTTCCGCAACCGCTTCGCTACGCCGAAGCCCTGCTTGGCCGCTATGCCGAACTGGCCGGCGCTGCCAGCAGTGAGCGCCTGCTCGCCAACCTGGTGCGTGCCACGGCCGAACTTGCCGACTGTGCACTGGGCCAGCTGTATCTGCTGGACCATACCAACACCCGCCTGACACTCTCGGCCGAGTGGCTCGACGGCCTGCTGCAACCGCGCGAGTCAGCCAGCCTGCCGAGTGACTATGACGGCGAACAGCTGCTGCAGTACTGCCTGTGCCAGAACCAGGTGCTGTGTATCGACGAACTCGACAGCGGCCTGCACAACATCGCCTGTCTGCCGGAAGGTAGCCGTACCTGGCGCAGCTTGCTGTGCCTGCCGCTGCATGACGGTGTTGGGCGTACTCGTGGTCTGCTGCTGGTGGCCAGCCATGAGCGGCGAATCCTGCAGGGCTTTGCCGCCTCTTTCGCCCAGCTTGGCAGTTTCGCCTTGGCTCAGCTGCAGCTGTTGCAGCGTCTACGTGCACCAGCTGTCGACGGTGCCGCCAGTGCTGCAAGCGTCTCGTCTGTTCCAGGCACGCCCTGTGCCAGCGGCTACGGTTTGCTCGGTCAGAGCCAGGCCATGCGCCGTGTCTACCAGCTGATCGGCAAGGTGCTGCACAGCCCGGTCAGTGTGCTGCTCACTGGCGAGACCGGTACCGGCAAGGAACTGGTTGCCCGCGCCATCCACGATTGCGGCGCGCGGCGCAGCAAGGCGTTCATCGTGCAGAACTGTGCGGCGCTGCCGGAGAACTTGCTGGAGAGCGAACTGTTCGGCTATCGCAAGGGCGCCTTTACCGGCGCCGACCGTGACAAGCCCGGCCTGTTCGACGCCGCTGACGGTGGCACGCTGTTCCTTGACGAGATCGGCGATATGCCGCTGACGCTGCAAGCCAAGCTATTGCGCGTGCTGCAGGAAGGCGAAGTGCGACCGCTGGGCTGCAGCGAGACGCACAAGGTCGACGTGCGCATCGTCGCCGCCACCCACCAGGAACTGCGCAAGCGTGTCGAGGAAGGACGGTTCCGCGAAGACCTGTTCTACCGCCTGTCGCATTTCCCCATCGAGTTGCCGGCGCTGCGCGAGCGTGACGAAGACATCCTGTTGCTCGCGCGTCACTTCGCCAGCACCGCCAGCGGCCTGCTGCAGCGTGACGCCTGCCGCTGGAGCGATGCCGCTCTGGAGCATCTGGCCGGCTACGCCTTCCCCGGCAACGTGCGTGAGCTCAAGGGTGTGGTCGAGCGAGCCGTGCTGCTCTGCGAAGGCGGCGAGTTGCTGCCCGAGCACTTCAATCTGGAGCAGACCCAGAGCGAAGGCAGCGAGCCGCTGAGCCTGCGCGAGCGCATGGATCGGCTCGAGCGCAACCTGCTGCTCGACTGCCTGCGCAAGAACCGCGGCAACCAGACCAACGCCGCCAACGAGCTGGGTCTGCCCCGGCGCACCCTGCTGTACCGCATGCAACGGCTGAAGATCAGCCCGAGCGAAGTGTGATGAGAGAGGCAATGAAGAATCTACGGAACCGCGTGGCGTCATTCGTGCTGGAGCCAATGATCTCCAGCGGACGAATTGGGCGAGTCAAATATCTGCTGCTCCATGTATGGAGCGCCTGGCCACTTTTCCTCGTGGTGGCCTTGAGCAACCAGAACTCTCCGTTGTGGATGCAGCACGTGCTCTCGGCTCTTGTCGTTGTCGGACTCATTTATTGGTGGGTTGCCACGCTGACTGCAGGCGTTCGTCGCCTGCATGACCTTGGGCGGAGCGGTTACTGGGTGCTGCTGATCAATCTGATCTGGCCATTGCTGCTGCTCTGGCCTGGTCAACGCCAGAGTAATCGCTACGGCCCTCCTGTGTTGAAACGTTCTGCTGCTACGCAGATGGCTGGAACGGCCTGACATGTTCACTTTCACCTCTCTTAAAGGAGCGCATTCCATGCTGCATCGCTATCGGACCGCCGCCCTGCTCGCCCTGGCCATTGCCCTGGCCGGCTGCACCGGCAACTACAAGTTCAGCGACGACCAATACCGCCCGCTGGGCGACCCGCAAGCCGAGAAACGCGGCCACTGACCGCAAGGAGTAGGTTCACCATGGAACTGGTATTCGATGTGGTCAGCGCGCAGCAGTTCGTGCCAGGTCTGTTGACCACCAAGACGTTCAAGCAGGCCGGCGGCGTGATCGGTCGAGCCGACGAGTGCGACTGGGTGATCCCGGATCGCAAGCGCATCCTCTCCAGTCGGCATGCAGAAGTGAGCTATCGCGATGGCGCCTTCTACCTGACCGACACCAGCAGCAACGGTATCCAGCTCAAGGACAGTGGCGCCAGCCTGGCCAAGGGCAGTCCGCAGCGCATCGAGCATGGCAGCGTGTACTGCCTGGGCGACTTCGAGATCCGTGCGCGCCTGGTGCGTGACCCGGCCATGTTCGAGGGTGATATCGGTCTGCCGCAGGCCGCTGGGAGCATCATCCCCGATGACGCCTTCCTCGACCTCGACCCGATCACCGCCCTGGAACAGCAGGAGCGCGTCTACGCCGAAGTGGACGATCTGACTGCCGTACTGCGCCCCAGCATGGCCCAGGCGCAGCAGCGCGATTACGCGCAGATCGACGAGGAAAACCTGCTGGTGCCCGAGTTGGTGATGCCGACGCCCGCGCCGCAGCCGAAAGTCGCTCCGGAGCCCGAGCGCCTGCCGCCGACTTTCTGGGAGAAGTTCGCCGATGCCCTCGGCGTGCGCCTCGACGACCTCGACGACGATGCCCGCGAGGCGCTGGCGCTCAACGCCGCCAAGCTGCTCCGGCAGAGTGTTGGCAGCCTGAAGCAGGCCTTGCGTACCCGCAGCGAGCTGAAGAATGAACTGCGCCTGGCCCTGACCACCGTGCAGAGCGCCGGCAATAACCCGCTCAAGCATGGCCTGGACACCAGCGAAACCCTGAGCACCCTGCTGCGTGGCGGCAAGCCCGGCCAACTGCCGGCCGAGCAGGCCATCAATCGCAGCTTCCGCGACTTGCAGGCGCATCAGGTGGCACTGCTCGCAGCCAGCCGCGCAGCGGTCAAGGGCATGTTCGAACAGTTCACGCCCGAGCAACTGACCCTGCGTTTCGAGCGCAATGGGCGCAAACCGCTGTTGGCCACCGATGGCGGCCGCTGGCGTGCCTATCGTCGCCTGCATGCGGCGCTGGCGCAGAACGATGACTGGAGCGATCGCCTGTTCGCCCGTGATTTTGCCAGTGCCTACGAAGAGCAGGTTCGCCTGATCGCCACCCTCAATACCGACCTTCAAGGATGAACACCATGCCTCGCTTGCTTTCCCTGGCCCTATGCGCCGCACTCCTGACTCTCGCCGGCTGCGCCGCGCTGTCGCCTTACTCGACCATGACCAAGCTGGACCTGAGCCTGGCCGGCAGCGACCAGCTCAACCCGGACCTCAACGGTCGCCCCTCGCCTATCGTTATCCGCCTGATGGAGCTCAAGCACCCGGTGGCTTTCGAGAATGCCGATTTCTTCTCCCTCTACCAGCGTCCGAAAGAAGCGCTGGCGCCGGACCTGGTGACCCAGGAAGAACTGGAGCTGCGCCCGGGCGAAACCCGCGAACTGAAAGTATCGGTGCAGGAGGGCAGCCGCTATGTCGGCGTGCTCGCCGCCTATCGCGACCTGCCGGAGGCCAGCTGGCGCTACGTCATTGCCATTGACGAGCAGCAACGCAACGCGGCCAACCTGCGGCTCGACGAGCGTGGCATTCGCAACCTGGATGACGAGCAGGAGCGCAACCGATGAGCCAGCATAAAGTCGTCTGGCAGGAAGGCATGCTGCTGCGACCACAGCATTTCCAGCAGAATGATCGCTACTTCGATCACCAGCTCAAGGTGCGTACACAGAAACTGGACAGCTACGCCTGGGGATTCTTCGAACTGGAGATCGACCGCCAGTTTCTCAACATGGGCAAGCTGGTGGTGAGCAAGGCCAGTGGGGTACTGCCTGACGGCAGTCTGTTCGACCTCGGTGCCGAGCGCGAGCCGCTGGGCCTGGACGTACCGCCGAACACCGGCAACACCCCCGTCTACCTGGCGCTGCCGCTGGTCACCGGTAATCACATCGAGAGCCGTCGCCCGGACCAGCGCGACGTGCTGGCGCGCTACGTCGCCTTCGACGAGGAAGTAGCCGACTGCAACGCCGGCGACAGCAGCGTCAGCCAGGTCAGTACTGGCCGCCCGGATTTCCGCCTGCTGCTCGGCGAGCAGCAGAGCGACCAGGGCTACGTGAAGATGAAGCTGTGCGAAGTGCTGGACACCACACCGGACGGGGTGATCAGCCTCGATCCGGAATTCAGCCCGACTTACGTCAACTTCCAGGCTTCCGGCTACCTGCTGAGCTGCCTCAAGGAAGTGATCAGCATGCTCGCCCACCGTGGCGACATCCTCGCCGAGCGTATCCGCGCCACCGGCAAGGTGGGCGGCGCCGAGGTTGGCGACTTCATGATGCTGCAGCTGATCAACCGCTACGAACCGATCCTGCGCCACCACCTGGGCGTCGAGCAGGTGCACCCGGAGCAGATCTACCGCGAACTGGTTGGCCTGCTCGGCGAGCTGGCGACCTTCTCCAGCGAGACCAAACGTCCGCGCCTGGAAGGCCGCTATCTGCACAGCGACCAGGGCATGAGTTTCCGCAAGCTGATGGATGCCATCCGCCAGGTGTTGTCGATGGTGCTCGAGCAGCACGCCATCGAGATGCTCCTGCAGCAGCGCCAGTACGGCATCCAGGTGTCGCCGCTGCACGACCACAAGCTGCTCGGCACCTCCAGCTTCGTACTCGCTGCCAGCGCTCAGTGCGATTCCGAAGAGCTGCGCCAGCGCCTGCCCGCGCACCTCAAGGTTGGCCCGGTGGAGCGCATCCGCCAACTGGTCAACCTGCACCTGCCGGGGATCAAGGTCAAACCGCTGCCAGTGGCACCGCGGCAGATCCCCTTCCATTCGGGCAAGACCTACTTCGCCTTGGAGCTCAGCTCCGAGGAACTGGCGCAGCTGGAACGCTCCGGCGGCTTCGCCTTCCACGTGTCCGGCGAGTTCACCGGGCTTGAGCTGAAATTCTGGGCGATCAGGAACTGACCATGACAACCAAGGAAATGGAATACGGCCAGGATGACAAGACGGTCATCCTCAACCGCAAGGGCGAAGCCCGCGCCGAAAGCCCGCTGACCGATTTCAGCGCGCCACCGAAGTTCGAGCAGCTTGAGGAACGCATGATCTTCGCCGCGCGCCTGCGCCCGGCGGAGAGCTTCAACATCAGCCTCAACCCGCTGGTGGCGGCAGCCTCCACGCTGCTCTCGGAAGTGGTGCGGCTCAAGCACAGCTTCGAAAGCGAGGACATGGATGCGCTCAACCAGCGCCTGACCCGCGAGATCAAGCTGTTCGAACACCGTGCTCTGCACGATGGCGCCGAGAGCAGCCAGGTGATGGCCGCGCGCTACGTGCTGTGCACCGTGGTCGACGAAGCGGTGGTGACCACGCCCTGGGGCAACGAGAGCCAGTGGTCGCAGATGAGCCTGCTGTCCTCGTTCCACAACGAGACTTTCGGTGGCGAGAAGTTCTTCCAGCTGCTCGAGCGCCTGTCGCGCAACCCGGTCAAGCACCTGCCGATGCTGGAACTGATGTACCTGTGCCTGTCGCTCGGTTTCGAGGGCAAGTACCGCGTGCTGCAGCGCGGCATGCTCGAACTGGAAGCGGTGCGCGACAGCCTCTACCGACAGATCCGCCAGCTGCGTGGCGATGTGCCGCGTGAAGTCTCGCCGCACTGGCAGGGCCTCAAGGACACCCGCCGACGCCTGGTGCGCATCGTGCCCTGGTGGCTGGTGGCGCTGTTCACCCTGATGTGCCTGGTGATGATGTATGGCGGCTTCGCCTGGGTATTGGGCGAGCAGCGCGACACCGTGCTCAAGCCGTATCAGCAACTCGACCCGGCCTCGGGTGTCAGCATGGATGACGTGAAATGAAGAGCTTCTTCGCCAAACTTGGCGCCTTTTTCCGCAAGACCTGGGTCTGGAGCCTGCTGCTGGTGCTGGTCCTCGCCCTGCTGGTGTGGTTTGTCGGCCCGCTGCTGGCCGTCAGTGACTACAAGTTCTGGGAGTCGGCCACCAGCCGTCTGTTGACCATCAGTCTGATCTTCCTGCTCTGGGGCCTGGCCATGGTCTTCGCCAACTGGCGCGCCACCGCGCGCAAGAAGGCCGAGGAAAGTGACGCCGACGCCCAGGAGCGCCTGCGTCGCGAGGAGCAGATCAGCGAGGAGCAGAACGAGCTGCGCCACCGCTTCAAGGACGCCCTGCGCACCCTCAAGCGCTCCAGCCTGTACCGCGGGCGCAGCGAGAAGTGGCGCAACGACCTACCCTGGTACCTGCTGCTTGGCCCGCAGGGTAGCGGCAAGACCAGCTTGCTGGATTTCTCCGGCCTGGACTTCCCGCTCAACCGCGGCGAGAGCCAGCGTCTGACCAAGGACGTGTCCGGCACGCGCTACGCCGACTGGTACTTCGCCGACCACGCGGTGCTGATCGATACCGCCGGGCGCTACCTGACCCAGCCTGACGCGCAGGTCGATGGCCGCGCCTGGGGCACCTTGTTGGGCTTGCTGCGTCAGCGCCGTGCGCGCCCGCTCAACGGCGTGCTGGTGAGCATTCCGGTCGAGCAGCTGCAGGGCGGTAGCGAAGTGGAGCTGGAAACCCTGGCCCGTCAGACCCGCCAGCGCCTGCATGAGATCCACCAGCGCCTGGGCGCCGATGTGCCGGTCTATCTGGTGCTGAGCAAGGCCGACAAGGTACTGGGCTTCGACGAGTTCTTCGACCAGCTGTCACGCGAAGAAAGCGAGCAGGTGCTCGGCGCCAGCTTCCGCAAGGAGCAGAACGCCAGCGATGTGGGCGTCGTACGCCAGGAGTTCGAAGAACTGCTGCGCCGCCTCAACAGCCAGGTGATCCTGCGTATGCACCAGGAGCGCGACACCCAGCGCCGTGGCCGCATCCTCGACTTCCCGCACCAGCTCGGCCAGATCGGCGAGCGCCTGTGCCTGTTCATCGAACTGGCCTTCGCCGGCAACCGCTACCAGCGTGCCAGCAAGTTGCGCGGCTTTTACCTGACCAGTGCACCGCAGTTGAACGAACAACTCGACCCGCTGACGGCTGGTATCGGTCGCAACCTCGGCCTGGCCGACAGCGCGCTGCCGACCTTCCGCAGCGGTCGCGCACGGTTCATCAATCATCTGCTCAGCCGGGTGATCTTCCCCGAGGCCGAATTGGCCGGCCTGGATCAGAAGGAGGTGCGTCGCATCGACTGGGGCCAGCGTGCCATGTACGCCACCGCCTTCGCCGTGCTGGCGCTGTTCGGTGTGCTCTGGGCCAGCGGCTTCTCGGCCAACCACGGCCGACTGGAAGAGCTGCGCGAGATCGCCCAGAAGCTTACCCGCGAGCATGGTTCGATCAATGCGCAGGACGATGCCCTGCAAACCCTCAAGGCGCTGGACAGCAGCTACGCCGCGACCCTGGTGTTCCCGCCCAAGGGCGAGGTGTCCTACCTGGAGCGTACCGGCCTGTTCCAGGGCGAGGCGGTCAATCCTCCGGTGTATTCGACCTATCGCGCCGAGTTGGAAAACCTGCTGCTGCCGCGCGTGGCCCGTCAGCTGGAAGCACAGATCCGCGCCAACCTCAGCGACCGCGAGCGTCTGCTCGGTAGCCTGCGTGCCTACCTGATGCTCAACCTGGAAGAACGTCGCGATGCCGACTTCCTCAAGGAATGGGTCGCCGCCGACTGGTCGCTGCGCTATGCCGGCAACAGCCCGGCGCAGCATGGCCTCAATACCCATTTCGCGCGTCTGCTCGACGAGCCGTTCGCGCCTTACGCGCTCAACGCCCAGCTGGTTGCCCAGGCGCGCCAGGTGCTGCGCAGCGAGTCGCTGGCGGGCGTGGTCTACCGCATGCTGCGGGAACAGGCGCGTAACCTGCCGGAGTACCGTCTGAGCCAGAAACTCGGTCCGCAGGGTGGGCTGATCAGTGGCAGCGACTACGCCATTCCCGGCTTCTATACCCAGAACGGTTACAGCAAGACCTTCACCGCTCAGGGCGGCAATCTGGTGCGCGAGATCCTGCGTGACAACTGGGTGCTGGGCGAAGGCGAAACCCTCAGCGCAGGTGACCTGGGTCGCCTGATGGTGGAGCTGGAGCAACTGTACTTCCGCGATTACGGCAACTATTGGGGTGAGGCCATCGCTCAGCTTGGCCTGGAACCGATCGGCAGTGCCGGTCGCGGTGCAGCCCTGCTCAACGGCCTGACCGCTGCCAACTCGCCGCTGCTGCAATTGCTGGTGGAAGTGCGTGACAACACCCGTTTCAAGGGGCTGGCTGAGGCCGCCGACGATGCCGGTGCCGCCGCCGAAGCGCTGGAAGGCGCTAAGGGCAAGCTGGGCAAAGCCGCCAAGCTGGCCAGTGCCGCCGCTGAACAGGCGCAGCAGGCGCTGGCCAAGAACACCCCGGATACGGCGCGCAAGACGCTGGAACGCCGCTTCGAGAGCTTGCACAAGCTACTCGACGATAACGGCGGTGCCGGCGTCGACCTGGCGGCCAGCCTGCAGGCTCTGGACGAGCTGCAACGCCAGCTGGCCAGCCTGGCCAATGCCGGCGCCAGCGACCAGGCTGCATTCGAGATGGCCAAGGCACGCATGGGCGGCAAGCGTGATGCGATCAACCAGGTACGCACTGCCGCCGCGCGCCTGCCACAGCCCATTGGCAACTGGCTGGCGCTGTTGGCCGAGGACAGCTGGACGCTGGTACTCAATGACGCCTACCACTTCCTCAACCAGCGCTATCAGAGCGAGCTATACGCCGCCTACGACAACTCGCTGAAGCAGCGTTACCCCTTCACCGCGCACAGCGAAAGCGACGTGGCGGTGGCGGATTTCCGCGAGTTCTTCAAGGCCCAGGGCATCGCCGAGCGCTTCTTCGAGCAGTACCTGCGCCCCTTCGTCAGTGGCAGCGCCGACGAATACCGCCTGCGCCGCGTCGATGGTCGTGGCCTGCCGCTATCGCGCGAGTTCCTCCTGCAGATGAGTCGCGCCCAGGTGATCCGCCGCAGCTTCTTCGCCGAGAGCCCGGCTGAGCCGCAGGTGCTGTTCAAGCTCGAGCCCTACTCGCTGGACTCCAGCCTGAGTCGCGCCGACTTCCGTTTCGGCAAGCAGCAGCTGGAATACCGCCACGGCCCGATCGTTGCCACGTCTTTCCGCTGGCCAGCGGCGAGCGAGGAAGATCGCACCAGCCTGGTGGTCGAAGAGCTTGGTGGTCGTCGCGTCGGCATCGAGAAGAACACTGGCCCCTGGTCGCTGTTCCGTCTGCTCGACCTGATGGACGTGGACTACCACAGCGGTCGTGACGTGCTGATCCTCAAGGCCAACCTCGGTGGTCTGCACGCCAACTACCTGCTGCACAGTCAGCGCTCGCCGAACCCGTTCGACATCGGCCTGCTGCGCAGCTTCAAGCTGCCGGCGACGCTCTGATGACTGCAGTCGCCAGCGCCTGGCGCAGCGCCGCGCGCACCGACACCGGCAAGGTGCGCGCGCGCAACGAGGACGCCTTCCTTGCCCTGCCCGAGCAGGGCCTGTGGGTGGTGGCCGACGGTATGGGCGGGCATCAGAACGGTGCCCTGGCCAGCCGTCTGATCGTTGAGCATCTGGCCGAGCTGCCGGAAGGTAGCCTCGCCCAGCGGCTGGTGGAGTTGCGCCAGGCGCTGCACCGGCTCAACCATCGGCTCGGCCAGGAGCTGACCGTTACCGCCGACCGCCCGGACACGGTGATCGGCAGTACCGTGGTCGCCCTGTTGCTCGAGGAGGACCGCGCCGCCTGCGTCTGGGCCGGTGACAGCCGCTGCTACCTGTGGCGCGGCGCGCGGCTGTATCAGCTCAGTCGCGACCATTCACTGGTGCAGCAACTGATCGACGAGCAGGGCCTGACGCCGCAGGAGGCCGCGCGCCATCCGGCGGCTCACGCCCTGACCCGCGCCATCGGCGCCAGCGAAACCCTGCAACTGGACATCCTCGAACTCGACGTGCTGCCCGGCGACGTCTTCCTGCTGTGCAGCGACGGCCTCTACCAGGGCGTTTCCGCCGACGAGCTGGGCGCCTGCCTCAACCTGCCCTCGCCGCACCTGGCCGTGGAGCGCCTGTTCCAGCGCGTGCTCGACGGCCCGGCCCGTGACAACCTAAGTGCCGTGGTGATCCGCCGATGACCGAAACCGCCGAAGCCTGTGACCTCACCTACTTCGCCCTGGCCGCCACCGCGGCCAAGGAAACTGTGCGCGAAACGCCGCGCCAGGCGCCGGGCGAGCTGCCCGATGTGCTTGGCGGGCGCTACAAGATCGAGCGCCTGCTCGGCGTTGGGGGCATGGGGGCGGTGTACCGCGCGCGCGATCTGCTGCGCGAACAGTTCGGTGACCCCGAGCCCTATGTCGCGCTGAAGACCCTGAGCGACGACTTCGCCGAGTACCCGGACGCCAACGCCCTGCTCTACAGCGAGTTCGCCCTCACCTCGCGGCTCAACCACCGACATGTGGTGCGCCTGTTCGGCTTCGAAGTGGACACTGCCTGCGAGCGCGCCTTCATCACCCTGGAGCTGATGCGCGGCCTGACTCTGGATCAGCTTCTGTGCGAACGCCCGGAGGGGCTGCCCTGGGAGGAACTGCGCGATATCGCCATCCCCCTGCTCGACGCCCTCGCCTATTCCCACGAACTGGGTGTGCTGCACGGTGACCTGAAGCCCAGCAATGTGATGTTGGCCGACGACGGCCTGCGCCTGTTCGACTATGGTCTGGGCCAGCCTGTGGAAGGCCTGCTGCCAGGCTTGCCGCGCTTGTGCCGCAACCGTATCGCCGCCTGGACGCCGCGTTACGCCGCGCTGGAGCTGCTCGAAGGCGCTGCGCTGTCAGCCGCTGCCGATGTCTATGCAGTGGCCTGCGTGCTGGTCGAGCTGGCCAGTGGGCAACACCCGTTCCGTCGCCTCAGTGCCAAGCAGGCCAAAAGCATGGAACTGGACAAGCAACTGCAACGCCCGGCGCAGGTGCCGCTGCACTGCTGGCAGGCCCTGCGTACGGCGCTGGCCTTCGAGGAAAGCCAGCGGCAGATCGACTGCAGCGAGCTGCTCGACGCGTTTCGCCGGCCCCCGGCTTCGCGTCTGCAACGCTGGCTGGGCAAGGCATGACAGGCTGTTGAAAAGGACTCTTTCGAAAGGATACGCATATGTTCAACCCGGCCAATGAAACCCATTTCAGCCTGAGCATCGAGGGCGTCGAGCATGACCTGCAGGTGCTCGAATTCAACGGCCGCGAGGCCATCAGCCAGCCCTACCGCTTCGACGTCGAGCTGATCAGCGAACGCCCGGATCTCGACCTGACGAGTCTGCTGCACCAGCGTGCCTTCCTCGCCTTCAGCCCTAATGGCGACGGTATCCATGGGCTGATCCACCGGGTCGAACAGGGCGAATCCGGCAAGCGCCTGACCCGCTACCGCCTGGCCATCGTGCCGCAGCTGGCGTACCTGGCGCACCGCACCAACCAGCGCATCTTCCAGCACCTCACTGTGCCGCAGATCGTCGCCCAGGTGCTCGAAGAGCACGGCATCGTCCAGGGTGGCTACCAGTTCCAACTCGGCCCCACCGTCTACCCCGAGCGCGACTACTGCGTGCAGTACGACGAGAGCGACCTGCACTTCGTCCAGCGTTTGTGCGAAGAAGAAGGCATCCACTACCACTTCCAGCACAGCGAAAGCGGCCATGTATTGATGTTTGGCGACGATCAGACAGCCTTCGCCAAGCTCGGCCAACCCACGCCCTATATCCAGGACAGCGGCATGACCGCCGATGACCCGGTGATCAAACGCCTGGCCCTGCGCCTGGAAACCCGCACCCGCCGCACCACCCGCCGCGACTACGACTTCGAGCAGCCGCGCCTGCTGCTGGAAGCGGCATACCAGGGCGAACAGGCCGGTGAGAACGACGGTCTGCCCGATCTGGAAGACTACGATTACCCTGGCCGTTACACCGACCGCACGCGCGGTAAGCACCTGGCCAAACGTGCCCTGGAGCGTCACCGCGCCGACTATCGTCAGCTCGACGGCCAGAGTGACCAGCCGCGTCTGGTCACCGGGCACCTGCTGGAGATTTTCGAGCACCCGCGCAGCGACTGGAACGACCTCTGGCTGCTCACCGAAGTGCTGCACGAAGGCAAGCAACCGCAGGTGCTGGAAGAGTCGGTCACCAGTGATTCGGCGCTGGGCAAGGGTCTCTCCGCCCTGCTACGTGGCGTCACCGGCAAGGCGGACGCCTACGCAGACGATGATTTCCGCCAGGGTTACCGCAACCGCTTCCTCGCGACTCCCTGGGACGTGTCCTACAGACCTTCCCTGGCCCACCCGAAGCCTCGTGTTCTGGGTAGCCAGCGTGCTGTGGTCACTGGCCCGGCTGGCGAAGAAATCCACTGCGACCAGTACGGCCGGGTGAAGGTGCAATTCTTCTGGGATCGCGAAGGCCAGGCCGACGAGAAAACCAGTTGCTGGCTACGCGTCAGCTCCAGTTGGGCCGGTGATCGCTACGGCGCCATCACCATCCCGCGCCTCGGCATGGAAGTGCTGGTCACCTTCCTCGAAGGCGACCCCGACCAGCCTCTGGTCACTGGCTGCCTGTACCACGCCGAACACGTGGTGCCCTACGACCTGCCGGCGAACAAGACCCGCAGCGTCTTCAAGACCCTCAGCAGTCCTGGCGGTGGCGGCTACAACGAATTGCGCATCGAGGATCGTAAAGGCGCCGAACAGATCTACCTGCACGCCCAGCGCGACTGGGACGAAAACATCGAGCACGACCAGAAGATCCGGGTCGGCAACGAGCGCCACGACACCGTGGAGAAGAACAGCTACACCGAGCTGATGGCCGAGGAACACCTCACCGTCACCGCCGACCGTAAGGTCGAAGTCAAACCGCAGGATCACCTGACGGTAGCCACCGACCAGCACATCCAGCTGGGCACCGCACAACTGACCAAGGCCGGCCGCGAGATCCACCTGAAAGCTGGCCAAAAAATGGTCATCGAAGCCGGCATTGAACTGACCATCAAGGCTGGCGGCAGCTTCATCAAACTCGACCCCGGCGGGATCACCATCAGCGGCCCACTGGCTCGCCTCAACGCCGGCGGCGCGCCAGGCAAGGGCTCGGGTATCGGCATCAAACCTCCCGTACTGCCGGGCGCGGCGGATAGTGACAAGGCGGGGAGTTTGTTGGAACAGGCGCAGCCGGGTGAGTTGATTAAGAAGTCGAGCAAGCGTAAACGCGCGCTAAATTTCTCCGGTTAAGACAGGGATAAACGCCGGGCATCCAGACAGCCGGCAGTCAGGTATAGGACGCATTGAAGATGGCCGAGAATAAACCGATCAACTGGGCTTATCCGTTTCCCAGCAAAGAGACGAACAGCAATTCGTTACAGCTGCTGACCCATATGGCCAAGGCTAAGGGCGGCTACTACCCGACCGGCGAAAATGGCCTTTGGCATGGAGGCGTGCATTTCGACGAGGGCACTGCTGCCGTATTCGATCAGTCGAGTGTGCGCTGCATCGCCGATGGTGAAGTGATTGCTTACCGTGTCGACGAGCGCTATCCGGTCAGCGAGTTCATCCATGAAATTCCAAGAATCAAGCGGGCGCCATTTTCCACGGGGTTCGTTCTGGTCAAACACACCCTTCAGCCGCCACAGCCCAAGACAGCCGAAGGCGGTGCAAACGAAGAGCAAACACCTCCGAGCCTGACTTTCTACAGCCTATATATGCACTTGCAGGATTGGGAGAGCTATAAGGCCAAACTCGATCTGCCACGACCAGCCTTTTGGGAGGCCAAGAGCTATATCGTCAATACCCAAAGTGGAGGCTTGGGCGTCCGTGCTAACGCTGACGCCAACTCCACTAGATTGTCCGAACTTTCCAAGGGTGCAGAAATCACTGTGAGCGCCGCAGAGGGTGGTTTTGTCAAACTTGTCAGCATCATCAGCGGCGCAGCAAGCTCAACCCTTACGGCCGATGGTGAAGGCAATCTACCTGGCTATGTTTCCTCCAAATTTCTGACCCCTCGGAGTGAGCCCAAAGATCCAGGCACGCTCGTCATCCTAGGCGAAGGCATCTCGATCAATGCGGGCGAACTGATTGGCCACCCTGGGATTTATCAGAATCACCATGGATCAGCTCATCCTCTCGTCCATCTCGAAGTCTTCAGTTGCGACGATGTGCCTGGTTTTATCGCGCAGAGCCGCGCCTGGGCCAATCGGTTGCCCGCAGATCAGAAAACCCTGCTCAAGGTCTATAAGGGCGCGAGTAAATTGATTGCCCATCGTGATGACATCAATGCGGGCAACCCACCCAAGCTAAGCGACAACGGCAGCCAGATCGGCGTCGACCTGATCATTCCCCAGGCGCTGCTGGATGGCCTACCAGCGGCAAACAAGATTCAAGTCAAAACTACTGTGGAAGGTAGCGCTACACCCAACACAACTTACTGGTGGCGACTGGATGGATTGTTCGCTGACGAAAACGGCAATCCCATCGACGGCTGGCTTGCCGAGCAGGAACTGATCACGACCCGGCATAGCCCTTGGGAATGGCAGGATTTCCAATGGGTTGAGGATACGGGAACTCCTCTAGAAAAGCTGGCCTACCACTTCAATGCCAAAGGTATTCTGAGCGAGGAAGAGCAACATAACTACCGTGCCCAGATCAGCAAGGCCGATGGCGGCCCTATCGTGGCGCTTGCTCGACTCTACGATATCGTCGACACCGATGAAGATGGTGTATTGACCAGCGATGAAATCCGAGCAGCGCTGGCCAGGCCTTGGCATGCCCAAGTGCTCGGGCAGTTGATCGTCAAGTATGAAAGCGAGTGGTTCTGGAATAAGGCCAAATGGGATGAGCTTGATCCGTTGCTGGCGGAAGAGCCGGGTAAGCCGAATCCGATCTGGGAAGTTGAAAAACAGCGGATCGAAAAGCTGAGCTGGTGGAGTGAGCTGACGGGACAGCATGGGATGAGCGGGGGCGGGCTGCCTTGGTCTATAAGTGTAATGAGCCTAATTGGGGGGTTTGTAGTTACGAGCAAAAGCTTGATAACCATGGAAATGCTAAAGCTTGCAAACTCAAGAATCCCAACTGAATATTGCGAAACTATACTTCCGCTGCTCAATAAATACGCCAAGTCTTTTGAAGTCAATACAAAGCTTAGAATTGCACACTTTTTGGCTCAGGTCGGCCATGAAAGCGGATTCAGAGTTACCGAAGAAGACCTAAGCTTTAGCGCCAAAAGAATGCGCGAGGTCTTTGGGTGCATCAACAATATACGCGGATATGATTCGGATGCAGATGAATGCCGTATATTGCCACGCCTGCGGCCTAAGCTATGGAGTGAAGAGAGTAAATATGCCCGCAACGCAAGGAATTTAGGTAGCTATGTCTACGCGGACAGAGAGGGCAATGGTAGTGAAGAAAGCGAAGAAGGATACAAATACAGAGGGCGTGGAATCATTCAACTTACCGGGAAAAGAAATTACAGGAGCTATACTGAAATACATAACTCCAAGAACCCTACTGATCCTAGGGATTTCGTAGAGTCTCCCGACTTAATTATTGAAAATATTGACTACGGGATTGAATCTGCTTTTGTTTGGTGGGATATGAACAACCTAAATAGCCGAATAGAAAGTTCTTATAGAGCCAGAACCGAGGGCAATATTCGAGAGCATGTAAGGGATGTTTCGAAAATTGTTAACGGTGGTGATAATGGTCTTGATGAACGCGTCGAGCTTTTTAATAAACTTAGAGAAATGGTCGAATAAAAAGATGAACAAGATAAGATATGTTTTTCTTGCATGCATATTTTGTTCATCCGTAGAGGCGGTTGAGACCAGTCTCACTTCACAGACTTACGACATTAACTCTATCTCCTTTGTTGAAAAGGTAGCGGCAGGTGGCGCTATCTCGATCTCTGCAGTGCTAAATACTGGCGAAATTAAGGGAAAAATATTAATCCCAGACATTTGCGAGCCCGAAGGAGGGAATCCTCAGATAGTCCATACCTTCAAAAAATCGCACAGCCAGTCAAATGGGGGGATTCTTGCTCTAACCTGTAAATATTTCATCAATCATTCAGGGTTAGGCATAAAGGGCAATTTGTATCAGGCCAAAATATATGAGATAAATGAAAACGATTTTCTAGAACTTAGGCCTTTAGAAAAAGAACTCTCTGGTTATGAAGGCTCCTCCGAGAGCGGACTTTATAGCTATTACTTTTATACGAGCAAGGATTCTTTTTCTCAAAAATTAAATCTGCTGCTTGACGGGCAAAAAAGTGATTCATTAACTCTGGCTCACGCCATTGCAATGGAAAGGCTGGCTACGGGTGATTCAGATGCAATTGCGAGCTATCTCTCAGAAGATAAAATTAACGAGTTAATTGCTATATATCCAATTACGCCAGCTCGAGCAGCGCCTTACAATGACATCGGTTTCGCATTGGCTGAGTCCGGCAAAAATGAAGAAGCACTGAGTTTATTGCTCTCTATAGAAAAAGTCACTCCTAACAGGACAGTGCTTCTTCTGAACATTGCAGACGCCTATTGGCCTTCGGATAAAACCAAGGCAAAAGAATATTACTTAAGATACTATGACTCAATGATTGCTGTGGGCAAGGAGAAACTTATACCCCCTAGGGTTTACGAAAGAAGCAATCATTAAAAATGGCTGGCGAATTACAGAGTTCGCGCATGGTTCATATATAATTCAAGAAAGCTTTAGAGGGAGCTTTTACAGTATACGGGCGAGGGGGCGCAGCTACTGGCTGCACGTCAGTTCAAACTGAGTCGGTGATCGCTATGGCGCCATTGCCATTCCACGTATCGGAATGGAAGTGCTAGTCAGCTTTCTCGAAGGCGATCCCGAATCGTCCTCCCTTCGGTACTCGGTGGTATGGAGTACAAAGTATTCTACATCAACAAACACAACGGTAACTGGGCTCGTTGGCGCTCGACGGACGCCACTATCCAGGCCGCATACAAGAAGCATCTGGAAAATATAAAATCCCGTTTCGTGGATGAGTTCGAGGCCAGCAAAAAAATGAGACACGCGTTCTATCTAGCGCTACTCCTGTTTGCATTTATCAGCAATACCGCTTGCGCCACTCCCTCCAGGGAAGAACCATCCTCGGCGAGCCAGAATCGGGAGGGAGGGTCTTGCTATGGGTATCTGACCGAACTGGTAAGAAGTAGTAACTTCCCGTTCAAGTATGTGAATAAGGAAAAAACCAACTTGTTGATCGATAACGACACCGGCGATAGTGTGACGGCTAAATTATTTTTCGATACAAACGGCACCGGCACGATCGGATGGGTGCAGTACGCTGTGACTCAGCGTCAGTTATTCAATATTTCAGGTGACATGGAGGAGTCGCAAGAGTTGACATTCGATACATCGTTTGCTATCGAGTATGAAACTTGTATAGGACAATGAAACACCTATTTCGCCTATGACGCAGATAGACATTACAGCGAAAAGGGGCGGGTTTATTTTCAGTAAATAAAACCGCCCCCTTTTTCGTGCCAAGTGAAAGTACTATTGGCTATTTCCTCGTTGCTCTTTCTAGTGCTGGCTTTGCTCGCTGCGCCTTTATGGATGGGTGGAGTCGCAGGTGCCGTTACAGGGGGAGGTAGAAGTGCGGATAACTTCGACTATTTCTTGATCTTATCGGCTGTTTTCATTGGTTTGGTCTGCATCAGCGGCGTCACGACCTGGACATTATCGGGAAGAAAAAAGATGAATAAATTGCGATGAATATCTGGTTTGTCTTGGAGACGCGAGGGATGGCACGACCATCACCCTTGAGGGATGTTCAGCTACTCACCTTACAGCAAGGAGCGAATGATCTGACGTTAGCACCAGAAGATGCGATTTCATTCATCAATTATGGCGAGTCAGTCAAGAAATGAAACGGTTAAATTTCACATTTTCTACCCGTAAGTGTGTGAAATAAAGTCATGCCTGATTTTTGGTTTGGGAGCAGACTCTTTTTTATTCGTATAACCGCTCTTATATTTTGCCTCTCCTTTCAAGTGGCAGCAGCAGGTCTGTTCGATGAACCCAGCGTACCAACTCAAGAAATTCTCAACCTGCAAGAAATCTTTAAGCAGTCAGATATTACGGAAGAAAGCGATATAAATTTCGACGGCGTCACTGACTACATAATCAGATACAAGGGCAGTGCCTCTAATTATGGCGAGTTTCTTTATAACGTAATCATTTCCGATGGTGCGTTCTATCGGAAAGGCTTCAGCAGTGATGACTACTTCGTGGAACTCCACTTTCAGGAAGATCAGGTCGTGGGCACTCGTAGAGAAGGCGCGACCACGGTTCGGCAGCACCGGTATTTCTACAATGCAGTGAAGAAAGCTCTGGAAGAGAAATAGCGCCTCGATATGTCCTCTCGAAAGCGCACTACTTATCTACTGTATCCAGCGAATCACTCAGTCCCTTTGCATCCCTGAACACCCTCTGCTCCACCAATTTCCCATCCTCCAACTGCAACCACAGCACTTCGCCCTCTCCAACCTGATAACGCGGGGCGATGCGTGCATCGCGGTCGAGGAGGATGCGGTAGTTGTAGTCGCGCATCTTCGGCAGGGCGAAGAGGGTGGCGATGATGCGGGGCATGCGGCTGATATCGGCGAGGAAGACCGCGTGGCGCTCGTCCAGATAACCCTTGGGCTTGCCTTCCAGGGCAGCGTTGACCAGTTTGGCGCCGTCCATGTCGCGGGCGACCAGCAGGATGCGGGTCTCGTCATTCAGGGTGTAGGGCACGTCATGCTGATCCAGCAGCGTCCAGGGCGCCAGGCGTTCGCCGGGCTCCAGAGCCAGTACGGCGGTAGACAGCAGGCAGAGCAATAACAGGGCTGCAGCTTTCATGCGTGCACTCCGGGGCGATCAGTAAAGGTCTTCGTCAGTTACCAGGCGTACTTCGCCCGCGTCCATGGCATAGGCGGCGTCGGCCAGGTCGTTGCTGACCTGCTCCACCTTCAGTTCGCCACTGACCCACAGCGGGGCATAGATATCGTCAAGGACGATGCCCTTGGGGTAGCGCACCAGCACCAACTGATTGGGCGGCGGTGGCGGCACGTGGATGCAGGCGCCCGGATAGGGCACCAGGAAGAACAGGGTGCTGTTGCCTTTCTCGTCGTTTTCCAGCGGCACCGGATAGCCGCCCAGGCGGATGGCCTTGCCGTCGAGTTCGGGCACGGTCTTGGCGGAGTACATCACTGCCGGCAGATCCTGATCCTGCTGGCGCAGGCCGCCCTCGCTGTAGAAGGTGCTGTCGCCTTCGGGGGTGTCGTGGCTGATGTCGGGCATTTCCTCGAGGGCCTTGCGGTCTTCGGGTGGCATCAGGTCGAGCCAGTCGGTTTCCGGCAGTTCGGCGTGGGCCAGGCCGGTACAAAACAGTAGGGCGAGCAGCAGGTGGCGCATGGGCTATGGCATCTCGTGGCGGCGTTAACGAGGAGCCGACAAGTCGGCTCCTGACCTGGGCTTGTCAGCCCTTCTTGATCGCGCCGTAGATTACCAGCAGGACGATGGCGCCGATCACTGCGCCGATGAAGCCGGCGGCCTGTCCGGCTTCGTAGATGCCCAGGGCCTGGCCACCGTAAGTGGCCGCGATGGAGCCCCCGATGCCGAGCAGGATGGTCATGATCCAGCCCATGCTGTCATCGCCGGGTTTGAGAAAACGTGCGATCAACCCGACGATCAGGCCGATGAAGATGGTGCCGATAATGCCCATTGGCGTGTCTCCTTGATAAGTGCCGCTCATGCGGCAGGCCCGTCATGGGACAAGTCAATGGGGCTATCAGTTCGCCTCGTCTGGCGGCAGAACGCCATAACGGTGGTAGATCAGGGCAACTTCGCCCTCTTCACGCATACGTTGCAGCTCAGCGCCAAGGCGGTCGTAGAGTTCGCCTCGGTCGCTGTGGTAGCGCCTCAGCGATGCGCCGAAGTGGTTGCCCAGTACCTGCTGGTGGGTGTAGTGCGCGTAGCTGTAGTCGCGAAAGTTCATGGCCTGGAATTGCGCCTCCATCGGTGCAGCGTCGATCACCGCGATGGTATCCAGGCGCCCAGCCCGGAACATCGCAGCCAGTTGCGCATCGTCGCTGACATAGGCGCGATCGAGCAGGTCATCGCTGTCGAAAGGTTCGAAATAGGCCGTACCGCGTTTGACGCCAAGAGACAGGTCGTACAGATCCTCGTAGCGGCTCAGTCTGGCCTCTTCCCCCGGGGGCACGACGAAGCGAACGTTCAGTTGCTGATTGCCGATGCTGGGCAGGAAATGGATGTACTCGCGGCGCTGTTGAGTGAGCAGCACGCGCGGCACCAGGTCGACTCGTCCGGAGCGCAGGTCGTCAAGACTGCGCAGGAAGGGCGCTTCACGCCACTGCAGGTCTACCCCGACACGGTGTGCGGCCGTTTCCAGCACGCTGATCAACGGGCCGCTGGGCAGCCCGTCGACGGCACGCATCTCCGGTGGTCGTTCACGAAAGTCGACGCGCAGCACCTCTTGCGCGCCCACGCAGGTCAGCGTGAACAGTAGCGGCAGTAAGGAAAGAAGACGCTTCATGGGAGACTCTTGAACGACCCCTGTCGTTCAAGAGTCTAGCTGCGAATCGATCTGTCAGACTTCGGCGATCAACGCCTGAACGTCGGCGATACGCGCATCCAGGCTGGCGCGGTCGGCGCAGCGCAGGGTGGCATGACCGACCTTGCGTCCGGCCTTGAAGGCCTTGCCGTAGTGGTGCAGATGGCAGTCGGCAACGCTGATCACCTTGTCCACCGGCGGCACCGAGCCGATGAAGTTGAGCATGGCGCTTTCACCCAGCTTGGCGGTGGAGCCCAGCGGCAGGCCGGCGACGGCGCGCAGGTGGTTCTCGAACTGGCTGCACTCGGCGCCTTCGATGGTCCAGTGTCCGGAGTTGTGCACGCGCGGGGCGATCTCGTTGGCCTTGAGGCCGCCGCCCACCTCGAAGAACTCGAAGGCCAGCACGCCGACGTAGTCGAGCTTGTCCAGCACGCGGCCGACGTAGTCCTCGGCCAGCGCTTGCAGCGGGTGATCGGTGCTGGCGATGGACAGGGCGAGGATGCCGCTGTCGTGGGTGTTGTGCACCAGCGGGTAGAAGCACGTTTCGCCATCGCGGGCACGCACGGCGATCAGCGATACCTCGCCAGTAAAGGGTACGAAGCCTTCGAGGATGCACGGCACGCTGCCCAGTTCGGCGAAGGCGCCGGTCACGTCTTCAGGCTTGCGCAGGACTTTCTGGCCCTTGCCGTCATAGCCCAGGGTGCGGGTCTTCATCACTGCCGGCAGGCCGATGCTGGCCACGGCGGCGTCGAGGTCAGCCTGCGACTGGATATCGGCGAACTCGGGAGTGGGGATGCCCAACTCGCGGAACATGGACTTCTCGAACCAGCGGTCGCGGGCGATGCGCAGCGCCTCTGCACCCGGATAGACCGGCACGAACTGCGAGAGGAAGGCCACGGTCTCGGCCGGCACGCTCTCGAATTCGAAGGTGACCAGGTCGACCTCGTCGGCCAGCTGGCGCAGGTGGTCCTGATCGCCGTAGTCGGCACGGATATGCTCGCCGAGCGCCTGGGCGCAGGCGTCCGGCGCCGGGTCGAGGAAAGCGAAGTTCATGCCCAGCGGGGTGCCCGCCAGGGCCATCATGCGGCCCAGTTGGCCGCCACCGATCACACCGATTTTCATAACAAAGCCCCTTTTCAGCAGGTGGCGAGACCAAGCAGTTGAACGCTGCCCGCAGCGCAGGAAGCGGAGTTTAGGCCGGTAAATGAGCATTCCGAGCAGCGGACAGCGTTCAAATGCACCGTGTCGCAGCCCCTGATGGAATGGGCTTCAGGCCTCGCGCGGGTCCGGGTTGCTCAGCACGGTATCGGTCTGTTCCTGGCGGAACTGCTTCAGCGCCGCGTGAAACTGCGGGTGCTGGTGACCGAGGATGCTAGCGGCCAGCAGGGCGGCGTTGACCGCACCGGCCTTGCCGATGGCCAGGGTGGCGACCGGAATGCCGGCCGGCATCTGCACGATCGACAGCAGCGAGTCGACGCCCGAGAGCATCGACGACTGCACCGGTACGCCGAGCACCGGCAGGTGGGTCTTGGCCGCGCACATGCCCGGCAGGTGAGCGGCGCCACCGGCACCGGCGATGATCACCTGAATGCCGCGTGCTTCAGCCTCTTCGGCGTACTGGAACAGCAGGTCCGGGGTGCGGTGGGCGGAGACCACCTTGACCTCGTGGGGGATGCCCAGCTTGTCCAGCATCTCGGCGGTGTGGCTAAGGGTGGACCAATCGGACTTGGAGCCCATGATCACGCCAACCAGTGCGCTCATCAAAGTGCCTCTTCTCTCGGGCGCCTCGCGGCGCGTCAAAAACCAACAAGCCACGCGGGCGGGCCAGCGTGGCTTGTCATGATTCGTTGGCCGGGTGCGGCCGGCCGAAGGCCGCGCAGTATAACGCAAAGCCAGGGCAGGCGCGCACTGCACATGACCGTTTGTCATACAGGGTGTGGCAGAGCGGGAAAACCACCTAAACCTTGCTCTGGAGCAATGCCGGCACGGGCTGCGCGCGCAAACTGACGCTCCACTCGCATGCAAGAGGAACCGCACATGAACCAGACCATGAAAGCCGCCGTCGTCCACGCCTTCGGGCAGCCGTTGCGTATCGAGGAGGTGAACACCCCACTGCCCGGCCCCGGGCAGATTCTGGTGAAAATCGAGGCCTCGGGCGTCTGTCACACCGACCTGCACGCCGCCGAGGGTGACTGGCCGGTGAAACCGAGTCTGCCGTTCATTCCCGGCCACGAGGGCGTTGGCTACGTGGCGGCGGTCGGCAGCGGCGTCACGCGGGTCAAGGAAGGCGACCGTGTCGGCGTGCCCTGGCTCTACACCGCCTGCGGCTGCTGCGAGCACTGCCTGACCGGCTGGGAAACCCTGTGCGAGAGCCAGCAGAACACCGGTTATTCGATCAACGGTGGCTACGCCGAATACGTGCTGGCAGACCCTAACTACGTCGGTATCCTGCCGAAAAACGTCGATTTTCTGGAAATTGCGCCGATCCTTTGCGCCGGCGTGACGGTGTACAAGGGGCTAAAGGAAACCGGGGCGCGCCCCGGCCAGTGGGTGGCGATCTCCGGTATCGGCGGCCTCGGCCACGTTGCAGTGCAGTATGCCCGCGCCATGGGCCTGCACGTCATCGCGGTGGATGTCGACGACGCCAAGCTGGATCTGGCGCGCAAGCTCGGCGCCAGCCTGACCATCAATGCGCGTAAGGAAAATCCGGCCGAGGTGGTGCAGCGCGATATCGGTGGCGCCCATGGCGTACTGGTCACAGCGGTGTCCAACGCCGCCTTTGGCCAGGCCATCGGCATGGCGCGCAGGCGCGGCACCGTGGCGCTGGTCGGCCTGCCGCCAGGTGACTTCCCCACGCCGATTTTCGACGTGGTGCTCAAGGCCATCACGATCACCGGCTCGATCGTCGGCACCCGCGCCGATTTGCAGGAGGCACTGGATTTCGCTGGCGAGGGCCTGGTCAAGGCCACGGTGCACAGCGACACGCTCGACAACATCAATGGCATCTTCGAGCAGATGCGCGGCGGGCAGATCGAGGGGCGGGTGGTGCTGCAGTTCTGATTCGAGCAAGGCCACGCACTGGCAACTTTCCTACAGAACGGACGCGGACGGGCGCACAGATCGCCGCCAGGCGGCGGGCTATACTGTGCGCTCTTCATCCGAACAAGGACGTGTCGTCATGAAACAGTACGTTTCGCTCGTTGCCCTCTCCCTGCTTTCCCTTCAAGCCGCTGCGCTGGATCTGGCCAAGCATCCGCAGGTCTTCGATGCCGGCCAGGGCGTGAGCTTGGCGCTCGCTCCTTCCGCCGACACCAAGGCGCTGAAGCCGAAGGTCCTCCTGGCGATTTACCAGAAGCAGGAGATCGACGGCGAAGCCTCCAAGGCCTGCGCCATCCCGCTGAGCGCCCAGGTGGACTGGAGCGCGATGTCCGATGAGCAGCTGATCGGCCTCAGCGTGCCGAGTTTCTGCGGTGAAGTGGTCAACCAGATGGCCTGCCTGTGTGGCAAGGACGACCGCTACAAGGCTGAGGCCAAGACCCTCAAGGGTGTCGACTGCCGTTTCAGCGAAAGCATGAAGTTGCGCGAGCAGGACGGCCAACTGCAGTTCACCACCCTCAAGGATGAACCGAATCAGGGCGACTTCATCAACGCCATTCTGCGTAATCGCTGATCCTCTCGGGCGGGCTACGGCCCGCCGTCTCGCGGCATATTTCTTGCGTTCCTTTGCCTAATCACGCTTACGGAACGCATCATGCTGCACGCCCCACTGACCACCCTGCATGTGGTTTCCCTGATCCTCCAGCGCTTCGCCGAGCAGCCCGAACTACGCTCGCAATTGCTGGCCGGGAGCGGTATTGGTGCGGCTGATCTGGACAATGCCGACGCGCGCATCACCCGGGTGCAGGAGCTGCAGGTCTGTGCCAATGCCCTGGCCCTGCGTGCTGATCTGGGGCTCGACCTGGGGCGCAGCCTGCATGTTTCCTCCTATGGGCTGCTGGGTTACGCCGCCCTCTCGGCTGCCACCTTTGGTGACGCCTGGCGTCTGTTGCTGCAGTACCCGGCGCTACTCGGCACCTATTTTCGCCTCGACATGCAGGTGGAAGGTGAGCTGGCCTGGATCTGCGCCAGCGGTTACCGCGATGCCGAGGCGCTGGAAGTGTTCAACGTGGAGATGTGCCTGGCCTCGCTGAAGCTGATCGGTGACGAACTGCTGCGCCAGCCGCTGTCATTGGAAGGCGCCGAGTTCACCTACGCTCGGCCAGACTACGTCTCGCGCTATGCGCAGAGCTTTCCCTGCCCGCTGCGTTTCGAGGCGCAGCGCAATGCCTTCGCCTTTCCCGCCGCGTTGCTGGAGCGCCGGCTGCCGCTGGCCGACAGCGTGACCCACGGCGACATGGTGGAACGCTGCCGCCGTCTGAACGCCGAGTTCAGCAGCCGCCAGGCCTGGCTGGAGCGGGTGCGCCAGTTGCTCGCCGCGCAGTTGGCCGAGCCGCCGGGGCTGGAGAACCTGGCGCAGCAGATGCATTGCTCGCCGCGTACCCTGCGCCGTCACCTGCAGGAACTGGGCACCAGCTACCAGGGCCTGCTCGACGAGCTGCGCTTCGAGCGCGCCAAGGCGCTGCTCGGCGAGGAGCAATGGCCGGTGTACCGTATTGCCGAGGTGCTCGGCTTCAGCGAGACGGCCAGCTTTCGCCACGCCTTCCAGCGCTGGAGCGGCGTGCCGCCGAGTCGCTTTCGCGCGTAGCCGTATGCAATCCCGGGCACTGGCGCGGGCCTGTGGGGTACGAATCGCCGGCAAGCCGGCTCCTACGAAATGCCCGATTCCCCTATAGGAGCCCGCTTGCGGGCGATGTGTGATTACCGGGCGATCACCGAAACCGTGGGAGCGGCTTCAGCCGCGATAAAGCTCGCCGCTGAAGCGCCTCCCACAGGCATCGCTCATTCCTGCGCCTGCACGTTGCGATACATCTGCAAGCGCGCTGCTTCATGCAGGCCACGTCCCAGCGCCAACAAGCGCTGGAATTCCTCCGGGTGCTGCTCGGCCACATTGTCACGTGGCGTCGGCGAGCGCAGGTCGTGCAGCGTCGGCGAGCTGCCGTCGTGCTGCATCTGCACGAGAAAGTCGCGCGTCACCGCGCCGATCACCGGGAAGGTGCCTTCCTGCAGCACCAGCGGCACCACGCGTTCGCCTTCCGGCGCCGGCAGTTGCAGGTCGCGGCCGAGACCGCCGTTGTCGAAGGGCACGCCGACCAGCCCGGCCACGGTCGGCAGCAGGTCGGCCAGGCCCACGGCCGCGTCGAACTCGCGCGGCGCCAGCCACTTCGGTGCATGAATCAGCAGCGGCACGTTGTTGCTCTCCAGCCCCAGTTGCTCGAAGGCCGGCGCCATGTGCGGAATCTGGCTGATGCGGGTGTTGTGGTCGCCGAAGAAGACGAAAATAGTGTCGTCGTAGAAGCCCTGCTCCTTGGCCAACTCCATCAGGCGGCCGATGTTGAAGTCCAGCAGACGCACCGCGTTGTACTGCTCGACGCTGCGCGAACCGGCCTGCTGCACCTGCTCCAGCGGCAGGTCGAGCGCCTCGAAGCCGTCGTTGTCCTTGGGGATGGTGAAGGGCCGGTGGTTGCCAGAGGTTTGCAGGTAGGCGAAGAACGGCTTGTCCTTCGGCAGGGCGCCGAGAATCTGCGAACTCTCCTTGAAGAAATCCAGGTCGGAGATACCCCACACGTCCACCTGTGGCGACTGCCAGTGGCGTTCCTCATAGAGCTGCACACCGTCGATGCTCTGGCGGATCAGCGCATTGATGTTGGCCCAGCCGGCGTTGCCGCCGATCATGTAGAACTTCTCGTAGCCTGGCAGGGCGTTGATCAGCGTGCGTTGACGGGCGATCAGCGGGTTGCGCGTGGCCGTCTCCTGGCGCGACACATCGGGGATGCCGGTGATGCTCGCCCACACCGTCTTGGCAGTGCCGGTCACCGGCACGTAGAAGTGGCGGAAGAACCAGCTCTCCTTGGCCAGACGATCCAGATTCGGCGTCGGGTTCAGCGGGTTGCCATAGGCCCCCACGGCGCTGGTACCTAGGGATTCGAGCATGACGAAAACCACGTTGGGCGGGCGCTCGGCCTGGATGCGGTGCGCCTGCAGCGGCTGGTGGCGGAAGAAGTTCAGCGCCTGCGCATCGCGCTCGCTGACCCCCAGGTAATCGGCCACCACCTGGTAATGCTCGCGCGTGGCGGTCTCGTCGAAGGCGGCGGGTTCGAGCTTGAGGGTGTCGAAGAGAAACAGCGCCGGGTTGAGGCCGAGTGCACCGATCTGGCTGTTGCCGCTGTAGAAGGCGTCGCTCCAGCGCAGCGGCACCGGGTTCTCCAGGTTCAGCGCGCTGGCGCGGCCGAGCAGGCCGAAGAAGACCAGCACGCCCACCACCGCCGCACCGCCGATTGCCGGCAACACGCCGACTCGTTGTGCTTGTGGTCGATCCAGGGTGACGCGCTCCAGGCGCAGCAGCGCCCAGGCCCACAGCGCCACACCGGCCAGCCAGGCCAGGGTTATCCACAGTACCGGGTAGGTCTGCCAGAGCATGCCGGCGGAAATCTGCGCATCGCCGGCAAAGCGCAGCACCGTGGCGTTGAGGCGCACGCCCAGGTAGGCGTAGTGGCCGAAGTCGACTATGTACAGCAGGCCCAGCGCCGCCACGGCCAGCAGCAGGTAGCCGCGCAGCAGCCAGCGCACGGCGCGAAAACGCGCCAGGCGCAGCTTGGGCAGCGCCAGCAGGATGCCCGCCGGCAACATCAGCAGCAGGGCCAGGCGCAGGTCGAAGCGCAGGCCGATGCCGAGGGTAGGCAGTACATCCGGTTCGCTGATGCTTTCGACAGCGGAAAAGCCCAGCAGAAACAGCCCGCGCAGGGCGGCGAAGAGTACGAACAGCAGCGCCGTCAGGCCTGCCAGGTAATGCAGGCGGCGTGATTTCAGCCAGCTCATGCGAGTTTCCTTGTTCGAGTCGAGAGTCGAATCAGCAGCCAGCGTCCGCCTGCCAGAAGCAGCGCTCCGAGGCTGTAGAGGGCCAGGTAGGGGTCGATCAGGTAGTCCCAGTAGTTTTCCGAGGCGCCCAGGCGCAGGGCGAAGGCCAGGGTCGCCAGTACCAGCGCCAGGGCGCCGAGCCAGCTGCGCTGGACGATCAGCACCGCGCACAGCAGGCCCAGCACCAGCAGCATCGGCCGGGGTTCGAAGCCCAGTTGGTAGGGGTCGGCATAACTCAGGCCCAGCGCCGCCGGGTAGAGCAGCACGGCCAGGCCGGCGAACAGCGCCAGGCTGGCCAGACGATCATGGGCGCCGGCAGGTGGAATGCCGAAGCGGCTCAGGGTCGCCCAGCCAATCAGCACCAGGCTGGCCACCGACAGGTCGCCGATATAGGTGCGCAACTGCAGCGCCAGGCTGATGCCCTGCACCGGCAACAGGCTGAGCAGCAGGCAGCCCGCCAGCAGGATGCCGCGTTGTGTCGTATTGCGCGTCAGGCGCGTGAGGATCAGGAAAACCAGCAGGGCAAAGGCCAGGTGCGGCAGCCAGAAGTCAGTCATGCGGGCGGCGCTCCGACAGCCAGGCCTCGTTGAAGGCCAGGTGCTTGATGAACATGTCGTTCCACGAATAGACGAGGTGGTAGGTGCCTTCGCGGTCGCGAGTGAAGTAGGGATACTCGTAATCGAAGGTGCAGCCTTCGGCGCTGCACATGCGCGCCGTTACCTGTTCGAGAAAGCGCGCCTGCTGCTCGGGCTTGCCGCCGCTGGCGCGGTATTTCTCGCTGACCACGGCAGGGAATTCGTCACGTGGAATCGGCTCGCCCCAGGGGTTGGGCGTCTCGTCCGGCTCACCCAGGGTGCGCCAGTTGCCCAGGTTGGCGTCGGTAGCGTAGAGGGTCAGGCGGAAACGGCCGTCCTCCAGGTCGTTCATCGCCACCAGTAGGCTGCCGTCAGGGCGACCGACCGCCGCCAGGGACGAGTTGGGGTTGCTCGGCTCGACCGGCTGCGGATAGCTCCAGCTGCGCCCGGCATCTTCGCTGTAGCTGGCCAGCACGCGGTGATGCTCCTCGCCGGCATAGCGCAAAAGGGCCACGGCGCGGCGTTCGTCCAGCGCCACCACGGTCGGTTGCAAGGAATCTCGCCCCTTGCCGATGCGGTACTTGCCCAGCACTTCGCCAGCGGCGCTCAAGTGCAGGTACTCGGGAAACTTGCCGAGAAACTCGTGATACACCGGCAGGCCGATGCTGCCGTCGGCGTGGAACACCGGTGCGGCGCGCACCAGCGTGCTGATGTTGAGGAAGGGGCTGGTGACCAGTTGCCGGGGCGCCGACCAGGTGTCGCCGAGGTCGTCGGAAACCATGGCATTGACCGCGCTACCGGCCCAGCCGCCGAGCGACACCGAGACGTAGAACAGCCACAGGCGGTTGTCCGGTGCCAGGCTGATCACCGGATTGCCCAGCTTGCGGATGTGCTTGCCGACCGCGCGCTGGGTCGACTCGCGGCCGGCCAGCACACGCTCGGCACTCCACTGGCCGCTGCTGGCATCGAAGCGCGCGGCGCGAATCTGTACGTCGGCGGCGCCTTCGCGAGTACCGGCGAACCAGGCTGCCATCAGATCGCCGCCGGGCAGGCCGGTGATCGAGGCGGAATGGACGAAATCCTCCAGATCGGAGGAGGCGAAGTGCGCGGCCATGGCCGGTGGCGCATCGGCTGGCGCCGGCAGCTGGCTGGCGAAGGGCGCCAGTGCGTGCGGGGCGGCGCCGAACCAGGCGCAGGCGAACACCGTGGCAGCGCCCAACAGCAGGGCGCAGGTCTTGAGGGTCGAGGTCATGTTCGGTGGTTCAGGGGTGTTTGGGCGAAGCCAGGTGCGAGCTGGCGACTTCTTCTACCGGGCGGGCATCGACCGGGTCGTAGTAGATCTCCAGCTTGCGGCCGTCACGGTCGAAGCCATAGATCTCGTAGCAATTGCCGGGGGTGATGCGGAACTTGGTGATCTGCACGCCCTGGCGCTTCATCTGCTCGCGGAACTGCGACTCGGGCATCCAGGCGCTGCGATCAGGGCGGGCGCATTCGGTATCGGCCAGTAACGGTGTGGCGCACAGCATCAGCAGGCTGCCCAGTACGGCTCGGGCTAAACGGGGCATGGCAGATTCTCGTCAAGAAGGCATAACGCCTGGGGTGATGATCAGTCTTTGCTCTCGGTCTTCACGGCGTTGCCGCTGACCGGGTCATGGTAGATCTCGACTTTACGGCCTTCTCGATCAAAACCATAGATCTCGTAGCAATTGCCTTCGGTGATCTTGAACGTGTTGATTCTGTAACCATCGGCCACGAGTTTGGCCTGAAACTGCTCGGGGTCCTGCCAGGTTGAACGCTCGGCCGTGGTGCATTCGGTCTTGGCCAAGGCCGGTGCGGCGCATGCCAGCAGAACGGGAACGAGCAGTAGACGACGCATGAGAAGGCTCCTGATGTGGTGCGGTGGCGTCACTCTCGGCACAAAGGCTTAACGAAAACTTAAGACTCATACCGCGTTACATCTTCCAACCCCGTGCCGGTGACAAGGCAATTTGGCCATTTCGATCCCCTTTTGGCCGTTGCCAATGTTCTCGACGCTGGTCGGGCAGGCGAACAATGCAGGCACAACAACGAGCCTGGAGCGCTTTGCATGCTCACCTACTACAGCGACGACCACCACCTGCACCACGGCAAATGCGAGCTGATCGACGGGCAGCTGATGCCCTGCTTCGAGAAGCCGCAGCGCGCCGACCACATCCTTGCGCGCGTCAAGGCTCGCCAGCTCGGCGAAGTCCGTGCGCCCAAGGATTTCGGCCTGGCGCCCATCGCGCGCATCCACAGCAAGGCCTACCTGGAATTCTTCAAGGGCGCCTGGGCGCGCTGGCAGGAGCAGGGCGGCAAGGGCGATCTGCTGCCTTTCACCTGGCCGGCACGTACCCTGCGGCGGATGATCCCCAATGACCTGCACGGCCAGCTCGGCTACTACAGTTTCGATGGCGGCGCGCCGATCACTGCCGGCACCTGGCAGGCCGCCTACAGCGCTGCCCAGGTCGCGCTCAGCGCCCAGCAGGAGATTGCCAACGGCGCCCACAGCGCCTTCGCCCTGTGTCGGCCGCCAGGCCACCATGCCGCCAGCGACGTGATGGGCGGTTACTGCTACCTGAACAACGCCGCCATCGCCGCACAGGCCTTCCTCGACCAGGGCTGCAAGAAAGTCGCCATCCTCGATGTCGACTACCACCACGGCAACGGCACCCAGGACATCTTCTACCAGCGCAGCGACGTGCTGTTCGCCTCCATCCACGGCGACCCGGCCGAGGAATTCCCGTTCTTCCTCGGTTATGCCGACGAACTGGGCGAAGGTGCCGGTGAGGGCTACAACTTCAACTACCCGTTGCCGATGGGCAGCTCCTGGGACACCTGGAGCGCGGCGCTGGAGCAGGCCTGCCAGCGCATCGCCGACTACGGCGCGGAGGTCGTGGTGGTGTCGCTGGGCGTGGACACCTACATGGAAGACCCGATTTCGCAGTTCAAGCTCGACAGCCCGGATTACCTGGCCATGGGCCGTTGCATCGCCGCGCTGGGCCTGCCGACGCTGTTCATCATGGAAGGCGGCTACGCCGTGGAGGCCATTGGCGTCAACGCGGTCAACGTGCTGGAAGGCTTCGAGGGCGCCTGAATGGCGCCTCGTCAGCGATCAAGAACCTGCCAAACAAGAGCAACATTTCAGGGGTGAGAAACGATGAAAGCCATCAAACAGATGCTCGGCGTCGCCCTGTGCGGCGCCACCCTGCTCAGCGGCGCGGTGCAGGCCAAGGAGCTGCGTGTATACAACTGGGCCGACTACATCCTGCCGTCCGTACCCAAGGACTTCCAGAAGGAATCCGGCATCCAGATCACCTGGGACACCTTCGAGACCAACGAGGCGCTGGAGGCCAAGCTGCTCACTGGCAACTCCGGCTATGACCTGGTGATCCCGTCCAACCAGTTCCTCGAAACCCAGATCAAGGCCGGCGTATTCGCCCCGCTGGACAAGTCCAAGCTGCCCAACTGGAAGAACCTCGACCCGGTGCTGCTTGGCCTCTTGGAGAAGAATGACCCGGGCAACCAGTACGGCGTGCCCTACATGTACGGCACCGTGCTGATCGGCTACAACCCGGACAAGGTCAAGGCCGCGCTCGGTGAGGACGCGCCGGTCAACAGCTGGGACCTGGTGTTCAAGCCCGAGTACATGGAGAAGCTGAAATCCTGCGGCGTGGCCATGCTCGACTCGCCCACCGAGATCATCCCCATCGCCCTGCACTACCTGGGCCTCGACCCCAACAGCGCCAACCCGGCCGACTACGACAAGGTCACCGAACTGCTGCTCAAGGTGCGCCCGTACGTGGCCTACTTCCACTCCGCCAAGTACATGACCGACATCGCCAATGGCGATATCTGCGTGGCCATCGGCTACTCCGGCAGCTTCTACCAGTTCGCCAACCGCGCCAAGGAAGCCGGCAACGGCGTGGTGATCAACTGGCGCCTGCCGAAAGAAGGCGCGCCGATCTGGTTCGACACCTGGGCCATCCCCAAGAGCGCGCAGAACGTCGACGAAGCACATGCCTTCATCAACCATCTGCTCGAACCCAAAGTCATCGCGCCGATCAGCGATTTTCTCGGCTACCCCAACCCCAACGTACCGGGCATGCAGCTGGTGGGCGCGGAAATCGCCGACGACCATGACCTGACGCCGACGCCGGAAATGCAGAAGTCGCTGTACGTGGTGCAGCCGCTGCCGCAGAAGATCGAGCGGGTGCGCACGCGGGCCTGGACGTCGATCAAGTCGGGTAAGTGATTCGTCGCTAAAAGCTCGCGGCTGAAGCCGCTCCTACGGAACACCGCACAAGCTGTAGGAGCGGCTTCAGCCGCGAATGGTGTGGTTTCCGTCGCAGGTATCCCTTGCAGCGATGTAGCCCGGATGCAATCCGGGAAGGGATTCCCCGGATTGCATCCGGGCTACGCGCTCAGAGCCTACGAGCGGACTGAATCTCAGCCACCCACCTCCCCCGTCTCCAGCTTGCGCCACAGCAAACGCACCGCCGCCTTGCGCACCAGGGCGCAGCGGTACAGGCGGATCTCCAGCGGGATCTGCCAGTGTTCGCCGCCGCAGATGGCCAGCTCGCCGCGAGCCAGTTCCGCAGTCACTGATAGCCTGGGCACCCAGGCCACGCCCATGCCCTGCAGGGCCATGCTCTTGAGGCTGTCGGCCATGGCCGTTTCGTACACGGTGGTCGAGCGCAGTGCGCGCTGGCGTAGCAGCAGGTTGACCGAGCGACCGAGAAAGGCGCCGGCGCTATAGGCCAGCAGCGGTACGCTCTGGCCATTGTCGAGGTCGTACAGCGGCGCGCCGGACTCGTTGACCGCGCATACCGGCAACATCGAGGTCGCGCCCAGGTGCAGCGAGGGGAATATCGCCGGGTCCATCTGCAGCGCGGCATCGGGGTCGTAATAGGCGAGGATCAGGTCGCAGGCGCCTTCGCGCAACGAATGCACCGCTTCGCCGACGTTGGTCGCCACCAGGCGGGTGGTCAGGGGCAGGCCTTCGCGGCGCAGGCGGGCGATCCATTCCGGGAAGAAGCCCAGCGTCAGCGAGTGGGCGGCAGCAATCGACAGCATTTCGCCCTGCTGACCTTCCAGGTTGTGCAGGTGGCGCACCACTTCGCCGAGCTGCTCGACCAGGCTGCGCGCGGTGACCAGAAACAGCCGCCCGGCCTCGGTGAGTTCGACGGGGGTGCAGGAGCGGTCGACCAGGGTCAGGCCGAGCATGCCTTCCAGGCTGCGGATACGTCGGCTGAATGCCGGCTGGGTGACGAAGCGCTTTTCCGCGGCCTGGGAGAAGCTGCGGGTGGCGGCCAGGACGATAAAGTCCTCCAGCCATTTGGTTTCCAGGTTCATTGCAGGCTCCCGAGGCTTGCACGAGGCGTAGGGTGGGTTAGCGACGCTGAACGCGGTTCGGCAGACGCAACTGCCGTGGTGCGTCGCGTAACCCACCAGACGATGGTGGGTGACACCGCGTCTCGAACGACGTGACGTTCGGCAATGGCAGCATGCGGCTAACCCATCCTACGTTTGCCGCTATCCCGCAGTCACATCGACATTATGCCGATTGTGCATAGGGCAGCAAGTAACGGCATTGGTAGCGGTACGGTCGGGGCCCCTATTCTATGGGCATCGCGGCACTCGCCGTATTTCCCAAGAGTCATCTCTATCATGTCCTCTGCTGCATCTGTTCGCGTCGAAAAAGACCTGCTCGGCACCCTCGAAGTCCCTGCCGATGCCTATTACGGCATCCAGACCCTGCGCGCCGTGCAGAACTTTCGCCTGTCCGGCGTGCCGCTGTCGCACTACCCGAAACTGGTGATCGGCCTGGCCATGGTCAAGCAGGCTTCGGCTGACGCCAACCGCGAACTGGGCCACCTGTCGGCCGCCAAGCACACGGCGATCAGCACCGCCTGCGCACGCATCATCCAGGGCGAGTTCCACGAGCAGTTCGTGGTCGACATGATCCAGGGCGGCGCCGGCACCTCGACCAACATGAACGCGAACGAAGTCATCGCCAACATCGCGTTGGAGGCCATGGGCTTTGAGAAGGGCCAGTACCAGCACCTGCACCCGAACAACGACGTGAACATGGCGCAGTCGACCAACGACGCCTACCCGACCGCCATCCGCCTCGGCCTGCTGCTCGGTCACGACAGCCTGCTCGGTGCGCTGGACAAGCTGATTCAGTCGTTCGCCGCCAAGGGTCTGGAGTTCGGCCACGTGCTGAAGATGGGCCGCACCCAGCTGCAGGACGCCGTGCCGATGACCCTCGGCCAGGAATTCCGTGCCTTCGCCACCACCCTGGGCGAAGACCTGCAGCACCTGAAATTGCTGGCGCCGACCCTGCTCACCGAAGTCAACCTGGGCGGTACCGCGATCGGTACCGGCATCAACGCCGACCCGAAATACCAGGCCCTGGCGGTCAAGCGCCTGGCCATCATCAGCGGTCACCCGCTGACCCCGGCTGTCGACCTGATCGAAGCCACCAGCGACATGGGCGCCTTCGTACTGTTCTCCGGCATGCTCAAGCGCACCGCGGTCAAACTGTCGAAGATCTGCAACGACCTGCGCCTGCTCTCCAGCGGCCCGCGTACCGGCATCAACGAGATCAACCTGCCGGCGCGTCAGCCGGGCAGCTCGATCATGCCGGGCAAGGTCAACCCGGTGATCCCCGAGGCGGTCAACCAGGTGGCCTTCGAGGTGATCGGCAACGACCTGGCCCTGACCATGGCGGCCGAGGGCGGCCAGCTGCAACTGAACGTGATGGAGCCCTTGATCGCCTACAAGATCTTCGACTCGATCCGCCTGCTGACCCGCGCCATGGACATGCTGCGCGAGCTGTGCATCGACGGCATCAGCGCCAACGAGGCGCGCTGCCGTGAACTGATGGAAAACTCCATCGGCCTGATCACCGCGCTCAACCCCTATATCGGCTACGAGAACGCCACCCGCATCGCCAAGGTCGCGCTGGAATCCGGCCGCGGCGTGCTGGAACTGGTGCGCGAGGAGCAGCTGCTGGACGAAGCCACCCTGGCCGACATCCTCCGTCCCGAGAACATGATCGCCCCGCGCCTGGTTCCGCTGCAGGGCTGATCCGCCTCATCGACCGAGGGGCAGCCCCACGCCCCTTGCCCTCCAGGGATGGCTTCGGCCATCCCTTTTTTTATTTCCGCGTCACCCTCACCCCAGCCCTCTCCCGGAGGGAGAGGGGCAGCACCCGGCAGTTCCCGCACCCTAGGGTGGATGGCGCTTCACCCATCCACCGTGGCGATCCCGGTGGTGGATGAAAAGAGCGTCATCCACCCTACGCCGGGCTCCCCTGCGGCAAGCGACAAAGCCGCCGTAGCCCGGATGCAATCCGGGGCAGAGCCGCCTGCCTTCCCGGATTGCATCCGGGCTACAACTTCCAGGCCACGGCGCAGCGTGGCGATAGCCTCGGCGATCTGCGCCGCGGGTACCGCGGCAAAGCCCAGCACCAGTCCGGCGCGCTCGCCCTCAGCCGTCTCGCTGCCGGGCAGCCAGTAATCGCTCAAGGGGTTCATCTCGATACCGGCTGCGCGGGCGGCGCCGATCAGCTCACGCTCACGAGCCAGGCTCTCGACCTTGATACTCAGGTGCAGGCCGGCTTCCACGGCCGGCAGCGGCGAGCATCCGGGAATCGCCTGCGGCCACGCCGTGAGCAAGGCGTCACGGCGGCTGCGCGCCGCCTGACGCATACGCCGCACATGACGCTGAAAATGCCCGGCAGCGATAAATTCGGCCATCACTGCCTGGGTGCCGACCTCCGAGTGGCGCATCTCCAGTGCCTGGCGCCTGGCGAAGCTCTCGGCCAGCGCTGGCGGCAGCAGCAGATAACCCAGGCGCAGCGCCGGGAAGGCGAGCTTGCCGAAGGTGCCGACGTAGATCACCCGCTGCTGGTCATCCAGCGCCGCCAGAGGTGCGAGCGGGGTGCCGCTGTAGCGGTACTCGCCGTCGTAGTCGTCCTCGATGATCCAGCCGCTCACGCGCTTGGCCCACTCCAGCAGGGCCAGGCGCCGCGGCAGTGACAGGGTTACGCCGGTGGGATACTGGTGTGCGGGCGTGACATAGGCCAGGCGGCAGTTTTCCAGGCGCTGCAGGGCGGCGACGTCCATGCCTTCGCCGTCCAGCGCCACGCCGCACAGTTGCGCGCCGGCCACCGCGAAGGCATGGCCCGCTGCGCGGTAGCCGGGGTTTTCCACTGCCACAGGGTCGCCCGGTTGAATCAGCAACTGAGCGCAGAGGCTGATGGCCTGCTGCGAGCCGCAGGTGATCAGCACTTGCGACGCTTCGCAGGTCAGGCCGCGGCTGTTGCGCAGGTAGGCGGCGATCAGCTCGCGCAACTGCATGTCACCGGCCGGATCGCCATAGCCCAGCCGCGCCGGCGAGGGTTTGCGCCAGAAGCGTGCCTGCAGACGTGCCCAGGTCTCGAAGGGGAACAGATCGAAAGCCGGTACCCCGATACGAAAGGCGCGTGGTGCGCCCTCGGTGGGCATCGCCAGGTGCTGGCTCTGCAACAGCTGCAGTGCCGGGCTGGATGCCGCTGGGGCGACGGCTGCTACTGCGGCAGGCCGACGGCGCGTCAGCTCGGCGACATAGGTGCCATCGCCGACCCGCCCGGCCACGTAGCCCTCGGCATACAGCTGGTCCAGTGCGCGGGTCACGGTATTGCGCGAGATGCCGAGCAGCGCGGCCAGCTCACGGCTGGCCGGCAGGCGCGTGCCACTGGCCAGGCGGCCATCGAGGATGCGCTCGCGCAAGGCCTGGTAGAGCTGGCGCGCCAGCCCCTGGCCGGGCTGCAGATGAATGCCGGAAAGATCGAATGGCAGGGCGGGCGAGCGCTTCATGATCGGCAGATTGGCTCTATGAAAGTCATCCGAAATGGATCTTACATCAGGCCAATAGCCTGCCTAGCATGGCTTCATCACACCAGGAGATGCCGCCATGTATTGCCCCGCCGCCTTTCGTCAGGACGACCTGCCCAGCCTGCACGCGCAGATACAGGCCAGTGGACTGGCCATCGTGACCAGCACTGGCGCACAGGGCCTTCAAGCCAGCCATCTGCCGCTGTTGCTTGAACCTGGCGAAGGCGAGTTCGGCACCCTGTACGGCCACTTCGCCCGCGCTAATCCGCACTGGCGCGATCTGGCCGACGGCGCCGAGGCGCTGGCGGTGTTCAGCGGCCCGGACGCCTACGTGCATCCCGGCTGGTACCCGGCCAAGGCCGAGCACGGCAAGGTGGTGCCGACCTGGAATTACATCGCTGTGCATGCCTGGGGTCAGGCCGAAGTGTTCGACGAGCCCGAGCGCCTGCTGCAACTGGTCAGCCGCCTTAGCGACCGCCATGAGCAGGGCCGCGCGCAGCCCTGGGCAGTCGAGGATGCGCCGCGCGATTACATCGACATCATGCTGCGCGCCATCGTCGGTTTCGCCCTGCCGATTCGGCGAATCGAAGGTAAATGGAAGCTCAGCCAGAACCGCTCGACCCTAGACCAGGCCGGCGTGCGTACCGGCCTGGCAACGTCCAACAACCCGCGCGACCACGAACTGGCGGCGCAGATGAATCCCACCGACTGATCACCAAAGGAAGGCCATCATGCTCGACATTCGCCCTGTCACCGCTGCCGATCACGCCGCCTGGCTGCCGCTCTGGCAGGCTTACCAGCGCTTCTACCAGGCCGAGATCCCGGCAGAAACCAGCGCCCTCACCTGGCAGCGCTTTCTCGACCCGGCTGAACCGATGCACGCCGCCCTGGCCTGGCAGGACGGTGAGGCAGTCGGCCTGGTGCATTTCATCTATCACCGCAGTTGCTGGACGAGTGGTGACTACTGCTACCTGCAGGATCTGTTCGTTGCCGAGCACATTCGCGGCGGCGGCATCGGTCGCGCGCTGATCGAGCATGTTTACGCCGAAGCACGCGCCGCCGGCGCCAGCCGCGTGCATTGGCTGACCCAGGAAAGCAACTACCAGGGGCGTATGCTCTACGACCGCATCGGCGACCGCTCCGGTTTCATCCAGTACAGGAAGCTCTTCTGATGACGCGTGATCTCGCTCACTGGCAACCCCGTCCAACACCGGATCAGCGCTCGCTGCAAGGCCGTTTTGTTCGTCTCGAAGCACTCGATGTCGCGCGCCATGGCGATGATCTGTGGCGCGCGCTGCAGGGGCCGGACCCGGCGCTCTGGGATTATCTGCCCTACGGCCCCTTCACCGAGCGAGGCGCATTCGATACCTGGCTGGCCGGCAATGCGCAGAGCCGCGATCCGCTGTTCTACGCGGTGGTCGACCTGGCCAGCGGCCGCGCCCTGGGGCTGTTCAGCTACCTGCGTATCACCGCGCAGGACGGCAGCATCGAAATCGGCCACGTCGCCTTCGGCGCGCCGATGCAGCGCACCCCAGGCGCGACCGAGGCGGTCTATCTGCTGGCGCGCCACGCCTTCGACGATCTCGGTTATCGCCGCCTGGAATGGAAGTGCGACGCGGCCAATGCCCGCTCGCTGCGCGCCGCCGAGCGCTTCGGCTTCAGCCAGGAAGGGTTGTTCCGTCAGCACATGGTGCGCAAGGGCCGCAACCGTGACACCGCCTGGTTCTCCATCATCGACGGGGAATGGCCGGCATGCCGCGAGGCTTTCGAGCGCTGGCTGGCTGTGGATAACTTCGATGAAGCGGGGCGGCAGAGGCAGCGCCTGGAGGCGCTGCGGGGGTAACGCCCTACTCCATCTCGAACAACCCAGCACGCAGCTGCGCGCCGCCCAGGCGCTGGCGGATGTCGTCGTCGATGCGTGGGTCGTCGGGGGCGTAGAGCATCAGTTGGCGATAGGCGTTGACCCGGTTGATCTCGTTGCCCAGGTACTGCCAGACCACGCGGGTGCAGGCCGGTGTGCGGCGGTCGCCGCTGGAGACGCCGGTCTTGATGCCATTGAGGCGGATGATGCGGCTCTTGAAGCTGGGAATGAGGATGGTCTGGCTCATTTCGTTGCCGGTGAGCGACTCGTAGTCCACCAGAAACAGGCGGTCCTGCAGGAAGAACGCCGTGCCCAGGTAGCGACAGCGCACCCAGTCCTCACTGCCGCCGCGTGTAGGTTCCTGGCGCTCCTGGCGTTCCTGGCGCTCGAACAGGTAGTTGCCGCGCTCCTCGCGCAGGTGCACCAGTGACAGCAGCACATGCCCCGGCACCGACATGCAGTTGGAGTATTCGAAGTAGTAGCCGCAGTAGCGCTCCATCGGGCTGGCCTGACGGCGCAGTGGGGCGAACAGGTCCAGCAGTGGGTCATTGCCACTTTGCTGCTGCGCATCGCCACTGCGGGCGCCGATCAGGCGGGTGAACTGCTCGGCCGGCATGGCCAGCTCGAAGGGTTCGACGCCAAAGAAATCGCAGATGCGCTTGAGGTTGTGCGTGGTCGGTCGGCTCTGCCCGGCCAGGTAGCGGTTGAACTGCGCGCGGTTGATCGCCAGCTTGCGGCACACCTCGGCAATCGAGCGGTAATGGCTGCAAAGCAATTTCAGATTGCTGCCGAGGGAATCGGACATATGGCCGCTCCAGCTGATGCGAATGACGCGATTCTAGCATCAACTCGCGTCAGATCGCCGCGACCTGCGAAATTGTCCCGCGCGGCGCCTTCACCAAAGATTGCGCCACCCGCCCGGCGCGGCGCATTCCCATTCAGAACAACAAGAGAGAAAGCCTCCATGCTCGATCTTCTCAATGACCTCATCTGGAGCAAGCTGCTGATCGTGATGCTGATCGGCCTTGGTCTGTTCTTCACCATCGCCTCACGCTTCGTCCAGTTCCGCTACTTCGGCAGCATGTTCCGTATCTTCAGCGAGGCATTCCAGCGTCAGCCGGGCCAGCTCAGCTCGTTCCAGGCGCTGATGCTGTCGGTGGCTGGCCGCGTGGGCGCCGGCAATATCGCCGGTGTATCGGTGGCGATCATGCTCGGTGGCCCGGGCGCCATCTTCTGGATGTGGGTCGTGGCCCTGGTCGGTATGGCCACCAGCTACTTCGAGTGCTCCCTGGCGCAGCTGTACAAGCGGCGCGAGGCCGATGGCGGCTACCGCGGCGGCCCGGCTTTCTACATTCAGCACGGCCTCGGTCAGCGCTGGCTGGGTATCGTCGTGTCGATCCTGCTGCTGGTGACCTTCGGCTTCGGCTTCAACGCCGTGCAGTCCTTCACCGTCGCCAGCTCGCTGCACGACACCTTCGGCATCCCGACCCTGGCCAGCGGCATTGCCCTGACCGTGGTGATCGGTCTGATCATCTTCGGTGGCATCAAGCGCATCGCCAAGTTCGCCGACGTGCTGGTGCCGGTGATGGCGTTCTCCTACCTGGGCATGGCGTTGCTGGTGATCGGTCTGAACATCGCCGAAGTTCCGGCCACCTTCGCCCAGATCTTCAAGAGCGCCTTCGGCCTCGAGCCGGCCTTTGCTGGTGGCATCGGTGCGGCCATTATCATGGGCGTCAAGCGCGGCCTGTTCTCCAACGAAGCCGGCCTGGGCAGTGCGCCGAACGTGGCCGCTGTCGCCGAGGTCAAGCACCCGGCTGCGCAGGGCATCGTGCAGTCGCTCAGCGTGTTCATCGATACCCTGATCCTGTGCAGCTGCACCGCGCTGATCATCCTGCTGTCCGGCGTGTATCAGCCGGGCATGGAACAGGCCGGTGTGGTGCTGACCCAGAGCGCTGTCGCGGCCGTGGTCGGCGAGTGGGGCCGGGTGTTCGTCAGCCTGGCGCTGCTGCTGTTCGTCTTCACCACCCTGATCTACAACTACTACCTGGGTGAGAACGCCCTGGGCTTCTTCAGCCAGAAGCGCGGCCCGGTGATGATCTACCGCGTGCTGGTGGTCGGCCTGGTGCTGTGGGGTTCGGTGCAGGATCTGGGCACCGTGTTCGCCTTCGCTGACGTGACCATGGGTCTGCTGGCCATCGCCAACCTGATTGCCCTGGCACTGCTGTTCCAGGTGGGCCTGCGCCTGATGCGCGACTACGATAGCCAGATCAAGGCGGGTGTTGAGTCGCCGGTGCTGGACGCCAAGCAGTTCGCTGATCTGGACCTCGACCCTGCCGTCTGGGGTAGTCAGCCGGGTAAAACCGCCGACCAGGCGGAAATCGGTGATCGCATCTACCAGCGTTGATCTGACTCAGATGGAAGAAGGGGGCGAGGCCCCCTTTTTCTTGCCTGCCAGCTTTGGCAGCCATTGTTCGGGCAGTCTTTAGCGACGTTGCGAATGTCGCGCAGGCCCGTGATTTGTGAGGAGAGCCCATGGCGACCCCAGAAAAACTCCTGGTGCTGTACACAGGCGGCACCATCGGCATGCAGATGAGCGCAGGCGGCCTAGCGCCGGCCTCGGGTTTCGAGGCGCGCATGCGCACCCAACAAGCCAGCGAGAACGCCAGCGAACTGCCGCAATGGACCTTCCGCGAGCTGCTGCCGCTGATCGACAGCGCCAACATGAACACCGGCCACTGGCTGGCGCTGCGTGACGAGATCGTCACCGCCGTGCAGACGCATGGCCACGACGCCGTGCTGGTGCTGCATGGCACCGATACCCTGGCCTACAGCGCTGCGGCGCTGAGCTTCCTGCTGCTCAGCCTCGACATGCCGGTGGTGCTCACGGGCGCCATGCAGCCAGCTGGTGTCGATGGCGGCGATGCCTGGCCCAATCTGTTCGGCGCCATGCGCGCGCTGTATCGCGGCGTCGCGCCTGGCGTGCACCTGTACTTCAACGGCCAGCTGCTGCATGGCGCACGTTGCTCGAAGTTGCGCAGCGATGCCTTCGACGCCTTCCAGGTGCTGCCGCGTCAGCGTCAGGCCGAACGGGCCACGGTCGATGCGCGGATCGACTTCCGCCAGCCGCGCCAGCCGGTCAATCTTGCCGTGCTGCCGCTGCATCCGGCGGTGCAGGCCGGGCAGCTGCAAGCTCTGCTGAGCAGCGGCGTGCAGGGGCTGCTGCTGGAGTGCTACGGCAGTGGCACCGGCCCGGCCGGCGACGCGCAATTGATGAGCGTGCTGCGTGAAGCGCATCAGCGCGGCGTGGTGCTGGCGGCAATCAGTCAGTGCCCGCAAGGCCATGTGCAGTTCGGTGTGTATGCGGCCGGCAGCCGTCTGGCCGAGGTCGGCCTGGTGTCCTGTGGCGGCATGACCCGCGAAGCCGCACTGGGCAAGCTGTTCGCCCTGCTCGGCGCCGGTTTGCCGCAAACGGAGGTCGAGTACTGGCTGGCGCGCGATCTCTGTGGTGAGATGAGCGACTGATCCACCTGCCCGAACAGAGGAAGGACGATGAGCATCGAAATTCGCCCTGTAGTCGCTGCCGATCACCAAGCCTGGTTGCCCTTGTGGCAGGGCTACCAGCGCTTCTACATGACCGAGATTCCAGCCGAGACCAGCGCCATTACCTGGCAGCGCTTTCTCGACCCCGCCGAGCCCATGGGCGCCGCCCTGGCCTGGCAGGGTGACCAGGCCATTGGCCTGGTGCACTGGGTCATCCACCGCTCGACCTGGACCACCGGCGACTATTGCTACCTGCAGGACCTGTTCGTCGCCAAGGGCCAGCGCAGTGGCGGCGTTGGTCGTCAGCTGATCCAGCATGTCTACGAGCAGGCGCGTGCTGCCGGCTGTTCACGGGTGCACTGGCTGACTCACGAGAGCAACAGCCAGGCCAAGCTGCTGTACGAGCGCATCGGTGAGCGCTCGGGTTTCGTGCAGTACCGCAAGCTCCTGTAGCCAGCCTCAGGGCCGCCGCGCAATGAAGTCGATCTCCACCAACGCATGCCGCGCCAGGCCGGTGGTACCGATACAGGTGCGCGCCGGTCGCTTGCCTTCGGGGAAGTAGCTGGCGTAGGCCGCGTTGAAGCGCGCGTAGTCGCCATAGAAATCGGTGAGAAAGGCCCGGGCCGACACCACGTTTTCAAGTCCCAGGCCCAGCCCCTTGAGCACCACCAGCAAGTTGTCGAAGGTCTTGTGGGTTTGCGCTTCGATACCTTCGGGTAGCGGCGCCGCTTCGTTGCCTGGATCGATGGGCAACTGGCCGGTGATGAACACCCAGCCGTCGGCTTCGCAAGCGTGGGAGAACGGCGCGACCGGTGCGGGTGCGGCGGCGAACATATGGTATTCAGGCAACGACATAAGCACTCCAGAGCAGATCAACGGGCACCAGCGCAGCGTTGCGCCGGCTACCGTGAACATACCTCAGAATACCGACCAGCCGATGCGTTCGCTGAGCAGTTCCAGCGCCTTGATCCCGGCCAGGGAGTTACCCGCGGCGTTCAACTCTGGTGACCACACACAGACACTGAACTGCCCTGGTACCACCGCGACGATGCCGCCGCCGACGCCGCTCTTGCCCGGCAGGCCGACGCGGTAGGCGAAGTTGCCCGCCTCGTCGTACAGGCCGCTGGTGGCCATGATGGCGTTGATCTGCTTGGTCTGCCGGGGCGACAGCACCTGTTCGCCGCTGTGCTGGCAGAAGCCTTCATTGGCCAGGAAGCCGAAGGCACGCGCCAGGTCGACGCAGCTCATGCGCAGCGCGCAGCAGCTGAAGTAACTGCGCAGCACGGCCTCGACTTCATTGTGAAAATTGCCGAACGACTGCATCAGGTAGGCCGCTGCCGCGTTGCGCGCGCGGTGCTGGTACTCCGACTCGGCGACATGGTTGTCCACCGTCACTTCGGGGTTGCCCGACAGGCGCCGGACGAAGTCGCGCATCGACAGCGCCGGTGCGGCGTAGCGCGACTGGTTGATGTCGCAGATCACCAGGGCGCCGGCATTGATGAACGGATTGCGCGGCTTGCCACGCTCGAACTCCAGCTGCACCAGCGAGTTGAACGGCTGCCCGGACGGCTCGTGGCCGAGGCGCTGCCAGATGCTTTCGCCGCTGTGGCCGATGGCCTGGACCAGGCTGAACACCTTGGAAATGCTCTGGATCGAGAAGGGCGTACGGGCATCGCCGGCGACATGCACCTGGCCGTCGTTGCCATACACGGCGATGCCCAGTTGAGCGGGCACCACGCTGGCCAGTGCGGGAATGTAATTAGCCACCTTGCCCTGGCCGATCAGTGGGCGAACTTCATCGAGAATTTCGTTCAACAGCGCTTGCATGCTCAGGCTCGCGAGGGCGCCGGGCTTGCCCGGCAGGTCTGAGCTAGACGCCCATTGACGGACACGAATCACAGCGCGCGGCTTGCTCTGCACGGTTCTGCGCCCTAGTCTCGGCCTCTTCCTGTCGACGGCGTAGCCTGATGTCCACTGTTCTCAACGTCCTGCTGCCGATCTTCGGCCTGATCCTGGTCGGATTCATCTGTCGGCGAACCAATCGCCTGGGGCCGACCGCGGCATCGGAGATGAACCGCTTCGTGGTCTGGCTCGGCCTGCCGGCCCTGCTCTTCAGTCTCACGGCCAAGGCCGACTGGGCGCAGATCTGGCAGCCGGGGTTCCTGCTCGCCTTCACCGGCGGCATGCTCGCGGTGTTTCTGGTCACCCTGGCATACCGCTGGAAAACCACCGGCAGCCTGGTCGACGCCAGCATCGATGGGCTAAGCGCCGGTTATGCCAACACCGGCTATATCGGTATTCCACTGTGCGTGCTGGTACTGGGTGAGGACGGCATGGCGCCCGCGCTGATCGCTTCGCTGCTGGTGGTCTGCGTGCTGTTCGGCCTGGCGGTGGTGTGCATCGAGGTGGGTCTGCAGAGCAAGAAGGGGCTGGGCGGCGCCATCGTTCAGGTGGTCACCGCGCTGTTGAAGAACCCGCTGGTGGTCGCGCCACTGCTCGGTGCTGCCTGGGCCTTTGGTGGCGTGCAGATGCCCGCGGCACTGGACGAGTTTCTCCGCTTGCTCGGCGCGGCCACCGTACCCTGTGCGCTGGTGTCGCTGGGCTTGTTCCTGGCGCAGCGGCAGAGCGGTCCGAGCGAAGGCGCCTGGCCGCTGGTGGCGCTGAAGCTGGTGCTGCAACCGCTGGTGACCTGGTTCATCGCTTTCGTGCTGCTCGACCTGCCAGCCTTCTGGGCGCATGCCGCGTTGCTGCTCAGCGCACTGCCGACCGGCACCGGGCCGTTCATGCTCGCCGAGTACTACCAGCGCCAGGCGGCGCTGGTGTCGCGGGCGATCCTGTTTTCCACCCTCGGCTCGCTGCTGACCCTGTCGCTGATCCTGCTGGCGATCAGCCCTTGAGCTGCAGTTCCACGCCCAGTTGCTGTGACAGGCAGGGCCAACGCTGCCAGGCCGATGCGGTATCCGGCGCCGCCAGGCGCTCGCGGTAGGCCTGCACCGAGGGTTGGTCGAAGCTGGCGTCGTCGAGCATGCCGGTCAGGGCGTGATGCACAGCCTCATCGAGCTGATTGGCGAAGGGTTCGCCGATCAGTTGGTGGGCGATCAGGTTGGCGCGCGTGGTGTCCAGCGGGATCAGCGGCTGGCCGAGGTGGGCGATATAGCGGTCATTGACCTCCTCCACCAGGCGATGGGCCAGATAGGCCTCGTCGAGCAGGCCTTCGAGTCCTTCGTGCCCTTCCATCAGCGCCGGTGGCTGCAGGAAGAAATGCTCGGCGATCTTCAGCACCGGTTTCACAGCGGCCTCGATTCCCGCTTCGCGCGCGACCTCGGCAGCGGCATCGAGCACATCCGGCACCTCCTCGATATAAGCGATGACGAATGCGCTCAGTGCCCCTGGCGCATCCTCCTCCGGCAGGCGGATGGACGGGTGCAGGCGCTCCAGCTGAGTCTGCAGGAAGCGCGAGAGAGCCTGGCTGCCGCTTTCCTGCTGGCGAGCCTGAGCGATCAATTGACGAAGGGCAGCGGTGTTCATGACGGCTCCTACATTTCAGGACATGGGCGTGAACATTAGCCGGCCGTTTGGTCGGGCTAAGACGCGATTGTCATAATTTTTTCATACTTATGCGAGTTCGCTATAACGACCTGTATCAGAACGGCTACACCCCGCGTCAGTCGGGGTGTTTAGGACAAGGCTTGCGCGCCTTCGGCCATTTTTGCACGCACGTTGCGAGGTGCAACTCGCCGTCTATACTCGAGTTCGAAAGGCAGTACCTGATGGAACCGGACGAGCTCAGGCACGGAGAGGTTTCGGCAGTAGTCGCCAGCAGTTGAGCGCTGTGCGCGGACAGTGAGTCCGCCTTGTCGCTCCATGGCAGTCGATCCCTTAGCCGCAGGCTCAGCCGGCGGGATAACAAGAACAATCAAGGGGAACCCGCAATGATGCGACATCCACGAGTCTGGATGGGCCTCCTGCTGTGGCTGGCATTAGGCTCGGCGCACGCGCAGTGGACGGTCAATATGGCGCCCGGTGTAACCGACGTCAGCCGCTCCGTGTTCGATCTGCACATGACCATTTTCTGGATCTGCGTTGTGATCGGTGTGATCGTCTTCGGCGCCATGTTCTGGTCGATGATCATGCACCGCCGCTCCACCGGCCAGAAACCCGCGCATTTTCACGAAAGCACCACCGTCGAGATTCTCTGGACCGTGGTGCCGCTGGCCATTCTGGTGATGATGGCGATCCCGGCGACTAAGACGCTGATCGAGATCTACGACACTTCGGAGTCCGAGCTGGATATCCAGGTCACTGGCTACCAATGGAAGTGGCACTACAAATACCTGGGTCAGGACGTCGAGTTCTTCAGCAACCTGACCACGCCGCGTTCGCAGATCAACAACCGCGAAGCCAAGGGCGAACACTACCTGCTGGAAGTCGATGAGCCACTGGTGGTGCCGGTGGGCACCAAGGTGCGCTTCCTGATCACCGCCGCCGATGTCATCCACTCCTGGTGGGTGCCGGCACTGGCGGTGAAGAAGGACGCCATCCCCGGATTCATCAACGAATCCTGGACGCGTATCGAGGAACCCGGCATCTACCGCGGCCAGTGCACCGAGCTGTGCGGCAAGGACCACGGTTTCATGCCGGTGGTGGTCGAGGCCAAGTCCAAGGAAGACTTCGATGCCTGGCTGGCCGAGCGCAAGGCGGCAGCCGCCGCCGAGCGTGAGCTGACCAGCAAGGAATGGACCATGGAAGAGCTGATGGCGCGTGGCGAGAAAGCCTACGTCACTGCCTGCGCAGCCTGCCACCAGCCTACCGGTGAAGGTTTGCCACCGATGTTCCCGGCGCTCAAGGGCTCGGCCATCGCCAAGGGGCCTGCCGAGGGCCATATCGACATCGTCTACAACGGCAAGCCGGGCACCTCCATGGCCGCCTTCGGCAAGCAGCTGTCGCCGGTCGATCTGGCCGCCATCATCACCTACGAGCGCAACGCCTGGGGCAACAATGTCGGTGACATGGTCACGCCCAAGGACATTCTCGATTTCTCCAAGGCGCAGGAGTAAGGACATGAGTGCAGTGATCGACCACGGTCATACTGACCACCACCATGGCCCGGCCAAGGGCCTGATGCGCTGGGTGCTGACCACCAACCACAAGGACATCGGCACGATGTACCTGTGGTTCAGCTTCTGCATGTTCCTGCTCGGCGGCTCGATGGCGATGGTGATTCGCGCCGAGCTGTTCCAACCGGGCCTGCAGATCGTGCAGCCGGAATTCTTCAACCAGATGACCACCATGCACGGCCTGATCATGGTCTTCGGCGCGGTGATGCCGGCTTTCGTCGGCCTGGCCAACTGGATGATCCCGCTGATGATCGGCGCGCCGGACATGGCCCTGCCGCGCATGAATAACTTCAGCTTCTGGCTGCTGCCGGCGGCCTTTGGCCTGTTGATCAGCACGCTGTTCATGGAGGGCGGAGGGCCGAACTTCGGCTGGACGTTTTATGCGCCGCTGTCGACGACCTACGGGCCGGAGAGCACGACCTTCTTCATCTTCGCCATCCACCTGATGGGCATCAGTTCGATCATGGGGGCGATCAACGTGGTCGCCACCATCCTCAACCTGCGCGCGCCCGGCATGACGCTGATGAAGATGCCGCTGTTCGTCTGGACCTGGCTGATCACCGCCTTCCTGTTGATCGCGGTGATGCCGGTACTGGCTGGCTGCGTGACCATGATGCTGATGGACATTCACTTCGGCACCAGCTTCTTCAATGCTGCTGGCGGCGGTGATCCGGTCTTGTTCCAGCACGTATTCTGGTTCTTCGGCCACCCCGAGGTGTACATCATGATCCTGCCTGCCTTTGGCGCGGTGAGCTCGATCATCCCGGCCTTCGCGCGCAAGCCGCTGTTCGGCTACACCTCGATGGTCTACGCCACGGGGGCGATCGCCTTCCTGTCGTTCATCGTCTGGGCGCACCACATGTTCACCGTTGGCATCCCGCTGACCGGCGAGCTGTTCTTCATGTACGCCACCATGCTGATTGCCGTGCCCACCGGGGTGAAGGTGTTCAACTGGGCCAGCACCATGTGGCAGGGCTCGATGACCTTCGAGGCGCCGATGCTGTTCTCGGTGGCCTTCGTCATCCTGTTCACCATCGGTGGTTTCTCCGGGCTGATGCTGGCCATCGCCCCGGCGGACTTCCAGTACCACGACACCTACTTCGTGGTGGCGCACTTCCACTACGTGCTGGTACCCGGTGCGATCTTCGGCATCTTCGCCTCGGCCTACTACTGGCTGCCCAAGTGGACCGGCCACATGTACGACGAGACCTTGGCCAAGCTGCACTTCTGGATGAGCTTCATCGGCATGAACCTGGCGTTCTTCCCAATGCACTTCGTCGGCCTGGCCGGTATGCCGCGGCGCATCCCCGACTACAACATGATGTTCGCCAACTTCAACATGGTCTCCAGCATCGGCGCCTTCATGTTCGGCGCCACCCAGTTGCTGTTCCTGTTCATCGTCATCAAGTGCATTCGCGGCGGCAAGCCGGCCCCGGCCAAACCCTGGGACGGTGCCGAAGGTCTGGAGTGGACGGTGCCGTCGCCAGCGCCATATCACACCTTCAGCACGCCACCGGAAGTGAAGTAGGAGGCCGGCCGTGAACGAAACCATTGGTACCCGGCGCCTGGTCATCCGCCTGCTGGCAGTGGTGGTGGTGATGTTCTGCTTTGGCGTGTTCGTCCTGCCGCCGTTCTACGACGCCATGTGCCGGGTATTCGGTATCAACGGCAAGACGGCCGGGGCCTACCAGGGCGAGCAAATGGTGGATGAGCAGCGCCAGGTGCGCGTGCAGTTTCTCGCCACCAACGCCGCCGGCATGGTCTGGGAGTTCGGCCCGCAGGCTGACGAAATGGTGGTTCACCCGGGCGAAGTAGGCGACATGCTGTTCGTCGCCTACAACCCCAGCGACCAGCCGATGATGGCGCAGGCCGTCCCCAGCGTATCGCCATCGCGGGCGGCGGCCTTCTTTCACAAGACCGAGTGCTTCTGTTTCACCCAGCAGGTGCTGCAGCCGGGCGAACGCATCGAAATGCCAGTGCGCTTCATCGTCGACCGTGACCTGCCACAGGACGTGAAGCACCTGACGCTGGGCTACACGCTGTTCGATATCACGGCGAGCAAGCCGCCAGTGGCACAGGCTCCATAAGGAGAACAACAATGTCGAGTCACGAAAGTCACGAGAACTATTACGTACCGGCGCAGAGCAAGTGGCCCATCGTCGCCACCATTGGTCTGCTGGTCAGCTTCTACGGCGTTGGCACCTGGTTCAACGATCTATCGGCAGGGCGCGACGGTTCCAACGGGCCGCTGATCTTCTTCGTCGGCGGGCTGATTCTGGCTTGGATGTTGTTCGGCTGGTTCGGCAGCGTCATCAAGGAAAGCCGCAGCGGTCTGTACAGCGCACAGATGGACCGCTCCTTTCGCTGGGGCATGAGTTGGTTCATCTTCTCGGAGGTGATGTTCTTCGCCGCCTTCTTCGGCGCCCTGTTCTATATCCGCATGTGGGCCGGGCCCTGGCTCGGCGGCGAGGGTGACAAGGGCGTGGCCAACATGCTCTGGGAGGGCTTCGAATACAGCTGGCCGATGTTGCAGAACCCCGATTCCAAACTGTTCCCGCCACCGAGCGGGGTGATCGACCCGTGGCATCTGCCGTTGGTCAACACCATCTTGCTGGTGTCCTCCAGCGTCACCATCACCTTTGCCCATCATGCCCTGAAGAAGAACCACCGCGGCCCGCTCAAGGCCTGGCTGGCCGCGACCATTGTCCTCGCCCTGGCGTTCCTGTTCTTTCAGGTTGAGGAGTACATCGAGGCTTACACCGAGCTGGGGCTGACCCTTGGCTCAGGCATCTATGGTGCGACCTTCTTCATGCTTACCGGCTTCCACGGCGCGCATGTGACGCTCGGTACCATCATCCTGATCGTGATGCTGGTGCGCATCATGCGTGGGCACTTCGACGCCGATCAGCACTTCGGCTTCGAGGCAGCCTCCTGGTACTGGCACTTCGTCGATGTGGTCTGGCTGGGATTGTTCATCTTCGTCTACGTACTGTAGCGAGGGCTACCAGGTAACGTGGGACACCAGTTGCCCTGAGTAGAAGCCCCAGGCGACCAGGGCAACGGTGATGGCGCTCAGGCCGACACGGACAGTCAGCACGCCGACCACGCGGGAACCATGGCCTTCGTCCCTGACCAGGAAGAGCAGGCCGCTGAACAGGCTGGCGATGGTTGCCAGCAGCATGAGGACGATCGCGGCCTTGAGCATGTGAGACTCCGGGGGATTGACGTGATGCATTGCAGTATAGCCAGCAACCCCGATCGTATCGGCAGGGCGCAATGAGCGCCTTCCGTCCCGGTTGGTTGCCCAGCGTGTTGGTTGCCCTGCTGCTGCCGGGGTTGATCTGGCTGGGCTTCTGGCAACTGCAGCGTGGTGATGAGAAGCGTCAGCTGTTGGCCAGCTTCGAGGCACGGCGGACGGCCGAGCCGATCAACCTCGAGCAGCTTGAACCCATGCGTGATCCTGCTTACCGCCGCGTTCAACTGCGTGGGCACTTCGATACCGAGCACAGCCTGCTGCTGGACAGCCGCATCCGTGATGGCCATGCCGGTGTCGAGTTGCTGCAACCTTTTTACGACCAGTCCAGTGGCCTCTGGGTGTTGCTCAATCGTGGCTGGCTACCCTGGCCGGACCGGCGCACACCGCCGCACTTCGATACGCCCGACGGCATGCTGCAGCTCACGGCCTGGGTCTACGTGGCCCCTTCTGGCGGTTTGAATTTGCGATCTGGCGCGGCATCCGAAGGCTGGCCGCGACTGATCACGCAGGTCGAGGCCGCCAGCCTCTGGCGCCAGCTGGGCCGTGGTGGCCTGCCTTTCGAGGTGCGCCTGGAGTCCGGGCCGGCCAGTTATCGCGTCGATTGGCCAATCGTGGCCATGAGCCCCAGCAAACATCTTGGCTATGCGGTGCAATGGTTCTCTCTGGCTGCGGCACTGCTTGGTCTGTTCATTTATCTCGGAATTCACAATGCACGGGAGCGTCGTCATGAACCCAGCCATCGCCATGCCTGAGGCACCGCGCAAGGGGCGTGGTCGCCTGCAGTTGTTGTTGATTCTGGCCATTATCATCGGCCCGATGTTCCTGGCTAACGCCATGTACCAGTGGCGCTTCTGGGTGCCAGAGACGCGCAGCTACCACGGTGTGCTGATCGGCGATGGGCGCACCCTTGCCGATCTCGGCGTACAGGGTGAGGTGGAGCCGCTGTGGCAGATTCTGGTGACAGCACCGGGCGCCTGTGAGGCCGACTGTCAGCAGCTGGTCTACCTGGCGCGGCAGATCCAGATCGGTCTCAACCGCGAGACTGCCCGCGCCAGTCACGGCCTGGCGCTGGCCGAACCACTGCCGGCCGAGTACGACGCCACGCTCAAGCGCGAGTACCCGCAGCTTGGACGCTATCGGCTGGATCTGCAGGCCTACGACAAGGCCGCCGAGGCGGTACCGGGCGCACAGCTGTGGCTGGTCGATCCACACGGCAATCTGGTGCTGCGCTATCCGGCCGGCAGCAAGGGCAAGGCCATTCTCGATGATCTGCGCTACCTGCTGAAAATTTCCCTGATCGGTTGACGCCGCGCTCTGTCCATATCGACAGAGCGTCAGGCCCAGTGCCCAAGGAGTAGACATGCACAAGCCCGGTTACCGTCTAGCGTTGTTCGCGACCCTCCTGACCGTGGTGGTGGTGCTGCTAGGTGCCTACACCCGACTGACCCATGCCGGTCTGGGTTGTCCGGATTGGCCGGGTTGCTACGGCTTTCTCGGCGTGCCGATGAGCGAGCACAAGCAGGCCATCGCCGAAGCACGTTTTCCCGAGGCCCCGGTAGAGGTCGCCAAGGGCTGGTACGAGATGATCCATCGCTACTTTGCCGGCGCCCTGGGGCTGGTGATCCTCGTCATCGCTGCCCAGGCCGTGCGCCGTCGTGCGGAGCCAACCCAGCCGCTCAAGTTGCCGTTGGCGATTCTGGCGCTGGTGATCCTGCAGGGCGCGTTCGGCATGTGGACGGTCACCCTGCAGCTGTGGCCGCAGGTGGTCACAGCTCATCTGCTCGGCGGTTTCGCCACGCTCAGTCTGTTGACCTTGCTGACTTTGCGTCTGTCTGGACGCTTCGCCCCGCTGCAACTGCCGGGACGCCTGCGGACATTGGCGGCGGCGTGCCTGCTGTTGGTGATCGGGCAGATCACCCTCGGCGGCTGGGTCAGCTCCAATTACGCTGCCGTCGCCTGCGTCGACCTGCCCACCTGTCACGGCGAGTGGTGGCCGGCGATGGATTTCGGCAAGGGCTTTCACCTGACCCAGCATATCGGCCCCAACTACCTGGGCGGACAGCTCGACAGTGACGCGCGCACTGCCATTCATATGAGCCATCGCATCGGTGCGCTGTTGGTAACGCTGGCGCTGCTGGTACTGGCCTGGCGACTGCATGCAGTCAGAATGTCGCGCTTGTCCGGTCTGCTACTGCTGGCGCTGACCCTGCAGGTCGGTCTGGGTATCAGCAACGTGATCTTCCATCTGCCGCTGCTGGTAGCGGTGGCGCACAACGCAGGTGGCGCTGCTCTGCTGCTGGTGATGGTGCTGATCAACTATCGCCTGAGGGCTGTTTCTACGGCGACTCGTGAAGCATCCGGTCTGGCGGAAAGGCGCACGACTCTGGTTTCCAACGGTCTGGTTCAAGGCCGGTAAATAACGAATCAAGGAGCAATGCCATGGCGACAATGCTGCGAGCTCACTCCGAACACGCCACCTGGCGTGATTATCTGGAGCTGACCAAACCGCGGGTGGTGATGCTGATGCTGATCACCTCGCTGGTCGGCATGTTCCTCGCCACCCGTGCCGGTGTGCCCTGGACCGTGCTGCTGTTCGGTAACCTCGGCATCGGTCTGTGCGCCGGCGCGGCGGCGGCGGTCAACCATGTGGTGGATCGGCGGATCGACTCGATCATGGCGCGCACGCACAAGCGTCCGGTCACAGCCGGGCGTGTCTCGCCGGTGGCGGCGCTGACCTTCGCGCTGCTGCTGGCCATCGCCGGCATGAGCCTGCTGATGGTGTTCACCAACGAGCTGGCCGCCTGGCTGACATTGGCCTCATTGCTTGGGTATGCGGTGATCTACACCGGCTTTCTCAAGCGTGCCACGCCGCAGAACATCGTTATCGGTGGCCTGGCTGGCGCCGCGCCGCCGCTGCTGGGCTGGGTCGCCGTCACCGGACACCTGAGTGCCGAGCCGCTGCTGCTGGTGCTGATCATCTTCGCCTGGACGCCGCCGCACTTCTGGGCCCTGGCCATCCACCGCAAGGCCGAATACGCCAAGGCCGACATCCCCATGCTGCCGGTGACCCACGGCGAGCACTACACCAAGGTGCATATCCTGCTCTACACCCTGGTGATGTTCGCGGTGACCCTGCTGCCCTACGCCATCCACATGAGCGGGCCGCTGTACCTGGTCTGTGCCCTGCTGTTGGGCGGGCGCTTCCTGCACTGGGCCTGGGTGCTGTACCGTGACAGCAAACCGCACGCGGCGATCAACACCTTCAAGTACAGTATCTGGTACCTGTTCCTGCTGTTTATCGCGCTGCTCGCGGATCACTATCTGCTGCTGAATATCTAAGGCTTTTCATGACGCGTACCCACACAACGGTTTTCGTTCTTGTCGCCATCGTGGCCCTGGTGCTGGGCCTCACCGTCAATAAGGTGCTCAACAGCAAGAGCCAGGGTGACCCGGCGGCACTGCTCGATGCCGGTATCGTCCTGCTGCCGCAGAACCGCAGCCTGCCAGCGCTGAGCCTGATCGATCAGGACGGCAAGGAGGTCGCGGTGGATCAGCTCAAGGGTGACTGGAAGCTGCTGTTCTTCGGCTATACCTTCTGCCCGGACATCTGCCCGGCCACCCTCGCCCAACTGCGCCAACTGCAGACTCAACTGCCCGAAGAAACCCGCGCACGGCTGAGCGTGGTGATGGTCAGCGTGGACCCCCATCGTGATACGCCGGAGCAGTTGAGCAAGTACCTGGGCTTCTTCAATGCCGGCTTCAAGGGTCTGACTGGCGAAGAGGCGACCCTGCAGAAATTCGCCAACTCGGTGAGCATTCCCTATATCCCGGCTGACACCAGCAAGGAAAACTACACCGTCGACCACAGCGGCAACCTGGTGATCATCGGCCCGGATGGCACCCAGCGCGGTTTCATCCGCGCGCCGATCAACAACGCCAAACTGGCGGCGCAACTGCCGGGGCTGGTTTCGGGTAGCTGATCCGCTGGGGTGCGCCTACGCACCACCATCATCCGCACAGCATTTCCCGGATTTCATCCGGGCTACGGCGCCGACGCATAGGATGGGTTAGCGGCGCCGAACGCCAATATTGCAAACGCAGATAAGGGCAGTGCGCCGCGTAACCCAGCAGGCGGCGGATGGCGTTGCGCCGACGTTGGGTTACGCCGCTGCAGGCACAGCGGGCGTTTCAAACGGCGTGACAGGTGGTCAACCCGCCCTACGAAACGCGTCGATCCCGCTACAGCGCGAACGGCAGCGGCAGGCTGATCTGCTGACGTTGTGCCAGGCGCCGCTGGAATTCGCCCGGATCATGAATCAGCACTTCCTGCCCGGCGAACGACTCGGCAGCGATCAGGCGCGACAGCCAGAAACGCACGCAAGCCACGCGCAGCATGGTCGGCCACAGCTGGGCCTCGGCAGCGCTGAAGGGCCGCAGCGCCGCATAAGCGCCGAGCAGCGCGCGGGCACGAGCGCCATCGAGGCTGCCGTCTTCGTGCGAGCACCAGTCATTGAGGGTGATGGCCAGGTCGTAGAGCATCGGCCCCGAGCAGGCGTTGTAGAAGTCGATCACCCCGGCCAGGTGGTTGCCGTCGAACAGCACGTTGTCGCGGAACAGGTCGGCATGCAGGTTGGCACGCGGCAGGGCGAGGATGCGTGGCTTCAGCTCGGCGATCTCGGCCAGCGCATCACGCAGTAGCGGTAACGCCTGTTCATCAAGCTTCAGCGCCTGGCTCGGGCCTTCGGCGAGCATCCAGTCCAGGCCGCGGTCGCTGCGACGTTCCACCGGCTGTTCGCGAGTCGCCAGGTGGATGCGGGCCAGCAGGCTACCCACTTCCTGACAGTGATGCGCGTTGGCCTCGCGCACATGCTTGCCGGACAGCCGGGGCTGCAGCAGCGCCGGTTTCTCCGCCAGGCTGCGCAGCGCCTCGCCATCCTGCGTGCGCAGGGCGTAGGGCACCGGCAGGCCGGCATCGTGCAGCACATCGAGTAATTCGATGAAGAACGGCAGGTCGGCCACTGGCCCGCGTTCAACCAGGGTCAGAACGTACTCACCCTGCTCCAGGCTGACGAAGAAATTACTGTTTTCGCTGCCCGCAGCAATGCCCTGGAAATCACGCAACCGACCAAGCCCGTAGGGCGCCAGGAAGACTTCGAGCTCATGACGCTCCAGGGGGGTGAATACCGACATATCAGACCTTAATCGCTTACCAGCTAAAGATTTCCCACGATGGGATCAGCATGTCCGGATCGTCCGAACGTACGAAGTTGCCGTCGCTGCCATCGGCGCGAACGAGAAAGTAGGGTTTACCGTTCTTCGGAATCACCTTGATGGCATAGAGGAAGCCATTGACCCGGTATTCCTGAATGGTGCGGTCGCCATCCTGGCGAATGGTCACGTCGGGATCGGCGGAAACCGGATCCTCGGCTTGAGCGGCAAGCGGAAGACAGGCCATAAGGCCGACCAGCAACAGGCGATTCAGCGTACCCATGATAATCTTGCTCCTTAATATTCACCGATGCAGCCATTCTAACAGGCTGCTGAAAAACTACCTGCGTTGCCATTGCTGCGTTAAAAGCAGGCTCGGAATGCTCATTTACAGCTCGTAAACTGCGCTTCCTCGCCTGCTTTTGCCTTGCACTGGCCGCCTCGCCTACGTTTTTCAACTACCTGTTAGCTGCACCCGCCGAAAAGGTTGATCCCGCGCATGAGCCAAGCCCCCCTCGTTCTGGTCGACGGTTCCTCGTACCTGTACCGCGCCTTCCACGCCCTGCCGCCGCTGACCACTTCCAAGGGCATGCCCACCGGAGCGGTAAAAGGCGTGCTGAACATGCTCAAGAGCCTGCGCAAGCAGTACCCGAACAGCCCCTTCGCCGTGGTCTTCGACGCCAAGGGCGGCACCTTTCGCGACGAGCTGTTCGCCGAGTACAAGGCCAATCGCCCGTCCATGCCGGACGAGTTGCGCGTGCAGGTCGAGCCGCTGCATGCCAGCGTGCGCGCCCTGGGTCTGCCGCTGCTGTGCGTCGAAGGCGTTGAAGCTGACGACGTGATCGGCACCCTGGCGCGCCAGGCGGCCGGGGAAAAGCGCGACGTGGTGATCTCCACCGGCGACAAGGACATGGCGCAGCTGGTCTGCCCGCACGTTACGCTGGTCAACACCATGACCGGAAGCGTCTATGACGCCAATGGCGTGAAAGAGAAATTCGGTGTCGGCCCTGAGCTGATCATCGACTATCTGGCCCTGATGGGCGACAAGGTCGACAACATCCCCGGCGTGCCCGGCGTCGGCGAGAAGACAGCCCTCGGCCTGCTGGTTGGCATCGGCGGCGGCCTCGACGTGCTCTACGCCAACCTCGACAAGGTGCCCGAGCTGCCGATCCGCGGCGCCAAGGGCCTGCCGGCCAAGCTCGAAGAAAACCGCGAGATGGCCTACCTGTCCTATCAGCTGGCGACCATCAAGACCGACGTGCCGCTGAATATCGAGATCGACTCGCTGCATCCCGGCGAGCCGGATCAGGCCGCGCTGGTGGAGCTTTACGGCGAACTGGAATTCAAGAACTGGCTGGACGACCTGCTGCGGCAGAACAAGTCACTGGCGGCCAAGACTGCTGCGCCGGCTGAAGATCTGTTCGCCGAACCGACTGACGCAGCCGCCGAAGATGCCGCTGAACCCGCACCGGCAAGCACCGGTGATTACCAGCTTGTGCTGGAACAGGCGCAGTTCGATGCCTGGCTGAAGAAACTGGAGCAGGCAGAGCTGATCGCCTTCGACAGTGAGACCACCAGCATCGACGCCCAGCAGGCGCAACTGGTCGGCCTGTCCTTCGCGGTCAAGGCCGGTGAAGCGGCCTATATCCCGCTGGCGCACTCCTACATGGGCGTGCCGCAGCAGCTCGACCGCGATGCGGTGCTCAAGGCGCTTAAGCCGATTCTCGAGGACCCGGCCAAGGCCAAGGTCGGCCAGCACGCCAAGTACGACATCAACGTCCTGGCCAATGCCAGCACACCGATTATGGTGCAGGGTGTGGCCTTTGACACCATGCTCGAATCCTATGTGCTGGACTCCACCGCCACCCGCCACGACATGGACAGCCTGGCGCTGAAGTACCTGAACCACAGCACCATTCGTTTCGAGGACATCGCCGGCAAGGGCGCCAAGCAACTGACCTTCGACCAGATCGCTCTGGAGCAGGCCGGCCCCTACGCCGCCGAAGATGCCGACGTGACCTTGCGTCTGCATCAGGAGCTTTGGGGACGCCTCGAAGCCGTGCCCTCCTTGGCCAAGGTGCTGCGCGAAATCGAGATCCCGCTGGTGCCGGTGCTGGCGCGTATCGAGCGCAACGGCGCGCTGGTCGACGCCAAGCTGCTTGGCGAGCAAAGTGTCGAGCTGGGCGAAAAACTGGTGGAGCTGGAGCGCAAGGCGTTCGAGATCGCCGGTGAGGAATTCAATCTGGCCTCACCCAAGCAACTCGGCGTGATCCTCTACGAAAAACTCGGATACCCGGTGATCAGCAAGACTGCCAAGGGCCAGCCCTCCACCGCCGAAGCGGTACTGGCGGAACTGGCCGAGCAGGACTTTGAGCTGCCCAAGGTGCTGATGCAGTACCGCAGCTTGAGCAAGCTCAAGAGCACCTACACCGACAAGTTGCCGGAGCAGATCAACCCGCGCACGGGGCGTATCCATACCAGCTATCACCAGGCGGTGGCCGCTACTGGCCGCCTGTCGTCGAGCGACCCGAACCTGCAGAACATCCCGATCCGCACCGCCGAAGGCCGGCGCATCCGCCAGGCTTTCGTGGCGCCCAAGGGCTACAAGCTGATGGCGGCGGACTACTCGCAGATCGAGCTGCGCATCATGGCTCATCTGGCCAAGGACAAAGGTCTGCTCGATGCCTTCCACCATGACCTGGACGTGCACAGGGCCACTGCTGCCGAGGTGTTTGGTGTGGCACTGGAAGAGGTGAGCAGCGACCAGCGGCGCAAGGCCAAGGCGATCAACTTCGGCCTGATCTACGGCATGAGCGCCTTCGGCCTGGCCAAGCAGATCGATGTCGAACGCAAGGAGGCGCAGGCTTACATCGACCGCTACTTCGCCCGTTACCCGGGGGTGCTGACCTACATGGAAAGCACCCGCGCGCAGGCTGCCGAGCAGGGCTATGTCGAGACGGTCTACGGCCGGCGCCTGTACCTGCCGGAAATCCACGCGCAGAACCAGGCCATGCGCAAGGGCGCCGAGCGCGCGGCGATCAACGCACCGATGCAGGGCACGGCGGCGGACATCATCAAGCGCGCCATGATCGCCGTGGATGGTTGGCTGCAGGACAGCGGCATCGACGCCCGCATCATCCTGCAGGTGCACGACGAACTGGTACTGGAAGTGCGTGAGGAACTGATCGACGAGGTCAGCGCCAAACTCAAGAGCCTGATGAGTGGTGCCGCCGACTTGGACGTACCGCTGTTGGTGGAAGTCGGTGTCGGCGCCAACTGGGACGAAGCGCATTAAGCCCCGTCGCCGCGGCGTAAAGCCGCGGCCGCTCTAGATTTTGGGTTTCAGGGAATCAAAAGGCGCTTTCTTATTGCAAATGGTTTTTAAGGCGGCGATGAACTTTCTGTAAACCCACCCGGTCAGAGTTCATGAATGGCCGTTAAGCCCTTCAATGCTCCTTTGTTGTGTTAAGTGTTGGCAGACATCTGAACCCCGCCCTAGCGGTTCAGACCTTGAACCCCGAACTTCTCCCTCCCCATACGAAGCTCGGGGTTTTTTTTGCCCAAAAAAAGCTGCCGCTAGCGGCATTCTGATGACCCTCTCCCATTTATGGGAGAGGGTGCCCGAAGGGCGGGAGAGGGTTTATCCGGCGATGCCGAGCGTCGCCTGAACCACCCTCTCCCCAGCCCTCTCCCATAAATGGGAGAGGGAGCAGACCGTGCATGCCGGGTGTGCGTCGCACCCTACTCCTGTTCCTCATCCTCTTGCGGCAATAGATCCAACCAACCGGCCAGTACCATCTGCGCTTCTTCCACGCCCATACGCTTAGGCGCCGAGAACAACTGGATGCTGATGCCCTCGCCCCACTGCTTGTGAATTTCCTGGCGCACCTTAAGCAAAGTGGTCTTCGCTGCGCCGAAAGCCAGTTTGTCGGCCTTGGTCAGCAGGATATGCAGCGGCATGCCACTGGCTACCGACCAGTCCAGCATCATACAGTCGAACTCGGTCAGCGGATGGCGGATATCCATCATCAACACCAGACCGCTCAAACTCTCGCGGCTGCCCAGATACGCTTCCAGATGTTTCTGCCAGTGCTGTTTGAGCGGGATCGGTACCTTGGCATAACCGTAACCGGGCAGGTCGACCAGGCGACGCTCGTCGTCCAGGCGGAAGAAGTTGAGCAACTGCGTACGTCCCGGTGTTTTCGAGGTGCGCGCCAGGCTGGCGTGGGTAAGGGTGTTGAGCGCGCTCGACTTGCCAGCGTTGGAGCGGCCGGCGAATGCCACCTCCAGGCCGCTGTCCTCGGGGCACTGGTCGACCTTGGCGGCACTGATGAGGAAGCTGGCCTGCTGGCACAGACCGATGATGGGATTTTTCGGGAGCATGGGGGTATCCGGTGGATGCCTCGATTCCTGTTCAGTGGTTCGAGGGCTTGCGACATTTCCGCGCACCTGCTGCACTCCAGAGGGAGCGGCAGGGAGCGTCGTTTCCGTTTCAGTATTGCCAGTATATAATGCCGCAGATTTTGTGTGCGCTTTGTCCCACCCGCAGGAACCCAATTGCCGGGAGCGATTACATCTCTGCTCGATAGAAAGCAGGACGCTCCCAACCCTGATGAGGTTGATCTGATGAAGAAAATGCTGCTTGCTGCTGCCGTTATGATGTTGTCGTTCAACGGCTATGCTGCTCAGGATCCGCAAGCTGTGTATGACCGTTCCTGTGGTGTATGTCACAACGGCCAGATTCCCACGGCGCCCCAGAAGGGCGACAAGGCCGCATGGGAGCCGCGTCTGGCCAAGGGCATGGATACACTGGTGCAGAGTGTCACCAATGGTTTGAATGCCATGCCGCCGCGCGGCCTGTGCATGGACTGCTCGGCCGAGGATTACCAGGCGGTCATCAAGCTGATGACCGAGTGAGTAAGCCCGCTCGATAACCCTTTCTCTCTTAGCCGTAATTGGATTAGCTGATGAACAAAGTACTCGTGAGTCTGCTGTTGACCTTGGGCCTCACTGGCGTGGCACAGGCTGCTGGCGATGCCGAAGCCGGTCAGGGCAAAGTCGCTGTCTGTGCTGCCTGCCATGGCGCCGATGGCAACAGCCCTGCACCAAACTTCCCCAAGCTGGCCGGTCAGGGCGAGCGTTACTTGCTCAAGCAGCTGCACGACATCAAGTCCGGTGCCCGTCCGGTGATCGAGATGACCGGCATGCTGGATAACCTCAGCGATCAGGACATGGCTGACATCGCCGCTTACTTCGCCAGTCAGAAGATGAGCGTTGGTGCTGCCGATCCCAAGCTGGTCGAGCGTGGTGAGGCGCTGTTCCGTGGCGGCAAACTGGAAGAAGGGATGCCGGCCTGCATTGGTTGCCATGCGCCTAACGGTGCCGGTCTTGCCGCCGCTGGTTACCCGCACCTGGGTGGTCAGCATGCGCAGTACACCGCCAAGCAACTGACCGATTTCCGTGAAGGCAACCGCACCAACGATGGCGACGCGATGATCATGCGGTCCATTGCGGCCAAGCTGAGCAACAAGGATATTGAAGCCGTGTCCAGCTTCATCCAGGGTCTGCACTGATAATTTGCTGCGCGTCGGCCCTGCGGCGTCAGAAACAGGATCGGAAGCCGCTTGCGGCTAAACCCCTTCAGGGCGGATCCGGAGGGGCGAACGGAGCGAGTCATGCGAATGTACAAAAGTACAGTCGCCCGCGACTCCGACCGTTCCTCTCCTGTTTCTTCCTTGCCGGGCTCTAGCTCGCGAAATTCTCAAAAGACCAAGGGCTTGTTGCTTTTGGCAAGACAAAGGGTGGCTGCGGTCGCCCTTTTTCGTATGTGCCATGGCTACAATGGGCGGAACCGGCCCAGCGGTAGCGAGTCATAGTCTCAAATCGCCACTTAGGGCGACGCTTATCCAGTTGAGGAATACCCCCATGCGTAACCTGATTTTTGGCGCCGCTCTGGCGATCAGCGGCCTGTTCGGCCTTAGTGCCCATGCTGAACCGGTAGCCGGCCAGCAGTATGTCGAGCTGAAGAGCCCGGTGCCGGTGTCCAAGCCTGGCAAGGTCGAAGTGGTGGAGCTGTTCTGGTACGGCTGCCCGCACTGCTATCAGTTCGAAGCGACTCTAAACCCCTGGGTCGAGAAGCTGCCGGACGACGTCAATTTCGTCCGCGTGCCGGCGCTGTTCGGTGGCATCTGGAACGTGCATGGTCAGGCGTTCATCACCCTGGAAAGCATGAAGGTCGAGCACAAGGTGCATGACGCCGTGTTTAACGCCATCCACCAGGAGAAGAAGAAGCTGGCTTCGGCCGAAGAGTTTGCCGATTTCGTCGCCACCCAGGGCGTTGATCGTGATGCCTTCCTCAAGACCTTCAACTCCTTCGCCGTCAAAGGCCAGATGGAAAAGGCCAAGAAACTGGCCATGGCCTATCAGATCACTGGCGTGCCGGTGATGGTCGTCGGTGGCAAGTATCGCTTCGACCTGGGCTCGGCCGGTGGCCCGCAGCAAACCCTCGAGGTCGCTGATTACCTGATCGCCAAGGAGCGTGCCGCGCTCTAAGCGGCCACAGGCGCGAAGCATGTTGCGCCGCTGGCGAAAGACACGTGCGGTTGGTCTGTGCGACCCGCAGATCAACCCGCACTGTTCGTCGCAGGCCGACTGGCCAGCCGACGGCCTCCTGCGTCTGCTCAGTTTCAACGTCCAGGTCGGCATCAACACCCAGCGTTACCACCACTACCTGACCCGCAGCTGGCAGCACCTGTTGCCTCATGCCGGGCGTGCCGGCAACCTGCAGCGCATCGGTGATCTGCTCGCCGACTTCGATCTGGTGGCGTTGCAGGAGGTCGATGGTGGCAGCCTGCGCTCGGGCTACATCAATCAGGTCGAGTACCTGGCCCAGCAGGGCGCCTTTCCCTACTGGTATCAACAGCTCAATCGCAATCTCGGGCGCTTCGCCCAGCACAGCAATGGCGTGCTAAGCCGCTTGCGGCCTACCCTGCTGGAAGATCATCCACTCCCCGGTCCGCCTGGGCGTGGTGCGATCTTCCTGCGTCTCGGTGAGGGCGAGCACGCGCTGGGCGTGGTGATGATGCATCTGGCGCTGGGTGCGCGCACCCGTACGCGGCAACTGGCTTACATTCGTGAGCGCGTCAGTGAGTTTCGCCACCTGGTGCTGATGGGCGACATGAATACCCATGCTGTCGACCTGCTGGAGAACTCCCCGCTACGCGACCTCGGCCTGATCGCGCCGCAGGTCGAGGCAACCTTCCCCAGCTGGCGACCGCAGCGCTGTCTCGATCATATCCTGCTCAGTTCCGAGCTCGAACTGGGGCGCGTCGATGTGCTCAGTCAGCCGATTTCCGATCACCTTCCCGTGGCCGTGGAAATCCGCCTGCCGGAGGCACAGAATGCTGCGCAGATGCCTATGCTGAACACGCCATCTCCCGAGTAAGCCGTATGAGCGATGACGCGCAACGCTGGAAAGACAAATACCTGAGTAGCCTGGAGCAGCAGGAAAAGCTCGACCGCCGGTGGGAGTCGCGCCTGGATCTGCTGCGCCGTGGTCTGGTGCGCAGCAGCCTGGCCGCCGAGGGTGCGGACAAGGCAGTCGATCAATGCATGCAGGAAATGCGCGAAATCCTTCGCCGCGACGATATGGACGCGGCATTGGGCGGCCTTATTCCGCGTCTGGAAAAGGCCGTGCTGGATTCCGAGCAGCGCCGCCAGCAACGTGCCGGCGAGGCTGCGGCTGCGTTGGCGAGCTTGATCGAGCAACTGCAGCGTCTGCAGCCGCCGCGCGAGGTGCGCAAGGCGCTCAAATCGCTGGGCAAACAGCTAGAGGATGCCACCACTCATCAGTATCTGCTGCCGGCGCTGCTCAGCCAGCTGAGCAACCTGCAGGGGCAGGCGCTGACCGTTCTGCAGGCTCCGGTGCAGGAGCAACCGGGCCTGCTCCTGCGTCTGTTCGGTTCGCGCGGTGAGACCAGCGAAAGCACTGCGCAGGCGCCGGGCAGTGTCACTGAGGCCACTGGCGTTGCCGAGGAGCTCGCAGTAGAGTTGACGCCAACGCCAACGCCAACGCCAACGCCAACGCCAACGGCCGTAGCAGTGGCGAACGAGCCACCTCCCAGTGTCTCCAAGGTGGCCAGTGTGCCGGCCCGGCATCAGGTCCACGACGCTTCGCCTGTGCTCGACAGCCTGCCGCTGCCGCCGGGGCTGGTACGGCAGGAGCAAGCCGGTGACAGCCCGTTTTCGTTGCCCAGCAGCGAACCCGGATACAGTGCGGTGGCGCCGCATATCGCCAGCAGTCTGCGTAATCTGCTCGACGAGCTCGAACTGCCGGCGCGCCACCTGCCGCAAGGCGAAGCGCTGCGCCTGCGACTGGAGGGCAATCTCAACTGGTACGAGCTGGTGCCGGTGCTGGATGATCTGGCCGTACTGGTGCTTGCCGTCACCGATAGCGGCCAGCGCGAGTTCGCCGGCTATCTCAAGCAACTCAACGAGCGCCTGGCTGCCTTCATCAAAACCCTCAGCGAGGCGCACGAGGGCTACAGCGCTTCAGTGGAGAATGCGCGCAGTTTCAACCAGCAACTGCGGGATCAGGTCAGCGATCTGCAGAACAGCGTGCAGGAAGCTGCCGATCTGGAATCGCTCAAGCAGGCCCTGGAACAGCGCCTGGAAGGGCTCTTGCAAAGTGTCAGCAGTCATCAGCGTCAGCGCGACAGTGGTAGCGATGACGTGGCCGAGCGGCTACAGGGCCTGGTCAAGCGTGTCGCCGAGATGGAGCAGGAAGCGCAGCAATTTCGCGAGCATATCGAGGAGCAGCGACAGAAGTCCTTGCTGGACCCCCTGACAGGGCTGCCCAACCGTGCCGCCTGGAGCGAGCGTCTCGACCTGGAAGTCGCTCGTCGCCAACGCTATGGCGGCCAGCTGTTGTTGGCGGTGCTGGACGTCGATCACTTCAAGCGGATCAACGACGGCTACGGCCACCTGGCAGGTGATCGAGTGCTGAAGATCATCGCCGGGGAGCTCAGCAAGCGTTTGCGCAAGACCGACTTCATCGCCCGTTTTGGTGGCGAGGAGTTCGTTCTGCTGATTCCTGCAACGCCGCTGGAGGGAGGTGTCCAGCTTCTGGAAACCCTGCGCGCAGCAATCGAGGCTTGCCCGTTCCACTTCAAGGGTGAGCCGGTGACCATCACCTTCTCCGCCGGTATCGCCGAGTTTCGCAATGGCGAGGCGACCGAGGTCACCTTCGAACGTGCCGACCAGGCGCTATATCGCGCCAAGGGCGCGGGGCGTAACCGCGTCGAGCAGGCTGCCTGATCGCGTCTCCGTCGAGCCGCAGCGGCAGGCGCCGCGGCTCCCGTACGAACCACTCACTCCTTCTAGGATGTTGCCTCGGCCGGGTCCCTGCTGGTTGCTCCAGCGGTTCGTGCCCGTGGTGCGTGATCGTCCTCGTCCTGCAACGGCACCTCATTGCCCTGAGCGTCGTACAGCTTGCCGCCGATGAAGTGGTCGCCATCGTGCAGGGCGGCGATGTCGCGGTAGCGCAGGCTGCGCTCGGTGCCGGCAACGAATACCGACTGCTGATCCGAGTTGCCGGCGGTGAAGTGGTTGAACAGCAGGTTGAGCAGGATCGCCATGATCGCCGCCGAGCTGATGCCGGAGTGGAAGATGGTTTCGAACCAGGCCGGGAAGTGATGGTAGAAGCTGGGCATAGCGATGGGGATCATGCCGAAGCCGATGGAGGTAGCGACGATCACCAGGTTCATGTTGTTGCGGTAGTCGACCTTGGCCAGGGTGCGGATGCCGCTGGCGGCGACGGTGCCGAACAGCACGATGCCGGCACCACCAAGCACCGAGGTCGGCACCGCGGCGATCACTCGGCCCATGATCGGCAGCAAGCCGAGGGTGACCAGAATCAGCCCGCCGGTGGCGACCACGTAGCGGCTCTTCACGCCAGTCACGGCAACCAGGCCGACGTTCTGGGCGAAGGCGCTCTGGGTGAAGGAGCCGAATAGCGGCGCAACGACACTGGCGATCATGTCCGCGCGCAAACCGTTACCGAGGCGTCTGGAATCGACCTTGGTGTCGATGATGTCGCCGACGGCGAGGATGTCGGCCGAGGTTTCCACCAGGATCACCATCACCACGATCAGCATCGAGATGATCGCTGCCACCTCGAACACCGGCATGCCGAAATGTAGCGGTGCCGGGAAGGCCAGCAGCGGCCCTTCGCTGACCTTGGAAAAATCGGCCATGCCGAATGCCACCGCCACCAGAGTGCCGATCACCATGGCCAGCAGGATCGACAGGCGCGAGATGGTGGCGCTGCCGACCTTGCTCAGCAGCAGCACGGTGGTCAGGGTGAAGGCGGCCAGGCCGATGTTGGCCATGCTGCCGAAGTCAGCTGCACTGCTGTTGCCGCCCATGGCCCAGCGCGCGGCTACAGGCATCAGCGTCAGGCCGATGGTGGTGATGACGATGCCGGTCACCAGTGGTGGGAAGAACTTGGTGACCTTGGAAAAGATCGGCGTGATCAGCAGCCCGATCGCCGCTGCGCCTATCACCGCGCCGAATACCACCGGCAGCCCGCCTTCACCGCCATTGGCGCCGACTATCGCCACGATGGTGGCGACGCTGGCGAACGACACGCCCTGCACCAGCGGTAACTGACAGCCGAAGAACGGCAAGCCGATGGTCTGCAGCAAAGTGGCGGCGCCACCGACGAAAAGCGAGGCGGCGATCAGCAGGCCGATATCGGCAGGCGACAGACCGGCCGCCTGGCCGACGATCAGGGGCACCGCGACGATGCCGCCGTACATGGTCAGTACGTGCTGCAGGCCGTAGAGCAGATTGGAGCCGAGGCCGAGGTTTTCGTCCTCGGGGCGCTGGGTGGTGGAGGTCATGGGAAAGCTACTCGCTGTTGTTCTTGTACGGTCAATGTAGACATTTTGTTGTCATATTGGCTACTGCTTTGTATACATTTTTTCGAGTGTTGTTTCCTGGAACCATTACAGCGCTACTGGTCATAAAATTTCCACGCGCGCTGAAAATGCTCGAATCTGACCGTGGCCCCGACTCGCGAGGCGACCCCCTCAGGCCCTAGACTATGCGCACTAGACACCGGAGACGCCCATGGACATCTTCAGCATTGCCGTGCTGATCTTTTTGGTCACCGACCCTTTCGGCAATATCGCCATCTACATTGCCGCGCTGAAGAACGTCGAGCCGCGCAGACGGTTGTGGGTCGCCGCGCGCGAACTGCTGTTCGCCCTTGGTCTGTTGCTGCTGTTCCTCACCTTTGGTGACAAATTCCTCACCAGCCTCGGTCTGTCACGCGAGGCAACCGCGATTGCCGGCGCTATCATCCTGTTCGTCATCGCCATGCGCCTGATTTTCCCCAGCCCGCAGGGCCTGCTCGGCGACGTGCCGGATGGCGAGCCGATGCTGGTGCCGTTGGCCACGCCGGCGGTCGCCGGACCTTCAGCGCTTGCGGTGCTGATGACCCTGCGCAACACCCACACCGGGCCGCTCTGGGAGCTCTACCTGGCGGTCATCCTGGCCTGGGCGGCGACGGCATTCATTCTGTTGCAGGCTTCGTTCCTGCAGCGTTTTCTTGGTAATCGCGGGTTGATGGCGGTAGAACGATTGATGGGCATGCTGTTGATCATGCTCAGCGTCGACCTGCTGCTGGACAACCTGCAGAGCGTATTCGGTCACGCATGAAGTCTCTTTGCCTTGCCCTAGTTCTTGTTCTGCTTGCCGGTTGCACCGGTGGTCTACGTATCGATGACAGTCACACCGCGACCGGTCAGAACAGCCGTGTGCAATACGTCGTGCTGCACTACACCTCTGCTGACCTGCAACGCTCGCTCGATCTGCTTACGCAGACCGAGGTGAGCAGCCACTACCTGATCGGTGATGCACCGCCGACCGTCTACCGCCTGGTGGACGAGAACCGTCGCGCCTGGCACGTCGGTGTCAGCGAATGGAAGGGGCGCACCTGGCTCAACAGCACCACGATCGGCATCGAGCTGGTCAACCAGGGCTACTACCAGACGCCGGCGGGGCGCTACTGGCAACCTTTCGCGCCGCAGCAGATCGATACCCTGATCGTGCTGCTCAAGGACATCGTCAAGCGTCACCAGCTACCGCTGGGCTCGATCATCGCGCACAGCGATGTGGCGCCGCAGCGCAAGGTCGATCCGGGCCCGCTGTTCCCCTGGAAGCGTCTGGCCGACGAGGGCCTGGTGCCCTGGCCGAACGAGGACGCCGTGGCGCGCCAACAGGCGCTGTTCAGCACCAGCCTGCCCAGCGTGCAGTGGTTCCAGGAGCAGTTGGCGCAAAACGGTTACACGGTGCCGCAGCACGGTGAGCTGGATGAGGCGACGCGCAATGTCATTGCCGCCTTCCAGATGAAGTATCGCCCGGCCAACTACGACGGTCAGCCGGACGCCGAAACTGCAGCGCGGTTACTGGTGCTCAATCTGCAGGCGGCAGGATAGAGCTCAGCTAGGCGTGGTGCCGATCAGCCGAGAGTCGGCCAGCGCTGCGCTGCGATGAACGGTGGCGGCCTGGTATTCGGGGTCCGCGAGCATGCTCAAAAAGGCTGCTGACGAGGGATAGCGCACCAGCAGAAGCAGATCCCACTGCTCTTCCTTCGGTGCGATCAGCGCCAGGTGGACGTCTGCCATCACCTGCACCTCACCACCCACCCCACGGACCTTGCTCAGCGCGGTGCGGCTGTAGCGCGCATAGGCTTCGCGCCCGCTGCAGGGCGCATGGGGACTGTCTGCGCCGTACGCAGCTTGGCTGTTGAAACGCAGCAGATTGAGCATCAGGATCGGTGTATCACTGGGCATGCGCTCGGCGAACGCCAGCAAATCCTCGCGGGCAGGGTTGATGCTGGGCATGCACGTTCCTCGGCTGGCGTTTTTCCTGAGCCTCTCGCCTGAAGCCGAGTGCGGCAAGTGCTATCGATCCGCCTGATAGCCGATCATCTGCTCAGCATGGTACTGCGCTACGGTTGCTGTACTGGCAGGCCGATCAGCGCGGGCCAGGTTGGAAATCACGCGCATCACGCGCCCAGACATCCAGCACCGGTTTGAGATCTTCCAGGGTCAGTTGCGTGTTGCTGTTCTCCAGCGTCAGGCCGTGCCCCTTGCGCACCACACGCAGCACCGGTTCGCTGGTGCGGGCATCGAGGCCCTCCAGTTCGATGAAGATGGCGCTGTCGCGATCACGGGTGCCAGCGGCTGTGGTCGCTGCCGCCAGCACCAGGGCGACAGGAATCACCTCATAGGCCTTGAGCCCTTCGGTGGAAACCGTCACGCCAGTGATCGCACTGCGCAGCACCAGGCTGTCCATGGTCGGTTCGTTGACCACCGTCATGCGTCCCTGTAACTCACGGATCAACGCCTGATGCAGATAATCACGGACACTTTCCAGCGTTTGCGCGCTGACCTGATCGCTGGGAACTGGCTCTGGATAGAAGGTCGGCTTCTCCACATACACCGCCGTGTAGCGCTCGCTCCTGAACTGCGGCGAAATCCAGCGCAGCACCGGTGCGCCAGTGGCTGAAGTGGTTGGCTGGAGCTGGGAGTAGTCGGCGAGGTAGCCGGAGAACTGTGTGGGTTTGGTGGTCTGGCTGGCGCAGCCGCTGAGCAGCAGAGCAGTGAGTAGAGCCAGGCAAAGCGGGTTGGCGTAACGCATCGGCGGACTCTCCTTTCCAGGGACCTGCAATCAGCCTAGCAGGTCGTTGGAAAACTACCTGCGTTGGCAATACTGCGTTAAAACCGGCCTCAAAATGCTCATTTACAGCACGTAAACTGCGCTTTTTCAGCCGGTTTTGCGGGGCCGCCACCGGTATTGTCTTACCTGCCTCGGCTCGGGCTTCCTGCTTCGCTCTACCTCCTGCATCCATGCAGTCGTCGCCTACGTTTTCAACGGCCTGCTAGATGCCGCTTCGTCAGCCCGCCAGTTCGCTCAATCGTTGAGCAAGAAGCTTGAAGTCATAAGGTTTTACGATGCTTTCGGTGGGCGCCGCGCTGTCGCGGGCGCGCACTTCTTCGAGCAGTTCGCGTTCGTAATAGCCGCTGGCGAACAGCACCGGCAGGGTCGGGCGCAACTGGCGCGCGGCTTCCACCAGTTCGCGTCCGTCCATCCCGGGCAGACCGATGTCGCTCATCAGCAGATCGAAATGCTGCTCGCTGCGCAGCCGCTCCAGGGCGCTGTGCCCGTCGCGCAGGGCAAGGACGCGATAGCCGAACTCCCCGAGGACTTCAGCGGTGAGTTGGCGTACGACATCGTCATCCTCGACCAGCAGGATGGTCTTGGCACTGGCGCAGTCGATTTCGGTCATGGGGCTCTCTGTTTCAGCGCGCAGAATGCGCGAATGTTTGGCAAACTTCGGAGTCGGTGCGCGGTCAGTGTGCCATACGCTTTCCCCGGACAGACAAGAACAAGCGAGACAATCATCGAATGGACGTCCCAATGTCGAATGAGTCCGCAATGGACGAAAAAGGGTTTCGCCGGATTCTCAACCGTAACGTCGGGCTGCCGCTCGGCCTGGGGCTGGTCGGCGCGCTGTTCTTCGCGCTGTTGATCGGCTACCTGCTCAATGTGATCCGCTGGGTCGAGCACACCGACCAGGTGCTCAATAGAGCCAGCGAGGTGTACAAGCTGACCCTGGACCTGGAAACCGGCATGCGCGGCTTCCTGCTCAGCGGCGAGGAAGACTACCTCGCGCCCTACGAGCAGGCGCGCGGCAAGTATCGTCCGCTGACCGAGCAGCTCATCGACATGGTCGGCGACAACCCGCCACAGGTGCAGCGGCTCGAACGCCTGCTGGCGTTGCAGGAGCAGTGGGATCTGTTCGCCCAGGAGGTCATAGGCAGCCGCCGTGACGGCGGCAATTACCTGGCCGAGGTTGGGCGCGGGCGCGGCAAGAACCTCACCGACGGCATGCGCCGTGAGCTCGATACCTTCATCAACAGCGAACGCGAGCTGCGGCGGCAGCGCAATGCCGAGGTCAGCAGCAGCACGACTTGGGGGGCCGGCATCTATCTGGTGGTCAGCATCCTGTTCAGCGCCCTGTTGGCGCTGTTCGGTCGCCGTGAGCTGATGAACCTTTCGCAAACCTATTCAAAGGCGATGGCCAAGCAGTCCGATTACGCCGATGAGCAGCGTCGCCGCGCCTGGCTGGGCGGCGGCCAGACCCTGCTGGCCGAGCGTCTACTCGGCCAGCTGCAGGTGCAGGAATTGGCCGACCGCTCCCTTGAGTTTCTTGCCGAATATCTCGATTGCGTGGTCGCCGCCCTGTATCTGCGCGATGCTCAGACTGGCGACCTCACGCGCGTTGCGGGTTATGGCTTCAGCGAGGACGTCAGACTCAAGGAGCATTTCTACCGCGGTGAGGGCCTGATCGGACAGGCTGCTCGCGGCCGTCGTCTGGTCTGCCTCGATGACCTGCCGGCGGATTACATCAAGGTCGCTTCGAGTCTCGGAGAAGGCCAGCCAGTGAGCGTTGCCCTGCTGCCGCTGCAGTCCGAAGATCGCGTCAACGGTGTGGTCGAATTGGCCTTCATGCGTGTACTGGAGCCGCGTGAGCGCGAGTTCCTCGAGGCCATCGCCAGCAATGTCGGGATGGCACTTGAAGCGGCGCGCTATCGCCAGCGTCTGCAAGAGGTGCTCGGCCAGACTCAGCAACTCAACGAGGAACTGCAGACCCAGCAGGAAGAGCTGCGTGCCGCCAACGAGGAGCTGGAGCAGCAGGCGCGCGTGCTCAAGGAGTCTCAGGCGCACCTGGAAACCCAGCAGGCCGAGCTGGAGCAGACCAACGAGAAGCTCTCCGAGCAGGCGCAGACACTGGCCGACCAGCGCGACGAGCTGGACCAGCGCAACACCACCCTCGGCCGTATTCAGGCGCAGCTGGAAGAGCGTGCCGAGGAGCTGCAGCGCGCCAGCCGCTACAAATCCGAGTTCCTTGCCAACATGAGCCACGAGCTGCGCACGCCGCTCAACAGCTCGCTGATCCTGGCCAAGCTGCTGGCGGAAAACGGCAACGGCAACCTCAACGACGAACAGGTCAAGTTCGCCGAGTCGATCTACTCGGCCGGCAACGATCTGCTCAACCTGATCAACGACATTCTCGACATCGCCAAGGTCGAGGCCGGCAAGCTCGAGATACGCCCCGAGCGCACGCCGCTGGCCAGCCTGCTCGAAGGCTTGCGTGATGTGTTCGTACCGCTGGCGGGCGAGCGCAGCCTGAGTTTCGAGATCGAACAGCAGGGCGAGCTGCCGCAGGTGCTATTCACTGACCGCCAGCGCGCCGAGCAGATCCTGCGCAACCTGTTGTCCAACGCCTTCAAGTTCACTGACCGCGGCGGCGTGACCCTCAGCGTATCGCGGCAGGATGACCAGTACCTGGCCTTCGCCGTGCGCGATACCGGCATTGGCATCGCTGCGGATCAGCAACAGGCGATCTTCGAGGCCTTCCGCCAGGCCGATGGCACCACCAATCGTCGTTATGGCGGTACCGGCCTGGGGCTGTCCATCTCGCGTGACCTGGCCAGGCTGCTCGGCGGCACCCTCTCCGTCAGCAGCGTACCGGGTGAGGGCAGTACCTTCACCCTGCTGCTGCCCGAGCGCATGGTCGAGGGCGCTGCTCCCAGTCAGCCGATTACCGCGCCTCGGGTGGTGGCTGAGCCGCCACTGCCGGTCGCCGCTGCCGCTGCCGCCCCGGCGATGCCGCGAGCGCCAGCGCCTTTCGCTGATGACCGCGAGCACCTCGACGAGCGTGGTGGACGCCGCGTGCTGGTGGTGGAAGATGAAGTGCGCTTCGCCCGCATCCTCTTCGATCTGGCGCACGAGCTGGGCTACGCCTGCCTGGTCGCTACCTGCGCCGACGAAGGCCTGGAGCTGGCGCGGCAGTATCGCCCGGACGCCATCCTGCTCGACATGCGCCTGCCCGACGGCTCCGGTCTCGGTGTGCTGCAACGTCTGAAGGACGACCCGCAGACCCGTCACATCCCGGTTCATGTGGTCTCGGTGGAGGACCAGAGCGAGGCAGCGCTGCACCTGGGAGCGGTTGGCTATGCGCTCAAGCCCACCAGTCGCGATCAGCTCAAGGAGGTCTTCGGCAAGCTCGAGGCCAAGCTCAATCAGCAGGTCAAGCGCGTGTTGCTGGTCGAGGACGACCCGCTACAGCGCGACAGCGTAGCGCGCCTGATCAGTGACGAAGACATCGAGATCACCGCTGTCGCCTTGGCCGGCGAAGCGCTGGAGAAGCTGCGCGACACGGTGTTCGATTGCATGATCATCGACCTCAAGCTGCCCGACATGCTCGGCAACGAGCTGCTGCGGCGCATGGCCGAGGAGGACATCTGCTCCTTCCCGCCGGTGATCGTCTACACCGGGCGCAACCTGACCCGCGACGAGGAAGCCGAGCTGCTCAAGTACTCGCGCTCGATCATCATCAAGGGCGCACGTTCGCCGGAACGCTTGCTGGACGAGGTCACCTTGTTCCTGCACAAGGTCGAGGCCGAGCTTTCCAGCGAGCACCAGCGCATGCTCAAGACCGCGCGCAGTCGCGACAAGCTGTTCGAAGGCCGGCGCCTGCTGCTGGTCGACGATGACGTGCGCAACATCTTCGCTCTGTCCAGCGCGCTGGAGCAGAAGGGCGCCACGGTCGAAGTCGCGCGCAACGGTATCGAAGCACTGGACAAGCTGCGCGAGTGCGAAGACATCGACCTGGTGTTGATGGACGTGATGATGCCGGAGATGGACGGCTACGAAGCCACCCGGCAGATTCGTCTGGAAGACCGCTGGAAGAACCTGCCGATCATTGCGGTGACGGCCAAGGCGATGAAGGATGACCAGGAGCGCTGCCGCGAGGTCGGCGCCAACGATTACCTGGCCAAACCCATCGACCTGGATCGCCTGTTCTCCCTGATCCGCGTGTGGATGCCCAAGCTGGAGCGTCTGTGATGCCTGACGAAATCGAGCTGCGCCTGCTGATCGAGGCGATCTATCTGCGTTACAGCTACGACTTTCGCGATTATTCGAAAGCCTCGCTCAAGCGCCGTGTGCGTCAGGCGCAGGCGCAGCTCGATTGCCCGACCATCTCGGCGTTGCAGGCGCGTATCCTGCACGAGCCGCAGGCGTTCATGCAGCTGCTGCAGTACCTCACCATCCCGGTCAGCGAGATGTTCCGCGACCCCGAATACTTCCTCGCCCTGCGCGAGCAGGTAGTGCCGTTGCTGCACACCTATCCCTCGCTGAAGGTCTGGGTGGCTGGCTGCAGCACGGGCGAGGAGGTGTATTCCCTGGCCATCCTGCTGCACGAGGAAGACCTGCTGGAACGCACCATGATCTACGCCACCGACATCAACCCGCACTCGCTGGAGAAGGCCGAGCAGGGCATCTTCGCCCTCGACAACCTGCGCACCTACACCCAGAACTACCAGCTGTCCGGTGGCAAGCGGGCGTTCTCCGACTACTACTCGGCGGCCTACGATCGGGTGCTGTTCGACAAGTCGTTGCGCGCCAACGTGACCTTCGCCGATCACAGCCTGGCCACCGACAGCGTGTTCGCCGAAACCCATCTGGTGTCGTGCCGCAACGTGCTGATCTATTTCAACCGTGACCTGCAGGACCGTGCGCTGGGCCTGTTCCACGACTCCCTTTGCCACCGCGGTTTTCTCGGTCTGGGCAGCAAGGAAAGCCTGGATTTCTCCACCTATGCCCGGCAGTTCGAAGCGGTGTCGCGGCCCGAGCGGATTTTCCGCAAGCGATGAGCAGCCAACGGATCAACCTCCGCGGCCAGGTGCGGGCGCCGCTGCAGGCCCTGCTGATCGGCGCCTCGGCCGGTGGTGTCGAGGCGCTGTTGAGCCTGCTCGAAGACCTGCCGCCGGATTACCGACTGCCGGTGGTCTGCCTGCTGCATCAGCCGGAGCGCAGCGACAGTCTGCTGGCCGATCTGCTGCAGCGCCGCCTGAAGCTGCCTGCCAAGGAAGCCGAGGACAAGGAGTACCTGCGCGGCGGCGTGGTCTACGTGGCGCCTGCCGGTTACCACCTGTCCATCGAAACCGATCGTAGCTTCTCCCTCAGTCGTGAGGAGCCGCGGCATTTCTCCCGGCCATCGATCGATATTCTTTTCGAGTCCGCTGCCGACGCCTATGGCGAGCAGTTGGCTGCCGCGCTGCTCACCGGCGCCAACGAGGATGGCGCGGCCGGTCTGCTGGCGATCAAGCAGGCTGGCGGCCTGACTCTGGTGCAGGAGCCTGCCGACGCGCTGGTGCCCACCATGCCGAATGCCGCGCTGGCCCTGCTGAAACCGGATTTTCTCCTGTCTATCAATGCCATGCGCCTGCTGCTGGCCGAACTGGATGCCCTGCCATGCTGAGGAAGATTGAAGCCAAGGTATTGATCGTCGACGACCTGCCGGAAAACCTGCTGGCGTTGCGTTCGTTGATCCAGAGCGAGGACCGCACCGTGTTCCAGGCCAGCAGCGCCGACGAGGCGCTGTCGCTGCTGCTCGAGCACGAGTTCGCCCTGGCCATTCTCGACGTCAAGATGCCGGGCATGAACGGCTTCGAACTGGCCGAGCTGATGCGCGGCACGGAGAAGACCAAGCATATCCCGATCATCTTCGTCAGCGCGGTCGGCCGCGACATGGACTACGCCTTCCGCGGCTACGAGAGCGGCGCGGTGGACTTCCTGCACAAGCCGCTGTCGCCCTTCGAGGTGCGCAGCAAGGTGGCGATGTTCGTCGAGCTGTACCGCCATCGCAAGGCGTTGAGCATGCAGCTGGAGGTGGTCGAGGCGGCGCGTCGTGAGCAGGAGGCACTGCTCGCCGAGCTACGCGAGACTCAGGGCGAGTTGCAGAAAGCGGTGCAGATGCGCGACGTGTTCATGTCCATCGCCTCGCACGAGCTGCGCACGCCACTCAACGGTCTGATCCTCGACGTGCAACTGCGCCGGCTGCGCCTGGAGCAGGGGCGCATGGATGCCTTCAGCCCGGAACAGCTGCAGGAGATGGTCAGCCGCGACGAGCGGCAGATCCGCAGCCTGAGCCGTCTGATCGACGACATGCTGGATGTTTCGCGCATTCGCACCGGCAAGCTTTCCGTACGTCCAGAACCCGGCGACCTCGGCGTGCTGGCTGGCAACGTGGTGGAGAGCCTGGCCGCGCAGTTCACCAATACCGGCAGCCATATCGAGTTGCACGTCGAGGGTCCGGCGCCGGTGCTGATGGACGAGTTCCGCATCGAGCAGGTGTTGGCCAACCTGCTGACCAACGCCCTGCGCTACGGTGATGGTAAACCCGTGTCGGTGCGTGTGCGGGTGGTGGACGATATGGCCCGCGCCGAGGTGCGTGACCAGGGCCTGGGCATCTCCGAGGCCGATCAGCGGCGGGTATTCGAGCAGTTCGAGCGCGTCTCCGGAACCAGCGTCGCGCAGGGGCTTGGGCTCGGCTTGTTCATCAGCGAGCAGATCGTCCAGGCCCATGACGGTCGCATCGAACTCAGCAGTCGTCTCGGCGAAGGCTCCTGTTTCAGCATCCTGCTGCCACTACGCCGCTGATCGTGCAAATTGCACGTGTCGTGATTCATGCATCTTGCAAAGTGCATGGGGGAAGGTGTCGATTTTGATTTTAAGTAGTTGATTTATAAGGATATTTTAGAGTAATTGATGTTGGCATGAGCGCTGCAGAATCAGTCATGTAAGCCCCCCGACTGACCTGCTGATGGAGAAGCGTCATGAACATCGTCCGAGTGAGCCTGTTTTGCGTCGCTGCATTGCTGGTCAACGGGGCTTACGCCAAAGATTTCAGTGGTTCGGCTGGAGCCGTTGCGAAAACGGCCGAGTTCACCCTTTCCAACTCGCCGGTGTGGCAATCGCGTGCCGCTGCACAGCAGGAAGGCTCCGCCGAACTGCGCACGCAGCCCACCCGCGCTGTCGGCGCCATCGGTGATGATGCGCAGTGGCTGCGCATTTCCAACGAGGGCGACACCGATACCGCCAACCGAGAGCCACGCCCTGCCAATAGCACCCCGCGCTGGGTGTTCTGACCGACAAGGAGTCCCGCCATGTCCAGAAGTGCCGTCCTGTTGTTGATCATGACCCTGTCGAGCCTGGCGGTGTTGTGGCTGAGCCCCGCTCTGAACGAGGGTATCGCCCTGCTGCTCAAGGGTGGCAGCGTCGTCTTTGGTGCGGGCTTTCTGGTCGCGCTGATGGCCGGGCGCCGGATCAAGTTCGATCCGGTGCTGCGCTGAAGCTGATCCCGCGCCAAGGAAACAAGAAAACGCCACGAAGACCGTGGCGTTTTTTATTGCGCGTGAATAGGCCGCTACCCCGGTCGTCTACCTCAGACCGGCAAGCTGAAATAGAAGTTGGCGCCTTCGCCCGGGCGCGAATGAACCCTCAGCTGGCCGCCGTGCAACTGCACGATCTCCCTTGCCAACGCCAGGCCGAGGCCGACGCCACCCTTGCGCCTGCCGACCTGAACGAAGGGTTCGAAGATCCGCGCCTGTTGTTCGAAGGGGATCCCTTCGCCTTCGTCCTGCACGCTGACGATCACCTGTTCGCCATGGCGACGCGCCTGGAGTCGTATCTTGTCACCCGGGTTGCTGTAGCGCAGGGCGTTGTCGGTGAGGTTATCGAGCAGTCGCTGCAGCTGCGCGGCATCGAGCTCAAGCTGCGGCAGGGGCTCGTGAACTTCGCAAAGCACCGTCACCTCACGCTCCGCGGCTCTCTCGGTAAAACGTTGAGACAGCTGCTGGATCATTTCGCCTAGGTCGCAGCGGCGGCGCTGCAGGGTTTGCACACCATTCTGGTAGCGCGAGAAGTTGAGCAGGTCGTCGATCAACTGCACCAGGCGGTGCATCTCCTCGTCGACGGTGCGTATCAGTTCCTGCTCACGTCCGCCTGGCGGCAGTGAGAGACGTTCGCGCAGCAGGCTGAAAGCCATATGAATACCGGTGATTGGCGTGCGCAGTTCATGGGAGGCGCGCAGGATGAACTCGCTGCGCACCCGGTCGAAGGCACGTTGCTTGGTGACGTCACGCAGCACCATCACCGCCCCCGCGCTACCGCCCTCGCGCACCTGTACCGGGGTCAGGGCCCAGGCCAGCAGTCTGGTCTCGCCGTCGCGTTCGATCTGCAGGTCGGCCGGTGGCTCCTGCAGCAGTTCGCCTGCCAGCACCCGGCGCAGCGCCTCGTCCACCGCATGCTCGGGCAACAGCGGGCCGATGGGCTGGCCCACGATTTCGGCCGACCAGGACAGCTGGCGCAGCGCCACCGGATTGGCGTGTTCGATGCTGCCCTGGGTGTCGAGAATGACCAGGCCATCATCGATGCTGTCGAGCACTGCCTTCAGACGCCCCTCGCTGCTGAGCAACTGGTTGAGGTTGCTCGAGTGGTATTCGCGCAGCGCCTCGGTCATCAGGCCGAAGCGGCGGCTCAGCACGGCCAGTTCGAGCACCGGCGATACCGGCAGCACCACGTCATACTTGCCCTGGCCGATCTGGTCGGCGGCTCGTGCCAGCATGTCGATGGGGGCGCCGAAGCGGCGGGCGATGCCGTGGGCAGTGAGTACACCGATCGCCAGTACCGCGAGGCCGATGAGCACCAGCAACCCGGCGATGAGTTGAGAGCGCTCGCCCGCTTTGCTCTCGGCCGAGATGACCCAGTCGACGATCTGATCCTGTTGTTCCAGGAGATGGTTGCGCAGACGCTGGAAGGCCTCGGTGAAGGGTTTGTGAGCACCCAGGTTATGGGGTGTCTGGCCGTCCGCCATCGCGCTACTGGCAGCCTGTTCCATCTCGTCGTAAAGCGCTGCCGCTTGCTCCAGTCCGCTGGCGTAGTCTTTGCCGAGGTTGGCCCTCAGGCCTTCGTCGAAGGTGGCGCGGAACGACTGGCGGATGGCTTCGAGGCGCTGCGCATCGGGCTGCTGAGCGATCAGCACGATCAGTTCGTCGCCCAGGTGCTGGCGCAACTTCTGGCCGATCTGCACGGCGTCGAAGCCGCGCTGGATCAGGTCGCTCTGGCTGCGCGCCATCTGTGTGACGCTGAACAGGCCGAGCAGCAGGCCCAGCAGTGCAACGGTGATCAGCGCGGAGATGCTAAGGAACAGTCGCGTGCGAAGCTTCATCGACAGCTTCATGGAAATCCCGTGGTCAGAGGTTGTACTGCTTGCGTTTGCGGTAGAGGGTCGAGGTATCGATACCCAGCGTCTTGGCCGCCATGTCGAGGGTGTTGCTGCTGGCCAGCACGGCGGCAATATGCGCCTTTTCCAGCTCTTCGAGGCTCATCGCTGCGCCGACACGTACGGCGTTGTTCGGCGCTTCGCCGTTGCCGCCCAGGCCGAGATGGCTAACCTCCACGACGTCGCTCTGGCAGATGATGCTGGCGCGCTCGATGACGTTACGCAGCTCGCGGATATTGCCTGGCCAGTGATAAGCCTGCAGGGCGGTGGCAGCCTCGGGGCTGAAACCGCACGCCGGGCGCCCGTAGTCACTGACGAAGCGGGCGAGAAAGCGTTCGGCCAGGCCCATCACGTCTTCGTGACGTTCGCGCAACGGCGGCAGCTTGAGGGTGATGACGTTGAGGCGGTACAGCAGGTCTTCGCGGAAGCGGCCCTCGCGCACCATTTCGTCGAGGTCCAGGTTGGTGGCGGCGACGATGCGCACATCGGCACGCCGGGTTACCGGATCGCCGACGCGCTCATACTCCTTGTCCTGAATGAAGCGCAGCAGCTTGGGCTGCAGGGTCAGCGGGAAGTCGCCGATCTCGTCGAGGAACAGGGTGCCACCGTCAGCCTGGCTGACGCGGCCCTGGGTGCTTTCGCTGGCGCCGGTGAAGGAGCCGCGGGCGTGACCGAACAGCTCGCTTTCCATCAGCTCGGCCGTCAGCGATGGGCAGTTGATGGTCACGCAGGTGCGCTTGGCACGGCGGCTCCAGCCGTGGATGGCGCGCGATAGCTCACCCTTGCCGGTACCGGATTCGCCGAGGATGAGGATGTTGGCGTCGGTAGCGGCGACCTGCCGTGCAGTTTCCAGAATCGCCATCATCGCCGGGCTATGCGAGTCGAGGCCGTCCTTGGCCTTACGTACCTCGCCTTCCAGAGCCTCCAGGCGTGCAGCCAACGTACGCACTTCCAGTTGCTTGGCGGCGGCCAGGCGCAATTGATCGGGGGTGCAGGGTTTGACCAGGTAGTCGGCGGCGCCGGCCTGGATGGCATCGACCGCGGTGTCCACGGCCGAGTGGGCGGTGACGATCACCACGCGCATCCAGGGGGCCTGGATGCGCATCTGCGCCAACAGGTCCAGGCCGTTGTCCTCGCCCAGGCGCAGGTCGAGAAAGCACAGGTCGAATACCTGTCGCTGCAGCAGCGCCTCGGCTTGGGTCGCACTGCTGGCGCCGGCGACGTCATAGCCTTCGTCTTCAAGGCAGTAACGGAAGGTACGCAGGATTGCCGCTTCGTCGTCCACCAGCAGAATGCGTCCACTGGTTTGCTCTGCAACTGCCATGTATGTGCTCCATCTGACGGGTCAATGCAGCTTAGTCAGGTAAAAACCATGCAAGTTGCACGGCTCGACTGTGCCGATACTGCACCCTGCATGCAGGCAGGGTGCCTTTATTGTTGATAAGAGTTTGTTTTTAAAAGGGAGTTCTATTTTCTGCTGGCTGGCACGGGGCTTGCGATATTGCCTGTATCGTCTCACGAACAGGAGTGAACTCATGCCCCCGTTCAAGCCTTTGTTACTGGCCGCCGGCACCGCGCTGATGCTCGGTCTGACGCCTGTGGCCAGCCACGCTGCCGAAGGTCAGCTATCAGCACAACTGGATGCGGCCCGCCAGGAAGGTTCGATCTGGACAGCCTTCGCGCTCAACCGGCACCTCAACCCTTTCAAGCTCGATATCGACGTTGAGGATGGCGCGGCCACCCTCAACGGCAAGGTCGAGAACGATGTTCAGAAAGAGCTGGCCGAGCAGGTGGCGCTGAGCATAGATGGCATCGATTCGGTGGACAATCGCATCGAGGTCAGCAGTGACGCGGTCGAGGGCGATGCGCCGAGTATGGTGCAGCGTCTGGAGGATGCCAGCCTGGCCGCCACGGTGAAATCCAAATTGCTGTGGAACAGCAACACCCGCGGCCTGGACATCCAGGTCAAGAGCGAAACCGGCAACATCACCCTCAGTGGCCATGCGCAGACGCCGGCGGCCAAGGAGTTGGCAGGCCAGTTGGCAGCCAATACCGATGGCGTGCGCGAGGTGTTCAACCACCTCAGCATCAGCACTGCCGACAGCAGTAGCAGCGAAGTGCAAACCACACTCGACGAAGCGCGCGAGAACATCAGTGACAGCTGGATCACCAGCAAGGTCAAGGCCAGCTTCCTCTACAGCCGCAACCTGGATGCCATGAACATTGCGGTGAACACCGACGACGGTCTGGTCAGCCTGCGCGGCAGCGTGCTGAGCAGTGCCGAGAAGCGCCTGGCGGTCGAGATCGCCCGCAACATTCGCGGTGTGCGTGGCGTCGATGCCGACGCTTTGCGCATCAGCAGCTGAAACTCAAGCAATCCCGGCCACTGGAATGGCTATCAACCCGCAAGTCCCATCGCCAAGGAGTGAATCCATGAGCAGCAAGACCGCACAACTCAACGAACTGATCGAAATCACCCGTGACGGCAAGCGCTTCTATGAGCATGCCCACGAAGAGGTCAAGGACATCCGCCTGCAGGCGCTGTTCCGCGACATGGTGCGCGCCAAGACCGAAGTGATCGACGCCTTGAGCGTCAAGGTCGCCGCCAACCAGAGTGAGCCGGCGTCTGGCGGTACCATGCTGGGCAAGCTGCGCCAGTTCTACGCCGACACCCGCGCGACCCTGGCCAAGGATGAAGACGCCACCTATGTCGCGCAGCTGGAGGAAGCGGAAGACCGAATTCTGCATGCCTTCGAGGATGCGCTGGAAAGTGCGGACAATGATGTCCGTGTCCTGTTGGCCGTGGAGATGCCCAAGGTGCGTGCTTGTCACGACCGCATGCGGGCGTTGAAGCAGAATATGCAGTAATCCCGCGCGGCATCCAAGCCCCTGCACGCAAGGCGTGCGGGGGCTTTTTATTGAGTCTGGGCAGAGTGGACTGGCAAGTTTGTGCGCGTATCGCTTACTGGCTTAGCACTATCCGTTACCGCGTCGTCTGAACGTTTGGGTTGCGCCCCTTACGGGCGCCACACCTTGATTCGCTGCGCTCACCCTTCGGGCCAGCCTGCGGCTGTTACTGCGCTTCGCTACGTTTCTTTGCTTGCCAAAGAAAGGTGTGCCAAAGAATGGCACCCCGACATCCGGGTTTCGCTGCGCGAAACTTGATTCGCTTTGCTCACCCTGCGGGCCAGCCTGCGGCTGTTACTCCGCTTCGCTGCGTTTCCTCGCTCCGGTGCCGCTCCGGGGGCCGGCTTACATGGGCCGTCCCTGGCCCATTAAGCCTCTCGCCGCATCCATGCGGCTCGCTCCCCTACGCAACACCTACGCTCGGCCTCCTGAAGGGGACCGGGTCGCGAGCTTGCATAAACTTCGCGAAATTGAAATTGGCGGCGTCTGTGCCTTGCCTTTGCTCTTCAACTGCGATGGTACAGACGACGCCCAAGTCCCCTTCAGGAGGCCGAATGGAATCGCCGTGGAAGGGGTTGAGCGACATGGATGTCGCGAGAGCCACGATGGGCCAGGGATGGCCCTTCGTGGCGTGCCCCTGGAGCGGTGATGGAATGAGGGAACCCCGGCGCAGCCGGGGCCGGATGGTGGGGTGCCCTTCTCTTTGGTTACTTTCTCTTGGGCAAGCAAGAGAAAGTGACTCGCCCGTGAGGGGCGAAACCAAGACGAAAGATCGACACGCCAATGATCGTTGCCCGGATATAAATAGCGCAAAAAAACACACAAGCTTGCCAGTCCGGTGTCATTCCACTTTCCCCAACCCATCCGAAGCGCTTTCTCTCTGCCGCCCTCGAACTCGTCGACATTCATTTAACTGTCACATTCGTTTCATAGAGTGGTCACGTGGCCTGCAGATACTTGGGCCCGTTCCATCCAACACTATCCTGCTAGGAGCAAGGCATGAAACTGAAGCGTTTGATGGCGGCCCTGACTTTCGCCGCCGCTGGCGTAAGCGCCGTATCTGCTGTAGCCGCCGTCGACCCGGCTCTGCCAGCCTATGAAAAGACTTCCGGTGTATCGGGCAATCTCTCCAGCGTCGGTTCCGACTCGCTGGCCAACCTGATGACCCTGTGGGCAGAAGAGTTCAAGAAGAATTACCCCAACGTCAATATCCAGATTCAGGCCGCCGGTTCTTCCACTGCGCCACCTGCCATGACTGAAGGTACTGCCAACATGGGCCCGATGAGCCGTCCGATGAAGGACAGCGAAATCCAGGCCTTCGAAGAGAAGTACGGCTACAAGCCGACCGCCGTTCCGGTGGCGATCGATGCGCTGACGGTCTTCGTGCACAAGGACAACCCGATCAAGTCGCTGTCGATCGAGCAGGTCGATGCGATCTTCTCCAGCACCCGTCTGTGTGGTGGCGACAAGGACATCAAAACCTGGGGTGACCTGGGTCTGACCGGTGAGTGGGCCAATCGTCCGCTGCAACTGTTTGGTCGCAACTCGGTGTCCGGTACCTACGGCTACTTCAAGGAAGAAGCGCTGTGCAAGGGTGACTTCAAGGCCAGCGTCAACGAGCAGCCGGGTTCGGCCTCGGTGGTGCAGTCCATCTCCAGCACCCTGAACGCCATTGGCTATGCCGGTATCGGCTACAGAACGTCCAGCGTGCGCACGGTGCCGCTGTCGAAAAACGGCGGTGAGGCTTTCGAGGCCAGTGAAGAGAACGCCCTGGCTGGCAAGTTCCCGCTGGCGCGCTTCTTCTACGTCTACGTGAACAAGGCGCCGAATCAGCCGCTGAGCCCGCTGGATGCCGAGTTCATCAAGCTGATGCTGTCCAAGCAGGGGCAGGAAGTGGTGATGAAGGACGGTTACATCCCGCTGCCGGCCAAGGTGGCTGAGAAGGCCATGAAGGAACTGGGTCTGTAAGCATGCCGCCGCGCTAGCGCTGCCATGCACGTTGCCCGCCCCTCCTTGGAGGGGCGGGCTTCGTTGTGTCAGCTGGCTGTAACTTTTCTGTCATACAACATCGCTAAATTGGCACGCCTGGGCAGCCGCATGCGCTGCAATCAAGCCCGCGCAGAGACTTCTCGCATGAACGACTTGGCAAAAGAATCCGTGAACCGATCACAGAATCCCCTGGGGATCGACTTCAATACGCCCGCCCTGCAACGCAAGCGCCGTATGCGTGCCCTGAAGGATCGCCTGGCACGCTGGTACGTCTCCATCGGTGGGCTGGCGGTGCTCGGTGCCATCACCCTGATCTTCTTCTACCTGGCCCATGTGGTGCTGCCGATGTTCCAGGGCGCCGAGCTGACGGCGCGTCAGGCGCAACAGCCGGCCTGGCTGGGCGAGGCGCAGGCGCCGCTGCTGCTGGCGATGGAAGAGCAGAACCAGGTCGCCATGCGTCTGGATGCTTCCGGTGCCGTGCAGTTCTTCGCACTCAAGAATGGCGAGGCCCTGCAGCGTCTGCAGTTGCCGCTGCCGCAAGGTGTGACCGTCGCCTCCGTCGGTCAGGATCAGCCGGGTACGCGCCGCGTGGTACTGGGCCTGTCCAACGGCCAGGCGCTGATCCTGCAGCACAACTACAAGATCACCTATCCGGACAACGTGCGTACCATCGCGCCGCAGATCGACTTCCCCTATGGCGAGGCGCCGATCGAACTGGACCCGCAGGGGCGTCCGCTGGAGCATGTGGCGCTCAATCTCAACAGCGGTACGCTGATGCTGGCCGGCTCCACCAACAACGAGCTGCATCTGATCAGCCTGAGCCGTGAAGAGAACCTGTTCACCGGCGAGGTGAGCGTCAGCGAGCAGCGCATCAACCTGCCGCAGATCGGCGAGCCGGTCAGCCAACTGCTTATCGACCCCCGCCAGATGTGGCTGTACGTGTTCAATGGCGACTCCAGTGCCGACGTCTTCGACCTGCGCAAGCGCAGCCTCAATGGTCGTTACGAGCTGCTCAAGGATGCGTCCAACCGTGTGACCAGCGCCACCAGCCTGCTCGGCGGCATCTCGATCATGATCGGTGACGCCAAGGGTGGTATCCAGCAGTGGTTCATGGTGCGCGATCAGGACGGCAAGTCCACCTTCCAGTCGATCCGCAGCTTCCAGCTGGGCGACAGCGCGATCACCCAGATCCTCCCCGAGGAGCGTCGCAAGGGCTTCATGGCCCTGGATGCCGACGGGCGCCTGGGCATCTTCCACAGCACCGCGCACCGTACCCTGCTCAAGGAGCAGGTCGCCGAAGGCAGCGCCATCGCCGCCCTGTCGCCGCGAGCCAGTCGTGTGCTGGTCGAGTCGGACGGTAAGCTGCAGCGCTTCGTGGTGGATAACCCACACCCGGAAATTTCCTGGAGTGCGCTGTGGGGCAAGGTCTGGTACGAAAGCTACCCGGAGCCTGACTACGTTTGGCAGTCGACCTCGGCCAACACCGATTTCGAGCCCAAGCTGAGCCTTTCGCCGCTGGCCTTCGGCACGCTCAAGGCGGCGTTCTACGCCATGCTTCTGGCTGCCCCGCTGGCCATTGCTGCCGCCATCTACACCGCCTACTTCATGGCGCCGCGCATGCGCACCAAGGTCAAGCCGGTGATCGAGCTGATGGAAGCGTTGCCGACGGTGATCCTCGGTTTCTTCGCCGGTCTGTTCCTCGCGCCGTTTCTGGAGAACCACTTACCCGGCATCTTCAGCCTCTTGTTGCTGACACCGGTGGGCATCCTGCTGTTCGGTTTCCTCTGGACCAAGCTGCCTGAGTCCATCCGCCACCGTGTTCCCGAAGGCTGGGAAGCGGCACTGCTGATTCCGGTGGTGGTCGCCGTGGGCTGGTTCTCCATCGCGATCAGTGGGCATCTGGAAAACTGGCTGTTCGACGGCAACATGCGCCTGTGGCTGTCCAACGACCTGGGCATTCCCTTCGACCAGCGCAACGCTCTGGTGGTCGGCCTGGCGATGGGTTTCGCGGTGATCCCGAACATCTACTCGATTGCCGAAGACGCCGTGTTCAGCGTGCCCAAGAGCCTGACCTTCGGTTCCCTGGCGCTCGGTGCCACGCCCTGGCAGACCCTGACCCGCGTGGTGATTCTCACCGCCAGCCCGGGCATCTTCTCGGCGCTGATGATCGGCATGGGCCGCGCGGTGGGCGAGACCATGATCGTACTGATGGCCACCGGCAACACGCCGATCATGGACATGAATATCTTCGAAGGCATGCGCACCCTGGCGGCCAACGTCGCTGTGGAAATGCCCGAGTCGGAAGTTGGCGGCACCCACTACCGTGTGCTGTTCCTGGCGGCGATGGTGTTGCTCCTGTTCACCTTCGTGATGAACACCCTGGCCGAGCTGATTCGTCAGCGCCTGCGCACTAAGTATTCGAGTCTATAAAGCATGGCCTGCGCAGCAGGCCAACTGATGACCCTCTCCCATTCATGGGAGAGGGTGCCCCGAAGGGGCGGGAGAGGGTGGTGCAGGCGCGTGCCTAAGCCCTCTCCCCCAGCCCCTCTCCCGCAAGCGGGAGAGGGGAGCAAGATACTCCTCTCCCATTTATGGGAGAGGGTGCCCGAAGGGCGGGAGAGGGCGTTGCGGCCGCGTGCCATAACCCTCACCCCCAGCCCCACTCCCATGCATGGGAGCGGGGAGGTAAAGAATGATTTCATTCAAGGTGTGATGCCGTGAAACAGAACAACCTGAAATCCTGGTACAAGAGCGGCGCCCCGGGCGTGTGGATGAGCGGAGGCGCCGTTGCCATCGCCATCATCATGACCCTCGGTCTGCTGGCAGTGATTGCCTCTCGCGGCCTCGGCCACTTCTGGCCGGCAGATATTCTCGAAGCCGACTACCAGGTGCCTGGCCAGGAAGCCCGGGTGATGCTGGGTGAGGTGGTGCAGGTCGAGGAAGTGCCACGTGCCCGTCTCGCCGCAGCCGGCCTGCCGGTGGCCGAAGGTGGCGAATTCATGACCCGCGAATTGCTCAAGGTGGGTAACCGCGAGCTGTTCGGTGCCGACTTCACCTGGGTGGTTGGCGAGTGGCTGAGCAACCCGCGCAAGCCGGCCGGCATCACCGTGCTGGAGCGCCGCGAGTGGGGCAACTTCTACGGCAACCTGGTCAACGTCAAGGAAAGTGGCCAGGTGGTCGCCGAGGGCGATGCGGCCTGGGCTGCATTGCAGGAGCGCCTGGATCGCGTCGACGACCTGCACGCACAGCTGGTGCGTCTGGAGAAGAAGGACATCGGCCGTATCAACCATGGCCTGGAGCGCATCCGTCTGGAAGGCCGCAAGCTGCAGTTGCAGGACAAGCTGGACGCTGCTGCCCAGGCTGACATGGATGCCCGTCGCGATGCACTGAATGCCGAGTACAAGGTGCTCGAAGAGCGCATGGTGGCGCTGACCCAGCAGATCAATCGCGACAGCGTGACCCTGGCCGCCAGCGATGGACGCCAGACCGAAATCGAACTGGGCAAGATCGTCCGCGCCTTCCGCCCGAACGCCATGAGCACCGTCGACAAGCTCGGCTTCTACGCCATGAAACTGTGGGAGTTCGTCAGCGACGAGCCGCGTGAGGCCAACACCGAAGGCGGTATCTTCCCGGCGATCTTCGGCACCGTGCTGATGGTCATGCTGATGGCGGTGATCGTTACCCCATTTGGCGTGATCGCCGCGGTCTACCTGCGCGAATACGCGCATCAGGGCGCACTGACCCGGGTGATCCGCATCGCGGTGAACAACCTGGCCGGCGTACCTTCGATCGTCTACGGCGTGTTCGGCCTGGGCTTCTTCGTCTACGTGCTGGGTGGCTCGATCGACCAGCTGTTCTTCCCCGAGTCCGCCCCGGCGCCAACCTTTGGCACCCCGGGCCTGATGTGGGCCTCGCTGACCCTGGCGATCCTCACCCTGCCGGTGGTGATCGTCGCCACCGAGGAAGGCCTGGCGCGTATTCCGCGTGCAGTACGTGAAGGTTCGCTGGCGCTTGGTGCGACCAAGGCCGAGACGCTGTGGAAGGTGGTCATCCCGATGGCCAGCCCGGCGATGATGACCGGCCTGATCCTGGCTGTGGCACGCGCCGCCGGCGAGGTGGCGCCGCTGATGCTGGTGGGTGTGGTGAAACTGGCGCCGACCCTGCCGCTCAACGGCAACTACCCTTACCTGCACCTGGATCAGAAGATCATGCACCTGGGCTTCCACATCTACGACGTCGGCTTCCAGAGCCCCAACGTCGAGGCCGCGCGCCCGCTGGTTTACGCCACTGCGCTGCTGCTGGTGATCGTTATCGCCCTGCTCAACCTGACTGCGGTCTATATCCGTAACCACCTGCGCGAGAAGTACAAGGCGCTGGATCACTAACGCAGCTACGAGTCGCGCACCGCCGGTGCGCAGCTTGCAGCTTGTAGCTACGAACGGAGTGAGTTTATGCAACACGAAACCCATACCCACGGTATCGATCTGGCCGCCCTCGGCCGCAACAAGCAGAGCCTCAACCTGGCCAACGAGACCACGGCCATCGAAGTGCCGGGTCTGAACCTGTACTACGGCCAGAAGCAGGCGCTGTTCGACGTCAAGATGGATATCCCCAAGCAGCGCGTGACCGCCTTCATCGGCCCGTCCGGCTGCGGCAAGTCGACCCTGCTGCGCACCTTCAACCGCATGAACGACCTGGTCGACGGTTGCCGTGTGGAAGGCGAGATCAACATCGACGGGCGCAATATCTACCGCAAGGGCGAGGACGTGGCCGAGCTGCGTCGCCGCGTCGGCATGGTGTTCCAGAAGCCCAACCCCTTCCCCAAGAGCATCTACGAGAACGTGGTGTATGGCCTGCGTATCCAGGGCATCAACAGCAAGCGCGTACTCGACGAGGCGGTGGAATGGGCACTGAAGAGCGCCGCGTTGTGGGATGAGGTCAAGGACCGTCTGCACGACTCGGCCCTCGGCCTGTCCGGCGGTCAGCAACAGCGTCTGGTAATCGCCCGTACCGTGGCCGTGCAGCCGGAAGTGCTGCTGCTCGACGAGCCTTGCTCGGCGCTCGATCCGATCTCCACGCTGAAGGTCGAAGAGCTGATCTACGAGCTCAAGAGCAAGTACACCATCGTCATCGTCACCCACAACATGCAGCAGGCGGCGCGCGTTTCCGACTACACCGCGTTCATGTACATGGGCAAGCTGATCGAGTTCGGCGACACCGACACCCTGTTTACCAACCCGGCCAAGAAGCAGACAGAAGACTACATCACCGGTCGTTACGGCTAAGGCCATGGCAAATACTCCCTGGCTTTGTCGGGCGCCGTACTGTCAGCGCGCGCCCTTCGCGCCAGAGAGCATTTTCCAAGGGCCTTAGTGCTGAAACTCAACGTGTAGGGTGCGCCGTTCGCACCATGGCCATCCAAGCCGGCAGCTTTCGCGGAGCGAAACATGATCAACAAAGACAACCTTACCCAGCACATCTCCCAGCAATTCAACGCCGAACTGGAAGAAGTGCGCAGCCACCTGCTGGCCATGGGCGGCCTGGTGGAAAAGCAGGTCAACGACGCCGTCACCGCGCTGATCGAGGCCGACTCCGGCCTGGCCCAGCAGGTGCGCGAGATCGACGACCAGATCAACCAGATGGAGCGCAACATCGATGAGGAGTGCATCCGCATCCTCGCCCGCCGCCAGCCGGCGGCCTCCGACCTGCGCTTGATCATCAGCATCTCCAAGTCGGTGATCGACCTCGAGCGCATCGGCGACGAGTCGACCAAGATCGCCAAGCGCGCCATCCAGCTGTGCGAGGAGGGTGAGTCGCCGCGTGGCTACGTCGAGGTGCGCCATATCGGCGATCAGGTACGCAAGATGGTGCAGGAGGCGCTGGACGCCTTCGCCCGTTTCGATGCCGACCTGGCCCTGTCGGTGGCGCAGTACGACAAGACCGTCGACCGCGAGTACAAGACCGCGCTGCGCGAGCTGGTCACCTACATGATGGAAGATCCGCGTTCGATCTCCCGCGTGCTCAATGTGATCTGGGCGCTGCGCTCGCTGGAGCGCATCGGCGATCATGCGCGCAACATCGCCGAACTGGTGATCTACCTGGTGCGTGGTACCGATGTGCGTCATATCGGCCTGACCCGCATGCGTGAAGAGGTCGAGGGCAAGTCCAACGGCTGACGCCTGCTTCGTGCCGACGGCCCGGGACTTCCCGGGCCGTTTCGTTTGCGCGATTTGTTGCACGTCCGGCGTTTTCCGTTGGCCTTAGGCCACTGGCCATGACTATGCTTACCGCCATTCGTACAGGAGTGGCCGATGAGCAAAGTCAGTGTGCTGGTGGTGGATGACGCGACCTTTATCCGTGATCTGGTCAAGAAAGGGCTGCGCGATAATTTCCCCGGCGTACAGATCGAGGAAGCGATCAATGGCCGCAAGGCCCAGCAGATGTTGAGCCGTCAGGTGGTCGACCTGATCCTCTGTGACTGGGAAATGCCGGAGATGTCCGGCCTCGAGCTGCTGACCTGGTGCCGCGAGCAGGACAACCTGAAAACCACGCCCTTCATCATGGTCACCAGCCGTGGTGACAAGGAGAACGTGGTGCAGGCGATACAGGCCGGTGTTTCCGACTACATCGGCAAACCCTTCTCCAACGAACAGTTGGTGACCAAGGTCAAAAAGGCCCTGCAACGCGCTGGCAAGCTGCAGGCGCTGATGTCCAGTGCGCCGTCGAAGATGCTGAGCACGGGTGGCTTCGCCAACGACTCGCTGGCCGCACTTACTGGCGGCAAGGCCGAGGTAGTAAAGGCCAGCGCACCCACACCGGCAGCTGCCGCCCCTGCGGCACCGAGTGTCGCACCTGCCCCGGCCGCCGCAAGCAAGTCGCCGGCCGGTCGTGGCCAGGGTCAGCTGCGTTTACCGGCGGGCAGCATGGCCTGCGTGATCAAGGCGCTGAGCCTCAAGGAGGCACTGCTGGTGGTCAAGCGCACCGAGCAGCTGCCGCAGGTGCTGGAGAGTGCAGTGCTCGACCTGGAACAGGGCGAAGCAGCGGAAACCGCGCGGCTCAATGGCTACCTGCACGCGGTGGCGGCATTCGAACCCAAACCCGACAGCGAATGGCTGCAACTGACCTTTCGCTTCGTCGACCGCGATCCACAGAAGCTCGACTACCTGTCGCGGCTGATCGCCCGTGGCACCGCGCAGAAGCATTTCAGCCCCGGCGCGTAGTGTCACGACAGCGATCATCCGTATCTGCTGAGGCTCTGGGGGGCGCGGGTCGCCCGGCGCTGTCCCCACACCATCTTCTGCTACGCATTGCCTCGGCTTACGCCGTTATCTTCCTCGCCGACACGCTGCTGGGCTTGCCAACCCGTAGCCCGGGTGCAATCCAGGGCGCCATGCCGACCAATGGCGGTGAGCCGGTTCACAGCCTGACGGTCGGTGTCTCGCGTACTCCCTGCTGCGCTGCTAGTCTTGCTAGCCCGGATATCAAAAAGCCATAAGATCCGAGTCGTTATGCTAGGGCGTCTGATTATTCTCTGCAGTCTGCTGGTCTTTTGCGGCCAGGCCGCTGCGCTGACCATCTACAAGTACGTCGACAAGAACGGCGTGGTGACCTATAGCGATCAGGCTGCGCCCGGCGCGCAGGTGTTCGTGTTCAACGACCGCATGGTCGAGCGCCTGGACAACCAGGTGAAGCTGGAAACCAAGAAGCACGAAGCCGGCGAGACCCTGCTGATTCGCAATGACCTGTACGCCCCGGTGGAAATCGAACTGCGGCTGGAACAGGTACAGAACGCCGTCGGCGCGCCGGACAAACCGATTCGCTGGGTGCTGCCACCGCGCAGCAATATCCGCCTGGCCACCCTCGCCCCACAGGATGCATCCAAGCCGCTGCGCTACAAGCCGAGGTTGCGCTACGCCCTCGGTGATCCGCGTCTGCAGCCGAGCATCCACCGTTATCCGCTGCCCTGGCGTGGCGGTCCGTTCCGTCAGACCCAGGGCGCCAATGGCACCTACAGCCATTTCACACCCAAGGGCCGCTATGCGGTGGACATCGCCATGCCCGAGGGCACGCCCATCGTCGCCGCGCGCGGTGGTGTGGTGGTCAAGACCGAGAACCAGCAGAGCGGCCGCGGCAACAACCCGGCCGGCAACTTCGTGCGCATCCTGCATGACGACGGCACCATGGGCGTCTACCTGCACCTGATGAAGGGCTCGGTCAGCGTGCGTGAAGGCCAGCGGGTGGAAACCGGCAGCCTGTTGGCGCGCTCCGGCAACACCGGCAACAGCACCGGCCCGCACCTGCATTTCGTGGTGCAGCGCAACGTTGGTCTGGCCGTCGAGTCCATTCCCTTCAACTTCCGTCAGCCGGTCAACAGCCTGCCGAACTTCGCCGTCGGCGGCGAGTAAGCGGCAGGTGTCTGAAGGCTTTAGTTGAGCTTGCCCACGTCGCGGCTAAAGCCCCACGGTTCGATGCATAACCCGATCTGGTAGGAGCGGATTTATCCGCGATCAGGGTTTGTAGCGGTTTCCGTGAGTATCGCGGCTGAAGCCCCTCCCACAGTGACACTCCGCGCTTCGCATCTAGGCAATCACTGCACTGCTTTCCCGTATTTCCCTTAAGCCAGGGCACTGCTGTGTCGCCTGTGTAATCGGTACGTCCGCCATCTGCGCGACCCAGGCGGAAGTTGGCCTTCCGCTCGTCGTTCAGCAGTGTGCAAGCGGAAAGGATCTTTCACCTGGCGGAACGCCTAGAGCCCTCTAAATCAATGGTTTCAGCTGTTGGCACCGCTATTGCTATCTCACAGGAAAACGGGTGTCCGACTATGGCTATCGATTCAGATTACGTGCAAAGCATGGCGACCCAACTGGCCCAATACGAAATTCAGGGCCAGTCGGCCAAGGCCAACCGCAACCAGGCCGCATACAAGGCGCAGCTTAGTGCCCTGACCAGCTTGGATACCGCACTGAAGGCTTTCAAGACTGCCGCCAGCGGTCTCAAGCTGGCCGGTAGCAGCATGCTGTTGGCGCTTTCCTTGGCGAAGTCGGCGTCCATGATGCGACCCTTGGCCATGTCGGTGTTGCCCTTCATGTTGCCCAGGGCGTTGTTGGTCTTGCCCAGGTTGGTCTGGGTGATCAGCGAGGAGTAGTTGGTATGAATCGACAGAGCCATGATGATACTCCTTCAGTTGAGTGAAGCTGGCTGTGATTGCCTGCTGTAAGTGAAGGGCGACCGGCTTCTGGCGCTGAAGATTTTTCTCCAGCAATTGCGGCGAAGGCTCTGGCGTGTGCTTGGCAGGGTGCTGCTGTGATGTTGGTTCGGCTTCGTAGCCCGGATGCAATCCGGGAGGCCCCGCCCTCCATCCCCGGATTGCATCCGGGCTACAAGGCTGGTGATTATTCAGTAGGCGCGATTGATGTAATAAAAACGGCGACCCTCGGGTCGCCGTTTTTTGAAAACCAGGCGTGATCAGCCGATTTCGATCATCTCGAAATCCATCTTGCCGACGCCGCAGTCAGGGCATAGCCAGTCTTCCGGCACGTCTTCCCAGCGGGTGCCGGGAGCGATGCCGTCATCCGGCCAGCCCTGGCTCTCGTCGTAAATCAGTCCACAGACCACGCATTGCCACTTTTTCATATAAACCTCAGGCCAATCTCACGGTGTTGCGCGACGCAAGCTACCGCAATTGTACTGACGCGCCAAGCTGGCCGGTGGCATTCGCCACCAGCCAGGGACCAACCAAAGTCGGGTCGCACAGTGCACGACCCGTCAAAGGTCAGCGACTGGTCATCAGCGGATCGGTCAGTGCCATGCCGTACATCGCCACCAGCGCGATCAGGCCGGCTGCAGCGAGGTAGTAGAGCGTCGGCAGGATGGTCTTGCGCAGGGTGATGCCTTCACGTCCAAGCAGACCAACGGTCGCCGAGGCCGCTACCACGTTGTGGATGGCGATCATGTTGCCCGCCGCTGCACCGACCGACTGCACGGCCACCATCATCGCCCCGGATACACCGATCAGCTCGGCAGCATTGAGCTGGAACTGCGACAGCATCAGGTTGGATACGGTGTTGGAGCCGGCGATAAAGGCGCCCAGGGCGCCGACCGCCGGCGCGAAGAACGGATACACGCCGCCGACGCTGTCGGCCACCAGTTGCGCCATCGCCACCGGCATCGACATCAGGTCGCTGGCGTTGACCCCCGAGTTGATCAGGATACGCACCATGGGAATGGTGAAGATCAACACGAAGCCGGCGCCGAGCAGGGTCTTGCTCGACTCGCCCACTGCCGCCTTGAGCTCGGAAAAGCGCATGCGGTGCAGGAAGAAGGTCACCAGCACCACCATGCAGAGGATGCCCCCTGGCAGATACAGCGGCTCGATGGTGCCGGATACGCCGGTCTCACCGAGGATATCCTTCCAGCCGAAGCTCAGGCTCATCAGCGCCGCTTTCACCTCGGGGAAGATACGCGAGATGACCAGGAACACCGCCAGCAGCAGGTAGGGCGCCCAGGCCATGGGCACCGAGATCGGCGCCTTGCCGGCCACCTCATCCAGCTTCATCTCGATCTTGCCCATCCAGTCGGACGGCCAGTCCTTGGGATCAGCAAAGTCCCAGCTTTCCTTCGGCAGCAGGAAGCCGGCCTTGGCGGCTGGCACCACGATGGCCAGGCCGACCAGGGCGCCGATCATCGAGGGGAATTCCGGACCGAGGAACACGCCGGCGGCCATGTACGGCAGGGAGAAGGCGAAGGCGGTGAAGATGGCGAACGGCGCGATGGCCAGGCCTTCCTTCCAGCTCTGATTCTTGCCGAAGAAGCGCGTCATGATCATCACCATGATCAGCGGCATCAGCAGGCCGATCAGGCCGTGGGTGATGGCCACCCGCGAGTAGATCAGGTGGAAAAAGGTTTCCCAGGTGCTGCCGGTGGCCACCAGTTGTTCGGTGATGCCGGTTCTATCCAGACCGGCGCCGACACCCACCAGAATCGGCGTACCCACCGCACCGAAGGAGACAGGTGTGGACTGCACCATCATCCCCAGTACCACCGCGGCCAGTGCCGGGAAGCCCAGGGCTACCAGCAGCGGTGCGGCCACGGCAGCCGGGGTGCCGAAACCGGAGGCGCCCTCGATGAAACAACCGAACAACCAGGCGACGATCAGCGCCTGTACGCGGCGATCCGGGCTGATATTGGAGAAGCCCCGGCGGATCGCCGAGATACCTCCGGAGTGCTTGAGGGTGTTCAGCAGCAGGATCGCGCCGAAGATGATCCACAGGATCGAGGCCGTGAGAATCAGCCCCTGCAGGCTGGAGGCGATGACCCGGTTGAGGGACATGTCCCAGGCCAGCAGGCCGATCAGGGCGGTGAGGACGAACACCAGCGGCATCGCGTACTTGGCCGGCCAGCGAAAGCCGATCAGCAGTACACCCGCTAGCACCAGTGGCACGAAGGCCAGGATGGACAGCAGCGTTTGACTCATGGGTTGGTTCCTTCTTTTTCTTGTGAACCACAGTTTTCCGGGGACACCCGGCGCCACGCATCTGGAAGGGCCGGGCGCCACGGCACCGACCTTTCCGTGAGCCGCGACGGCGGGGATCCCCCATCGCCGCGCTCATGCTCGAAAGCCCCGACGGTCAGAAACCGTCAGGGCTTGCTACTGCTCCGTGGAGGCGTCAAGAGCCATCCACGGTTGTTAACCCCCTTGTGTAGGAGTCACGCCCCGGGGCGAAGCTTTTCTCCAGCTTCGCGGCGGGGCGCCGCTCCTACATGATCGGTGAGATGCTCAGACCTCCTCTTTGAAGCGCAAACGCCAGGCATGCAGCAGCGGCTCGGTGTAGCCGGACGGCTGCTCGCGACCCTTGAACACCAGATCACTGGCAGCGCGGAAGGCGTGGGATTGCTCGAAGTTCGCTGCCATCGGGCGGTAGGCCGCATCGCCGGCATTCTGTCCGTCGACCACCTGCGCCATGCGCTGCAGCGTCTCGCGTACCTGGGCCTCGCTGACCACGCCGTGGTGCAGCCAGTTGGCGATGTGCTGGGCGGAGATGCGCAGAGTGGCGCGGTCTTCCATCAGGCCGACGTTGTGGATGTCCGGCACCTTGGAGCAGCCGACGCCCTGCTCGACCCAGCGCACCACGTAACCGAGGATGCCCTGGCAGTTGTTGTCCAGCTCCTGCTGGATATCGCTGGCGCTCCACGGCCGTTCGGCGCTGACCGGCACGCTGAGCAGGTCATTGAGCAGGCTGTCGCGCTGGCTGGCCAGGTCGATCAGTTCCAGCTCGCTCTGCACCGCCTGTACGTCGATCTGGTGATAGTGCAGGGCGTGCAGCACGGCGGCGGTCGGCGACGGCACCCACGCGGTGTTGGCGCCGGCTTTCGGATGGCCGATCTTCTGTTCGAGCATTGCCGCCATCAGGTCCGGCATGGCCCACATGCCTTTGCCGATTTGCGCCTTGCCCCGCAGCCCGCAGGCCAGGCCGACCAGCACGTTGTTGCGCTCGTAGGCCTGGATCCAGGCGCTGGATTTCATATCGCCCTTGCGCAGCATGGCGCCGGCTTCCATGGCGGTGTGCATCTCGTCGCCGGTACGGTCGAGGAAGCCGGTGTTGATGAAGGCCACCCGCGCGCCGGCGGCCTCGATGCAGGCCTTGAGGTTGACGCTGGTGCGCCGCTCCTCGTCCATGATGCCCATCTTCAGGGTGTTGGCCGGCATGCCCAGCAGCTGTTCGACGCGACCGAACAGCTCGTTGGCGAAGGCCACTTCGAACGGGCCGTGCATCTTTGGTTTGACGATATAGACGCTGCCGGTGCGCGAGTTGCCGCGACGCTGCAGGTCGTGCAGGGCGATCAGGCTGGTGACCACCGCATCAAGGATGCCCTCGGGAATCTCATGACCTTCGCCATCGATGATCGCCGGGTTGCTCATCAGGTGACCGACGTTGCGTACGAACAGCAGCGAGCGCCCGTGCAGGCTCAGTTCGCTGCCATCGGCGGCGGTGTAGGCACGATCGGGGTTGAGGCGGCGGGTGATGCGCTTGCCACCCTTGTCCAGTTCTTCGGCCAGGTCGCCTTTCATCAGGCCCAGCCAGTTACGGTAGATCACCACCTTGTCGGCGGCGTCGACGGCGGCCACCGAGTCCTCGCAGTCCATGATGGTCGACAGCGCCGCTTCCATCAGTACGTCCTTCACTCCGGCGGCATCAGTGCGGCCGATGGGGCTGCCCGCGTCGATCTGAATCTCGAAGTGCAAACCGTTGTTTTTCAGCAGTACGGCGCTCGGCGTGGCGGCCTCACCCTGGAAACCGACGAACTTCTCCGGTTGCGCCAGGGAGGTCTGCGCGCCGCTGCTCAGGGTCACCTGCAGCTGGCCGGCGACCACGGCATAGGCACTGGCGTCGGCGTGCGAGCCCTTGGCCAGCGGTGCGGCCTGGTCGAGGAAGGCGCGGGCGAAGGCGATCACCTTGGCGCCGCGCACTTCGTTATAGCCCGGGCCCTTGCTGGCGCCGCCGTCTTCGCTGATCGCGTCGGTGCCATACAGGGCGTCGTACAGCGAGCCCCAACGGGCGTTGGCGGCGTTCAGTGCGTAGCGGGCGTTCATCACCGGTACCACCAGCTGCGGGCCGGCCTGGGTGGCGATCTCGCTGTCGACGTTGGCGGTGGTCGCCTTGACTTTCTCCGGCTGCGGCAGCAGATAGCCGATGGCGCCGAGGAAGGCGCGGTAAGCGTTCATGTCGCGGATCGGACCGGGGTTGGCGCGATGCCAGGCATCCAGCTCGGTCTGCAGACGGTCGCGCTCGGCTAGCAGGGCGCGGTTACGCGGTGCCAGGTCATGCACCAGCGCGTCAAAACCACTCCAGAAGGCTGCCGCCTCGATCCCGCTGCCGGGCAGCACTTCGCTTTCGATGAATTGCTTGAGCTCGGCGGCTACCTGCAGGCGCTGACATTGCACGCGTTCGGTCATTTTTCTGTTCTCCTGTCTGCATCCGCCCATGGCGGCGCGGTTCGATCAATGTGTTGTAGGAGCCCCGCCCCGGGGCGAAAGATTGCAGCCTTACTGCGGTTACAGCTCACAATTCGCCGCGAGGCGCGGCTCCTACAGGCTTTGCGCCGCACTGCCCTCATCCGGCACTTCGTGCCACCTTCTCCCAGAGGGAGAAGGGCATCAGTTGGCGGCTGCGTTGCCAATGCCCCCTCATCCGGCACTTCGTGCCACCTTCTCCCGGAGGGAGAAGGGTAGCAGTTGGCGGCTGCGCCGCATGTTTAAAGGGCCGCAATCCCGGCTTTGGCTACCTGCGCATCCTGCTCGGCCTTGACCCCGGACACGCCCACGGCACCCACCACCTGGCCATCCACCAGCACCGGCACACCGCCCTCCAGCGAAGTAATCAGCGGCGCGCTGAGGAAGGCGTTGCGCCCGCCATTGACCATGTCCTCGTAACCCTTGGTTTCGCGGCGACCGATGGCGGCGCTGCGCGCTTTCTCGGTGGCGATGTAGGCGCCGATGGGCGCGCAGCCGTCGAGGCGTTCCAGGGCCAGCGGGTGACCGCCGTCGTCGACCACGGCGATGGCTACAGCCCAGCCCTGTTGCTGCGCTTCGCTGCGGGCCGCCTGGAGGATCTGGGCGACTTCGTTCTGGCTGAGTACGGCTTTATGTTGCATGGCATACCTCGTATTCGTGGTTTCGTAGCCCGGATGCAATCCGGGATTTACGGCGTTCGTTGTCCCGGATTTCATCCGGGCTACGGCGATCAGTGCATGGCCTCTTCGACTATTTCGATCCAGTGCCTTACCGGCGTACGCCCGGCGCCGTCCAGATGGCTCTGGCAGCCGATATTGGCGGTGACGATGGCGTCCGGTTTGCCGCTTTCCAGGGCATTGAGCTTGTTGTCGCGCAGCTGGCGTGACAGCGCCGGCTGGGTCAGCGAATAGGTGCCGGCCGAGCCGCAGCACAGATGGCTGTCCGGCACGGCAGTGAGGCCGAAACCGAGGCGCGTCAGCACGCCTTCAACAGCGCCGCCGAGCTTCTGTGCATGCTGCAGGGTGCAGGGGCAATGGAAGGCCAGGCGCTGCTCGGCGCGTACCTGCAACTGCTCCAGTGGCTCGCTTTGCAGCACCTCGACCAGATCCTTGGCCAGGGCGCTGACCCGCGCCGCCTTGGTCGCGTACGCCGGGTCGCTGGCGAGCAGGTGACCGTAGTCCTTGACGAAGGCGCCACAGCCGCTGGCGGTCTGCACGATGGCCTCGGCGCCGGCTTCGATGGCCGGCCACCAGGCGTCGATGTTCTGCCGCGCGCGTTGCAGCCCCGCTTCCTGGGCGTTGAGGTGATAGTCGACGGCGCCGCAGCAGCCGGCTTCGTGGATCGGCGTGACGCTGATGCCCAGGCGATCCAGCACGCGTGCGGTGGCGGCATTGGTGTTGGGCGACAGCCCCGGCTGTACGCAGCCTTCGAGCATCAACACGCGGCGGCTGTGCTGCGTGGTCGGGCGTGGTTTGGCCGGGCGAATCTCACGCGGCAGCTTGGCCTTGAGCGTGGCCGGCAGCAGCGGGCGCAGGGCCAGGCCGGCCTGGGTCAGCGCCTTGAACAGTGCCGGGCGTGGCACCACGGTGCGCAGGCCCTGGCGCAGCAGGCGTTGCTCGAGCGGACGTGGCACCGCCTGCTCGGCCACTTCGCGGCCAATGTCCAGCAGGTTGTGGTACTGCACGCCGGAGGGGCAGGTGGTTTCGCAGTTGCGGCAGGTCAGGCAGCGATCCAGATGCTGTTGGGTCTTGGCCGTGACCTCGTTGCCTTCGAGCATCTGCTTGATCAGGTAGATGCGCCCGCGCGGGCCGTCCAGCTCGTCGCCGAGCAACTGGTAGGTCGGGCAGGTGGCGTTGCAGAAGCCGCAGTGCACGCAGGAGCGCAGGATGCGTTCGGCTTCCTCGGCGCGCGGCAGGCGCTTGGCCTGTTCACTCAAATTGGTCTGCACGTCTTATACCTCGGCGTACATGCGCCCAGGGTTGAAAATACCCTGGGGGTCGAGCTGGTTCTTCAACTGGCGCTGGTAGCGCAGCAATGGTGCAGCCAGCGGCTGGAAAGGTTGCGCCTGGCCGGCCGCGAAGCAGGTGGCGTGGCCGCCGAGCTTGGCCGTCACGCGCTGGATCAGCTCGCCATCGGCGTCGGTCTTCAGCCAGCGCTGCGCGCCACCCCAGTCGATCAGCTGGCGGCCAGGCACATCGAGCAGGCCGCTATTGGCCGGCAGCGACAGACGCCAGAGGGTGCCGCTGGCACTGAAGAACGGCAGGCGCTGTTCGCGCAGTTGCTGCCAGTAGCCGTTGTCGATCTCTTCACCACCGAGGCGTTGGCGCGCGGCCAGCACCGAACCTTCGCCGCCCTCCAGACGCAGGTGCAGCGCGGCACCGTCATGGCTCGCGGCACTGATCGGCAGCGGCTGCTGGCCCCATTCGGCGAGTTTGTTCAGGGCATGCAGGGCGTCCACTTCCAGGCGCAGGCTGAGCACCTGGCGCGGTTTGGGCAGCACCTTGATCGACACCTCGGCGAGCAGGCCGAGGCAGCCGAAGCTGCCGGCCATCAGGCGCGACAGGTCGTAGCCGGCGACGTTCTTCATCACCTCGCCGCCAAAACGCAGTAGCTTGCCCTGGCCGGTGATCACGCGGGTGCCGAGCACCTGGTCACGCACCGAGCCGGCCCAAGGGCGGCGCGGGCCGGACAGCCCGGTGGCGACCATGCCGCCCAATGTGGCGCCATCGCCCAGGTGCGACGGTTCGCACGGCAGCATCTGATTGTTGGCTTCCAGCGCCGCCTCGATCTCGGCCAGCGGCGTGCCGGCGCGGGCGCTGAGCACCAGTTCGGTGGGGTCATAGCTGACGATGCCGCGATGCTGGCGGGTATCCAGCACTTCACCCGTGGTGGCGCGACCCAGATGGGCCTTGCTGCCGCTGCCCTGGATGCGCAGCGGTGTGGCACTGTTCAGTGCGTGGTTGACTTGTTCCAGCAACGCGGCGCTGGCGTCGAAATCATGCGACATCAGAAACGCTCCAGTTCCGGGAAGGGCAGTTGGCCGTGGTGCACATGCATGGCGCCGAACTCGGCGCAGCGGTGCAGGGTGGGGATGTTCTTGCCCGGATTGAGCAGGCCGCTCGGGTCGAACGCCGCCTTCACCGCATGGAACAGGGTGATCTCGTCGCTGTTGAACTGCGCGCACATCTGGTTGATCTTCTCGCGCCCCACGCCGTGCTCGCCGGTGATGCTGCCGCCGACCTTGACGCAGAGTTCGAGGATCTTGCCGCCGATGGCCTCGGCGCGCTCCAGCTCGCCGGGTACGTTGGCATCGAAAAGAATCAGCGGGTGCATGTTGCCGTCGCCGGCGTGGAACACGTTGGCCACGCGCAGGCCGTACTCTTCGGACAGCTCGGCGATGCCGCGCAAAACGCCGGGTAGCTCACGGCGCGGGATGGTGCCGTCCATGCAGTAGTAGTCCGGCGAGATGCGCCCGACCGCGGGGAAGGCGTTCTTGCGCCCGGCCCAGAATTTCACCCGCTCGGCCTCGTCGCGCGCCAGGCGCACTTCGGTGGCGCCGGCTTTCTCCAGCACCTCACGGACGCGCTCGCAGTCGTCGGCGACGTCGGCTTCCACGCCGTCCAGCTCGCAGAGCAGGATGGCTTCGGCCTCCACCGGGTAGCCGGCGTGGATGAAGTCTTCGGCAGCGCGGATCGCCAAGTTGTCCATCATCTCCAGGCCGCCGGGGATGATGCCGGCGGCGATGATGTCACCGACCGCGCGGCCGGCCTTTTCCACCGAGTCGAAGGCCGCCAGCAGCACCTTGGCCACCTGCGGCTTGGGCAGCAGCTTGACCGTCACCTCGGTGACGATGCCGAGCATACCTTCGGAGCCGGTGAACAGCGCCAGCAGGTCGAAGCCGGGGGAGTCCAAGGCGTCGCTGCCGAGGGTCATGAACTCGCCCTCGACGGTGAGGATGTCGACCTTGAGCAGGTTATGCACGGTCAGGCCGTACTTCAGGCAGTGCACACCGCCAGCATTCTCGGCGACGTTGCCACCGATGGAGCAGGCGATCTGCGAGGACGGGTCGGGGGCGTAATACAGGTCGAAGGGCGCGGCGGCCTGGGAGATCGCCAGGTTGCGCACGCCGGGCTGTACCCGGGCGAAGCGACCTTCGCGGTTGATCTCGAGAATCTGGTTGAAGCGCGCCATCACCAGCAGGATGCCCTTCTCCAGCGGCAGTGCGCCGCCGGACAGACCGGTACCGGCGCCGCGCGCCACCACCGGCACGCCACGGGCATGGCAGAGCTTGAGCAACTGCTGCACCTGCTCGATGCGTTCGGGCAGTACTACCAGCATCGGGGTGGTGCGGTAGGCGGACAGGCCATCGCACTCATAAGGCTTGAGGTCTTCCTGGGTGTGCAGGATGTCGAGGTCGGGCAGGCGCTGGCGCAGCTCGACCAGCAAGGCGGCCTTGTCGACCTTAGGTAGCGCGCCGTCGACGCGCTCGTCGTACAGAATGCTCATGGCAGGCTCAATCGTGGACGATGTTGTTATTGGCGGTCATGCTGCGACCTTGGCCTGCATGTTTAGGCCGTCTGTATTTTTCCGTCCATCTTTGCTCATGCTGGTATGACCAGTTTCTTTCGTCAGGCTTTCGCCCGGGATAGGTCTAAGGTCTTATTCCGCGTGGCTTGCATGCTGGCGTCCATCCGATCTAAGGTGGTCTTTAAAAATTGGTACGACCAGTCCTGCGGAGGTGGCGAATGGACGGGCAACAAGGCGTCGCACGACGTCAGGTGAGTGACGTGGTGGCCGAGCGTATCGAGCGACTGATCGTCGATGGCGTACTCAAGGTGGGGCAGCCGTTGCCGTCGGAGCGGCGCCTGTGCGAAAAGCTGGGCATCTCCCGTTCGGCGCTGCGTGAAGGGCTGAAGGTCCTGCGTGGACGCGGCATCATCGACACCGCCCAGGGTCGCGATTCACGGGTGGCCAAGCTTAGTGGCGAGCGCGACGCCAGCCCGCTGATGCATCTGTTCAACTCGCAGCCGCGCACCCTGTATGACCTGCTGGAAGTGCGCGGCCTGCTCGAAGGCGAGTCGGCACGCCTGGCGGCGCTGCGCGGTACCGAGGCGGATTTCGTCCTGCTGACCCGGCGTTACGAGGAAATGCTCGCCGCCCATGCCCAGGACAGCCCGGTCGACCCGCGCGAGCATGCGCGCCTCGACCACGCCTTCCACCTGGCCATCTGCGAGGCTTCGCACAACCCGGTGCTGGTGCACACCCTGCAGTCGCTGACCGACCTGATGCTCAGCACCGTATTCGCCTCGGTGAACAACCTCTACCACCGCCCGGCGCAGAAGCGACAGATCGACCGCCAGCATTCACGGCTGTATCACGCGGTAATCGAACGCTTGCCGGAACAGGCGCAGCGCGCCGCTCGCGACCATATCAACAGCATTCGCGACAATCTGCAGGAGATCGAGCAGGAAGAGCAGCGCCTGGTGCGCGCCACCATGCGCCTTGAAGGTTGGGCCTGATAGGGGCGTGCGCCGCCCTGAAACAGCAATACGGTATGCGACGAGCATGACTGCCCGCACAGAATGATGGCGTTTTAGCAGCTATTATTGTGCCCCTTGCGCAGTAGCCGGGTATTCATCCCTGCCGAAACTGCCCCTCCGCATTCCAATAAAAATCCCGCATTCAAGGGTTTACCCGTCACTGCAGGCGCCGGCCTGTGGTGCATTGCCTCGTCCTCGAATTTTGGAGTATCGACGTTTTGAAGAAGTATCTGTCTATCTTTCTGCTCGCCTGTAGCACGCTGGTAAGCATGCCCAGCCTGGCGCAGTTGAGCGATTCCGAAGCCATGAACATGGCCGGCCTGCAGCGTTCGCTGAGCCAGCGCATGGTCAAGAATTACCTGATGCTGGGGGCGGATGTGCGTGTCGATGCCGCTCAGCGTCAGTTGCAGGAAACCGTCGAGCGCTTCGATGCCAGCCAGAAGGCACTCAACGCCTACGCGCCCAACCCGGCTATCAAGGCTGCCTTGGCTCAGGTCGATGCCACCTGGGCCACCTATCGCCAGCAGATCGAGGCCAAGCCCGATCACGCCCAGGCGGCAGCCATTTTCAGCACCAGCGAAACCCTGCTGCAACAGACCCAGACTGTCAGTGATGAGATGGCCAAGCACCTGGGCGAAATGGGCGCAGCGGTCAACCGCACGGGTTGGGCCCGTGTACAGACCCAGCGCATCGCCATGCTCTACATGCTCAAGTCGTGGAAAGTCGCGGCGCCGGACATTGACGCGAAGATGGACAAGGCCGTCAGCGACTTCGAGACCATCCTCGGCGAGCTGGAGGCGCGCGGTACGCCCAATGAGGAAATCGCCGCCGCCCAACGCCGTGCTCGCGCTCACTGGGGCTTCACCCTCAAGGGCATCGACCTGCACAACACCCAGTCCTCCGTACCCACCGTGATCACCGTGAGTACCGATTCGCTGTTTCGCCAGCTCAACGAGCTGACGCGTCTGTATGCGGGTTTGCAAGCGGACGAGTAAGGATTGCACCACCCTCCACCCGCCTTTGCGCTATAACGAAGCGCAAGGCGGGCAGAGGTAGTGGACATGAACGCAGCAACTGATCAGGCGGTGTACAAGACTCTTCTGGAGTCGACCCGGGCGATCCCCTGGAAGATCGACTGGAAGACCATGACCTTCGCCTATATCGGCCCGCAGATCGAGAGCCTGCTGGGCTGGTCGCAGGCCAGTTGGGTCAGCGCCGAGGACTGGGCGACGCGCATGCACCCGGACGACCGCGAAAAGGTGGTGCAATTCTGCATCTCGCAGTCGCAGAACGGCGTCGATCATGAGGCCGACTACCGCGCGCTGACCGCCGCCGGCGACTACGTGTGGATACGCGACGTGGTGCATGTGCTACGTGACGACAACGGCGAGGTGGAGTCGCTGATCGGCTTCATGTTCGACATCAGCGAACGCAAGAAGACCGAGGAACAGTTGCTGACCCTGCAGAAGCAACTGGAGGAATACTCCTACAAGGATGGCCTGACCGGTGTGGCCAATCGGCGCATGTTCGATACGGTGCTGGCCACCGAATGGGCCAACGCCCAGCGTACCCAGCAGCCATTGTCGGTGATCCTGCTCGATATCGATCACTTCAAGCAGTTCAATGATCACTACGGCCATATCCAGGGTGACGACTGCCTGAAAAGTGTCGGCCAGGCGCTGAGTCGCGCAGCCAGTCGTCCGCGCGACTTCGTGGGGCGCTTCGGTGGCGAAGAGTTTGTGCTGGTACTGCCGGAAACCGACGAGGCCGCCGCCCGGCATATTGCCGAGCGTTGCCGCCAGCAGGTGCGTCAGCAGCGCATCGCTCACGCGCGCTCCGCCGTGTCGTCGCTGCTCACCATCAGCCTCGGCGTGGGCACCATCGTGCCGGGCGCCCATGATCGTCCGCTGGATTTCCTCAATAGCGTCGACAAGCTGCTCTACCAGGCCAAGCAACGCGGTCGTGATCGCCTGGAGGTGGCCAGAGCGCCTGCTCGCCCGGGTCTGGACGAAGCCGCAGATGTCCAGGCCTGAGCAATCGTTGACCTGTCTCGGCTGCTGATCGATAGCCCGAGGGCATGTGCCTGAGAGCCTCCGCGCCAGCAGAGCGCATGGCCGCGCAACCACAGCCACTGCATCAATACCGGGGCGCACACCGCGTCGTGATCGTTCAGGCCAACGTCCGTTTACCGGTTTTTTGCACCATGCCGCGCGCATCAAACACGCATGGAATTTTCCCATAGCGTTCGTGGGCTTTTGCCCAATCCGCACCATGTCGCCTGGCCGATTTCCTGACTCAGTCTGCAAGGCATTGCAACTTAACTTTGCTTTAAGCGTACGTATCCGAGGACAAATAGATATGTTGTCACTTATCATACGTCCTACAACTGCGCAGGTGGTTGTGCATCCCGGCTTTGCCGCCGGGTCTCATTCATTGTCCCGATGGCGCTTTGCCCGCCATGCACTGACAGGAGAACGCCATGCTGAGTCTGACTGGCCACAATTACATCGGCGGTGAGCGCCGCGCTGCCGGCACCGTCGTGCACAAGAGCCTCGACGCCAGCAGCGGTGAAGCGCTGCCCTACACCTTCATCCAGGCCACAGCCGAAGAAGTCGACGCTGCTGCCCAGGCTGCCGCCGCCGCTTACCCGATTTACCGCAACCTGTCGGCCGAGCGCCGCGCCGAGTTCCTCGACGCCATCGCCGACGAACTCGATGCCCTCGGTGATGAATTCGTCGCCCTGGTCACCCGCGAAACCGCGCTGCCTGCCGGCCGCATCCAGGGCGAACGTGGTCGTACAAGTGGCCAGATGCGCCTGTTCGCCAAGGTGCTGCGTCGTGGTGACTTCTACGGCGCGCGTATCGACCGCGCTCTGCCGGATCGCCAGCCGCTGCCGCGTCCGGATCTGCGCCAGTACCAGATCGGCGTAGGCCCGATCGCCGTGTTCGGCGCCAGCAACTTCCCGCTGGCCTTCTCCACCGCTGGTGGCGATACCGCTTCGGCCCTGGCTGCCGGTTGCCCGGTGGTGTTCAAGGCGCACAGCGGCCACATGGCCACCGCCGAGTGCGTGGCTGACGCGATCATCCGCGCCGCCGAGAAAACCGGCATGCCGAAAGGCGTGTTCAACATGATCTTCGGTTCCGGTGTTGGCGAAGCGCTGGTCAAGCATCCGGCCATCCAGGGCGTGGGCTTCACCGGTTCGCTGAAAGGCGGCCGTGCCCTGTGCGACCTGGCCGCTGCCCGTCCGCAGCCGATCCCGGTGTTCGCCGAGATGTCCAGCGTCAACCCGGTGGTCATCCTGCCGGGCGCCCTGCAGGCCCGTGGCGCCACCATCGCCAAGGATCTGGCTGGTTCCGTGGTGCTGGGTTGCGGTCAGTTCTGCACCAACCCGGGCCTGGTCATCGGTATCCGTGGTGCCGAGTTCAATGACTTCGTCGCTGGTCTGGCCGATGCCATCGCTGCCCAACCGGCGCAGACCATGCTCAACGCCGGCACCCTGCGCAGCTACGCGGGCGGCCTGGCTCAGCTCAACGCCCATGCCAAGGTCACTCACCTGGCGGGCAGCGAGCAGACCGGCAACCAGGCGCATCCGCAGCTGTTCAAGGCTGACGTGAGCATGCTGCTCGAAGGCGACCACCTGCTGCAGGAAGAAGTCTTCGGCCCGACCACCATCGTCGTCGAAGTGGCCGATCGTGACGAGCTGACCCGCGCGCTGCAAAGCATGCACGGCCAGCTGACCGCGACCCTGATTGCCGAGCGTGACGATCTGCTGGCCTTCCGCGACCTGCTGCCGCTGCTGGAAGTGAAGGCTGGCCGCGTGCTGCTCAACGGCTACCCGACCGGCGTCGAAGTGTCCGACACCATGGTTCACGGCGGCCCGTACCCGGCGACCTCCGATGCCCGTGGCACTTCGGTCGGCACCCTGGCGATCAACCGTTTCCTGCGCCCGGTCTGCTACCAGAACTACCCGGACGAAGTGCTGCCCGAGGCGCTACAGAACGCCAACCCGCTGGGTATCCAGCGTCTGGTTGACGGTGTGCACACCCGTGATGCCCTGAGCTGAGTCTTTCAGCTCGACCCCATGATGCTGCGCCCGTCCCGGCGCAGCGTTATCCCTCGCGGTGCTTTGGCACCGCTTTTTTTAACCTGTCGAAGACAACAACAAGATATGACACCTACTTTCTGCCGTACCCCACTGTTTGCCGCCTGTAGCCTGGTCAGCGCCATCGCTGCTCTGCCTGTCGGTAGTGTCTACGCCGCCGGCTTCGTCGAAGATGCCAAGGTCACCCTCGGCCTGCGCAACTACTACTTCAATCGCAATTACCTCAACAGCACCGATCCGCGAATTCAGGGCGAACTCCAGGGCCAGGCCGAAGGCTGGACGCAGAGCTTCATCCTCGATGCCCGCTCCGGCTACACCCAAGGCACCGTCGGCTTTGGCCTCGACGTGCTGGGCCTGTACAGCATCAAGCTGGACGGCAACCGTGGCGCCGCCAACACCCAGCTGCTGCCGATCCACGACGACGGCCAGGCCGCTGATGACTTCGGCCGTACTGCCGTCGCAGCCAAAGCCAAGCTGTCCAAGACCGAGCTGAAGGTTGGTGAGTGGTTCGCCGTACTGCCGATCCTGCGTGCCGACGACGGCCGCTCGCTGCCGCAAACCTTCCAGGGCGCTCAGCTGACTTCCAACGAGATCGATGGCCTGACCCTGTACGGCGGTCAGTTCTGGAAGAACAGCCAGCGTAACGATGCCAGCCGCGAAGAGATGGCGTTCAACTCGGGCACTCCCTTTGGTCTCGTCGAGGGTGATGACTTCAACTTCGCCGGTGGTGAGTACCGCTTCAACGGCAACAACACCATGCTCGGCGCCTGGCATGCCCGCCTGGAAAACGTCTATCAGCAGAGCTACGTGCAACTGACCCACAGCCAGCAGGTCGGTGACTGGGTGCTCGGTGCCAACCTCGGCTACGTCAACGGCAAGGAAGAAGGTTCGGCCAAGTCCGGCAACCTGGACAACAAGGTCTATCAGGGGGCGTTCACTGCCAAGACCGGCAACAACACCTTCATGGTTGCTTACCAGAAGCTCAGCGGTGATACCAAGTTCATGCGTATCGACGGCACCAGCGGCGGCACTCTGGTCAACGACGGTTTCACCAACAGCTATGACAACCCGGAAGAGCGCTCCTGGCAGGTTCGCCATGACTACAACTTCGCCGGCCTCGGCATCCCCGGTCTGACCCTGATGAACCGCTACGTCAGCGGCGACAACATCAAGACCGCCAACCGTGACAACGCCGAAGAGTGGGGCCGCGAATCCGAGCTGGCCTACACCATCCAGGAAGGCTCGCTGAAGAACCTGAGCATCCGCTGGCGCAACTCCGACGTGCGTCGCGATGTGGGCCAGGATCTGCACGAGAACCGTCTGATCATCAACTACCCGCTGTCGATCCTGTAAGACGAGCGGCAGGGCGAGCAACCGCTCGCCCTGCGCTCATTCCTTCGTTCAACGCGCTGCCTGCGTTTTCTCCACTGCCTGGATGATCACCTTGGCTACATCGCTCGGGCGCGACTGCTGCGGTACGTGGCTGGCGGCGACCTCGGTGGTCTGCGCGCCGATCTTCTTGGCGAAGTCGCGCTGCATTTGCGGCACGATCATGCGGTCGTCACTGGCGACGAGGTACCAGGACGGCTTCTGCTTCCAGGCCGCGACGCTGGTGCGCTCATCGAACGCCGCCGCGCGGATCGGGCCTTGCGTGGCGGTCATGATCGCCGTCTGTTTGGCAGGCAGATCCTGAGCGAAGTCGGCGGCCATGCCCTGCGGCGTCAGGTAGAGGAAGCCGTTCTTGTCGGCCGCGATCTGGCTCGAGCCCGGCGCGGTGGGATAGCCACCGTAGAGCTCGCCGGTGGATTGGCCCGCATTCGGCGCGAAAGCCGCGACATAGACCAGGCTGCGCACCTTGTCGTCGCTACCGGCCTGGCTGATCACCGTGCCGCCCCAGGAGTGGCCGACCAGTACCACGTCGCCGTCCTGGTTGTTCAGCACGCGCTGGGTGGCGGCGACGTCGTCGGCCAGCGAGGTCAGCGGGTTCTGCACCACGGTAACCTTGATGCCCTTATCCTGCAGCAGCGGCACGACCTTGGCCCAGTCGGAACCGTCGGCGAAGGCGCCGTGAACGATAACTACCGAAGGCTTGGCGTCGGCGGCCTGGGTACTGACTGCGAAGAAGGGGCTGGCGATGGCGAGGGCGAGGATCAGCGGCTTGGTATTGAACATGATTGAATCTCCTGTGCTTGGGGGAGTTCAGTGTCGATAATGCGCCGGTGTCCCGGTATCGGTCGTTTATCCGAGGCCTGCAAATAAAGGAGAGCTGCAAGGTGAATGACGCCGTCGCGCTGGAAGACGTCATGCTGGCACTGGCCATGGTCGGCGATCTGAGCATGGGCCAGCCCATCGATCAGTCGCGGCGTACCGCGCGTCTGGCGCAATGGCTGGTGCAGGCCGGTGGCGGTGATCAGGCGCAAATCGATGCAGCCCGGCAGGTGGCGCTGCTGCGCTGGTCCGGCTGTACCGCCAACGCCGATGGCTTCATGCATCTGCTCGGTGACGACGTCGGCGGCCGCCGCGCCATGCTCGCGCAAACCCTGGATGCCGCCGGCCAACGTGCCATGCTGCGCACCACGCCGCTGGCCCAGGTGCATTGCGAGATCGCCGGCGATATCGCCCGCACCCTGGCGCTGGGTGTGGAGGTCGAGCGAGGTCTGCGCCATATCTTCGAGTGCTTCGACGGCAGTGGCCGACCGCTGGGCCTGCGTCATCCCGATATTCCGCAGGTGGTTTACCACGTGGTGCTGGCTGGCGATCTGGAAATCCTCTCGCGGGCCCACGGCCTGGACGCGGCGCTGGAGTGGATCGGCGCGCAGGGTGATCGTCGTTATCCCGCTGAACTCGTCGACCTGCTCAGCGGCCATGCAGCGGATTGGCTGCAAGCGCTGCGCACACCCGAGGGCGTGCAGCCTGCCAGCGGGCCGGAGGTTTCCCTGACCCTGGTGGGTGACGTGATCGACCTCAAGCTGCCCTGGCTGACCGGCTATTCACGCCAGGCCGCGAGCCTGGTGCGCGACGCTGCGCGGCTCTGGGGCTTGCCCGAAGATCGCCTCGACATGCTGGCCAAGGCCGCGCTGATCCATGGCCTGGGCCGGGCGGCCGTGCCCAATCGAATCTGGAGCACGCCCGGCCCACTGCTCGATGGTGATCTCGAAGCGGTGCGCCTGGTGCCCTATTGGACGCACCGCGCCTGCAGCCAGATCGGTGGCCTGCACGAGGCAGGCCAACTGGCCGCGCATGCCTACGAACGGCTGGATGGCAGCGGCTATTTCCGCTCGTTGAGTGGCGACGCCCTGCAGGCCGAACACCGTCTGCTGAGCGCCGCACTGGCCTGGCTCGCATTGCGCAGCGAGCGCCCCTGGCGAGCGGCTCTCAGTGACGAGCAGGCCGCCCAAGTATTGCTGGATGAAGCGGAGCAAGGCCGCTTCGACCCACGCGTCTGCCAGGCGGTGATCAGCGCCGCGCATGGCGAGCAGGCGCCGCTGGTCAGCAAACCCGGCAACGGCCTGCTCAGCGAACGCGAGACGCAGATTCTGCAACGCATCAGCAGCGGAGCCAGCAATAAGGAAGTGGCGCGCGACCTGGGCATCAGCCCGAGCACGGTGCGCACCCACGTCGAGAGCGTGTTCCGCAAGCTGCAGTGTTCGACGCGCGCGGCAGCAACCTTGAAGGCGCTGACCTTGGGGATGATATAGGGCGCGGTAGACGTTATATCTTTCGTTCGCCGCGTCATTTGTGATCTCCAGTAGACTTGCCTGCTTCGATAGCTAAACAAGCTCAGTTTTCCCCTCGCAGCTTATGGCCGCGAACTAAGGGATGAGGCGATAGAGCTCCATATTCTGTAGTTGACCAAGACCTGTTCGATTAAAAATGACCCTCATCAACCTGAAAGACCTCGAAGCCCATCTTTGGCACGCCGCACATATCATCACCGGCCCCATCGATGCTTCCGACTACAAGACCTACATCTTCCCGATCCTGTTCTTTAAACGGATCTGCGATGTCTACGACGAAGAATTTCAGGACGTGCTCGCCAAGGTCGGCAGTGCTGAGCTGGCGCGGGAAAAAATCTTCCATCGAATCCAAGTGCCCCTTGGCTGCCACTGGGATGACGTATTCGCCAAAACCCACAATATCGGCAAGGCGCTCAAGGACGCCTTTCTAGGCATCGAGCAAGCCAACGCCCCGCTGCACGGTATCTTCGGGGATGCCAGCTGGACGAATAAAGAACGGCTGCCGGATGAATTGCTCGCTACGCTGCTCAATCACTTCAATCAGGTCAATCTTGGGGTTGCCAGCGTTCGTAACGACGACATGGGCCGCGCTTACGAATACCTGATCAAACGCTTTGCCGACAAAGCCAACAAGAAGGCCGGTGAGTTCTATACCCCGCGCACCATCGTGCGGCTGATGGTCAATATCCTCGATCCCAAAGCTGGTGAAAGCGTCTATGACCCCGCCTGTGGTACGGGCGGTATGTTGCTGGAGACGATCCATCACGTTCGTGAAAACGCTGGTGATCCCCGCCTTCTGACGCTCAAGGGCCAGGAAAAGAACCTGACCACTGAAGCCATCGCTCGTATGAATCTCTTCCTTCATGGCCAGGAGGATTTCGAGATCGTGCGCGGCGATACCCTGCGTGATCCCAAGTTCCTGATCTACGACCGGCTCGATACCTTTGACTGCGTGATCGCCAACCCGCCATTCAGCCTCAGCGAGTGGGGCCATGAGCAGTGGGCGGCGGACGCTTATGGCCGCAACAAGTACGGGCTTGCGCCGAAAACCAATGGCGATTTTGCCTGGGTACAGCACATGTTCGCTTCGCTCAATGACAACGGTCGTATGGCAGTTGTGCTGCCTCATGGGGTGCTGTTCCGAGGGGCGGCGGAGGGCAGAATCCGCACCAGTCTGCTCAAGGAAAACCGCATCGAAGCAATCATTGGCGTAGCCCCCAACCTGTTCTACGGCACCGCCATTCCCGCTTGCATTCTGCTGTTGCGCAAACAGCGGCCAAATGCGCACCGCAACCATGTCTTGATCATCAATGCTGAAGAGATCTTCACCAAAGGCCGTGCGCAGAACACCCTGAGCAACGTCCAGGCGGATCAGATCTACCAGACCTATCTGCAGCAGTATCAGCAAGGCCCTGATGCCCAGGCGCTGGAGGGTGTGGCACGCTGGGTGCCACTGAGCGAAATTGCAGAAAACGACTTCAACCTGAACATCGCCCGCTATGTGCAAAAGCCGCTGGAAGAAGAGACCATCACCGTCGAAGAGGCGCTGAAGGACTTCCAGCAAAAGCTGGCGGCACTGGAGCAGGCTGAGCAGGAACTTGAAGAGCTGTTGATCAAGGAGGGTTTCGAGCTATGAGCACGGATGCTGCCGACAGCAACACCTCGCAGTTCATCATCTACCAGAGCGAAGACGGCAAAACCCGGCTGGACGTACGCTTTGTCGATGAAACCGTCTGGCTCACCCAGGCCCTGATGGCAGAGCTGTTCAGCACCACGCCAGAAAACGTGCTGATGCACCTGAAGAACATCTTCAGCGAAGGCGAGCTTGATCAAAATGCAACCACTAAGGATTTCTTAGTAGTTCGCCAGGAGGGTACGCGTCAGGTAAAACGCAGCCTCAAGCACTACAACCTCGATGCCATCATCTCTGTGGGTTATCGGGTGCAGAGCCACACCGCAACGCGCTTTCGCCAGTGGGCCACCCGACAGCTGCGTGAGTACATCGTCAAAGGCTTCGTGCTCGATGACGAGCGCCTGAAGAATCCCGATCAGCCCTTCGATTACTTCGAAGAGCTGACGCGGCGCATCCAGGATATTCGCACCAGCGAAAAGCGCTTCTACCAGAAGATCACCGATATCTATGCCACCAGCGTGGATTACGACCCGACTCAGGAAACCAGTATCACTTTCTTCAAGACAGTGCAGAACAAGGTGCACTGGGCCATTACCGGGCAGACAGCCGCCGAGCTGATCCACACCCGTGCCGACAGCAGCAAACCCAATATGGGCCTGACCAACTGGCGTGGCGCCAAGGTGCGCAAGCAGGATGTCGCCAACGCCAAGAACTACCTCGCTGCAGATGAACTCAGCGCCCTCAACAACCTGGTCGAGCAGTACCTGGTATTCGCCGAAGGCCAGGCCATGCGCCGCATCCCGATGTCCATGGCCGACTGGGTGAAGAAGCTCGATGGCTTCCTGACCCTGAACGACCGCGACATCCTGGCCAACGCCGGCAAAATCTCGCACGACATGGCCAAGCAGCATGCCGAGGCGCAGTACGAGCTGTTTCATCAGCAGCGCCAACTGGCCGATGCCGCCGATGCCGACAAACGTCTCGCCGACCTGAGCCAGTTGGCTCACCAGCTATCAGACAAGACCCGCAAGAATGATTGAATATCAGCAACACCAGGCATCGCGCCTCGGCAAAAAGAAACTGGAAGACCTGCTGTGGGGTGCGGCCGAGTTTCTCCGTGGGCAGATCGATGCCTCCGACTACAAGCAGTACGTGTTTCCGCTGCTGTTTTACAAACGCCTGTCCGACGTTTACCTCGAAGAGTATTCCGAGGCGCTGCAAGTGAGTGAAGGCGATGCCAGCTACGCCGCCATGCCCATGTTTCACCGCTTTCATATTCCCCAGGAAGCCCGCTGGGAAAAGGTGCGCCACACCAGCAAGAACATCGGTGAAGCGATCCAGAATGCCCTGCGCCTGATCGAGACCCACAACGAGCGCCTGCACGGCGTATTCGGCGATGCCCAGTGGACCAACAAGGAGCGCCTGCCCGACCACCTGCTGGCTGACCTGATTCAGCACTTCAGCAAGATCCCCCTGGGCATCAAGTCGGTGGCTCAGGACGATCTCGGCGAAGCCTACGAATACCTGATCAAGAAGTTTGCCGACGACTCCGGCCACACCGCCGCCGAGTTCTACACAAACCGCACCGTGGTGCACCTGATGACCCGCATCATGGGTTTGAAACCAGGTGAAACCGCCTATGACCCTACCTGCGGCACCGGCGGCATGCTGCTCAATGCCGTGATGGACCTGCGCAACGAGGGCAAGGAATGGCGCAGCGTCAAACTCTATGGCCAGGAAGTGAACCTGCTCACCTCCGCCATCGCCCGTAGGCGAATAGCACCGTCGCCTTCCCAGTCCTCAATCACTACATGATTCCGCATCGTGACCCCAGGGAACGGTTGAATGGGTGTCCGCAGGGGGAAGCAACGGCGAGCCGTTGCCAACGAAGTCCCGCGGCGCAGATCGACAGAATAGCAAAAAGCTCCTGGGCTCAGAGCGTTGTAACGACGACGCCCCTCATCTCTAGCCGCAGCTTCTGATATTTGAACTCGCCCCAGGCCTGCCAGCTACCACCGCCGTTTTTGAGCTGAAAATCCCGCAATACCACCGGGGAAATTCACTAGGGGGTGGCGATGGCATTGGATTTGAGCAAAACCCTGGTGGTCGGGATTTCCGCGACGGCTCTGTTCGACATGAGTGAGTCCGATCAGATGTTCAAGGCCGCACTTGAGGCTGACCCCGAAAGCGTGATCGATAACTACCGCCGCTATATGCAGGCGCGTGAGGACGAGCCGCTGGCCCCGGGTACTGGTTATCACCTGGTCAAGGCGCTGCTCGACCTCAACCGGCATATGAAAGGTGGCGAGACCTCCCCGTTGGTCGAGGTGGTGGTGATGTCACGCAATAGTCCGGACACCGGTATTCGCGTGCTTAAGACTATTCGCCGCGACCAGTTGGCGATCACCCGCTCGGCCTTTACCGGCGGCGAGTCGGTGGCCGACTACATGGACGCCTTCGATGTGGACCTGTTCCTGACCACCAATGTGGAGGACGCGCAAAAGGTCATCGATTCCAGGCGCTGTGCTGCGGCCATCCTCAAGCCGCCACCCGCCAACGCCCCGCAAATACCCGAGGGCCAGGTGCGAATTGCCTTCGACGGTGACGCGGTGCTGTTCTCCGATGCCAGTGAGCTGGTCTACAAGACCCAGGGACTAGATGCGTTCAAGGCCCAGGAAGATGCGCTGCAGCACACACCGATGGAAGAGGGCCCTTATGCCACCGCTGAGCTTCAGCGGGAAAATGAATACCTGCGTAACAGCAAGGCTGATCTGGAGCGGGATCTTTCAGCTCTGCGACCCGAGCTCGATGAGCTGCGGCGAGACCCTCCGGGCTGAGCTTCTCGTTTCGCTCGATCGACACCGATCGCGACTTCACTCGCCAGTACCTGAAGTCCGAACTGGCCCGGTGGGGGGTTGAAGTGTTGCCGCTGACCGAAAACTGACCCAGTAGAGGCTGTTCTGCCGACTGAAAACTGACCCAGGTGTTCAACTGCTTCTGCTCAATTTTTGAGCAGGAGAACACAGGGTGATCAGTATGGAAATGA
>Ga0222660_1000008_pt1 | contig 170931 bp, 150 predicted proteins | sample AntAcemetagen549_FD_179832 | JGI IMG/M metagenome (GOLD analysis project Ga0222660, IMG submission 179832) | Saline water microbial communities from Ace Lake, Antarctica - #549 | ecosystem: Environmental > Aquatic > Non-marine Saline and Alkaline > Saline | place: Antarctica: Ace Lake...
GCCACGCTTTGAGGCGTTCGATGTGTTCCAGCATGTGCCGCGAATTCGGTTTGACGGGCGATTGGCGCAGCCAGGCCAGCCAGGTCGTTTTGCCGTTGTCCCGACGCTTGAGCAGATCGTCGAGGCGGCGGCGATGCTCCCTGTCTTGGCACGCGCTTCGAAGCGTTGATAACACTCCAACCCGCAGAAGTGCTCGACGTATTCCGCGCCTTCCGGGGTGAAGGCGGCATCGAGCGGGATTTCCTTGCAGCACACGCAGCAACTGGTGGTGGTCGAGTCACTTGCATTCATGGTGGCACCCCTCCATTGACTGACGAAGACGGCGAATGCCGCCGCCGGCATTGGCTTCGCGAACAGGAAGCCTTGTCCTGTGTCGCAGTCCGCTTGTCGCAATAGATCAAGACTCGCCGATGTTTCCACGCCTTCAGCCACCACATCCATGCCCAGCCCGTGCGCAAGCTGAATCACGGTGTGCACGATGGTTTGGTCGCGGCGGTCGTTGGCGAGCCCGGCGACAAACGATTGGTCGATCTTGAGCGTGCTGATTGGGCAGCACTTCAGATGTTGCAGACAGGAATACCCCGTCCCGAAGTCATCGGCGGCGAAGCGCACACCGATCTGCCGCAAGGCGTCCAGGGCGGGGAAGATCGCCGGATCACCAAACGCGACCGATTCGGTCAGCTCGATTTCGAGATACTCGGCGGGCAACTCGGCATCAGCCAGCACGCCCTTTACCCACCCGTCGAAGTCCGGTCCCACTTGGCTCGCCGAAACATTGACGGCCAGCCGGAACGGTCGCCATGCCAGCATTCGCCAGTCACGCATCTGGCGGCAGGCTTCGCCCAGCACCCAAGCGCCGATTTCAGGCATCAGGCCGGACGATTCGACCACGGGCAGGAACTGGCCCGGTGGCAATAGTCCAAGCGTCGGATGACGCCAGCGCAACAGGGCTTCCGCGCCGACAATCCCACCACTGCGCAGATCGACGACGGGCTGGTAGTGCAGTTCAAGCTGCCCGCGCTCGACCGCTTGGGCCAGTTCCGGCGTCGTCCATCCATCCGGCCGGAAAGCGCTCATTCTCTTTCCCTGAATGCCCGCAACGCCCGCGACAGGGACAGAAGGAACAGGCCGGTCAAACCGAGCGCCGCGATGACCCAATGCTCGCCGAGGAAAGCACCGGCGGTTGTGCCGGCCAGCACGACAGCGAGGATGGGCAGGTGGCAGGGGCAAGTCAGCACAGCCAGTCCGCCCCACAGGTAGCCGGTGATCGGTTTGTGCGTCTCGGACGGCAAGCGCTCGGGGTTGTTCATGGCAGACTCTCCGCGTGCTGTGCCGGCTCGGTCGGCAGGGTGGCCAACTGCACTTCCAGATCGGCCAACGCTTCGCGCCGACGCTCGACGAACTGACGCAGCAGGGCAAGCTGCGCGGCCGCTTCGTCGCCGTCCGCCGCATCCAGCGCCCGGCACAGCCGCGCCAGCGCGTCGAGGCCGATGCCCGCCTCGAAGGCCGCCCGCACGAAGCACAGCCGTTGCAAGGCGGCGTCATCGAACAAGCCGTAGCCGCCTGGTGTGCACGCCACCGGGCGCAGCAATCCGCGCAGCAGGTAGTCGCGCACGATATGCACGCTCACCCCGGCATCAAGAGCCAGCCGGGACACCGTGTAGGCGTTCATTGAACACCTCCTTTTTCTCACCCGGCGCAGCAGGAAAGCTGCTTCACATCCTTGTTGAAGGTCTGCGCCGCGAGCTTCAACCCCTCGACCATCGTCAGGTAGGGGAACAACTGGTCGGCCAGTTCCTGCACCGTCATGCGGTTGCGAATGGCCAGAGCCGCCGTCTGGATCAGTTCACCCGCTTCCGGCGCGACCGCCTGTACGCCGATCAGCCGATGGCTGCCTTCCTCGATAACCAACTTGATGAAGCCGCGTGTGTCGAAGTTGGCGAGCGCACGCGGCACGTTGTCCAAGGTCAAGGTGCGGCTGTCGGTCTCGATCCCGTCGTGGTGGGCTTCCGCCTCGCTGTAGCCCACGGTCGCCACTTGCGGATCGGTGAACACCACGGCCGGCATTGCGGTCAGGTCGAGCGCCGCATCGCCGCCGGTCATGTTGATCGCGGCACGGGTGCCGGCCGCTGCCGCCACATAGACGAACTGCGGCTGGTCGGTGCAGTCGCCGGCCGCGTAGATGTTCGGGTTGCTCGTGCGCATGCCTTGGTCGATGACGATGGCACCTTGCGCATTGACAGTGACCCCCGCTGCGTCCAGCGCGAGGCTGCGCGTGTTCGGTGTCCGACCGGTGGCAACCAGCAGTTTGTCGGCGCGCAATTCACCGTGCGTGGTGGTCAGCACGAATTCACCGTCCATATGGGCGACCTGGCTGGCTTGCGTGTGCTCCAGCACCTCGATGCCCTCGGCACGGAAAGCGGCTGTCACCGCCTCGCCGATGGCCGGGTCTTCACGGAAGAACAAGGTATTGCGCGCCAGGACCGTGACCTTGCTGCCCAGCCGGGCAAAGGCTTGCGCCAGCTCCAGCGCCACCACCGACGAGCCGATTACGGCAAGGCGTTCGGGAATGGTGTCGCTCGCCAGGGCCTCGGTGGAAGTCCAGTAGGGTGACTCTTTCAAGCCCGGAATCGGCGGGACCGCCGGGCTGGCACCCGTGGCGACCAGGCAGCGGTCGAACATCACGACGCGCTCGCCACCCTCGTTCAAACGGACGGTAAGGCTCTGGTCGTCCTTGAAGCGCGCCTCACCGTGCACAACGGTGATGGCCGGATTACCGCCCAGGATGCCTTCGTACTTGGCGTGCCGCAGTTCGTCGACGCGGGCCTGCTGCTGGGCCAGCAGCTTACTGCGGTCAATCGTAGGCACAGTTGCCGCAATACCGCCATCGAACGGGCTTTCCCGGCGCAGATGGGCGATGTGGGCGGCGCGGATCATGATCTTGGACGGCACACAGCCGACATTGACGCAGGTGCCGCCGATGGTGCCGCGCTCGATCAGCGTGACCTGCGCGCCTTGCTCGACGGCCTTCAGCGCCGCCGCCATCGCGGCTCCACCGCTGCCAATGACCGCTACCTGCACCGGGGGCTCGTTGCCACTGTGCTTTTCGGCGGCGGCCATCCATCCCCGCACCTTGTCGAGCAGTCCGACGCGGTTGTCCGCCAGTGGCGCATCGGCTAGCGTTGCCTTGTAGCCCAGTCCGGCCACGGCGGCAGTCAGCGCGTCCGGCGATGTGCCCGGCACGATGGCGAGTTGCGCTGTGCCCTTCGGATAGGACACCAGCGCCGACTGCACGCCTGGCACTTTTTCCAGCGCTTCCTTGACGTGCGCCGCGCACGAGTCGCAAGTCATGCCGGTGATTTTTAGATGGGTCATGCAACAGATCCTTTATCGTTTGTGGCGCCAGACAATGACGTCCGTTGTGCTGCGGTGCCGTTTTCAGTGACTCACTGCTTGACGCTGGACGGATAGCCCGCGTCTGCGGTTGCCTTGGTCAGCTTCTGCACGCTGGTCTTGGCATCGTCGAAGGTGACGACCGCTTGGCGTGTCTCGAAAGTCACGTCAACTTTGCTGACGCCTTCGACCTTGGAAATCGCCTTCTTGACAGTGATCGGGCAGGCGGAGCAGGTCATGCCCGGTACGGACAGCGTGACGGTCTGGGTGGCGGCCCAGACGGGGGCAACAACGGCGGCGAGGGCGAGGGAGGCAAACAGTTTCTTCATGGTGAACTCCGATCAGTAGAAAAATGGCATGACGTAGGGAAATCCGAGCGCGACCAGAACCAGCGCGGCCACGATCCAGAAAATGAGCTTGTAAGTAGCTCGCACTTGGGGAATCGCGCAGACCTCACCCGGTTTGCAGGCCGCTGCCTGCCGGTAGATGCGCCGCCAGGCGAAGAACAACGCCACCAGCGCCACGCCGATAAAGATGGGGCGATAGGGTTCCAACACCGCCAAGTTGCCGATCCAAGCGCCGCTGAACCCCAAGGCGATCAGAACCAACGGCCCGAGGCAGCAAGCCGAGGCGAGGATGGCGGCAAGCCCTCCAGTGAAGAGCGCGCCGCGCCCGGTTTTTGGTTCAGACATGCGCTTGTCCTTTCGAATTGAAATTGGATAGCGTAACCTTACTTCCGTACTCATGTACGGAGTCAAGCGATATGGAAAACAATTTGGAGAACCTGACCATTGGCGTTTTCGCCAAGGCGGCCGGGGTCAATGTGGAGACCATCCGTTTCTATCAGCGCAAGGGCTTGTTGCTGGAGCCTGACAAGCCCTATGGCAGCATCCGCCGCTATGGCGAGGCGGATGTAACGCGGGTGCGCTTCGTGAAATCAGCCCAGCGGCTGGGCTTCAGCCTGGATGAGATCGCCGAGCTGCTGCGGCTGGAGGATGGCACCCATTGCGAGGAAGCCAGCAGTCTGGCCGAGCACAAGCTCAAGGACGTGCGCGAGAAAATGGCTGACCTGGCGCGCATGGAGGCCGTGCTGTCTGAGTTGGTGTGCGCCTGCCATGCGCGAAGGGGGAACGTTTCCTGCCCGCTGATCGCGTCACTACAGGGTGGAGCAAGCTTGGCAGGTTCGGCTATGCCTTAGCGTGCTTTATTTTCCGTTTTCTGAGACGACCCCTTAGAAAGCCTAGTCAAAGAGCTGTCACGAGAACACCGTTAGCTTAGCGTACGATTTTTTCCGAATTCTGCGGTTCCCCCTTAACTGGTCTATCAGCGCGTACGATTGAACTCGTCCGACATCAAGAGAGCGGTAGCCATTTTTAGGATCGCTTTCTCCCGTTCCAGTCGGTCGATCCTGGCTTCCAGCTCCTGGATTTTCTGCTGTTCGGGCGTCAGTGCTTTGCTCTTCGGGGTAACGCCCACGCGCTCCTCTTGAAGCTGTTTTACCCATCGGCGCAGGGCCGACTCAACCACTCCCAGTGAACGAGCTGCTTCGATATGGCTGTAGCCCTGATCGAGCACCAGGCAGGCGGCCTCTCGTTTGAACTCGGGCGTAAAGGAACGACGTTGCTTGGTCATCAGACACCTCTCTATGGCGAGCATTCTCGTCCTAAATGGGTGTCCGGAATCAGTAGACCACTACACACCGCCGGCTGCTCTGATGACAGTAGGCTGTAGCGGCGATTGCATTTCCGTTAGCCTGCTGGCCAGCCAGGGGTAGAACACGCCCCTCCAGAAGTGGAGGGGCTAATCTAGATTCGGCCGTTGGCTTGGTGCAGGCGTTTGACGAAACTCTCAGCGTCGGTTTCGCCAACAGTACGGAGATCTTGCCATTCTTCGCCATTGGGAGCGAATAACTGCAGTGCCGGTGGGCCGAACAGCTGGTAGCGGTCGAGCAGGGCGCGTTGCTCGGCATCGCTACGAGTTATGTCGAAGCGCACCAGTCGGTAACCGGTCAGTTGCTCACGCACGGCGGGTGCTGCCAGCACTTCTCGTTCAATTACTTTGCAACTGATGCACCAGTCGGCGTACCAATCCAATAGCAGTGGTTGGTCGGCATTTTTTGCTGACAGCAGAGCGGCATCCAGAGCAGCTGGTGTATCCACGGTCTGCCAGCCGGCGTTAGCGCCGCTCGGAAGTACGGCTTTGGCGTCCAGCTGACCCAGCGGTCGCAGCGGATCGGATTGACCTTGCAAAGCGCCGAGCCAGGCGCTGACACCGTAGACCAGTAGTGCCACACCGAGTAGTTGGGCGAGCCTTTGCCGGCCGGACTTGAGGGTGAACTCCAAGGCACCGAGCCAAATCGCGCTGCCAACTGCCAAAAGGCCCCACAAGGCCAAAGTCACTGGAGCGGGTAGCACGCGTTCTAGCAGCCATACAGAGACAGCCAGCAGCATCACGCCGAAAGCTTTGCGCACACCGACCATCCAGGTGCCAGACTTGGGTAGCAATGCTCCGCCGCCGATGGCGAACAATACCAACGGCGCGCCCATGCCCAACCCGAGGGCAAACAGCTTAAGGCCGCCACCCAGTGCGTCGCCGGTGGTGCTTATGTAGAGCAGTGCGCCGACCAGAGGGGCAGTCACACAGGGCGAAACCAGCAGGCTCGACAGTACGCCGAGCGTGGCGGCGCCCAACATTGAACCCCCGCGGGCCTGGCCGGCTAGGAGATCTAGTCGTTCGGTGATAAAGCGCGGCATGCGCAACTCGAATACGCCGAACATGGCCAGAGCGAAAACAGTGAAGAACATCGCAAAGGGCACCAACAGCCACGGTGACTGCAGGCGCGCTTGTAGGTTGAGGCCAGCGCCGAACATGCCCATTAGCGCACCAAGCAGGGCGAAGCTGGCAGCCATGGGGAGTACGTAGGCAAGCGATAGGCGTAATCCACGCGTTCCGCCGAGTTGTCCGCGTAATACCACGCCAGACAGAATTGGCAGCATCGGTAGCACGCAGGGTGTGAAAGTCAGGCCCAAGCCCGCCAGGAAGAACAGCGCCAGACTACGCCAGTCAATGGCGACCCCTTGTTGCAGGGCTGCAATGAGGGGGGGATCACCTACCTCGAAGCTGCGAATCTCTGGCGGATAGCACAGCCCCAGATCAGCGCAGCCCTGATAGCTCACCTGTAAGGTGAACGGTGTGTTCTGAGGGTTATTAACGGGTAGCAGCAAGTCGGTAACGCCGTAGAACACCTCGACATCGCCAAAAAATTCATCGGTTTTCGGTTCGGCCGCGGGCCATTGCGGGGTGCCAATTGACACTTGCGGGTGGTCGCTGGTGAATGCGAAGCGATGTTTATAGAGGTAATAACCCTCGGCATTTATGAAGCGCAGGCGGACGCTGTCCTTACCGGTTTCCAACAGGTCGAGGCGGAAGGCTTTGTCTACCGGAAGGAAATCCTGGCTGTTGTTCAGCGGAGTGCCGAACAGAGCCGACTGAGGACGCGAAGAATCAAATATCTCGGCGTTGGCTGGCAAGGCAAGCAGTAGCAGCAGCAGATACGGCAGGAGGCGGGACATGACCATCTCGCGGGCTAATAACGAAAAGGAGGTCTATTTCAGCTTGTTAACGGAGCCGGGATTTTTGAAGTGCGGGCTGGGGGGATGGCCTCCGCTGCGATTCAGTGCATCGCAGGATGCCAGCCAGTACCAGCCCGCCCGGCGAGTCGCTATTAATGCGCGGCTTGTTCCAGCGGATAATTGGCAATGACCTTTTCTCGGCCAGTGCGGGTTATTCCGATCACCTGGTACGGGTGTTTGACGTCGCCATACTCCATGCCTGGTGAGCCAGCCGGCATGCCTGGCACGGCGATGCCCAGCAGGTCAGGGCGCTTGCGAAGCTCCAGGATCTGCGCCACGGGCACGTGACCTTCAACGAACTTTCCATCGATCACGCCTGTATGGCAGGAAGCCAGACGCGGTTTCACGCCGAGGTCTTGCTTGACTGTGTTCATGTTGCGTTCGACGTGGTCGCGGACTTCGAAGCCGTTGTTCTCCAGGTAGGTAATCCAGTCCTTGCAGCATCCACAGTTGGCGTCGCGGTGCACATCAATGATCAGGGGTTGCGCGGCCTGGGCGGCGCCACTTAGCAGCAGAGCGGCGAGCGCCGCGGTAGTCAGTCTTCTGGACATAAAAAACCTGTTTTCAATGGTTTGCTCATTTGCAACAGCAGCCGCTGCTGCCACTGCATCCGGTTTTCTTCGCAGTGCTCGATGAGGCCGCCGGACTGCTCAGTTGAGCGGGGTATCCAGCATCACCCAGAGCGGCGACAAGCACATCGCTGTCGCACTCTCCGCTGACCCGCACACGGGCCGCTTGCAGGTCGACATCAACCTCGGTGACGCCTTCAACTGCGTTGAGCGCCTCGGTGACATGCAGGACGCATGAGCCGCAGCTCATGCCTTTGACGTTCAATTCAACGGTGCTCATGGCATCTCCTTGCGAGGTTGCTGTTGGGGTTGAGGCAATTCTCAACCTTGCCAAGGTGGCAAGGTCAAGAACCTCAATCGATTGATACTTTGCGCAGTCTCAAGGCGTTGAACACCACCGAAGCGGAACTCATGCTCATCGCCAGCGCTGCGATTATTGGTGACAGCAGGAGGCCAGTCAGCGGGTAGAGCAGGCCGGCTGCCAGAGGGACCCCCAGGGCGTTGTAAAGAAAGGCGAAGGTCAGGTTCTGGTGCATGTTGCGCACGGTGGCCACCGACAGGCTGCGCGCGCGCAGGATGCCGAGCAGGTCGCCCTTGACCAGCGTGACCTGGGCGCTGTTCATCGCCACGTCGGTGCCGGTGCCCATAGCAATGCCGATATCGGCGCGCGCCAGGGCCGGGGCGTCGTTGATGCCGTCGCCGGCCATGGCCACGCGGTGTCCTTGCTGTTGTAGCGAGGCGGTCAGGCGTTCCTTATCCTGCGGCTTGACCTCGCCGTGCACCTCCTCGATACCCAGTTCGCGGGCTACTGCTCGGGCAGTCGTCAGGCCATCGCCGGTGGCCATGATCACCCGTATGCCGTCTGCCTGCAGGCGCTGGATCGCCAGTTTTGAGGTCGGCTTGATCGGGTCGGCAACCGCCAGCAGACCGGCCAGCACGTTGTCCACCGCCAGGAACATGATGCTCACGCCTTCGCCGCGCAGTTGTTCGGCATGCGCCTTGAGTGGGCTGGCATCCACGCCGGCATCATTCATCAGCGCGGTGTTGCCCAACTGCAAGTCGCGGCCGTCAACCTTGCCACGCACGCCGATGCCGGAGGCCGATTCGAAGGTTTCAGGCGTGCTCAGCGCCAGGCCCTGGGCACGGGCATGATCGACGATGGCGTGGGCCAGGGGATGTTCGCTGCCCTGATCCAGGCTGGCGGCCAGTCGCAGTACCTCGTCCCGCGTGAAGCCGGGCGCCGCCTCGACGCTGTGGAAAGCAGGGCGGCCCTCAGTGAGCGTGCCGGTCTTATCGACGATCAGCGTGTCGATCTTGCGCAGGTTTTCTATCGCGGCAGCATCGCGGAACAGCACGCCGCTGCCGGCCGCCTTGCCGGTGGCGACCATCACCGACATCGGCGTGGCCAGGCCCAGGGCGCAGGGGCAGGCAATGATCAGTACCGCGACTGCGTTGATCAGACCGAACACCCAGCTCGGCTCCGGACCCCACAGGCCCCATACCACGAAGGTCAGGATAGCAATGGCGATGACCGCCAGCACGAAACGCCCGGCAATGACGTCGGCCAGCCGCTGCATTGGCGCCTTGGAGCGCTGCGCCTGGGCCACCATCTGGACGATCTGCGCAAGCATGGTCGAGCTGCCGACCTTTTGTGCCTGCATCACCAGGCTGCCGTGGCTGTTGAGGGTAGCGCCGATTAGGCTGTCACCGGCGCGTTTCATGATCGGCACCGGCTCGCCGGTCAACATCGACTCGTCCACCGCGCTTTCGCCTTCCACCACCAAGCCATCAACCGGCACTTTTTCGCCTGGGCGCACCCGAAGCTTGTCGCCGCTGTGCACATGGGTGAGGGGAATGTCCTCTTCGCTGCCATCGGCATTGATCCGTCGCGCGGTCTTGGGCGCCAGGCCGAGCAGCGACCTGATCGCCGCCGAGGTCTGCGAGCGCGCCTTGAGTTCCAGGATTTGGCCGAGCAGGGTCAGCGAGATGATCACCGCTGCCGCCTCGAAGTACACGCCGATGCGTTCACCCTGCATGAAGTGGTCGGGGAATACGCCGGGCGCCAGGGTGGCGATCAGGCTGTACAGGTAGGCGGCGGAGGTTCCGAGGCCGATCAGCGTCCACATGTTCGGGCTACGGTTGATGAACGATTGCACGCAGCGCACGTAGAAGGGCCAGCCAGCCCAGAGCGCCACAGGGGTGGCCAGTGCCAGTTCGACCCAGTTCTGCGTGGCGCCGTGGAACGGACTGAGGGCATGCCCGCCCATGGCCAGCACGGTGACAATCACGGTGAACGGCAACGTCCACCAGAAGCGTCGAGAAAAGTCCCTGAGCTCCGGGTTGTCCTCTTCTTCCAGTTCGGGCATGACCGGCTCCAGGGCCATGCCGCATTTGGGGCACGTGCCTGGGCCGATCTGCAGTATTTCGGGGTGCATCGGGCAGGTGTATTCGGCGCCGTGATCGACGGTCGGCGTCTCGCCATGAGCATGCCCGGCATCCAGATATCTGCTTGGCTCGGCAGTGAATTTTTCCAGACAGCGCTGGCTGCAGAAAAGCAGTTGTTGGCCGGCGTGGCTGGTCTGATGCGGGCTGTCGGCTTTGACCGTCATGCCACAAACAGGGTCACGATCCGATGGGGTCTGAAGTGTGGGGTGTGGCTGATTGGCCTGAGACATTACCGCTCCTGTTAAACCCTGCGCGCACTCGGAGATATTTTATATAGAGTACCCGCGAACGGCTGACATTGGCCTGACCCAAGCATTACATTTCTGTAAGCCTGTGGCGGGTTTTCGCTCTCGGGTATCCGTGCATGCCGCTAGCATATGGCCCTATATAAATAATTAGTTAACTTACTAAGTTGTAATAATCGAATCAGCCGAACTTACGGTCGCCATCCTCATGCTTGTTGCCACGCGGCGAGGTATCGCCGTGCTGCCGAGATGGGCCGTGCAGCACTATCTCCAGCGGCAATACGTGACGGCAAAGCCGATCACACGCGATGGCTTGTTTGCCGACATCTGGGCGGCCACGCTCGAATCGGAAAGCTCCAAGCCTTACATCGTCGAATTCATCGAGCTGATAAAGGAGACCAGTGCGGTGACCCTCACGGATATCGAGTTAACGACAGAGGTGCAGCGGATGGCAAAGCCAACTGCCTGACCGGCTGCTTTTGGCCGGCTCCCGCCCATCGTCAGCGACGGCAGCCGGCCAAGAGCAGCCATTTACGCCAGGTTACCTTTCGACCCTGAGCAGGCGTTGGATATTGGCCAGAATCGGGTTGCCTAGTGACCTTATGCAACGTCCCTGAGCGGCTCTAACCCACCCCTCATATGGCGCATTCCGTCTAGAACCAACAAGCCGACCGCCAGCCAGATGGGGATATAGGTCAGCCATTCGTGCGTCTGGATCTGTTCACCGATAAGCAGAGCCACTGCGACCATCAGCACAGGCTCCACATACCCCAGTAGGCCAAACAGGCTGAATGAAAGGATGCGACTGGCGACCGTGTAGCACATGAAAGCGGCGGCACTGATGACCGCCAGTACGACGACCATCAAGAACAGGCTCGGCGCTTGCGCGAAGTGGTTGGTGGTCGATTGCTGCGCGACTATAAACCAGACAACGAATGGCAGTGTCAGCAGCATGTCAAACCAGAGTCCGCCTAGATGAGCAGTGCCCAGCTTGCTGCGCAGGACGAAATACAGGGGAAAGCCCAAAGCAACCAGCAGCGCTTCCCAGGAGAAACCGCCCACCTGATACAACTCATGGGCTACGCCCAGTGCGGCGGCCAATCCGGCGGCCTTTTGAAGCGTAGAAAGGCGCTCGCGGTAGAACACCCGGCCGATCAGCAGCATGCTCAGCGGCAGCAGGAAGTAGCCCAGGGAAACTTGCAGGCCCCGACCGTTCAATGGTGCCCACAAAAAAAGCCACTGCTGGGTGCCGAGCAGCGCACTGCTGCAACACAGGCCGAGGATCAGCCACGGGGTTTGGCGGAGGCGGGCGAACAACGCCACGACGTGCTTCCACTCCCGACCGATCAGCATAAACAGGGTGACGCAGGGCAGCGTCAGCAGCATGCGCCAAGCGAATACTTCCTCGCCGTTCAAGGGCGCTAGCAGGGTCGCGTAGTAGTAGAGGCCAGCAAACATGCAGGACGATACAACAGACAAAGCGATGCCTTTGTACACGAAGCCTCCGTGTAGCGAGTCAGTGGACGATGGGGAGAAAACTCAGGGTTACGCGAGCGCCCAGGGTGGGCCGTTGGCGAACTTGCGTTCGATCCACTCCTTGAAGGCCAGGGTGGTGGCCGGGGAAAATTTTGCCGAGGGCCTTACCAGATAAATCCCGCCTTGGCCATCCAGTGACCACTGCGGCAGCACGCGAACCAGACGGCCCTCGACCAGGTCGCGACTCATCAACCACTCACCCGCAGCCAATATGCCCACGCCCGCGCGGGCGGCTGCGAGCAGCGACTCGCCGTCATTCGCTGTCAGCGCTCCCTTTACCGCCACCCGCTCCTGGCGCTTGCCGTTGCACAGACGCCATTCGGGGAAGTTGGCAAAGCCACTGAAACGCAGACAGTTGTGACTGGAAAGTTCCTCTGGTGTAGCGGGACGGCCGTGTTGCGCGAGGTAATCGGCAGAGGCGCAAAGGATGCGCCGGTGATCGCTGAGCTTTTTGGCGATCAGCCGGTTGTCGTTAAGCTCACCGATCCGGATAGCGGCATCGAAACCCTCAGCGATGATGTCGACGAAGCGATCGCTGTAGTCCGCCACCACCGCTATTTGTGGGTGGCTCTTGAGGAACTCCGGCAGCAGCGGCGCGAGCCAAACTCTACCCATGGTCGCCGGCAGCGCCAGGCGCAACGTGCCACGCGCCTCCATCGCACCCAGCGCCGCCTCTTGCTGAGCCTGCGAAATCAACGCCAGCGCAGCACGCAGGCGCTCTACAAGCTGCGCGCCTGCATGCGTCAGACGAACCTGGCGAGTGGAGCGTTCGATCAACCGCACGCCCAAGCGAGCTTCCATCGCCGCTACGCGCTTCGAAACAATCGAAGGATGACGCTGCAAGCGGCGTCCGGCAGCCACGAACGAGCCTTCGTCGGCGACTGCGAGCAGTGCGGCTATTTCATCGCTGTGTCGATTGTCGAGCAGCTCGGAGTTCATGACGTAAAGGCGCTTGGCTGAATGTGGCTACAGTATGAGAGCGCTATTCAGAATGAACAATGTTGGTGATTTGCACTTCATAGATGCATGCGGTGCATCAATAAGTCTTGCCATACTACGAGTGGGAATGACTGCCTTTGGCCGGCTCACGTCCATCATCAGAGGCGGCAGCCGGCCAAAAGCAGCCATATCGACCACTGCCTGGAACATACGGTCGAAGCACTTGCGATAGGCGAGCGCGCATCACTCGAAGACTTCAAGCAAATCACCAAGTACCTCTAGCAGGCCGTTGAAAAAAGCCAGAGCCCGCGTGGCTCTGGCAAAATGGCGGCCATCCTCTTCTGCCGCAGCCAGCCCAAGCCGATGCGTGGACTCGACCTCAAACAAAACGAGCTGTTCAGTTATACGACGCTGGAGCAGCGCATCCCGAACGATCACCCGCTGCGTCCCCTGCGAGGCCTGGTCGATACCGTTCTGGCTTCGATGGATCGGGACTTCGACGGGCTGTACTCCACCCTGGGACGGGCCTCGATTGCGCCGGAGCGGCTGCTGCGCGCCTCGTTGCTGCAGGTGATTTACACCATTCGCTCCGAGCGGCAGTTGGTCGAGCAGATTGATTTCAACCTGCTGTTTCGCTGGTTCGTCGGCTTGTCGATGGACGAGCGCATGTGGGATCACTCGACCTTCAGCCAGAACCGTGACCGCTTGTTCAACCAGGATGTAGCGCGGCTGTTCTTCCAGCGCATCAAGTCGCTGGCCGCATGGTCCGAGTACGCCAGCAACGAGCATTTCAGCGTCGATGGCACGCTGATCGACGCCTGGGCCTCGCACAAGTCCTTTATCAAGAAGGATGGCGGCGACCCACCGGAGGATGGCACGCGCAACCCCGATGCCGACTTCAAGGGCGAGAAGCGCAGCAACGCGACCCACCAATCGACCAGCGATCCCGAGGCCCGGCTGGCGCGCAAGAGCAATGGCGATGCCAGTCGTCTGGCGCACATGGCCCACACGATGATGGAGCACCGCAACGGTCTGATCGTGGATGTGGAATGCACCGAGTTCAATGGACGTGCCGAGGTAGAGGCGGCGCTGGAGATGCTGGAGCGCACGGCCAAGCCGGGCAGCACGGTAGGTGCAGACAAGAATTACGACCAGAAGCGTTTCGTGCAGAGGGCGCGCGAGCTGAAAGTGACACCGCATGTGGCGCAGAAGCGCAAGGGCAGCGCCATCGATGGGCGCACCACGCGGCATCCGGGGTATGCCGCCAGCCAGAAGATCCGCAAGCGGATCGAAGAAGGTTTTGGCTGGCTGAAGACGGTTGGCGGCCTGCGCAAGACCAAGCTGATCGGTCGCGCCAAGCTGAGTGCTCAGTTATTGCTGGGTTTCTCGGTCTACAACCTGATCCGACTGGGTAGCCTGTCGGGTTGGTGGCGAGGATCGCATGTATAGGGCGAGTTACGCCCAAAAAACGCCGAAAGGCGTGAACGTGGTGCTGAAACCTGTCAAAAAGGCCTGAAGTCAGGCCTTGTGTGGACTCCGTTAGGCCAAAGCGCTTGAAAAAGCGCCAAACCGGACGGGTTGGGGCAGTTGAAGCCGAGTTTTTCAACGGCCTGCTAGTGCCAGTGACTATCGCGTCATATCGGCGGAGGCCCACTACCTGGATATGCTACGGGTGGGCCGGCCAGCGCCGTGCCAGCCAGCAAAGCCATCGATCAAGTAGCGCGCATCCAGGCCCATGGCCTCCAGTGTGGCGGCGATGCCCTGGCTGATTTCATGCCCTTTGGCGCAATAGACAATCACTGGCCTGTCCCGTGTAACCTGATCTTTCCAAGTGAAGACATTCTCAGGATCACGCCAGTGTGCGCCGGCGATTTCTTGGGCATCGGCAAGCCGGACGCTCGTACGGCGCACATCCAGCAAAGTGAACGTCCGATCTGCTGCCTGCCATTCCGCCAGTTCGCATATCGAGATTCTGCTCATCTTCTACCTCTCAATTTTGCAGCAGGTGTACCACCAGCCCGGCCAACGCACAGGCCATCAGCACTTGGATGACACCGCGTTTGAAGCGAAACAAGGCCACCGCTGCCGCCAGGGCAATTAGCGCCGAAGGCCAGTCGAAAGTCCCCTCGAAGCCTTGCGGCCAGAGCACGTGATAACCAAAGAACAGCGCCAGATTGAGGATTACCCCGACCACGGCGGCGGTGATGGCCGTCAGCGGTGCGGTGAATTTCAGTTCGTTGTGGGTTGATTCCACCAGCGGGCCGCCCGCGAGAATGAACAGGAAGGACGGCAGGAAGGTGAACCAGGTGACCAGGCTGGCGGCGACGGCACCGGCCAGGAAGGCCTGATCGGCACCGAATACCTGCTGCACGTAGCCACCGACGAAACCGACAAACGCCACCACCATGATCAGTGGCCCTGGGGTTGTCTCGCCCAAGGCCAGACCATCAATCATCTGCGTCGGGGTCAGCCAGCCATAGTGGCCGACCGCGCCTTGGTAGACATAGGGCAGCACCGCATAGGCACCGCCGAAGGTCAGCAGTGCTGCTTTGGTGAAGAACCAGCCCATCTGCGTCAGCGTACCTTCCCAGCCGAACAGGACAGTCAACAAGCCCATGGGCAATGCCCACAGCGCTGCGCCTATCGCCGCCAGCAAGACCAGGCGCGGCCAGCGGAAGCGCGCATGTTCCGGTGTCGGGGTGTCGTCATCAATCAGCGCCGGGCCGAAGGACTGCTTGGCCGCGCCATGCCCGCCGCCGATGCTGAACTTCTCTGGCGCGAATCGCCCACCGAAATAACCGATCACGGCGGCACCCAGTACGATCAGAGGGAACGGCAGGTTAAGGGCGAATATCGCCACGAACGAGGCGGCGGCTATCGCCCACAGCCAGTTGTTCTTCAGCGCGCGGGAACCGATGCGGTGAGCAGCCTGTACCACGATGGCAGTTACGGCGGGCTTGATTCCGTAGAACAGCCCTGCCACCACCGGCACATCGCCGAAGGCGATATAGACCCATGACAGAGCGATCAGGATAAACAGCGAGGGCAACACGAATAGCACCCCGGCAATCACACCGCCCCAGGTACGGTGCATCAGCCAGCCGATATAGGTGGCCAGCTGCTGGGCCTCCGGGCCGGGCAGCAACATGCAATAGTTCAGGGCATGTAGAAAACGCCGCTCAGAGATCCAGCGCCGACGCTCCACCAACTCCTGGTGCATGATCGAGATCTGCCCCGCTGGGCCACCGAAGCTGATAAAGCCGAGCTTGAGCCAGAACAGAAAAGCCTGAAGCAAACTGACAGGCTCAGTACTTGGCAGATCCTGATCTACAGGTGGCAGTGTGGTCTCATTCATCAGAGGTCTCTTCTTTCACGAATGCCGCGAGCAGACCATCGAAGATGGCGCAAGCAGCGGTCAGCAGGTGGTCGTCATTGAGGATGGTCTCGCGCAGCCCAGCCAATACACGCTCGATGCCAACAGCCTCGGCGGGTTGAACGCCACCGACATCCAGGTAATGCACCAAAGCAGCGATGCGGCTTAGGCCTGGCTCGACCAGTGCAAAGCTGGCTTGCAGGGTTTCGAAGGTGACGCGACTGCCGACATGGCTAAAAGTCGCGCCGTCGAAATCGAAACCCAGCGCCTCATCAGGGCAATCACTTGGCGTGTCCAGCCAGAGAATGCGAGCACTCGGATCGATGCAGCGCCGGATCAGCCAGGCGCTGGCCAAGCGGTCAACCCAGGGCCGCTTGCGCGTAGCCCAGAGGCGGCCTTGGTAGTCGCGACGATCAAGCTGTTCGATAGGCTGATCGTGGCTGCTCGGTTCATCCTGCGACAGTGCCCGACTGATGGCTGTTTCCAGCGCCTTGAGGGCCGTGTCGGTCTGTTGCCGAGCCACCGCAGAGAAGAAATCGATGGCCGCCACCTGCGCAAACGCCTTGCGCAGCTTGCGTACCTGCTTGGTGCTGGTGAGGGCGTTATCCGAAGTCAGTTGAGCCTGGCACGCCTCGATATCGACGCGCAGCTTGGCGTAGTCCTCACTACGGTCGAACAGTTCGATAAAGCGCTCGCCTTGCGGATCATTGATGGGCAACAGAAAGGCTGTGCCATTGCTACCCAGGATGTCGCGCTCAACAGCTTCCAACGCTTCCCGGCAGGCGGGATTGTCGGGCAGCAAATAGACCCCATCACGCAGTACCGCAGCGCCACTGCTCTTGAGGGCACGCCAGGCACGCATACGCTCTGTGGCGTTAGCGGTCGGTAAGGCGATGATCAGAGACAACCAATTATTCATGTAGAGAAAAATACCAATTAGGTAATAAGCTCTACTCTATTCGTGCACTGGGTGATTGTGAAGCACTATTAGTTGGCCGATGATTGCCCGTTACGACTGGCCGCTTTTGGCCGATTTGTGCCGGTCGTCAAGGACCGCTTCGGATCACTCTCAACCGGATCGCGGGCCAGCTGATTTGCTAAAAACCCGCGCCAAACTCAACGAAGGATTTCGCATGATCCGTTTTTTTTGGCGATCACGCTCGGCCTGATGGTTGGCTGCTCGTCGAGTTCAAGTGCGATCTGATCAGTGAGCGGTAGCGCAAGTGGATCGCCTCAGCCAAGCAGCGTTGTTGCCGGCGGCCGGAAGAAAGCGGCGGGAAAGCCTTGAACTAGTAGCGGAAAGGATGAAACTTTATTTTTACGATTCTCAGCATTTTCCAAGGTTGAGCGAAAATTAGGATGATACTTTAATGATTCCGGCCTCCATCCCCACAAAACGCTTGCAGATGGCAGAATTGAAATAAGTCATTGTTTTAAATGGATTTTTGCAGGAATTGCTACGTTGCAGGGTCCTGTAGTTAGGATGACACTTTATTTTCCTCCCACAGTGGCAGCCCCGATAACACACTGCCCGGCAATGGCGGCGGGGACTAACTCGTGCTCGACAATCGCCTCGACCGCTTCACGCATTGCATGAGGCAGTGCATCAACCGGGTAGGGTGTCGGCGGTGCGGTATCCGGCAGCAGCGGTTGAGGCGCCAGCCCACTCGGGATCTGCACATCTGTCATCAGCGGCGCACTCATAGCCCGCCCTCCAGCCACGCGACCAGATCGTTGAAGTCGCTCAAATTCTGCGGCGCATCCTCCGGCCAGGCTGGCAGGACGTACCCGCAACCGAGCCGGCCACTCGTCGCTCTGGGGTAGGCATAGGCATACAGCACTCTTTCAGCGCGGAATCTAATGCGAGCTCCAGTAGGCTGCACTACCAGGTAACGGCATGGGGTATCGGAACCTTGGCCGCACTGGGGGACTCTTTGTGGTTGAAAGCAGAGTGGCGGGAGTCGCGAGAGGATCGAAGTGATGAGAGCGATTGATCAGGGGCTCCGATTTTGGTTATTCGTTCTCCATTCGATACACTCTCCCTCTGGGCCGTGGGACTTGTTGACGGGAAACCGTCTCCCCCCACGGACAATTTAGGAGAGTTGCCGTGACCATGGTTCATGAGCGCACCCGTAGCGTGGTGCAGACAAGAGACTTCTTGCGCGACTTATCTAGGGATTCATCCCTGCCTGAATCCATACGCCTCCAGGCTGAACGCCTTCTACGGCATTACCCGGAAGCCGCTGATATCTGGCTCGCAGGAAGGCTTGAAGAGCGGCGGAGAGAGGAATTGTCCCAGTTAGCGGACAAGCTCGGGCATCTACATCCAGCATTGGGCTGCTGGTTAGCTGCTGAGCCGCTGTTCTGCGATGAAAGCACTAAGTCGAGCTCAACCACGGAGATAGATTGATTTCTATCTCAAGCAGAAGGCCCTGCTAAGCGGCCTGCGGGGGTTCCAATTCATTGAAATTTTCCAGTGCTACACTGAGATATTTGCGTTCATTTTCTGAAATGCCGCCAGCCAGCCTTCGAGCTTCTGCCTCTAATACTGGGCAACGATCGATCCTTGGGGGCTGGCGTTTAGAGGATTTCATGGAAGCCAATGGCAGGTTTGTGGCTGATGGCGTGCTTGATGCTATCAGCACGTTCGGGAACCCAATAGCGCTGTTTTAGCGCTCAGCTGTTTCCGGTGCCCTGATTTCAGGGTTTTTCGAGCGTTTTGCACACGCCGATGGTCATGGATATCACGGAAATCGGGGCGGTCACTAAATATCGGTGGCATTTCAGGTCGGCAGCGCTCACCAAATTCCGGTCAACGCTCACAAAACTCCGGTCAGCGGCAACCCAGGCTTTGACTGTTCGTGCGTATTGCCTGGTGGAGGGATTATCCGAGCAGTGTAATCGGCTCGGAAACAAGAAGTCCTCGATGTGGCCGGATTTTTCGACCCTTGAGTCAGTCTATGGACGATATTGGCAGAATCTCACAGGCAGCTTCGGGTCGGCTGCTGCGGCGATTTTGAAGGCAGTTGTCGTGTGAGCGTATCGCGCTGCCTTCGATGTTTCCGGCAGCACTGCCTCCCGTTCCGGATTGGCGCAGCAAAAGACTTGATTCGAATTCGGAGGAAACATGGGTATTTCGTATTACCTTGCATGTTTGGAGACCCGGCAATATGTCTGGGTTGGCAGGCTTGACCCACAGGGGGAAGTGCCGGTGGCGGATGTCGAAAGCTCCATCGCCATGTTCGCGCTGGTGAATCGGAACAAACCGTTGATCGTCGTGAGCGAATGCCATCCGATCCTCGAAGAGGGAATGGAGTGGTCGCCGCCGGCAACGCAAGAAACGTGCAGCGGACAACCATGACCAACCAACGCCAACCGCATCTTCGGACACTCGTCGCGTTACGAGTCATGGCACAGGTCGTCGATGGACAGCTTGAAGTGTTGGCGCTGATGGAAAATTGACCCAGTAGGATTGCTGATTTCTGCATCAGCAGCTGTGGATATGGATACGGGCAGGATATGCGCAGTGACAGCCAGGCTAGCCGCAGCTACGCCCCTATTGGCGAAACGCCAGTGCGCCAGGTCAGCGGCAGTCGCTTTTCCACCAACATGATTTCCACTGTGACCAATCGGGGCAAACTGCGCTTCATGCTGTATCGGGAAACGCTGACAGCCCCAGTGCTGATTCGCTTCCTGGGTCGCCTGATTCGCGATGCGCAGGGCCGCAAAGTGTTCTTGATTCTCGACAACCTGCGCGTACACCACAGCAAAAAGGTGAGCGCCTGGGTCGCCGACCGCAAAGAGCAAATCGAACTGTTCTTCTTGCCGGCATACGCCCCGGAGTTGAATCCTGACGAGTATTTGAATTGTGATTTGAAACATCAGGTCCGTACGGGCTTGCCAGCGCGTAATCAGGACGAACTGGAAGGGCGTGTTCGCTCGGTCATGAGGCGATTGCAATTACACCCCCAAAGAATCCGTTCTTATTTCCGGCATCCACGTATCGCCTACGCGGCATGATTTGGTGTATTTGATTGCCGGGTTAATAAAGAGAAACGCTTAATCGGTGAGTTATGGGCTAAGAAATCAGGCGGGAAGGGTGTGTACCTGATGGCTCAGAAAAAGGACGAGCCGGGCCGTGGGTTGCGTGAGCAGCTACTTAATGCCATTAACAAAGCTCCCTGACGGCACCGTATGCCATTGCCTACGAACTGAACATCCGGCCACGCAAACGCTTCAGCTGGAAATTCCCGATTGAAGAGATGATAGAGGCGATAGAAATAGCGATGGCGATGCAATAGATACACCTGCCTCAATTCAATAACCGTGTTGCACTCAGCTCCTGCAACCGCCCATTCTTTACAGTTTAGGGGCTTGGCGTTAGGAGGGGAGATGATGGAGGATGTGTGGACAGCTACCTGAACCAGTTTTGGCGGTTTCTAGCATGACTTGCTTTATCTACGGCCCTGAGTCTTCTGGTAAAACCACATTGACCCTTTCCGTAATTGCCGAAGCTCAGCGTCAAGGTTTGACTTGTGCATTCGTCGATGCTGAGCACGCCCTCGATCCAATCTATGCCGCCAAACTTGGCGTGAATATCGATGACCTTCTTTGCTCGCAGCCAGATACTGGTGAACAAGCTCTTGAGATCGTAGATATTCTGACTCGTTCGGGGGCGGTCAACGTTATTGTTGTCGACTCCGTAGCTGCTCTTGTTCCGAAGGCTGAAATCGAAGGCGAGATTGGGGACTCACATGTTGGCCTTGCCGCTCGAATGATGTCGCAGGCGATGAGGAAAATCACTGGTAACCTGAAGAACTCCAACACTATGTGTATCTTCATTAACCAGATCCGTATGAAGATCGGTGTCATGTTCGGCAGTCCGGAAACTACCACTGGTGGTAACGCCCTTAAGTTCTACGCCTCGGTGCGCCTGGATATCCGCCGTACCGGTGCGGTCAAGGAAGGCGACGAGGTGATCGGCAGCGAAACCCGAGTGAAAGTTGTCAAAAACAAAGTTGCTGCTCCATTCAGGCAGGCCGAGTTCCAGATCCTCTACGGACAAGGTATCAGCAAAGCCGGCGAGATTGTTGATCTGGCAGTTTCCAACAACTTTGTTGAAAAGTCCGGCGCCTGGTACTCCTTCGAAGGCAACAAGATTGGCCAAGGTAAGGCCAATACCATGAAGTGGCTGTTGGAAAACAAACCTACCATGGACAAGCTGGAAGGTATGATTCGCGACAAGTTGATGTCTAAGCCACAAGCTGAAACCGCTGCACGTCCCGCTGCGCAAGAAGAGCTGGCTGACGATTATTGATATCTTGCTACGTGCTCAGGTCGCTGCTGATAATCTCTAGTTAAGTGGCTACTTTATATCGAGCCTAGCTTCCCCAGCTAGGCTTTTTGCTTGATAAAATATTTAGTTGCTCCCCATCAATGTGATCTATTGGTTCATATCCTGTCTAGTTACTCCCGGCACTTCTCTTCAAATGCTTTTCTGGGCAAAACGGCTTTCTCCACATCAGTCAAAAGTAGATGTACTCGCCCTAGGTGATCTGCCATCACCATAATCGGCTGTTTGTAACGGAGACATTCATGGACTATGCATGCGTCAGGGGCGAGGACTCAGGTAAGCATGAAGACGGGCTCGACTATATTGGCGGCTTATTGCCAAAAGAGCTGCATGGTCTAGTGGTGAAAATGAGTATGCTTCCGCCTTCGCTTGGATTGACGTGCAGAAGGATTGTGCCAAGCAGCTTTGTAGCACTCGGAAAAGTTGTGCGTATCATTAGCTTGATCCTTCTTGTACCTCGCCAGCTCGTGGGTATTAAACCGTTTTGTAGCTGACTGCGGTAAAGCACAGGGTAAAGCTTGAGTGAGTATTTGCATGAAAACCGTCAGGTGTTCGCATTCGCCGACACCATTCGGTCGCACGCAAAATCGACAAGTTTTCGCATAGTTTGTCACTAAGGGGTATGGAGGTTTCGCCTCGGCCGTGCTTTACCACCGGTAGGTGGACAGCACCAATCCGGCGTTCAGAGTGGATTCTATAATCGACTATAAAGGCCGATAAGCCCTATCCTAGATCGGCTCAAGCTGTCGCTATTAACAGCAGAGTGAAGACAATGGGGCTCGTTTCTGGCCTTTACCATTCAATACCTGCAGTGCATAGAAGGCTGGCAATCGACGAGCTGCTTGTGGTTCGGATTGTGTGCGTAATGATCAGTCAGCAGATTCAGAAAGCCCGACTGTGTCAGTTTGGCCGCGCCTACAAGTTTTGAGCTACGTATCCCTCAAGCCCAAGCGAAAGGAAGGAGCAATGTTTGACAGAAGCAAATGGCAGGTAATGCGTTGTTGGTAACCCAGCCGACGATGAAGTGCTCCGACTGTCATATCTCAGAGATCCCGCCGTGTATGTCAAATAAGCTCCGCCATCCAGGCTGGGAGTGGGAGCAGATATCTAGTCGATTGCAGGGCCTGCCATTCGCTATCAGGCAGCAGCTTTTTCAGCTTCACTGCAGCCTTACGTGCGTGGAGAGAGCTCATCCAGGCCAGCGCTCTAACCGCCTGAGCAGCATAGAGCTTCCTCTCCCGGGTATGTATACCGGTGATGAACCTTGGTTTGAGGCCGCCTTTGTCATTGTGCGCCAGGCATGGCGCGTTGCGCGTGAGCCCAACCAGCTTGGCCGTGGTGGCCACGCTGGTGAGTTGGAGGTGAAAGTCCTCTACATGAAGACGCGCTTCCGAGGTTTGGCGATGAATACGGCTCAACTGATGATCTTGTTTGCCCTGTCGAACCTATGGATGGCGCGCCGACATTTGCTGACGAATGCGGGAGAGATGCACCTGTAATGTGGGAAATGGTTGCTGCGAGGCTATCGCGGCGGCCAGTAACGCAGAAATAAGCAGGTGATCTGAACCGTTTTTGATCGGTTTGCCTCGTTCAAAATCGGCAGAAGCTGAAGTCAGCCGGAACTGTAGGGCTACTTCAGACCATCCTTAACGCTTGCTGAAAGAGATAACTTAATGATTTTTCGATGCTTTAATTTTTGAAATAAATTGTTACATAGCTAAGGATTTACTTATTGATTTGTGCAAATGTAGTCTGCAAAAACCTTCTACATTGCAGATGGAACTTGCATGGAAAACAACTCAGCAGCTTTCTTTGGGAAGCACACTCTTGGCGAGCTTTATAATGTCGCCCCGCAAAGACTAAACAATCTAAATTTTCTGACTGAACTCTTGTGTGTCGCCGCGACTAAAGCGGGCGCCACGGTCTGTGGGACTGTTTCGAAACAGTTTGACCCCCAGGGAGTTACGGTTCTGGTTTTGCTGCAAGAGTCTCACGCATCCTTTCATACCTACCCGGAGCTCGGGGCTCTATTTCTCGATATATTTACGTGTGGAACGCAGTGCGATCCGCATAAGGCTTTCGAGTTTATCTGCGCAGAGCTCGAGTGCGATGAACACGAAGTTAAAACTGTGAGAAGAGGTCATCAGTAAGTAAGTTCCAATGTAGATCATCAATGGATGAGTATATTATACCATGAGGAGGGTAGCAAGAATGAGTGAAGTTTCTGAGCCTATTATGTTGTTGCAAGAGCCAATATCGGACGGGCTCAGCAGAACATGGCAGATATATAGAACGCATTTTGAGGGAAGGACCAGATTCCAGGATATCCTTATTGCTGATACCGCACACGGCAGAACGCTCTTCTGCAATAACGAACGGCAAAGTTCCGAGTTGAGTCAACTGGCCTATCATGAAGGGCAAGTAATGCCAGCGCTTCTGAGTATGCCGCATCTGCCCGAGTCTGCGTTGGTCATCGGTTCATCAGAGGGTGTAGCGGTAAAAATTCTTCAGGAAGCAGGAGTCAGTCGGATTACTCATGTAGATATCGATGAAGAGTGTATGAAAGCCTGTGGTGTATACCTTCCGTACGGATACACAGAGGAAGAAATAAAAGAATATATCAATGCTAATGACGATAGTGCGATAAAAATAATCATTGGCGATGGTAAAGAGTATATAAGGAGCTTGTTGGGTAAGAGAAAAATGTACGATCTTATCGTTATGGATATACCCGATGAGGGGCCGGAAACCGAAGGGCTCTATAATGAGTCTTTTTGGGCAGATGTTAAGTCTTTGCTGAGTCCGGATGGTGCATTCATTACTCAGGCGGGTAACTCGTGCCTATGGCGCTGTAAGACACTGAAGGAGTCTTACGAACGGATGAAGAAGGTGTTTCATCACGTGACCTACTTTGAGGTAGATGAACAGGATTGGGTCTGGCTAGTTGGACACGCCGGTGAGACAGAGCTGTCCATTGAGCAGATGCAGCACAATCTAAGCAGCAGCAAATACCACCCACAGTATATCGATACAGTTTCGCTATCGAGATCTGTGATTGTCCCTAAAGTAATACGCATGGACTATTGAAAATGGAGTTTCAAGGCATACAGAAGAGTGAAGTGATCGAGCGGGAAGCGACTCAGTCACCTGTCAGTGTTTATACTGAATGGGATCCGCTGAAAGAGGTTATCGTAGGTATTATTGATGACTTCAGGATCCCCGAGTGGGATACAAATCTTAAGGCAGTCATACCGCAAAGAACTCAGCAGTTTTTCATTGATAACTCCGGTAAGCGTTTTGATAAAGAGCACGTGGCGCGCGCTCGCAAAGAAGTTGACGGATTGGCATCACTGCTGGAGGGACTAGGTATTACGGTCAAAAGGCCTAACGAACATGATCATTTTAGACCTATTATCACTCCATTCTTCTCTACGAATGGGGGGTATTACAGCGCTATGCCCAGAGATGGAATGTTTGCGCTGGGCAACAAAATTATCGAAACACCTATGGCCTGGCGGAGCCGCTATTTTGAAACCTTCCCATTCAGGGATATCTTGAATGATTACTTCAAGCGGGGTGCTCATATTACATCTGCTCCCAAGCCTATGCTGAAGGACAGTATGTGGAAGCAGGGGCATTCGTTTCCCGAAGAGTACTTTGAACAGGTAATCACGGAAGACGAACCTCTCTTTGATGCCGCAGACTTTCTACGGATTGGGGCAGACATCGTCGGGCAACGCAGTCATGTAACAAACATGTTGGGAATTCAGTGGTTGCAAAGAGAACTCGGAGAAAAATATAAGATACATGTTTATGAATTTGATGATGCTTCACCGATGCACATCGATACAACGATCATGCCGCTTTCTCCAGGGCGAGTCCTAGTCAACAAAGCGTGGGTAAGTAAGCTGCCGGAGTTTTTCAAGGATTGGGAAGTTTTGGTACCACCACCCAGCACGATTCCTGATTCGCATCCGCTCTATATGACTAGCAAGTGGATTCACACCAACGTACTTTCGCTGGATGATCGAACTGTTATTGTAGAGCGCCAAGAGGCTGACTTTATTGCCGCCTTCCGGCGCTGGGGTTTTGAAGTGATTCCTTGTGATTTTCGGAATTTTCAGTCATTCGGCGGTTCGTTCCATTGTGCAACACTGGATGTGAGAAGATCTGGTAAGTATCAACGGTACTCTTGAATAGCGAAGGATCGCTTATGAATAGTCAATGGGAAATACTTGAGCAGGGAATTGGTCAATTCAAAGGAGGTAAAATTTCTAGGTTCAAGGCGTGCGGTATCGCGATCATGCATATTTCTGCGGGTATCGTTGCAGCAACACTAAGTTATTTTTCCTTTACCTATAACCTGGTGTTGGGCGTTATCTTGTATTTCCCAGTTATATTCTTTATTGGTACCCGATGGAGGGCAGTAAATAATATGTCCCACGAATGCTTTCATTTGTACTTTACTCGCGAGAGGAAGTGGAACGAAAGGTTCGGGATTGTTCTAGGGGTCATCGAATTTGGCTCGTACTATGACTTCAGAGAGGAACACGCAAGCCATCATCGGTATTTAGGGGATTTCGATGCGGATGGCGACTTTCGAGGATTTGAAAAGTTTGGTTTTTCTCAACCGGTTACGTCTGGAACCGTATGGAAACACTTGTGGTTTGCTATTTCTTTGCGGCATTTACGTGATTATATTTTTGTGAAAGTTTACGTCAGGCGCGATCCATTATGGGCGAAAATTCTCAGGACAGCCTATTTTTTATTCCTGGTTGTATTTGCAATTTTTTACCCGCTCGTATTTCTTGCCTATTTTCTTGTGCCGTTTGCCAGTGCGTATCAAGTGATAAAATACCTGACAGACTATCTTGATCACGGCGGCCTTCTTGATAATGCCGATTCACTTCATAAGTCGAGAAACTGCTACATCAACAACTCAATTTTACGATCGATAGCATTCCCACGGCACGACTGTTATCACCTAGTTCACCACCTGTTTCCTGCCATTCCGAACAAGAGAATGCATGAGGCTCATAACTGGCTAATAGAAAACTGGCCGGAATATGGAAGTATGGAACATAATTTCTATAAAAAAATTATCAGGCTGGGTGAGCATCGAACATGAAAGATGTACTGTCAGCCATGAATCGTGAAATTAAAACACCATATTACTTGTGTGATTCGTCATTACTCAAACGCAATCTATTAATCATGAATCAGATAGAACAGCGCGCGGGCTGTACGGTGTTGTTTTCGATGAAGTCGTTCAACGCTATCGGTGTTCTCAGTGAGATTTTCGACGGGCGAGTATCTGGTTATTCGACAGGTTCGTCTTTCGAGTTTAGAAGTGTCGATGAGCTTCGATTGAAGCATTCGCCTCTACTGAGTATATATAAGCCGGCTTTTACGGAAGCGGAAATTCTTGAGTATTCCACAAAAGCTGATTTTTTGGTTTTTAATTCTGTGGGGCAACTTAAGGCTTTACAGTGGGTGAAAGAACGTCACGATATAGAACCCCGTGCCAAGATTGGAGTGCGCGTTAATCCGGAAATTTCCATCGTGGAAAAGGATTTATATAATCCTTGTCGAACGAATTCTCATCTGGGTATCAAGATAACTGAGCTCGGTGCATTGGAGGGGAGATACAGCGGAATTCTCATCCATAACATGTGTCAGTCTAGAGATGCCAATGAGTTCTCTACCAATCTGGATCTTATCGAGCAAAAACTCGACACCGTCCTTACTGCTGGAAATTTGACCTGGATAAACTTTGGGGGAGGTAGTCTGTTCACTGCTCCGGGTTACGATCTTGATCGAGTCATCGACAGGTTGAAGGCATTTCGCGCCAAATATGGTTTGGAGGTTTACCTGGAACCGAGCGAAGCGTGGGTTCTTGATGCCGGATATCTCGTAGCAGGGGTACTAGATATTACCGGGAGTGAAAATAAAAGTGCGATATTGGATATTTCCGTCCCTGCTCACATTCCCGATGTTCTCGAAATTCCATACACCCCACGCGTAGTCAATGGAAGAGTGGCTGCGGTAAGTAAAGTTTCCTACACGTTATGTGGTTTGTCCTGTATGTCGGGTGATGTAGTTGGAACCTATGAGTTTGATACAGGGCTCCGTATCGGCTCAAAAATTGCGTTCGAAGACATGCTGCCTTATTCGATGGTTAAAAGCAGCTTCTTCAATGGTGTAGCCAAACCCGATATCTATTTATGGTGTTCGGGAAGTGAAATAAAAAACATCAAGACTTATGCATTCGAGGATTACGTCAATGCATAGAATACCGTTGATCGTAGAGGATTATCAGTTAAGTCATTCCACTGAGAACGTGATTGTCGATGATAGTTATGCTGCACTATCTAAGAGGGACACTGAACTCCGTTATAAACCGGCATTGTTGGTCTGGAAGGACGGCTTCCTTGATAAAGAGCTGAAGCAGCACTTCTCGCGACCGAATTGGCCTGTTGATCTTGTCAAGGCGTTTGGACCTTCTGAGTGGCGTTGGATCATGAAGTATCCAGAAGAAGGCGAGCTGGTTAACGAGTCAATGTTGATTCTGGAAAAAGCGGCAGGGCTTCACGGTCGACCTGACGGGAATATCCACCTCACGCTAGAGTTGAGAAGCTACGATGTTCGCGACTCGGATGTGGGAGGCCTCAACTGGTGGCGAAGTCGTGCGAGCGCTGTTCGGGGGAGAACTGAGCTCGGCGACTTGTTTGTTAACAGGCTCCTGGAAGTATTGTCAGAGGTGGAGTGTTCTGGAGGCAGCTTATTCGTTGAGCAACTGTCGATCATCATCTCTAAAGACGGAACCGCATCGCAAGGCACACTAACGCCGTTCCTACACTCGGATATGTATTACGGCGTTCGGGAAACTGCCATTACCTCACTTCTGGAGTCAGGCTGGGAAGGACATGGAGGGGCATTGTTCATGCCCGATGTGAAAATGGCTCAGTTTGGCGAGGACGATGAATCCATAGGCCTGCAGAATACATTTGAGCTTGCATGTGAGCATTCTCTTTGGAGAACCTATTCGGGCGATATCTTGATCTACGATGGACAGATCAAGGAGGGTAAGGCTTGTGGTAGCCGAGGCATACCGCATATTTCCCCGGATCAACCAGGGCGTTCATCCAGGTTGTGTGTGTTGATGCATCATAAATCTTGCACGGTAGGGGATTAGGAAATTGAGCATGGACGCCGTGTTGAAGGCATACGATTGTCAAAAATATACAAACTCGATAGGACCAATCGAGGCACTTGCGAAGAGAGTATCCAAACCGGATACCGATACAAGAGTAATGCAACTCGATGCTCTGTGGTTCTGGTCTACGAACGCTCGAGCCATGGAGGAGTTTCAGCGCTTATCCTCAGAAGAAATCAATCATTTGAAACTTGAGCGATTGAAGCGTCTGGTCGATTTTGCGTATAAAGAAGTGCCATTCTACCGGCAGGTTTACACAGCCGCCGGTTATGAATCCGGAGCCATAAAAACTTTTGAGGATTTTGCGAAACTTCCGATCGTGACAAAAAAACAGATGCGTGATTTCAGTGTTATCGAACGAGTATCTTCACCGGATAAGATAATAACTACACCATCAACCAGAACTTCCGGCTCCAGTGGGACACCGTTCATCAGTTATCATGATCACTCGGATATCGTGCGGGACTATTCAGAGGTATTGCGTTTTTACAATAGCTGTTTAAAGCGTCCGCTCGAGTCAGGTGATTGGATCTATCTGATACATCATGCAGGATTGTGGGTTTCTTCCTTTAATGGACATTATCGAACGTTTCAATTGCCCGATCTATTTCCTGGGACACCTCTTGGGCAGCACTTGGAGTTTATCCGGCCAAGGATCATATCGACGTTGCCGAGTTATCTTCCGGTAATTAAAGAAATGGGCCTTCGTCTGAGTGATTATGGTGTTGAGGCAATAGTGACCAACTCTGAATATAGCCCGCAATCCGAACGTGATTTTTACGCAAGGGAATTGGGTGTCGCTATTTTCGATGAGTACAGTTCAGAAGAGTTCGGGTTGATCGCGACTCAGTGCAGCCATGGCTTGTATCACATAGTTGAAGATGGGGTGCATGTCGAAATTGTTGATAAGGATGCCCGCGAACTGGGAACAGTGATATGCACAGATCTGAATAACTGGTTCATGCCTTTGATTCGATTTGACCATGGTGACCTTGCCCGTGAGGTTCCCGCTTATAAATGCTGCAGTTGTGGACGTCACGGAGCGAAGATCTCTGAGGTAAACGGCAGGAGTGATGATGCGTTTCTCACTGCGGATAATCGTGTAGTTCCAAGCGCATCGATTCTTGCGGCTGTCGATGATGTGCTCGTGGAGCATGATCTTAATCTGAATGAGTTTCGTGTCATTCAGACCAGTGCCAGTGATATTTTACTGCAGACGATCTACGGCGGCCCGACGTATTGCGAGATGCCTAAATTGCTCAATAATTTCCATGAAAGGCTGGTCGCCCTGTTTGGTTATTCTGTCAACCTGCGCCATCAGGAAGTTGAAGTATTGGCTGATGTTAACTCATATAAAAGAAAGTGCCTGGTGAGAGAGTGGAGTACCTATAATCATGTCCCTGGTTAAGTTGGAGGATCTATCTCTGGGTTACGGCGCAGAGCCGGTCTTTAAAAGCGTGACTCTGTCTCTTGCGGACGGCGACCGATTAGGCTTGGTAGGTGCCAATGGTTCTGGTAAGTCATCCCTGCTCAAGTGTATAGCCGGTAGCTCAGATGATTACAGCGGGCTGGTGACCAGGCAAAAGGGTCTTAAGTCGTTCTATGTTCATCAAGGTTTGATTGAGCAAGATCAAGGAAATGTGACGTCCAGTGATTTATTGCGTGGGTATCTCACGGATACCATGGATGACTGGAAAATCGACTATATATTCGAGTCATTGAAGTTCCCTAAAAAATATCGGGGATTACAAACTTGCGAATTAAGCGGCGGCTGGAGCAAAATGTTGATGTTTGCGGTCGCCCTGATATCTGAGCCTGATCTATTGATCCTCGATGAACCGACCAATCACCTTGATATGTACAGAACAGATATTCTGGTTAATGTTCTGCAAACGTTTGGATCGGTTAATACTCTGCTGGTCGCAAGCCATGATCGTTATTTTCTCGATTCTGTGACTCAGCAAACTCTATTTCTGGACCGAATGGGGGCATATCGGTTTCCATATTCTTATTCGCGCGCAAAAGAATTTATGTATGAGAAAGAACGAGAGCTTGAGAATGCTCTGCAGGACAGGAGGTCGGAAATAGAAAGGCTGGCTCAAAGTGCGAAGTATCAACGCCAGTTAGGCGTCAATAATTTTTCTGACAAGGCATCCCAGAAAGCCAAACAGATTGAGAAGAAAATAAGGGTTTTGAAGACCGCGCTACCAAATCGGCAGCCAGTTGATAACGTCCAGATAAAACTGGAAACGGAGTCGATTGAAGCGAAGTATTTGATCAAGCTTTACGATTTTCAGGTAAGGAGCCCTTTGGGAGAGTTACTGTTCAAGGTTCCAGAACTGGAAATAAAGCGAGGTGATAGAGTAGTCATTACTGGGGCGAACGGATCTGGTAAGTCATCCTTTCTTCGAGTGATCGCGGGTTTGTCGAGTGACGCGTTGGAACTGACACCTAGTGCTCGAGTCGGGTATTTCGAGCAGAGCTCATCCAGGCTGTCAGTTGATAAAACCATACTTGATTTTGTCGTAGAAAACGCTGAGCCCGATTCGACCAGAGCTGTCGCTCTACTCGCTTCGGCGGGTTTTACCTATCTTGATACGAAAAAATCCATGCTGCGGACAAGTTTTGGAGAAAGGGCGCGGCTGTCGTTGCTCGCACTACGGCAAACCAAGCCTAATTTTTTGCTTTTGGATGAGCCCACGAACCATCTCGACATTACATCTCAAGAAATGCTGGAGGATGAAATCAGACGCATGAACTCCGCAGCATTAATTGTTTCTCATGACCGACGTTTTGTTGAAAATGTCGGAAACAGATTTTTTTCTATCAAGGATGGTGTTTTGGTGGAGGGAGCCTTTCATGGAGAGGAATCTTTTTGAAGAAAAAGTGAGGCTGGATCTGAAGAAGTTCAGAGCGGATATGGATGCGTTGAAGTTGCGGAGAAATATTGTCGATCTGATGCGTCAGTCCACACTGAAAAGCATCTGTTATATTGCTTTCGAGTATTTGATTATTGCGTTCTCGGTGTGTCTGGTAGTGAGTTGGAGTTATTGGTTTATTCCACTCGCCGTCATCCTGGTGGGTTCGCGCCAGCGCGCGCTAGTCGTTTTGGTACATGAGGGGGCGCACCGTAATCTTTCCAGTATTGTTTTGTTGAATGATGTTATGACAAAGCTGTTTTGCGCGCTGCCAATGCTTATATCCCTTGATTCATATAGATATATTCACGGAGAACATCATCGGTTTCTAGGAGATCCTGAAAAGGATAGTGACTATTTACATGATCCCGATTTGGTTCGGAAGGGGTGGGTAAAACTTTACTGTTCTGAGTTTTTAAGTATGGAATCCTGGTTGGGTAACGCTTTTGGTTATCCCGTAGCGCTGAGGTTGGCGTCCATAGGTTTGTTGTGGTGGGGCGTAGTTGTTGGGCTGATGTTTTATTTTTTTGGTCTTGAGACCGTTGTCGTCTTTGCCATTCTCTGGATTCTTTCCCGAGCCACTGTCTATCACGCGATAATCAGCTTTGTAATCATATCGGATCATGTTGGGCTTGTACCCGGCGGGATCATGAATTTTGCCCGAAACCACCCCTCGACAGGCTTTTTGAGGAAAATGGTTCATCCGCATTTCAATGGTTTGCATTTGACGCACCATTTATTACCGACGGTGCCTTATCACAATCTCAAGAAAGTACATGAATTTCTATTGGTAATACCGGACTATAATAATGCCGAACACTGCAGTACTTATTTTACCGGGCGGCACAGCGTCATCCGGTCTTGGTGCAGAAAGATATCTAAGCGAGCGGAATCTTGATGATGCCATATATTGATAATGAGTACGGGAAACTTGAGGCTGTTTTATTATCTCAGCCCGTGCTCTGTAATAGACACCCTGAATTTCCCACCGAGAAATCACTGGATCAATATGCAAGGTTGGTCAGTGAGTTGAAAAGTCGGGATATTCATTGCGTTTTTATAGAATCAGAACCCGAGTTGCCTTATCAATGTTATACCCGAGATAGTAGCATCTTCACGCCGTTCGGAGTTTATGTGAATAATATGGGCTTTTGTGAACGAGAGAAAGAAACGCAGTTGATCAAGGGGGTTGCATCTGACAATGGATGGCCTGTAGTGCATGAGGCCCAGCAAGGAACGCTGGAGGGTGGAGACGTTATAGTTGTACGAAACGGACTGGTCGTAATTGGCACAAATAAACTGAGGACATCCCTTTCGGGCGCGGCTGAAATTCAAGACTTGTTTCTGCAAAAAGGCTGGAAGGCGCTAATAGTAAATTACGATGTTAGCCTTAGGCACCTAGATGTTGCAATGGGTGTTATTGATGAACATACGATTGTCTATGCTGTTGAAAAAATAGGTGAGGAGGAAATTGACAGGTTAAGGATGCTGGGAATTGAATGTATTCCGGTTGACGTATCCGAAACACCGTTTGCCTGTAATTTTGTCAATCTCGGAGGCCGCGAGCTCTTGACGTCTGTGCTCTGTGCCGGAACTAGGGCGGTTTTCAACTCGCTCGATTGTACGGTGATCGAAGTGGATTTGTCAGAGTTTATAATGGACGATGGTGGCCCTCATTGCTTAATACAATGCATTGCTAGAGAAACTCTAAAGGACTACCGATGATTCGCTTGAGTAATGTATTAGGTGTTTATCGGCTGGCATTGCCTCTGGCTGTTTCAAATTTGATCGTGTTTGCCTCCGGGGCGATCGATTATTTTTTTATCGGGCGCCTAGGGGAGCAGGAGCTTGCAGCTGCTTCGCTTGCATTTAATTTGTATTTTTTTATAAAAATTCTTGGTGATGGAATTATTCTCGCGATAATACCAATGCTGGGTAAGGTGGTTGATGGAAAAGATTACAAGGCTGCGACTCAGGTTGTCTTGAATAGCATTATCGCTTTGTCGCTTGTATCATTGTTAGCCACTCCCTTTTTAATTAGCGGCGAATGGCTGCTGAATATTTTAGGGCAGCCGCTTGAGCTGACAAGTTTGATGTTTCCGCTTTTTCTTTCACTGACAATAAGTCTGCTGCCTTCATTTGTATTTGTTATTTTGGTTACTTATCTTTCTGTGCTGCACGAGCCCTGGGAAGTTTTCAAACAATCCCTATTGTATTTGCTTGCGAAACTAATCGTTGGCTACTGCCTCTTTTCGGTGTTGGAGTTTGGACTTTCCAGTGTCGGGATTTCGACATTGCTCTGCAGTATGTTTGCGATTTTTGTGGTTGGTCATCATCTGTATCGAAAGCGACAAGTCGTGTTTTTCGCGAATAAGTTCAAGTTGAGTAAGCACCTTGTGTCGCAGGTTCTTTCTATTGGTACACCAATTGGTCTACTTGAACTTTCCACAATCGCTTCAACCATGGTTGCCGCGTTTTTCATGTCACCCTTTGGTGAGTCTGCGATCGCGGCCAATGCCTTGGCAGTTCTCTCAATCGAAATCGTTATCGTTTTGATGTTCGGATTTAGTGACGCATCTGCGATATTGGTATCAAAGTCTGTTTCATTGTCGGAATCCCGGCGCAACATAATTTCTGTTCTGGTTGCAGGCTTATTGTTTTCGATAGTATTGCTGCTGGTTATGTTTATATTCAAAGGGGATATCCCCATGTTGTTCTTGCCCGATACTTCCGAATCAGCTCATACCTTGCAGCTCAGCGAAGACTTTATTGAGATTGCGTTGTTTTTGTTCATCTTCGATTCGGTAGCTATCATTTTGCGTGGAGTGATGCAGGGCTATGGTGAAACCGGAATGCAGTTTTTCATCAGTCTCATGGGAAACTGGCCGATAGGTCTCGGGTTGGGACTCGCACTGGCTTATGCAGGAGGGTTCGGCGCTAAGGGCATCTGGTATGGCATGGCGGCCGGCCATTTGTTCACATTTGTTGGCATGGTTTTACTGGTGATTTTTCGCGAGAAGGAACAGCGACTTGAGTCAAAGGTTCGCTCACTGATTTCTTGAGGGATTGGCGGTCTCAATGACCAAGTCAACACAGGCCATCCGACCTCTGCTGAGATAGGCTTCCGTTGAGCCTCTACCGCAGCCTTGTCCATGAGTCAGATGAGTTTTTCCGATTTTGAGTCGGTACCCGAGGAAGTTTTCGGGCTGGCTGTAAGGGACGACTTTTTCTGTTAGGTTACGGGTCAGGAGAATAGCAATAGTAGCATTTCAAGGGCGCTTGGATTTTATCAATGCCGTTATTGCTGCGAGCTTCTCATCAGAGGATCTGTCGTCAGTCGCCTCGATAACACACTGGATTTCTTGGAGGGTTGTAGATGCATTTGGTTCTGCTTTCAGGATATCTTGTATTTCAGTGTCTTGTGTGAGGTGAATGTAAGTAGAGAGTGTAGCCTTAGATGCATGGTGTGAGTCCTTGCGAGCAATAGCCATCGCCACATCTAGAATATTGGTTTTCGACATTTTTGAGAGCGTACAGATGTTCTTGGCGACTAATAAGGTGAAATATCGGTGGCGAAAGCTATGATAGGAGATTCCGTTAAGTAGTTCTGCGTGTTTTGATGCCTTGATGACTACGTTATAATAAGAGTTAAAGGTGCTTCGCGCCAGAGGATATCCAGTGTTTTCACTAACGAATATTTTGTCATGAAGCTCGCTGTGAGGGTGGTTGGAACGAGTAAGCAGAATGAATTTGTAGATTTCTTGAAGCTCGGCCCTTGGTATTAGAGCCTGACGTAAGCAACCCTTGTATTTGCCTTTTAGAACGGGGATGTTTCTTAAAAGGTCGCTAGTTTTATAGGCATTAATAATGGAGCTTGCTGGAATATTGATGGCTTCTTCTATTCGGCTGCCGGTATGTTCAAGTAATGTGGCAAGAACGTACCATCTGTCAATTATATATTGGTTGGATGTGTATTCATGAATTGCTTCATGCCATGCGTTCAGTTCATTGTTTCGGATGAAGCTTACCGGCTCGGTCGGAGTATCCCTTAACTCATCTATACAGGGGTGGGTTAAAAAACGCAGTGGCGTTCGTCTGTTAAGTCTGTAGAAATCTTCTGTAGCATTAATTTGAAAGCCATGCGCGGTAGGGTCAGTGGTGAGTAGGTTGTGAAATTTATTTTCTTTTTGCGTGTGCTCTAATAAGGCTAATATGCGTCGAACAATTTTCTTGATCGTGGTCGAGTTTGCCGTTCTAGAGTTTTGTTTGTGCTTGACGAAGTCATATAGGGTTTCGTCAGTAACATCAAGAATGGTTAATTTGTTGCGCTCTATGTATTCCTGGAAGACGTTTAGAGTATCAGCATGGCTGAATACTGTTTTAATTGCTGGGCGGGCTCCATAGCTGTTGGCGCCGCCGCCGAAACTTGTAAGATAGCTATTGAGCTCCCAGCAAAAATTTCCACGTGAGTCAAAAAGCATCGGAAGAGAGGGCGGTGTGGTGTGGCTGTGATTAAAAAGAAAGTCAAGGCGCGGAGATTTTGCTACATGTATCATGGTTTTACCAAGGTGAGATGAGCTCTATCAAGTGTCTGGGTGTGGCTTTTCAGAACTTGCTGATATCTGAGATCCTGGCGAGTATGTTCGTCCACTCTAGCAGTCAGTTGCATGTACGCCCTGTAGATTTCACCTAATGTGTTTGTTAGGTAGTCGTTTTGTTTTTTTAGAGTGTAGATTTCTTCTTGTTGTGAGCGCTGGGTTATTCGCTTTTGAGGTGGAGGGGGTTGAGTGGCGGGGGTAAGATTGTTGTATGTTTCTAAGGCGGCTGCTAGTTGATTTGAGTATTCAATGTTGTATGGCTCTCGCGATGTATTATAAGAGCAGGAAGTAACTCCAAGGTTGGCGTCTGACCAGTTAAGAGCGGCCTTGAAAGGTATGCCCCTTTTTCTTTTAAGTGCGTCCAAGGAAGGCAGTTGTTGATGGTCTTTGATTGCTTTTCTAATCAGCAGGATTTTGGAAAGCAGACTTTGTGTTTTGGCCTGCTTCTCCTGAAGCTTGGCTGCTGAAGTTTCCCCTTTTGAATAACGGCTCATATTATTTGCTCGCGTACACAAAGATTTTTTGGTTGTTGATTATCTGGAGTCTGATTTCGCGATTGCTTGCCAGTTCCTGAAGGTGTTCAGATAATAAGGCGTGGTCGCCAAGTTTGACTTCAAGCTCACGCTCGGCAAGTTTTTCCTGCAGATCTTCGTCGACTAATACGTCTTTTCCTACATGTCCCTGCAAGAAGTCTGTTAAGAACTCCAAGGTGTCTCGCTCCCAGCCAGGCTGGTTCGCAATATTGGCGTAGTAAAGCGTCACACTAGGTTCGATATGCCCCATCATCCAACGCAATGGTTCAATTTCAGTACCTCCGCTTAGGTAGAAGAAAAAGGCGGCGAAGAAACGTCTGAACTGATGAGGTCGTGCATACCACCTGGTTTCGCCTATCGTAGGTACTTGAATCCAATCGGAGTATTGATCAAGTATTTTTCTGAAGGTCATTTCATTGCGATCTTTTCCTTTGAGTGAGCCAGAGGGCCAGATGGAGGTCATTCCTGGGTGGCGATCCTCCATAAATTCTATGTACTCGTAAATGAAGTCCCATATGACTTTAGGTATTGGGCGATTTATAATCTCGAGCTCATAGCTGTTACTGGCTTTCGGGATTTTAAGCTTCAAATCCCACAAGCCATCCAGTTTGGAAACTGTAAGGCAATCAGCGTCGAGCAAGGAAGTGCTCAATACTCGGCAAGCTGAAAAAGTATGAATGAGGATGCGTGTTGTGATAGCGTAAAAATTAATTAATTCGTCAGTGGAAATTTGGTCGCGCATGATCGAGTTGCAATTAATGCCGTCTCTATTGCTGCTGCATTTGCCATATGTTTTAATGTTTAGGTGTCGTAATTCTTTGGGGATTGGTATAGCCTCAAGGGTTTGCTTCTTGAAAATATGCATATTTGATTTGATTGTGCTTGCGGCATATTTTCCTATAATTTCTCTACGATAATATTCGTCTAGTTTCTTTATATAGGCTCGGATATGTGGCGCATAGTCGCGATGAAAAACAATAGCATTGCTGATGTAGTAAAATGCAATGTTTGTAGGCATTAGTGGGGTTTGGTTTTTCTCAGTAAATCTATCGGTCATGCTGTTAAGTACATCCGAGATGTCGTGTGCTCCTAACTCAAAGGGATGAAATTGATATTCTTTTGTGGAGTGTAGGTATGTTAAATTGGTGCATTTATTTTTGATTGTGGAAATGCTGAGTGTGTCCTCTTCGTTTGCTGAATGCGTGCAGGTGAATTCCCGGCAGATTTCTGACCTGTTGTTTTTAAGTTTTTGGATTAAAATCTTTTGTGTTATGGATGGTATGTGCATTCCTGAAATGCTGAGCGCAATATTTTCGCGGCCTCTTGATGTAGACCCCAATCGCGCGTCGAGATCGACGACATTTATTCCCATGAGCGTAAGGTCGTGAGCTTCTAGGAATGTCTTTATATCCTCCAGAGTGATGTCGTCTAGGGTAACGATTTTGGGCGTCTGATTTAAGCGGTGTCTGGCCTCATACACATGGTCGGCAATTTCAAAGGCCGTTCTAACAAAGTGGACTAATGTGGTCGGTCGTTTTGACTTTGAGCTTTCGATGAGGGCTATCGCCGATGATTGTAGGTCCCTGATGAATAAGTCCCATGCCAGATCTGATGTGGACGACCCGTCAAATAGCTGGTAGTCAAAGCTAAGCTTTACATAGCGACTGCTATTTGGATCTTCCGTAGCTGTAATCTTGGTGCCGGTGCGAGGAAGATACCACTCCATATTTGAGGAATTGGGGTGGATCCAACTAGGAAGGATAGCTTGGGAAATTGCTGTGGATGAATGGCCCTCCTTAATTTTTTCATTATTCATTTGCGTATATCTCGAGAAGATCAAAATTCATTGGTTTAGGAGTGGCGTCCGCCAGTAGCTTGATCATCTTTCGACTGCCTTCGTCTTGGATTTTTTTGATGATTTTCTTGCAGGTCGAGATAAGCTCCAGTTCTGTCCCATATGTCGCGTAAGAGACTATCAGCTCAATTCCTTCAGGTGAGCAAAGGAAACAAAGCATTTGGCATGAGTTGCTGGTTGTCGGGTTGCGGCTGTTGGCTCTTAAAAATTTTACAGCCTCGACCAACTGCATCTTGGCGCACTCGTAATTGTTACCCTTAATATGGGGGGCGGGGGCTGAGATATCTTCTGCTATCAGCAATTGAATTTTTTGATGATCACGTATTCTCTTTCGGTAAACAAATTCTTGAATTGAAGGTGGGATGTAGTTTCTCAGGGCTGTTAGCAGGGAGTTTCCCAGGTAAATGGTTGTTTCCAAGGTGTCTCCACCGCTCTCAATCCATTTCAGTAGTCCCCGTGAAACCCTAATTTTAGGCATGGTTGGTTCAGCTTCAGCTACCCATGAAGGCAGCGAATCAATGATTGCTTTGAAAGTGTTTTTACGTTTCGTATCTAAGATACGGTAGAGGTGCTCATCCCCTTGACGAGTGGGGCTAGAACCATCCATGACGAAAAGATAGTTGGAGTTCAAGGCTTTGGAGTGCTGGGCTCTCATTTGCAATAGCATCCATAGCGCAGTATTGGCGTCTATACTTTCTGCGTCGACTTCAATCTCGTTCGTAGCCTTTGGTGCGTAGCGCTCAATTAATTTGTTAGCCCTAGGTTTAAGGGTGGTGATGGTGATGCCGCCATCCTCTCGGATGGTGACAAATTGACCATCTTTTGTTTTCTTGACTTGGGCATTTGCCAAGTCGAAAACGTTTATTCCGAGTTCATCAATAATGATGCACATGGCCGCCACGGAAAATTCTTCGGTAATTCCCAGATGGGATTTGACCTCTGTAGTAGACCAGGAATAAATGTGGTGCGAGCCAGGAAAAGATTTGCGTGTAAATAAGCCGTCTTGCTCTGTAGCTAAGTACGCAACGGAGTTGACGAAACCATTTGGGTGTGATGGTGAGAAAAAACTTATATGCTGACCAGAGCCGAATCCTCTAAGGTTGGGATCTAGGTTATCCTTTGTGAGTCGGATGGTAATCACATCGCTTCTGTGAATTATGTCCGGAACTTTCAAAAACCTTGCATAACCCTCTGCTACAATGCTTTTGCATTTGGAGAGAATGATAGCCCTATGTTTTTTTATTTGTTGAGCAATCTCGTTCAGAGCGCTTTCCATTGAAGTCGCTTGAACGGCATGTTCCAAGGTCAGATAGCCAAGAATGTTGCACTCTTTTTCTGAGAATACGTCTGTCGAATTTGGGACTGGTAGAATCAGCGCATTGCTAGGCAGCTTTTTGGCTTTTTGAAGCCTGTTCAAGTAATAGCGAACGGCGGTGTAGTCAGAGATGACGGTGACTTCTTTGACTGGCTTGCCTGTAATTGTGGATATTGCACTGCGTCGATTAGAGAGAAATTGACGACAGGCATTGGTAATTGCCACAGGCTTCCGATACCACTCTGGATCAAGCTCGTGAGCGATCATGAAAAAATCGCGGATGACGGGCGCCCGGCCCTTGGGAGGATGCTTTTCTACCCAGGTTAGGATCTCCTCAGGGCAGCAGGTTCTGATACTATCGACCAAATTTTCCCGCATCTTGCTCATCGCTTTTCTATCTGAAATTGGTTCAGATAGACAGTGTAGATAGGGATAGGGCTTCCGTAAGGGTGAAAGGTATGAACAGTATGGCTTTGCAGCGCTTTGGTTTCTTAGGCACCAGCCTATGCGAACCCCTAGCCGTACTGCTTCCCCTCCAGGCGCGCCTGATGAGCCAGGCGCTGCGCAAGATCACCGGTAACATCAAGAACGCCAACTGCCTGGTGATCTTCATCAACCAGATTCGTATGAAGATCGGTGTGATGTTCGGTAGCCCGGAAACCACCACCGGTGGTAACGCGCTGAAGTTCTATGCCTCGGTTCGCCTGGACATCCGTCGTACCGGCGCGGTGAAGGAAGGCGAAGAGGTCGTGGGTAGCGAAACCCGCGTGAAGGTTGTCAAGAACAAGGTCGCGCCACCGTTCCGTCAGGCCGAGTTCCAGATTCTCTATGGCAAGGGCATCTACCGTAATGGCGAGATCATCGATCTCGGCGTGCAACAGGGTCTGGTCGAGAAGTCGGGTGCCTGGTACAGCTACAAGGGCAACAAGATCGGTCAGGGCAAGGCCAATGCGGCCAAGTACCTGGAAGACAACCAGGAAGTGGCGCGCGAGATCGAAGGTCTGATTCGCGAAAAGTTGCTGGTCAGCAGCGCTCCGGCCAAGGCTCCGGCTGCCGATCTGGCTGATGCTGAAGTCGACTTCTAAGCCGTTAGAGCATGACCGTCGTACTGGATAACCCGCTCGCCGTCAGGCGAGCGGCCATGGATCTGCTGGCGCGACGTGAGCATGGGCGTGTCGAGCTTACGCGCAAGTTGCGCAAGCGTGGCGCCCCCGAGGACATGATCGACACGGCCTTGCAGCGGCTGTCAGAGGAGGGCTTGCTATCCGAGGCCCGCTATCTGGAAAGCTTCGTCGCTTATCGTGCACGTGCTGGTTACGGTCCGCTGCGTATTCGCGAGGAGCTCGGCCAGCGTGGGCTCGCGCGTGGCGATGTCGATCAGGCTCTGCGTGAAAGTGGTATCGACTGGTTCGAGCAGTTGCGTGAAACCTGGCAGCGCAAGTTTGCCGGTCGGCTTCCGGGTGATGCTCGTGAGCGTGCTCAACAAGGCCGGTTCCTGGCCTACCGTGGTTATTCGCTGGATATGATTGGGCGTCTGCTGCGCGGTTGCGACGAATAGCTCGTCAGTCTGCTCAGGCTGGCTGGACGGCCAGCTGACGTAGATGGCTCGGCACGTCTTGTGCGCCGGCCAGGCGCAGTCCCTCGCCAAGCGCAGTGGCTTCCTGATGCTCTTTGGGCAGGAGGAGGAACTCTGGGGTGCCGGCTTTCTTCAGTAGTGACAGGCGCGCATAGGGTATGCCGTTGTCCAGCAGCAGTCCCATGAAGCTGGGGTCGCTCCAAGCCGCTTCTGGCATGGCCAGTACGTGATAGCGCTTTTGCAGGTTGTCCAGGCCCGCTTCATTCAAACGATAGCGAACCAGATTGGCTGGCAGCAGCACTTCCAGTTCGCGTCTGCGCGCATAGGCGATTGCTCCAGCGAAGGCTTCGCCTTGCACATCCCCTGACCAGAAGGTGCGTGAGCCGCGCCAGTTGGCCTGACGCAGCTCGATCGGTTCGCCAGCGAGAAAACGCGGCAACGCCAGGCCGATGGTTTTGACGAAATCCTTGTAGCTGATGATGCGCACCTGCTTGCAGTGTTCGCTTGCTGCGTAGTCTTCGAAGCTCACGTAGCCTGGCACAGGGCAAGGGTAGGCGAAGCCGTCGATCAGGCGCAGATCGAAAGACTGCAGTTGCTGCATTTGCGCTTCCACTACTTGAGTCAGCGCTGAATGTGCCTGTGCTTTGTCTTCCTGTACCGGGCCGGAGAGCGCGCCGCGAGGCAGGTTGAGCAGAAGCTGCAATTGCGGGCCGTCATGCCAACCAATACTTTCGACCGCTGCAGGCAACGGTTTGAATGGCAGGCGCAGGGCGCTGGCTCTGGCGAATATCTGTCGTGAGTTGCGGCCGAGCAGACCCATGCGCTGGGCCAGGGCTGCCAGGCGGCTACTGAGAGTTGAGGATTCGGACAGGCTCATGGCCGGCAGATCGCTCCTGAAGCGTCTGCTGCAGTGTGGCAGACGCGGATGGCTATTGCCCATATAGCGTAGCGCGGCGCGGGAGTGCCTGTCGCGTTGCGGGTCTGTGGCAAAATAGCCGCATTCATTTGCGAGGGTGCCTCCATGCCCAGCTTGGTGCTGGATATTGCGTTATCGGCCGAACGATTGCAGGCCATCTATCGTGGCCAGGCCAACCGGATTATGGCGCAAAGCCGGGATGGGCGCCGCGTCAGTTTGCCGGCCCACCATCTGCGGCCGTATCTGACTCACGCCGGTATCTTTGGTTCCTTCGTACTGGAATTCAGTAACTCTGGCGAGCTGTTGAGTTTACGCCCTTTGGACTGATCTGGCGCGCTTGCCTCGCGCCGACGACGCCTGCGCGGCTATAATCGCCGGCTGCCAACCCTCTACCTGTCGAGCTGAGCCTGATCATGTACTCCCTGGCCCGCGAGCTGCTGTTCAAACTGTCCCCGGAAACCTCCCATGAGCTGTCCATCGATCTGATCGGTGCAGGTGGCCGGCTGGGGCTCAATGGCTTGCTGACCAAGGCGCCGACCAGCCTGCCAGTAAACGTGATGGGTTTGCAGTTCGCCAATCCGGTCGGTCTGGCGGCAGGGCTGGACAAGAACGGCGATGCTATTGATGGCTTCGCCCAGCTCGGCTTCGGTTTCGTCGAGATCGGCACCGTTACCCCGCGTCCGCAGCCGGGCAACCCCAAGCCGCGCCTGTTTCGTCTGCCGGAGGCCGAGGCGGTGATCAACCGCATGGGTTTCAATAACCATGGCGTCGATCACCTGCTCGAGCGGGTCAAGGCAGCGAAGTTCAAGGGTGTGCTGGGTATCAATATCGGCAAGAACTTCGATACGCCAGTCGAGCAGGCGGTGGATGATTACCTGGCATGCCTGGACAAGGTCTATGCCCACGCCAGCTACGTCACGGTCAACGTCAGCTCACCCAATACGCCGGGGCTGCGCAGTCTGCAGTTCGGCGATTCGCTGAAGGAGTTGCTCGAGGCGCTGCGTCGTCGTCAGGAGGATCTGGCCCAGGAGCACGGTAAGCGCGTGCCATTGGCGATCAAGATCGCCCCGGACATGAGTGACGAAGAAACCGCGCTGGTGGCATCAGCGCTGCTGGGCGCCGATATGGATGCGGTGATCGCCACCAATACCACGCTCAGCCGCGAAGGTGTCGAAGGTCTGGCCCATGGGGATGAGGCCGGCGGCTTGTCGGGCGCGCCGGTACGCGACAAGAGTACGCATATCGTCAAGGTGCTGGCGGGTGAGCTGTCGGGTCGTCTGCCGATCATTGCGGTGGGCGGTATTACCGAGGGCAGGCATGCGGCCGAGAAGATCGCCGCGGGTGCGAGCCTGGTCCAGATCTATTCGGGGTTCATCTACAAGGGGCCGGCGCTGATTCGCGAGGCGGTGGATGCGATCGCCGCGCTGCGTAAATAAGCTGCATAAATAAATAGGGCTCCCGAAGGAGCCCCTGGGCTTGCGCCCGCCGCCCGGAGGGGGTCGGCATGGTGAAGTCGGGTGTGATCCTGATCAGCCGACAGCGTGAAGTTCGTTGAGTCGATGAATACCGGCCGTGCCGGTCAGCCCATCCCAGTTATCGCCACGGCCCTCACGCCAGCCATTGAGCCAGGCCTGACGAACCGAAGGTAGGGTAAAGGGGCAAAGTTCGCGGGATTTACCATTGATGCCGTACTGATAACCGCGCAAAAAAGCTCTTTCTAACGGATCACGCTTAAGTCTTCTCATAGGGTGTTGCCCTCACTGTTGACTGTTATGTCCCGTTGGCCTTGTGGCAAGGCCGGGCAGAAATCTTCTGCCTGCGAAAGTCCGCTGCCGGCGTGGCGAACTTTCTGTGCCTGCGCCGTTGCGGCGAAAGCCTTAGGTAGTGTTCTAACGAATGCACTGGGGCCTGTGAATGATCGATTTGTCATAAGGGCGTAACCTAAATGCAGGTGAGGCCATAAGGGCGCTGGAGATACGTCCAGCACCTTTCAGCCAGACGCCGTCGTATCTGGCTATGCGAGCCGATACCGTCATTTTGCTAGTGCAAATGAGAGTGCTTGCTTATTCCGACGAAGGGTCGCGTTGTGACCTTTTGTCACTTATTTTGAGTCGAGGTGCACCGCTGCACCTCCCTGATTGCCATAGGCAGTGGAACATCCATGTCTGATCGTTACGAAATCGTGCTGACCTGCCCCAAGGGACTCGAGGGTCTGTTGCTGGAAGAGGCTAAGGCGCTGGGGCTGGAGGAAGCGCGCGAGCAAACGGCCGCGGTCCGCGGCCATGCCGAAATCGAGGTGGCCTATCGACTGTGTCTGTGGTCGCGCCTGGCCAACCGCGTGCTGCTGGTGCTGTCGCGCTTTGCCATGAACAACGCCGACGAGCTTTATGACGGCGTGCAGGCAGTGGACTGGCGCGACCATCTGGAGCCGTCCGGCAGCCTGGCGGTGGAGTTCAGTGGCAATGGTTCGGGCATCGACAACACCCACTTCGGCGCACTCAAGGTCAAGGATGCGATTGTCGACCGGTTGCGTACGGCGGGCGGCGAGCGTCCCAGCATCGACAAGCTCAACCCGGACCTGCGCGTGCATCTGCGCCTGGATCGCGGTGAAGCGGTGCTGTCCCTGGACCTCTCCGGCCACAGCCTGCACCAGCGTGGTTACCGCCTGCAGCAGGGGGCTGCGCCGCTGAAGGAGAACCTGGCGGCGGCAGTGCTGATCCGTGCCGGTTGGCCGCGCATTGCTGCCGAGGGCGGTGCATTGGCCGACCCGATGTGCGGTGTGGGTACCTTCCTGGTGGAGGCAGCGCTAATGGCCGCCGATATCGCCCCCAACCTCAAGCGTGAGCGTTGGGGCTTCTCCAATTGGCTGGGCCATGTGCCGGCAATCTGGAAGAAGCTGCATGCCGAGGCCGAGCAGCGTGCCGCGGTGGGGTTGGCCAAGCCGCCGCTGTGGATTCGTGGTTATGAAGCCGACCCGCGCCTGATCCAGCCTGGGCGCAATAACGTCGAGCGCGCCGGCCTGTCCGACTGGGTGAAGATCTATCAGGGCGAGCTGGGCAGTTTCGAGCCGCGCCCGGACCAAAATCAGAAGGGCCTGGTGATCAGCAACCCGCCATACGGCGAACGCCTGGGCGACGAAGCCAGCCTGTTGTACCTCTACCAGAACCTCGGTGAGCGTCTGCGTCAGGCCTGCCTGGGCTGGGAGGCGGCGGTATTCACCGGCGCGCCCGAGCTGGGCAAGCGCATGGGCCTGCGCAGTCACAAGCAGTATGCGTTCTGGAACGGCGCACTGCCCTGCAAGTTGTTGTTGATCAAGGTGCAGACCGAGCAGTTCGTTACCGGTGAGCGGCGTGCGCGCGAGGACGATCAACAGCCGGTGAGCGAAGCGCCTCAGCAGGCGCGTTTGTCCGAAGGCGGGCAGATGTTCGCCAACCGCCTGCAGAAGAACCTCAAGCAGCTGGGCAAGTGGGCACGCCGCGAGGGTGTCGAGTGCTACCGGTTGTACGACGCCGATATGCCCGAGTATGCCGTGGCAGTCGATCTGTACCGCGACTACGTACATGTCCAGGAATATGCCGCGCCGCGCTCAATCGACCCGGACAAGGCCCAGGCGCGCCTGCTCGATGCCTTGGCCGCAATCCCACAGGCGCTGGGCGTGGCGCAGAGTCGCGTGGTGATCAAGCGCCGTGAGCGCCAGACCGGTACCAAGCAGTATCAGCGTCAGGCTGCGCAGGGCGAGTTCATGGAGGTGAATGAAGGCGGGGTCAAACTGCTGGTCAACCTCACCGACTATCTGGATACCGGGCTGTTCCTCGATCACCGTCCGTTGCGCCTGCGTCTACAGCGCGAGGCCGCTGGCAAGCGCTTCCTCAACCTGTTCTGTTACACCGCGACGGCTACCGTGCATGCGGCCAAGGGTGGTGCGCGCAGCACCACCAGCGTGGATCTGTCGAAAACTTACCTGGACTGGGCGCGGCGTAATCTCGCGCTCAACGGTTTTTCCGACAAGCACCGTCTGGAGCAGGGCGACGTGATGACCTGGCTGGCAGAGGATCGCGGTGAGTACGAGCTGATCTTCATCGACCCGCCGACTTTCTCCAACTCCAAGCGCATGGAAGGCGTGTTCGATGTGCAGCGTGACCACGTCGAGTTGCTCGACCTGGCCATGGCGCGCCTGGCCCGTGGCGGTGTGCTGTATTTCTCCAACAACTTCCGCAAGTTCCAGTTGGATGAAAGCCTGCTGGCGCGCTACCAGGTCGAAGAGATCAGTGCGCAGACGCTGGACCCGGACTTCGCCCGCAACCCGAAGATCCACCGCGCCTGGCGTTTCACTGCACGCTGACAGCGTAGCCTGGATGCAATCCGGAGCTCAGGTTCAAAAGAGCCCCCTGGATTACATCCCCGGGCTACAGCGTGGTCAGCGTTTGGGCTGCTTGTAGGTTTCCAGCAGCACCTGATCGAGGATCGAGGTGGCGCCCCAGGGTTTTGGGTCGTTGAGGATGGCCACCACAGCCCAGTCCTGGCCGTTGCTGTCGCGGCTGTAGCCGGCAATGGCGCGCACGTTGTTCAGGGTGCCGGTCTTGATGTGCGCCTCACCCACCAGCGGCGTGCGCTGCAGGCGCCGGCGCATGGTGCCGTCCATTGCCACCAGTGGCATCGAGCTGCGGAACTCGGCAGCGTAAGGGCTGCGCCAGGCCGCCTGGAGGATCAGCGCCATTTCCCGTGCGCTGATGCGTTCGGCGCGCGACAGGCCGGAGCCATTCTCCATCACCAGATGCGGCGCCGTGATGCCCTTGCGGGCTAGCCAGCTGCGAATGACGCGCTGTGCGGCCATGGCGTCATCCTTGTCGGCTTCGGTACGGAACTGTGCGCCGATGCTGAGAAACAGCTGCCGAGCCATGGTGTTGTTGCTGTACTTGTTGATGTCGCGGACGATCTCCACCACATCCGGGGAGAAGGCGCGTACCAGCATGCGGGCTTTTTCCGGAACAGGGCCCAGACGGTCCTTGCCAAGAATCTTGCCGCCCAGCTCCTGCCAGATACCGCGTACCGCGCCGGCGGCGTAGCTGGGATGGTCGAGCAGCGACAGGTAGGTCTGCGCACTGCAGCCTTCAGCCAGTTGGCCGCTGACGATCAGGGTCGTGCCGTCGTACTGCTCCACCGCGTTGTAGCGGATATCGGGCCAGGCCGGACAGGTTGCAGCCTTGAGCACGCGAACCTGATTGTCGATACGGACAGTGGCGATTGGCGGGTCCATGGCGATATGCGCCTTGCCGCCTTCGGCGCGGGTGATGAAACGCTGCGCCTTGAGGTTGACCAGCAGGGAGTCGGGTTTGACCAGGAAGGGTTTGTTGGCATCACCACCGTCATCATTGAACGCCGGCAACTGCGGGGCCACGAAGAAGCTGCGATCGAGCACCAGATCGCCTTGAACCTGGCGCACGCCGTTGATGCGCAGATCGCGCAGCAGCAGCCAGAGTTTCTCCATGTTCAGTTTCGGGTCGCCGCCACCCTTGAGGTAGAGGTTGCCATGCAGTACACCATCCTTCAGCGGGCCGTCGGCATAGAACTCGGTCTTCCATTGATGGTTGGGCCCCAGCAACTCCAGAGCGGCGTAGGTGGTCACCAGCTTCATGGTGGAGGCCGGGTTGACCGAGATATCGGCATTGAACTGCAGGCCGCCAGCCTGTCCGCCCAGAGGCACGGTCATCACCGACAGCGAGTTGTTGGAAATCTTGTTGGCCTTCAGCGCCTGCTCGACCTTGGCAGGGAGTGCGGCGTTGGCAGCGTGGCAGGACAGGGCGAGGGGGAGAAGCAGGGCGCTCAGCGCCAGATGGCGAAACCGCTGAATCATCGACAGGAACCTTCCGCAGTCAGGCGGGAGTGACGTGGGAGACAGACAAACGACAGTCCGACTCGGGGAAAAGTTGCCGGCATTATGCCGCAAGATTCTGCTCGCAGTCGGCCCCGCCGGGTTAAAAACAGTCACTGCAAACAGCTGGCGTTCAACATGTTCGAAGGGCCGGCAGGACGATACAATACGGGCGCTCTGGCGGCGAAACTGCTAGAGTGCCGCGCGTTATTACCTTTGAGGATTGTTTCATGGCGACCAACCGTTCCCGCCGTCTGCGCAAGAAGCTCTGTGTCGATGAATTCCAGGAGCTGGGCTTCGAGCTGACCCTGAACTTCAAGGCCGACTTGAGCGACCAGACCCTCGACGATTTCGTCGATCAGTTCCTCGATCAGGCCATCGCCGGCAATGGTCTGGATTACGTAGGTAGCGAAGACTTCGGTCTGGTCTGCCTGGCCAAGCGTGGCTCGGTCAACGAGGAGCAGCGTGCTGCCGTCGAGGCCTGGCTGAAAGGCCGTGACGAACTGGAGAAGTTCGAACTCAGCCCGTTGCAGGACGTCTGGTACCCGGAAAACCCGATCAACCAGGCTTGATCGCTACTCGGCGCTGGGTTCTCTGGCGCCGCCTCAGCTTTTGGCTGATCCAGGCCATAGCCTGATATCTGACTGCAGGAGCGGCTCTGCTCTCGAGTCGAAGCGTTGATCAACGTTTCGCGAGCAGAGCTCGCTCCTACAGCACTCCTGCCTTTTCCAAGACCATCTGTTCGTCCACCTGATCGATCTGTTCGGCCTGCATGAAACGCTCGGCGTAGCGCCGGTAGATGCCTGCGCGAATGAACAGAGCGAACAGCTGCGGGTCGATGTGCGCACCCTTGCACATGCCGACCATGATGTTCAGTGCCTCCGACAGCGTCTTGCCCTTCTTGTAGGGGCGATCCACTGCCGTCAGGGCTTCGAAGATATCGGCGATCGCCATCATGCGTGCCGGCAGGCTCATCTGTTCGCGCGTCAGGCGTTTGGGATAGCCAGTGCCGTCCATCTTCTCGTGGTGCCCACCGGCGATCTCGGTGACGTTCTGCAGATGCTTGGGGAAGGGCAGGCGGTCGAGCATCAGGATGGTCTGCACGATGTGGTGGTTGATGATGTAGCGCTCTTCGGCCGTCAGCGTGCCGCGGGCGATGCTCAGGTTGTGCAGTTCGCCACGGTTGAATTTGTATTGCGGCACTTCCAGCTTGAAGCCCCAGCGATTATCTGGCGCGATCACCTCCTGGTCGGCGCGTTCGATCAGATGGTCGAGGCGGTCAGCGAGCAGCGGCTCCTCCACCGGCAGGCTGCTGGGGGCCGAGTGTTCCAGGCGCTTGGCTTCCTCCCAGGAAACGCCCAGGCGATTGTCCAGTGTGCGTAGCCAGCGTCGTTCGGCGATCTGCTTGAGGCGAGCTTGGTCGTCATCGGCCATGGCCTCGCCACCCAGATTGATGCGCGCGATGAAGGTGAATTCGTCGTCCAGATCGCTCAGCAGCTGGTCGCGCAGAGCCGCCAGTGCACTTTCTTCAGCACCTTCGGCACGACCACGCCAATAGGCGACCCAGGCATCGCGCTTGAGTACCTCGAAGCGCATGCGTACTTCGTGGATGCGGTCGTACAGGGTTTCCAGCTTGGTCGCCTTGTCCACCACGTACTCGGGGGTGGTGACCTTGCCGCAATCGTGCAGCCAGGCGGCGATATGCAGCGCCTCCCACTCCTCGTCGCTGGGGTTGTAGTCACGAAACTCGGGGGCGTCGCTCTCGGCCGCAGCACGGGCGAGCATCAGGGTGATTTCCGGTACGCGCTGACAGTGGCCGCCGGTATAGGGACTCTTGGCGTCGATGGCGCCGGCGATCAGTTGAATGAAGGCATCGAGCAACTGCTTCTGCCTGGCCAGCAGACGCTGGCTCTCGATGCACAGGGCTGCACTGCCTGAGACGGCGTCGACGAAGGCGACGCGATCCGGGCTGAGCATGCTTTCGTTATCTTCGCCGGTATCGCGTTGCAACAGTACCAGCACGCCAACAGTGTCGCCCTGACGGTTATGCAGGCCGGCTGCAATCAGGTGCAGGCGCGGACTGTCCATGGCCGACAGCAGCCCTTGAAATTTACCCGCCTGATCGAAGCCGATGGAGGTGGCGACGCTGTCGCCGCCACTGGCTGGACGTTGCAGCCAACTGGGTAAGGTCGGATCGTCATGAGCCAGTCCGTGGATGCCCAGATCGGCGAGGCTGCGGCTCTGGCCGTCGATGACCAACCCCTGTGGCTCCAGGCGGCCGCTGTCATTGTCCAGCAGATAAAGCAGGCCGCCCTGGGCCGCGCTGATGGAGACGGTGGCGTCCATGACGCGCTTGATCAGCGCGTCGAACTGGGTTTCCGCCGAGAGGCTGGCGGCGATGTCGAGAAAGCTCGACAGGGTGTCCTTCATGCTGCTCATCGACACCGCTAGCTGGTCGACCTCGAGAATCGGCGAGCGACCGCTGGCCGGATGGGCGAAGTCGAAACGGCGGATGGCCTGCGCCTCCTGCACCAGGCTGCGCAGCGGTTTGACCACCAGACGTGAAGTCAGCCAGCCCAGCGGCAGGCACAGCAGCAGGGTGGTGAGAGTGATCAGCGCGCCCTGCCAACGGATGCGATAAGCCTCTGCCAGCAGCTCTTGCTCGGGCACCAGCAGGGCCAGATGCAACCCCTGTGGGCCGCCCTCCTGAATGTGCCGGTGAGCCATGGCCCAACGCTGCTTGGCCAGTTCGACGATGCCCTCGTCTCGTTCGTTCAGTTGGCCGGACAGCAATTCACCCAGGGCCGGATTGAGCTCGCGGACCTTGACCAGCGATACCTTGCCGTCGACCTCCTTGAGCAGGCGGTTGCTCTCGGGGTAGGCCACGGCATTGCCGTCGTTGTCGGCGAGTACCACCTGGCTGTTGGGGGTAACGCGGTGGCTGGCCAAGGTGGCCGAGAGATCGTCGAGCGTCAGGTCGGCGCCGATCACGGTGGTCAGGCCGCTACGCCTGGCCAATGTGGTGCCGATTTCCTGGGTGGAGAAGAACAGATAGGGCGCGGTGGTGATCTGTCCGCCATCTCCACGTGCGCGCTTGAACCAGTCGCGCTGCCTGGGATCGTAAGGCTCGCTGAGTTTCTGCCGGCGGCTGAGCTGGTTCAGTGAGCCGTCATAGAACAGGTAATCGCTGTCGGTCCCGGCGCTGCTGCGGTCGATGGCCCAGACCTGATAAGCCGCTTTGTTCGGCGCGTCGAAGCGCTGCTTGAGCATGTCGCTGCGCAGCGGCCTGACCATGAAGAAGTCGCCATCCTCATAGCCGAGATAGATCGAGGCCAGTTTGGGGTTGTCGCGCAGGGCCTGAACGAACAGCGGCAGCATTTCCAGGCGTTCATCGAGCGTGTCGGCTTCTGTGGCCGGGTGCAGCGCCAGCAGGCTGAGCAGGTGGCGTATGGGGCGGTAGGTATTGTCCAGATCTCTCTGTACGTCGTGCTGGATGCGCTCGAAGAGTGTCGAACTGCTGGAGAAGATCAGCCGGCTGGTCTGCTGGTAATTGAACAATCCCAGCACGGCACCGGTGAACAGCAGCAGAAGCGTGAATAGGACACTGATATGAACGTGCAGGGGGAAACGGCGTTCTCTGGGAACGGCGGTATTGAGCATCGCACTTCACTCCTTGCGGGCGCTGCAGGCTTGAACAGCATAGTGAAGAGTGGGCGAATCTGCCGAAACGTTATAAAGGCTGCCGAGAATTGTCCGCGGCTTTGCTCGGTTTGTTCAGTTGCAGGCGCAGGCCATGCACCAGAAGCGCCACGGTCAGGCTCAAGGCCACGCCGATCAGCGCGTTGAGCAGGCGCACCTCCGCCAGGTGCCAGTCCTGAGCAAGGCTCTCGGCCAGGAGCACGAAGCACAGGCTGGTCTGCAGCACGAACAAGCCGTAGTGATTGGCCTGCAGCGCACGGCTGAGAATCACCAGCACCAGCAAGGTCATGACCATCGTCGGGGGGCTTTGCAGGCTGTGACCGAAGACGATCAGTAGGCCGGCGGCAGCGAGGCTGGCCAGGCTCGCTTGCAGCGCTCGCACCAGGCTGCCCTGGAATTCCAACTGTAGCGTGGTGATGACGGTCAGCGTCAGCCAGTAACCCCGCGACAGGCCGGCCAGATTGACGATCAGCCCTGACGCGGCAAAAGCCAGCATGCAGGCCAGGGCATGCAGACGCCATTGCTGACGAGGCAGGCGCTGCGCGTGGCGCTTGAGTACCTTGAGAATGGCCAGGAAGCGCGGCATGTAGGGCCACATGCGCAGGCCGTGCAGGCCACGCAGGCCGAAGGCCAGCAGCATCACCCAGAGCCCGCCGAGAATGAACAGCATGGCCACCGCATAAGGGTTGTGCAGGTTGCCGATGCCGAATTGTCCTTGGCCGAGGCACAGGCAGATGCACAGACCGATACCCAGCTTGCCGGCTTCGCTGCCGAAGCGTTGCAGCCAGGCCAGCAGCAGGCCGAAAGCAGCGAAAATGCCCAGGCTGATCAGCGGGTGGCTGGCGGCCCAGAAACCCAGGCCGGCGCTGCAGGCACCGAGGCCGGTGAGCAGCAGCATGCGCAGCATGCCGAAGCGGTGCAGCGGATTGGCCTGAGCGGCCTGAAAGGCGCCAGCCGAGGCCCAGAGAAAACCACTGTGAGCGGTGAACAGGCCGAGCACCAGCGGCAAGGCACAACCCAGCCCGGCGACCACGGCCGGCCCCCAGGCCGGCGGGCCGGCATGCCAGGTGAAACTGTTGCGAATCAGGTTCTTCATGCGCTCTTTTCGTCAGATCGGGCTCGAACGGCCCGTCATTTCCCTCGCCATTTCCGTAGCGTAGCTGTCCGTCATGCCGGCGATGAAGTCGATCACCCGCATGAACGAGCGATACAGGGGCCAACCCGGTTCAGGCGCGTAGTAGCTGAGCAGATCGAGAATACGCCGGTGCTTGAACGACAGCGCACGCCCACTGTGCAGCTCCAGTGCCGCACCGCAGAAGGCGTTGAGGAGGATTTCCAGCGTGGTATAGGCGCCGATCTCATGCAACGTCTTGCGCTTGTCGTGGAAGATCTTCTCGCGTGCCAGTGACTTCGCGCTCTGCACACAGTGCTTGGCGGCGCCATGCATGTGTTCGACCAGATCGCCCTGCAGGCCGCCGTCCAGCAGGGCCTGCTGTTGTTCGACGAAGGCGCTGGCAGCCGCGTTGGTCAGGTGTTCGATGGCCTTGCCGCGCAGGATCGCCAGTTTGCGCCGGCGCGAGTCCTTGGGGCCGAGCTGGCGATAGGTCTCGGGCAGGTCATCGCCTACCAGATCGAGCAGCAGCGCCTCGACTTCGGTGTAGTCGAGCAGCTCCATTTCCACGCCGTCTTCCAGGTCGATCAGGCCGTAGCAGATGTCGTCCGCCGCTTCCATCAGGTAGACCAGCGGATGACGCGCCCAGCGCTGCGCTTCGAGCTGCGGCAGCTCCAGCTTGGCGGCGATCTGCTCGAGCAGCGGCAGCTCGCTCTGGTAGCAGCCGAACTTGTGTTTCTTGTAGCCCTGTGCGTCCGCATGGCGGGCCGTCCAGGGGTACTTGAGGTAGGTGCCGAGGGTGGCGTAGGTCAGCCGTGTACCGCCGTCGAACTGGTGGTACTCCAGCTGGGTGAGCACGCGAAAACCCTGGGCGTTACCTTCGAAATTGAGAAAATCGCCGCGTTCGGCATCGCTCATCGCATCCAGCCAGCCGCGTCCGGCGGCCTGCTGAAACCAGTGGCGAATGGCGTCTTCGCCGGAGTGGCCGAACGGCGGGTTGCCTATGTCGTGGGCCAGGCAGGCGGACTGCACCACCATGCCCAGGTCGCTTGGCGTGCACCAGTGGGGCAGGTCGTCACGCAACATCTCGCCGACGCGCATGGCCAGCGAACGGCCGACGCAGCTGACTTCCAGGGAGTGGGTCAGGCGGGTGTGGATGTGGTCGTTGCTCGACACCGGGTGCACCTGGGTCTTGCGTCCCAGGCGGCGGAAGGCACCGGAGAAGATGATGCGGTCATGGTCCTTGTGGAAAGGACTGCGTCCCAGTTCTGCAGAGCTGGGTGCAGGTTTACCGAGACGTTCGCGGGTGAGCAGGGTGTGCCAATCCAAGGCCTATCCTCGCCAAGTTGATCCAGGCCTCCTAGCTTCGGCGTTCGCGCAGCGCTGCGCAACCCGAGGCAAGGATGATGATTAATGGGGTAGTCAATAAATTGTCTTTTCTGCATATACTTATCGATTATATTGGGGTTGTTTGTAAAAAGTGACATGTATTTGACTGTTTGCGATTGGCGAGTTTAAGTGACACCTGTGGTTGCTTGTTATTTGACGGTGTGTGGTGAAGGAGAGGGCTCCGCATACCGGCAGTAGAGGTTGCTAGGGAGAACGTCATGGACAGCTTGCCATTGTGCCGGACCATGCACCCCGTATCAGCGAGGCGCAGCTGCCACGCCTTCATTGTTCATCTGCCTATTTCCCGTGCACCGACCTTGCTGGAGCCGAGTCGACTCGCTCTGGCGTGCTGGCCCTATGGGCTGTCTGGTCGTTGGTAGTTGTCTCGGCCTGGAGGCCTCAGTCGAGTCGACCGTTTTTCAGACGACGTGCGTATATCGTCCGTGTGCGGGTTAACGCATGCACGCAGGAGCGACAGTCGGGCGTCGGGGAGATGCAGCATGAAACCACCTATATCACCCAGTGCGGGTCCGACCGAGGCACAGGGCACTGTGTGCCCCGTTGATGGGGAGCTGGCGCCGCCCGGGCAGCTATCACGGCGCAGTTTTCTTCAAGGTAGTGCGGCGCTGGCCGCGGCGCCGCTGATCCTGGCGCCCAGTCGCAGCGAGGCAGTTGTACCGCCCAGCCCGGCGACCATTGCCTGGCAGGAGTTCCTGCCCGACGCGCCGCCACTGCTCCCCGGCAGCATGCTGAACCCGGCGCCTACCGAGCAGCCCAACCTCGCCGCCGGCGAGGCCGGGCGAGCGGCACACCAGCGCTGGGCCGAGTTCGGCCCGCGGGCCGAGCACTACGAGCTGCATGCCGCGCAGCGCGAGGGCTGGGTGTTCAATCCGGCCTATCCGCCGCAGCCTGTGTGGACCTACCAGGCGGCGCAGCCCGACCTCGCCGTGCTCAGCCCGGTGGTGCACTCGCACTATGGCCATCCGCTGATCTGCCGCATCTACAACGACCTGCCGGCCAACCACACCGGCTTCGGTACGCCGGAGATCAGCACCCACCTGCACAACGCCCACATCGGGTCGGAGAGTGACGGCTTTCCAGGCGACTACTACAGCACCACCAAGGCCGGGCCCAACCTGACTGCGCCAGGCGGTTTCAAGGACCACCTTTACTCCAACATCTACGCTGGCTACGACGAGCTGCAGAACGGCATCGGCGACTACCGCGAAGCCCTTGGCACCCTGTTCTACCACGACCATACCCTGGACTTCACCGCGCCCAACATCGTCCGCGGGCTGATGGGTTTCTTCCTGCTGTTCGATCATCTCGACTCGGGCAACGAGAAGGACCCCAACCCGGCTGCCCTGCGTCTGCCCAGTCACCCCTACGATTACCCGCTGAGCTTCTGCGACCGGCGTTTTGACCCCAACGGCATGCTCTACTACGACCAGGTCAGCCCCGAGGGCATCCTCGGCGACAAGACCATAGTCAACGGCAAGATCCAGCCGGTGCTGCGGGTGGCTCGGCGCAAGTACCGCCTGCGTCTGCTCAACGGTGGGCCGAGCCGCTTCTACCAGTTCTACCTGGTGCGGCCGAACAACGTGATCCAGCCCTTCACCTACATCGCCAACGACGGCAACCTGCTGGAGAAACCGCTGCTCAACCAGACCAACGTGCGCCTGGGGGTGGCCGAGCGGGCCGATATCGTGGTGGATTTTTCGCGCTACCCGGTGGGCACCGAGCTGTACCTGGCCAACCGCCTGACCCATCGCCCTGAGGACACCCGCCGGCCCTATCAGGTGGTGGCACCCGGCGACTGGGTGTTGAAGATAGTGGTCGACCGCGAGCCGCCGGAACAGGACCTGAGCCAGGTGCCGGCCAATCTGCGGCCGCTGCCGCCGCTGCCGACGACCGCCCAACTGGCGGCGCTGCCGGTGCGCAAGTTCCTCTTCGAGCGCCGACAGAACATGTGGGCGATCAATGGGCAGTTCATCAATCTCAATACTCCGCGCGCCCTGGTGCCCATGGGGGCCATGGAGATCTGGGAGCTGTACAGCGTGGATGACGGCTGGGATCACCCCGTCCATATCCATTTCGAGGAGGGCCGTCTGCTGAGCAAGACCACCGATGGCAGGAATGTGGCGATTGCTGCGCATGAGAAGGGACGCAAGGACGTATTCAATATCACTGATCGTACTGTCCTTCGCGTGCTGATACGTTTTCGCGACTACAAGGGCAAGTACGTGATGCACTGCCACAACCTGATCCACGAAGACCACGCCATGATGCTGCGTTTTGACATCGTCTGAGCCAGCCGGAGGTTTGCCATGAATACGCGAAGAAAGGTACTGGCAGGGCTGGGCGTCGCTGCGTTCGGCTGGGCCGCCTGGCGCTCGGGCAGCAGCGTGCAGCAACCGGCTGCGCCGCTGGCCGGGGTGGGCGGTACACGCTTTCCCAATGTCCCGCTGCTGACCCACGAGGGGCGTGAAGTGCGCTTCTACGACGACCTGGTGCGTGGCAAGGTGGTGGCGATCAATATGATGTATGCCCAGTGCAGCAACAGTTGTCCGGCTACCACCGCCAACCTGCGTCTGGTGCAGGAGATGCTCGGCGAGCGCGCCGGGCGCGATGTGCACCTGTATTCGCTGACGCTGCAGCCGGAGCTGGACAGCCCCGAGCGTTTGCGCGAGTACGTCGAGCGCCACCATATCGGTCCCGGCTGGCAGTTTCTCACCGGCGCGCGCGCCGATATCGAACAACTGCGCCGCGCCCTGGGTTTCTATGACGTCGACCCGGTGGTGGACCTCAACGATCTGAGCCATACCGGCATGCTGCGCATCGGCAACGACGCACTGGACCGCTGGACCATGGCGCCGTCGCTGACTGATGCCGCGCAGATCCTGTCCACCATCAATCATGTCGATAGCAAGGTGGTGCACACCGCCTATCGCCCGAGTGAGGCGCCTGCCGAGCAGTTAGCGCAGGCGTAGACGTTCTACTTGCACACGACCGCTGGCATCGAGGCGGCCGCGCACCTGCACGTAGGCGCCGGGACGCGGCGCATCGTCCAGGCGCGTGCGCGCGTCGATCAGTAGCGCCAGACCGTCCAGCCTGCCGGTATCATCCAGACGGCCATGCAGACGTACTCGGGCGCCCACCGGCACGGGTGCTGGCTGCCCGGCAGCATCGCGTGCGCCTTGTTCGATCCAGGCCACGATCAGGTCGATTTCCGCATCCGTTAGATAGGGCGGACCGTCGTACGGCATTCGCGGTCGCGCCTGGCCACGAATGCGCCGCACCAACTCACTGGCTGCAGGGTTGCCGGGCACCACGCGGGCGCGTTCGCCGCTGGCCAGGGTCGCGGCGTAACTCGACAGCAGATAACCCTCGGGAGCCGCGCCCATCAAGCCGCTGGCGGAATGGCAGGTAGCGCAGCGGCGCAGCAGAATGGCTTCGACGTGGCGGTAGTCGACCACCTCGTCGAGGCTTGAGACGGCGGTGGTAGGCTGGGTTGCGCTTTCGCGGCCTGCTGGTAGGCCGGCATTTATCCAGCGTTCTACCATGGCGATCTCGGCGGCTTCGAGAAAGGGCGGGCCGCTCAGCGGCATGCGCGGTTGGCTGCTGCCCGTCAGGCGACGCAGCAGCTCGCTGCCGGCAGCATCGCCAGCGTGGACCACCGGCCCGCGCTGGCTGCCGCGCAACAGATTCTCCAGGCTGTCCAGGCGCAGGCCCAGCGGGGCCTGCGCGCCGCTGTGGCAAACCAGGCAGCGGTTGGCCAGTAGCGGAGCGATGTCGTCGTGGTAGGTCGGGGACGCGGCGGCCAGCACACTGGCGCTGAGCAGCAGTAAGGTGAGCAGGCGCAGGGCTAGCCAGAGCATAAGCGCAGCCTCGAAGACTGGGGCAGATCATTCAGCTGTTCGGCGCGAGGCTTCTGTGGGCACGGATGTATCCGAGAAACGCCTGGCTCGAGGCGCGCCTTGTTCGACTGTGCCGAGAGAAGTCCAATAGCCTGTTGCTAAGCCTAGCTGCGTACTCAGAAACCGGCGGCGTCGATGTCCACCAGCAGCAGGCGACGACCATTGTCGATGAACTGCCCGGCGGTCAGGCAGTACTGGTTGGTGGTGGCGTCGCGGTAGGTGGTGGAGAGCGTCAGACGCCGCTCTTCCCAGCCTTCGGCCAGCAGTTGATAGAAGTAGGGGCGCCATGACCAGTTATGCCCAAGGTAGCGGTCATCGGCCTGCCAGATGTTCTGGCGCCACTGCAGGTTGGGTGTGAGCTGGGTGCCGTGGCGGTCGCACTGATAGATGCGCAACAGCCAGGGATAGTTGTCCGGCGCCTTAAGGCTCGTTGCCGGGGCGCCGCTTTCGGCCCAGAAGCGGAGTTCGGACATCAATTCGGCCAGTTGCTGGCGCAGGCTGACCAGGCGCGCGCGCTCGGCGAGTTTCTGCTGTACGTAGCTGTCACGCAGGCGCGCGAAACGGCCGACGAAGGCGTCGCTGGCGAACAGTTCCTCCTCCGGCCTGGCGAACAGGAACCCCTGGACGTAACGGGCGCCGCACTCCAGGGCGAAGTTCAGCTCGGCTTCGGTTTCCACCCCTTCGGCGATGATCCAGCAACCGGTCTTTTCGGCCATCTGGGCCAGCGCCTTGACCACTTCGCCGCTAGGGCCGCCGCGAGCAGCTTCCTGGAACAGGCGCATGTCCAGCTTGAGGATGTCCGGTTGCAGTGCCAGCACGCGGTCGAGCTGCGAATAGCCAGCGCCGAAATCGTCGATAGCGATGCGCGCGCCGGCGTCGCGGTAGCGCGCCACCACGTCGGGTAAGCGCTGGCTGGCACCGCCCAGCTCGGTGATCTCGAAGACGATGCGCGCAGGGTCGATACCGCTGCGCTGCAGTTGAATCAGGCTGGGCAGTGGCTGCGCCGGGCGCAGGCGGCTGATCCAGCGTGGTGAAATGTTCAGGCTGAGGAACCAGTCCGCCGGAGCCTGGTGGAAGCGCTGCAGGGCATCCTCGCGTACCTGGCGGTCGAGGCGGCGCAGGGCTGCTGGCGGTGTTTTCGGGTCGGCGAACAGCGGCCCGGCCGAGCGCACCTGGCCCTCGGCATCGCGTAGTCGCGCCAAGGCCTCGACGCCTGCGATGCGGCCGGTGGCGGTGTCGATAAAGGGTTGGAAGACGGCAAAAGGCAGTCCGTCGATCACCTGGGATTTCCTTAGCGCTCAGCGGTTGAGCCACCAGATGGTGGCAGAGTGGCTCAACCTAGCAAGATCGCGGCCAGCCCAGGTCTAGACCAAAGGTGAGCGCCCGCGCGTACCCTGTTGCGCGCGCCGCAGCAGCGGCATGACGATCAACGCCAGGCGCAGCCAGCGGCGCCAGCCGCGTTTGCGGCCAAGCAGCCCGGCCAGAGCCAGCACCCCGCCAGTGAGCAGAAATGGTGCGTTGCCCTTGCGCAGCCGCTGCCCGTACTCGCGTACCTGTTGCAGTGGATGAGTGATCTGCAGGATTTCATGACGCAGTTCCTGGCGATGCATTTCCAGGCGCATGCGCAGCACGGCTTTACGAAGTTCACGGCGCGAGGCGCCTGGAGGCAGGGTCGGCGTCATGGCAGCAGTTGCTCGCGGTCACGTTGCAGTTCTTCAAGGCTGGCGCTGAACGGCGGCTCGGCGTTGCGCAGACTGGTCAGCAGCCAGGCGCCGCAACCGAGCAGACCGAAGCCGTAGAACAGGCACAGGCCGGTGGCGACTGCCAGGCGGTGCGTATCCCAGTAGACGATCAGCAGCAGAGCGGACAGACCTATCAGCAGGAGCAGGGCGAAGGCCAGACACAGACCGCCAAGGAACAGCGCACGCAGTGCCTGGTCGCGTTGGTCTTCGAGTTCATGGGCCAGCAGCGCCACGTGGCCCTGGAGCAGGCCCAGCAGGGCTGCTCCCAGGCGCCGTGGCGAGGGGCCGTTGGACATGGGAGCTGTCAACGGCGGCTGATCAGCAGGCCGAGCACCAGGCCGATAGCGGCCGACAGGCCGAGCGCCTGCCACGGGTGTTTGTGCACGTAATCCTCGGTGGCGTCGACGGCGATCTTGCCCTGTTCGCGTAGGCCGGACTCGGCTTTGTGCAAGGTGTCACGGGCCCGGTCAAGACTGCTTCGAATGTCATCGCGCAGCGCTTCGGCCTGTTCACCAGCCAGGCTGGCGGAATGTTGCAGGAGCTTCTCGGTGTCGCTGACCAGAGCCTGGAATTCATCCAGCAGGGCGTCCTTGGTGCTTGGAGTAGCGGCTTTGCTTGGCATGGTGAGCAGTCCTCTGCGTTGGGTATGTACTGTTTACGAGTGCTCTGCAGCATGAGGGTTCCGCAAGAATAGTCGTGAAGTGACCGGTTTGGTGTTTGGTATAGCGATTGCATTTTGCTGGTGCGCGAAGGTCGCGAAATGCCCTGTGATGGGGCCTTCTCGATGCGGCTCAGGATGGTCAATTTCGCGTATAACCATTTGATTAACAAGAAATAAGCATCGATCAGTCGGTCTTTGGTGGCGCCATTTTGGGGCCGCCGGACGGCACTTTTCGAGGGCGCGCTGCATGCGCTGGCTGCATTGTGGTGCGCATTTTCGGTTTCGTGCCTTCGTTTGGTGCTTTTTCTTCTGCCTCCGGAGTTTTCTTTCTCGATGGAAAACATCAACAGTGCCGTGGCCACGCTGATCCACGGCTCCAATACCCTGTTCATCCTGCTGGGTGCAATCATGGTCCTGGCCATGCACGCCGGGTTTGCCTTCCTCGAAGTAGGAACGGTGCGGCAGAAAAACCAGGTCAATGCGCTATCGAAGATTCTTTCGGATTTCGCCATTTCCGCCCTGGCGTATTTCTTCATCGGCTACTGGATCGCCTACGGCATCAACTTCTTCGAGCCGGCGGCGGTGCTGACGGAGAACCACGGGTACGGTCTGGTGAAGTTCTTCTTCCTGCTGACCTTCGCCGCGGCGATTCCGGCAATCATCTCCGGTGGTATCGCCGAGCGCGCCAAGTTCGGCCCGCAGCTATGCGCGACGGCGTTGATCGTGGCGTTCGTCTATCCCTTCTTCGAAGGCATGATCTGGAACGGCAACTACGGCTTCCAGGCCTGGCTCGAGACTCGTTTCGGCGCGGGCTTTCATGACTTCGCCGGTTCGGTGGTGGTGCATGCCATGGGCGGCTGGTTGGCGTTCGGTGCGGTGCTGCTGCTGGGGCGCCGCAATGGTCGCTATCGCGACGGCAAGCTGGTGGCCATGGCGCCGTCGAACATTCCATTCCTGGCGCTGGGCTCGTGGATCCTGATCATCGGCTGGTTCGGCTTCAACGTGATGAGTGCGCAGACGCTCGAGGGCGTCAGTGGCCTGGTGGCGGTCAACTCGCTGATGGCCATGGTCGGTGGCACCGTCGCCGCGCTGCTGGTAGGGCGCAATGACCCAGGCTTTCTGCACAACGGCCCGCTCGCCGGTCTGGTAGCGATCTGCGCCGGCTCGGACCTGATGCATCCGATTGGCGCCCTGGTCACCGGCGCGATTGCCGGTGCGCTATTCGTCTGGGCATTCACCGCGACTCAGGTGAAGTGGAAGATCGATGACGTGCTCGGCGTCTGGCCGCTGCATGGCCTGTGCGGCATCTGGGGTGGCATTGCCTGCGGCATCTTCGGCCTCGAAGCATTCGGTGGCCTGGGTGGCGTCAGCCTGGCCAGCCAGGTGATCGGTACTGCACTGGGCGTGGTGGTCGCGCTGGTCGGTGGCTTCGTGGTGTACGGCCTGCTCAAGGCGTCGCTGGGCATTCGCCTGAGTCAGGAAGAGGAATACAACGGCGCCGACCTGTCGATTCACAAGATCGGTGCGGTGAGTCAGGATTGAGCTATTACCGGGTGCCGCCAGCCAGCGCCCGGAACAGGCAAGGATGCGTCGAATAGTAGGAGCGGCGCCCCGCCGCGAACCGGTGCGGCGCCAGCTCGAAAGCTTCGCCCCGAGGCGGGGCTCCTACGAAAGGTCGCTTTGTCTGGTTTTGGATCAGCCTTCGTAGGGTGTCGCGGGGCCGCCCAGGCTGTGCGCACCGAAATGCCGGAGCTACCTCTTTGGTGCGCACCTATGTCCCCCGGCTGAACACACGGCGCACCCTACGTAATTGAGAGGCCAGGGCTGGCGCTGTCTGTCAGCGTTTACGGCGGTCAATAAAAAACCGGGCAATGGCCCGGTTTTTTATTTGGTTGCAGATCAGTCGCGACGACCTTCCACCGACTTGCCGGCGACAGTACCTTCCTTGAGCATGATCTGGTATTCCTTGCCGTCGGTCTCCACCTGATGCAGGCGCACTAGCAGGTGGCCCCAGTCCTTGGCGAACCACAGTACGGTCTTGCGGGTGCTTTGCGTGGGGTCACGCACGCGCTCGACCTTGATCGCGTCGATCAGGCCTGCCTTGGTGCGCACCACTTCTTCGCCCAGCACACGGAAGTCATAGGTTTCGATTTCGTCACCGTCGACCACCTGATAGCTCACGCTCTTCTTGCCGGCGGCGACGTCCTGTTGCAGGGCGACCTGGTAGGTCGACTTGTCCAGCAGGCCGCGATTGAGCGGGAGGCGTACGGCGTCGCCACGGTCGGTGCCGATGACCTGCTTCTGTCCCCAGTCGAAATCCTGCTCGACCTTCTTGCCTTTGCCCAGTCCGCTACGGTTGAGGCGGTAGGTCAGTGGCAGCAGGGCGCCGTTGTCTACGCGGAAGGTGCTCTCTTCGGTCAGGCCGGCGACCAGCATCGAGGCTTCGAAGTTGAGGGTCCAGCGGCCGTCGTCTTCGCGCTTGAGGCTGCGCTCGGCGCTGCCACTGACCGGCAGTTGCTTCCAGTCCGCGGTGTAGCTGGCGGAGAAAGGCTGCAGATCCTCGGCAAGGGCGGGCAGGCTGAACAGTGTCAGGGCGAACAGCAGGGCGCGACGCATAGAGTCTCCTAGGTTCGAATCAGGTGGCCGCTGGCGGGCAGCGGCAGGCCATCCAGCATTGCGCCTTGAGCGCCAAGACGCAAGCGGCCTTCGGCAAACCAGCGTACAGCCAGAGGATAGATCTGGTGTTCCTGCTGATGCACGCGGCGCGCAAGGCTTTCGGCCGTGTCGTCTGCCATGACTGGCAACACAGCTTGTACGACCAGAGGGCCACCATCGAGTTCCTCGGTGACGAAGTGCACGCTGCAGCCGTGTTCGCTGTCGCCGGCTTCGATAGCCCGTTGATGAGTGTGCAGGCCTTTGTGCTTGGGCAGCAGTGACGGGTGGATATTGAGCAGGCGGCCTGCATAGTGTTGAACGAAGCCAGGCGTGAGGATGCGCATGAAACCGGCCAGCACCACCAGGTCAGGCTGGTGGGCATCGATGGCCTGGATCAGGGCGGCATCGAAAGCTTCGCGGCCGTCGAACTGCTTGTGATCAAGCAGTTCGGTGGCGATCCCGGCCTGTTTCGCCCGCTCCAGGCCGTAGGCACCGGCGCGGTTGCAGATAACCGCGGCGATGCGGGCCGGATTGCCGTCGTGGGCGACGCTGTCGATCAGCGCTTGCAGATTGCTGCCTGACCCGGAGATCAGGACGACGACATTGCAGGGCATCAGTGGGCTTTCAGGTTGTTCAGCTGAACCTGGGCTGCACCTTCTGCCGCTTCGGTGATCTGGCCGATGACCCAAGGTTGCTCGCCGCTGGCGCGCAGGCTGGCCAGGGCGGTTTCGACCTGATCCTGAGCGACGCAGATGACCATGCCGACGCCGCAGTTCAGCACGCGGTGCATTTCATATTCGTCGACGTTGCCTTGTTCCTGCAGCCAGTCGAACACCGCCGGACGATTCCAGCTGGCCACGTCGATCACTGCCTGGGCGCCTTGCGGCAGCACACGCGGGATGTTGTCCAGCAGGCCGCCGCCGGTGATGTGGGCCATGGCCTTGACCGCACCGGTGTCCTTGATCAGCTTGAGCAGCGGCTTGACGTAGATACGGGTCGGCGCCATCAGCAGGTCGGCCAGGGCCTTGCCATCCAGTTGCACCTGCTCGATGTCGGCGCCGGAGACTTCGATGATCTTGCGGATCAGCGAGTAGCCGTTGGAGTGCGGGCCGGAGGAGGGCAGGGCGATCAGCGCGTCGCCAGTGATGACCTTGGAGCCGTCGATGATTTCGCTCTTTTCCACCACGCCAACGCAGAAGCCGGCCAGGTCGTAGTCTTCGCCTTCGTACATGCCTGGCATTTCCGCGGTTTCACCACCGACCAGGGAGCAGCCAGCCAGCTCGCAACCGGCGCCAATGCCGGTGACCACGGTGGCGGCGACGTCGACGTTGAGCTTGCCGGTGGCGTAGTAGTCGAGGAAGAACAGCGGCTCGGCGCCGCACACCACCAGGTCGTTGACGCACATGGCGACCAGGTCCTGGCCGATGCTGTCGTGCTTGTTCAGGTTCAGCGCCAGGCGCAGCTTGGTGCCGACGCCGTCGGTGCCGGACACCAGTACGGGCTGCTTGTAGCCGGCCGGGATCTCGCACAGGGCGCCGAAGCCGCCCAGGCCACCCATGACTTCCGGACGCGCAGTGCGCTTGGCGACGCCTTTGATGCGTTCGACCAGGGCTTCACCGGCATCGATGTCGACGCCTGCGTCCTTGTAGCTGATGGAGGGTTGCTTGCTCATAGATCCGGGCCTTTGAATGGGGAGTTCGTGTAGGCGCCGACGTGGCGCGGGCTCATCCAAGGAGCCCGGCGCGCGTACCGGCTGGCGAAGGCGCGCGATTTTATCAGGCTTGCCCGGCAGCGGCCACTCGCGTGCATGCGCTTCGTCGCAGGCGCTGGCTCTGGTTGCCGGGGCTTGAGCGGCTGTTTAAGGTATAGGCCTTTGTGCCTGCCCGCCGTGCGGCCATCCCTTGCGAGAGTCCACCCCAATGCGTTTGCCCATCCGCCTGCTGTTCTTCTGTCTGTCGCTCCTGAGCCTGCCAGCACTGGCCGCGCCGGTTACCGGTCTTTATCAGGTGCGTGAACCCGTGGCGGATCAACAGCCGGAAAGCCGCGACACGGCCATGCAGAAGGCCCTGCAGACCCTGGTGCTGCGTTTGACCGGTGATGCCAAGGCGCTGCAGAGCGCCGGCTTGGAAGGCCTGCGCAAGGACCCGCAACAGATCGTCAGCCAGTACGGTTATGAAGGCGACGCGCTGTTGGTCGAGTTCGATCCGGCCAGTACCGATCAGCAACTGCGCCAGGCTGGCCTGGCCCTGTGGGGCGCCAACCGTCCGGCGATCCTGACCTGGTGGCTCAACGAATCGCCGGAAGGCAGCCAGCTGGTTGGCGAAAGCCAGAGTGCATCGGCACTGCTGCGCGATGCTGCTCAGCATCGTGGTCTGCCGCTGCGTCTGCCCCTTGCGGACCTCAGCGAGCAGGCGCTGGGCAGTGCCGATACGCTGCTGGCCAACGATCCGCAGGCACTGCGTGAGGCCTCCGAGCGCTATGGCGCCGATGCCTTGCTGGCCGTGCAGGCGACCGAAAGCGGCGGCAACTGGCAGGCTACCTGGCGCCTGTGGCTGGGCGACGAGCGTGAACAGGGCAAGGCTGAGGGCGCCGATCAGGCTGCGCTGGCCGATGCAGTGCTGCTGGCCGTGGCCGAGCGCCTGGCGCCGCGTTTCGTCGTCAAACCCGGTGCGGCGCAGAGCCTGACGCTGGTCATCGAAGGTGCTGACCTGGGGCGCTTCGCGGCGCTGGAGCGCTTGCTCGAACCCTTCGCCGCGCGTTTGCAGGAGATCGACGGCCAGCGTCTGGTCTATCAGGTCAGCGCCAGCCCGGAGCAGCTGCGCGCGCAGCTGGCACTGGGGCAGTTGCAGGAAGTCAGCGAGCCGCTCGACGCCGCAGCGCCGGTAGAGGCTCCTGAAACGGGCGCAACCGAGGCTCCGCAGGTGAAACCGCGCACCGATCAGTTGCGCTTTCGCTGGTAGAATTGGCGCCGGCTAGACCACAGCCCAGTTACGCGGCGCCTTCCTGGCGCCGTTTCGCATCGAGGACGCGAGCATGACCGATTCCACCCGTTGGCTATGGATGGCTGGGCTGTTTCTGCTCGGCTGGCTGCTGTATCTGTTGCACCCGATTCTTTCCCCGTTCCTGATCGGCATCCTGCTGGCCTATCTGGGGGACCCGCTGGTCGACCGTCTCGAGCGGCATCGCCTGTCGCGCACCGGCGGTGTGGTGGTGGTGTTCACGCTGTTCTCGCTGCTGTTGCTGATCCTGCTGCTGGTGCTGGTACCCATGCTGGGGCGGCAACTGGTGCGTCTGTACCAGCTGGCGCCGGAGATGCTCGACTGGCTGCAGGGCACGGCGTTGCCCTGGTCGCAGTCGCACCTGGGCCTGCAGAATGATCTGCTGCAGGTCGATCAGCTCAAGCAGGTCTTTACCGACAACATCGGCAAGACCACCGACGTGCTCAAGGCGGTGCTGGCTCAGGCGACCTCTTCAGGCCTGGCGCTGCTGGCCTGGCTGGGCAACCTGCTGCTGATTCCGGTGGTGAGCTTCTATCTGATGCGCGACTGGGATGTGCTGGTCGAGCGGGTGCGTCGCCTGCTGCCGCGCCAGCGCGAGGGGCTGGTGGTCAAGCTGGCGGGCGAATGTCATGAAGTACTGGGCGCCTTCCTGCGCGGCCAATTGCTGGTGATGCTGGCACTGAGCGTGATCTATTCCGCTGGCCTGATGCTGGTGGGCTTGGAGCTGGGATTGCTGATCGGTGTGCTGGCGGGACTGGCGAGCATCGTGCCCTACATGGGCTTTATCGTCGGCATAGGTGCGGCGCTGACTGCTGCGCTGTTCCAGTTTGGTCTCGAGCCCTATCCGCTGATCGGTATCGGCGTGGTGTTCATGATCGGCCAACTGCTCGAAGGCATGGTCCTCACGCCCATGCTGGTGGGCGATCGCATCGGCCTGCATCCGGTCGCGGTGATCTTCGCCATCCTCGCTGGCGGCCAGTTGTTTGGCTTCACCGGCGTGCTGCTGGCCCTGCCGGTGGCCGCGGTGATCATGGTTCTGCTGCGCCATGCCCATGATTTGTATAAACTTTCCGGTCTTTACGGAGAGTCCAACAGCGGTTCTGACGAACCGCCGAGCCCTGCATGAAACCTATCCAGCTGCCTCTGGGGGTGCGTCTGCGTGATGACGCCACCTTCGCCAACTACTACCCCGGCGCCAATGCCGCGGCCCTGGGCTATGTCGAGCGCCTGTGCGAGGCCGATGCCGGCTGGACGGAGAGCCTGATCTATCTGTGGGGCGCTGAGGGCGTAGGGCGCAGCCACTTGCTGCAGGCTGCCTGCCTGCGTTTCGAGCAGCGTGGCGAAGCGGTGGTGTATCTGCCGCTCAGCGAAGTGGTGCAGCACGGCCCGGAGCTGCTCGACAACCTTGAGCTGTGCGAGCTGGTCTGCCTCGATGATCTCGATGCAGTGGCTGGCCGCAGCGACTGGGAAGAGGGTTTGTTCCACCTGTTCAACCGTCTGCGTGACAGCGGCCGGCGTCTTTTGCTGGCTGGCACCATGCCGCCGCGTGAGCTGCCCATTCAACTGCCCGATCTGAAGTCGCGATTGACCCTGGCGCTGGTCTTCCAGCTGCATGAACTGTCCGACGAGGACAAGCTGCGCGCCCTGCAGCTGCGCGCCTCGCGTCGTGGCCTGCAGATGAGCGATGAGGTCGGCCGCTTCATCCTCACCCGTGGCGAACGCAGCATGAGCGCGTTGTTCGAGCTGCTGGAACGCCTGGATCAGGCCTCGCTACAAGCCCAGCGCAAGCTGACCATTCCCTTTCTCAAGGAAACCCTGGGCTGGTAACTGTTTCGGGAGCTCATATGTAGGAGCGAGCTCTGCTCGCGAATTTTTAGCTGCACAAGAGCTTCGCGAGCAGAGCTCGCTCCCACATCAGGACGTTTATTCACCTGCGAGTTTACGGTCGTACTGAAAGCGCCAGCGGGTGTAGAGCAGGGCCGTGCAGAACAGGCCGAAGCTGATCACCGCCTCCAACGCTCCGAACAGTGCGCGCGCCGGGTCGATGGCGGCCAGTACGCCCTGGATGAAGTAGATGTTGACGACGAAACAGGTCCAGGCATGGGCACGGGCGTTGCCTAGCAACATGCCGGGGGCGAGTAGCGCCAGTGGCAACAGTTGAATGGCCAGCACCACGCCGACCCGCGCGCCATGCAGATCGGCGAAGGCCAGGTTCCACACCAGCAGCAGGGTCAGCAGGGCGATGAAACTGAACAGGCTCAGTGCTCGACTGAGTTTGACCCGTGGCTCCAGCCATTCAAGGCTGGGCAGGGGCTTCTTCGCTCGGGCCACGTTCAGCGCTCCAGTTTGCTGGCGGTTTGCGCCAGGCGTTGACCCAGTGCACGGCACAGGGCGATTTCATGTTCGTCCAGCGCGCGTTTGCCGTCGCCGCCAGCATGGTGGCTGGGGCCGTAGGGCGTACCACCGCCGCGGGTTTCGAGCAGGGCCGATTCGCTATAGGGCAGGCCGCAGACCAGCATGCCGTGGTGCAACAGAGGCAGCATCATCGACAGTAGGGTGGTCTCCTGGCCGCCATGCAGGCTGGCGGTGGAGGTGAACACGCCTGCCGGCTTGCCGACCAGTTCGCCGGTCAGCCACAGGTTGCTGGTGCCATCGATGAAGTACTTGAGTGGTGCGGCCATGTTGCCGAAACGGGTCGGGCTGCCCAGGGCCAGGCCCGAGCAGTTCTTCAGGTCGTCCAGGGTGGCGTACATGGCGCCGTCCTCCGGCACGCTCGGCGCAACGGCCTCGCATTCGCTGGATACCGCCGGCACCGTGCGCAGGCGTGCTTCCAAGCCAGCCAGCTCGACGCCACGGGCAATCTGTTTGGCCATCTGCGCAGTGGCGCCATGACGGCTGTAGTAGAGGACTAGGATGTAGGGCGCGCTCATGCCAGCAGCTCCAGCACTTTTTCCGGTGGGCGACCGATCACCGCCTTGTCGCCAGCGATCAGGATCGGGCGCTCGATCAGCTTGGGATGCTTGACCATCGCCTCGATCAACTGAGCTTCGCTCAAGCTGGCGTCAGCCAGGCCCAGTGCCTTGTATTCGTCTTCACCTGTACGCAACAGGTCGCGGGCGGCGATACCCAGCTTGCCGAGCAGGCTCTTGAGTTCGCTGGCGCTGGGTGGCGCTTCCAGATAGCGCACTACTTGCGGTTGCAGGCCGCGGGCTTCGAGCAGTTCCAGAGCACCGCGGGATTTCGAGCAGCGCGGGTTGTGGTAGAGGGTCAGGTCGGTCATGGTGGCTCGCATCCGGCTTGAAGTGGCGGCTATTCTAACCGCCCGATACGTGGATGCACGCATACCGCTAACAGGCTGTTGAAAAACTACCTACGTTGCCATTGCGGCGTCAAAAACAGGCTGGAACGCCAGCCCGGTCAAATGCTCATTTACAACTTGTAAGCTGCGCTTTTTCGCCTTTTTTTGCCTGGTACTGGCTGCCTCGCTTACGTTTTTCAACGGCCTGCTGCTGCGACCTTTTCGCGCGGCGCACTGTCTGTTTAGGTTTGAGGGCTAAGGAGAGGTCATGCTGCATCGTTTAAAGGACTGGCTGGGGTTCTGGCTGAGTCTCTGTAAGCGTTTCGTGGAGAACCGTGGCGCGGGCAACGCGGCAGCGTTGACCTACACCACCCTGTTCGCCGTGGTGCCGATGATGACCGTGACCTTCGCCATGCTGTCGGCGATTCCGGCGTTCAAGGGCGTGGGCGAGGAAATCCAGGGGTTCATCTTCAACAATTTCGTACCTTCCACTGGCGAGACGGTGCAGGAATATCTGCGTGAGTTCACCACCCAGGCGCGGCAGTTGACCTGGTTTGGCGTGGGGCTGCTGGCCGTCACCGCCTTCCTCATGCTGGTAACCATCGAAAAGACCTTCAACGTGATCTGGCGGGTGCGCCAGCCGCGCCGCGGCATGTCCAGTTTCCTGCTGTACTGGGCGATTCTCAGCCTCGGACCTTTGTTACTGGGTGCAGGTTTTGCGGTCAGTACCTATATCGCCTCGCTGTCGCTGATTTCCGGGCCAGATGCAGTGGTCGGCGCCAAGACGCTGCTTGCCTTCACGCCGCTGCTATCGAGCATCGCGGCCTTCACCTTGCTCTATGCGGCGGTCCCCAATACTCGGGTGCCCTTGCGTCATGCGGTGCTGGGCGGCTTGTTCAGCGCCGTGCTGTTCGAAGTGGCCAAGGCGCTGTTCGGCCTCTACGTGCGCCTGTTTCCCGGTTATCACCTGATCTACGGCGCCTTCGCCACGGTGCCGCTGTTTCTGGTGTGGATCTATCTGTCCTGGTTGATTGTGCTGCTGGGTGCCGAGCTGGTGTACGGCCTCTCGCAACCACGGCACTGGCGTCGCGAACCCATCCCCAAGGGACTGGTTCTGCTGGTGGTGTTGCGCCTGTTGCTCAAGCGCCAGCAGAAGGGCGAAGCCCTGCATTACGGCGATATGCAGCGCGCTGGCTGGCGTTTGCCGGAAGACGAGTGGAACCAGGTGATGGACTTTCTCGAGCGTGAGCACCTGGCTTGCAAGGCCAGCGGCGGCTGGGTGCTGTGCCGTGATCTGCACAATTTTTCCCTGCATCAGTTGCTCGAGTGCAGCCCTTGGCCGTTGCCGACTCTGTCGCAACTGCCCGCTCAGCTCGACGAACCCTGGTATCCGGCATTGCGCGAGGGACTGGAGCGCCTGCAAGCGGAGCGCGAGGAGCAGTTCGGAGTCAGTCTGGCGGATTGGTTACCGGGGAAGGGCTGAGCAAACTTGCGCGACATTGTGGGCGAGGTGAATGAGAGAGGGCGCCGAAAAGGGGTGACAAAAAACGTCAGTTTCAGGCGTCGCCCAGGCCTGCTGTGATCTGGGCGCAGGGGCAGGCGTCAATGAATGCGTTACAGAAGGTCTGGCACGCTTCTAGCAACTGCAAGGTCAGTTGCTATCGAACTGCCAGCAGGGCAGGGATCGCTGAGGACGCAGGCAGTAATGACGGTAAAAAACAGGGTAATCCACCTTCATCGACGCGATCCGCAGGAAGCGCTGACGCGGCTCAATCGAATCACCGGGCTGCACTTCGCACGCTGGCCGGAGTCGCTGCTCGAGCATGTGGCTGCTGAAAACCTGCAGCCAGACGCTGACGATTCAAGTCCGCAGGCCGCGCCCAGCCCTGGAGTTTCCTCCGGCTGAAAGCAAAATCCCGCGTCGATGCGCGGGGTTCGATGTTGCAGTTGTGGTTCAGGCCATGGCCTGGCGGCTCTCGCTATTGGCCAATTCGACGGCCTGAACGAAGAACTCCTCGACTACCAGGCTCTGCGCCGGCACCGCAGAGCGCAGGCGCACCTGCATGTCTTCGATCTTCAGTCGTACTGGCATGCGAGCGATCCCGGAGAGCAGGATCTTGCCATGGGCATTGACCTTGCCGTGGTCGACATTCACCTCGCGACGCTTGTCCCCGTCGCGGTAACTCACCAGCAGCGACACCGGCAGATTGGCCAGCCCCGGCAGTTGCAGCCAGGTGGCGACGTTGTATTCGGCTACGCGGCCCTCGTAGGGCGTGACCAGCAGGTGAGCGACGTCGACGATGCGCGAGGGCACGGAGACAATCAGCTTGTCTTGCGCTTGGGACATGGTGAAATTCCAGGCTGGGTGAGACTTGAGTGCCAGGAATTATAAGCAGCCACCTGCTGGCGAAACTGTGCACTCGGCGGACAGGCCGCGTGACTGGAGTCGCAGTTTCGCATATCAGGCCAGGCGCAGCGGGTGACGGGTAACCGATGAGGTCTGCAGGTTGCTTTCGGGCAGCGGCAGGATCGCTTGGTTATGCACGCTGGCCAGTTGCAGCCAGAGGTGCTCGCCGGAGCTGAACTGGCCGTTGGGCAGCCACAGGCCGTGGTGCCAGCCGTTGCCGGGGGCCGGGGTGCTCTGCAGCACGCCTGGGTGAGTTTGCGCATTGGGGGCGCGTCGTAGCCAGACCGGACGTGGCAGACCTTTGAGATAGCGCAGCCCGAGGTGCAAGCCTTCGCTATTGAGATGACGCCAGCGCACCAAGGCCAGAGTCGGTGTGCCATTGGTAAGCAGCAGAACCAGTTGCCCAACCTGCAGTTGTCCGCCCTCGTTGGCGTTGCACAGCAGGCGCGCGCCACCCGGACTGGCGTCGAGAATCTGCGCCTCGGTGCGCTGCGGCAGCTTGTCCAGCAGTTGCGCATGAATGGCCGGCAGGCCCACCAGCAGGCTGCATTGTCCGTCCAGTTCGGCGCGTTCATGGCGGCGTTGCTGGCGGCCCAGCCAGTGCTGGCGTACCCGTTCGAGCAACTGGCGCTCCTGCATGCTTTGCAGTGGTGCTGGCTCATGCAACGCGATCAGCAGCGCGCCCAGTTCGAAGCGGCGCAGGTTGGCGGTTTTGCCTTCGATACGCTGTTCGAAACTCAGGCAGGCCTGTGATTCGCTGAGGTCGACTACCGGGCCTTCGGTGTCGTCTTCCTCGTCCCAGGCTTGCAATCTGGCCAGCGCCGCCAGAGGTGCGAGCGCGCTGAACAGGGTCAGGCATTCGCCTTCATCGAGATGGAAGGGGTTGCTCAGGGCCAAGAGCAGCATCTGCTGGTAGAGGCCGCGCAGGGTACTGGCCGGTTTCGGCTCGAAGGCCGCCGCCACCGGCTCGTCCAGGCACTGCTGATGCTCGCCGATCCAGTACAGCAAGTGGCTATCGCGCCAGAGCGTTGCAGGTGGCTCCTGGTACAGCTGGTAGTGGCGTAGCAACTGCTGGGCAAGGAAATGCTGGGCCATGTACAGGCACCAGGCCAGGTGCGGCATCGACGGCTGGCGACCCTGCAGGATTTGCAGCAGCAGGCGTTTGAAGCCGATCGCCAACTCGCCGCAGAAACGCACGAACAGCGTGCTTGGCGGATGCTGGCGATTGGCAAGGCTGGCGTAATGGCGGTACTCATCACTGAAGTTTTGCAGCGCACGCTGCCTTTCCAGTAAGGTCAGAGCGCTGCGATTGAGCGAAAACAACAGGCCCAGCACTTGTTGCAGGCCATTTTCCGGCTCCAGGTGGCGAGCTGCCGCGAGTCGTTGAACAATTTCCGCCGGCGACACGCTGTTGTCCTCGCGGATGTCCGGTACTTCCAGACGCAGGGCATCCAGCGTCATATCAACCCCGGGTGGACGAGGATCGAGTACATGGGCTTAGGGCTCCGGAGTTTCGGCAAGGCTGTTATGGGTATCTGCGCCGGTCTGCTGCTGACGGCTTGTGCCGAAGATTACGGCCTCGATCAGCATGGACGAAAGGTAACGGCTGAGAGCCTGGATGGCCAGTGGCTAGTCATTAATTATTGGGCTGAGTGGTGTGCGCCGTGCCGCACGGAAATCCCCGAGCTCAATGCTCTGGAAGAACAGCTGAAAACCCAGTCGGCGCGGGTGATCGGCGTCAACTTCGATGCCCTGCAGGGCGATGACCTCAAGCGTGCCGCGGACAGTTTCGACATTCGTTTCACTGTGCTGGCGCAGGACCCGGCGGCGCGCTTCGAGCTGCCGCGCAATGACGTGCTGCCGGTGACCTACATTGTCGACGCCGATGGCAGGCTACGTGAGCGCCTGGTAGGCGAGCAGACTGCCGCCGGCCTGCTCGAACATTTGCAGCAACTGCGCCAGAACTAGAAACGCGCAGGGTGCGCCCTGTCACCCCATGCGGGGAAGTCATGGCGCTTACCAACCCGGCACCCCACTCATGTCCGGCAACTGGTGGGCGATGCCCTTGTGGCAATCGATGCAGGTGGCTGCGCCGCTGGCCAGGGCGCTGGAGTGCATCTGGCGGGCGCGTGGGCTCTGTTTGGTGAAGTCCATGTAGTCGAAGTTGTGGCAGTTGCGGCATTCCAGCGAATCGTTGGCCTTGAGCCGTGCCCATTCGTGTTCGGCCAGTTCGCGACGCTTTTCCAGAAACTTCTCGCGGGTGCTGATGGTGCCGAAGATCTTGCCCCAGACCTCCTTCGACGCCTGCATCTTGCGCGCGATCTTGTCCGTCCACTGGTGCGGTACGTGGCAGTCCGGGCAGGTGGCGCGCACCCCGGAGCGGTTGCTGTAGTGAATGGTGTCCTGCAGCTCGACGTACACGTTGTCACGCATCTCATGGCAGGAGATGCAGAACTGCTCGGTATTGGTGGCCTCCAGCGCGGTGTTGAAACCGCCCCAGAAAATGATGCCGGCGATGAAGCCGCCAAGCGTGAGAAAACCCAGGCTGTAATGCACGCTTGGGCGGCGCAGGATGCCCCAGTACTCCTTGAGCAGGGCCATTAACGACTTCATGAAAGGCCTCCTCAGGGTTTTGCCGTGCCGGCTGCTTCGTCGCCGAGCAACTGGTCGATATTGCGGAAGGCGTTGCCGACCAGAGGTTTGACCTCCTGCTGGGTGACGTGGCACTGGGTACAGAAGTAGCGCCGTGGTGAAACCGCCGCCAGGGCCTGGCCGTCACGATCCATGTAATGAGTGATGCTGATCATCGGCGCCTGGCTGCGGGCGCTGCCGGCGCGGCTGTGGCAGGTCAGGCACTTGTTGCCGTTGGCGTCGACCTGATAGCCGCGAATGCTGTGCGGGATGGTCGGCGGCTGCTCGGGGTAATTGCGCTCGCGCTTGATATCCTTGTTCTCTTCATTGCCGAGCACGGGCGCCGGTAGGCTCTGGCTCAGGGTGCCGCCAGGGCGGCGACCGTCTGGTGCCGGAGCGTCGAGTGGGTAGTTGAGCTCGTCGGCGATGGCCAGACCAAAGGCGGCGAGCAGTAACAGAGGCAGAAAGCGCAGAGTCATGACGGTTCTCCTCAGGCCAGGCTGACCAGTTCGATCTTCACCGCACACTTCTTGTAGTCGGTCTGCTTGGAGATCGGGTCGGTGGCGTCCAGCGTGACCTTGTTGATCAGTTTGTTGGCGTCGAAGAAGGGTACGAACACCAGGCCACGCGGCGGCTTGTTGCGCCCGCGGGTTTCGATGCGTGCGCGGATTTCCCCACGACGGCTGATCACCTTGACCTCGCTGCCGCGTCGCGCCTTGAGTGCCCTGGCATCGTCCGGGTGCATGTACACCAGGGCATCGGGCACGGCGCCGTGCAGTTCTTCGACGCGCTGGGTCATGCTGCCGGTGTGCCAGTGTTCGAGCACGCGGCCAGTGCTGAGCCAGAACGGGAAGTCGTCATCCGGTGCCTCCGCTGGCGGCTCATAGGGCAGGGCGAAGATCAGCGCACGTTTGTCCGGGTAGCCGTAGAACTGCACGCCGCTGCCTTTTTCCACGTAGGGGTCGAGGCCTTCGCGATAGCGCCAGCGCGTTTCCTTGCCGTCAACCACCGGCCAGCGCAGGCCACGCTCGGCGTGATAGCTGTCGAAGGGCGCCAGGTCATGGGCATGGCCGCGACCGAACTGGGCATATTCCTCGAACAAGCCCTTCTGCAGGTAAAAGCCAAAGGCCTCGGCCTCGTCGTTGGCATAGCCGGCCTCGATCTGTTCGCGGGGGAACTGGTCGACCTGGCCGTTGGCGAACAGCACCTGGTAGAGCGTCTTGCCCTTGTATTCCGGGGCCTTGGCCAGCAGTTCGGCAGGCCAGACTTCGTCGGTGGTAAAGCGCTTGGAAAATTCCACCAGTTGCCACAGGTCGGACTTGGCCTCGCCCGGTGCCTTGACCAGTTGGTGCCAGAACTGCGTGCGGCGCTCGGCATTGCCGTAGGCGCCTTCCTTCTCCACCCACATGGCGCTGGGCAGGATCAGGTCGGCAGCCTGGGCCGAGACGGTGGGGTAGACATCGGAGACGATGACGAAGGCCTGCGGGTTGCGCCAACCGGGGAGGATTTCCTGCATCACGTTGGGGCCGGCCTGCATGTTATTGCTGACCTGGGTCCAGTAAACCTTGAGTACGCCGTCCTTGAGCTTGCGGCTCTGTTCCACGGCATGAAAACCGGGCTTTTCCTGGATGGTTCCAGCCGGCAGTTTCCAGATCTTTTCGGCGGTTGCACGGTGCTTGGGGTTGGCCACCAGCATGTCGGCGGGCAGACGATGGGAGAAAGTGCCCACCTCGCGCGCGGTGCCGCAGGCCGATGGCTGGCCGGTGAGGGAGAAGGGGCTGTTGCCCGGTTCGCTGATCTTGCCGGTGAGCAGGTGCAGGTTGTAGATCAGGTTGTTGGCCCAGACGCCACGGGTGTGCTGGTTGAAGCCCATGGTCCAGAACGACATGACCTTGCGTTTGGGGTCGGCGTACAGCTCGGCCAGGGCCTTGAGGCGCTCGGCCGCCACGCCGCTTTCCCGGGCGGTGCGCTCCAGGGTGTAGGGTTTGACGAAGGCGGCGAACTGCTCGAAGGACATGTCCTCCCAGGTATTGGCCTTGGCCGCGTTCTTGGCCTGCATCTCCAGCGGGTTGTCGGGACGCAGACCGTAGCCGATATCGTCGGCGCCGCGGGCGAACTTGGTGTGCTTGCCGACGAAGTCCTTGTTCACCGCGCCGCTTGCGATGATGTGGTTGGCGATGTAGTTGAGTATCAGCAGATCGGTCTGCGGTTTGAACACCAGCGGGATATCGGCCAGGTCGAAGCTGCGGTGCTCGAAGGTGGACAGCACGGCGACCTTGGTGTTCGGATGGCTGAGGCGACGATCAGTGACCCGGCTCCAGAGGATGGGGTGCATTTCGGCCATGTTCGAGCCCCACAGCACGAAGGCGTCGGCGACCTCGATGTCGTCGTAGCAGCCCATCGGCTCGTCCATGCCGAAGGTACGCATGAAGCCCATCACCGCCGAAGCCATGCAGTGGCGCGCGTTGGGGTCGATGTTGTTGGAGCGGAAACCGGCCTTCATCAGCTTGTTGGCGGCGTAGCCTTCCCACACCGTCCATTGCCCTGAACCGAACATGCCGACGGCCTCGGGGCCATGCTCGCGCAGCGCCTCCTTGGTCTTCTGTTCCATGATGTCGAAGGCCTGCTCCCAGCTCACCGGCTGGAATTCACCCTGCTTGTCGTACACGCCATTCTTCATGCGCAGCAGCGGTTGGTTGAGGCGGTCGACGCCGTACATGATTTTCGACAGGAAGTAGCCCTTGACGCAGTTCAGGCCGCGATTGACCTCGGCCTTGACGTCACCGTGGGTGGCCACCACGCGGTTGTCGCGGGTGGCGACCATCACGCTGCAGCCGGTACCGCAGAAGCGGCAGGGCGCCTTGTTCCAGTCCAGGCGGGTCATGTCCGCTTCGGTGATCAGGTTGCTGGCGGTCGTCACCAACGGCAGACCGGCGGCAGCGGCGGCAATGGCAGCAGCGTTGGCCTTGGCGAATTCACGGCGGGAAAGCTTCATTCTGAGCCTCCTTCTGTGTCGAGGAGTTCGTGGTAAACCAGAGCGGCATTGAGCACGCCTGGCAACGCGTTGATCTGTTCGAGGCGGGCGAGGATGTGGCGTTCGTGTTCGGTTTCCAGCACCACCACCAGCTTGCCTTGCGGGCTTTCCTGATGCAGTTCGAGGCCTTCCAGCTGGCGCAGGTTGGCTTTCACCGCAGCCAGCCATTCGGGCCGTACGTGCACCAGCAGACTGGAAATATGCATAGAGGCGGCCATGTTCCGTGGCTCCGTAGGTGAGGAAGGATCAGGTGGGTGGGCCAGGTGGGCCCAGCAGCATCTGCATGAACCAGATGATGAATCCGTAGCCGCCGACCAGCGCGACCGAAAGGATGGGGAACAGGCAGACCACGAGAAAGACGAACAGGCGAGTTTCCTTGCCTTTCGTGGCTTTGCCCTCGGGCGGGGTAGCCATTCGCTCTTCTCCGTTGCGTTCGCAATTGAGGTTAGACCCTAACGTTAGTAAGGGCAAAGTCTGTTGAGCTGGATCAAGGAAAAGGAATTGCACGAGCGGTAATGGCACGCGCTCGCGATTATCGATAGCGTGCTAATATTTCGTCTGGTTTCATTCACCTGCAAGCGTCACCCGGTTCGGTCTTGCGGCATGTTCCGGCTATCGCTTGCATCCAGCTTCGTGAGCCAGTCCATCCATGTCCGTGACTCATCTGAGCCGTGGCAGCGCCGGTTATCGGCGTGCCACCCTGGCGCTGTTCTGCGCCGGTTTCGCCACCTTCGCCATGCTTTACTGCGTGCAACCTCTGCTGCCGTTGTTGGCCGCGCACTTTCGCGTGTCTGCGGCCAGCAGCAGCCTGGCGCTTTCGCTGACTACCCTGAGCCTGGCCCTGTGCCTGCTGGTATCCGGTGCACTGGCCGAGAGCTGGGGGCGCAAGCCGGTGATGGTCGCGGCGCTGGGGCTGGCCGCGCTACTGGGGATCGCCTGCGCGCTGGTGGAGCAGTGGAGCAGCCTGCTGATTTTGCGTGCGCTGCTGGGGCTGGCGCTGAGCGGTTTGCCGGCGCTGGCCATGGCCTATGTCGGTGAGGAGTTCGACCCTGAAGCGCTACCGGCAGCGATGGGGTTGTATATCGGTGGCACGGCGCTGGGTGGTCTGCTCGGACGTTTGCTGGCCGGTTTGCTCAGCGACCTGGGCGGTTGGCCCTGGGCCCTGGGCGGCATTGCCGGGCTGGGTTTGCTGGTGCTGGGGCTGTTCATCTGGTTGCTGCCGCCGTCGCGGCATTTTACCGCCCAGCCGCTGTCGGTGCGCGGGCTGCTGGGCAACTTCGCCCTGCACCTGAAGAACCCGCGTTTGCGCGTGCTGTTCGCCCTGGGCTTTCTGCTTATGGGCGGTTTCGTTGCACTGTTCAACTATGTCGGCTTTCGCCTGGCGGGTGCGCCATTCAACCTGTCGGCGACGGTCATCGGCCTGCTGTTCACCGTGTACCTGCTCGGCATTCTCAGTGCTGGCTGGGCCGGGCGCCTGGTGCCACGCTTTGGCGCGCGTCAGGTGCTCAATGGCGGCATCGGCCTGATGCTGCTAGGCGTAGCGCTGTGCGCTGCGCCCTGGCTGAGCGCGGCGGTGGTCGGCCTGGCGCTGTTCACCCTGGGCTTCTTCTCGGCCCATGCGGTGGCCAGCGGGCAGGTCGGCATCCATGCGCAGGGCGCCAAGGCGCAGGCATCGGCGCTGTACCTGTGCGCCTATTATCTGGGCTCCAGCCTGGTGGGCTATGTCGGCGGTTATGTCTGGGAGCATGCCGGCTGGCTGGCATTGCTCGGCGTTCTGGCTGCGCTGTTTGTCGTTGCGGGTGCTCTGGTGCGGCGTATCTAGCCTGTTTGCCACTCGTTCAGTGCAGGTTCAAGGAGGGTTCAGCGGGGATTCAGTCGTCTTCCGGCAGACTCGTTGCCAAGTTGATCAAAACCGCAACGAGAGGAATGACGCCATGAAAATCACCCTGAACCGTATCGCCTTCGCTACCTGCCTGGCCCTGGGTGCAAGCGCTGCCCAGGCCAACGACAATTTCGTCGGCCTGACCTGGGGCCAGACCGACAACAACATCCAGAAGTCCAACGCGCTGAATGCCAACCTCGGCAATCCGAAGCTGGACAAGGTGATCGATGGTGAAGGAACCTGGGGTATCCGGGCCGGCCAGACGACCGCTGACGGCCGCTACTACGCGACCTACGAGAATGTCTCGGACAGTCACAATGGCTACAAGCTGCGTCAGCAGAATCTGCTTGGCAGCTACGACATGTTCGTACCGCTGGGCAGCAACAACACCAAGCTGTTCGGTGGTGTGACGGCCGGCCTGGTCAAGCTCGAACAGGAGAGCCGTGGCTTCTCCCGTGACAGTGACATCGGTTTTGCCGCAGGCCTGCAGGCCGGTATTCTGCAGGAACTGAACAGCAACACCTCGATCGAAGCCGGCTATCGTTACCTGCGTACCAATGCCAGCACGGAAATGGCGCCGCATGGTGCAGGCAAGGCCGGGTCGCTGGATCTGCACAGCAGCTCGCAGCTCTACCTCGGCGCCAACTTCGCCTTCTAATGGCGGCATAGCGTTACCAGGCCGGGCATCAGTCCGAGTGAAAACGTAGCGAGCGAAGGTCAGGCAAGGTAAAAGCCGGCGAAGAAGCGCAGTTTACGACTTGTAAATGAGCATTCTGAGCCGGGTTTTAACGCAGCATGGCCGAGCGCAGTAGTTTTCACGCTGACTGATTTGCCCGGCCTTCGCACAACTTAATAGGGGGAGTCTCATGAAATTGCTGGTGGTGGAGGATGAGGCGCTGCTGCGTCACCATCTGTTCACTCGCCTCAGCGAAAACGGGCATGTGGTGGATGCCGTGCGCACCGCCGAAGAAGCACTGTACCGAGCTGAGTCCTTCAATCATGACCTGGCCCTGGTCGACCTCGGTCTGCCTGGTATGAGCGGTATCGACCTGATCCGTGAGCTGCGCAGCCAGGACAAGAACTTTCCGATCCTGATACTCACCGCACGCGGTAACTGGCAGGACAAGGTCGAAGGGCTTTCCTGCGGTGCCGACGACTATGTGGTCAAACCGTTCCAGTTCGAGGAGCTGGAAGCACGCTTGAACGCGCTGCTGCGACGTTCTTCCGGGTTCACCAAGTCGACCATCGAAGCGGGCTCCCTGGTGCTGTACCTCAATCGCAAGCAGGCCACGGTGGATGAACAGTCGCTGCAGCTGACCGCCTACGAGTACCGCATCCTCGAGTACCTCATGCTGCACCATCAGCAGGTGGTGGCCAAGGAACGCCTGATGGAACAGCTCTATCCGGGCGACGACGAGCGTGATCCCAACGTCATAGAAGTGCTGGTAGGTCGTCTGCGGCGCAAGCTGGAGGCGGTGCTGGGCGGCAAACCGATAGAAACCGTGCGCGGCCAGGGCTACATGTTCAACGAGCGCTGCAAGTGAGTCGAACGCGCGCCGTTCTGCGCAAGCTGCGCATGCGTTTCGGCTCGCTACGCCTGCGCCTGATGCTGGCCAGTGCCGCACTGGCAATGCTGTTCATGCTGTTGCTGATGCCCGTGCTGCAGGGCGTATTTCTCATGGCCCTGGAGCAGACCGTGGAGAAACGTCTGGCCTCCGATGCGGCTGCACTGATATCTGCTGCGCGCATCCATGACGGCCAGTTGCACATGCCGGACAAGATGCCTGACGAGGAATTCGACAACCTCGACTCGCACCTGCTGGGCTTCATCTTCGACCGTGAAGGCCAGATGATCTGGCGCTCACGCTCCTCCATCGACGAGTTGGTGCGCTACCTGCCGCGCTACGATGGTCGCGGTCACGAGTTCATCCGCATTCGCGACGACAGCGGCCAGGAATACTTCGTATACGACGTGGAAGTGGATTTGCTGCGCGGCGACCAGACTGCGCTGAGCATCGTGACCATGCAGCCGACGCGCGAATACCAAGGGCTGTTCAACGGCTTTGCCTGGCAGCTGCGACTGTGGCTGGGCATCGCCCTGCTGGTATTGTTGGGTCTGCTCTGGTTTGGCCTGACCTGGGGCTTTCGCAGCCTGCGTGGTCTCAGCGACGAGCTCGATGGGGTGGAGGCCGGCACCCGCCAGCGCCTGAGTGACGAACACCCACGCGAACTGCTGCGCCTGACCAATTCCCTCAACCGCCTGCTCGACAGCGAGCGGCGTCAGCGCGAGCGTTATCGCGACTCACTGGAAGATCTTGCCCACAGCTTGAAAACACCACTCAGCGTGTTGCAAGGCATAGGTGAAACCCTTGCCGCTCAGCACGAGAATCGCGAGCAGGCGCAACTGATGCAGGCGCAAATCGAACGCATGAGTCAGCAGGTTGGCTATCAATTGCAGCGCGCCAGCCTGCGCCGCAGTGGCCTGGTACGCCATCGCGAGCAGGTCTGGCCGGTGCTCGACGGTTTGTGCCGCTCGCTGGACAAGGTCTACCGCGACAAACGTGTCGAAGCGACGCTGGAAGTGCCCGAGCACAGTCAGATCACCATGGAACGTGGCGCGCTGATGGAGCTGCTCGGCAACCTGCTGGAGAACGCTTACCGCCTCTGCCTGCATCGCGTACGCGTCAGGCTGCAACCCCTGGCTGGCGGCTGCCTGATCACCATCGAGGACGACGGCCCCGGTGTACCGCAGCAGCAGCGTGAGCGGGTGCTACAGCGCGGTGAGCGTCTGGATGCGCAGAACCCGGGGCAGGGCATCGGCCTGGCGGTGGTGGAAGATATCGTCGAAAGCTACGACGGTGAATTGAGTCTGGAAGATTCCGAATTGGGTGGCGCCTGTTTCAGGGTGCGGTTGTACGACTGAGCCTTGCTGTCAGGCACGTTCTTCCGATTCTTGTATGGAAGCGATCCGCTGCCGGACCAGGCGAGTCCTGCAGCGGAACAAGGTCGATACCAAGTGTGATGCCCTGATCGATTGAACGCTTCGCCCCCGCTGCGCGAACTACAGAATGGCCAGGGGCAAAGGCCCAGAACAGGCCGGATATACGAATGCAATCGCGCTGGCGACAGGTGCCAAAGCAAGGCTTTGCTCGCTACTTGTGGGGAGAGTCCATGTACTATTGTTATGCGGTTGTTAAAGGCCGTTGGCTAATGCCTGCTGGATTATTGGTGCTACTGATTCACGCGTAATTTGACGATCAGCACAGTATTTTGAAAGAAGCCATTCTGATAGCTGTTTCTGTCCTTTGCTTGCGTTGCACGAACAGCAGCATAGAACAATGTTTTCTCTGGTTATGATCTTCGCGTCATTTATGATGTGCTCCCAGCTAGCACAAGTTTTCTTCGAGATCTTAGCGGTTGTAAAAGCAGTGCCGCAATAAGCACAATTCTTGTCCCGTGCGCGGACCTCTTTTTCAAGCCAGCTTGGGATATTCCAACTATTTGCCATACTGACTCCTTCCTTGTTTATGCATAACGTTTGGTTAAGGGGCGGGCTTTAGCCCGTCTGCAGTGAGCGGAGCGAACGAGTTGAATGCTGTAATGGACTCTCCCCACACCACAGTTCTATACCAAGATGTCGAGGTTTTCTGAGCGGGAGAGTCGTTATGAAGCGCATCGCTGTTGATCTGGCCAAGTCCGTTTACCAAGTTGCCGAGAGTGTCCGTTTCGGCCAGGTGGTGCAGCGCAAGCGGCTGAACCGAGAGGCGTTCCGGCTATATATACAGGAGCAGGCCGAGCCGGTCGAGTGGGTGATGGAAGCCTGTGGCACCGCGCACTATTTGTTAGCCATGGGAGCGACTCAGCTAAGAAACTAGACTGTCCCAATGCTTATGAACAATTTCTGTTGCAGAAATTTTCGACGTTAAGCACTCTCTCACCATTGCCTCAAGTACGTAAGTGTTAAATTCTTTGAGGTGTCCGTGAATTAGGTCATTTGTAATTTCCAGGGCGTAGTCAAGATTTTCAATTTTAAATTTTTCGTGTTTGAATCGCTCAAACATGAATGTAACGATTCTCTGTGCGTAACGGTACCCCAAGTCTTGTTCTGGTGGGGTTTCGGGATTTTCTTGTAATCGCTCAGTAACTATTTGAACAAGAGCTAAAATTGAATCAAGTTTTAATTGGATTTCAGGTATTTCTTTATTCAGGAATGCCTTGATAAAAACAGATGTGCTTTGATTTTTCTGGATCTCTAATGCTAATTCTTCATGGTTGTGCTTAATTAACCATTCAATAAAGCTTTGAGCGTCTTCAGCTTTTTGGCTGTTCCTGCTCGCCGAGAATGCAGATAGCAACCCCACTATAGATGCGTATTCGGATGCAAACTCTACGGGCATGTTGTGGTTTACCTTAAGTGGCTAACTATTAATTCGACGGCATTTATGTCGCATTTCCACATGACACCTGTCGCACAACCTTCCTTGTCGTCCTGTAAGTCCTTGTCTGGCCTGAAAGTGCTCGCTGCAAACGCGACAGCACTCGGGAGAAAAACGACATGGAGAACGGCAAGCCTATCGCTCTGGCGCATTGCCGGCAGGCTTGGGTCAGAACCTAGTGCATATCTGTCTGCTCTGTCCATCCACGAAGCCCGATGCACAGACAGCAATACGCCTTACCCCTCCTGCGCCCGATACGCCCCCGGTGTCAGCCCCGTCCATTTCTTGAACGCGCGGTGAAAGGCCGAGGGTTCGGAGAAGCCGAGTTGTTCGGCGATGTCCTGAATCGCCAGTTCGTCGCGGCCCAGGTGGTAGATGGCGAGGTCGCGGCGCAGGTGGTCCTTGAGTTCCTGGAAGCTGGTGCCTTCTTCGCGCAGGTGGCGGCGCAGGGTTTGTGGGCTGGTGTGCAGGTGCTGGGCGACCTGTTCCAGGTCCGGCCAGGTGCGGCAGTCGCGGCCGAGCAGGCGGCGGATCTGGCTGATCAGGCTGTCGCCGCCGTCGGGACGGGCCAGCAGGTCGGCGGGGGAGTGCTGGAGGAATTGCTTGAGCGTGCGTTCGTCCTGCAGCAGCGGCATGGCCAGGTAGCGGGCGTGGAACAGCAGGCTGGTTTGTCCGGCGGCAAAGCGCCGGCTGCAGGGGAATAGCAGTTCGTACTCGGTGGCATGCGCGGGTTCGGGGTAGGCGAAGGTGGCTTCTTCCAAACGGATGCGTTGGCCGATCAGCCAACTGCCCAGGCGATGCCAGATCACCAGCAGGCTCTCCACGAGAAAATGATCCGGGTCCCACAGCGTGCTGTCGTCGACGCTCAGCCGCGCCCAGTCGCCTTCGCGTTGCAGGCTGATGCTCGGTGCGTCGGGAAACAGGCCGTAGAACATTGCGCCACGGCTCAGGGCTTTTTCCAGGCTGCGGCAGTGGATGATGGCGTGACCCATCATGGCGAAGGTGCCGCGTTTGCTCGGCTGGCGGCCGAAGCCGAGGTATTCGTCGTCCAGCGCTTCCCACAGCAGTTGCATCAGCCGGGAGAATTGCTCCGGGGCGATGCGTGCGCGCGGCTCGACCAGCACGGCGCTCTGGATGCCAGCCTGACGCAGTATTGGGTCGCAGGCCAGGCCGTGGCGGTCCGCACCGCGCAGGGCGGCGCGGACGAAGTGGCTGGCAATGGTGCGTTCGCGCATGCTGGGTTTCCGAAAGCGAGGGTGGTCGATGGTAGGCAGTTGCTCCCAGCCAGGGCAAGCCAGCCGAGCGATTGGGTCAACCGAGGCTGAGCGCATGGGTCATTGAGGGGCGGCGGGGCGGCCCTTAACCTCAAGGACATAACAACAGCGGAGGACCCGCCCCATGCAACGCAACCATTTCGACACCGAGCACAACCTGTTCCGCGACGCCTTCGCTGCGTTTCTCGATAAAGAGGTGGTGCCGCATCAGGAAGCCTGGGAAGAGGCAGGTGTGGTGGATCGCAGCGTGTGGCGCAAAGCCGGCGAGATGGGTTTTCTGCTGCCTTGGGCGGACGAGGAGTACGGCGGAGCGGGGCTCAAGGACTTTCGTTACGAGCAGATCATGTGCGAGGAGCTGGCGCGCATCAACGAGCCGGGGTTCATGATCCCGCTGCACTCGGCGCTGTGCGGTCCCTATATCGCCGAGTACGGCAATGCCGAGCAGAAGGCGCGGCTGCTGCCGGGCATTATCAGCGGTGAAACCATTCTGGCGGTAGCGATGACCGAGCCGTCTGCCGGCTCGGATCTGGCCGGCATGCGCACCACAGCGGTGGACAAGGGCGACCACTGGCTACTCAACGGCTCCAAGGTGTTCATCTCCAATGGCTATCTGGCCGATGTGGTCATCGTCGCGGCCAAGACCGATCCGGCCAACAAGCACGCCATGGGCCTGTTTCTGGTGGAGCGCGGCATGCCCGGTTTCGAGCGCGGCAAGAAGCTGAAGAAACTCGGCATGCACAGCCAGGACACCGCCGAACTGTTCTTCAATGACGTCAAGGTGCCCAAGGACAACCTGCTGGGCGACGCCAAGGGCGGCTTCTTCTACCTGATGAACATGCTGGCCCAGGAGCGCCTGACCAATGCCTGTGGCGCAGTGGCCGGCGCCGAGGCGGCGCTGCAGACCACCATCGAGTACGTCAAGGAACGCCAGGCCTTTGGCCGCCCCGTCGCGCACTTTCAGAATACCCGCTTCAAGCTGGCCGAGATGCGCACGCAGATCGACGTGGCCCAGGTGTTCACCGACCGCTGCGTGATGGATCACAACCAGAAGAAGCTCACTCCCGAAGTGGCTGCCGAGGCCAAGCTGTTTACCACCGAGCTGCTGTGCAAGGTGGTCGACGAGGGTGTGCAGCTGCATGGCGGCTGGGGCTACATGTGGGAATACCCGATCTGCAAGATGTACGCGAACGCGCGCATCCAGCGCATCTTCGCCGGTACCTCGGAGATCATGAAGGAGATCATCAGCCGCGGCATGAAGCTGTAGCGACCGTTCGACGGAGAGTGGATATGAATCTTGCGATTGACGCATGGGCTCAGCCCGCCGGTGGCCAGCTGCGCGAGCGTATGCCGGAGGTGGCGCGGCTGTTCGAGAAGTCCGGCAGTGCGCACCTGCTGGATGTGCGACTCGGCCCCGAAGAGACCATCGCACAGATGGACGAGGCGGGCGTCGACAAGCTGATGCTGGCCGCCTGGTGCCGCCCCGAGGGCTGGGTGTTCAGCAACGATGAGATCGCCGAGTTTACCCGGGCCTTTCCCGAGCGCTTCGTCGGTGTGGCCACGGTCGACCTGAGCAAGCCGATGGCCGCCGTGCGCGAGCTGGAGCGGGCCGTGCACGAGCTGGGCTGCAAGGCACTGCGCATCGTGCCTTGGCTGTGGAAGTTGCCGCCGAACGACCGGCGCTACTATCCGCTGTACGTGAAGTGCATCGAGCTGGACATTCCCTTCTGCACCCAGGTTGGCCATACCGGCCCGCTGCTGCCGTCGGAAACCGGGCGACCGGTACCCTATCTGGACGAGGTGGCGTTGGACTTCCCGGAGCTGCGCATCGTCGCCGGGCATATTGGCCATCCCTGGACGGACGAGATGATCGGCGTGGCCTGGAAGCACGATAACGTCTTCATCGATACCTCGGCCTATCTGCCTCGCTATTACCCGGCGCAACTGCTGCATTACATGCAGAGCTACGGCGCGCACAAGGTGCTGTTCGGCAGCAACTTCCCCCAACTGTCCCTGAGCCGCTGCATGGCCCAGGTCAAGGAACTCGGTCTGGCCGCCGAGGTGGAGGCACAATTTCTGTACGGTAACGCCCGCCGGGTGTTCGGCCTGTAATGTCCGACTGATCGATACACCCCCGGCGCCATGCCGGGATCTGCCGCTGGCCCCGCACAACAACCGACAACAGGTGCGCCGCGATGACCGAACCACTGCAACTGCCGCTGCAACGCTTCAACCACTGGCTGGATCGGCAACCCGATGCCGTCTGGCTGCGTCAGCCGGTCAATGGCATCTGGCATGACTTCACCTGGCGCCAGGTCGACGAGCAGGCGCGCCGCCTGGCCAGCGCGCTGCTGGCGCTGGGCTGCGTGCCGGGCGAGCGCGTTGCGCTGCTGGCGAAGAACTGCGCCGAATGGTTTATCAGCGACCTGGCGATCCAGCACGCCGGGCTGGTCAGCGTGCCGCTGTATCCGCTGCAGGCGCCGGAACAGATCGCCTATGTGCTGGAGCACGCGGGTTGCAAGGTAATCCTGGTTGGCAAGCTGGATGAGCCGGACAAGCTGGCCACCGGTATCGCGGCGCATATCACCCGCATCGCCATGCCCTATCCGACCATGTCTGCCGAGTACCAGTGGCACGCGCTGCTGGCGGCGCATGAGCCTCTGCTCGGCGCGTATCTGCAACGCGGCGAGGATCTGCTGTCGATCCTCTATACCTCCGGCACCACCGGGCAGCCCAAGGGCGTGATGCTCTCGGCCCACGCCATGGCGTTCTCTGCGGCCAACGCCACGGCGGAGCTGAACATGACGCCGCAGGATCAGTTCTTCTCCTACCTGCCGCTATCGCACGCCGCCGAGCGCTTCCTGGTCGAATTCAACAGCCTCTACTGCGGCGCACCAGTGGCCTTCGTCGAGTCGCTGGAGACCTTCGCCAGCGACCTGTGCCAGGTGCGTCCCACCGTGTTCTTCTCGGTGCCACGGTTGTGGACGCGCTTTCAGCAGGGTGTGCTGGAGAAGTTGCCGGCGCACAAGCTCGAGCGCCTGCTGCGTATCCCGCTGCTGGGGCGGCTGGTGGCGCGCAAGGTGCGGGCGGGCTTGGGGCTGGATCGTGCGCGCGTGCTGGTGTCCGGTGCGGCGGCGATTTCCACCGGGCTGCTGGAGTGGTACCGGCGCCTGGGTATGACCATTTGCGAGGGCTATGGCATGACCGAGCACTTCGCCTACGGTTGTTTCAATCGCCCCGGGCAGGTGCGCTTCGGTACCGTGGGCAGGCCGATGCCGCATCTGCAGGTGCGCATCGACGCCAGCGGCGAGATCCTGCTGCGCAGCGAGACGCTGATGCAGGGTTATTACCGTGAGCCGGAGAAGACCGCCGAGGCGCTCAAGGATGGCTGGTTGCACACCGGTGATCGCGGCCAGCTGGACGAGGCGGGCTACCTGCGCATCACCGGGCGGGTCAAGGACATCTTCAAGACCAGCAAGGGCAAATACGTCGCGCCAGCGCCCATCGAGGGCGAGATCGCCAAGAGTCACTGGGTCGAGCAGGTGTGCCTGATGGGCAGCAACCTGGATCAACCGTTGGCGCTGATCGAGCTGTCACCCGCCGCCCGCCAGCAACCGCGCGAGTTGCTCGGCCAGTCACTTGCCGAGCATCTGCATGCAGTCAATCAACGGCTGGAGGCGCACGAACGTGTCAGCCATTTCTACCTGGTCAGCGAGGCCTGGACGGTGGATAACGGCAGCATGACGCCGACCATGAAGATCCGCCGCAATGTGCTGGAGGTGCGTTATGCCGAGGCCATTGCCGCCATGCCCGGTGATGCCGTCATCGTCTGGGAACGTTAATCCGTAGCCCGGATGCAATCCGGGAAGTGCAATCCCGGATTGCATCCGGGCTACGTCAAACAAGCAAATCGGGAGTCACCATGTCCGGCCCACTGTCTTCGCTGAAAATTCTCGACTTCTCCACCCTGCTGCCGGGTCCTTTTGCCTCGTTGCTGCTAGCCGATATGGGCGCCGAAGTCCTGCGGGTGGAGTCGCCTACGCGCATGGATCTGGTGCGTGTGCTGCCGCCGCACGATGGCGGAACCTCCACCAGCCACGCCTACCTCAACCGCAACAAACGCAGCATCGCCCTCGATCTCAAGCGGCCCGAAGCGGTGGAGGTGGTCAAGCAGCTGGTCAGCGAGTACGACATCGTGCTCGAACAGTTTCGTCCCGGCGTGATGGACAAGCTGGGCGTCGGTTACGAGGCACTCAAGTCGATCAACCCACGGCTGATCTACGTGTCGATCACCGGTTATGGCCAGAGTGGGCCTTATCGTGATCGCGCCGGGCACGACATCAACTACCTGGCGCTGGCCGGCATTGCCAGCTACACCGGGCGCCGCGACAGCGGCCCGTTGCCGCTCGGCGTACAGTTGGCCGACCTGGCGGGCGGCTCGCTGCATGGCGTGATCGGCCTGCTTGCGGCTGTGGTGCAGCGCCAGGCCACTGGCGTGGGGCAGCAGGTCGATGTGAGCATGACCGACTGCGCGTTCAGCCTGCATGGTATGGCGGGCGCCGGTTACCTCGGTGCCGGCGTCGAGCCTGGCATGGAAAACCAGGCGCTCAATGGCGGCAGCTTCTACGACTACTACCGCACGCGCGACGGTCGCTGGTTCTCTGTCGGCAGCCTGGAACCGCAGTTCATGCAGCAGTTCTGCGCCGCCATCGGCCGCCCCGAACTGGCGGCGCGTGGTCTGTCGCAAAAGCCCGAGGATCAGCGCGCGCTCAAGCGCGAGATCGAGATCGAGTTCGAGAAGCGTGATTTCGCGCAATGGTGCGAAGTCTTCGCTGAGCTTGATGCCTGCGTCGAACCCATGTTGCCGCTGTCCGAGGCGGTGCAGCATCCGCAGATCAAGTCTCGCGGTCTGGTCGTCGAGGTGCCACGTGAGGGGCTGCCCGCGCAGTCGCAGCTGGCTTGCCCGCTGAAGTTCTCCGAAGGGCTGCCGCCACCACGGCATGTCGGGGCGGCGGTTGGCGCGCATACCGCCGAAGTGTTGACAGAGCTGGGTTATGACGCCGAACAGATCGCGGCGTTGAGGAGGGCTGGGGCGCTGGGTTGAGTCGAACGGCTCACTGTCTGGCAACGTCGCTGCGCACAGCGCACCTTATCGGCACTTCGATACGGGCGTAGGGTGCGCCGTGCGCACCGAGGCGTTATGGAGCTTCCCTCATCACTCCTGACGCTGCTCACCACTGAAGGTCAGCGTCACCTTGCAACGCCGGCAGTAGTAGCGGCGGCCCTTGGCGACCAGGGCGTGACGCTGGGCCGAGAAGGGGAACTCGCCATCCGCGCAGCTACAACGATAGATGAAGCGACTGACCTTGCGCCGCTCGACTTCGTAGCTGTGGCAGCGATGCGGCGGCAGTTCGTAGACGCCGCGCATGATCAGCTGCCACTCCTCGCCGTGCGGCTGAATGCGTGGGCCGAATAGCTGATGGGCGACCATGTGGGCGACTTCGTGCGGCACCGTCTGGCGCAGGAAGTCTTCCTGGTTGGCCCGGTACAGCTGCAGGTTGAAGCGCAGCTTGTTTTCCGTCAGGTGCGCGACACCGGCCTTCTGCCCACGCAGCTTGAAGCTGATCTCGGGGCGGGCAAAGCGTTGCTTGAAGAAGGTTTCGGCCTGCTGGTAGCAGGCTTCGACGCGGGCGTGAATCTGTTCGGGCATGGACAGGCGCTGGTGCAGGCTGAGCGTGAATTATGCCGCAAGCCGACAGCCAGCGCAGGTATCACTCGTCCCCTGGCGCCTGCATTCGCTGTTCCTGCGTGCCGCGGCTCTGGTCCTGCTGCACCGTGCGCTGATACTCCGGCTCCAGGGTGTAGGTCCAGAACAGGATCATGCTGACCAGAATGGTGACGATTACCAGCAGCCCCACGCCAATCATTGAGGAGGCGTAGAGGAAACCCTGCTGGTTGTCGATGCGCATGAAGCGTGGCAGCCCGACATAGATCAGGTAAGCGGCATGGGCACAGGCGAGCAGCAGCACGCTGATTGCCAGCCAGCGTGTGGGGTAGAGCGCGGCGATACCGGCCAGGAAGAAGGGCGTGCAGGCATAGGCGATGAAGCCGATGCACTGGTTGAAGGTGGGCCTGGCCTCGAAGGTGCGCGACATGTAGCGCAGGAAGTAGCCCATGATGAAAACGCCGACCAGCGTAGCCAGATACAGCAGCCCGCTCAGTTGCAGGGCACTTGCGACCTCCAGGCGAATGCGCTCTTCGTCTACCAGACTCCAGCCGACCCAATGGGTGCCGATGAACAGGCAAACTGCCGGCAACAGGCTGAAAAACAGCAGGTAGGGTAGGTAACTGGCGCTGTTGCGTTCCTCGTCCTGGCGAATGGCCGTCCAGGCATGATCCGGGCGGGTGAGAAGGGTATAGAGGTTCGCATACATGGTGTGACCATCCGCTTGACTGCCTTTAAATCTCGGGCAGTCGTAGCCGCGTAGGGTTCAACCAAAATTTTCTGGCGCATGGCAACGAAAAGGCCGCCCGAAGGCGGCCTGTGGGCTAGCTGCTAGTGACTATCAGCTGGTGTAGACCGGGCCGATGCCCATGCCCCAGAGAATGACCGAGCTGGCGATCATCGCTACCAGCACGACCAGGCCGACCGCCAGTACGGAACTGGAGAACATGAAGCCTTCGTCTTCAGGAATGTTCATGAAGGTCGGTATGCCGACATAGAGCAGATAAACGGTGTAGCAGATCGCGACCGTGCCCACGACCATGCCCAGCCACAGATGCGGATAGAGCGCTGCGAGACCTCCGATGAACAGCGGGGTGGCGGTGTAGGCCGCGAATACGACGCACTGGGTCAGGCTGGGATTGGCGTCGTAGGTACGTGCCATCCAGTGGATGAAGGCGCCCATTACGGCTACGCCAGCGAGCATCGCCAGGTAGGACATGATGGTCATCACCATCGCACTGCCTTCGGTGAGCATTACCGGTGCTCGGTCACCAATCGCCCAGCCAACCTGGGTGGTGCCGATGTAGGCTGAAATCGCGGGAATTGCCGCAAGAATCAGCACATGGGTAAGGTACATGTGGCTGATGGATTCTTCCTCGCCACGGATTTCTTGCCATTCTTGATCGGGATGGGTGAAGAGCCCCCAAACGTGGTGGATCATGCCAGACACCTCCTCTTTCTTATGACGGTCGCCCCCCAGCGAACGCCCGGCACGCGTGTACAGCGCCACCGGGTGTCAGGCCAAATCTATGCGACCTTATGTCGCAGTATAGGCAGGGCCTGGAGCAGGCGTGGTGTCTGGCTTTAGAGCAAATCGCTCTCTAGAAATCAGCGGTAATAGCGCTCAAGAATTTCCATGGCCAGGTTTATCGACTGCAACCGCTCTGTGCTGCCGCCTCGGTCCGGATGATGTGCGCTGACCATTTGTCGGTAGCGCAGCTTGATTCGTGGCAGATCGAGCGTCCGTTCGTTGGCCAGTTCGAACAGTTCCAGGGCTGCCTGCTTCTCTTCGCCGCCCTGCATGCGTGTCCAGAAGCTGGTCAGCAGGCGCTCGACATCGCGCTCGTCGGTGTCGCGTAGTTGACTCATGTCCAGGTAGTAATCGCGCAGCTCGTCGCGTTCACTGAGTGCCGCGTTGCCTGGCTGATAGGGCAGCAGGCGGATGCACAGCGGGCTGATTTCGAGCAGGTGCGTCTGCTCCTGCCATAGCCGTTCACGCAGGCGATAAAGCGCGTTGAACAGCAGGAAATGAGTGCGAAACAGCACCAGCTTGTCGGCCAGGGGCAGATTGGGGACATGACCGCTGTGGCGATCTTTCAATTGCTGGATCAGGGTGTATTCGGCAATTCCTTCCGGTGCTGCCTGTAGCAGTTGCAGTACCTGCTCGGCGAGGTCCAGATCGGGGTCGAGGTCGTCGTTCATCGGCCGAGCCTAGCATTTAGTTGTCGGTGGGGTGGGGGCGCGGCGCCATTGTGCGTAAAATGTCGCGCTTTCGTTCCCACTCCCTCGGATTTCGACGCACCATGGGCACCCTTTCGGTCAACCAGAACAAACTGCAGAAGCGCATTCGCCGCCAGGCCGGCGAAGCCATCACCGACTTCAACATGATCGAGGATGGCGACAAGGTGATGGTCTGCCTGTCCGGCGGCAAGGACAGCTACACTATGCTCGACGTGCTGCTGTATCTGCAGAAGGTGGCGCCGATCAAGTTCGAGATCGTCGCGGTAAACATGGATCAGAAGCAGCCCGGCTTCCCCGAGCACGTGTTGCCGGCCTATCTGGAATCCGTCGGCGTGCCGTACCACATCATCGAGAAGGACACCTACTCGGTGGTCAAGGAGAAGATCCCCGAGGGCAAGACCACCTGCTCGCTGTGCTCGCGTCTGCGTCGTGGCACGCTGTACACCTACGCCGATGAGATCGGCGCGACCAAGATGGCACTGGGGCACCACCGCGACGACATCCTGGAAACCTTCTTCCTCAACATGTTCTACGGTGGCACGCTCAAGGCCATGCCGCCCAAGCTGCTGTCCGACGATGGCCGCAACGTGGTGATCCGCCCGCTGGCCTACTGCGCCGAAGCCGATATCGAGGCCTACAGCCAGCTCAAGGAATTCCCCATCATCCCCTGCAACCTCTGTGGCTCGCAGGAGAACCTGCAGCGCCAGGTGGTCAAGGAGATGCTGCAGGAGTGGGAGCGCAAGAGCCCGGGCCGTGTCGAGATCATGTTCCGCGCCCTGCAGAACGTGCACCCCTCGCAACTGGCCGACCGCAACCTGTTCGACTTCAAGAGCCTGAAGATCGACGACAGCGCCACGCCGCGCTTCCTTGATGTGATGAGCCTGTAAGCCATCGCGGCTGAAGCCGCTCCCACAAGTGACTCGAACCTGTGGGAGGGGCTTTAGCCGCGACGCTTGCCAGGCCGCAAAGGCCTGGAGTATGTTTCGGCCATCGCTTTGGAGAATTTCATGTCCGCCAGCCTCAAACTTCTGTCCATGCTGCAAGCCGGTGCCTCGCGCGCTGCGTTGGCGCGTGCGCAGTCGCTTGTGGCTGCGGCGTATTACTTCTTTGGGTATTGGTTTAGCCACAGGCGCGCCTGATACCCCACAGGCGGCCTGAGACACCAGGGTCGCCACCAGAGACGTTTTCCAGAAAACCCCCGGTCGGCAACCCGACCGGGGGTTTTGTTTTTTCCGGCCGAAAAACGGCCACAGATCGAGGACTCACAGATGAACCGTTATTACCGCAACTACCGCTACGACTGGCGATTTAGCAGCGTCACTACCGCCCTGACACCTTTGCAACGAACACTCAGTTAGCGCCGCCGCGGCATCGACCGCGCCGGCCAAGGAACCGCCAGATCATGAATGCTTCCGTCTCTGCTCAACTCGCTTCCACCGTTACCACCATCGCCCGCCGCAGCGCCCAGCCGCTGCCCAGCCCCGCCGTCTTGCGCCAGCGCCTGCCGTTGCCCGCCGCACTTGCCGAACGTATTGCCGCTGACCGTGACGCCATTCGCGCCGTGCTCGATGGCCGCGACTCGCGCCTGCTGGTGGTGGTCGGCCCCTGTTCCCTGCATGACCGTAGCAGCGCCCTCGAATATGCCGAGCGCCTGGCCGAGCTGGCGCCGCAGGTCGATGATCAACTACTGCTGGTGATGCGCGCCTACGTGGAAAAACCGCGCACCACCGTCGGTTGGAAAGGGCTGTTGTACGATCCGCATCTGGATGGCAGTGGTGATATGGCCGAAGGCTTGCGGCAGTCGCGGCAACTGATGCTGGATATTCTCGCTCGCGGTCTGCCGCTAGCCACCGAGCTGCTGCAACCGATGGCCGCCGGCTACTTCGACGACCTGCTCGGTTGGGCGGCGATCGGTGCGCGCACCAGCGAGTCGCAGGTGCACCGCGAGATGGTCAGCGGCCTGGATTTGCCGGTGGGCTTCAAGAACGGCACCGACGGCAGTGTCGGCATCGCCTGCGACGCCATGCGCTCGGCGGCGCACCCGCATCAGCATTTCGGCATCGATGACCTTGGTCACCCGGCTCTGCTGCACACCGCGGGCAACCCGGACACCCATCTGGTGCTGCGCGGCGGCCACGGCGCACCGAACCATGATGCCGTCAGCGTCGCCGCTGCGCGTGAGGCGTTGCAGCGTCAGGGTATCGCACCGCGCATCATGGTCGACTGCAGCCATGCCAACAGCGGCAAGGACCCTTTGCGTCAGCCTGCGGTGCTGGAAAGCGTGATCGAGCAGCGCCTGGCCGGCGATGCGAGCCTGCGCGGGGTGATGCTGGAGAGCCACCTGTTCGACGGTTGCCAGGCGCTTTCCGGCGAGCTGCGTTACGGCGTGTCGATCACCGATGGCTGTCTGGGCTGGAGCGGTACCGAGGCTGCGTTGCGCCGGGCCGCCGAGCGTTTGCGCGGGTAGGGCGGGTGTAACCCGCCAGTCCTGGATTGGCGGGTTGCACCCGCCCTACGTGCACGTCACCGTTGTGGGACTTGAGTGTTCGGCGTGCTGCGTGCAGGCTTCGTCATCCGTTTCATGAAGGATTCGATTCATGCGTGACTACAAGTGGCTGCACGAGTTTTGCCTCAATCGCTTCGGCTCGGCGAAGGCGCTGGAGGCCATGCTGCCGCAGCCGCGCAGCGATGCCGAGCTGCGGGCGCTGAGCGATGACCGCTACCTGTCGCTGATCAGCCTGCGCATCTTCCGCGCCGGTCTCAAGCACAGCCTGGTGGATGCTAAATGGCCGGCGTTCGAGGAAGTGTTCTTCGGCTTCGATCCGGAAAAGGTGGTGCTGATGGGCGCTGAGCGCCTGGAGAACCTGATGCAGGATGCGCGGCTGATCCGCCACCTGGGCAAGCTGAAAAGTGTGCCGCGCAACGCCCAGTTCATCCTCGATGTGCGGGCTGGACGCTTGTTGGGCAGTCCCTCATCCGGCGCTGCGCGCCACCTTGATCCACAGGGATGTGGTGAATGCAGGACTCCCGCCGGGAGCGGGAGCTGCCTCCCAGAGGGAGAAGGGCATCAGACTGGGCCTGCGGCCCATTTCTCTTTTGGCACCCTGATCGCCGATTGGCCGGTAAGCGATATCGTCGGCTTGTGGAAATACCTGGCCAAGCACGGCAGCCAGCTGGGTGGATTGTCTGCACCGCGCTTTCTGCGCATGGTGGGCAAGGACACCTTCGTCCCTACCGATGACATGGTCGCCGCGCTCAAGGCGCAGGGCGTGATCGACAAGGCGCCGACCAGTCTGAAAGACCTGGCCGCAGTGCAGGCTGCCTTCAACCAGTGGCAGGCCGAGAGCGGGCGGCCGCTGTGTCAGCTATCGGTGATGCTGGCGCATACGGTCAATCACTGAGCGATTGCTGCAACGCCTCCAGCCATTCCTTGGGCACGTCACGCTTCATCGCCAGCTGGCATTGCTGGCTGTCAGGGTCGAAGACGATCACTGCTTCGCCCTTGTCCAGGGCGCGACGTACGCGTTGCACGCGGGTTTCCAGCGGGGTTTCATCGCCGTTGTCGGTGCCGTCACGGGTGACGAAGTCTTCGATCAGGGCGGTGAGGGTGTCGGCTTGCAGCAGGTCAGCGGGGATCAGCACAGCGAGTGACTCCAGTTATTGGAGCCCATGATAGAGCCACAGGGCTCCATGCTGCGAGCTCCCTCAGTGCACCATGCCGGGCCGCTTGAGGTGATGCTCCAGCGTGCTGTAGAGCAGGGCGCTATCCAGCGGTTTGCCGAGGAAATCATCCATGCCAGCGTCCAGACCGTGCTGACGGTGTTCCTCGAGGATATGCGCGGTCAGCGCGATGATGGGGACGGCAGCGAGTTGCCGGTCGCGTTCGAGCCGGCGGATTTGCCGTGTGGCTTCGAAGCCGTCCATCACCGGCATCTCGCAATCCATCAGGATCAAGTGCACGGCTGCCGGGTCGCGAGCGTATTCGTCCACCGCCGCCTGGCCGTCGACTACCAGGCGCACACTGTAGCCACGTTTCTTCAAAAAGCCCTGAACCACCAGCTGGTTCACCGGGTTGTCCTCTGCCACCAGAATGCAGGGGGCTTCGCTGTTGTCGCTGCGTATTTCTCTGACCAACTGATGTACCTGTGCTCTGGGTTCTTCATACAGCCCGTTCAAGGCCTGGCGCAGCGCGTTGATCGCCACGGGTTGGGCCAGGTGTTGCAGGCGCAGACCATGGCTCGCCGGCAGATGTTGGCAGGCCTCGGGCGGGCAGACCAGCAGCACGCGCTGCTGCGCCTGCAGCTTGGGCCGGAGCGAGTCGAGCCAGTGGTTGACGCCGCCTGGCCAGGGCGCCATCAGTACCAGCAACGGCGGCGCAGCGAAATCCTCCAGATAGTCCTGCAGGCGCTCTGGCGTCTGGCAGCGTTCGGTGCGCATGCCCCAGCGTCCGAGCAGACGGCTCATGGCATCCAGGCCCAGGCCGTCGAGAGAGGCGAGCAGGGCGGTGCGGCCGGCCAGCAGGCGGCTGAGCTCGTCGGCTGTTTCCTGTTCGGCCAGTAGCGGCATGTCGAACGCGAAGCGGGTGCCCTGGCCCAGGGTGCTCTGCACTTCGATTCTACCGCCCATCATCTCCACCAGCTCCTTGCTGATGGCCAGGCCCAGACCACTGCCGCCATAACGGCGAGTAGTGCTGGAGTCGCCCTGAGCGAAAGATTCGAACAATTGCGCCAGTGCCTGTTCACTGATACCGATGCCACTGTCGCTGACGGCGATCACCAGATGCGGCCGGCCATGGCTGTCGCTGCGGCGGCTGACGCTGACGGCCACATGGCCTTCGGCGGTGAACTTGAGGGCGTTGCTGAGCAGGTTCATCAACACCTGTTTAAGCCGCGTCGGATCACCCTGAATGCGCCGGGGTACGCCGTTTTCCAGGCTGACGTAGAGGCGCAGGCGTTTGTCCAGCGCCTGGCCGGTGAACAGGCTGAGCGTCTCGGAAATCATGTCTTCCAGATCGAACTCGATCTGCTCCAGGCTGAGCTTGCCGGACTCGATGCGGGCGTAGTCGAGGATGTCGTTGATCACCGCCATCAACGAGCTGCCGGAGCTGGAAATGGTGTCAACGTAGAAGCGCTGGCTGCGATCCAGCGGTGTTTCGCGCAGCAGTTGCAACATGCCCAGCACGCCATTGAGCGGCGTGCGAATTTCGTGGCTCATCTTGGCCAGGAAGCGACTCTTGGCCTGGTTCTCGAAGGCGGCTTGTTCGGCCGCACGCCGCGACTGGAAGCCTTCCTCCTTGAGCAGGTTGATACGGTCGGCAAGGCCGATGGACAGGGTGATCAGCTCGATGGTCACGCCGATCTTCACCGCCGTGGCGCCGAACACGCCGAACACTTCCAGGCCCAGCGAACCGGTGGTGGCCTGGATGAAGGCGAACAGCAGGATGGCCCAGGCCAGGGTGTAGTAGGAGCCATAACGTACGCCACGACGCCACACGTAGATGCCGGTCAGCAGCAGGATCAGCGATACCAGGGAGACGGTGACGCTGGCCAGGATGTTCCAGGCAGCGAAGCCGATCAGCGGTATCGACAGCAGGCAGCCGACGCAGACCAACATCAGCAGGCGCAGGCCGGTATCCAGGCGCGGGAAATACTGGCGTGCATGCAGGAAATGACGGCTGAACTGGATGGCCGTGAGGCAGTGCGCGTACATCAGGATGTAGATGCTGACCGACTGAAAGGCCACGTGCTCGGGCAGCAGCTTGAAAAGCATGCCGTCGAAGCACGCCGCGAGCAGGCCGACGTTGAGGTTGTAGGCCAGGTACCAGAGGTAGGCCGATTCACGCAGCGACAGGTAGAGGAACAGGTTGTAGCAGAACATGGCGAACAGCACGCCATAGAACGCGCCGTTGAAGCCCATCAGGTTTTCCTGCGCGGCTGCGCTGGCACCGTAGGTGGCGAAGAATAGCGGCACGAACACCGTGCTGGTGGTCTCCACGCGGATCAGCAGAGTGCTGACACCGGGCTCCAGCTGCATGGGAAACCAGAAATTTCGGACCTGCACCGGCCGCTGGGAGAAGGCGAAAGTGTCGCCGCTTTCCTGTTCCAGGCGGTTGCCGTCCGGATCTATCAGGTGCACCTGCAGGTGATCGAGCAACGGATAGTTGACTTCGAGATAGCCGCCCAGCTCATGGTTCAGGGCGTTGACCAGGCGAACCTTGAACCACCACACCGATGCGTTCTTGCCGAGGTTGGCATGTTCACCGCCCAGGGCCTTGAAGGCGTCATCATCCAGCGCCTGCACCTGCTCGATGTTCAGGGTGCCCTTTATGTCTTCGTAATAACCGGTGTAAGGGCCCAGGGATAGGCGCAGGTCGTCGCTGTCGAGCGACGCAGGCGTAAGCGCCCAACTGGGGCAGGCGAGCCAGAGCAACAGCAAGGCCAGAAAGACGCGAGGCATCCGTGAACCTCAGAAAGCCAGGAAAATGGCCGGGGTGTCATGTTCAACGTCGCTTGGCGACGGCCCTAAGGTTGGCCACTGACTGCAGGCCAGAAAAAGGGGAGCTGATGCTCCCCTGTCGTTCTGTGTGTCACTTTGCCTTTATGCGCTCAAGCCTTCAAGCGTCCCGATCATGTTGGCCAACCAGGCTGTCCACCGGCGGCACTCGGGTATCGCTTTCCATCTGCGCGTCATGCTCCAGCTGATGGCTGAAGCGCTCCAGCGAGCCCTGTGCCGGTTGCGCATCGCTGGCGAACACCGGTGGGCTCATCATGTAGGCGGTGAGCAGGCGGCTGAGGGCCTTGAGGCTGTCGATATGGGTGCGTTCATAGCCGTGAGTCGCGTCGCAGCCGAAGGCCAGCAGCGCCGTGCGGATGTCATGGCCGGCGGTGACTGCCGATTGCGCGTCACTGTGGTAGTAGCGGAACAGGTCGCGACGTACCGGTACGTCCTGTTCGGCTGCCAGGCGCAGCAACTGACGTGACAGGTGATAGTCGTAGGGGCCGCCGGAGTCCTGCATGGCCACGCTGACGGCGTGCTCGCTGGACTGCTGGCCTGGCGCGACCGGAGCGATGTCGATGCCGACGAACTCGCTGACATCCCAGGGCAGGGCGGCAGCAGCGCCGGAGCCGACCTCTTCGGTGATGGTGAACAGCGGGTGGCAGTCGATCATCGGTTGCAGGCCGTGATCACGAATCGCCTTGAGTGACGCCAGCAGCGCGGCGACGCCGGCCTTGTCATCGAGGTGGCGGGCACTGATATGACCGCTCTCGGAAAACTCCGGGAGCGGATCGAAGGCGACGAAATCACCGACGCAAACACCCAGCGAATCACAATCAGCGCGGGTGGCGCAGTAGGCGTCCAGGCGCAGTTCGACGTGATCCCAGCTCACTGGCATGGTGTCGACGGCGGTGTTGAAGGCGTGCCCCGAGGCCATCAGCGGCAGCACGCTGCCGCGAATCACGCCGTTGTCGGTGAACAGGCTGACACGGCTGCCTTCGGCGAAGCGGCTCGACCAGCAGCCCACCGGGGCCAGGCCGAGACGGCCGTTGTCCTTGATCTCGCGGACGATGGCGCCAATGGTGTCGAGGTGCACGGAAACGGCGCGGTCGAAACGTTCGTACTCGCTCTGACGCCCGCGCAGGGTGGCGCGGATGGTGCCGCGGCGGGTCAGCTCGAAGGGGATTTCCAGTTCTTCGAGACGCTCGGCGACGTAGCGCACGATAGTGTCGGTGAAACCGGTGGGGCTGGGGATGGCAAGCATCTCCAGCAGCACCTTCTGCATGTAGTCGAGATCGGGTTCGGGTAGTTGTTGCATGCAAGCTCCTCGGCGTTGGGTTTTCCCCTCTCCCGCATATGGGAGAGGGCCGGGGGAGAAGGGTCAGCTCGGCGTCTGGCTGAGCGGGAACAGCAGATCGACGAAGCGCTCGGCGGTTGGCTGCGGTTCGTGGTTGGCCAGGCCGGCGCGCTCGTTGGCTTCGATGAACACGTACTGCGGCTGGTCGGCGGCGGGCACCAGCAGGTCGAGGCCGACCACGGGAATTTCCAGTGCACGCGCAGCCTTGATGGCGGCATCGCGCAGGGTCGGGTGGAGGATCGCGGTGACGTCTTCCAAAGTGCCGCCGGTGTGCAGGTTGGCGGTCTTGCGCACGGCCAGGCGCTCACCGGCGGGCAACACGCTGTCGTAGTCGAGGCCGGCACCGTGCAGGGTGCGCAGGGTTTCGGCGTCCTTGGGGATGCGACTTTCGCCGCCGGTGGCTGCCTGGCGCCGACGGCTCTGCGCATCGATCAGCTTGCCGATGCTGTGGCGGCCATCGCCAATGATTTCGGCCGGGCGGCGGATGGCCGCGGCCACCACCTCGTAGCCGATCACCAGCACGCGCAGGTCGTGGCCTTCGTGATAACTCTCCAGCAGCACGCGCTGGTCGAACACGCGGGCACGCTCGATGGCTTCCTGCACCTCGCCCGGCGTGCGCAGATCAACTGCCACGCCCTGGCCTTGTTCACCGTCGACCGGCTTGACCACCACCGAGCCATGCTCGGCGAGAAAGGTGGCATTGTCTTCGGCGCTACCGGCCAGGCGCTGCGCCGGTACGCTGAGGTCGGCGCGCGACAGGGCGCGATGAGTCAGGCGCTTGTCCTGGCACAGGGTCATGCTCACGGCGCTGGTCAGGTCGCACAGCGATTCGCGGCAGCGGATGCGTCGGCCGCCGTGGCTGAGGGTGAACAACCCGGCCTCGGCGTCGTCCACCTGCACTTCGATGCCGCGGCGCAGCGCCTCGTCGACGATGATACGCGCGTAGGGGTTGAGCTCGGCCTGCGGGCCAGGACCGAGGAACAGCGGCTGGTTGATGCCGTTCTTGCGCTTGAGGCTGAAGGTCTGCAGCTCGCGGAAGCCGAGCTTGGCGTAAAGCTTCTTGGCCTGTTTGTTGTCGTGCAGCACCGACAGGTCGAGGTAGCTCAGGCCACGGCTCATGCCGTGCTCGATCAGATGACGGACCAGCACCTCGCCGACGCCCGGGCGGCTGCATTGCGGGTCGACCGCCAGGCACCAGAGGCTGCTGCCGTTTTCCGGGTCACGGAAGGCGCGCTGGTGGTTGAGGCCCATGACGCTGCCGATCACCGCGCCGCTGTCTTCGTCCTCGGCCAGCCAGTAGGTCGGGCCGCCCTCGTTGTAGGGCGTGAGTTTGGCCGGGTCGATCGGCAGCATGCCGCGGGTCTGGTACAGGCAGTTGATCGCCTGCCAGTCGGCGTCGTTCTGCGCCCGGCGAATGCGGAAACCACGGAAGCTACGACGCGCTGGGCGGTAGTCGGTAAACCACAGGCGCAGGGTGTCGGAGGGGTCGAGGAACAGTTGCTGCGGCGCATGCGCCAGTACCTGATGCGGTGCGGCCACGTAAAGCGCGATATCGCGCTCGCCGGGCTGTTCGCCCAGCAGGGATTCGGCCAGCGCCCTGGCGTCGGGGTAGGTATGGCCGATCAGCAGGCGGCCCCAGCCGCAATGGATGGCTTGCGGTTGACTGGGCTGGCTGCTGTGATCCTCGGCCAGGCGTGCCTGCAGACGCTCGTAGGAGGGTGTCTGGCCGCGCAGCAGGCGTTGGTTGAAGGCAGTGGAGCGCATGGAATAGTCCCTGTCCGTGTTCACTACGTCCGGTCTGAGCCGGATCGTCATTGAGTCGCGACAAATCCCGGCGTGCATCCGGGCTACGACCATTGATCCTGCAGGAGCGGCCCGAGGGCCGCTCCACGTGAGTTACAGGCCCTGTTCGCTCAGCCACAGGTTGAGCGCTGCCAGTTGCCACAGCTTGGACCCGCGTAGCGGGGTGAGCTGGCTTTGCGGGTTGGTCAGCAACTGATCGAGCATGGTCGGGTTGAACAGGCCGCGATCCTGGCTGGGGTCGAGCAGCAGGTCGCGCACCCAACCCAGGGTGGCGCCTTCCAGATGCTTGAGGCCCGGCACCGGGAAGTAGCCTTTGGGCCGGTCGATCACCTCGCTGGGGATGACCTTGCGCGCTGCTTCCTTGAGCACATATTTACCGCCGTCAGGCAGCTTGAACTGCGCGGGAATGCGCGCCGACAGTTCGGCCACGCGATAGTCGAGGAACGGCGTGCGCGCCTCCAGGCCCCAGGCCATGGTCATGTTGTCCACGCGTTTGACCGGGTCATCGACCAGCATCACCGTGCTGTCCAGGCGCAGCGCCTTGTCTACCGCAGCACTGGCGCCGGGCATGGCGAAGTGTTCGCGCACGAAATCGCCGGCCATGTCGCCGGTCAGCCAGGCGGGCTGTACGCAGGCCGCATATTCGTCGTGCTCACGGTCGAAGAAGGCGGCGCGATAGGCGGCGAAGGCATCGTCGGCGCCGTCGACCTGCGGATACCAGTGGTAGCCGGCGAACAGTTCGTCGGCGCCCTGGCCGCTCTGCACCACCTTGCAGTGCTTGGCCACTTCACGTGAGAGCAGGTAGAAGGCGATGCAGTCGTGGCTGACCATCGGCTCGCTCATGGCGCGGAAGGCCTGCGGCAACTGGTCGAGAATCTCGTGCTCGCCGATACGCAACTGGTGGTGGCGGGTGGCGAAGCGTTGGGCGATCAGGTCCGAATACTGGAATTCGTCGCCACGCTCGCCGCCGGCATCCTGGAAACCGATGGAGAAGGTCAGCAGGTTTTCCACGCCGGCTTCGCGCAGCAGGCCGACCAGCATGCTCGAATCGACGCCACCGGAGAGCAGCACGCCGACGTCCACGGCCGCGCGCTGACGGATCGCCACGGCTTCGCGCATGGTATGCAGCACTTGGTCGCGCCACTCTTCCAGGCCGTAGCCGGCTTCATCGCCTTGCGGGCCGAATTGCAGCGTCCACCAGGTTTTCTGCTCGACCTTACCGTCGGCGTCGATGCGCATCCAGGTGGCCGGCGGCAGTTTCTCCACGCCCGCCAGAATGGTGCGCGGCGCCGGTACCACGGCATGAAAATTCAGGTAATGGTTGAGGGCGACGGCATCCAGCGTCTTGGCGATATCGCCGCCTTGCACCAGCGCCGGCAGCGACGAGGCGAAGCGCAGGCGCTCGCCGGTACGCGACAGATACAGGGGTTTGACGCCGAGACGGTCGCGGGCGATGAACAGGCTTTGCTGGTCACGCTCCCAGACGGCGAAGGCGAACATGCCGTTGAGCTTGGGCAGCAGTTTCTCGCCCCAGGCGTGATAGCCCTTGAGCAATACCTCGGTGTCACCGCCGGAGAAGAAGCGATAACCCAGCGCCTCCAGTTCGGCACGCAGCTCGGGGTAGTTGTAGATGGCGCCGTTGAACACCATGGACAGGCCGAGATCGCTGTCGATCATCGGCTGGCCCGAGGCTTCGGCCAGATCCATGATCTTCAGCCGGCGATGGCCGAGGGCGATGGGGCCCTGGCTGTGGAAGCCGTGGGCGTCGGGGCCGCGAGGGGCCAGGTGGTGGGTGATGCGCTCGACTGCCGCCAGGTCCGCGGGGCGTCGATCAAAACGAAGTTCTCCAGCTATTCCGCACATAGTTCCTTACCGGTGTTGCCGTTGGGGAGTGGCTCGTGGTCGAGCCTTTTACACCAAAACAAAATAATGCTTTCATGTCAAAGTTTTGGTTGTTATGAATTGGTGCTTATGACTGATAAAAAAGTTCCTGCTGAAATAGATTTGTCATCTGTCATGGCCTTTGAAATGCCACTATTCCAGGCCCTGCGGCGCCTGCAGCAGGCGGGGGAGGTGCATGCCAAGCGTCTGGCGCGTTTTGGTGGGCTGACGCCCATGCAGCTGATGGTGCTGCAGGTGCTGGCCAGCGAGACGCGCATGACTGCCAGCGTGCTCAGCAGCCGCGTCAGCCTCACGGCGGCGACGCTTTCCGGTCTGCTCGATCGTCTCGAAGAGCACGGCCTGTTGCAGCGTCAGCGCGATGACCAGGATCGCCGTCGCCAGTGGTTGCTGATCAGTGCCGCCGGGCGCGAGCTGATTCAGCAGGCGCCGTCGTTGATGCCGCCGGAATTCAACCAGCGTTTCGCCGCGCTGGCCGATTGGGAGCGCCACAGCCTCACTGCCGCGCTGCTGCGCGCGGCCGAGTTGTGCGGGGAGATGGAATGAGGTGGGCGGTGACCCTAATGTCGATCAGATAAGACTGCCAAAGCGGCCTTTCGTAGGAGCCCCGCCCCGGGGCGAAGCTTTTCAATTGCGCATCGCCCCGGTTCGCGGCGGGGCGCCGCTCCTACGCGTTCGCAGCGGCGACGTTTAACTGACTGGCATTAGCCGGTGAACCCGACTTTTTCAGAAAAAATTCAAGCAGGGTGTTGACTTAGCATCGCCGCCTGCATAAAGTGCGCGCCTCGCTAAGGCACATGGGTGATTAGCTCAGCCGGGAGAGCATCTGCCTTACAAGCAGAGGGTCGGCGGTTCGATCCCGTCATCACCCACCATAGCCTTAGAGAGAAGGACGAAAGTCCACCGACGCGCAGCGGTAGTTCAGTCGGTTAGAATACCGGCCTGTCACGCCGGGGGTCGCGGGTTCGAGTCCCGTCCGCTGCGCCATTATTTCCCAGATCGATGTTTCATCGGTTTGAGATGGCAAAGTCCGCAAGGGCGCCATCAGATGCAGTAACGCTTAAAGAGTTTTATGGACGAAAGTCCAACCGACACGCAGCGGTAGTTCAGTCGGTTAGAATACCGGCCTGTCACGCCGGGGGTCGCGGGTTCGAGTCCCGTCCGCTGCGCCATATACGAAACCCGCTGATCGCGAGATCAGCGGGTTTTTTATTGGCCGTCGTTTGTGCATCTGCTTCGCTGTGACAGGTGCTCAAGTGGCGAGCTTTGCGTGCCTGTCATCGCGGCTAAATCCTCTCCTGCGCAGGCAGCGCCCGGTCCTCGTTAGTGTCGATGGCCATTTCACCTGCCCGCGACTTTTCGTCATATTGCTGTCACCCCGCCGTTCTAGCCTGATGGGCATGCGTTTTGTTCGTCGTTGAACGGGTCATGCGGGAGAATCGAGTAATGGATGATTATCAGGAAGAGCTGCTGGAACTGAGCGCCCTTGAGCAGGGCGCAGTGGATGGCGACGAGGACGCTACCGAGCTGTAAGGGCCTGCCCGGAGCGCGCTGTGCTCGTCGATGGCCCGATCCGGATGAGGCGCTGCTCAAGCTGCTGCCGCTCGCTCTCGTAGCCCGGATGCAATCCGGGGCACGGCATTGTCGGCATTCCCGGATTTCATCCGGGCTACCCAGGCCCCAGGCAGAGACGTTGAGCTTCGCTCAGGGCGACAGGGCGTCCAGCACCTGGCCGATGGCCGTTTCCAGCCCGGCTATGGGGGTGTCCTGATTGTCTTCGATCAGCACCAGGCGGCTGCCACCGTCGCTGATCGCCTTGGCCAGATCGGCTGGCGGCTGGCGCTGGACAAGCACGGCAGCGACGTCGTTGTCTCGTAGCTCGGCGCTCAGTTGTGCCAGGTTTTCGGCGGTCCATTCGGCGTCCTTCGCCACACTCAGCTCGACAAGGTCGAGGTTGAGGCCGTCGATCAGGTAGTCGAAGTGATCCGACAGGCTGGCCACGCTGAGGTTGTCCAGTTCGGCCAGGCGGCTTTCGCTGGCGGCGCTGAGCTTGAGCAGGCGCTGCTTGAGCGTCGCCAGGTTGGCCTCGATCTGCGGCTTGGCCTCCGGCGCGAGGCGGCCCAGGTCGGCGGCGATCACATCGGCCATGCGCCCCAGGTTGTTGATGTTGAGCCAGGGCTGGCTGGCCAGGGCGTCACCGCCGTCGCTGCGTAGGGCGATGCCGGGCAGGGCGCCGTCCACCGGGCGCGCGCCGTCGACTTCGACGATGCGGATATTGCTGCGTCGCGCCAGCGGGTAGAGCGGATCGTCCGGCCACAGCGAACGCAGGGCGATCACCGCGTCGGCGTCGCGCGCGGCCTTGTCCAGTGCACCCGCGCCGCGGCCGGCGAAGTACGAGGGCTGGCGGCTGGCCGGCAGGTTGGCCGGGGCGGCGCGTTGCAGCTGCACGACGCTGCCGTCGAGCAGGCTGGCGCCGAGACCGTAGGTGATCGGCAGGCTGGCGAGAATGCGCACGGGCTGTGTTTCGGCGTGCAGCGGGCCGGCGAGCAGGGCGCAGGCGGCGAGGGCGAGGCTCAGGCGTTGCAGGGTCATCCCAGGTTCCCTTTCAAGCTAGGCAGGATGCCGCGGGCGATGGCGGCGAGGGCGAAGGCGAGGCCGGCGACCATGATGATCGCAGCGCCGGAGGGGACCGGCAGTTCCAGGGCGATCGGCAGGAAGATGCCGGCCAGGGTGCTGCACGTGGCGATCAGGACCGACAGCCAGAAGAAGCCCTTCAGCGATTGGCTGAGCAGGCGTGCGGCGGCCGCCGGGATCACCAGCAGGGCGCCGACCAGGATGGCGCCGATGACCTTGACCGCAGCCACGGTAACCAGCGACACCAGCATCACGAACAGGTAGTCCAGCGGCTTTACCGCGACGCCGCGCACGCTGGCCAGTTGCGGGTTGAAGCTGGCCAGCATGATGCGGTTGTACAACGGCAGTGCCAGGCCCAGCACCAGCAGCGAGACCAGCGCCAGCACCGCGAGGTCCTGGGCGTTGACCGTCAGCACCGAGCCGAACAGCACGTTCTCCAGGATATGGATGTTGATCTTGCCGGCGAGCACCAGCAGCAGGCTGGCGCCGACTGCCAGCGACACCGAGAGGAACACGCCGATCAGGGTGTCCGGCGCCAGGCCGGTGCGGTTGCGCAGGTAGTTGAGCAGGATGCTGAACAGCAGGCAGTAGCCAAACAGGCTGCCGTAGGGGCCGGTATAGGGCTCGCCGAGCAGGATGCCGATAGCCACACCGGTCAGTGCGGCGTGGCCGACCGCCTCGGAGAAGAAGGCGAAGCGCTTGACCACCACCAGGGTGCCGAGGCCACCGAGCACTGGGCCGATCAGCAGGCCGGCGAGCAGGGCATTGACCACGAAACCGTAGGCCAGAGCCTCGGGGTAAATAGCCGGCGCTGGCCCAGGCCTGGATCGCCAGGCGGATGTCTTCGAAACTCATGACGAGGCCTCTTGCGGGCGCGGATGGCTGGAGAACAGTTCGAGCAGGCGCTCGGGGGTCAGCACCTGCTGCGGCGCATCGTCGAACAGCACGCGGCGGTTGAGCCCGGTGACGCGGTCGGCGAGGCGACCGACGGCCTGCAGGTCGTGCTCGATCCACAGCACCGTGGTGCCGGCCTGGCGCCAGTCGCGCAGCAGTTGCTCGAACACCTGCACGCCGGGCTCGTCCAGTGCCGACATCGGCTCGTCGAGCACCAGCAATTGCGCCTCGGGTACCAGGCCCTGGGCCAGCAGCACGCGCTGGCGCTCGCCGCCGGACAGCGCGCCCATGCGCCGCTTGCGCTTGCCCTGCATGCCGACCCGCGCCAGCGCCTGTTCGATGGCCGGGGCGTGGCGTCGCGACAGGCCGAGGAAGGCCGGACGGCGCTGGCACATGGCAGCCATGAAGCCGTCCACCGTCATCGGCAGGCCGCGGTCGAACTCCAGCGCCTGCGGCACGTAGCCGATGGTGCCGGGGGCGGCCGGCCAGTGCAGGCGTAGCTCGCCCTGGTGCGGCATCTGCCCGAGCAGGGTCTTGATCAGCGAGCTCTTGCCGCCGCCGTTGGGGCCGACCAGGGCGTGCACGCTGCCGGCGCGCACCTGGAAGCTGACGTTGTCGAGAATCCGCGTGCGTCCGAGGTTGAGGTCGACGCCGGCGAATTCGATGCCGGGGCCCAGCAGGCGCGGCGGTGCGGTTTCGAGGGCAGTCATACGCCTTCGTCCTGAATGGCGCGTACCACGGTGTCGAGGTTGCGAGCCATCTCCTCTTCGTATTTCTTGGCGGTGTACTCGCCATAGGAAATATGGGTCAGCGGGTAGATCTTCACGCCGGATTCACGCTGGATGGTGTCGACGTAGCTGGAGGGGAAGTCCATCTCCGAGAAGATCACCTGCACGTCCAGTTCCTTGAGCTGGTCGATGGTCTTCTTCAACTGACTGGGGCTCGGCTCGATGCCGTGGGCCGGCTCGACCACTGCAGTGACCTCCAGCCCGAACTCGCGCAGCAGGTAGTCGTAGGCGGCGTGGATGGTGGCCACGCGCAGCTCGCTGCCCTTGGCGTCGGTCAGCTTGCCCAGCGCTTCGGCGCGCAGGCCGCGCAGGCGTTTGCCGTAGGCGCGGGCATTCTGGCTGTAGAACTTGGCGTTGTCCGGGTCGAGCTTGCCCAGTTCGCGGGCGATGTTGTTGATCTGCGCGATGGAGGCGGTGATGGAGAGGAAGGTGTGCGGGTTGACCACTTTGCCGGCGCCGCGTGCGGCCTGGCCGGTGGCGGCGAGCAGGGGCACGCGGGCGTTGGCTTCGATCACAGGAACGTCCGGCTTCTCGCTGGCGGCGATCATGCGGTCGGCGAAGTCATCGTGGCCGACGCCGTTGAGTACCACCACGTCGAGACCGCCGATGCGCTTGATGTCCTCGGCGCGCGGCTCGTAGGCGTGCGGGTTGAAGCCGGCCGGGATCAGCGGCACCACCTCGGCGCGGTCGCCGACGATATTGCTGACGTAGCTGTAGTAAGGGTGCAGGGTGATGCCGATGCGCAGGCGGTGGTTGTCGGCGCTGACGAGCATGGGCGCGAGGGCGGCGCCCAGGCTCAGCAGCAGGCTGGCCAGCAGGCGGCGGGAGACGAAGCGAGAGGGCATGAAGGGGTTCCCGATATTCAGTGGCGATGCTGGCGGGTGACGCCGGCGTCGTATTGGCTGGCGACCTGGCGCCAGCCGGCGGCGATCAGGGCATCGGCATGCAGGTTGTGTGGGGCAGCGGCATCGTGGGCGCGGTTGAGCCAGATGTCGGCACCCGCTGCGCTCGGCAGCAGCAGGAAGGAGCCGGCGACGGCACTGTCGCCGCTCAGGCCCTGGTAGGCATGGTCATCACCGACCTGCAGCAGTTGCCAGACATGCTGGCCACGGGTGACGGTGCTGGCGTCGTTGGTGAAGGGCGGAATGCCTTCTTCGGCCAGTTGCTGCGGCTCGGGCAGGGCCTGCAGTTCGTCCTGCAGCATGAGGATCTCGTCGAAGGCCACCACCAACTCGGTATGGATGCCTTGCTCGGCGGCGTTGAGATCACGGCGGGCATCGATCTGGTGGGCGGCGACGCTTTCTTCCGCGTGGCTCTCGCTACGCAGGCTGATCACTGTCGCGGCCAGCAGGATGATCGCCAGGCTGAGGACGGCCACCCACAAGCTTTCATGCCCGGCGCCGGCCGGGCGTACCACTTGGGTGGTCATTGGCTGGCGATTTCCGTGTGGTCGATTTCCACGACGTGGCCGGGGCCGGCGTCGAACAGCACGTAGAACTCGCCGTCCGGGCGTTTGAAGCTGAGCCTGGAGTCCTCGCCGAGTTTGCCGGGTACCAGCACCTCTTCGTCATAACTGATCACGTCGAGGGTCACGCCGGGGGCGCCGCTGCCGTCGGAGAAGCCGCCGGTGCAGACGATTTCCCCGCTGCCGTGCTCCTCGCATTCGCAGATCGGGTTATGCGCGAGAGCCAGAGGGGACAGGCCGGTGCAGAGCATCAGCAGGCCGATGCGGGCGCTTTGGGTCATGGTTTGCCTCCTTGTTGTTTCAGCCAGGCGATGGTGGCGGGCGACGCCTCGGCCAGGGGAATGGATGCCTGATGCACCGTGCCGTCCCAGCCTTCGGCGGTGATCCACAGCTCAGCGTCGGGCTTAGTGCGTGGCGGTACGGGAATGCTCGTGCCCATGCGGTAGGGACTGCCGAAGAACAGCCCGCCGGCGGCGCGCAGGTTGCGCGGCTTGCCGATGCGCAGGTAGACCACCTTGACCTGGCTGATGCACGCCTGGCACAGCGCGGCGTTGAAACTCTTCATATAGCCGGCCGGGCCTTCCAGTTGCGGCGGCTGGTTGCGAAACTCGGCCAGGCGCAGGCTCCAGGGGCCAACCTGGACCTCGCCGAACTCACGCTCGCCGAGGCCGCTGTCGCCGCGGAACAGCGCGACATCCTGGAAATACCTGGGCATGAAGCCCAGGGGGATCAGCACCAGCAGCACATTGATGTGGAAGCGCCACTTGTACCAAAAACGGCCCAAGGCGGACGGGGCGGGGGCGATTGCTGCCTTGCTCATGGGCGGCTCTCCGAGATTTCACGGGTGGCGATGATCGGGGCAGGCTTGGCGGCGCGTGCCGGCCGCTTGACCGCAGCGACCGTGGCCTGGGCGGTGCGCTTGGTCCAGATCAGCAGGCCGCTGAGCACCATCATGCTCAGCAGCAGGCCGAAAACGAACCACAGCAACTTGACCCACAGGCCGCCGAAGTCGCCGGTGTGCAGCGGCCGCATGGACTCTGTGACGAACTCCAGGCCCGAGCGGTCGCTGAGCAGGCGGGTAGCGTCGATGTCGCCGTTGTAGGGGTTGATCGAGGCGGACTGGAACATCAGCGGATACCAGCCGCGGCCCCAGACCGAATAATGGCCGTAGGCATAACCCGGCAGGCTGACGAAACTTGGCTCCAGGCCCGGGATGACGTCGGTGGCCTTGAGCACGGCGGCGTCCAGACTGATGCGCGGCACTTCGGCAGCGCTCGGCGCCAGCGGCACTTCCTCGCGCGCCACCACTGGCGGTACGCCTTCGGTGGAGATCGACACGTGGGTATCGCCCAGAATCGCCTGGATCAGGAACCAGATGCCGGTGATGGAAATGACCGCGATGAACCAGATCGACCAGATGCCGGAGAGGCGGTGGAAGTCGCCCCAAAAGATGCGTGCGCCCTGGCCTATGCGCAGGCGTGGGCTGAAGAAGCCTTTCCAGAACTTCTTGTAGACCACCAGGCCGGTGATCAGCGACAGCAGCATCGGCAGACCCATCAGCGACACCAGGTACCAGCCCCAGCTGTAGCCGTTGGTGAACGGCACCAGCCACCAGCCATGCAGGGCGCGGGTGAACTGGCGGAAGTCGAACTCCGGGCTGACGCCCTGGATCGCCCCGCTATAGGGGTTGACGTACAGCAACGGCGAGCTGCCGTCGGGATAGCTGACGCGCGCGGTGAGGGCGAAGTGATCTTCGTCCGGGCGGCCGATGGACTGCACGATCAGCTCGGGCTCGGCGCGATTGATCGCTTCCAGTACCTGGCCGAAGCTCAGCCGCTGCGCATCATCGGACGGCTTGCTGGCGCGTACGTCCGGGTTGGCCAGCCAGACGATCTCCTGGCTGACCGTGGCCAGGGTGCCGGTGACACAGATGATCAGCAGGAAGAACCAGACCGGCAGGGCCAGCCAGCTGTGGACGAGAAACCAGAGTCTGGAGCGGGATTTCTTGGACATGTTCGCGGGGTCGTTGGCGCGCGCGGCGGGCCGGCATGGAATGAAGGGAGTAAGAAGCGACCGCAAACGCGGATGAAAAGGATTCTAAGTTGCGATGGATTGACGATCAAGGTTGCCGTGCGATCAGCCCGCTCTGCGTTGCGCGCGGCGGTAGTCGCCGGGTGTTTGCCCCAGCCAGCGCTTGAAGGCGCGCTGGAAGGCTTCGGCCGAGGCGAAGCCGAGCAGGTAGGCGATCTCGCCGAAGGCCAGTTCGGTATCGCGGATATAGGCCGTGGCCAGGTCGCGGCGGGTGTCGTTGAGGATGGTGCGAAATTGCGTGCCTTCCTCGGCCAGCTTGCGCCGCAGCGTCCAGCTCGGCAGGTGCAGGCTGCGCGCCACTTCCTGCAGATCCGGCTCGTGGCCGTGCAACAGCGGGCCGAGCAGTTGGATGACCCGTTCGCGCAGGCTGCGTGTGCGGGTCAGCTGTTCCAGTTCGCGTTCGCACAGCTCCAGCAGGTGCCGCCAGGTGCCTGGACAATGTTGTGGGTTGCGCAGGGCCAGGGTTTCGCTGCTCAGGCGCAGGCGATTGGCGCCAGCGCTGAACTCGACGGGACAGCCGAACAGCGCTTCATAGCGTTCGCCGTAGTCCGGTGCAGGAAATTCGATCTCGACCTTTTCCGGGGTGATGGATCGGCCGACCACCTGGCTCAGGTTGGTCTGCCAGCCGGCCAGCACCGAGTCCACCACGAAACGGTTGTAGGCGTTGTACGGGCTGATGGAATAAAAATGCAGCCAGGCGCCGCGCGCATCCTCGCTGAAGCCCGAACGGCCGCGATAGTTGGCGGCATACAGCGGTTCGAAGCGGGTCAGGGTGCGTGCCGCTTCGCGCAGATCAGGCGCCTGCGCGGCGCAGATGCCGGCCAGGCCAACTTGGCTGAGGCGGCTGTGCCGGCCCATCTCCAGGCCCAGGGCGGGGTTGTCGCACAGGGCGATGGCGCTGTGGCCAAGGCGCATGAAGCGCGGGATCGACAGGCGTGCGCGCGGCTCGTTCAGGCGTGCGGCATCCAGGCCAAATTGCTCGAGCAGGGGTTCGGGGCGCTGACCCTGTTCGCGCAATGCGTCGGCCAGCGCCTGGGTGAAGCCGACGGAGAGATCGCCGAGGCGAACGCGTGATGCTTTTATAGCCATAGATTGATCAGTTGCGCGCCGCGCTCGCTGGCGCCTCGTTCGCTGCGTCCGGCATCGAAGGCGAGCGCCTGGGACTGACCGCTCCGCTCCCACAATCGGCCGCGCAGATGGACTTTCACTCCCGCACGAATGCCTTGGGCCTGCAGCTGTTCGGTGAAGTCGGTGTCGTCCGTCAGGCCATCCAGATCGCTGGGCATGGCCAGCAGCTCTACTGTCTCGCCATCGATTGCCTTCGCCTGGAACTGTTCGATAGTGCCGCCTAGCAGTACGCCAAGCCGGCCTGCCGGGGTCTCCAGCACCTGCAGGGCTTCCGGCGCTCTGGTGGCGAGTGCACCGGCACTGAAGGCGTGGCGTTGCGGCTGGCCCTGCGGGTTACCGGCCTGATCGAATACCAGGCTGACGTTGTACAGCGGCCCGCGACCGACTTCGAGGCGGCCCCGTTCCACGCGGGGCTCGGGCAGAACGATGGACCCTGCAACCAGGGTGATCTGGTAATCACGGGCCAGATCGCCAAACAGCTGCTGATAGTCGCGCGCCATGGTCTTGGCCTTGGTGCGCAACATGGCGTCGTCCAGGCGCGCGTCGCTTCCAGCACTGAACAGTGCGCCGAGAAAATCCAGTGGATTGCTCGCCGCCAGCCAGTGCATGGCCTGACGGCGCTCGGTGGCGCGGTAGAGCTCTTCCTTCTCGCCGACGGCGAGCAGCCAGGTGCCGATATGTTCGGGCAGCACGACGACGGTGCGTTCGTTGAGCATGCCTTGGTCACGGGCGTGATCCAGGTAGGCGGCCAGCTTCAGGCGCAGTCGCGCGAGGCTCTGGTAGTCGGCGGCGAACAGTTCCGGCTGGATGCCCAGCAGGTTGCCGCGTGTGCCGGGCTCACCGATATCGAGCGCGACCTGGCTGCGCAGGTCGGACAGGTAATGGCTGCTGGGGCGCTGCGCGATCCAGTGGGCGTAGCTGCCAAGACCGGTCAGCAGTGCGAGCGCGAGCAGAAGGGTGATCAGTAGGCGCATTGGTTTTTTCGTTTTGGTTGCGGTGCAGGTTAGGTCGGTCGAGCCGTGCTGCCAACCTCTATTGCTAGTTTTGATCATTATCTTGTTAGTTTTGATCATTGAGCATGGCTGACAGCCTCTTTATCGTCTGGCTCCATAACCGACCGCGTGACCATGAGACCGCGGCAATCCGTGAACTGCACCGCGATGTGGAGAATTCCATGACTGCTCGTTACCCGCACCTGCTGGCCCCGCTCGACCTCGGCTTCACCACGCTGAGCAACCGCACGCTGATGGGCTCCATGCACACTGGCCTGGAAGAGAAGCCGGGCGGCTTCGAGCGCATGGCCGCCTATTTCGCCGAGCGCGCCCGTGGCGGCGTCGGCCTGATGGTCACCGGTGGCATCGGCCCGAACGAGGAGGGCGGCGTGTATTCCGGCGCGGCCAAGCTGAGCACGGTGGAAGAGGCCGAGAAGCACAAGGTCGTTACCCAGGCCGTGCATGAGGCGGGCGGCAAGATCTGCATGCAGATCCTGCATGCCGGACGCTATGCCTATAGCCCCAAGTCCGTGGCGCCGAGCGCCATCCAGGCACCGATCAACCCGTTCAAGCCGCGGGAGCTGGACGAGGAAGGCATCGAGAAGCAGATCCAGGACTTCATCAACTGCGCCGCGCTGGCCCAGCGGGCCGGCTACGACGGCGTCGAGATCATGGGTTCGGAAGGCTATTTCATCAATCAGTTCCTGGTCGCCCACACCAACCATCGTACCGACCGCTGGGGCGGCAGCTACGAGAACCGCATGCGCCTGCCGGTGGAGATCGTCCGTCGCGTGCGTGAGGCGGTCGGGCCGAACTTCATCATCATCTACCGCCTGTCGATGCTCGATCTGGTCGAGGGTGGCAGCACCTGGGACGAGATCGTGCTGCTGGCCAAGGCCATCGAAAAGGCGGGCGCCACCCTGATCAACACCGGAATCGGCTGGCACGAGGCGCGCATCCCGACCATCGCCACCAAGGTGCCGCGTGCGGCCTTCACCAAGGTCACCGCCAAGCTGCGCGGCGAAGTGTCGATCCCGCTGATCACCACCAACCGCATCAACACCCCGGAGGTAGCCGAGCAGGTGCTGGCCGAGGGCGATGCCGACATGGTGTCGATGGCGCGCCCGTTCCTTGCCGACCCGGACTTCGTCAACAAGGCCGCCGAAGGCCGCAGCGACGAGATCAACACCTGCATCGGTTGTAACCAGGCCTGCCTGGACCACACTTTCGGCGGCAAGCTGACCAGTTGCCTGGTCAACCCGCGCGCCTGCCATGAGACCGAGCTGAACTACATCCCCACCGCCGCGGTGAAGAAGATCGCCGTGGTCGGTGCCGGCCCGGCCGGGCTGGCGGCTTCCACCGTCGCCGCCGAGCGCGGCCACAGCGTGACCCTGTTTGATGCTGCTGGCGAGATCGGTGGCCAGTTCAACGTGGCCAAGCGCGTGCCGGGCAAGGAAGAGTTCTTCGAGACCCTGCGCTACTTCAAGCGCAAGCTGGAAACCACTGGCGTTGACGTACGCCTGAACACCCGCGTGTCGGTGGACGATCTGCTTAAGGGGGGCTTCGACGAAATCATCCTGGCCACCGGCATCGCCCCGCGCACCCCGGATATTCCGGGTATCGAGCATGCCAAGGTGATCAGCTACCTGGACGCGATTCTCGAGCGTAAGCCGGTCGGGCAGAAGGTGGCTGTTATCGGTGCCGGCGGTATCGGTTTCGACGTGTCCGAATTCATCACGCACCAGGGCAAGGCCACCAGCCTCGACCGTGACGAGTTCTGGAAGGAATGGGGTATCGACACCGCGCTTGAAGCGCGTGGTGGCGTCGCGGGCGTCAAGGCGCATCCGCACCCGGCGGCGCGTCAGGTCTTCCTGCTGCAGCGCAAGAAGTCCAAGGTCGGCGATGGCCTGGGCAAGACCACCGGCTGGATTCACCGCACCGGCCTGAAGAACAAGAACGTGCAGATGCTCAACAGCGTCGAGTACGTGCAGATCGACGATGCCGGCCTGCATATCCGCATTGCTGGTGGTGAGCAGCAGGTGCTGCCAGTTGATACCGTGATCGTCTGCGCCGGCCAGGACCCGCTGCGCGAGCTGCAGGAAGGTCTGGAAAGCGCCGGCCAGCGTGTGCACCTGGTCGGCGGCGCGGATGTTGCCGCCGAGCTCGATGCCAAGCGGGCGATCAACCAGGGTTCGCGCCTGGCGGCTGAGCTCTGATCGACGCAACGCCCCGCTTAGTGCGGGTAATACTGTTCACTTAATAATCGGTCGAGCGCGATCAGTCCCCTCGCCCCCTTGGGGAGAGGGCTAGGGCGGGCCGCGTTCGGAGAGGGGAAAACTGGCAGTTTTGCTGTGTTTTCAGCCCTCTCCCCCAGCCCCTCTCCACTAGGCGTGCCCCCAATAAATGGGAGAGGGGAGCCAAACGCGTGCAGCCCTAAGTGAACAGCGTTACGCCCAGTGCGGGGCGTTGGCTATCTGGCCTGACAACAACAAGGAGAAGCCGATGTCTCTCAATGCCCAGCTACAACCTGCTGCTGCGACCAGCCTCGAACGCTGGCACCAGTTCGTCGCCGCCAAGGACCTGAGCACCTTGCCCGAGTTGCTGCACCCTCAGGCGGTATTCCGTTCGCCCATGGCGCACACCCCTTATCCGGGCGCGCAGGCGGTCAATCTGATCCTCAATACCGTGCTCAAGGTGTTCGAGGACTTCGCCTACCACCGCGAACTGGCCACGGCCGACGGCCTCAGCGTGGTGCTGGAGTTCAGCGCCAGGGTCGGTGGCCGGGACCTTAAAGGTATCGACATGATCCGCTTCGACGAGGCGGGCAAGATCGTCGAGTTCGAGGTGATGATCCGCCCGATGAGCGGGCTGCAGGCGCTCGGCGCGGAAATGGCGCAGCGCCTGGCGCCCTTTCTCGCAGCCGCCAAGGGCTGAGGGGCGCTCTACTTGAGAACGCCCACCTCACGATAGAAGCGCTCGGCGCCGGGATGCAGCGGAATCGGCAGACCACTGGTCGCCCGTTCCAGTCTGATGTCCCTGGCGGCTGGATGCGCTTCGGCCAGTCGGTCGAGGTTCTCGAAGAGCAACTTGGTCATCTGATAGGCCACGGCGTCGGAAACGCTGGTCTGACTGACCAGAACGTTGGTGATGGTCGCCGTCATCACGTCGTTGGCCTGGCCCTTGTAGGTGCCGGCAGGAATGGTGCCCGACTGATAGGCGCTGCTGCCGATACGTGACACCACCTGCTCAGGAATGGCGACGAAGGTGATTGGCACGCGTTCGGCCAGGTCGCGAATCGCCGCCATGCCCAGGCCGGCCGACTGCAGGGTGGCGTCCAGTTGGCCTTTCTCGATCAGCTCGACCGATTCGGCGTAGGGCTTGAATTCGACGTGGCCCATATCCGCATAGCTGAGACCCGCGGCCTTGAAGATGGCCCTGGCGTTGAGCTCGGTACCTGAGCGCGGCGCCCCGACGGAAATACGTTTGCCGCGCAGATCCTCCAGGCTGGTGATCCCCGATGCCTTGCTGGCAACGATCTGGATGTAGTTCGGGTAGATCCCGGCGATAGCGCGCAGGCGATCACGCGGGGCTCTGAAGCCGGCTTCTTCATCGCCTTTCCAGGCATCGGCAACGGAGTCGCCCAGGGCGAAGGCCAACTGGCCACGGGCGATCTGCAGCAGGTTGAGGTTCTCCACCGAGGCCTTGGTGGCCCGTACGCTGGTGCTCGAGTCTGCGATGCGCTCGCTGTAAAGGTCGGACAGGCTCATGCCCAGCGGGTAATAAACGCCACTGATACCGCCGGTAAGGATGTTGATCGAGGTTGGGTTGGCGTGAGCGTTGGGGCTACTGGCCAAAATCGCGGCAGCGGCGAGCAGGCCAAGGCGCTTGGCTAAGTGCATGGGAATTCTCCGTTGTTGTTATTTTTAGCTAAGGCCGCGGCAGTGCTGTGCAGGCAGTCTTCTGGCGCCGGAATAGGCACTCGCGAAGCGGATTGAACGATGAGGGGTTGGCAGTGAAGTGATAGCGGAACATGGCTGACCTCTTGTCTTTTTTATCAGTCCGGCCGTGCGACAGGCGCGCGAGCTTGTACGTGCCAGAGCAGGTGACGTGCCAGGTTGTCGGATCACCGCCCTACAGCAGTCGCGGCTGAAGCCCCTCTCACTGAGCCAGCACGGCTTGCCTCCCCTCTTCAATTCACAGGTGACCGATACATCGTAGGGCGGGTGCAACCCGCCAGAATGGCGATGGCGGGTTGCACCCGCCCAACGCGCTGAATTGTGGGGCACCGCAAACCGTGGGAGGCGCTTCAGCGGCGACAAGCTCTAGAGCGGATGAGCCCAATGCTACGGGCTGAAATAGGCAAAATTCCGCTTGTGAGGCAGGGGTGAAAAGCAAGAATCTGCCGATCGAGTTGTGTTGGGCAGGCTGTTACTCATCCCGGCGAACCGGACCGCTGGCAGCTTTCGTACTTTCCGGTCTTGTCACATTTTTGCGCTAAGCGGTGGTCTATTCGGCCTGGCTCGCAGAGTGAGTGCCAACCCAGTCACATTGCTGTGGTCGGGTTTTCCCCTAGACTTGCCTCAGATATCAAGGACGATATCAGTGCCGGAGTATGCGCTGCTCCGGCACGCGACTATGCGCGCGCGTATTCCCGGTTGGTCCAGAGGGTCCTCAATGAGCATGCAGAACAAGCCGCAGATGGTGGAAGCCGTGATGTTCTTCAGTGAACGCGGTATCTGCAAACAGATGATGTTCCCTGAGTTCGATGCTTTGCTCGACGGCGTGGTGAACATGCCCGAGTTCGCCGACGAACAGATGCGCGCGGTGTTCGTGGTGATCAACCCGCGGCTGCTGGTCAGGGCGGCGGTATTCTTCTTTCTGGATTTCGACGAGGACGGTTGCCCCGACAAGGGTTGGAATATTCCTCTGCAACATCTGGCCGAGCGTGCCGGGCGTGGCCCGGATCTCGGCGCCGGGCCGATTCGTCTGGCTTGTCGCAGTCAGTGCCCGGTGTCCTGGCACCAGATGCACCTGTGGGACCCCAGCCTGGCGCCGGGGCAAAACGATCTGGTATTGCTGCGCGATGCGGTCAAACGTAACCAGCTCGGGCTCTTGATCGAGGACGACAGCGCCCAGACGGTGGTTGCCGAGCGCTTGCAGGTTGCCTCCGAAGACAAATGGTATGCGCCGGATCCGGCCAAGGAAGTGGCCGAGCAACTGGCGCAGAAGATGGATCATGAACATCGCGCCAAGACCGCGCAGCTGATTCAGCAGCAGCGCCTGCGCATCACCAGCCTGACCCAGCAGCATGAAGACGAACTGGCCAAGTTCAAACTGGCCAGCGAGGAGCAGAGCAAGAATCTGCAGGCGCAGATCCATGGGCTGCATCAGGCGCTGCGGCAGCAGGAGGAGCTCAACGCCAACCTCAAGGCGCAACTGGCCGCCCAGGCCGAAAGTTTCCAGAGCAGCCGTGAGGAAATGACTCAACAACTGCGTGCCCTCGAGCGTCATGGTCGTACCGAGGGCGATATCCTGCGTGCGCAGTACGATGGTGAAATGCGCGCCAAGGTCGCTGCGGCCGTGGCGGAGTACAAGGAACAGATCGCCATACGCGACGTCGAACTGGCCTATCGCAACGAGTTGGATGCCCAGTTGCAAGCGGAAATCGAACGCCTCAAGCGTGAGCGCGATGCATTCGCCAGTCAGGGCGGTGATCAGGTGTTGGATCGTCTGGCCAAGCTTGGCGTGGTGTTCGTGGTGTACCATCCCGGCGCCGGGCACCTGACCATTCCCCTGCAGGATGTCGCCCGCTATCAGGACAATCCCATGGCCTACGCCGCTGGCAAATGCTTCGTTTCCGAAGAGCAGTATCGGCACTGGTTGGCGCATTATCAGCAGCCCAGCTGCGATGCATCCTTGCCCAGTGGGGAGCGCTGCGCCATTCCCATCGATCGTGTCGATACGCCCAGCCGTTTCACCCTGGGTGATTCGAACTGTTGCGCGCGGCACAAGGCGAGTAGTCGTCTGCGCACCGTCAGCTGACCTTGCCAATACGGATTCCCACCTGGCGCCCGCGGGCGCCGCTACAACCTCTGCAACTGGACTGGCTCGAGGCTGCCGGCGTCGAGATCGCTTGCCTGCGCCTGGATCTTGTCGACCCACTGCTGTCCGGCAACAAGTGGTTCAAGCTCGCGCCCTATCTTGAGCAGGCCGCTGCGGCTGGCGCGCAGGGGGTGATCAGCCTGGGAGGAGCGCACTCCAATCATTTGCATGCGCTGGCCGCGGCGGGCCGGCGTTTCGGTTTCGCCTGCGTCGGTCTGTTGCGTGGTGAAGCGCAGCAGACCCCGACCGTCGATGATCTGCAGCGTATGGGCATGGCGCTGCACTGGCTGGGTTACGGCGGCTACCGTGCGCGGCATCAGCCGGACTTCTGGGCGCCCTGGCTCGCCCGCTATCCGGGTTTCCATGTGATCGGCGAGGGCGGTCTGGGCCTTCAGGGCGCTAGTGGCTGCAGCTGTCTGGTGGCGATGGCCGAAGCGCAGCTGGCCGATATCGGCTGGTCTGATTTCGATGGCTGGTGGCTGGCTACGGGGACCGGCACCACCCTGGCCGGTGTGCTGCTGGGTGATGTTCGGCGCAGCGTGTTCGGCGCGCAGGCCGTACCGAGCGACCACGGCGTCGCCACTCAGGTCGCCGGGCTGCTGGACGAGGCCGGGGCGTCGGAGCGGCGCTACCAACTGATCGACGCCGCGCGCGGCGGTTTTGCGCGGCTCGACGAGCCACTGCGCCAGTTCATCCTGGAGACTGAGCAGGCCAGCGCTGTGCCGCTGGAGCCTGTGTATACCGGCAAGGCGCTGATGGCGCTGCGCGATTTCTGCAAGAGCGGTCAACTTGCGCGCGGCAGTCGGCTGATATTCATTCATACTGGCGGCTTGCAAGGGCGTCGGGTGTTGATGGGCGCCAGCGCCGACTACACTCAGGTCTGACCAGCGGAGCCTGGAAATCCTCATGAGCGAACCCCTTACCCCCGAACAACTGCGCAGCCTGACGCCGCTCAACGCGCTTTCCGAGCAGCAGTGGCGCGAGTTGCGTAGCCAGCTGGTGCCGCAGCCTCTGTTGGCCGGGCAACTGCTGTTTCGTCGGGGGGACCAGGCGCGCCTGACCTGCTATCTGCTGGCCGGCGAGTTGCAGCTGCAGGATGCCGAGGGCAGAACGCAGAGGGTGCAGGCCGGTAGCGAGATCAGCTGCCACCCGTTGTCGCCCGGCCTGCCGCGGTTACATGACGCCCGCGCCGTGAGCGATGTCAGCGTGCTGATGATCGACAGTGCCACGCTCGATCGCCTGCTGACCTGGCGCCTGGCGCATCAGGACCTGTTGCTGGCGCTGCAGCAGAGTGGCGCCGATGTCGAGTGGCTGGAGCGGCTGTTGGAAAACCCGTTATTTGCCAAGGTGCCGCCGGCCAACGTGCAGAACATGCTCGCTCGCTTGCAGAAGATCGAGCTGGCGGCTGGCAGCCAGGTTATCGAAGAGGGTGCCACTGGCGATTGCTGCTATTTCCTGGAAAGCGGCCGCGCCGAGGTGATTCGAGGCGCTGGTAGCGAGCACCAGGTGCTGGCGGAGCTGGAGGTTGGCGCCTGTTTCGGCGAGGAGGCCCTGCTTGCCGACCGGCCGCGAAATGCCACGGTGACCATGGTCGAGGCCGGCAGTGTGTTGCGTCTGGATCGTCAGGATTTCTTTGCCCTGCTCAAGGCGCCCGTGGTGGCCGAGGTGTCGCTGGGCGAGGGCGCCAGGTTGCTGACGCAGGGCGCGCAGTGGCTCGACGTACGCCTGCTGGAGGAGTACGAAAAGGCGCATGCGCCGCAAGCGCTGCATATGCCGCTGCAGCTGTTGCGTCTGAAGGCGCGCCTGCTGGAGCGATCACGCACCTACCTGTGCTACTGCGACAGCGGCAAACGCAGCAGCGGCGCGGTGTTTCTGCTCTCGCAGCTGGGTTACAGCGTTTACGCCTTGCGCGGTGGCCTGGACGCCCTGCCGGCGGTGCAACGCGATGCGCTGCTCTGTGAGAGCGGCGCAGGGTATCTGGCGCGTTCCGGTGGGCGTACCGAGCGCAGTCGTTGAGCGGCGCAGAACCTGTCGCCACTCATCGAATTGGGTAGCCCGGATGGCATCCGGGTTACGACTGCCTTGGCCACTGATCATTGACCAGAAAGATCCGCTCCACCTCTCGCCAATCCCCGGCATGATCCTCCTCCAGTCGTACCAGCAGTTGCGCCTGAGCCTCCGGGCGCAACGTGCTCAGCCATTGCTGGAGCATTTCATCAGACCAGACCCCGTCGGCATTCACCAGAGCCGGCGCCAGCCAGGCCAGTCGCGGTAGCGGCTGCCAGTGCGCGCCTGGCTTCGTCGCGGCGAAGTCATTCCAGTCGCGCTGGTGCAGCCAGCGCCCTCGGCAGTGTTCGGACGTGGCACCGCGAGGCGCGGGGGAGTCGTCGGGCCAGGGATAGAACAGGTAGCCGCCGAGCCAGAAGGCGGACCGGGTTTCGCCCAATTGCAGGTCGTTCAGCGCTCCGCGTGCCTCGCGGCGCGAAGACAGAGGTAACTGGTGCTGCGCGAGGTGGCTCAGTTTCAGATCGAGCCGATCATGACTGCCCGGGCCTAGCCAGTCAGCGGCGTCGCTGCCGTCCGTGCCGAGATAGAACTTCACCGCCAATTCAAGATGGTGTTCGCCTTCTGCGTCGCGCAGCAGCAGGTCCAGTTCGCCCAGGGTCTGGCCGTTCTGGCGGATCGGCAGGTTGGCGGCGACGACCTCGACATCCGGTGCCGCATGCAGGGCGAACTGCCACAAGCGTTCGTAATAGAGGCCAAGGCGGCGCACCGGTTTCGCGGCCAGCCAGGCATGCAGGGCACCGGCATCGTTGTCCTGTTGCACGAGCCAGTCAGCCAGCCGCTGCGGTTGCCGCGTCCAGCAACTGGCCTGTAGCGGATGACGCTGGACTTTCGTGGTCTCACCCAGCATGGGTGGCGAGAACAGCGCCCAGGCCAGGTCACGCACAGCCGGGGTACGCAAGCCCAGCAGCAGATCGTGCAGCGAGTCGGGAGCAGTCATGACCCGAGCATAGCGCAGCAGGCCATTGAAAAACGTAGGCGAGGCAGCCAGTGCAAGGCGCAACGACCAACGGGAGTAACAGCCAGAGGCTGGCCCGAAGGGAGAGCGCCAGCGAATCAAACAGGCGAAAAAGCGGAGTTTACGAGCGGTAAATGAGCATTTGATTCGCTTCGCTCACCCCTTCGGGGCCGCGCTGAAGCGCGTTCAGCCTTCGGCTGTGAGCCTGTTTTTAACGCAGCAATGGCAACGCAGGTAGTTTTTCAACGGCCTGCGAGTAACAGTGCTGGTTTGCTGCCGCCCAGACCTTTGGCCGATAATCTCTCTTCGTTTCTTATCTGTCTGGCGGGAGTCCCATGGAGCAATTTCGCAATGTCGGCATCATCGGGCGCCTGGGCAGCACGCGGGTGCTGGAAACCGTGCGGCGACTCAAGCGCTTTCTGATCGACCGTCACCTGCATGTGATCCTCGAGGACACCATCGCCGACGTGCTGCCGGGACACGGCCTGCAAACCTCCTCGCGCAAGATGCTTGGCGAGGTCTGCGACCTGGTGATCGTCGTCGGTGGCGACGGCAGCATGCTCGGCGCGGCCCGCGCCCTGGCGCGGCACAAGGTGCCGGTGCTGGGGATCAACCGTGGCAGCCTGGGTTTTCTCACCGATATTCGCCCTGACGAGCTGGAGCTCAAGGTGGCGCAGGTGCTCGAAGGCCAGTACCTGACCGAGAATCGCTTCTTGCTCGAGGCTGAGGTGCGTCGTCAGGGCGAGGCCATCGGCCAGGGCGACGCGCTCAACGACGTGGTGCTGCACCCAGGCAAGTCGACGCGGATGATCGAGTTCGAGCTGTATATCGACGGTCAGTTCGTCTGCAGCCAGAAGGCCGACGGCCTGATCGTCGCCACGCCCACGGGTTCTACCGCCTATGCGCTGTCTGCTGGCGGGCCGATCATGCATCCCAAGCTCGATGCCATCGTCGTGGTGCCGATGTACCCGCATACGCTGTCCAGCCGGCCCATTGTGGTCGACGGCAATAGCGAGCTGAAGGTGGTGGTGTCGGCGGACATGACCATCTATCCGCAGGTGTCCTGCGACGGCCAGAACCATTTCACCTGTGCCCCGGGCGACACCCTGCACGTGGCCAAGAAGGCGCAGAAGTTGCGTCTGATCCACCCGCTGGATCACAACTACTATGAGGTCTGCCGCACCAAGCTTGGATGGGGCAGCCGCCTGGGAGGGCAGGACTGAATGTCCCTCGACCCCCGTCGTGGCTATGACCTGATCGGTGATATCCACGGTTGTGCGCAAACCCTCGAACGCCTGCTCGAACGGCTGGGTTACAGCCGCCAGGGTGGCGTGTGGTGCCATCCGACGCGCATGGTGATCTTCCTGGGTGACCTGGTCGACCGCGGCCCGGGCATCCGTGAAACCCTGCATCTGGTGCATGACATGGTCCGCGCCGGCCAGGCGCTGTGCATCATGGGCAATCACGAGTTCAACGCGCTGGGCTGGAGCACGCCGGCACCGCCAGGCAGCGGCCGACAGTACGTGCGCGAACACAGCCCGCGCCACCAGCGCCTGATGCGCGAGACATTGGCGCAGTTCGAGGATCATCCGCAGGAGTGGCGCGAGTTCCTGCGCTGGTTCTACGAGATGCCGCTGTTCATCGATGCCGGGCGCTTTCGCGTGGTGCACGCCTGCTGGGATGACGAGTTGATCACGCCGCTCAAGGCGCAATTTCCCGATGGCTGCATCGACGAACACTTCCTGCAGGCCTCGGCGGTGCCCGGCAGTTTCGCCAACATGGCGCTCGATCGCCTGTTGCGCGGGACCGACATGCGTCTGCCGCATGGTCTGACCCTGACCAGCGGCGATGGCTTTACGCGCTCCTATTTCCGTACCAAGTTCTGGGAGGAGGACCCGAAGACTTATGGTGATATCGTCTTCCAGCCCGATGCCTTGCCGGAGTTGGCGGCGCAGACGCCGTTGACCGAACTGCAGAAGGACGAGCTGCTCAGGTACGGCGCGCATGAGCCGCTGCTGTTCGTCGGTCACTACTGGCGGCGTGGCAAGCCGGCGCCGATCAGGCCCAACCTGGCCTGCCTGGATTACAGCGCGGTGGTCGGTGGCCGCCTGGTGGCTTATCGTCTGGATCAGGAAACACGTCTGGACGCGGGTAAATTCGTCTGGGTCGATGTCGACCCTCAGGAGGCGCCGCGATGACGGCTGTGGTTGTGTTGCGCTTGCCGCTGGATCGCGATTTGAGCGGTTTCATCGCTCTGCTGCAGCGTTTGCGTGTGCCGCACCGGGTATCGGAAGAGGGCGGCGAGCAGGTGCTCTGGGTGCCGGGGCAGGAGCTTGCAGAGCAGGTGCGCGAGCTCTATGCGCGTCATCCGCAGGGCGATGATGCCGGAGAGCTGCCGCCAAGCGTCGCCCCTGTGCGCGAGAGTTTCGCCACTCAGCTACGGAGCAGCCCGGTCACGGCGTTGATGTTGCTGACCACCTTCATCGTCTTTGCGGTGACCCTGGCGGGCGAGAACTTTTCCACCATTCGCTGGCTGAGTTTTGTCGACTTTCGTATCGACGGTGAGCACATCTATCTGACCTATCTGGATGCCACCCTGGGCAGCGGTCAATGGTGGCGCCTGATCACACCGATGCTGATCCACTTCGGTTGGTTGCACCTGGCGATGAACAGCCTGTGGTACTGGGAGCTGGGGCGGCGCATCGAATTTCGCCAGGGGGCCATCGGCCTGCTTGGACTGACCCTGTTGTTCGGCCTGGCATCGAACTTCGCCCAGTATTGGTGGGCCGGGCCGTCGTTGTTCGGCGGGCTGTCCGGCGTGCTCTATGGCTTGCTCGGGCATTGCTGGATCTACCAGCGTCTGGCACCGAATGCTGCCTATCGCCTGCCGCCCGGCGTGCTGGTGATGATGCTGGCCTGGCTGCTGATCTGCATGACCGGCATCTTCGAGTTGTTGCAGTTCGGCGCCATCGCCAATGCCGCGCATGTCGGCGGCTTGCTCACCGGCTGCCTGACCGGGCTGCTTGGCGGTATGCTGGCCCGACGTAGCGCTTGATTCGACTTTTTGACCTGTAGGGCGGGTGCAACCCGCCAGCTCGGCGTTTCGGCGGGTTTCACCCGCCCTATGATTTACTTGGAGAGCTGTATGTCGTCCTTTCTCGATGCGATTGAAAACATCACCCCGGAAATCTACGAGAGCCTCAAGTTGGCCGTGGAAATCGGCAAGTGGCCGGACGGCCGCAAGCTGACCCAGGAACAGAAAGAGCTGAGCCTGCAGGCGATGATCGCCTGGGAAATGCAGAACCTGCCGGAAGAGCAGCGCACCGGTTACATGGGCCCGCAGGAGTGCAGCAGCAAATCCGAGCCGGTACCCAACCTGCTGTTCAAGTCCTCGGATACCCTGCACTGATGAGTGAATTGGGACGTGGCTCACTGAGCAAGATGAAGGCGCACCTGGACGCACCGGTGCAATACGCTTTCCGTCTTGGCGACGAAGAAGTACCGGTCAACCCGCTGGTGGGCAAGCACCTGCGCCTGGAATACCTCGGCGCCATCCATTGCACGCACTGCGGGCGCAAGACCAAGACCAGCTTCAGCCAGGGCTACTGCTACCCCTGCATGCAGAAGCTGGCGCAATGCGACGTTTGCATCATGAGTCCGGAGCGCTGCCATTACGATCAAGGCACTTGCCGCGAGCCGAGCTGGGGCGAGCAGTTCTGCATGACCGATCACATCGTCTACCTGGCCAACTCCAGTGGCGTGAAGGTCGGCATCACCCGTGCCAGTCAGGTGCCGACACGCTGGATCGACCAGGGTGCGACCCAGGCGCTACCCATCCTGCGCGTGGCCACGCGGCAGCAGTCCGGTTTCGTCGAGGACCTGTTGCGTAGCCAGGTAGCGGACAAGACCAACTGGCGCGCGCTGCTCAAGGGCGATGCCGTGCCGGTCGATCTGCTGGCGATTCGCGAGCAACTGTTTGACAGCTGCGGTGCGGGCATCACCGAGCTGCAGCAGCGCTTCGGTCTGCAAGCCATTCAGCCGCTGTCTGCCGCCGAGATGCTGGAAATTCGCTACCCCATCGAGGCCTATCCGGCCAAGATCAGCAGCTTCAACCTGGACAAGCAGCCGCTGGCCGAAGGTACTCTGCTCGGTATCAAGGGCCAGTACCTGATGTTCGACACCGGCGTGATCAATATCCGCAAGTACACCGCCTATCAGTTGGCCATCCACGAGATCGCCGCCTGACACCCGATTGCCACCGGCGCCCGGGGCGCCGCAGACGAGAGGCCAAGAGCCATGCGCACCGAACAATCCAAGACCATTTATCTGAAGGACTATCAGGTTCCCGACTACCTGATCGACGAGACCCACCTGACCTTCGAGCTGTTCGAGGATCACAGCCTGGTGCACGCGCAACTGGTCATGCGTCGCAACCCTGCCGCCGGCGCTGGCCTGCCGAAACTGGTGCTGGATGGTCAGCAGCTTGAACTGCTGGAGCTCAAGCTCGATGACCGCGAGCTGGGCGAGGGCGACTATACGCTGACCGACAGCCACCTGACCCTGCAGCCGACGCAGGAACGCTTCGTGGTCGACAGCAGTGTGCGCATCCACCCGGAGAGCAACACCGCGCTGGAAGGCCTGTACAAGTCCGGCAGCATGTTCTGCACCCAGTGCGAGGCCGAGGGCTTTCGCAAGATCACCTTCTACCTCGACCGCCCGGATGTGATGAGCAAATTCACCACCACGGTCAGCGCCGAACAGCATGCCTACCCGGTGCTGCTGTCCAACGGCAACCCGATTGCCAGTGGTTCGGAAGAGGGCGGTCGTCACTGGGCCACCTGGGAAGACCCGTTCAAGAAACCGGCCTACCTGTTCGCCCTGGTCGCCGGTGACCTCTGGTGCGTCGAGGACAGCTTCACCACCATGAGCAACCGCGAAGTGGCGCTGCGCATCTACGTCGAGCCGGAGAACATCGACAAGGTGCAGCACGCCATGGACAGCCTCAAGCGCTCGATGAAGTGGGACGAGGAGGTCTACGGCCGCGAGTATGACCTGGACATCTTCATGATCGTCGCGGTCAACGACTTCAACATGGGCGCCATGGAGAACAAGGGCCTCAACATCTTCAACTCCAGCTGCGTGCTGGCCAAGGCCGAGACCGCCACCGATGCCGCCCATCAGCGCGTCGAGGCGGTGGTGGCACACGAGTACTTCCACAACTGGTCGGGCAACCGCGTGACCTGCCGCGACTGGTTCCAGCTGTCGCTCAAGGAAGGCTTCACCGTATTCCGCGACAGCGAGTTCTCTGCCGACACCCACTCGCGTACCGTCAAGCGCATCGAAGACGTGGCCTACCTGCGCACTCACCAGTTCGCCGAGGACGCCGGCCCCATGGCTCACCCGGTGCGCCCGGACGCGTACATGGAAATCTCCAACTTCTACACCCTGACCATCTACGAGAAGGGTGCCGAAGTACTGCGCATGATTCACACCCTGCTCGGCCCGGAGCTATTCCGCAAGGGCTCGGACCTGTACTTCGAGCGTCACGACGGCCAGGCCGTGACCTGCGACGATTTCGTCAAGGCCATGGAAGATGCCAGTGGCATCGACCTGACCCAGTTCAAGCGCTGGTACACCCAGGCCGGCACGCCGCGTCTGGAAGTCAGCGAAGCCTATGACGAGGCGGCGCAGACCTACAGCTTGACCTTCCGCCAGAGCTGCCCGGCGACGCCGGGGCAGAGCGAAAAGCTGCCGTTCGTGATTCCAGTGGCGCTCGGCCTGCTCGATGCCCAAGGCAACGAGCTGCCGCTGCGCCTGCAGGGCGAAAGCGCGGCGCAGGGCACCAGTCGCGTTTTGTCGGTGACTGAAGCCGAGCAGACCTTCACCTTCGAAGGCGTCGCCGAGAAGCCGCTGCCCTCCTTGCTGCGCGGCTTCAGTGCGCCGGTCAAGCTGCACTTCCCCTACAGCCGTGACCAACTGATGTTCCTCATGCAGCACGACAGCGACGGCTTCAACCGCTGGGAAGCCGGCCAGCAGCTTTCTGTGCAGGTACTGCAGGAATTGATTGGCCAGCACCAGCGTGGCGAAGCCCTGGTGCTGGATCAGCGTCTGGTCACCGCGCTGCGCACCCTGCTTGAAGACGAGTCGCTGGATCAGGCCATGGTCGCCGAGATGCTCTCGCTGCCGGGCGAGGCTTATCTCACCGAGATCAGTGAGGTGGCGGATGTCGAGGCCATCCACGCCGCGCGCGAGTTCGCTCGCAAGGCGCTGGCCGACGCGCTGTTCGCTCCACTGTGGGCGCGCTACCAGGCCAACCGTGAAGTCTCCAAGGCCACGCCTTACGTGGCCGAGGCAGCGCATTTCGCTCGCCGCAGCCTGCAGAACATCGCGCTGTCCTATCTGATGCTCAGCGAGAAGCCCGAGGTGTTGGCGGCCTGCGTCGACCAGTTCGACAACGCCGACAACATGACCGAGCGCCTTGCCGCACTGGCCGTGCTGGTCAACTCGCCGTTCCAGGAAGAGCAGGGCAAGGCCCTGGCGATGTTCGCCGACTTCTTCAAGGACAATCCGCTAGTGATGGATCAGTGGTTCAGCGTGCAGGCCGGTTGCCCGCTGCCGGGAGGCCTAGAGCGTGTGCATGCACTGATGCAGCACGAAACCTTCACCCTGAAGAATCCGAACAAGGTGCGTGCGCTGATCGGCGCCTTCGCCAACCAGAACCTGATCAACTTTCACCGCGCCGACGGGGCGGGCTACCGCTTTCTCGCCGACCAGGTGATCACTCTCAACGCCCTCAACCCGCAGATCGCTTCGCGTCTGCTGGCGCCGCTGACCCGCTGGCGCAAATACGGTGCGGCGCGTCAGGCACTGATGAAGGCCGAGCTGGAGCGCATCCTCGCCTCCGGTGAGCTGTCCAGCGATGTCTATGAAGTGGTGAGCAAGAGCCTGGCCTAAGGCTGATGCCGCTTAGGTAAGGCTACGGAAGCTGTGTTTCGTAGGAGCCCCGCCCCGGGGCGAAGCTTTTCAGGTTCGCGGCGAGGCGCCGCTCCTACAGATTCCATGCTTGATAAGGCGGCTTCCGTTCCAAAAAAAGTGTTACCGATCCCTGGTTGGTAACACTTTTTTGTTACCCAATGAAATGTATGTGCGATCCCTTATGCTTTTTCATGCTTGATTTCCGGCTTTGCACTTGAAAGTGAGGTGGCCGTTATTGGCCTACTGCGCTGCAGGGCAAGTGGCTAGTGGCTTAAAGCGTCGGATCGTAGGACAAAGTGTGCCATCTTTTCTGATCCATTGGTCAGTGGCTGATCAGTCACGAAAAGAAATCCGTCAATCGCTCTGCAAGGCGCTTTTGCGCTGATACAAGTGTTTGAATTGGCACTATGGTTGCAGTGCCGAGCAGGACTTGACCGCGTGCAAGCTCTCGCTGGTCGTTGGAACACGTCGCTACAAAATAAAAACACAAGCCGTCGCCAGTACGGCATATCGCGACCCGGATTCGGGATCGCTCAAAAGAATGATCTGTCCACGGAGTGTGTCTCGATGGAAATTAAGTCCCGCAAGCCCGTTCTACGTTTTGCCCCGGCCAAGGCCGGCTTTGCGTTCGCTGGTGTTCTGCCTTTGCTGGTCGCTGTACAGGCTCAAGCTGTGGAGTTCAGCTTCGCCGATAACGAAATCACCGGTTCCATCGACACCACTGTCTCCTATGGCCAGCTGTGGCGCGTCCAGGGCCAGGACAAGACCAATGACGACATCAACACCAACGATGGCAACCGCAGCTTCGATACCGGCCTGGTTTCCGAAGTGTTCAAGATCACTACCGATCTTGAAGCGTCCTACCAGAACTATGGTGTTTTCATTCGCGGTACTGCGTTCTATGACACTCAGATCATGGACAAGCGCAACGATTACTACGACAACAACTCTCCGGCACAGCCGAGCCAGAGTGCGCCGCGTGATAACAGCTTCACCCGCGAAACCCGCCACAAGGCCGGCCGTGACGCGCAGATTCTCGATGCCTACGTTTATGGCAACTGGGATGTCGGCAACATGCCGGTTTCCGGCCGCTTTGGTAAGCAAGTGTTCAACTGGGGTGAAGGCCTGTTCTACCGCAACGGTGTAAACACCACCAACCCGGTCGACGCTGCCAAGTTCCGTCTGCCTGGCTCGGAAGTCAAGGAAGTGCTGGTGCCGGTCGAGGCGCTGAGCTTCAATATCGGTTTGACCGACAATCTGTCGATGGAAACCTTCTATCAGTTCAACTGGAAAGAGACTGCCATTGATCCGGTTGGTACCTACTTCTCCGAGACCGATTTGTTTGCTGACGGTGGTAATACCGCCTATTCGACTCAGACAGCGCTTATTCCCGCAGCAGATCTCTATTCCGGTCTAAGCGCCGCCAGTGTTGGAGGACTTCAGGGGGGACGTACGGTTGACGCGAACGGGAATATCAAGGTCGCCAGTGTCGGTCCGGATATCAACGCCAAGAACGATGGCCAGTTTGGTGTCGCGTTCCGTTATATTGCTGAAGAGCTGAACTCCACCGAGTTCGGTTTCTACTTCGTCAACTATCATGCGAAAGAACCGACCATCTATGCCGATCTTGGTGCATATGAGGGCCTAAATCTCGGCGCGATTGCGCAGGGCGCATGTGGCGCATCTGGTCTCCCTATTGATTGTACGGATCCTGCTGTACTTGCCAATTTCGCTGAGGCTGCAGGTGGCGTTGCCACCATCGACGTAGCCAACCAAGTCAACGCCCGTCGTGAATATGTCGAAGACATCCGCATGTACGGCTTCAGTTTCAACACCACCGTGGGTAACGCTTCAGTATTTGGTGAGCTGTCTTACCGTCCGAACCTGCCGGTTGGCATCGCCGCTACCAACGATCTGCTCGGCGATTTGCTGACCCAGGCGCCTCAGCTGGCCGGCGGTGGTCGTATGAATATTGGTGGCCAGCAGGTGCAACTGGGCGACCAGATTCACAACTACACCCGTGTTGAAGCATTCAATACTTCCCTGGGCACGATCTACAACTTCGGTCCGAGCTTGGGCTTCGACTCGCTGTTCGGCGTTGCTGAACTGGCCTCTGAACATCTGCGTGGCGACAGCCTGCAGTACAACTCTCGCAACGGCAATCGCTACTACGCCGGTCGTGGTAACGGCTCCTACATCTCCGGCTACGACCGCGACGACCAGGTCAACAAGAACGCCTACGGCTATACCCTGGTGCTCTCCGGCACCTGGAACGACGTTTACGCTGGCGTGAACCTGTCGCCGTTCGCGGTGTTCAAGCATGACTTCGAAGGTAACTCGCACCAGACCGGTAACTTCATCGAAGGTCGCAAGGCTTACACAGTTGGTATGCGCGCCAGCTACCTGAACAGCCTGGAAGCCGAGATCCAGTACACCGAGTTCTACGGCGCAGGCCAGAACAACGGTGCGCGTGACCGCGACAACATCGGTCTGAACGTCAAGTACTCCTTCTAATACCTATAACCAGAAATACGTCGGGCGCTCTCGAGCGCCCGGCACTACTCTTCACGGAGAATTACCCATGCTGAACAAGCACAGGCTGATGGCCGTAGCCGTTGCACTGGCATTTTCCGCCGGTTCTGCGCTGGCTGCCGTTTCCCCGCAGGAAGCTGCCAAGCTCGGCGATACCCTGACTCCCTTCGGCGCCGAGAAGGCTGGCAACGCTGCCGGCACCATTCCGGCCTGGACCGGTGGCATCACCCAGGCGCCGGCGGGCTACACTCGCTCGGGCCAGCACCACGTCAATCCGTTCCCGGAAGACAAGCCGCTGTTCACCATCACTGCGGCCAACCTGAGCCAGTACGAGGCCAACCTGACCCCCGGTCAGATCGCCATGTTCAAGGCTTACCCGGAAACCTATCAGATGCCGGTCTACCAGACCCGCCGCTCCGGCTCCGCGCCGCAGTGGGTCTATGACAACAGCATCAAGAACGCCACCAGCGCCAAGCTGGTCGATGGCGGCAACGGCTTCTCCGATGCCTACGGCGGTATCCCGTTCCCGATTCCGCAAAATGGTGTCGAGGCGCTGTGGAACCACATCGCCCGCTACCGCGGTACCTACATCGTGCGTCGTGCCTCGGAAGTGGCAGTACAGCGCAATGGCGCCTACTCGCTGGTTACTTCCCAGCAGGAAGCGCTGTTCAAGTACTACCTGCAGAACGGCTCCTTCGCCGACCTGAACAACATCATGTTCTACTACCTGTCCTTCACTACCAGCCCGGCGCGTCTGGCCGGTGGTGCGGTACTGGTTCACGAGACCCTGGATCAGGTCAAGGAACCCCGTCAGGCCTGGGGCTACAACGCTGGTCAGCGTCGCGTACGTCGTGCGCCGAACCTGGCCTACGACACCCCGATCGCCGCGGCTGACGGTCTGCGTACCGCCGACGACACCGACATGTTCAACGGTGCCCCGGATCGCTATGACTGGAAACTGGTGGGCAAGAAGGAAATCTACATCCCGTACAACAACTACAAGGTCACCAGCCCTGACGTTAAGTACAAGGATCTGCTGCAGGTCGGTCACCTCAACCCGGCTCTGACTCGTAACGAGCTGCACCGTGTGTGGGTCGTCGAGGGCACGCTGAAGTCCGGCGCCCGCCATATCTACTCCAAGCGTACCCTGTTCCTCGACGAGGATAGCTGGCAAGCCGCTGTGGTCGATCAGTACGATGGTCGTGGCGAACTGTGGCGCGTTTCCATCGCCTACCTGAAGAACTACTACGACCTGCCGACCACCTGGTCCGCGCTCGATGTGTTCCATGACCTGCAGGCGCGTCGTTACCACGTACAGAACCTGGACAACGAAGAGAACAACACCATCGACTTCACCCAGGCGGTTCCGGACGACGGTTATTTCAAACCGGCTGCCCTGCGTCGCCGCGGCACGCGATAATAGTCGTGTAGTCTCACGCGAAGGCCGCTACAGTAGTAGCGGCCTTTTCGTATCAGCTTGGCGAATAGGCTTCTATCACGCGGGTTTTGCCTTAACAAAACATAACGTCACGCCAATTGTCAGGGCTTTCCGAAGCTCGCTAGGATGGGCGGCCTGCTAAGAGTCTATTCACGTTTTCGCGAGCTAGAGCAATGCAAGGCAAAAACAAGCGAGGAAGCGCAGTGTACTTTTGTACATGAGCATTCCGAGCTGGTTTTTAACGTAGCAGGGCCGACGCGCAGCAAATCGTGAGTAGGCTCTGAAGGCAGTACCGCCTATAACAAGAAAGGGGGAAGGTATATGAGTGAGCCCGTCATGCGGCGCACCCAGTCCGGTCTGGCGCCCATCCTGGCGCGCAAATCGGCGCTCCGTGTCCATTCGCCGCTGGCTAAAGCGCTCTCGCTGTGCAGTGTGCTTTCCATTCTGGCTTTCGCTGCCGCACCCTTGCAGGCCGAGACCTCGGCTGCGGCTGATGCCGGCTATGCCATCGAGTCGCCCAAGGCTGTGCACAGCCTGTTGCTCGATGTGGTCAACACCGGCGAGCGTCTGGTTGCCGTCGGTGACCGTGGTCATGTTCTCTATTCCAACGACCAGGGGCAAAGCTGGCAGCAGGCCAAGGTTCCGACCCGCCAGATGCTGACTTCGCTGTTCTTCGTCGATGCACAGCATGGCTGGGTGGTCGGTCATGATGCGCAGGTTCTCACGACCACCGATGGCGGCCTGACCTGGACCAAGCAGTTCGAAGATCTTGAGCGCGAAGCGCCGCTGCTGGATGTCTGGTTCAAGGACCTTCAGACCGGTTACGCCGTGGGCGCCTACGGCGCGCTGCTGGAAACCACCGATGGTGGCCAGAACTGGGAAGACGTCAGCGATCGTCTCGACAACGAAGATGCCTATCACCTCAATGCCATCACCGCTGTGAAGGACTCGGGCCTGTTCATCGTCGGTGAGCTGGGCCAGATGTTTCGTTCCGCTGACTGGGGGGAGACCTGGGAGCGCATCGAGGATCTGCCCTACGAGGGTTCGCTGTTCGGTGTGATCGGTACCGACCAGCCAGCCACTCTGTTGGCCTATGGTCTGCGCGGCCACCTGTTCCGCTCCACCGATTTCGGTGACAGTTGGCAGCAGATTACGCTCAACACCCCGAACAATGGTCCGCTGGAATTCGGTCTGGCCGATGGCGCGCTGCTCGATGATGGCAGCGTCGCTGTAGTCGGGCACGGTGGCACCGTGCTGCGCAGCAAGGATCACGGCCAGACGTTCAGCCTGATTAACCGTCCCGACCGCCTTTCGCTGGCCGGGGTAGCTGCACTGGATAACGGCAACCTGATCCTGGTGGGGCAGGGCGGCGTTCACCTCGCCGCCTCGACTGGCGCCGATCTGGGCCAACAATAACAAGCCGGGAGCCTTTGCATGACCAAGCATCAACAACAGCCTGCTTCCTTCCTCGAACGGCTGATTTTCAACAATCGCCCGGCGGTGATCCTGATCTGCCTGCTGATCAGTATCTTCCTGTTCTATCAGGCCGCGCAGGTACGTCCGCAGACCAGCTTCGAGAAGATGATTCCGCTGGGACACCCTTATATCCAGAAGATGCTCGAACACCGTAACGACCTGGCCAACCTGGGTAACACGGTACGCATTTCGGTGGAGGCCACCGACGGCGACATCTTCAGCAAGGAATACATGGAAACGCTGCGGCAGATCCATGACGAGGCGTTCTACATTCCCGGCGTCGACCGTTCCGGTCTGAAATCGCTGTGGAGTCCGAGCGTGCGCTGGACCGAAGTGACCGAAGAGGGCTTCGCCGGCGGCGAAGTGATCCCGCAGACCTACGACGGTTCTGCAGACAGCCTCGAGGATCTGCGTAGCAACATCCTCAAGTCGGGTCAGATCGGTCGCCTAGTGGCGAACAACTTCAAGTCCAGCATCGTCGATATTCCGCTGCTCGAGTCCTACCCGGACCCGAATGATCAGAGCAAGCTGATCAAGCTGGACTACCAGAAGTTCTCTCATGAGCTTGAAGACAAGATTCGTGAGAAGTACGAGGCGCAGAATCCCAACGTCAAGGTGCATATCATCGGCTTCGCCAAGAAGGTCGGTGATCTCATCGATGGTCTGATCGGTGTGGCGCTGTTCTTTGCCGTGGCCATTGGCATCACCTTCGTGCTGCTGCTGTGGTTCACCCACTGCATTAAGAGCACCTTGGCGGTACTGATCACCACGTTGGTCGCGGTGATCTGGCAGCTCGGTCTGCTGCATACCCTGGGCTTTGGTCTCGATCCCTATTCGATGCTGGTGCCTTTCCTGGTATTCGCCATCGGTATCTCCCACGGGGTGCAGAAGATCAACGGGATCGCCATGGCGTCGGGTGAGGCGACCGATGCCCTGTCTGCCGCGCGCATGGCCTTCCGTCAACTGTTCATCCCGGGGCTGGTGGCGCTGCTGTCCGACGCCGTCGGCTTCGTTACCCTGCTGCTGATCGATATCGGCGTGATCCGTGAGCTGGCCATCGGCGCATCGATGGGTGTGGCGGTGATCATCCTCACCAACCTGATTCTGCTGCCGGTCGTGATTTCCTATATCGGTATCGGTAATCGTGCGGTGAAGAAGAGTCGCGAAGAGGCCGCCAAGGATCATCCGGTCTGGCGCGCCATTTCCAACTGCGCCCATCCGATGGTGGCACCGATCTCCGTTGTCGTTGCCGTGGTGGCGCTGGCTGGTGGTGTCTGGTACGGCCAGAACCTGAAGATCGGTGACCTTGATCAGGGAGCGCCGGAACTGCATCCGGACTCGCGTTACAACCTGGACAACGACTTCGTCATTCGCAACTACTCGACCAGTTCCGACGTACTGGTAGTCATGATCAAGACCGGCCCCGAAGGCTGCTCTACCTATGACAGCCTGGCCGCCATGGACGAGCTGATGTGGAAGATGGAGAACACCGAGGGCGTGCAGTCGGCCATCTCCATGGTCACTGTGTCCAAACAGGTGATCAAGGGCATGAACGAGGGCAACCTGAAATGGGAAACCTTGTCGCGCAACCAGGACGTACTGAACAACTCCATCGCCCGCGCTGAAGGCCTGTACAACGCCGACTGCTCGGTGGCGCCGGTACTGGTGTTCCTCGAAGACCACAAGGCCGAGACGCTGTCGCGTGCCGTGGCTGCTGCCGAAGAGTTCGCCGCCCTGCACACCACTGACGAGCTGCAGGTGGTACTGGCAGCGGGTAACGCCGGTATCGAGGCGGCTACCAACGAAGTGATCGCCGCCTCCGAGACCACCATGCTGATCGCGGTCTATGCGGCGGTGAGCATCATGTGTCTGCTGACCTTCCGTTCGCTGGCTGCGACCCTGTGCGTGATTCTGCCGCTGGTGCTGACTTCGGTGCTGGGCAACGCTCTGATGGCTTTCATGGGCATCGGCGTGAAGGTCGCCACCCTGCCGGTGATCGCGCTGGGTGTGGGTATCGGTGTCGACTACGGCATCTACATCTACAGCCGTCTGGAGACCTATCTGCGTCAGGGCATGCCGCTGCAGGAAGCCTACTACGAGACGCTGAAGTCTACCGGTAAGGCGGTACTGTTCACCGGTGTCTGCCTGGCGATCGGTGTGGCGACCTGGATCTTCTCGGCGATCAAGTTCCAGGCCGATATGGGCTTGATGCTGACCTTCATGTTCCTGTGGAACATGATCGGTGCGATCTGGCTGCTGCCGGCTCTGGCTCGTTTCCTGATCAACACCGAGAAAATGCGCGCCAAGGCTTGATGCCTATCGCGTAGAACGAAAACCGCGGCCCTTGGGCCGCGGTTTTTTTATGTGCGTAGCGCCGGTATACGAGATGGCAAGCCGACTGCTGGATGGCTGCCTGGGGTAGGAGCCCCGCCTCGGGGCGAATGTTTTTGTTGCCGGCCTGTATGGCGCCCCCGACCGGCAGTCGAGGTCAGGCAAGCTGTGCAGATTCGCGGCGGGGCGCCGCTCCTACAAATGGATCGCGTCGCCGCTCAACGCATACATAGCACTAGCCCCGTCCGCCAATGTTCAGCCCCGTGTAGCCCGGATGAAATCCGGGGGGCGTCGTCGACAGTCATATCCGCAATGCCAGGCCCAAGTCTCGCGGCTACCGGCCAGGGCGAATGCCCGGCTACTGGCCACGGCAGAGCGAACCCTCTGGCGGGGACAGTGCCATGGTCGATTGGTGCGCGGCGTATCCAGGGATCAGCGCGGATATAGTACGTAGGGTGGGCCGGGCGGCGATCCGTTTCAGCCCTCCAAGGCCAGCCGCTGTTGGTGGGCTGAAACGGATCGCCGCCCGGCCCACCTTACCACTTGCACGCCTCGAACTGCGCATCCTGCAAGCCCATCGCGCGCCTAGCGCGGATACAGCGGCGGCAGCGCGCTGCTTTCCTGCGGCGCTGCGCTTGGCTCCTGTGCGGTGGGCAGGTTGCGAATCGCCTTCCACAGCTCCTCGCCTTGCCATTGCTGGCCAACTTCGCTGTACAGCGCGCCGTTGAGACCGTCCAGGGCGTCCGACAGCGGCACGTAGCGTGCGGCCATATCGGCGAGGGTTTCCGGTTGTTGGCGAGCCCAGGCGTCGAGTGCATGACGAGTGGCCTGGGCATCGCCGGCCTGGCAGGCACGCTTGATGTCGTCGAGTAGTGTGCGCGGGCTCGGGCCACTCTGCGCCGCGCGCTGGATCGCCGGTTGCCGGCGGGCATGCCACCACAAGCCGAAGCCGAGCAGCGTGGTCAAACTCAGCACTGCGCAGGCCAACTGCCAGGGCCACAGTTCCGGCCCCTCGATCACCTGGGTCGTTACCATCGGCGTATTGGGTTGTTCATCGTTCTGCAGTTGCGGGTTTTCCGCGACCTGCAGCGTACGGGCGGAGAGGGTGGTGCGCTCCAGCGTGTCGGTCTGGGTGTTCCACCACAGCACTTCCAGGGGCGGCAGATCGAAACTGCCGCTGCGATTGGGTACCAGCGCCTCGCGTTCTTCGCGGGTACCGATGATGCCCGTTTCGCTCTTCTGGTCGCTCATTTGCGGCTGATCCGGGTAGCGACGCAGGCCGTCGACCTGGGTTGCCGGCAATGGCGGCAGCTGGGCGCTGGAAAGGCCATCGACCTTGAGAATCAGGCGGCGGGTCAGGGAATCGCCAACCTGGCTCTGCTCCGGTTGCGGGTTCCAGGTTTCCGCCAGGCCCAGGGCACGCGCCGGTAGCCAGGGCGCGTCAGCCGGGTAATCGGTCGGCTTGGGTTTGACCTGCAGCGGAATGTCCGGTGATTTGACCCGCGAGACCTTGCCGGTGCGGGGGCCAAAGGGCAGGAAATCATTGCTGCGCGAGCGGTCGACCAGGGTGGCGCTGAAGGTCTGGCCCGGGATCACCAGTTGTCCGCTGCGCTGCGGGTAGATGGCGTATTGCAGCTCGATCACGCCGTGCAGCACGCCGCCGATGCTCTTCTCGTAGGTGCGTGGTTCGCCCAGTTGCTCGACCCGCGCATCCGCTATGCGCAGGGGCGTCAGGCTGCTGTCGTCGTACATGGACACCGAGTGGTAGATGCGCAGGGTCAGCACGGCCTGGGCCTGAACGTAGACGTTGTCCTGATCGAGGCTGGCATCGATGAATACCGGTGCCAGCTGTTCGCCGTTTCCGGCGCTGACGGCTGCCTCGACATTCAGCGTGATCGGCAGGGTTTCGGCGTCTTCCAGGCGGATCGCCGGGATCGTCACCTCGCCGTTGCGGCGTGGCTGCAGGGTCAGGATCCAGCGAGTGCTGGCGCGTGGTGTATCGCCGATGCTGCTCAAGCGATTGACCTGGCGGCTGCCAAGCACCTCGAAGTCTTTATCCAGCGGGCTCAGGTCGGGTCGGCCGAAGCGGGTCGGGTCGGTCGACTCCAGCGTCAGCACCACGGTTTCGCCCTCGCTCAGGCGAGTGCGGTCGACGCTGGCGAAAAAGGCTTCTGCATGGGCCTGCCCCGCGAGCAGTAGAAGAAGCAGGAAGACCAGACGCTTCATTGATTCGAGTCCTGACGCTGTTGCTGTTCGTACCAGAATTTGCGCCGCAGCAGTTCGGCCGGGTCATCCGGGATCTGCCGCAGCCATTGTTCCAGCGCTTGCCGGCGTTCTGCCGCCGTGCCCAGATCGGCTTCCGTGCGGGGTGGCGCAACGGGCTCGGCGTCGCTCGGGAGTTCACTGCTGGTACTGGGCTGGGTGTCTTCCCCGGCGCCATTGGCGCTGCCCTGTACGTCGCTGCTTTCACTGTTCTCACCGCTACTGCCCGGCTGGGTAGGCTGTGCGGCAGTACTATCGGCGGGCTGGCCGGCCGGCGATTCATTCGGCTGTGACTGCTCGTTGGCTTGTTCCTGCTGCTCGGCCGAATCACCCTCGCCTGACTGCTGCTGATTCTCGCGCTGGCGCAGCGCTTCTTCTACCAGGGCTTTGTTGTGCTGCGCTGCCGCCAGCTCCGGCTGGCGTTCCAGGGCTTGCTCGTAGGCGTCGAGCGCCGCCTCCAGTTCGCCGGCCTTGGCCAGGGCATTGCCGCGATTGTAATGATCGGCTGCGCTGTCGCCCTTGGCGAAACGTTCTGCGGCGGCGGCATAATCCTCGGCCTCATAGAATGCCTTGCCTTGCCACTGCGGATCGACGAAGCGTTGCGCGGCCTCGGCCGGGCGTTGCGCCTGAAGCAGGCGCTGGCCCTGCTGATCGGGGCGCAGCCAGAGATCGTCGAGTTCGAAGGCATGACTGCTCTGTGGCGGCAGCATCAGCAGCAGTGGCAGGCAGAACAGCCAGCCGCGACGTCCGGCGCAGGCGGCGAGCAACAGCAGCGGCAGCAGTAGCCAGTAGCCCTGGTCGATATGGCTGTCGAGCTGTGTCGGCTCACCCGCTGCGCGCATGGCCTGCGGGCCGTCGAGCAGGCCCAGGCGCCGCAGGTCCTCGTCGTCCAGGCGGCTCGCTGCGTAGCGGCCGTTATGGGCTTCAGCGGTTTCACGCAGGCCGCGCGCATCGAGGCGCGGAATCAGGATGGCGCCGCGCGAATCCTTGAGGAAGCTGCCGTCTTCCTGCACCACCGGCGCGCCTTCGCGACTGCCCACGCCGAGGATCAGCAGGGGTACCGAGCGCTTTTGCAGCGCTTGCTGGATGCCGCTGCGCTCCTCTTCAGAGAGGGCGCTGGTAATCAGCAACAGGCGACCCTGGCCCAGTTGCGCCTGGTCGAGCAGCTGCAGTGCACGGGCCACAGCCAGATCGGCGCGACGCCCCGGCTCCGGCATCAGCGAGGGTTTCAGCGCTTCGAGCAGGTTGCGGCTGGTGGCCAGGTCATCGGACAGCGGCACCAGGCTGTGTGCGCTACCGGCATAGACGATGATCGCCGTCTGCGCATCGCGACGCGCTTCGAGCAGATCGAGCAGCTTGCGCCGGGTCTGTTCCAGGCGGTTGGGGCGACCGTCGGTGGCGAGCATCTGCGGCGTCAGTTCGAGCAGAACCACCAACGGATCGGCAGGCTTCTGGTTGCTCTGTTCGACGCGCTGCCAACTGGGGCCGAGCAGCGCCAGTACGGCTAGCAGCCAGGCCAGGCCGAGTGCCAGCCAGGGCAGCTTGCTGGAGCGGCCGCTGCCACCCTTGAGTAGCGCCTGATGGAAGGCCGCCGGCAACAGGAGTTGCCAGCGACCGCTCTGGCGCTCGCGATGCCACAGGCGCCAGAGCAGCCAGGCCAACACAGGCACTGCCAGCAGCCACAGTGGGCGCAGCCATTCCGGCCAGAGCAGGCTCATGTACGCCTCCGCAGCCGCTGCAGCAGGTCGGGCCACAGTACCTGACCGACCAGCAGCAGCGAGCCCAGTAGCGCCAGCGCCAGCGGCCAGGGATAGAGGGCCAGGGCCGGGCGGGCGAGGGTAGGTTGCTGGGCGACCGGCTCGAGGCGGTCGAGGGTCAGTTCGATCTGCTCCAGCTCGGCCTGATTGCGTGCGCGGAAATACTCACCGCCAGTGACGTCGGTGATCGCGCGCAGGCTGGTTTCGTCCAGATCCAGGGCGCTGAAGCCGAAGCTGCCGAATGCACTGCTTTGCTGCGGATCGGCGCCGATGCCGATGGCATAGATGCGTACGCCTTCATCGGCGGCCAGTTGCGCGGCGACCATCGGATCGATCTCGCCGCCGTTGTTGGCGCCGTCGGTGATCAGCACCAGCACGCGGCTCTGCGTCGGGCGCTGGCGCAGGCGCTTGACCGCCAGGCCGATGGCATCGCCGATGGCGGTGTTCTTGCCGGCGATGCCGATCATGGCTTCGTCCAGCCAGGTGCGCACCGTGTGACGGTCGAAGGTCAGCGGTGCCTGCAGATAGGCCTGGCTGCCGAACAGGATCAGGCCGACCCGATCGCCACGGCGGCCTTCGATGAAATCGCCGAGCAGGCGCTTGACCAGTTCCAGGCGGCTGATGGGCTCGTCGTCCCACTGCATGTCGGCGTAATCCATGGAGCCGGAGACATCCACCGCCAGCAGCAGGTCGCGGCCGCTGGCCGGCAGCGGCAGCGGTTCGCCGACCCACTGCGGCCGTGCGGCGGCGCACAGCAGCAGAAACCAGAGCAGTGCCAGCGGTGCTTGTTGGCGCCAGCTGGGCAGGGCGGCGCGGGCGCGGCGCCCGCTCAGGGCCTGCAATTCGTCGAGAAAGCCGACACGCAGCGCCGCATCGCCGCTGTCGGCTGGAGGCAGCAGCAGGCGCAGCAGCCAGGGCAGCGGCGCGAGCAGAAAGACCCAGAGCCAGGCGAACTCAAACATGCTTGCGAATCCAGATGGCGATGGCCTGATCGAGCTCCACGATGGCCTTGTCGCTCAGCGTGCACTGCGGCCTGTAGCCGCCATCGACGAGGATCATCCAGCGGGTCAGGCCCGCCGCCGGGCAGCGGTTGTCGAGAAACGCCAGCCAGGCACGGCTGCTCAGGGTGTGGCTGGCGCTCTCTGGATAGCGTTCGCGGCACAGGCGCTTGAGCAGGGCGTTGAGCTGCTGCAGCCAGGGGCCAGCCGGAGCACCGTCATAGGGTTTGCTCAAGCGTGCCAGCTCATCGAGCGCGGCCTGACGCAGTGGATCGAGTGTCTGCTCAGCCGCCACCTTGGGCGCACGTCGGCGCCAGTTGCGTAGCAAACGCCACAGTGCCCAGCCGAGCACTGGCAGCAGCACGGCCAGCACCCACCAACCCGGAGCCGGCGGCCACCAGAGTATGGGAGGCGGGTCGATCAGCGGCTGCAACTGGTCGATGGGGTTCATAGCGACTTTCTCGAATGCAGGGCGCTGAGTTGCTCCTGCAATTGCGCGACCAGTTCGAACTGGGTGCTCAGCGGCAGCAGCGGTACGCAGAGCTTCTGCGCCAGACGCTGCCAGCGTGCTTCACGGGCCTGAGCCTGGGTGCGGTAGGCCTGGCGCAGGTCACCATTGTGGCTGTCGAGCTCCAGCTGAGCGCCGTTCTGGGTAAAGCGCAGCAGGCCGGCAGCCGGCAGGGCGTGGTCTAGCGGGTCGGACAGCGGCAGCAGTAACAGATCGGTGTGGCGCGCGAGCAGGGTCAGCTGCTGTTCGGCGTTATCGCTGAGGGCGCGTTCGTCGCACAGCACGATCACCAGACTGCCCGGGCGCAGCACCTCGCGAGCGCGGCGCAGGGCCAGGCCGAAGTTGTCGCGGCCGGTGTTGGCCTGGCTCTCCGGGCCGAGCGCCTGGTTGGCACGGGCCAGCAGATTGAGCAGTTGCAGCAGGCTCTGCTTGCTGCGCCGGGGTTTGACTTCGTGATGTTCGTTGTCGGCGAACACCAGGCCGCCAATGCGGTCGTTATGCCCCAGCGCAGCCCAGCCGATCAGCGCTGCAGCACGCGCGGCCAGCACCGACTTGAAGCACTGGCCGGAGCCGAAGAACAGGCGCTGGCTCTGCTCGGCGATGATGAAGATGGGACGTTCGCGCTCTTCGTGGAACAGCTTGGTGTGCGGCTCCTGGGTGCGTGCGGTGACGCGCCAGTCGATGGTGCGCACGTCGTCGCCCGGCTGATAAACGCGCACCTGGTCGAAGTCCACGCCGCGACCGCGCAGCTTGGAGTGATGCAGGCCGATCAGCGGGCTGCGCCGAGCCGGTGTGGAGAACAGCGGCACTTCATGCACCTTGTGGCGCATGTCGATCAGCTCGCCGAGGGCGATATGGATGCCGGGTTGGCTGGCGGGGGGTTGCATGGGCTTCAGCCCGTAGCCCGGATGCAATCCGGGGAGGCAGCGTGATCAGCCCCGGATTGCATCCGGGCTACGTGGGACAGGCGCATGGGGCGCGGCTGCATCAAGCCACCGCCACCACGTCGAGGATGCGCTGGATCACGCGGTCCTGATCGACGCCCGAGGCTTCCGCCTCGAAGGACAGGATGATGCGGTGGCGCAGCACATCGAACAGCACCGCCTGGATATCCTCGGGGCTGACGAAGTCGCGCCCGGCCAGCCAGGCGTGGGCGCGGGCGCAACGGTCCAGGGCGATGGAACCGCGCGGGCTGGCACCATAGGCGATCCAGTCGGCCAGCTCGGCATCGAACTTGGCCGCGGTGCGGCTGGCCATCACCAGTTGCACCAGGTACTCCTCCACGGCATCGGCCATGTACAGACCGAGAATTTCCTTGCGCGCGGCGAACACCGCCTGCTGGCTGACCCGGTGCTCGGGCTTGGCCTCGCCATTGAGCGCATCGCCACGGGCCTGGGCAAGAATCTTGCGCTCCACCGCCGCATCGGGAAAACCGATCTTCACGTGCATCAGGAAGCGGTCGAGCTGCGCTTCCGGCAGCGGGTAGGTGCCTTCCTGCTCGATGGGGTTCTGCGTGGCCATGACCAGAAACAGCGGCGACAGGTTGTAGGTGCTGCGGCCTACCGACACCTGGCGCTCGGCCATGGCTTCGAGCAGCGCCGATTGCACCTTGGCCGGGGCACGGTTGATCTCGTCGGCCAGCACCAGGTTGTGGAAGATCGGCCCCTGCTGGAACACGAAACTGCCGGTTTCCGGACGGTAGATCTCGGTGCCGGTGATGTCCGCCGGGAGCAGATCGGGGGTGAACTGGATGCGATGGAACTCGCCTTCTATGCCTTCGGCCAGTTCCTTGATCGCCTTGGTCTTGGCCAGGCCAGGGGCGCCTTCGACCAGTAGATGGCCATCGGCGAGCAGGGCGATCAGCAGGCGCTCGATGAGCTTTTCCTGGCCGAGAATCTGGGTGGAGAGAAATTGGCGTAATGCGACCAGCGCTTCACGGTGTTCCATCGTCGGGCTCTTCTGGCGGATGGGCGGGGCTTTTACTGCCGCGCGTGCAGACCGCCGACTTTAATGCATTTGCGGCTTCGGCCGCTATGTGCGGCGCGGGTCATGAACAGTCTGGCAACAGAAATGCGAGGGATGTCGCCTGCGCTGAAATGACCCGCCGTCGATGAGGGCGGGTCATGTAGCCAGGTGCGATGCTATTGCCACTGCGCCAGGAGCCGGCGCTGGGTGAGCAGAGCGCTGTCCTGCGTGGTGGGAGCAAGCTGTATGGTCTGCCCCGGCAGGCATTGCGCCAGCCGAGCCACGGCCTGTGGCGTCAGCGCACCGAGGCGCGGGTAGCCACCGATGGTCTGGCGGTCGTTGAGCAGGATGATCGGTTGGCCATCCGGCGGTACCTGCACGGCGCCCAACGGGATGCCTTCGGAGATCATCGAACTGCGTTGGCATTGCAGCTGCGGGCCGTTGAGACGAATGCCCATGCGGTCGGCGCGCTGATCGATCAGCCATTGGCTGTTGAAGGCGTCGAACAGGCTCTGGCCGCGGAAGTCACCGATCTGCGCACCCAACACCAACTGCAGGCGCGGTGCATCCTGGTACTCGGGAATGAACTCGGTGGGCATCTGCCGCGTTTCATTGGCGTTGCCGCTCCAGCCCAGAGCATCGCCGACAGCGATGGCGCGGCCATCGCCCTGCAGGCCACCAAGGCCCTCACGGAGCATGCTGGCGCAACTGCCCAGCACCAGCGGCGCCTGGAATCCACCTGGCGCTGCGAGATAGGCGCGGGCGCCCTGACGCGGCTGGGCGAAGCTCAGACGCTGGCCCTGGCGCACCTCGAAGCTGCGCCAAGGCGCCAGCGGCTGCTCGTCCAGGCGCGCGCCGAGATCGGCACCGGTCAGCGCCAGTGTGGCGTCACGGCGGCATTCGAACTCGGCATTGCCCAGGGTGATCTCCACCACAGCGGCAGTCAGCGGGTTGCCCAGCAGCCAGTTGGCCCAGCGATGGGCGATCCAGTCCAGGGCGCCGCACTGGGTCACGCCGAGGTGGCGTACGCCGAAACGGCCAGCATCCTGCAGTTGAATGAAAGGGCTGCTGCGCAATACGCGCAGGCCGCCATCGATAGCGCTCATTGGCCGGCCTCCAGCGGGCTGTCGTCGCCACCCAGGCGGATGAATTCGGCGCGCTCGATGGGTACGAAGCGCACCCGATCACCGGGTTGCAGCAGGCTGTAGCCTTCGATGTCGCTGCCGAACAGGCGGCTCGGCGTGCGCCCGATCAGGTTCCAGCCGCCGGGCGAAACCACCGGGTAGGCGGCCGTCTGCCGTTCGGCGATGCCGACGCTGCCGGCGGCGATACGCTTGCGTGGTGTGCTCAGGCGCGGCGCGGCGAGGATTTCCTCGACCAGCCCCATGAAGGCGAAGCCGGGCGCGAAACCCAGGGCGAATACCTGATAGGCATGGCCGCTGTGTCGGGCGATCACCTCGGCCTCGCTGAGCCCGCTGCGCCGGGCCAGCAGTTGCAGCTCCGGGCCGACGCTGCGGTCGTACCAGGTGGGCAACTGGTGTTCGCGACCGCCTTGCAGATCGGCAGGCTGCAAGCCATCGAGCGCTTCGGCGACCTTCGCTCGTGCCTGCTCGCTATCGAGCTGGCACAGGTCGTAGTGCAGCAACAGCGTGGTGTAGGAGGGGACGAGGTCGATCAGCGCGCCGCCGAACACTTCCTGCAGGCGCGTGCGTGCGGCCAGCATCCACGGCATGTTGGCTTCATCGATAAAGTCGAACAGGCGCAGGATCACACTATCGATGCCGGCGACTTCCAGCCGGGCGTTGGGCGCCTTCATGCCTGAACCAGGCTGTCGAAGGCCTGGCGGATGCGTTGCACGGCAGCCACCGAACTGGCGTTGTCGCCATGCACGCACAGTGTCTGCGCGTGCAGGTGCAGTGCGCTGCCGTCGTTGGCCTGCAGGGCCTCGCCACGCGCCAGGGTGACTGCCTGGCTGACGATCACCTCGCTGTCGTGATGCACGGCACCCGGCAGGCTGCGGCTGACCAGGAAACCGGCGGCATCGTAGGCGCGGTCGGCGAAGGCTTCGAACCACAGGGTCAGGCCGAATTCGTCGCCCAGCGCCTGGGCTGCGCTGTTGTCACGGGTGCACATCAGCATCAGTGGCAGCTGGCGGTCGTACTTGGCCACGGCGCTCATCACCGCGCGCAGGGTGGCGGGCTTGCGCATCATGTCCTGATACAGCGCGCCGTGTGGTTTGACGTAGCTGACACGGGTGCCCTGACTGCGGCAGATGCCTTCCAGCGCACCGATCTGGTAGAGCATCAGGTCCTCGACTTCCCGCGGTGTGCAGTCCATCGAGCGACGGCCGAAACCGACCAGATCCTGATAGGCGGTGTGCGCGCCGATGCGTACGTCGTGGGCCACGGCCAGGGCCACGGTCTTGCGCATCACGCTGGGGTCGGAAGCGTGGAAGCCGCAGGCGATGTTGGCGCAGTCGATATAGGGCATGACCTCGGCGTCCAGGCCCATGGTCCAGGCGCCGAAGCTTTCGCCGATGTCGCAGTTCAGAAGCAGATCGTTCACGCGGGAGCTCCTCAGGCAGGCAGCCGATAAGCCGGTGCTGGCACGGCTTGCGACGGCCGTAGCCGTCATCCATGGCTGTCATTTTTCAACGGCCTGCCTGAGGCGTCCAACTAATTAAAGCGTGCGCCCGATATAGGAAAAGTCGATGAGGCTCAGGCCAGGCGGAACTGCCTGGCGCTGCGTCCCAGTGCATCGACCTGGGATGACAGCCCCTCGGTATGGCCGCCCAGGGTATGGCGCAGATCCTTGCTCTGCCCGGTATGCACGTGGATGGTTTCCATCTTGTCGGCGATGTCCTCGGTGGTGGTGGACACTTCCTCGATGGCCACCACGACCTGGTTCATCTCGCCGGTCAGGCGCTCCATCGCCGAGGTGATGGAGCTGATGGCGTCGGCCACCTGAGCAGCGTGTCGCTCGCTATCGGCAGCCAGATTCAGGCCGTTGCTCATCAGCTGGTGCATGTGCCGGGTCTGTTGCTGGAACTCACCGACGATGGCGCTGATGTCGGTGGTTGCCGAGACCGTCTTCTGCGCCAGCGAGCGCACCTCATCGGCCACCACCGAGAAGCCGCGGCCGGCGTCACCCGCCCGGGCTGCCTCGATTGCCGCGTTGAGGGCGAGCAGGTTGGTCTGATCGGCGAGGCTGTTGATCACATCGACGATGCCGCTGACCCGCGCGCTGCTCTGGCCGAGGGCATCGACCTGGCTGTGGGTGTCCTGAATCAGCTGCGCCAGGCGACTCATGCTGTCGACGCTGGCGGCGATCACTTCGCCGCCGTTACGCGCGGCATCGTAGGCGCTGGTGGTGGCGGTGCCGACTTGCGCCGTGCGCTGCGCCATGTCGTTGAGGGTGGCGCTGATCTGGTGCGAGGCCGAGGCGGCCTGCTCGGTCTGCATTTCCACCTGGGTGCTGTTGTCACCCAACTGACGCATGGCATCGCCCAGGTGATGGTGCAAGCGGCTCAGCTCGCCGTTGGCGCGCACCACTTCGGCAACGATACCGCCGATACCCTGGATCATGCGGTTGGCGGCGTCGGCCAGCTGGTTGAATTCGTCACGCGGATTGCTGCCCACCGGCAGCTTGCCGGTGAGATCGCCGGAGGCGACCTGAGTGAGCAACTGAATGACGTTGCGCAGGCGGCTGACCAGGGTGCGTGAAGCCTGCAGCAGGGTGAAGCAGAGCAGGGCGGCAACGGCGAGGAAGCTCAGCCCCATCATCCACAGTGCTGACAGGCGGGCCTGCTCGGCTTCCTGGGTGCGGCGCAACAACAGGCCGCTCTGCAGCGCCTGCGCTTGTTCGTCGATGCGCGTCTGCAGTTGCTCGCCCAGTTGGCGCAGGCGCTGATTGGTCGCGTTGATGCGCTCGATGTTGCCATGGATATCAGTGAACGCCTGGGCGTAGCCCTGCACGTTCTTGCCGATCGGCGTGTCCTGCCATTCGAGATCCGCGATCTGCTCCTGCAGCTTACCGATCGCCGTCAGGGCAATCTGGGCGAACGCCGGGTCGAAGGTCGACAGATAGTCACGCTGGCTGCTCAGAGCGCTGGTAATGAAAGGTTTGATCAGGTCGAAGCTGATCGCTTCCAACGCCTTGCCTTTTTCCGTCAATGTTTTGCGCTGGCCCTCGAAAGGCGTCAGGCCCAGGGCCTGATTGAGGCTCAGCCACTGGCGCTGTTGGGCCAGTTCCTCGAGCAGCACGGCCTGGATTTGCTGGGCGTGTTGCAAGGTGGCGTCGTCTTCCAGTGCCTGGGCTTGCGTCAACAGTTGTCCGATGAGTTCTTGCAGCTCATTGAGGCCGCTGTCGAACGCTGCCTGCAGGTCGGGGGTGATCTGCTGGCGCAGTGCGTTCTGTTGCCACCAGTGGTTCATCAACTGGGTACTGGAGCTGGCATAGGCTGCCGCCTGTTCCCGCGCCTGTAATGCGCTGCTGACGCGATGGTTGGCCCATAACGAAGCGGCCGCCATCAAGATCAGGCTGATCAGGGTGAGCGCGATAAGGGCGCGGAATTTTTGTTGCCAGGACAGTAAAAAGCTCACGATAACGCCTCGCCATCTTCTTCAGGATGATTCTCAGGAGTCGGCAAGTTGTCATACAACTTGATTAAAAGTCTATGGCCTTCTTGCTTCCCGAGAAATGCAAACGGGGCCGTGATGGCCCCGTCATCGGGTTGAAGTGCTTACCAGAGCGCCAGGGTGTAGCTGAGAATCAGGCGATTCTCGTCGAGATCGTTGCCGAAATTGGAGCGAACGGTGGCGTTACGCCATTTCAGCCCCAGGTTCTTCAGCGGACCGTTCTGCACCACGTAGGCGATATCGGTATTGCGTTCCCATTCCTTGCCTTCGCTGCTGCGGCCGGCGACCTCGACGTTGTCGCCGGAGATGTAGCGGGTCATGAAGGTCAGGCCGGGGATGCCGATGCTGGCGAAGTTGTAGTCGTAGCGCACCTGCCAGGAACGCTCCTCGACGTTGGCGAAGTCGTTGATCTGCACGAAGTTGACCAGGAACGGGTCGCTGCTGGCGATGTACGGGAACGGATCGTCACCGCTCATGCGCTGGTAGCCGGCGCCGACGGCGTGGCCGCCCAGGCTGTAGGTGAACATGGCGCCGAAGGCCTTGTTGTCGAGGTCGCGGAAGTTACCGTCCTCGCGGCTTTGCGAGTAGCGCAGGTCGGTCTTCAACGATTGGCCATCGCCCAGCGGCAGTACGTGCACCAGCGTGCCGTAGTACTGCTGGTAGATATCCTCGAGGGTGCCGTAGTGCAGGCCGGCGGTCAGTTGCGGGGTGAGCTTGTACTCGCCGCCACCGAACACGAAGGAATCACTGCTGCCGCCGATGCGGTTGCCGGTCATCTCGGTGTAATCGGTGGAGCTGTTGGCCTTGATGCGGTTGATCTTGCCGCCCTGCAGGGTCAGGTTGTCGATTTCCTGAACGTTCAGCAGTGCACCCTGGAAGGTCTGCGGCAGCAGGCGTGAGTCGTTGGCCGAGACGATCGGGCTGCGAAAGTGCAGGGCGCCAGCTTTCAGTGTGCTGTTGGAGACCTTCACTTTGGCGGTCAGGCCGAGCTTGGAATACTCATCCTGCGAGCCGCCGGAGCGGTCGGCCGGGAGCAGGCCGCTGCCAGCGGTGCCGTCACCGGAGTCGAGTTTCACACCGAGCATCCCCAATGCATCGATACCGAAACCGACGGTGCCCTCGGTGTAGCCCGACTCCATGCGCAGCAGAAAGCCCTGCGCCCATTCTTCGGCCTTGTCACGGGCGCCGCTCTGGCGGAAGTCACGGTTGAAATAGAAGTTGCGCATCTCGACGCTGGCCTTGCTGTCAGCGATGAAATCGGCATGCGCGAGGGTTGGCAGGCCGCCGCCGAGCAGCAGTGCGGATGCCAGTGGGTAATGGGGTTTCATGGTGCAGTGTCTCCTGTTGGGAGCGCGCAGCCGACGTGAGCGGCTGCTTGGCAGAGCGCGTTTTGAATGATGTTGTTGTGGTCTGCGCAGAGCGCGGCGCCATTCTTCAAAGCGTTGTTCGGCGGCGTCCAACGAGAAAAAACAGGGGGCCAGCGATAGGAAAATTCATCGGCTGGGCGAAAAACCTCTGGCATACAACCTGCTACGCCTGAGGCTGCGTGGGCGCTGCAAATCAGCCCCTGAGAAGAACATTGCGAAGAGGCGTTACGGCATGAATCTGAGATTTCTCGAGACCTTCGTCTGGGTGGCACGGCTCAAGAGCTTCCGCCTGACAGCCGAGAAGCTGTTCAGCACCCAGGCGTCCATTTCCAGCCGCATCGCTGCGCTCGAGGATGAACTCGGCACGCGTCTTTTCCTGCGTGATTCCAAGGGCGTATCGCTGACCCCGGAAGGGCAGAAGGTGCTCGAATATGCCGAGCGCATGATCGACACCATGCAGGCCTTGAAGCAGTCGATCAGCGATACCGGCAACATTCAGGGGCGTATTCGCGTCGGGGCTATGGATACCGTCATTCACACCTGGCTGAGTCCGTTCGTAACACGGGTGATGGAGCGCTACCCCGCGGTGGAGATCGAGCTGACGGCCGACACCGCACGCAATCTCAACGAGCAATTGCTCAAGGGCTATCTGGATATCGTGTTCCAGACCGACATGGTCAACGGCGACAGCGTGCGCAATCTGGAACTGGCTGCCTTTCCGGTGCGCTGGATCGTCCCGACCGGTTCGCTGTACCACCGCTGCTATGCCTCAATGGAGGAGCTGGCGCGTGAGCGCATCATCACCTTCTCGAAGAATTCGCGGCCGCATCAGGACATTCTCAACCTGCTGCATGCCGGCAGCGTCAGTGCGCCACGCATCAATTGCGTCAACTCCATCGCCGCGATGACGCGTCTGGTGCGCGACGGTTTCGGTATCGGCGCGCTGCCGCCAGCGCTGGTCCATGACGAACTCAAGCAAGGCCTGCTGAAGATTCTCGACGAGGTACCCGAGCCGCCGCCCTTGCCGGTGGTCGCCACTTGGCATACGGGCGTGGGCCTGGAACTCAGCGAAGACATCATCGCCCTGGCCTGCGAGGCACTGGACGTCTACGCCGAGGAAATGGGCGAGGCCTGCATGGCACGAGTCGCGCCAGCGCCTGAGCAGCAGAGCGCCTGAACACCCTCATTCAGCTTCTGCGGGCCTGGAAACGGTTGCCCGCTGCTGGTGCATTCGCTGCAGAAATGCCCCTTTTCATCCCATAACGATTTCCGATCATGCGCCTCCGGTTTTTCTAGTTGGACGGGGTAGGACGATGCGCTGAGACTCGAAATCGTCTTCCAGCCGCGCCTTGCGGCGCACAAAAAACAATGAACAGGAGAGCACCATGAAATGCATCGCATCGCGTTTCGCCATGACCGCTTTGGCTTGCGCACTGGGCTTCGGCGCCCAGGCCGCCGAGCGCTGGAACATGAGCGTCGAGCAGCCCGATGGCAACTTCATTACCACCGTGGCCAAGGAGTTTGCGCAGGATGTGGAGAAAGCCAGTAACGGCGAACTGCTTATTCGCGTGCACGCCAACTCGGTGCTGTTCAAGCGCCCCGAGGTCAAGCGCGCCGTACAGACCGGCCAGGTGCAGGTGGGCGACGTACTGATGTCAGTGCTGGGTAACGAAGATCCGATCTTCGAAATCGACAGCGTGCCGTTTCTGGTGCGCAACTACGAGCAGGCCCAGGCCCTGTGGGACGCGAGCCGCCCGGCTGTGGAAGAGCGCCTGGCCAAGCAGGGCATCAAGCTGCTGTACGCCATGCCCTGGTCGCCGCAGAGCATCTTCACCAAGACGCCGATCGCGAGCATGGATGACTTCAAGGGTATGAAGTTTCGTGCCTACAACCCGGCCACTTCGCGCATGACCGAATTGATGGGCGCAGTGCCGACCGTGATCCAGACCGGCGAAATACCGCAAGCCTTCAGCACCGGCATGATCAACGGCATGCTCACCTCGCCGACCACAGGTGTGGACTCCCAGGCCTGGGACTTCTCCTCCTACTACTATGACGTCAAGGCGTTCATTCCGAAGAACTTCGTCATCGTCAACGCGCGTGCCTTCGCCCGCCTGCCGGAAGCGACCCAGGCTGCCGTGCTGGCTGCCGCTGAGCGTGCCGAAAAACGTGGCTGGGCGATTGCCCAGGAAAAGACCAGTGAGCTGGTCAAGACCCTGGCCGACAATGGCATGCAGGTATCCGAGCAGGCCCCGGCGGCGGTGGAGAGCGGCTTCGAGCAGATCGGCCAGAGCATGGCCGATGAGTGGCTCAAGCGTGCTGGTGCCGATGGCAAGGCGATTCTCGATACCTACCAGCCGTGATTCTGCTGCCCGCCGCGCTGGTTGCGGCGGGCTTTTCTCGTGGCTTGACCAGGGAGCCCGTTGTTAATGACCCCACTGCACAAGCTCTACACCCTGTCCGGATGGTTGTCCGGCGTGTTTCTCGTCCTGATCTGTGTGCTGGTCGTGGCGCAGATCGTCGCCCGCCAACTGGGCACCATGGTGCCCGCCGCCGATGAGTTCGCCGCCTACGCGATGGCCGCATCGGGCTTTCTCGCCTTGCCCTACGCCCTGCAACGTGGCGCGCACATCCGTGTGGAACTGCTGTTGCGCCTGCTGCCCGCTGGCGGTCGCCTTGTGGTCGATGTATTGGCCACGCTGGTCGGTTTGGGGATCGCCACCTATATGGCCTGGTACTGCGCGTTGTTCGTGCTGGAGTCCTACGAGTTCAAGGAAGTGTCGTCCGGCCTGTTGCCGATTCCCATGTGGCTGCCACAGCTGCCGATGCTGCTGGGCACGCTGATTCTGGTGGTGGCGATGGCCGAGCGCCTGGTGCTGGTCTGCCAGGGCAAGCGCTTCGAAGCTGTCGAAGCCGGTACGGCGATGAGCGAGTGAGCCCACTGGCTCGACCCTTAATTGCGGCCAGCGCCGCACTGCATTCGTGAGTGAACCCGTGGACTACACAATCATTACAATCACCCTGCTGCTGGCGCTGTTCGTGCTGCTTGGCGGCGGCGTCTGGGTTGCCCTGTCGTTGCTCGGCGTTGGCATCATCGGCATGGAGCTGTTCGGCGGTGCGCCGGCCGGCTCGATCCTCGCTTCCACCAGTTGGGCTTCCAGCGCCAGCTGGACATTGACGGCGCTGCCGCTGTTCATCTGGATGGGCGAGATTCTCTATCGCACCCGACTTTCCGAAGACATGTTCAATGGCCTGGCGCCGTGGATGCGGGGCCTGCCGGGGCGGTTGTTGCACGTCAACGTATTCGGCTGCGGTCTGTTCGCCGCGGTCAGTGGCTCTTCCGCTGCCACCGCCGCCACCATCGGCCGTATCTCTCTGCCCGAGCTGAAGTCGCGCGGTTATCCGGAATCCATCGCCATGGGCTCGCTGGCCGGTGCCGGCACGCTCGGTTTGCTGATTCCGCCGTCGATCATGATGATCGTCTATGGCGTGGCGGCGCAGGTATCGATCTCGCGCCTGTTCATCGCCGGCATTCTGCCGGGCCTGCTGCTGCTGGCGATTTTCAGCGGCTACCTGATGCTCTGGTCTGCCTGCAATCGCAGCAAGCTGCCGGAGGAGGGCGAGCGCCTGCCGTTCATGGACAAACTGCGTCGGGCCAAACTGCTGATTCCGGTGTTGGGCCTGATCGTCGCGGTGATCGGTTCGATCTACGGCGGCATCGCCACGGCCACCGAGGCAGCGGCTGTGGGTGTGGTCGGTGCGCTGCTGATCGCGCTGGTCTCGGGGGCGCTGACCCGGGAAACCTTCATGGCCAGCCTGATGGGCGCGGTGTCCACCTCGTGCATGATCTTCTTCATCCTGCTCGGCGCGGCCTACCTGACCTCGGCCATGAGCTTCACCGGCCTGCCGGCGGCGCTGGCCGACTGGATCATCGCCAAACAGCTGTCGCCGTACCTGTTGCTGCTGGCGTTGACGTTGTTCTTCATCGCCCTGGGCTGCTTCCTCGACGGTATCTCGATCATCCTGCTGACCACCGCAGTGATTCTGCCGGCGGTGCAGGCTGCCGGGATCGATCTGCTGTGGTTCGGCATCTTCGTCATCCTGGTGGTGGAAATGGCGCAGATTACCCCGCCGGTGGGTTTCAACCTGTTCGTCATCCAGAACCTCACCGGGCGCAACCTGGGCACGGTGGCGCGCGCCAGTTTCCCGTTCTTCCTCCTGCTGGTGCTGGCGGCCATCCTCATCACCTTGTTCCCGCAGATCGTACTGGCGCTGCCCCAAGCGATGCGCGGCACCTGATCCCTCTCCCTGGCCCGCTCGCGCTCTGCTGGCGGGCCATGGCTTTTTCTTTTTGCACCGTGCCGGTGCAGCCTTGAAAGAAAATGTCGCAGCGCCGCAAGCGGTTGCGGGCCATCCCTCGTTAAGCTCGCTGGCTATATGTGACCAGTCGGTCGCTCCCTTCACGCCGGTCCGCATGCGACTCGCAAGTGTCATCGTCGCTTCATGGACTAACGTTGAACTAACACCCAGCGACAGCGATAGCGATCCAGACTTCCTGTCGAACCACCAGCCCAATGGAGCACAACCATGGCGTTCTTTACGGCGGCCAGCAAAGCTGACTTCCAGCACCAACTGCAAGCGGCCCTGGCACAGCACGTGAGTGAGCAGGCGCTGCCACAAGTAGCCCTATTCGCCGAACAGTTCTTCGGCATCATCGCCCTCGAGGAGTTGACCCAGCGGCGTCTGTCCGACCTGGTCGGCTGCACCCTGTCGGCCTGGCACATGCTGGAGCAGTTCGATCACGCCAAGCCGCAGGTGCGCACCTTCAACCCCGATTACGAGAAGCACGGCTGGCAGTCCACCCACACGGCGGTGGAAATCCTGCATGGCGACATCCCGTTCCTGGTCGACTCGGTGCGCATGGAGCTCAATCGCCATGGTTACAGCATCCACACCCTGCAGAACAGCGTGTTCAGCGTGCGCCGCGACAAGAATGGCCAGCTGCTGGAAATTCTCCCGCGTGGCACCCAGGGCGAGGGCGTGCTGCAGGAAGCGCTGATGTTCCTGGAAATCGACCGCTGCTCCAGTTCCGCCGAGCTGAAGACGCTTGAAAGGGCCATTCACGAAGTCTTCGGCGACGTGCGCATGAGCGTCGCCGACTTCCAGCCGATGAAGGCCAAGGCGCGCGAGCTGCTGGCCTGGCTGGATCGCGCCAAGCTCAAGGTGGACAAGGCCGAGCTGGATGAAATCAAGGTCTACCTGAACTGGCTGCTGGATAACCACTTCACCTTCCTCGGCTACGAGGAATTCACCGTCGTGCCGACCGCCGATGGCGGCAGCATCGTCTACGACGAGAAATCCCTGCTCGGCCTGTCCAAGCGTCTGCGCACCGGCTTGTCCGCCGAGGAGCTGCACATTGAGCCTGAGGCGGTGGCTTACCTGCGCGAGCCGCAGCTGTTGTCTTTCGCCAAGGCTGCAGTGCCGAGCCGTGTGCATCGTCCGGCCTATCCGGATTTCGTCTCCATCCGCGAGCTCGATGCCAAGGGCAACGTGGTCAAGGAATGCCGCTTCATGGGCCTGTACACCTCGGCGGTGTATGCCGAGAGCGTATGGAACATCCCCTACATCCGCCGCAAGGTGGACGTGATCAAGCAGCGTTCGGGCTTCGACAGCAGTGCTCACCTGGGCAAGGAACTGGCTCAGGTGCTGGAAGTGCTGCCGCGTGACGACCTGTTCCAGACCCCTGTGGACGACCTGTTCAACACCGCGCTGTCCATCGTGCAGATTCAGGAGCGCAACAAGATTCGCGTGTTCCTGCGTCGCGATCCCTACGGCCGCTTCTGCTACTGCCTGGCCTACGTGCCGCGCGACGTCTATTCCACCGAAACCCGGATGAAGATCCAGCAGGTGCTGATGGAGCGTCTGCAGGCCACCGATTGCGAGTTCTGGACCTTCTTCTCCGAGTCGGTGCTGGCACGCGTGCAGTTCATCCTGCGCGTCGACCCGAAGAACAAGACCCAGATCGACCCCGTGCTTCTGGAGAAGGAAGTCATCCAGGCCTGCCGTTCGTGGAAGGACGACTACGCCAGCCTGATGGTCGAAAGCCTCGGCGAAGCCCAGGGCACCAACGTGCTGGCCGAATTCCCCGGCGGCTTCCCGGCCGGTTACCGCGAGCGTTTCGCCCCGCACTCGGCAGTGGTGGACATGCAGCACCTGCTCAGCCTGAGCAACGACAAACCGCTGGTGATGAGCTTCTACCAGCCATTGGCCCAGACAGGGCAGCAACTGCACTGCAAGCTGTATCACGCCGATACACCGCTGCCGCTGTCCGACGTGCTGCCGATTCTGGAGAACCTCGGCCTGCGCGTGCTTGGCGAGTTCCCCTACAAGCTGCGCCGCAATGACGGCCGCGAATTCTGGATCCACGACTTCGCCTTCACCTACGCCGAAGGCCTGGACGTCGACATCCAGCAGCTCAACGACACCCTGCAGGACGCCTTCATTCACATCGTCGGCGGCGATGCCGAGAACGATGCGTTCAACCGCCTGGTGCTGACCGCCGCCATGCCCTGGCGTGAAGTGGCGCTGCTGCGTGCCTACGCGCGCTACCTGAAGCAGATCCGCCTGGGCTTCGACCTCAGCTATATCGCAGCGACCCTGATCAACCACGCCAACATTGCCAAGGAGCTGGTGCGCCTGTTCCGCACCCGTTTTTACCTCGCGCGCAAGCTCACCGCCGAGGATCTGGAAGACAAGCAGCAGAAGCTCGAACAGGCCATCCTCGCCGCGCTGGACAACGTCGCCGTACTCAACGAAGACCGCATCCTGCGTCGCTACCTGGACCTGATCAAAGCCACCCTGCGCACCAACTTCTTCCAGGCCGATGCCAGCGGTGCGGCCAAGTCCTATTTCAGCTTCAAACTCAGCCCGCGCCTGATCCCGGAGATTCCGCGGCCGGTGCCGAAGTTCGAGATTTTCGTCTACAGCCCGCGCGTCGAAGGTGTGCACCTGCGCTTCGGCGACGTGGCCCGCGGCGGCCTGCGCTGGTCGGACCGCGAGGAAGACTTCCGTACCGAGGTGCTCGGCCTGGTCAAGGCGCAGCAGGTGAAGAACGCGGTGATCGTGCCGATGGGCGCCAAGGGCGGCTTCGTACCGCGCAAGATGCCGGTCGGCGGTTCGCGTGACGAGGTGATGGCCGAGGGTATTGCCTGCTACCGCATCTTCATCAGCGGCCTGCTGGATATCACCGACAACCTCAAGGAAGGCGAGGTAGTACCGCCGCAGAACGTCGTACGCCACGACGCCGATGACCCCTATCTGGTGGTAGCGGCGGACAAGGGCACCGCGACCTTCTCCGACATCGCCAACGGCATCGCCGCCGAATATGACTTCTGGCTCGGTGACGCCTTCGCCTCCGGCGGCTCGGCCGGCTACGACCACAAGGGCATGGGCATCACCGCCAAGGGCGCCTGGGTTTCGGTGCAGCGTCACTTCCGCGAGCGCGGCATCGACGTGCAGAAGGACAACGTCACCGTGATCGGCATCGGCGACATGGCCGGCGACGTGTTCGGCAACGGCCTGCTGCTGTCGGAAAGCCTGCAACTGGTAGCGGCCTTCAACCACATGCATATCTTCATCGACCCGAACCCGGACGCCGCCAAGAGCTTCGTCGAGCGCAAGCGTTTGTTCGAGCTGCCGCGTTCGAGCTGGGCCGATTACGACGCCAAGCTGATTTCCGACGGCGGCGGCATCTTCCTGCGCAGCGCCAAGAGCATCGCCATCACCCCGCAGATAAAGGCGCGCTTCGACATCGCCGCCGACAAGCTGGCGCCTACCGAGCTGCTCAACGCGCTGCTCAAGGCACCGGTCGACCTGCTGTGGAACGGCGGCATCGGCACCTACGTGAAATCCAGCAAGGAAAGCCACGCCGACGTTGGCGACAAGGCCAACGACGCCCTGCGCGTGGACGGCCGTGAACTGCGCGCCAAGGTGGTGGGCGAGGGCGGCAACCTGGGCATGACCCAGCTCGGCCGCGTCGAATTCGGCTTGCATGGCGGTGCCAGCAACACCGACTTCATCGACAACGCCGGTGGCGTGGACTGCTCCGACCACGAGGTGAACATCAAGATTCTGCTCGGTGAAATCGTCTCGGGCGGCGACATGACCGAGAAGCAGCGCAACAAGCTGCTGGTCGAGATGACCGACGATGTGTCCGAGCTGGTGCTCGGCAACAACTACAAGCAGACCCAGGCGCTGTCGCTGGCCGAGCGCCGTGCCCGTGAGCGTGTCGGCGAGTACAAGCGCCTGATGAATGCGCTGGAAAGCGCCGGCAAGCTCGACCGCGCCCTGGAGTTCCTGCCTTCGGACGAAGAACTGAACGAGCGCGCCACCAACGGCCAGGGCCTGACCCGGCCGGAGCTGTCGGTGCTGATCTCCTACAGCAAGATCGACCTCAAGGAGTCGCTGCTCAAGTCCCTGGTGCCGGACGATGAGTACCTGGCGCGCGAGATGGAAACCGCCTTCCCGGCGATTCTCACCGAGAAGTTTGGCGACACCATGCGTCGTCATCGCCTCAAGCGCGAGATCGTCAGCACGCAGATCGCCAACGACCTGGTCAACCACATGGGTATCACCTTCGTGCAGCGCCTGAAGGAGTCCACCGGCATGAGCGCGGCTAACGTCGCTGGCGCCTACGTGATCGTGCGTGATCTGTTCCGCCTGCCGCACTGGTGGGCGCAGATCGAGGCGCTGGACTACAAGGTCTCGGCCGATCTGCAACTGCAGTTGATGGACGAGCTGATGCGCCTGGGCCGTCGCGCTACCCGCTGGTTCCTGCGCAGCCGCCGTAACGAGCTGGATGCCGCGCGCGACGTGGCGCATTTCGCACCGCGTATCGAAGCGCTAGTCGGCCGTCTGGACGAACTGCTCGAAGGCCCGGCCCGCGAGCAGTGGCTGGCGCGCTACCAGAGCTTCGTCGAAGCCGGCACGCCGGAGGAACTGGCCCGCGTGGTCGCCGGCACCAGCCATCTGTACACCTTGCTGCCGATCATCGAAGCGGCGGACGTCACTGGCAAGGATGCCAGTGAAGTGGCGACTGCCTACTTCGCCGTTGGCGGCTCCCTGGAGCTGTCCTGGTACCTGCAGCAGATCACCAGTCTGCCGGTGGAGAACAACTGGCAGGCTCTGGCCCGCGAAGCCTTCCGTGATGATCTGGACTGGCAGCAGCGTGCGATCACCGTGTCGGTGCTGCAGATGGCCGATGGTCCGCAGGAAATCGAAGCGCGCGTGGCCCTGTGGCTCGACCAGCATCAACGCCTGGTCGACCGCTGGAAGACGATGCTGGCTGAACTGCGTTCGGCGACCGGCACCGACTACGCCATGTACGCGGTGGCCAACCGCGAGCTGATGGACCTGGCGCAAAGCGCCTGAGCCGTGCGCTGAAATAAAAGAGCCCCGCCAAGTGCGGGGCTCTTTCTTTTTGCTGCACTGCATTCACAGGCTTACGTAGCCCGGATGAAATCCGGGGAATTTTGCCGCCGTTGTCCCGGATTGCATCCGCGCTACCACGCCGTTATCGGTGCGCGCAGCGCACCGCCATGCTCCGGATCAGCGCAGCATCTGCTCGACCAGGCGCTTCTCCTCGGAGAGTTCGCGTTGACGGGCATCGATGCGCGAGGCCAGCTGGAAGTTGTTGCTGGCGCGGCGTTTGGCGAAGTCCAGCTGCTCGATGGCCTGGTTGTAGTCGCCGACGAGGGCGAAGAACTCCGCGCGTGCCTGGTGCAGGCCGATGGTATTGCCACTCATGCCGCGCACCTCGGCGACCTGATACCAGACGTCCGGGTCCTTGGCGCGAGTCTTGAGCAGATTGTCCAGAGCGCGCTCGGCATCGGCGATGCGTTGCTGCTTGAGCAGCAGATCGACGCGAGCCTGCTGCAACGGGTAGTTGCTCGGATAGAGGGTGAACATGCGCTCCAGACGACGCTCGGCGGCGTCCAGGCGATTGGCCGCCATATCCAGCTCAATCTGCGCCAGGTTGTAGGTGATGTCGTCCGGGGTCTTGCTCAGCAGCGGCGCCAGGGTTTCACCGGCTTCGGCGAGTTGGCCGGTTTTCATCTGCGCCAGTACCAGGCCGTAGCGTGCGGCATCGAGGCCAGGGTTCTCGTCGAGCATGGCGCGAAAGCGCTTGGCCGCGACGCCCGGCGTCTCTTCGTAGGTCAGTTGCACGCGGGCGCGCATCAACTGGTAGCGCAAGCTGTCTGCGCGGCCCGTGGCCGGGTACTGCTCGGCGCGGTTGCGGGTGTCGGCAATACGCGATTCCGACACCGGGTGGGTCAGCAGGAATTCCGGCGGGCGGGCGTCGTAACGGTACTGACGCATCAGCCGTTCGAACATCAGCGGCATGGCGCGTGGGTCGTAGCCGGCCTTTTCCAGGTTGACCAGGCCGATGCGGTCGGCCTCCTGCTCGTTCTGCCGGGAGAAACGTCGCTGTTCCTGAATGGCAGCGGCCTGGGTCGACATGATCGCCGCGATGCCAGCATCGCCAGCACCTGCCGCCGCGGCGACGATGCCGGCGAGCATCGCCGCCATCAGCGGCAATTGCATGCGTTGCTGGGCCTCGACGCCACGGGCGAAGTGGCGTTGCGACAAGTGCGCCAGTTCGTGCGCCATGACCGAGGCGTACTCGGCTTCGGTCTGGGCATAGAGGAACAGGCCGCCGTTGACCCCGACGATCCCACCGGGGGCGGCGAAGGCGTTGAGCTGCGGGCTGTTGAGCAGGACGAACTCGAGACGGCGGTCCTGCAACTGGCTGGTTTCCGACAGGCGATAGACGCTGGACTCGACGAAATCCTTCAGTTGCGGATCGTCCAGTTGCGAAACCTGACCACGCAGCAGGCCGAGCCAGGCACGGCCGAGCTGGTGTTCTTGCTGTGGCGAGACGATCGAGGAGCTGGCGTCGCCTAGCGACGGCAGATCACTGGCACCCGTGTGGGCGGCGAACAGGCAGGCCAGCGTCAGCAGGGTGGGGCGCAGAAAAGTCATGCACTCAGGGCTCTCGGGAGGCAAAGGGGTTACTGTAGCCGGCCAGCTACTGCGCTGGCCAGGGCTGTGGCGGCTTGGGTATCCTAGCCGACCTATCAGGAGTAGATGATGACAGACGTACCGGCCTTCGATGCCGAACTCGACGCCTGCGGGCTGAACTGCCCGTTGCCCTTGCTCAAAGCCAAGCTCGAGCTCAATCGCCTGGCCAGCGGCGCCGTGCTCAAGGTCAGCGCGACCGACGCCGGCTCGCAGCGCGACTTTCGTGCCTTCGCCAGCCTGGCCGGTCATGCGCTGCTGCATGAAGAGCTCGACTCGGGTATCTATCGTTACTGGTTGCGTAAGGCCTGAGCCATGGCTCGGCATGACGGGCCGGAAAGATAACGGATGCGCCCAATGTCACCCGGTTGAGCGTCGAGGCAGCGAATAGGCAGGAGCAGCGCCCCGGGGCTGGCTCCTACGAAAAGCTGTTTTGGCAGGCTTGTCTGATCGGTATTGCGGACGCCCCCTCTTTTGCAGATTAAGGATCGTTGATGGTCAAGGTTATTCGCGACTGGCTGCATCGCTACTTCTCCGATGAACAGGCTGTAGTGCTGGCGGTGCTCCTGGTGCTGGGCTTTGCCGTGGTACTGACGCTTGGCGGCATGCTTGCGCCGGTGCTGACCGGCCTGGTGCTGGCCTTTCTCATGCAGGGGCTGGTCAACGGCCTGGAGCGCCTGAAGGTGCCGCAGGTGCTGGCGGTCTGGCTGGTGTTCGCCCTGTTCATGGGCGGCCTGACGGTGTTCATGCTGGTGTTGATGCCGCTGCTCTGGCAGCAGTTGAGCACGCTGTTCAATGAACTGCCGCGCATGGCGGCCGAGTGGCAGTCGGTGTTTCTCCTGCTGCCGGAGCGCTATCCGAACCTGATCAGCGATGCACAGATCGTGCAACTGATCGACAGCATGCGCGGTGAGGCCGGCAAGTTCGGCCAGTGGGCGCTGTCGTTCTCCCTGTCCAGTCTGCCGATGCTGGTCAGCGTGATGATCTACCTGGTGCTGGTGCCGATCCTGGTGTTCTTCTTCCTCAAGGACCGCGAGCAGATCGGCCAGTGGTTCCGCAGCTACCTGCCGCGCGAGCGCGCGCTGATCACCCAGGTCGCGCAGGAGATGAACCAGCAGATCGCCAACTATATCCGTGGCAAGTTCATCGAGATCATCATCTGCGGCGTGGTTACCTACATCGCCTTCGCCTACCTGGGGCTCAACTACGCGGCCCTGTTGGCCCTGCTGGTCGGCCTGTCGGTGGTTGTGCCTTATATCGGCGCGGTGGTGGTGACCGTGCCGGTGGCGCTGATCGGGTTGTTCCAGTGGGGCTGGAGTGATCAGTTCCTCTACCTGATGGTGGTCTACGGCATCATCCAGGCGCTCGACGGTAACGTGCTGGTACCGCTGCTGTTCTCCGAAGCGGTCAACCTGCATCCGGTGGCGATCATTTGCGCGGTGCTGCTGTTCGGCGGGCTCTGGGGCTTCTGGGGTGTGTTCTTCGCCATTCCGCTGGCGACCCTGTTCAAGGCCGTGATCAACGCCTGGCCGCGTATCGAGCCGGCGTCCGCGCAAGCCTGATCGGGCCTGTGGGAGCGGCTTCAGCCGCGAAATACGCAAAAGACCTGTTACCCAAGCCCAATGAAAAAGGCCGCGAATGCGGCCTTTTCAGGACAACGAGGCTTTGACAGCGATGCCGCAGGGTGCGCCGTGCGTACCGAAGAACCACGTCACCCGTGCGCGCACGGCGCACCCTATCGTTTAGCCCTTATGCAGCGCTTCGGCCGCTGCCAGCACCTTGTCGACATGGCCGGCGACCTTGACGTTGCGCCACTCTTCACGCAACACGCCGTCCTTATCAATGAGGAAGGTACTGCGCACGATGCCCATGTATTCTTTGCCGTAGTTCTTCTTCAACTGATAGACGCCGAACAGGTCGCACAGCTGGTGCTCCTCGTCGCTGATCAGCTCGAAGGGAAACGCCTGCTTGCTCTTGAAGCTTTCGTGCTTCTTCAGACTGTCCATCGACACGCCGAAGATCAGCGTGTTGGCCGCCTTGAACTGCTCGAAGCGAGCACTGAAGTCCATGCCCTCGGTGGTGCAGCCCGGGGTCGCGTCCTTCGGATAGAAATACAGCACGACCTGCTGGCCCTTGAGGGCGGACAGCTTTACCTGCTGGCCACTGGTGGCCTCGGCCTGGAAGTCGGCAACGGCTTTGTCGAGTTCAACGGACATGGAAACTCCTTGTATGCGGCTATCAGGGATTCTGCGGGCGCCAGGGTTCGATCAGCGCATCCAGATTCAGCGCATCGGCAAAATCGAGGAACTGATCGCGCAGCCAACTGATCTGCGTGCCGGCCGGCAGCGTCACGGTCAGGGTGGCGTTGAGCATGGTGCCGCCGGTCTGCGGCGCCTGGTAGGTGTCGCAGGTCAGAGCTTCCAGCTCGACGCGGTGGTCGATGAAGAACTGGCACAGCTCGTTGAGAATGTCCGGGCGATACACGGCGCTGACGTAGGCCACATAAGGCAACGCCTGCGGGCGCACTTCGGCGGCGGCGCTGCGCGCCAGGTCCACCGTGAAGTCATGCTTCTTGGCCAGCAGCGGCAGGCTCGACTCCAGGCGCGCCAGTGCGTCCCAGCTACCGGACACCTGCAGCACCAGGGCGCTGAATTCACCGTGACGGCTCAGGCGAGTGCTGATCACCGCGCAACGGTTCTCATGGCTGGTGCGGCTGAGCAGGTTGGTCAGGGCCATGGCGTCGCGGCCGAGGGCGCTGATGACGAGGAATTGTTCGCGAACGAGGGGGGTGGACATGCAGCCTTCCTAAAGCGATGAACGGTCCACGCACGAGAAGCCGCAGACCAAAGACAGCAGGTTAGCGAAAAGCACCGCCGAGGGGAATGGCGAAGCCTTGTGCATCGGACGACGGCCTGCGCCACTGGCAGGTCGTGGAAAAAACGCCGGTAGCGTGCAAACGACCTGATAAGCCCGTGTCCGTTGCTTGTGCCGGATTGGTGGCACCAGTACCATTACCGCTCAATTTTTCCGGCAGGAGCGGTTGCATGATTGCGGGCAGTATGGTGGCACTGGTCACGCCCATGGATGCGCAGGGTGGTCTGGATTGGGAGGCCCTGAGCAAATTGGTGGATTTCCACCTGCAAGAGGGCACCAATGCCATCGTCGCGGTCGGCACCACCGGTGAGTCCGCCACGCTGGAAGTGCCCGAGCACATCGAAGTGATCAAGCGCGTGGTCAAGCAGGTTGCCGGCCGTATCCCGGTTATCGCCGGCACCGGTGGCAACTCCACCCGTGAATCGGTCGAGCTGACCCGTGCCGCGCAGGAAGTCGGCGCCGACGCCGCCCTGCTGGTCACCCCGTACTACAACAAGCCGACCCAGGAAGGCCTGTACCTGCATTTTCGCCACATCGCCGAAGCCGTCTCGATCCCGCAGATTCTCTACAACGTGCCGGGCCGTACCGTCTGCGACATGCTGCCGGAGACCGTCGAGCGCCTGTCGAAGATCGACAACATCATCGGCATCAAGGAAGCCACCGGTGACCTGCAGCGCGCCCAGGACGTGCTGAATCGCGTCAGCAAGGATTTCCTCGTCTACTCCGGTGACGACGCCACTGCCGTCGAGCTGATGCTGCTGGGCGGCAAGGGCAACATCTCCGTCACCGCCAACGTTGCGCCGCGAGCCATGAGCGACCTGTGCGCCGCTGCCATGCGTGGCGAGGCGGCCATCGCCCGCGCCATCAACGACCGTCTGATGCCGCTGCACAAGGCACTGTTCCTCGAATCCAACCCGATTCCGGTGAAATGGGCGCTGCACGAAATGGGTCTGATGGGCGACGGTATTCGTCTGCCGCTGACCTGGCTCAGCCCGCGCTGTCACGAACCGCTGCGCCAGGCCATGCGCCAGTGCGGTGTATTGGCTTAACTCAAGGATTCTACGCATGAAGCGACTGGCCGGATTTTCCGCCCTTGCTCTGATCGTCTCCAGCACCAGCGGTTGTGGCTGGCTCTGGGGTGAAAATGGCTACTTCCGTGATCGCGGTAGCGACTACCTGGAAGCACGCCAGACTGCACCGATGCAATTGCCGGCCAACGTCCAGGCCAAGCGCCTCGACCCGCTGCTGCCGGTGCCTGCCCAGGTAGCCAGCACCACCGAAACCTCCGGCAAGTTCGACGTACCGCGCCCACAAGGCCTGCAGGTGCGTGCCGACGAGCGCGAGTTCAGCCTGCAGCGTAGCGGCGACTCGCGTTGGGTCGTGGCCCAGCGTGTGCCGGCCGAAGTCTGGCCGCTGGCGCGTCAGTTCTTCGAAGACAACGGTTTCCGCATCGCCAGCGAGCGTCCGCAAACCGGCGAATTCATCACCTCCTGGCAGCGTTTCGATGAGCTCTCCACGAGCATGGCGCGCCGTCTGAGCAGCCGCGTTTCCGGCGTTGCGCCGGACGCCGAAACCCGCGTACGCGTGCGCATCGAGCCGGGCGTGCAGCGCAACACCAGTGAAGTCTTCGTCACCAGCGCCGAGCGTCCTGCCGGCAGCACTGCCGATGTCGATTTCGCTGCCCGTAGCGGCAACGCCAGCCTCGAAGCTGCACTGCTCGACGAAATGCTGGTGAGCATGGCCCGTGGCGTGGAGCAGGGCGGCTCGGTATCGCTGCTCGCCGCACGCGACTACGATGCGCCCAGCCGCGTCAGCCTGAGCGAAGACGGCAACGGCAACCCGGTGCTCAACCTCGGCGCCGATTTCGACCGCGCCTGGTCCGGCGTCGGCCGTTCGCTGGAGCTCGGCAACGTGCGCGTCGACGACCTCAACCGCAGCCTTGGCCTGTACTACATCAACATGGCCGAAGGTGCTCAGATCAACGAAGAGAAGCCAGGCTTCTTCGGTCGCATGTTCGGCAGCGCGCCGAGCAAGGAAGAGATCGAAGCCCGTGCCGAGCGCTATCAGGTGCGCCTGACCCCGGTTGGCGATGGCGTCCAGGTCACCGTGGAAAAAGACCTCAACACCGTAGCCCCGGCCGACGTATCGCGCCGCGTGCTGAGCCTGATCCAGGATAATCTCGGCTGATCAGTGCCGGCAGGCCGTTGAAAAGCGGCTTGCAGCGCGCTCCAGCCGTTAATCGATGGGCGAAACCCGCAAAGGTTTCGCCTTGTTAGTGTGAAAGTCGCGCAGCGACGTCTTCCTTCAGTCCTTCTCCCTCCGGGAGAAGGTGGCGCGAAGCGCCGGATGAGGGAGGGCATGCCGCGAAGGCTTTCATCATTCGGGATGCCTCTCGCGGCATACCCGTTTGCCAGAAACGGAAATGCCGACATGAGCACACCCACCACCCTGAGCCTGAAGAAGATCTACTCGGGCAAGGTCCGCGACCTCTACGAAATCGACGACAAGCGCATGCTGATGGTGGCCACCGATCGTCTGTCGGCATTCGACGTCATCCTCGAGCAACCGATTCCGGAGAAGGGCAAGATCCTCACCGCCATCTCCAACTTCTGGTTCGACAAACTGGCTGGCGTGGTGCCCAACCACTTCACCGGTGACAAGGTCGAAGAAGTCGTCTCCGCCGCCGAGCTGCCACTGGTCGAAGGCCGCGCGGTCGTCGCCAAGCGCCTCAAACCGGTCGCCGTGGAAGCCATCGTGCGCGGCTACATCGTCGGCTCCGGCTGGAAGGAATACCAGAAGAGCGGCACCGTCTGCGGCATTGCCCTGCCGGAGGGCCTGAAGGAAGCGGCCAAACTGCCGCAACCGATCTTCACCCCCTCGACCAAGGCCGCCGTGGGCGATCATGACGAGAACATCAGCTTCGCGCAGTGTGAGGCCATCATCGGCGCAGAGCTGGCTGCCCAGGTGCGTGACACGGCGATCAAGCTGTACACCACGGCTGTCGAGTACGCCGCCACTCGCGGCATCATCATCGCCGACACCAAGTTCGAATTCGGCCTGGACGAAGACGGCACCCTGACCCTGATGGACGAAGTGCTGACCCCCGACTCCAGCCGCTTCTGGCCGGCCGACAGCTACGCCGAAGGCAGCAACCCGCCGAGCTTCGACAAGCAGTTCGTGCGCGACTGGCTGGAGTCCACCGGCTGGAACAAGCAAGCTCCGGCCCCGGCCGTACCGGCAGACGTCGCGCAGAAAACCGCCGACAAGTACCGCGAAGCGCTGACCCGCCTGACCGCTTGAGCCTTGCGAGAGAAGGCCGGGCAGCCCCCGGCTTTTTCACAAGCGCCTGATAGAACACGAAAAATTTTCAAAATAAGCTTCGCCAAAGCGCATTCAGCTGTTATGATTCGCGCCGCTTGGGAAGATGCCGGAGTGGTCGAACGGGACGGATTCGAAATCCGTTGTGTCAGCAATGGCACCTAGGGTTCAAATCCCTATCTTCCCGCCATATCCAAGCCAAAGCCCCTGAAGCTCCCAGAGCTTCGGGGGTTTTTGCTTTCTACGGCATGCAAGGTGTCGAAAGGTCGCATAGCACCCAGGATGGCGCTTTGCTAGCGTGTAGTGCGGCACCCGCTACATCCTCTGTCACTGCCGATTGCCGGCGAGGGCGTAGGGGGGGCTTTAACACTACTCACCAGCTATTTTAAGGAAGAAAAAGATGACTGATAGAAGGCCGATTAACCCTCACGTAAATGTCCCTAAGCCTGGCGGCGGAGAGCAGCCACGTAGCAGGAACAACGACGGTCAAATTCGTGATAAGCGAAGCGACGCAGGCAAACCCAAGAAGAAGTAAAAAGTGTCAATTAGGCAGATCTACTGAGCTGTGGTCTGCCTTCACTGCAGGCTCAGCTCTGGGTCGGTGGTGGCCACATTCTGGCGACACGCACCAGAGCGAGAATCTAGATCGCGTCACGCTCTCAGTCTGATACACAAGGCCGAAGTGCTCGTGAGGGATCGGCTCACGAGTGTTGGTAGCCGTTCCTTGTTAGCCCGTGCTGCGAGGTCTAAGAGGGCTGTCGGTGACAATGAGATATCCAGCCGACCCTGCAGGGCCTCGGCGTCCAGGTAACCTCCATTCCTAGCCCTTGGCACGGCGAGCGGCGAATTCGGCTTCGACGTCATCGTTGGATCGACCACGACCGGCCTCTACCGATGCCCTGGCAACAGCGACCTTTAGTTGCACGAACTCATCATGCTCTCTGATGATCTGCTGCTGGTGGATGAAATCGTACATAAGGTCAAGCATGACTTTAGAGACTGGCAGGTGTACAGCTTTAGCGGCTGCCATAAATTCTTCTAGCAGCTCGGGCTCCAGCTTCAATTGGAAGACGGCTTCTTTGGCCATGCTGCGTCACCTCAGATAAGAAACGGGGCAGGTCTTTTCTGGAGCATAACTAACTTGAAATATGCCCCCTTTTCTCGAGAGGCCTTGATGGGTTCCGGTCAGCTCTTGCCGTTCTTCGCAAAGAGTGAAAGATTTTGCATCTTGCTAGTTGATATTAACCTGGCAAATAAATAGGGCATATTAGATAATCTGTCTCCATGAAAATAGATGCCCGTAAACTCAGCCCCCAAGAACAACGTGAAAAGCGCTCCACGGCCCTACGCATGCGTGAGCAGGGT